>Ga0183095_10127_pt1 | contig 456572 bp, 359 predicted proteins | sample BioMet4_FD_130346 | JGI IMG/M metagenome (GOLD analysis project Ga0183095, IMG submission 130346) | Microbial communities from bioreactor (seeded with sewage sludge) at LBNL, California, USA - Biofuel metagenome 4 (v2) (version 3) | ecosystem: Engineered > Bioreactor > Anaerobic > Unclassified ...
CGGGAGATGAGAAACTTTTGTGGTATCCGCAGAATGGAGAGGGCGTAAGAGTTTATGTTACAGGTGAGCCGGAAGAACCGGAGGGATTTTCTGTTCCTGTAAATGTGGTGATGACAAAGGTACACTAGATACACATGCTCCTTATGCAAGTCGGTCCGCCACTTTGCTTGCGGAGCTACCATTGTTTGCAGCGCTACTTTTGCGTTGCTACTCTTGCGGCGCTACTTTTGCGTTGCTACCCTTGCGTTGCTACTTTTGCGGCGCTACTCTTGCGGCGCTACCCTTGCGTTGCTACTCTTGCATGCGGTTGCCGGCGCATAAAGCACGCCGGAAATAAGTGGTCTAAAGCTCTGTCGCGCGAGGATGCACCGGCACTTCACGCCTCCGGCTGCGTGTCATTAGATTTTTCCGGCAAGTTCTTCAAAGGCTTGGGCTACGATACCTTCGCCTGCAGCGGATGGCTGACCGTTATCGCCGCTCTCCATAATACTTTGAACAATAGGGATTTGGGCAAGCAATGGAATATTGTATTTTGTCGCCATTTTTGCACCGCCGTCTTTGCCAAAGATGTAGTATTTGTTATTTGGCAGTTCCGCAGGGGTAAACCAAGACATGTTTTCTACAATGCCTAACACTTTGGTGTTAACGCCTTTGTTTTGGAACATATTGATACCTTTTTCAACATCTGAAAGAGCTACGTTTTGAGGTGTTGTAACAATAATTGCCCCCGTAAGTTTTACATCCTGCACCATACTTATGTGAATATCACCGGTTCCCGGAGGCAGGTCAATCAAAAGATAATCCAGCTTGCCCCATTCAACTTGATAAATTAGTTGTTTAAGAGCGCTGCTTGCCATGGGACCTCTCCAGATAAGAGCTTGTTCCGGAGATGCAAAGTAGCCGATGGAAATCCATTTAACTCCAAATTTCTCTATCGGGACCATTAAATCTTTGGTCTCCATATAGTGCTCATTAGCCGGATCTTCTGTGTAGTTCTCAGTTTTAACTTTTATAAGTCCCGGCTGCTGACCTTCTGTGCCGGTCATCTTTGGAATAGACGGGCCGTAAACGTCGGCATCAATAAGTCCTACGGAATAACCCTGTTTAGCAAGAGCAACCGCAAGATTTACCGCAACAGTTGATTTTCCAACGCCGCCCTTGCCGGAAGCTATTGCAATAACCTTATCAACATTCTTCAGTTCCTCTTTTCCCATCCCCTCAAGCCCCTTATTCTCAGTTGCTTTTTTCTGGTCAATCAACTCCAGAACATCAACCTTAACGCCGGGGAATGCGTTTGTAAGTGCCTTAATACAAGCCTCTTTTAAGCTTCCGCTAAGAGGGTCAGGCCTGTGAAAAACCAGGCGGAATTTGATCGTTCCGTCGTTCACGCCTCCGCCCGGCATCGGCTCAAACTTTAAATTCTGAACAAGTGAAAGCTCCATAACACTCTTATCATAAGCTGGATGCATTACTGTGCCCAAAACTTTTTCTATCTCTTCAAATTTCATATTAGACAAATATTTAAGTCCGGCTTAATGGACTTGTTAATAATTTAAAACACCTGCAAATGTTAATCATGTGCAGGTGTCGTAAAGGTAATTTATTTGATTTGTTTAATCAAATTTACAGGTTGTAATGACGTAAAGACTAATTAAACTTCATCTCATTTAGCAAGTATCCTGCGCCGCCAAACTTATCCATTACAAACAGAACATAACGGATATCAACACATATACATCTCTGAAGATCACGCTCAAAGATAACATCACCGCTCATAGATTCATAATTACCGTCAAAAGCAAGACCAATCAATTCTCCTTTTGCATTCAAAACATCTGAACCGGAGTTTCCGCCGGTGATATCATTATTTGTAAGGAAACATACAGGCATCTCTCCGTTCTTCATGGCATATTTACCATAATCTTTTGCTTTCCATAATTCTTTCAGTTTTGCAGGAACAACAAATTCCGGATCATTGGGATTTTCCTTAGCCATTACGCCGTCCAAGGTTGTATAATAGTTAAATTTTTTGTCGTTAATTTCATAACCGCCAACTTTGCCGTAAGTAAGTCTCATTGTGAAGTTTGCATCAGGATACAGGAACTTGTCCTTCTCTGCAGCCATCTCAATTTGTCCCTCCATATAGGCCTTCTTTGCGCCTTGCATTTCCGACGCATATTTATTGTATTCCGCATAAGCCGGCTGAGCAACTTTAATCATAGACACAAACATCTGAAATACGGGATCATTTTTCATTGTAAATGCACTATCCTTCATTGCCGTAAGCGCTTTCTGTGGAGATGTAAAATATGTTTTGTCAAACATATTATCAACATACTTATCTATACTGCCGTTGTAAGCGGAATCAATTTCTTTGTAGAAGGAAGGAATATATTTAGGATCTGTGACTTTATCGCGATAGATTTTTATTAAAGCCTTTGTTGTCTCTCTGTCCAGAGCCGGAGAGTAATCTTTATAAAAGTCTGCAGTCTCCTCTTTAAAATTCTTATCATCGATTTTCCCGTACGCTAATTGATAAACGGGTTGAATTATCTCTATATCATTAAGAGTCTCAATGAAATATTCAAATGCATAATAGGAAGCGGCGCGCTCTTTTACGACGCTGTTTATTTTCTCCAGGCAATCTCCGTATTTAACTTTTCTTTCAGGTGATTGTTCAACCCATTTCATAAACTCTTTTTCCGCCTCAGCTCTTCTTGCAATAACATTCAAAGTTTTGAATGCGTCATTCATTGCAATGGCTTTTTTACGGAAGTTGGACGAATAGGCAAACTTGCTGGCATACTGAATATTAGTGTGCTCATCTGCTCTCATGGCCTTCTGCCATATACCCTCTTTGATAGTACGGCAATATGCCTCTGCGGCATTGCTGATGTTTTGCATTTCTTCTACCTCCGAGCTTGTCATATATCTCTGGGTCCTTCCCGGGAAGCCGATGATCATTGCAAAATCATTTGGCTTATATCCTTTCATTGAGATAGTTAGATACTTCTTGGGATTGTAGGGAACATTGTCTTTTGAATAAGATGCAGGGTTGTTGTTTTTATCTGCATAAATTCTGAAAACAGAAAAATCTCCGGTATGTCTTGGCCATTCCCAATTGTCAGTTTCTCCGCCAAACTTTCCAATTGAACTTGGAGGTGCGCCTACAAAACGGACATCCTTAAAAGTTCTGCTGGTAATTACGTAGTAATTGTTGCCTTGGTTAAATGTTTGAACCATAGCCGTTAAAGTCTTGTCCCCTCCAATTGCGACATTTTTCAAACTGTCGGTGACCTTCTTCATAAATGCAACTTTTGCCTTTGGGTCCATCCCTTTTGTTTTTGTCTCTGCGGCAAGCATATCCGGAGTTGCGTCTACAAATTTATCTATGAAAGTAACGGTCAAATCCGGAAGAACCAATTCCTCGGAAGAATTCATTGCCCAGTAACCATCTCTTAAATAGTCCTTTCCAACAGCGCTCAATTTCTGGATACTTCCATATCCGCAGTGGTGATTGGTTAGAACAAGACCTTTATCAGAAACCACTTCTGCAGTACAGCCGCCGCCAAAAATCATGATGGCATCTTTTAATGAAGAGTGATTGATGTCATAAATCTGCTTAGCGGTAAGCTTGCAGCCCTGGCCCCTCATTGTCTTGATATTCATCTTCTCCAAGTATTGAAGAAGCCACATTCCCTCATCTGCTCTCACTTGCACTGCCGCAAGGGAGAAAAGAAGAGTAAGAACAACTAGAAATTTAAATCTTTTCATATTAACTATTTATTGAATTGTCTAATTCTTTCAGACTTAAGTCATTTAACCGCAATAACTTTAAAATTTTCATTATCCGAGCATCAAAAATAACAAAAAAAACACTTGTCGGAAAATTTCAGTCAAGTGTTTAAATTGCAAGTGTTTATTTTCTCTCCCGACAGTTTGTTTAATAAAAATTCTAAATTTGAACTGCAAACGTAATAATAAAATGCAAAGGGGTACCTTACATAACGCAAAGATGATCAAAAATTGCCGTTCTTTTAAAAATGCCAATATGTTGCATGCCACGCATATAACTATTGCGACAGATAAATTTAAAGGGGGTTTAAGCTCGCTTGAGGCGGCAGAAATCATTAAAAAGGGGATTCAGAGTGCTTTTTTGTGGCAAGGGTTACCCTCTTATATTCAGGACAGCAATTATAAAATTGTTGCAATAGCAGACGGAGGCGACGGCAGCGCGGAAATTTTTAAGGGGGCAACAGACGCCGAGGAGATTTTTTGCCGGACAATAGGACCTCTTGGCAGGAGGGTGAAAAGTTCTTTTATGTTCTGTCGTTCTAAGAAGATTGCTTTTATAGAGATGGCTCAGGTATCAGGACTTGCAATGATTCCGGTTGCCGACAGAAATCCGATTCACACTACGACTTACGGCTTGGGGGAATTAATTCTTAAAGCTGCTTTGGCCGGAGCAAAAAAAGTAATTATCGGAATAGGCGGTAGCGCTACAAATGATTGCGGCACAGGTATGCTGCAAGCACTCGGATATAAATTTTTTAATTCTGCAGGTAAAAATATTTTAGATAAACGTGTTGGAACTGAGGCTTTTATAAAGGGAGATGATCTGTCGAGAATAAAAAAAATAATTTTCCCGACAGGAAATTCCGATAAGGCAAAAATGCTCAAGGATGTTGAATTTACTGTTGTCTGTGACGTAAAGAATCCGCTAATAGGTTCCAAAGGTGCTACTTATGCGTATGGTCCGCAGAAGGGAGCAAGTAAGGAGGAGCTTGCGATTTTGGAGGGAGGAGTTAAAAATTTTTTGGAGGCAATAGAAAAATCGGATGATAATTTTGATAAAAAGAATCGGCCGGCAAAAACTCTTTTTGTGAACAAGATGTCAAAAGCGGAAGGGGCCGGTGCTGCCGGAGGTGTTGGCTTTGCTTTGATGTATTTTCTTAAGTCAAAGAAAATGAGCGGGTTTGATTATTTTGCAAAACTTCAAAAATTGAAAGCTAAAATCAAATGGGCGGATATTGTGGTTTCCGGGGAAGGCATGATAGATGTGCAAAGTTTTAAGGGTAAGGTGGTTGGAGGGGTAATAGATATTGTAAATAGTTTGAATGTCAGATGCGGTGAATACGAGGAGAATAAAATGAGAAAAAAAATTGTGTGGCTTTTTTGCGGAGCGTCACAAATTAAATCCGGCAAGAACAGGGCAATCTTTCCGATGTCAGATATAGAACCGAATATTAAAAAGAGGATGAATAATGAAGCGGCGTATTTAAAAGAACGAGCTTGCGCTGCAGCACTAGAAAAACTTCTTAATGTTGACTAACCGTAAAAATCGCAGGCGTTTAGTTGTTTGATAGAATTATTTCCTAAATTTGAGACCTTTAATGCCGGTCAGAACTTCCGGTGTGGGCTTTTTTGAGAATAAACTACAAACAAATTTTAAAATATGAAAACATACGACACCAGTAATGTGAGAAACGTTGTACTCCTTGGAGGCCCGAAGGCGGGCAAAACTCTTTTTGCGGAATCAATGATGTTTGAAGGAAAAGTTATTGAGCGCAGAGGAACTATAGAGGGGAAGAATACAATGAGCGATAACACTGAAATTGAACAGGAAAATCAAAGGTCCATCTATTCTACTCTGCTTTATACAGAGTTCATGGATACAAAGTTCAATATAATTGATACTCCGGGGTCAGACGATTTTGTCGGCGGGGTATATTCAGCGTTTACGGTTTGCGAGAGCGGAATCATGCTGGTTAATGCGACTCAAGGTGTAGAGGTTGGAACAGAGATATTTACACGTCAGGCCCTTAAGCATAAAAAGCCGCTTACATTTGCCGTTAGTCAGTTGGATCATGAGAAGGCTGATTGGCACATGACTCTTGATTCTTTGAAAAATGTTTACGGAGCCAAAATAGTTCTTGTACAATATCCGGTTAACCCGGGTCCCTCTTTTGATGCATTTATTGATGTTCTTAAGATGAAGATGTATCATTTTAAAGATGAAAATGGTACAAGAGAGGAACTGGATATTCCTGCTGATCAGCAAGATGAGGCAAAAACTTTGCAACAGGAACTTATAGAGAAAGCTGCGGAGAATGATGAGAAACTGATGGAAATATTTTTTGATAAGGGAACTCTTACAGAGGATGAAGTGCGCAGCGGTCTAAAAGCGGGAATGGCAAAGGGAGAAATATTCCCTTTATTCTGTTTATCATCTAAAAAAGATATTGGTGTTAAGAGAATTATGGAGTTTACAATTAATACAGCTCCATCTCCTGTTGGCGTTGAGAATGAATTAAAAGACGGAACAAAAGTAAAGACGGACTCTACAGGTCCTGCCGCAATTTATATTTACAAAACAGCTCTTGAACAGCATCTTGGAGATGTTGCATACTTTAAGGTAATGAGCGGCAAATTGACTGAAGGCATGGATATTGTGAATCCGGAGACAGGAGACAAAGAGAGAATATCCGCTATTTATGCAGCAGCGGGAAAGAAGAGAGATAAAATTTCTGAAATGCGCGCCGGAGACATTGGATGTACCGTTAAGCTTAAGAGCGTTAAGCAAGGACAAACACTTTGCGGCAGCAACTGTGAGTATGTATTTGCTCCCACCAAATTTCCTGAGCCAAAATTTAGAACCGCAATTAAGGCAAAAGATCCCAAAGATGATGAGAGACTTGGAGAAATTCTTAATCGCGCACAGGCAGAAGACCCAACAATTGTTGTTGAATATTCAAAGGAATTGAAGCAGATAATTTTGAGCGGACAAGGAGAGCATCATATTAATATTCTTAAGTGGAAGATTAATAATATTGATAAACTTGATATAGAACTTATAGCCCCAAAAATTCCTTATAGAGAGACTATTACAAAAGTTGCCAATGCTATGTACAGGCATAAGAAACAATCCGGCGGAGCAGGGCAATTTGGAGAAGTTCATTTACTTATAGAACCTTATGTAGAAGGCGCACCGGAAAATAACAAGTTTAAAGTTGACGGCATGGATATGACTTTAAACTTAAAAGGCAAGGAGGAATATCCTTTGGAGTGGGGCGGTAAGCTTATTTATTACAACTGTATAGTTGGCGGTGCAATTGATGCGCGCTTTATGCCTGCAATTCTAAAAGGCGTTATGGAGAAGATGACCGAAGGTCCTCTTACAGGTTCCTATGCCCGTGATATTAAGGTATATATCTATGACGGAAAGATGCATCCGGTAGATTCAAACGAATTGTCATTTAAGCTTGCAGCTCGCAATGCATTCAAAGAGGCTTTTAAGAAAGCGGGTCCTAAAATCATGGAGCCTATTTACAATATAGAAATTACAGTTCCTTCTGATTGCATGGGAGACGTGATGAGCGATTTGCAAAATCGCAGAGCTCTTATTGAAGGTATGAGCAGCGAGGCCGGCTTTGAAATTCTTAAGGCAAGAATTCCTCTGGCAGAACTTTACAGATACTCTACAACCTTGAGCTCGCTTACTTCCGGACGTGCAACATTTACAATGAAATTTGCAGAATATCAGCAGGTTCCTGCAAATGTCCAAGATGAGCTTCTTAAGGCTTATGAGGCTGAGGAAAAAGAAGAATAATTTCGCAACAGATATTTCTGCCGCGATAGAAAATTAATTAAGGATGATTATAGAATGCAAAGACATTTGCAAGTTTTACGGTAAAGTTCAGGTCCTACGGGACCTGAATTTTTCTGCGGACAAGGGTAATATTGTTAGCATTGTTGGAGCCAGCGGAGCTGGGAAAACAACTCTGCTTCAAATTCTTGGAACAATTTTAAAACCGGACGGCGGAAGTGTGCTGATTAACGGCACCGATGTTTTTGCGCTCTCTTCTAATGAACTGGCGGAATTCAGAAACAGAAAGATAGGTTTTGTTTTTCAGTTCCATCATCTTTTACCTGAGTTCACTGCAGTTGAAAACGTGATGATGCCCGCACTGATTCTTAAATCTGAACATACGGGGAATGCTCTGGGCACCAGGGAAATAAAAGAGCGTGCTTTGTCTTTGCTTGCGGAGTTGGGGCTGTCTGGAAAAGAAAGCAGCAGACCATCTGAGATGAGCGGCGGAGAGCAGCAGCGTGTTGCAATAGCAAGGGCGCTGATGAATAATCCCGATATTATTTTTGCAGATGAGCCATCCGGAAATTTGGACAGCAAAACAAAAAAGGAGTTGCATGATTTATTTTTTAAGTTGAGAGATGCTCATGGTCAAACCATCATCATTGTGACTCATGATGCATCAATGGCAGACAGAAGTGATAAAATTTTAGAAATAAAAGACGGCCAGTTTGTTGCCCAATAACATCAATTCGGTGGGGAACGATTATTTTAAATTCAAAGAATTCACTGTATATCAGAATCATTCCGTTATGCGGGTTAATACGGACGGAGTTCTCCTTGGCGCTTGGATGAGGCTTCTTTCCACCGACAAAAAATTATTGGACGTTGGCACCGGCACCGGAATAATTGCCTTGATGGTCGCGCAACGGTTAGAGAAAGCATGCGTCGGCGCGGAAGATAAAAGCAAAGTTGCCGTTTGCGGTATTGATAGTGATGCGGCGTCTTGTTCAGAGGCTAAAACAAATTTTGAGGAGTCTAAATGGACAAAAATTTTGTTTACTGAAAATATTGAATTTCAGAGATTTGCCGCAATCCACAAAAACCGGTTTGACTTGGTTTTTTCCAATCCGCCTTATTTTACGGATTCATTAAAATCTCCAAATAAAAAAAAGTCTTCTGCAAGACATAATGATATTTTATCCCAGGCGGATTTGATAAAGGGCGTAACATCTTGTTTAAAAGTGGGTGGCAGGTTTGCCCTTATACTCCCGACAGATGAAGCAGAAAATTTTTTAAAGAAAGTACAGTTTTTAAAAGAACATTTTTCACAAGAAGCTTTATATCCTTTTTTGCAGCTCTCAAGAAAATGCAGTGTGTTTTATAAGCAACATGAGCAAATAAAAAGAGTGATGATGGAATTTTTATATACCCGTGTACCGGCAGACTATCGGGATGAAAATCTTACAATACAAAATGAAATGGGATATACTCCGGAATATAAAAATCTGACAAAAGATTTCTATTTAGCGTTTTAGCACCCTTATTTAGCGTTTTAGCACCCTTTTTTTTAATTTACTACATTTGTTAAACAAAGTGGAGTAACAATGTTCCCTGCAGTTAAAAATTTATGATATGAGTACAAATGATTTAGTTACTGCAAAACCCATGAAACTGTTATATGGGCAAGAACACCTTTCTTGTGTTAATTATGTGACCAAAAAATCTATAGGCTTTAGCATTCATATGCTTCTTAAAGGAGATGAGTTTGCTTTGCCTGATAAATCCGAGAACTATATTGTTTTCCTTACGAGCGGCAAACTGGAATTAAATTTTAATAAAGTTGACGTCAAAGAACTGAATGCGGAGGAGATGATATTAATCCCGGTTAAAAGTGAAGTGACGGGAAGGGTATTGGAAAACAGTTATTTCATTCTGCTTGCATTTGACAACAAGCATCTGCATCTGTGTAATAAATTTTCAATAGATGATTTATTATCATTTATCACACCGGAGGACTGCTCGGCAAAACCGATTCCGATTTATCCGCCAATGCAAATGGTTTTGGACAGCATTAAATTTTTCTTAAGCAATAATATCAGTTGTATCAATCTTCATGAGATTAAACAAAAGGAGGCTTTTTTAATATTAAGAACTTTCTATACAAAAGAAGAGAACGCAAGTCTGTTTGCGCCGCTGTTGCATGGGAACAGCGTTAATTTGCCTGAATTTGTAAGAATGAATTATCTGAAAGTCAGAACTGCGGAGGAACTTGCAAAGAGGTACGACCTTAATTTTGAAGAGTTTACAAGAAGTTTTATTGAGGCGTTTGGAGTTGATCCTCAAAAGTGGATGAACAAGAGAAAGACGGAGATGATATGTGCGGATTTAAAAGTAGCAGACATCCCAATGGAAAATATTTCCAAGAAATTTTTATTTGAATCCGTAGAGGAGTTTAATAATTTCTTTATCAGAAATACAGGAAAAACTCCCGTTGAGTATAGAAACCAGAACGGGAGTGTTGTAATGAAGGAAAATTAAACCAAGAAACTGAAACTATTTAGTTACTTTTTGCATTTGCTGTCCGTGACCCATATGATTGATTTGCTCCATTTTGCGTTGCTGATTTCCTTTTCCGCGTAACTGCATAATAAGATTGTTCTTGAATTTTTCTTCTGTTGCTGTTACAAGCGCCGCTTTCTTAATAGGTAAAACTTTCTGATATTCAGCAAAATGTTCACTTACCAACTTTAGCTCTTTTTCATAATTTTTATGATAAGCATCTGCAAGATTTCTTACATCGGAATCTGAAGAATTGGCATCTTTAGCCGCTTGTGATAGAGCTTTTAAGCTTTGATGTGTAGTATGCTTTGCCTCCATTTTTTCTTTCCAGCATTGATTATATACCGGCCAGAATTTGGCGGCTTCATCTGATGTGAGATTAAGCTCCTGGGTAAAGAAAGCGATTTTCTGGGCTTTGATTTTTTCTCTGTTAATCATCATGCCCTTTCCGCCATTCTTTCCTTGAGCGGTTGCATTATTCTGTTTAGTAGCATTTTGTGCAAATGCGGATGTTCCAAACGCCATGGCGGCAACGGCCGCCAGCGTTAATGTAATTGATTTTAAAAATTTAACCATTGTACCTGAAATTTAACCTATGAAATAAATTATTCTTCTAATTCTGCGAGTTCTAAGGAGGCAAGGCTGACAGAGGTACTTGGATATGCACTTAAATACTCTTGGACGGCATCCGCATAGTCTACCGCTGTTTCCACTGTCATCTCTTCTGCTTGCGGAGGAATTACTCTTATTGTGAGCGTATCCTTACTGCTTTCCTCAAGGGCGTTGTCTAATTGTTCTGCAACATAGTCATTCTCAAGGCTGTCCAGCAACAATTCAGAATCAACAGTTGACTGCGCCGTAAGCGTATGGCCGGAGGTTAAATATTTTGTAAAATGAATCGTCCCCCAGCCGGCTCCAAGAATTAAAAGAAATGAAGCCGCAAGTCCAAGATACGCTTTTAAAGAGCGGTGCAAAAGTCCCCATTGTCCATCCGGGGTTTGTTCCTTAATCTTAGTGCGCACCTCATCTTCAACGCTTTCAAAGTATCCTTGCGGAACCTTAAAAGGCATTTTTTTCAAATGCTCATTACTAAGGATGTCATTTGCATTCTCAAAGGACTCTCTATCTATGTTCTTGTTATCTTCCATTTTTAAACCCTTTGTTTCCGATTCATCAGGCACTTATTAGACTTTGTGCAATTGGAAAAGTTAAATCTATAGTTAAAATTTATTTTTCAGGCCGGTTGTTATTTTGTTGTAAGCTATTGAATAAGAGGTTTTTACAGCGCCAACATTGCTTTCCATAACTTCCGCAATTTCTTCATATTTCATATCTTGAAAATAACGCATGGAAAAAATTGCGCGCTGTTTATCCGGCAACTGCATTACCTCTTTTTGGAGCGCCAGCTGAATCTGGTCTCCGTTAAAAAAATCATCTGTCGTGAGCTTATTGCAAAGAGATTTGTCAAAGCCAAGGCGGGCGAATCTGCTCTCAAAGCGCTGCTTTTTCAGCCACGTAAGTGCCTCATTTGTAGCAATTCTATAGAGCCACGTGTAAAGTTTGGAGTCTCCCCTGAAAGTTGGAAGATTATTCCAGATTTTAATAAGGGTATTTTGTAAAAGATCATTCGCATCTTCATGATTGCCGGTCAATTCTCTTAAGTGCCAATAAAGACGCTCGCTGTATTTGCGCACAATAAGATTGAAGGCATAATCCGCCCCTCCCCCATCTTTGTTGTAAAGTGCCAATATTTCCGAATCTTCCTGCATGCAAATCCCTTTGGTGTATTAGACTACCGCAGCGTTATAAAGTTTAATGAGAGTCCGATTTATTTTTTTCTCCCGACTGCCCTTTTTGCGGCGGCCACAATGTGCTCTGCATCAAGACCATAGGCTCTCATCAATTCATCCGGCGTACCGCTTTGGCCAAATTTATCCGCAATTGCAACATATTCAACCGGAGCAAGATAGTGGCCTGCAAGAAATCCGCTGATTAATTCTCCAAGACCGCCTGCAATAAAATGCTCTTCTGCCGTTACAACCGCGCTCGTCTTTTTAACTGATGCAAGAACAGCGTCATAATCAAGAGGTTTTATTGTTGCAATGTCAATAACTTCAGCGCTTATATTATCTTTCTCCAATTTATCTGCAGCTTGCAGAGCCTCCCATACAAGATGACCTGTCGCAAATATTGAAACATCTTTTCCATCAATCATTTTTATAGCTTTCCCAATTTCAAACGTCTGATTCTCCGGAGTAAAATTTGGAACACCAGGACGTCCGAATCTTAAGTAAACAGGTCCTATATGTTTGCCGGCGGAAATGGTTGCCGCTTTTGTTTGATTGTAATCACAAGGATTAATAACCGTCATATTTGGAAGCATTCTCATAAGGCCGATATCTTCCAAAATCTGATGTGTTGCACCGTCTTCTCCAAGGGTGATGCCGGCGTGAGAAGCACATATTTTGACGTTAGTATCCGAATACGCAACGCTCTGTCTGACTTGATCATATACACGTCCCGTTGCAAATATCGCAAACGTAGAAGCAAAAGGAATTTTGCCGTTTAAAGATAGACCAGCGGCTATATCAATCATATTAGCCTCCGCAATTCCGCACTGGAAAAATCTCTCCGGAAATTCTTTTGCAAAATCCCCCATTTTAACAGAGCCTTTCAAATCTGCGGTTAACGCCACGGCATTTTTATTCTCTCTTCCAAATTCTAAAAGTCCTGCTCCAAACCCGGAGCGTGTATCTTTATTACCAGTATTTGTAAATTTTGCCATTGTAAATTCTTTTTAATCAATAATTTAATCCCGACAGATTTTAATAATCCCCCAATGTTTCCTTTAGTTGTGCAAGAGCTTTTTCAGCCTCTTCCGGCTTTGGTGCCTTGCCGTGCCACTTGCAAGTTCCCTCCATAAAATCTACCCCTTTGCCCATGATAGTTTTCATTAAAATCATTACAGGCTTCTCCTCTTTGCTTTCCAACTCTTGAGCAAGTTTAAAAGATGAAAGTATCTCGTTAAAGTCATGCCCGTTTTCAACAACAAGGACGTTCCATCCGAAAGCTTTCCATTTTTGATCAAGATGGTCAGGTCCAATAACTTCCGTTGTTGTACCGTCTATCTGCTGGCCATTCCAGTCAGTAATTGCAATCAGATTGTTTACTTTATGGTGAGAAGCAAATTCTGACGCCTCCCAAACTTGTCCCTCCTCGCTCTCTCCATCTCCAAGAAGAACGTATACGTAATTTTTTTCTCCATCTAATCTTTTTCCAAGAGCTGCACCAACGGCAACTGAAAGACCCTGGCCAAGAGAACCGCTGGCCTCATAAATACCCGGAAGTCCGGTATCTGTAGCGGGATGTCCTTGAAGACGGCTTCCTAATTTTCTAAAAGTTCCAAGCTCTTTTATAGGAAAATATCCGCTGCGTGCAAGAGCGCTATAGAATAACGGAGATTCATGTCCGCAGGAGAGAAAGAACATATCATTCCCTTTTCCGCTCCGGTCCCAGTTTTGAGGAGAGTGTTTCATTTGGCTGAAAAACAAGGCTGTAACAATATCTGTGCTGGACAGGCTTCCTCCCGGATGTCCGCTTTGAGCACTGGTAACCATCCTTATTATATCTCTTCTGATCTGTGAAGCCGTATCCTTAAGTTTTTGTATATCAGGCATTTTTGTGAGTGTTTTATTTTTTAAGATGTGTAAATTTACACGATTATTTACTATTTCCCAAAAAGAGTATCTTTGCAGCTAACGGGGCTGCAACATAACATAGCGGCATTTTTTAGCATGGACAACATTAGGAATTTTTGCATTATTGCACATATAGACCACGGCAAGAGTACATTAGCCGATAGAATGCTTGAGGCCACACATACTGTCACTGACAGGGAAATGGAGAATCAGGTGCTGGATTCTATGGATTTGGAGAAGGAGAAGGGTATCACAATTAAGAGTCATGCCGTGCAGATGAAATACCGGAGTGATGGCAAGGAGTATATCTTAAATTTGCTGGATACTCCCGGGCACGTGGATTTTTCTTATGAAGTTTCCCGTTCAATTGCCTCTTCTGAGGGGGCACTGCTTGTTGTAGATGCCACGCAAGGTGTTCAAGCTCAGACAATTTCTAATCTTTATTTAGCCCTTGATCATGACTTGGAAATTATTCCCGTCGTGAATAAAATAGATATGGATGCGGCCGAACCGGAAGTTGTGAGGGATCAAATTGTTAATTTGATTGGCTGCAAGCCGGAGAATGTTTTATTTGCAAGTGCAAAAACAGGAAAAGGTGTTCCTGAAATATTGGAGGAAATTGTACATAAAGTTCCCGCCCCCAAAGGAGATCCGAGCGCTCCGCTACAGGCTTTGATTTTTGATTCTGTCTTTAATTCTTTCAGAGGAATAATTGCTTACTACAAAGTAGAATGCGGTTCTATTCATAAAGGAGAACGCGTGAAATTTGTGAATACCGGGATGGAATATACTGCAGATGAAGTTGGTGTGATGGGCATGAAACTGCAGCCGCAGGATGAAATAGGAACAGGCAATGTCGGTTATATAATCAGCGGCATAAAAAGCGCGGTTGAGGTTAAGGTGGGAGATACAATAACATCAGTGGAAAACCCTTGTACTAAGGCAATTGCGGGATTTGAGGAGGTAAAGCCTATGCTGTTTGCCGGCGTATATCCGGTGGAGACAGATGAATATGACAACCTAAAGGTTTCATTGGAAAAATTGCAGTTGAATGATGCTTCTTTGGTTTTTGAACCTGAGAGTTCCATGGCGTTGGGCTTTGGTTTCCGTTGCGGATTTTTAGGCCTGCTGCATTTGGAAATTGTGCAAGAAAGATTGTTCCGGGAATTCAACATGGATTGTATTACGACCGTTCCAAATGTCTCATTTAAAGTGTATTCCACAAGCGGAGAAGTTGTAGATGTACATAACCCTTCCGGCCTTCCGGAGGAAACGGCTATAGACCATATAGAAGAACCGTACATCAGGGCGCAAGTAATTTCAAAATCAGATTTCTTTGGTCCGATTATGAAACTTTGCATTGAGAAGAGAGGCACTTTGGTCAGCCAGCATTTTCTCACGACGGATAGAGTTGAATTGAATTTTGATATGCCTCTTTCTGAGATAGTTTTTGACTTTTATGACAAATTAAAATCTATTTCAAAAGGCTATGCATCATTTGATTATCATATCATTGATTTTAGAGATGCGGATTTGGTAAAGCTGGATATTCTTCTTAACGGAGAGCCGGTTGACGCGCTCTCTTCTCTGACACACCGCGCGCACGCTTATGACTTTGGACGTAAGATGTGTGAGAAATTAAAAGATTTAATTCCAAGACAGCAATTTGATATTGCTATTCAAGCTGCGATTGGCGCCAAAATAATTGCGCGTGAAACAGTACGTCAGGTGCGCAAAGATGTAACCGCAAAGTGTTATGGCGGCGATATTACAAGAAAGCGCAAACTGCTTGAGAAACAGAAAAAAGGAAAGAGAAGAATGCGTCAGGTCGGACAAGTGCAGGTTCCGCAGTCTGCATTTATGGCAGTGCTTAAAATATAATCTGTCGGGATAAAAAATATTTTGCGCCGGCCGGCTCTTATGCGTAATATGTTATTGAGTTTTTTGAAAAGCAAGACGCTCTGTTCCGTTGTGCGTGTAAATTATTCCACAGTATTTAAAGCCCTCTCTTTTTAATATGCTTTGCATTACTTTGTTATTTGCATGCGTATCCACACGCAAATTGTTGATTTGACTAAAGCACCATTCTATGCAAAATTTTGCAATTCCTTTTTTGGTGCCGTCTGAAGCAAGGCGGTGAATGACTCCATAAGTTTTGTCATTTAACCACTTTCCATTTTCTATTATTGCATACGTTGGATCATCTCCTATTATAAAAACAAAAGCGGCTGCAATATGATTGTCATCTGTGCGGCAAATGAAACAGTGTCCATGAACAATATCCTGATAAATAAGCTCTTCTGAAGGATATCCGTTTATCCACTGGTTGGGATTTCCGGTACTTGCCATAAAACTTCTTGCACGGGCAAAAATAGCCATAAGCTCCTTTAGATTTACTTGTGTTGCCTTTTCAATTTTCATAAAACCGATAAATAAAAATTAGTTTAAGGAATTATGAAGCGCATCAGCAAAGCTGGTAAAATTTTTCTCTGCATCCCAGTTCTCTTCCCAATTTGCCCGCGCATTATTTTGTATTGCAATCTGTTCTTCCTTAGGAATTAAGATATATTTTACAATGTAATCTTTAAGAGTTTCCGGTGTTTGCGCCGCATCTATAAGATAACCGACGGGACAATTTCTAAACATCTCAGAGACACCTCCAACATTTGTTGCTATTACCGGAATACCGTAAGAAAAAGCCTCCATTATGGAGACAGGAACACCCTCCGTGCGGCTAACAAGGATAAATAAATTGGCGCCGTTATCTCTGTAGTATTCAAGTATTTTGGAGTGTTCAACAGAGCCTCTCAAATTTACTATTACCGAGAATGAATCATTATTTAAAATAGAGGAATGTTTGTTTTCGGCCGTATTATTATCTTCCCCCGAATTGCTGTTCTTGTTGAAATATTTTAAGCACTTGTTCTTTAAATCATCCAACAACGGACCTCCTCCAAAATGAGTCCAATGAATGCCTGTAAATCTCATCCCCTCCGTTGCTCTCTTTTCTCTTATTTTTTGAATGAGTGCGGAATCTTCCGTGATAAGTTTAATGGCATCCGCTATCATGTCAACTCTTTTAAGTTCAATGACATTAGAGCAGCTGACAATCTCAAAAACTCCGGGAAGTTTCCCCATCAGATTTGCAAACTTTATGTCTTTGTTAGAGCATCCTAAATGGAAAGTTTCTATCAGCTTAGGCTGATGTTTGTAATTTTTTTGGATGTAATGAGCTCCATCATAGGAGATTGGCACGGCGCAATCAACGGACGGGTAAAGCATCTCTCTAAAAGGAAGATATCCCTTAGCCCTTTCATAAATATCTGAGCCGTGAAACCTTACAAATACTTTTGGCATGATTGAGGTTGCGTCCTCTAGTTTTTTCTTTAAGAACGGAGTGATTAACGCAGATTTGTCTCCCCAGTAGAAATACAAAACGTCCGCCATAGAGCACTCTCTTACAAGGTGTTCCATAAGAGACTTATTCCCAAGGATGCTGCGGAGCATAAAGAAGTAATCACAAAATAACCAGATGCGTTTCCCTAATCCCGCCTTTTTCCCAATTATATATTTTCCCGCAGGGGGGATGTTGGCGCCCCCGATTACGCGGCTAAAGAATTCTTTTGTCGCAAAGAAAAAAGGAGCGGATGTAAATAGTCCATGTTTAATTAATCCAAGTTTGCTTTTATGGTTAAAATTCAGTAAAGGCTCTTTAACCACCGCATTTGCAGGCATTTGTCTTACTGCGGTTTTTTTTATTTGTGTCTGTTGTCGGGCTGATTTGTTTTCCGGGATGTATAACGGGTAGATAACAACATTATCAAACCGCCCCGCAACAAACGGCAATTCGTCCGCCAGAAAGGTTTCTGCGGTTCCGTAAGGAAACGTATCTGTAAAAAGAACCAGATTGTGTTTGTAGGTGTTGTCCATCAGCACAAATATAAGAAAATAGAAATTGATAAATTTTGGATTGATGATATCCAGCTCGGCAGCCTATGGTCGCCAGGCTTGGAAATTATTCTGGAAGATGTGCTGTGGAGGTTGAATATCAGGGCATTAAAAAAGACCCTCATTTTAAAACGAGGATCTTTTTTAAGTTGCTGATTATCAACACACTCCACAAGCCTCCCGCTATACGGCAGGACACGCGGAGCGGGCCGGTTATTTCATTGCTGCAAATTCAATATCGTTTTCTGCGCGCTTCTCATATTTTTTTGCTTTAACGGCTTTTGCAAGCTCGCTGTTATAGGTTGTTGAGTCTCCCTTGCGGGCTGCAACAATTGCTCTTAAGTATGATTGATTAGCGCATTTTTCATCTTTCAAAACGGATTGTGCACCTTCAAGGTCATTGTTAAGAATCTTTGCAAGACCATTGTTATAGCACTTAGTTCCCTCCAGTTCCTGTGCGGCTTTTGCATAGTTGCCGTTAAGAATATCAATTGCTCCCTGGTTCTCTTTAGATTCTGCCGTACCTGCTTTTGTAAAATATTCAGATGCCTTATCGTAATTCTTCTTCTGCAATTCAACAACACCCATGTTGTTATAATATGAAGGAGTCTGCTCTGACATTTTGTTCAAGTAATTCTCTGCCTCTTCTGTCTTTCCACTCTGTAATGACAATGCAGCTAGATTGTTATAAGCACGGCTGCTGTTAAATTTCTCTGCAGCTTTCTTATATATTTCAGCTTTCTCTTTTTTGTCTTTTGATAAAGATGCGGTATAAAGCAGAGCTTCTTCATCAAGACGACTGTCATCATTTTTAACCATTTCTTTTAGCTGGTCGTCTGTGAAATTCTTTTTAACCACATTGGCAACCACTCTGCTGCGGCGCAGTTGAGGAAGAACCTTTGTCTTTAAAGTCTGGAATACGTTTGACATGTTTCTTATCTCGCGCTCTCTTACAGCAGGATCTGAATACATTGATAGTACTCTTAAAATCAAATCTTTATCCTCTATGTTGGAATTCTGGACCATCTTCTGGAAACCGTCCCAGTCTTCACCCTTTTCTGAAAGCTCAACAGGTACATTAACTTTTGCTTTTTTAGCAATTGTCTTCTCATAGGCAAGTTTAGCGGAATTTGCGCGTTTCTCGGAAAGAGAATTGTTTTCGCCTACCGGTCCGTCAGGAGAAGCATAACCTATGATGGAACTAGATGTGATTGTCTTGGTATCATCATTTTTAGCTTCTTTTAAGAATTGTTCAAACTCCTTGATTTCCTTTGAATTAAGTCTGTCTTTTTTAACATTGGCTTTATTAATTTCATAAAGAATCTGAGCCTCTTTTGTAATGGAGTTTTCTTTCTGATAATTGTCTTTTTCAAAAGACGGTTCTCCGGAAGTTTTTGCCAGCATATAGGTACAGTTTGTCCCGTCTGCAATCTTAAATGCAGCAGGATACTTGTAAGATTTAGTTCCTTTGATATTGTAAACGGTTGCCCTCAATTCCAGATGAGCTTTTTCAACACCCTCTTTGTAAGGGAATACAACGTTTCTGCTGAAAGTACCACCGTTTGCGTAAGATACAACGGCGTAATTATCATTTACTTTACCTCCCTGCAGCCAGTAATCTTCTCCAACCATCTCTCCTCCGTTATAAACCAGCACTGGAGTAATTTTAAGTTTAACTTTTTGTAAAAAATACTTTGCTGGGAAAGTTACTGAATATGTGGCTTTGATTTGACCAGCAACACACTCCAGCACTTTGGGACTGCAGCTTGTCTTAACCATACCCGCCATCTTCGCCATCTTCTCTGGATTAGCGCAGAAAGTGGTAAGCGCAACTAGTGCGACAATGCCTGCATACTTTAAAAATCTCTTCATAACTTTTTTATAATTAATTAATTAAACAAATATATTTTCTGTCCCGATAGTTTTTGGGCCGGGTCACCATTACGTTTTATAGCAAATTAGACTACTTTAACTGCATTTTGTTAAGTCTGTCCAAATCTTCCGGCGTATCCACGGAGTATGACTCGTAATTGCTCTCCGCCACTCTAATCTTATATCCGTTTTCCAGCCATCTCAATTGCTCCAGATTTTCCGTTTTTTCAAGAAAACTCCGAGGCATCGCACATAAAGCGGCTAAGGTTTTTGCCGTATAGCCGTACAAGCCCACATGCATAAAGTACCCCGTCTTCCTTACAACTTCATCGCTCAATTCCCCGCCGCGGCAGAAAGGAATTACAGACCTGCTGAAATATAGCGCATTGCAAACTTTATCTATAACAACTTTTGGTCTATTTGGGTCATTTACCTCTGCCAAACTTTTGCACTTCTTAACTAAAGTTGCAATATCAACACTAGAATCATTGAAACAATTTGCAAGCGTCATTAATTGCTCCGGCCTGATGTAAGGCTCATCCCCCTGCACATTTAAAATCACGTCAAATATCTTGCCGCTCTCCTTTTGATATTTGGTCAGCGCTTCTAAGCATCTATCCGTTCCGCTACTATGTGAGGCTAATGTCATTACGGCCTTTCCTCCCATTTCCAAAACCTTGTTATAGATTCTTTCATCGTCTGTGGCAATACAAACATCACTAAAAACCTTTGCCGCCTGGCGCATCACTCTTACAATCATCGGGATGCCGTTGACAAGGGCCAGAGGCTTGCCGGGAAATCTTGTTGAGGCATAGCGTGCGGGTATTATTGCAATTATTTTTTTCATCCGGACAGTTTATTAAGTGATCAAGAACACATTTAAATTCTTAAACATGTGCTTTGGAAATCGCGGGGGACAAATGTACTGAAAAATTGGCAGTTTTTTTTAACTTTGTGCACTAAGTGGCATGACCGTTGCAGAATTAGAGAGATAATGGAATTACAGAGTATAAAACAGAGATTTGATATTGTGGGAGATGATCCGGCGCTTAATCGCGCTTTGGATATAGCTATCCAAGTGGCCGGCACAGATTTGTCCGTGGTTGTTTACGGAGAAAGCGGAGTAGGCAAGGAGGCTATTCCGCAAATAATACATCAAAACAGTTCCCGCAAACACGCTTCATACATTGCGGTGAATTGCGGAGCTATTCCGGAGGGGACCATAGATTCCGAACTGTTTGGACATGAAAAAGGCTCATTTACAGGCGCTAATGAGACGCGCAAGGGGTACTTTGAAGTGGCGGACGGAGGAACCATTTTTTTGGATGAAGTGGCTGAGCTTCCTTTATCTACACAGGTAAGATTGCTGAGAGTTTTGCAGAGCGGAGAGTTTATGAAGGTTGGCTCTTCCAAGGTTCAGAAAACCAATGTCCGCGTTGTTGCGGCAACAAATGTAAACCTTGTAAATGCCTGTAAATTAGGGAAATTCAGAGATGATTTGTATTACAGATTAAATACTGTACCAATAACTATTCCTCCGCTGAGAAACAGAAAGAATGATATATTCTTACTATTCAGGAAGTTTGCTTTGGATTTTGCGGAGAAATATAACATGCCCGTTCTCAAATTAAACCATGATGCGCAAGTGCAGCTTACCTCTTATCGTTGGCCTGGCAATATTCGTCAGTTGAAAAATGTGGCGGAACAAATGTCTGTATTGGAGGCTGATAGAAATATTACAGCGGAAATGCTGCAAAAATATTTGCCCAAGGATGGTCCGGAAGCTTTGCCTATTTTAAAGAGCGAGGCGGATAAAGAGAGTCTGATAAATGACAGGGATGTTCTTTATAAAATGATATTCTCACTTAAACAGGAAGTTGATTCTTTAAAGAGCGAAATGCGCTCTTTATCGGGAGGATACAATAATGCGGCAATTGCCAAAGCAGCGGGCGTGCAAGATGATGCGGGAGGATTTGTGCATGCCGGAGACAATGTAATTGTGAATACGGCACCGGTCACACAGCAATCTGTCGGGAATAAGAAGGATATTGCCTCAGAACCGGAAGAGAAAGATTATGCGGAAATCAAAGAGGATTTTTCTATCCATTCGGTTAATGCAGAGCTTATTAAGAAGTGCCTGGAGAAACACAGGGGGAGGAGGAAAGCTGCGGCAGCAGAACTGGGCATCTCAGAAAGAACACTTTACAGAAAAATAAAAGAATTACATCTGGATAAATAGATGAATAAACTTTATAAAATATTTGCGGTGGCGGCTATGATTTTGCTCGCAACAGGTTGTGGAATATATTCATTCTCAGGGACATCTATTGCCCAAGATGTGAAATCTATAACGGTTCATACTATTGAGAATAAGGCAATGCAAGTTAATCCGACCCTTTCTAATCAGCTGACGCAATCATTACAGGACAAGTATCGTCATCTTACAAAATTGGATATGGTAACTGACGGCGGAGATTTGGATGTTAGCGGGTACATTACCAGTTATGAGGTTACACCAACGGCTATAACATCTGAGGAGGTTGCTTCCAAGAACAGACTGACTGTAACGGTTAAGATTGTCTTTAAAAATGAAAAATATCCAAAAGAGAATTTTGACAAATCATTTGCGGCATATCAAGATTATGATTCTACAAGTTCTTTGGATGCAGTACAGTCATCTTTGTGTGACCAGATTGTAGAAACATTGGTGGAAGACATATTTAACGCAACCGTTGCAAATTGGTAGCGGTTTACTATGACACAAACGGATTATACTGATATAAAGAATTTTACACCCGAGCAGCTAGAAACCATCATTACAGAGTACCCGTGGTTTTCTTATGCCCGGGAGGTTTTGCTTTTGAAGCTGGCCGCCATAAGCAGGGAGATCTTTGATACCGAGCTTAGGCATTCGGCTGTGTTTTTGCCGTCTCGCCAAAGGCTGTATGATAAAGTCAGACAAATAGTTCCGGCGGACGAGAAGCCACAGGAAGAGGTAAAGGATGTTCCTGCAAAGGAGCAAGTTGAAGAGCAAGTTGTTGAAGAGAGAGTGGAAGTGCCTGTTGAGAAGCAGCCGGTGGAGGTGATTGATGTTGTGGAAGAAAGAATAGAAGACGTAAAAGCAGCAGCGGCAGCGGCAATTGCAGAGGCAAAAAAAGAGAGAGTCGGCAGCCCTGTTGTAACAACAATCAAGTACATACCGGTTGGCGGAGATTACTTCTCCAGAGAAGATTTTGAACAGCTGGAGAGAGAGGACGGCGGTCTCCCTTCAGAGGCGGCGCATCTTGCAACAGGCTCATTTACACAGAGTTCTTGCGGATATTCAGTTATGGGTCCCGACGGCAAAGTGAATTTTGAAGATCCGGAATTTTATACTGAAACTCTTGGACAGGTATATGCACAACAAGGTTATTATGAGCAGGCTATAGAGGTTTTTTCCAAACTAATTTTGCTATATCCGCAAAAAAGTGCTTACTTTGCAGCCCTTGTGAAAGAAACAGAACTCGCTAAAAAAGAAGCGGCTTCAGGAAAGAGTAAATAAAAGACAGATTTACAGCAAGTTAAAAAGATAAGAATTTAAAATATGTATACCGTTTTAGCTATCATCATTGTAATTGCAAGTATATTTTTAACAATTATAGTTCTTGTACAGAACGATAAAGGTGGCGGTTTGGCTGCCAACTTTGCATCTGGAAACCAGACGTTTGGCGTTAGACAGACTGCAGACTTTTTGGAAAAGGCAACATGGACTCTTGTAGCCATAGTTCTTGTGTGCAGCGTTTTGGCAACTGCGTTTGTTTCTACAAAGGTTACGGAGACCAAAACTGACCTCACAAAGGAACTTCAGCAGCAGGCTCCGGCAGGCGCACAGCCTCAGTTCCCAACTAGCGGCGGCGCTCAGCAGTCAGCTCCTGCATCTTCTGCACCTGCGACTCCGGCAAAATAGGTGAAAAAAAAGCACCGTAGCAAAAAAGTAACAAAATAATCCGTCGGGATTAAAAATAATATAGGCCTGGTAATCAAGAGATTAGATCTCAAAGTTACCGGGCCTAAAAATTATTTTAGTACCTTGCGATACAAAGTACCTATAAATCTATATATATTTGCAGTACCAAATAAGAGGTCACGCAAAGATGGGTCAAATGAGGTAGCGCATTAACCCGCAAGAAGAGGTTGCTAAAAGAAAGGTGATTGATTAGTAGAAGAGATTAATAAAAGAGGAAATACAAATAATATAAAAAATACGAAGATGAAAACAGTACTAACAGTTGGAATTGGCGGTAAAAGTTTCACAATTGAAACGGAAGCCTATTCGGATTTAAAAAATTATCTAAACGCTTTTAAGAACAACTCAAAACTTGGAGTTCAAGGCGACGAAACAATGAAAGATTTGGAGACGAGAATTGCAGAACTTTTCTCCACCAAGATTGATTCCTTTAGAAATGTGGTTGATTCTAAAATGGTAGATGAAATTACAGCTCAACTTGGAATGCCGGACGGACAGCCTTACGTTAAGAATGCACGGGGTGAATCCGGACAGAGCGCAGATGCAAATATGAGCGGCGGCAGTTATAATTACAAGATGGTGCCGCCTCATAAACTTTACAGAGACCCTGGGCGTCACACACTTGGAGGAGTCTGCACCGGCCTTGCTTATTATTTTAATTTGGACCCCGTGCTTATGAAAGTCATTTTTATAATAGCTTTTCTGGCGGGACTATTTGGTTTTCTGGTTTATATTATACTTTGGATTGTTATCCCGAGAGCGATTAATCCTGTGCAAATGTGCGAGTTATACGGGATACCTCCGACGGCGGAAAATCTTGCAAGATTTGCTCCGATGTTCAAATAATAATTGAACGTCTAATATTAAACTAATGACACAAGTTCTATTTATTAACAAGTAAAAAATTTTAATATGGAAATTAAAGATCAAGTAGAAATAAATGCAGATAATGTTCAGGCCCAGATGAGAAGAGGCGTTCTGGAGTATTGTATCCTGAGCATTTTGCGCAAGGGAGACTCTTATGCATCTCCTTTGATATCAGAGCTTAAGCAGGCGCAGATGATAGTGGTTGAGGGTACGCTTTATCCTCTTCTGGCCCGTCAGAAAAACCAGGGATTGCTAAGTTATCGCTGGGAAGAGAGTCCAAGCGGCCCTCCAAGAAAATATTACTCCTTAACAGATAAAGGGCGCAGAGCTCTTGAACTTATGGATGCTGCGTGGAGCGATGTTGTAAAATCCGTTGAACTTGTAAAGAACGGAATTGATATGAATAAAATTGTAGACAATAACGTTTCATCAGATTCTGCAACAACACAGAATAGTGCAGAAAATGCTACTGCAGAGGGGAATAATAACTTATAAAACTTAAACTATTATGGAAGAAACATTAAAAATCAGCATAGGAGGCGTTGCATTTATTATTAATAAAAATGCCTACGCAAAACTGGACAATTATCTTAAAGTGCTTACCGTTCATTACTCTGCAAGACCGGAAGGAAGTGAAATTTTGGATGACATTGAGAGAAGAATTGCGGAGTTGCTTTTGGATAAGTTTGGCAAGGAAGACGTTGTTACAGAGGAGAGAATAGATAGGGTAATTGCAGTTATGGGAAGACCGCAGGAAATAGATGGAGAAGATGAAACCATTTATAACACAGGAAATACAAATGCCCAAGGCTCTGCAAATACCGGAAATTCTGCAGGTTACAATGGCGGAAATCAAAACTCGGAAAATGGACGCAGCAGCCGCAAGTTGTTCAGAGACATGGACAACCGCGTGATTGGCGGAGTTTGCAGCGGACTTGCCGCATATTGCAAAATAGACCCTGTTATAATGAGATTGATTTTTGTGGTAGCGTTCATTTTAGGTTCATTGGGGAGACACTTTTTGTGGATTAGCGGACACGGTTTTGGATGGACACACTTTGGCGGAGTTGTCTTTCTGGCTTATATCCTTCTTTGGATTATCATGCCTAAGGCTAAAACAGTAGAGGATAAGTGTGCAATGAAGGGAAGTGCCCCGGGCGTACAAGGCGTTGAATATGACTATAATAACTCTAACGGGCCAAGAGGCGCAGAGTTTGGAAGAATTCTAAAAATTATTGTCGGAATTGTTTGTATCCTTGCATCACTCGGAGGATTTATTGCGGGCCTTGCATATTACTTTGCATCCGGTTTAAGGTTTGGAACCACTCCGCTTTCCATTCTTAATTACTTTGATTTTCAGGGTAATATATTCTTCATTAACATGCTTAGAATAATTGTTTGGCTTCTGCCTTGCTGCATTTTGATGTATCTTGGAATCCGCTGGACATTCAATTTTAAAATGCCAAAATTCAGACCCGGTCTTATTGCATTTGGCGTTTGGGTCATATCTTTAATTCTTTTGCTTGTGTTTGGCGCTGCTGCCGTTGAGCAAACATTTGACTTTACAAAGCAGTCATCAACTCAAACACTGTCAAAGAATTATGACACTCTTTATGTTAATTATGCTCAACTTCCAAATGCTTCCGACAGTTCATTTGTAGATATGAACGACAGTGAATTTTTGCATAGAGTATGTGCCGTTTCTTTGCTGCCTGCTCCAAACTGGAGGAATTGGGATTCTGATTTTGAAAATAATCTTTATGATGAAGATGAGGGAGATGATTCTACTACCATTGTAACTCCTTTAAAAACAATTGTAAAGGCGGATAGGGACAATACTTATGATTGTGGTTATAGAACCTTCTGGGGGAGAGACAAACAGAGGATGGCAATGTTTGCAATCTATCCAAAGTTCTCCGTAAGTTCAGTTGCCGCAAGCACAATAGTATATAATAAGGATTCCACCAAAACCAAGATAGTCAGAGATACAACCGTAACTCCTACGGTAGAGATAGAGATGAAAAGAAGCTATGGTAGAGAAAAGTTGATAACCAGCAAGGTTTATCCTAACGGGAATTATGAAAGCAACCTTATTTCAATAAAAGGTCCGGTTATTACAATATATCCGCAAATCATTTCACGTTCAAAGAAATTTAGCGGAACTCTGGTAAATGCAAAAATAACCGTTCCGGATGGTAGCGTGGTAGTAGTCAATAAGTTAAAAAAATAATTATATCGGAAGTTTCCGCTATAATGCAGCCGGAGATAATAAAGTTCGTAAATATTTTGTGATTCGTTTTTAGTTCGCGACTGTGGTAAAACAGGTAACTGTTTTACCACATCAAGCGCGAGCTGTGCAAAGAAGAAACTGAAAACGGACAATTAAAATCGATCAAGCTAAAATTTAATAAACAGTACAATCAATATAATGCAACCTAATATAGAAATCTCTGTCTAACTGATGTATTTATTTTGGAGATGAGAGTTTTATATGCATAAATGTTTAATCATGAAAAAGGAAAACTATTTAAAAATAATTTTATTAACCGCGGTAATGGCCGTTACATGCAGTCTTGCTAATGCTCAGAAAATAAGCATAAAGGGAAGGATTGTGACGGTAGAAGCGACAGAAACTTCTGCGGTAAAAACAACGTCCGGTACAGGGGCAAGTGCTGTAAAAAAAGGTACGGGGGAGATTGAATATAATAAAACTGTCGGGACAAAAAATACAATTGATAATGGAAGAACTGATGAAACGGCTGCTGTGAAAAATGCAGTGGAGTTTGTGGATGTTGTTCTGCGCAAAAAAGACATGAGCGTTGTAACGGGCTGTGTTACAGATAAAAACGGGAGGTTTGTTTTTGATAATATTTTGGCGGGAGATTATATCATCGAGGTTTCCTGCATTGGATATGAGAATAAGAAGATTGGTTTAGACGGGGTAAGCGGAAATGTAAATCTTGGAGACGTGCAGATTGAACATTCCGCACTTACTCTTAATGAGCTGGTTATAAGCGCTTCAAATATTGTGAATACTCCTGACAAAAAACTGGTGCTTCCAACTGCTTATCAGGTGAAGTCTTCTACAAACGGAGTAGATTTGCTTGCAAGAATGCGGCTCTCAAGATTATCTGTTGATCCTCTGCAGGATAAAATTACATCCTCTAATGACGGAGAAGTACAGCTAAGAATAAACGGGGTAAAAGCAAATATCCAGCAGATTAAAGCTCTAAAGCCGGAGGAGATAAAGAGAGTTGAATATCATGATGATCCATCATTGCGCTACGGGGAAAATGTAGCTGTGGTGATAGATTATATAGTAAAAAGAGCCGTATCCGGAGGAAATGTCGGGATTGACATCAGGCAATCTCCTCAAATATTGGGATTTAATGATATAAATCTTAATGCAAAGTTTAATCATAAAAAGTCCGAATACGGAGTGAACATTTGGTCCAATGTTCGTAATCTTAAAGGTATGTGGAGAGAAAACAGGGAGACATTTAACTTTGCTCACGACAGTTCCTTTACCCGTGTGGAACAAGGTATTCCAAGCCGCTTTAAGTTTTGGCATAGCTGGGTTGATGCATATTATAATTATCAAGAGGGAGAGAAATGGTTCTTTAACGCCGATTTTAGAGTCAATCACAACAATGTTTATAACTATGACTACCACAGCTTGTTATATCCTGTAAATGACAGAGATAATTATGTTGATATGAGAGACAGCACAAAGAAATTGTACACAACTCCGTCATTGGATTTATATTTTCAGAAAAATTTTTCTGAAAATAAACATCTAATTGTGAATGTAGTGGGAACCTATATTGGGACTACAGATAAGAAGATGTATTCAGAGTCCAAGCCTCTTACAGGCGGTGGAGAAAAGGTTATAACAGATATTTATTCAAAAGTTAAAGGAGATAAATATTCCATAATCGGAGAGACAATTTATGAGCAGGGACTTTTAAAATCTAAGGCGGAAAATGCCGGCGGAGCAGGTTCTAATAATGCTGCCGATGGCTCTGCGACCGGCGGTACTGTCGGAACGGAAAATAAAATTGTCGGGGACAATAAGAAACATTCGGATAAAGCATTGATTCTCAGTACAGGTGCAAGATATTATCAGGTTTATGCAAATAATGATTATAATGGAACCGTAGATGCAACAACATCAATGAGAGAAGGACGTGCAGCACTGTTTGCAGAGCTGAAAGGACGTTACAACAAGTTCAATTATTCTTTTGGAGGATATGGTGCTTATATGTGGACAGGACAGGCCGGAGCCAACTACCACAAATTTGTTGTCTATCCAAAGGTTAATATAGGATACAATTTTTCAGACAACGCATATATCCGTTTGACAACTAAATTGGATTACCGTACGCCTGAACTTTCTGATTTAAACAATGTTGAACAGTTGATTGATTCTCTGCAGATTAGAAGAGGCAATCCCGGCCTTAAAGTTTATCATATATGGGAGAACAGATTATATTTTGAGTGGCGGAAGGGAATGTTCGCGGTAAACGGTCAAGTCTACTATAACTACATGAAAAATCCAATTATGGAGGAAACTGTGAGAGAGAATGATAAATTTATCAGGACCAATTTAAACCAAAAAAGCTGGTATAAGATTAATCCGGAACTGGAATTCAAAGTTGGTCCGATTGCAAAAATATTTACCTTTAGCGCAACTGCAGGAATGAATCATTATGACAGCAGAGGGGTTGACTATCACCATGTTTATAATAACGGTTATTATACGATAGAAATGGACGGCTACTATAAGAAATTTATTCTTTACTTCCAGATTAACAGTCTTGATAAGCAACTTTTGGGTGAGACCGTCGTGTCAAGAGATGAAAAAGGACATCTCATAATGCTTGGGTATAAAATTACGGATGAAATGTCTGTTGCCGTTGGTGCTATAAATCCGTTTACAAATCGCAACACATATAAAAATCCAACCACCAACCTGAGCACCCTTGCTCCATCATATAGCAATTCGCATTTCAGAGAGTCCGCCCAGCTGTTCATGATAAAATTCTCATGGAACATTAGTTTTGGACGCAAATATAACGCAGCAGACAAACTGTTGCATAACTCTGATACAGAAAGCAGTACGCTCAGTGGTAAAAAATAAATATGCTTTTGGTCTTCATATTTTTAACACTGCATTTTAAAACATTGCGGCACAACAATTACCTTATTTTACTTTCGTCAAAATGACATCTGTCGGGATAGAAAAAGTTTTACAAAATAGCTATACCGGATACTTCTGCGGCTGTTTGATAGATCCCGTTGCAACCTATCACCGCCATCCCGCTGCAACCGGAACAACCGAGGGGCTAACTCTTTTGACTGCAGTTGCAATCCATCGTCGCCCTCCGGTTGCAATGCATAGACGCGCTACCATTGCAACCCATCGCCGCACTCCCGCTGCAACCCCTCTCAGAACGCACAGAAAGGCAAAAATGCAACTTGCTGATTAACAGCGTGTGACAAAGTATAAAGTACACGAGAAAACCGCAAGCAGCTGTAAGTTGCTGATAATCAGATGGGGAAAATTTAGCCTTTCTGGGCCCCTCTGGGCCACATTTTGGAATACGCTGTAAATCAATTGGTTTTACAAAAATGTTGCACAATGTTGTACAATTCAGGAGAATAGGAATTGTCTTTTTTCCTAGTGAAAAAATCAGTAATTTGCGAGGTCTATTTAGAAAGTGAATTTACGGGAGGAAGAAGTTAATCTATCGGGATAAAAAAATAAAAAAGACAAGGAGATATATTATGAACAAGAGAGTTTTATTAATGATTTTGGATGGCTGGGGCATTGGAGCAAATGACAAAACCAATGCAATTTATACGGCGGGACAGCCTAATATTGATGCGCTTAGAACAAAGTATCCGCATTCTGAATTGCAAGCTTGCGGAGAAGATGTTGGCCTTCCAAAAGGACAAATGGGGAATTCAGAAGTAGGACATTTAAATATAGGCGGCGGCAGAGTTGTTTATCAGGATTTGGTAAAAATCAACAAGGTTTGCGAGTCACATGCGCTGCTGGAAAATAAAGAGGTAAAGACGGTTTACGATTATGCCGCACAGGGACATGCGCTTCATCTGATGGGACTTGTTTCTAAGGGCGGAGTTCACAGTTCATTGGACCATCTGTTTGCATTTTTGGACACGGCAAAAGAGTGTGGTCTGCAAAAGGTTTATGTTCACTGTTTTATGGACGGACGTGATACCGACCCTCACAGCGGAATAGAATTTATCAAGCAACTGGAGGAGCATATGAAAAAATCTTGTGGTCAGATTGCAAGCGTGGTTGGAAGATTCTATGCTATGGACCGTGACAAAAGATGGAACAGAATTAAAGAGGGTTATGACCTGATTGTCAATGGTAAGGGGGCTAAATATGCTACTGCCGCAGACGGAATGAACGCCTCATATAAAGCGGGTGTTACCGATGAATTTGTAAAGCCGATTTCTATTTGCGGAGCGGCTTCCGGAGCCAAAACGGATGCCTACAATAGCACCGGTTGTGATGTAAATAACCGGCTTCCCGACAGCACACCACAAATTGCCACAGTACAAAAAGATGATGCAGTGATTTTCTTCAACTTTAGAAATGACCGCGCGCGTGAGTTGACATATGTTCTAACTCAGAAAGATATGCCGGAAAATGGAATGCATACGATTCCTCTGTATTACTGCTGCTTAACACCTTATGATGACGAGTTTAAGGGAGTGCATATTTTGTTTGACAAAGAAAATGTGCAAAACACTATTGGAGAAGTAGTTGCAAATGCAGGCAAAAATCAGTTAAGAATAGCGGAGACGGAAAAATATGCTCACGTTACATTTTTCTTTAGCGGCGGAAGGGAGGAACCGTTTAAGAATGAGGACAGAATCCTGGTTCCTTCTCCAAAAGTTGCAACGTATGATCTGCAGCCGGAGATGAGCGCGCCGATAGTTGCGGAGAAATTAATTGCGGCAATCAAGACTAAAAAAGAGGATATGATAATTCTGAATTTTGCCAACGGAGATATGGTTGGGCATACCGGAGTTTTTGCCGCAATAGAGAAGGCAGTTACATGTATTGACGGCCTTGTAAAAGAGGTTGTTGCGGCTGCGCGTGAAAACGGGTATACCGTACTTATTACAGCTGACCACGGTAATGCCGATTGCGCTGTTAATCCCGACGGGTCTCCAAATACGCAGCACTCTTTGAACCCGGTTCAATTTATTGTTGTTGACGATGATGTTAAGTGCGTTAAGAACGGAAGACTGTGTGACATTGCTCCTACTATTCTGAAACTTATGGGAATACAGCAGCCAAAGGAAATGACGGGAGAAGCTCTTATTTAAACAAGAAATGCAAGAGCGCAACAAACAAAACGGAATTGATATCTAATTAAAAACATACTGTCGGGAGAAAAATAATGCAATTTGTTCACTTACACCTTCACTCTTACTATTCCATTCTTGACGGAGAGGGAAAAATAGAGAATTATTTTAAGAAAGCGGCGGCGGACCATCAGCCTGCAATGGCTTTGACGGACCACGGCAACATGTTTGGGGTCAAGGAATTCCTTAAGACTGCAAAAAAGTTTAAAGGAGTGGTTAAGCCGATTGTGGGATGTGAAGTGTATGTAAATCCGGAGGGCAGATTTGTAAAAAGGGGTAAGGAAGACCAAGGTGCATATCATTTGATTTTGCTTGCAAAAAATATTGAAGGTTATTATAATCTTGTAAAAATTGTCTCTATCGGATGGACAGAGGGCTTTTATTATAAACCAAAGGTAGACAGAGAGATACTGGAGAAGTATCATGAAAATCTTATAGCATCTTCCGCTTGTCTTGGAGGTGAGTTGCCGCGTCTGATTGCGGCGGGAAATATGGAAGAAGCGGAGAAATCTGCGCTTTGGTTTAAGAAAGTTTTTGGAGAAGATTACTATCTTGAGATTCAACAGCACCGTACGGAAGTCCCCGGACAAAGCCAGGAAGTGTTTGAGAAGCAGAAAATTGTAAATGCAGGGTTATTTAAGTTAAGTGAAAAACTTGGAATAAAATGTATTGCTACAAATGATTGCCACTTTGTAAATAAGGAGGACGGCCCGGCTCACGATAGATTAATATGCATTAACACTAACGCGCGTGTAACTGATGCTGACAGAATGCACTATACTCAGCAGGAATACATGAAGACGGCAGAAGAAATGGCTGCCATGCATATAACTCATCCGGAGATTATTACCAACACCTTGGAAGTTGCCGCAAAAGTGGAGGAGTACGATATTGACCATGACCACATACTTCCGATTTTCAAGCTGCCGGACGGGTATTCTGATTCCAATGATTATCTGCGAGATTTGGTTTATAAAGGCGCAGAGACCAGATATCCCAATATGCTTCCAAAGTTGAAGGAGAGGATAGATTTTGAGCTGCAGACAATTAAAGGAATGGGTTTTCCCGATTATTTTTTGATAGTTCAAGATTTTATAAATGCGGCTAGAGCAAAGGGTATTTGGGTTGGACCGGGCAGAGGTTCCGCCGCCGGAAGTGTTGTTGCTTATTGCCTGGGAATAACAAAGATAGATCCAATAAAGTATGACCTTTTGTTTGAGCGTTTCTTAAATCCGGAGAGAATCTCCATGCCCGATATCGATATTGATTTTGAGGAGGAGCGCCGCGGTGATGTGCTTGCCTATGTAGAGGGGAAATATGGTAAAGACCACGTATCTCACGTTGTCACTTTTGGCACAATGGCAACTAAAAGTGCAATTAAGGATATAGCTAGAATAGAGGATGTCCCGCTGGCTGTTGCCAACAAACTTGCCGGAATGGTGCCGTCCAGTTTTCCGGAAGAGCAGGTAAAAGTTAAGCGTCCGGACGGTACGGAGGAGACAGATTCTAAAAAAGTTGCCGTGAATTTTGACAATTGTCTTAAACTTGTACCTGAGTTCAGGCAGGAGTATGAACATCCTGAGACTCCGGAGGTTGGAGAGACAATGAAATATGCCCGCATGTTGGAGGGCACGGTTAGAAATACCGGAGTGCATGCCTGCGCTGTAATTATAGGTCGCGATAAGTTGAGCGAACATATCCCTATTAGCATTGCAAAAGACAAAGACACCGGCAATGATATTTGGGTGTCCCAGTATGAAGGGTCAGATATAGAGGATGTTGGGATGCTCAAGATGGATTTTCTTGGTTTGAGGACATTGTCCATTTTAAAGGAAACCGTTGAAAATATAAAAAAGAGCAAAAAGATTGATGTTGATGTTGATACCCTGCCGCTGAATGATAAGGCAACGTTTAAACTTTTCGGCAAGGGTGATACGGTTGCGGTGTTCCAGTTTGAAAGTCCGGGAATGCAGAAGTGGCTTAGAGAGTTAAAACCCAATAGGTTTGAGGATTTGATAGCAATGAATGCATTGTATCGTCCAGGCCCCATGCAGTACATTCCCGATTTTGTTAACAGGAAAAACGGGCGGACAAAAATTGTTTATGAAATGCCGGAAATGGAGGATATTCTCTCCGATACTTACGGTGTTACTGTATATCAGGAGCAGGTCATGTTGCTGAGCCAGAGGATTGCAAGTTTCTCCAGAGGGCAAGCAGACGGACTGCGTAAGGCAATGGGTAAGAAGAAGATAGATAAGATGATGGAGATGGAGGAGTTGTTTATGAAGGGTGGTATTGCCAACGGATACAAGGAGGAGCAGTTGAAAAAAATATGGAATGACTGGAAAGAATTTGCCAAATACGCGTTTAACAAATCACATTCCACATGTTATGCTTGGATAGCTTATCAGACGGCTTGGCTTAAGGCGCACTATCCGGCCGAATTTATGGCTGCCAATATGAGCAAGAATCTTGGAGATATTGCGGAGATTTCCAAGCTGATGGATGAGTGTAAACGAATGAAAATAAAAGTATTAGGGCCGGATGTCAATGAGAGCGGAGTTGATTTTACAGTGACGGGAGATAATGAAATCAGATTTGGACTTGCCGCAATCAAAGGTGTCGGCGGAGCGGCATCCGAGGTTATTATCAACAATGCTCCGTACAAATCTATTTTTGATTTTGCAGAGAAGGCTGGCAACGGAAACATCAACAGAAAGACAATAGAGTCTTTGGCTTATGCCGGAGCATTTGACTCGTCATTTCCTGAAATCCGTCGTGACCAGTATTTTTCCGAGAATTCAAAAGGGGAGATTTTTCTAGATGCGCTTGTGCGTTATTCTCAGATAGTCAATAAGAAAGAAGATAACGGCGGTTCTTTGTTTGGGGAGACTGATACGGGCTTTGAGGCTCAGACTCCGGAAATCCCCGCAGCAAAAGAGGATATAAATAATCTTGAATTTTTGGAAAAGGAGAAAGAGATGGTGGGAATGTACATTTCTTCACATCCTCTTGATATGTACAAGTTTGAGATAGATAATTTTACCTCATACAATCTTGTTCAGGCATCTGCTCTGGTACAGCAAGTAAAAAATAATCCCGCATTGGCAGATAGAGATTTTTATGTGGGAGGCATTGTTTCATCTCTAACAAAAAAGGTTTCACAGAAAAGCGGAAAACCTTTTGCTTCAATGACTTTAGAGGATTATGCCGGGATAATGCAATTCTCCGTATTTGGAAAAGACTTTGAAACATTTCTTCCGTTTTTAAATCAGGGAGCCGCTTTGTTTATAAAGTGCAAGCTTAGGAAGAGGTATAATTCAGAGACTGATTATGAAATCAGAATTCAAAAAATAACTTTTCTGGCAAATCTAAAAGAGCAGTTTATGAAGGGTCTGACGTTGTATATTCAGTCAGAGAAATTGGATAAGAATTACCGTAAAGACCTGGTTAACACCATTAAAGAGAATAAAGGCACAACTCCGCTGAATATTGTTATGACTGAAGCGGAGAGGAGCATCTCTTTAAGTTATGCCTCCTCCAAAAAGGTCAATGTAGATAGGCCTTTGCTGGAAGAACTTGAAAAAATGGATATTAAGTATAAGGCAATTACCTCTGTCAGCATGTAAGCCGCAGTGGGGTTAATTCCAACCTTGAGCTTTGATTTCCAGACATCTGCCGTCTGGCGTAATTAGTGACGTACCGTTTTCTGCCGGGCACAAATGACCTATTACATCTAAGTCTCCCATCTCTTTATGCAGTTGCTCATGCTGTTCCAGCGGAACAATATATAGAAGACGGTAATCATCTCCTCCGTTTATAACGGATGTAATTATATCAATTCCAATCTCATCCGCCATTGCACGGCTTTCCGGAGCAATGGGAATTTTATCCAAATAAACCTTTGCGCCAAACCCCGTCTCTTTGCAAAGCTGTTTTATTGTATCACCTAAACCCTTGGTAATGAAGTATCCCGTTGACGGATAAAATCCCGCCTCTTTAAAATTATCTATGCACTTGCTGTTTATTTCCGGTGTAAGATATTGGCTAAGAATATATTTGTATTTGCTTAAATCAGGCTGCTTATAATCTTTCATTTTTTCAGGCGGCACTTTTCCAAAAGCAACTTTTTCTCTTTCAAGCACATGCAGTCCCATATAGGCGGCACCCAAATTTCCGGTTACGCACAGCAAAGAGGTTTTGTCTATCTTTGGCCATGTATCAACTATTTTTTTCTCTTGTCTCCCGACAGATGTGCAGCTTATGATAAGTCCTGTCATAGAGGAACTTAAATCTATTGTGACATTAGAAATATTATGTTCTTTTGCTGCGGCTTGTATTCCGGCCCAAAGCCAATCTACATTTTCATAGCTGAATTTTCCGGAGATTCCCACGTTAAAACTTAAGACGTACGGCGCATAGTTACGGGCGTATAGCGGTCCCATTGCATAAATTCCCATCTTGTAGCCCAAATATTTGATGGGCGTGTAAGTTAAGTCAAAATCAACGCCTTCCATCATTATGCGATTGGCGGTCATGTAGTAATAATCAGTGTTATTCAGCAGTTGAATGTCACTGTTTTTGTATGTGGTTTTTTCAAATAGTTTATCCAGGGCCGCAATTCTGCCAAGCTCTTTGATTTCCGTCCTTTGCGGTATTTTTGCCGCTTTATTTTGTTTGTCTGCCATGTTTTTCTGATTTATTGCTGCAAAGATATTTATTTAAAACTAAACAATGCTCCTCTCACGCCGGCATGTCCGCAGTCTTTGCCTGGCTTGCAGATATAAGTTTGTGGTGAAAGAGGGACATGCGATGTATTATTAGATTGTTATAGGAAATGAGAAATATTATATAAATTTACATAAAAGAGATGGGCCAAACTAACCATATTAAAGTAAAACTATCTATGGACAAAAATTATCGCAAACTGACCGGAGAGGAAATACTCCGGCTGGAGAAACAATTCTGCACCGCGGAGGATTGGAATAATATTAATATTGCTGAAAACTTTATGCCGGAATATGTAAGCTGCGTACAATTTTCAGGCACAATTTACTTGGGCGTTATGGAGGATTCATTCATTCTGCCGGGCGGAATAAAAAAACACAGCCAGCTCAAATATGCCGCATTACACAATGTTACTGTCGGTGACAATTGCTGCATTGAAAAAATACATAACTATATAGCCAATTATATTATTGGAGATCACACACTTATAGAAAATGTCGGATTGATGTATGTGGACAGGGTTTCCACCTTTGGAAATGGAGTTGCGGCATCCGTTCTTAATGAAACGGGAGGCAGAGAAGTTTTTATAAGCGATAAGCTTTCCGCTCATCAGGCTTACATTATTGCTCTTTACAGGCATCGTCCGAAACTTATTCAGCGAATGAAGGAAATTACTGATTATTACTCTAATAAGCATGCTTCATCTACCGGCACAATTGGCTCTTTTGTCAGAATAAAAAATACCGGTGTAATAAAAAACGTCAGGATAGGAGATTACTGTTCAATTAATGGAGCGTCTCGTCTTGATAACGGCAGCATCAACTGTAATGAAGCTGCGCCAGTCTTGATTGGGGCAAACGTAATATGTGAAGATTTCATCATATCTTCAGGTTCAAGTGTTACAGACGGCACCACATTAAGCCGTTGTTTTGTAGGTCAGGCATGTCTTCTTGGGCATAATTATTCTGCATCAGACTCCCTTTTTTTTAGCAATTGCCAGGGAGAAAACGGAGAAGCTTGTGCAATTTTTGCCGGGCCGTTTACCGTTACCCATCATAAATCAACTCTTTTGATTGCCGGAATGTTTTCATTTATGAATGCGGGTTCCGGCTCCAATCAGAGCAATCATATGTACAAGCTTGGTCCGATTCATCAAGGTACTTTGGAGAGAGGCGCAAAAACAACATCTGACTCCTACATACTTTGGCCTGCCAGAGTCGGAGCCTTTTCTTTAGTCATGGGAAGACATGTAAGTCATGCAGATACATCAGATTTGCCATTCTCATATTTGATAGAGCAGGGCAATACAACATACCTTGTTCCCGGTGTAAATTTAAGAAGCGTCGGGACAATAAGAGATGCTCAAAAATGGCCCAAGAGAGATAAGCGTACAGATCCTAATAGATTGGATTTCATCAATTACAATCTGTTGAGTCCGTATACGATTCAGAAGATGATGAAGGGTCGCCTGATACTTAAAGAACTTGTCCGCGTATCCGGGGAGACTTCAGAAATTTACTCATATCAAAGTGCAAAAATTAAAAGTTCGGCACTTTTCAGAGGCATTAAATTTTATGAAACGGCAATTCATAAATTTATGGGCAATTCAATTATCAAGCGTCTGGAGGGAATACAATTTACCGGTGATGAGCAGATCAGAGAACGTCTTAAACCGGATACGGTGATCGGGACCGGAGATTGGGTGGATGTTTCCGGTCTTATTGTACCTCAGAGCGAGATTACAAAACTGCTTGACGGAATTGAGAACGGAGAAATTGACAGATTAAAAAACATCAATAAGCACTTTGCAAAGATGAATGACAATTACTACTCTTATGAATGGACTTGGGCTTATTCAAAAATTCAAGAGGTTTATAATATTAGTCCCGACAGTATTACCGCAAAGCAGATAATTGATATTGTGAAGGATTGGCAGAGCGCGGTTATAGGATTGGATAATAAGATCTATGATGACGCTCGCAAGGAATTTTCCATGCAGTCAATGACCGGATTTGGTGTTGACGGAACAAGGGATACTAAGATAGAAGACTTTGAGAGTGTGAGGGGAGATTTTGAGAGCAATACGTTTGTTAAGGCTATTTTAAAACACATTGAGGATAAGCAAGCTCTTGGTGACGAGCTTATTGCCCGTCTTAGGCGTATCTGATATCAACAAGCACGCAAGCAAAAACAGTTTGCAGGCATGATTTTCAATTAAAATATCTTAAAAATTGCAATAATTGTTAATAAATGTTGTATTTTTATTGCGATTTAAAATTAAAGTCATGGAATTTACACTTGATAATAATCTTCCGGAATACCCAACATTTGCGGAGGGCATTCGCAGAGCCCCGGACCGTGGTTACACACTTAACCGGGAGCAGACAAAAGTTGCCTTAAAAAACGCATTGCGCTATATACCAAAAGAACTTCATGAGAAACTTGCCCCTGAATTCATGGAAGAGCTCTATACACGCGGCAGAATTTACGGTTATCGCTTTAGACCTCAAGGGGATTTGAAAGCCAAACCGATTGATGAATATGAAGGAAAATGCATAGAGGGTAAGGCTTTTCAAGTAATGATTGATAATAATCTTTGCTTTGATATTGCTTTATATCCTTATGAATTAGTTACTTATGGAGAAACAGGACAGGTGTGTCAAAACTGGATGCAGTATCGTCTTATTAAAAAATATCTTACCGAATTGACTCAAGACCAAACGCTTGTTGTGGAATCCGGTCACCCGCTGGGATTATTTAAATCTCGCCCGGATGCTCCGCGTGTTATCATTACAAATGCCATAATGGTTGGAATGTTTGATAATCAAGAAGATTGGCATACCGCTATGCAGCTTGGCGTTGCAAACTACGGTCAGATGACGGCGGGAGGCTGGATGTACATAGGCCCTCAGGGAATTGTGCATGGAACATTCAACACTTTACTGAATGCCGGAAGATTAAAACTTGGCATTCCACAGGATGGAGATTTGAGAGGACATCTGTTTGTATCTTCCGGTTTAGGAGGAATGAGCGGTGCCCAGTCAAAAGCGGCGGAAATATCCGGTGCTGCGGGAATTATAGCGGAAGTAGATAGTTCTCGTATAGAGACTCGTCATAGTCAGGGTTGGGTTAATCACATCACAGAAGATAAAGCTGAGGCATTTAAGATGGCCCATGAAGCAATGACCCGTCGTGAGCCGTGTTCAATTGCTTATCATGGTAATATTGTTGATTTGCTGGAGTTTGCAGTGGAGAAGAATGAGAATATAGAATTGCTTTCTGACCAGACTTCTTGCCATGCGGTTTATGACGGCGGTTATTGTCCCGTACAACTGAATTTTGCAGAACGCACAAAAATGCTGCATGAGAATCCTCACAAATTCCGTGAGCTTGTAGATGAATCTTTGCATCGCCATTTTGCTGCAATTAAGAGACTTGTAGCGGCCGGTACATATTTCTTTGATTACGGAAATTCTTTTATGAAAGCGGTGTTTGATGCAGGAGTTACTGAGATAGCTCGCGACGGCGACGTTAAAAACGGATTTATTTGGCCAAGTTATGTAGAGGATATAATGGGGCCTCAACTGTTTGATTACGGGTATGGTCCGTTCAGATGGGTATGTCTGTCCGGTAAACATGAAGACTTGGTAAAGACTGATCACGCTGCAATGGATTGTATAGATGTCAACCGCAGAGGACAAGATTTAGATAACTATAATTGGATAAGAGATGCAGAAAAAAATAATCTGGTAGTTGGAACTCAAGCCCGCATCCTTTATCAAGATGCTTCCGGGCGTTTGAAAATTGCGTTGCGCTTTAATGAAATGGTCCGCAATAAAGAAGTTGGTCCAATTATGTTAGGGCGTGATCATCATGATGTTAGCGGGACAGACTCGCCTTTTAGAGAGACAGCAAATATTAAAGATGGAAGTAACATCATGGCAGATATGTCCGTTCAGTGTTTTGCCGGAAATTGTGCCAGAGGAATGAGTTTGGTATCTCTTCACAATGGCGGCGGAGTTGGAATAGGGAAAGCTATAAACGGGGGATTTGGTATGGTTTGCGACGGCAGTAAGAGAGTAGATGACATACTGCGCTCTGCAATTACATGGGATGTTATGAGCGGAGTTGCAAGACGTTCTTGGGCTCGCAATAAGCATGCTTTGGAAACCGCGGAAGAGTTTAATAAGACAAATGGAGATATGTATCACATTACAATTCCTTATGTTGCAGATGATGAATTAGTTAATAGAGTTATAAAAATTAAGAAATAGATAGTTATGAATAAAATAATTGAGTGTGTTCCCAATTTTAGCGAGGGAAGAGACAAGGCAAAGATTGATAAGATTGTAGAACCGTTCCGCGGGAAAACAAAAGTTAAACTTTTGGACTACAGTAATGACGAGGACCATAACCGGATGGTAGTCACGGTTGTAGGAGAACCTGAGCCTTTGAAAGAGGCTCTTTTGGAGGCAATTGGAATTGCAGTTAAGCTGATAGATTTGAATCATCATCAGGGTCAACATCCGCGTATGGGAGCCGTTGACGTTGTGCCTTTTATTCCAATCAGAAACAGTTCAATGGAGGAATGCATTGCCCTTTCAAAAGAGGTTGGAGCAACTATAGCGGACCTGTATAAAATCCCCGTTTTCTTATATGAGAAATCAGCGACAGCTCCTCATAGAGAAAACCTTGCAGCAATCCGCAAAGGAGAGTTTGAGGGAATGGAGGAGAAAATAAAGTTGCCTGAGTGGCAACCAGATTTTGGTCCCGCCGAACGACATCCAACCGCAGGTGTTGTCGCCGTTGGAGCGCGCATGCCTCTTGTTGCTTACAACATTAATTTGAATACTCCAAGTGTGGAAATAGCACATGACATTGCAAAAAAAATTCGCTTCATCGGAGGTGGTTTAAGATATTGCAAAGCAATGGGAGTAGAACTTAAAGACAGGGGCATTTCACAAGTTTCCATTAATATGACAGACTTCACAAAGACAGCACTTTACAGAGCCTTTGAGATGGTACGCATTGAGGCGCGCCGTTATGGTGTAAGTATTGTTGGAAGTGAAATTATCGGACTTGTTCCAATGGAGGCTCTTATTGATACAGCTTCTTATTATTTGGGACTGGAGAACTTCTCTATGCAGCAAGTTCTGGAATCCAGAATAATGGAGTAATGAGTAATTCCTAAATAACAAGCCGGCATGAAAAATATCATCATTTATAACGCAAAAATAGTTACTCCTTTAGGCAGAACCTCACGCAGGGGGAAAGAAATGCGGCAGCTGCAAATAATTGATAATTCGGAGGTTGAAGTTAGAAACGGAATTATTTATTATGTAGGCAAGACTCGCAATAATTATCGCGACGGTTTCTATGACGGGTATCAATATTTTGATGCAAAGGGAAAATGTTTGTTGCCGGGTTTTGTAGATTCACATACTCATTTTGTTTTTGGCGGAGAGAGAGCAGAGGAGTTCTCCCGGCGTCTGAACGGAGAGAGTTATATGTCTATTATGAACCGCGGCGGAGGCATTGCCGGCACGGTTAAGGCCACTCGCGCATTAGCTTTTAACTCAATGCGTTCCGGAGCTGCAACATTTTTAGAGAGGATGAGCAGAATGGGTGTTACTACAGTTGAGGGGAAGAGCGGTTACGGCCTTAATAAAGAGACTGAACTCATGCAGCTGAAAGTGATGCGGAGTCTTAATGAAGATGAAAATAAAAAGGTAGATGTTGTTTCAACTTTTCTAGGTGCTCATGCTTTGCCGGCAGAATACAAAGATAGAAGCAAAGAGTATATTGATTTCTTAATCAAGGAGATGCTGCCTCTTATCAAAAAAGAAAATCTTGCAGAAAACTGTGATGTGTTTTGTGAAGAAGGAGTTTTTTCAATTGAAGAATCCAGAAGACTTTTAAGTGCCGCGCAACAGCTGGGGTTCAAATTAAAAATTCATGCGGATGAAATAATTTCTCTTGGCGGGGCTGAACTGGCGGGAGAACTCCACGCTCTCTCCGCAGACCATCTTCTTCATACATCCGATGCGGGCATTAGGTCTATGGCAGATAACAATGTGGTAGCCACGCTTTTACCGCTTACTGCATTTGCATTAAAGGAGCCTTATGCAAGAGGAAGAGAGATGATAGATTCCGGATGTGCCGTTGCTTTGGCAACCGACTTAAATCCCGGAAGCTGTTTTTCCGGTTCAATTCCTTTAACTTTTGACTTGGCGTGTATCTATATGAAATTTACCGTAGAAGAGGCGATTACAGCTTTGACTTTAAATGGCGCCGCCGCCATTGACAGAGCGGAATCTGTCGGGAGCATAGAGAAGGGAAAGAAGGGGGATTTTGTGTTGTTGTATTCTTCTGATTACCACGTCTTGCCATACTATATTGGAATGAACTGCGTTGAATCTGTCATAAAAGAGGGTGCGCTTTATCAAGTGAAATAATTAATTAAAAAATAGAAATTTTATGTTAGTAGATTTAACCGTAAAACAATTTTTAGATAAAGTATCGGGCAATGATCCGGTTCCGGGAGGCGGCAGCATTGCTGCTTTAAACGGTTCAATAGCAGCATCTTTGGCTGCCATGGTAGCTGGTCTTACAATAGGCAAGAAGGGCTATGAGGATAAAGCTGAACTGATGGAGAAAATCCAAAAAGTCATGTTGGAAAACAAGGCCGCTTTCATAGCAGATGTTGACAAAGATTCAGAGGCTTATGATAAAGTTTTTGGATGTTTTAAAATGCCAAAAGAGACTCCGGAGCAGAAAGCTGCAAGAAGCGCTGCTATTCAGGAAGCTACAAAGTTTGCCGCGGAAGTTCCTATGTCTGTGGCGCGCCGCGCTTATGAAATTATGGACATGATTGCAGAGGTTGCCCGCAAGGGAAACAGCAATGCGGTAACTGATGCATGTGTTGCAATGATGGCTGCACGTTCCTCTGTATTAGGGGCATTGCTAAATGTTAAAATAAATCTTGGCTCTCTTAAAGATGCCGACTATGTAGTCAGTATGAAAAAAGAGGCGGATGAACTGGAGAAAAAAGCTTGTGAGAAAGAGAGCGAATTATTAAAAGAAATTAATCGGAAATTATAATGAAAAGCAATATTTACCGCGTAGGTTCCGGCAAGCTTACGTTTGCTATTATAGAGAAAATATTAAAGGATAAAATGACATTGGAGCTTGCACCGCAGGCAAAGCAGCGCATACAAAAGTGCCGTGATTATCTGGATAAAAAAACAAGAGAATCAAAGGAGCCTTTGTATGGTATTACAACCGGATTTGGTTCACTTTGCAATAAGAGCATCTCTTTTGATGAGCTTGGAAGATTACAGGAAAACTTAATAAAGAGTCATTCCTGCAGCGTTGGAGAGGAAATCAGACCGGAGATTATAAAGCTGATGTTGCTGTTTAAGGCTCATGCTTTATCTCTGGGACACAGTGGAGTACAAGTTGGAACGGTGGAAAGGATAATAGATTTTTTTAACAATGATATTTTGCCCGTTGTTTATGACAGAGGCTCGCTTGGCGCCTCCGGAGATTTAGCTCCGCTGGCAAATTTGTTTGTGCCTTTGATTGGAGAGGGGGATGTTAATTATAAGGGAAAGCGTCGTACAGCAAAAGATGTTCTTGAGGAGTTTGGTTGGAAGCCGATTAAACTTATGAGCAAGGAGGGTCTGGCATTACTTAACGGAACACAGTTTATGAGCGCAAATGGCGTTTTTGCCGTGCTTAATGCTTTTAGAATTTCCAAGACGGCAGATTTGATAGGCGCAATTTCACTGGATGCTTACGACGGCAGAATAGAACCTTTCATGGATTGTATTCAGCAAATGCGTCCGCACAGAGGTCAGATAGAGACGGGCGAAAGATTCCGTAAAATTTTGAAAGGCAGCAAACTTATTATACAACATAAAGTTCATGTGCAGGACCCGTATTCATTCCGTTGCATGCCGCAAGTTCACGGTGCCGCAAAGGATGCCATTCATTATGTGGCTTCTGTTCTTGAGACAGAAATCAACTCTGTAACAGACAATCCTACAATTTTCCCGGAAAAAGATATGATAATTTCCGGCGGTAATTTCCACGGAGAGCCTATAGCAATACCTTTTGATTATCTGGCAATTGCATTAGCTGAACTTGGAGATATTTCTGAGCGCAGAACAGCGCAGCTTATTTTAGGATTACGTGATCTTCCGGAATTTCTTGTTGCAAATCCGGGTCTGAATTCAGGTCTGATGATTCCGCAATATGCCGCAGCATCAATGGTAAGCCAGAACAAGATGTACTGTTTTGCCGCATCCAGTGACTCAATAGTCTCTTCAAACGGCCAGGAAGATATGGTTAGCATGGGAGCAAATGCCGCCACAAAACTTCATAAGATTATTGATAATCTTGAGAGGATACTTGGAATTGAGCTTCTTAATGCTGCCCAGGCAATGGAATTCCGCCGTCCTTTAAAGAGTTCTCCTATAATTGAGAATTATCTGTCGGGATACCGCAAGCAAGTTGCTTTTATCCGGGATGACGTTGTGATGTACAAGCAAATCAACAAAACTGTTGATTATTTGAAGGCCGCGGAGTTAAACTTTTAATTCCCGACAGCGGTGCCTTGCTAAATTCTGTCCCGTCCCTGCACGTTTTTTACTATATTTGCTAACTCATGAAACAAGAAAACGTAAACATGGAAGAAAGCCGAGAAATAATCCGCGAGATTGCAAACGAGGAGTATAAGGAGGGATTTGTCTCTAATGTGCAGCAAGAATTTGCACCAAAGGGACTAAGCGAGGACATTATCAGGCTGATATCTAAAAAGAAGAATGAACCGGATTGGCTTCTGGATTTTCGTCTTAAAGCGTATGCAAAGTGGAAGACGATGAAGATGCCAACATGGGGACACTTAAAAGTTCCGGACATTGATTATCAGGATATTATATATTATGCTGCTTTATCAGGAAAACCGGTTGCCGGTGTTGCCGGAACGGAGGCCGTTAAAAGCGATATAGACCCCGAGCTTGAGGAGACATTTAACAAACTTGGTATTCCGCTGAAAGAAAGAAATGTTTTACAGGGAGTTGCGGTGGATGCCGTATTTGATTCGGTCTCCGTTAAAACAACATTTAGAGAAACACTTGCGGAAAAAGGCATCATATTTTGCTCATTTTCAGAGGCTGTCAAAGATTATCCTGACTTGGTAAGAAAATATCTGGCAAGCGTAGTACCTATTGGTGACAACTATTTTTCCACACTAAACTCTGCCGTCTTTAGCGACGGTTCCTTCTGTTATATTCCAAAGAATACTCGCTGTCCGATGGAGGTTTCCAGTTATTTTAGGATTAACGCGTCAGGCACCGGACAGTTTGAGAGAACTTTAATTGTTGCAGATGAGGGTGCTTATGTCAGTTACCTGGAGGGTTGTACCGCTCCAAGAAGAGATAAGGCGCAACTGCACGCTGCTGTAGTTGAAATAGTTGTAAAGCAAGACGCAGAAGTGAAATATTCAACCGTTCAGAATTGGTATCCGGGCAACAAAAACGGAGACGGAGGTATTTATAATCTTGTTACAAAGAGAGGGTTGTGTGAAGGAGCTAATGCAAAATTATTTTGGGCTCAAGTTGAAACCGGTTCTGCCATTACATGGAAATACCCTAGTACAATATTGAAAGGAGACAATTCGACATCAGAGTTTTACAGCGTTGCGGTAACCAATAACTGGCAGCAGGCCGATACCGGAACAAAGATGCTTCATGTTGGGAAAAACACCCGCAGCAGAGTAGTAAGCAAAGGGATATCCGCAGGGCATAGTGAAAACAGTTACAGGGGATTAATCAGAGTTTTTCCAAACGCAACCGGTGCTAGAAATTATTCACAATGTGACAGTTTGCTCCTTGGAGACAAATGCGGTGCACATACTTTTCCGCATATAGAGAGTGCAAACAAGAGTGCCATAATAGAGCATGAAGCAACAACCTCCAAGATTGGAGATGACCAGCTTTTCTATTGCAGGCAGAGAGGAATAAAGGCTGAGGATGCCGTAGGACTTATTGTAAACGGCTATGCCAGAGAAGTTTTAAATAAGCTCCCGATGGAATTTGCAGTAGAGGCTCAAAAACTTTTGCAGGTTTCTCTGGAGGGGAGCATAGGATAGTATGGGGACATTTTTAAATATGCATTTTTTGCTTGGCATTAAAGAGATTGTACTTAATTTCTTTAGCATTCATAATATTATCTTCGTCATTTTTGGACAAGGCGTGAGTGCGTTGGAAATTATTTCCGTTATTGTTGGGTTGTTGTGTGTCTTTTGTGCGGTTAAGGGCAAGGTTGCAAATTTCTGGTTTGGGTATTTGTATAACATCCTGCTGTTTTTCCTATTCCTACAAAACAGACTATATTCCAGTATGTTATTGCAGCCGATTGCTTTGGCAATAAATTTTTACGGACACTATAGATGGACTCATCCTCGCAGTAATGAGAAAGATGATAAAAACAAACTTAAAGTTACTGTTTACAATAACGGACAACGCACGGTGGTTGCCGGAGTTGTTGTAATTTTTATGTTTATTTGGGGATATCTGTTATCTAGGATAGATATTTGGTGGCCGGCGGTATTTACTTATCCTGCAACTTTCCCTTACTTTGATGCATTTGCTCTTGGTCTCGTTCTTGCGGCGCAATGGCTATCTGCACAGAAAAAGCTGGATTGCTGGGGAGTATGGCTGATTGCGGATATTGTAAATATTATTTTAAGCATTAAATCCGGACTTGGCTTTATGCCTTTAGTCTATGTTGCATACGTATTCCTGGCAATTGGAGGATTTATGATTTGGCTTAAAATGTATAGAAAACAGAGGATCACTGAGCTGAAAAAAGAGGCAACCTCTGAGATAAACGGAGAAACAGTTAAGAAATAATATCTGTCGCGACAGATAATAAAAGAGAAAGAGATATGGAAAAATTACTGGAAATAAATAATTTGCACGCAACAATCAGCGGCAAGGAAATCCTTAAGGGAATTAATCTTGTGGTAAAACCGGGTGAGATTCACGCAATTATGGGTCCAAACGGGAGCGGAAAAAGCACTTTGTCTGCAGTGCTTGCGGGCAATGAAAATTATATAGTTACGGATGGAACCGTAAAATTCATGGGAAAAAATCTTCTGGAGATGAAACCGGAAGAGCGCTCATGGGCTGGAATCTTTTTGGGCTTCCAATATCCTGTGGAAATCCCCGGAGTAACTAATGTGAACTTTATGAAGACGGCTGTAAATGAGCATCGTAAAGAGAAAAATCTTCCAGCCTTGAGTGCGGCGGAATATTTAAAAATGATGAGAGAAAAGATGGCCATTGTGCAGATGGATCCTTCATTTTCATCTAGAGGTGTGAACGTAGGTTTTTCCGGCGGAGAAAAAAAGAGAAATGAAATTTTTCAAATGGCAATGCTGGATCCGGCTCTTGCGATACTTGATGAAACCGACAGCGGTCTGGATGTTGACGCTTTAAGAATTGTGGCAAACGGGGTCAACAAATTAAAGACAAATGACAATGCATTTATTATAATCACTCACTATCAGAGACTTTTGGACTATATAATCCCGGATATTGTTCACGTTCTTTATAAAGGGAAAATCATAAAGACAGCCGGAAAAGAGCTGGCTCATGTTGTTGAGACCAAAGGATATGATGAGATGATTAAAGAGCAAGAGGAGAATGGATAACAACTACAAATATCTAGGCAACTTTACGGAACCGAAGGATTGTCCTAATGCGCTGTTGAGCAACACATTGCAAAATGACAGCCATGGCAATTTCAAATGCCGCGTACCGTTAAAAAACACAAAGCAGTATTTTGTTGTTGACGGCATGTTGAAGGAGAGCGATTCTTTTGTGTGTTCCGAGAATGATTCTGCTTGTTCAAATGATATAATTGCGGAATGCACAGATTTTGCAAACGGAAAAGAGTCTGTTCAAAGAGAATTTTCCGTTCATACAAGACTGGGCAAGGTTAGCACAAAACTCTCTATGCCTAAGATTTTTAGGGAGATTGAAAAAGGTGCTCCGCTGAATATTAATTTGCCGGAAGGGAAAGTTGTTGAGAATCTTTTGCAGATAATTGCAATAAGAACCAATCCGCAAAAGACAGAATTAAAGTATGATATTAATATAACCGCTCAGAAAAATTCCTCAGGAAAAATTATTTTATGTTCTCATACTTTGGCGGAAGAAAAGTTTTTAACAGCGGAAAACATTAACATAAAAGTTTGCGAGGGAGCAACTTTGGATTTCCTTGCAATGCAGAACGAGCATAATCTATCCTCTCATGTAACACATTTTACTATAGAGGTTTGCAAGAACGCAACCTTTCATCTTAATTTGATTACTTTGCATGGCGGAGAGATAAATAATAACATAGAGACATATCTTACTGGAGAGCATGCAAATTGTGAACTTGACGGATTGTATCTTGCGGATGGCAAGCAAAAGATTAAAACAGAAATTAATCTAACTCACAAGGCTCCAAAATGTAATAGTCTTCAGTTGTTTAAAGGAATTCTTGGCGGAGAGGCTGTTTCTAATTTTAGCGGAGAAATACTAGTGGCTCCCGACGCTCAGAAGACAGAAGCATATCAGTCAAATAATAATTTGCTTACGTCTGATACCGCACGGGCAACTTCAGAACCTCATCTCATCATCTATGCGGATGATGTAAAGTGCTCTCATGGAGCAACTATCGGGAGCTTGGATGAGGGAGAATTATTTTACATGCGTTCAAGAGGCATAAATATGGATGAGGCAAAATTGCTTCAACAACAGGCATTTGCGTATGCGGTTCTTGAAAAGATTTCTAATGAGGAGCTGCGCAGCAGATTGAGTGATCTGGTAGAAAGAAGATTACGCGGAGAGTTTACTCATTGCTCCGATTGCAGCAAGCATTGCTGCTGATATCGCCGCAGGCTACCTCCGGTTGCGGACTGTGGCTTGAGAGAAGGTTGATATGAAAAAGATTTGTACAAAAAAATAAACCAAAAAACATAAGATGTTATGAGCATTTATAAATTTATTGTAAAAGACCAGCAGGGGAAAGAAGTTTCCTTGGAACAGTACAAGGGGAAAGTACTCCTAATAATTAACTCCGCAACAGGATGCGGTTTTACACCGCAGTATGAAGAGCTGGAAAAAATTTATGCAAAGCATAAAGACCAGGGACTTGTGATTTTGGATTTCCCTTGCAATCAGTTTGCAGGTCAGGCCCCGGGTACGGATGAAGAAATTCACAACTTCTGCACTTTGCATTATGATGTCCAATTCCCGCAATTTTCTAAGATTGAGGTAAATGGAGAATATGCCATTCCTCTTTACAAATTTTTGAAAGAGAAGCAGAGTTTTAGGGGTTTTGACAAGGATAACAAAAAGTTCGACCGCATGAACGAGATGCTTGCAAAGATTGACCCGGATTATATGAATAATGCGGAAATAAAATGGAATTTCACTAAATTCCTGGTTACCAGGCATGGAGAAGTAGTTGCCCGCTTTGAGCCCACTGCAGATTTAAAGGTTGTTGAGGCCGCAATTCAAGAACTTTTGTAACACAAAAATATCTGCTGAAACAGGATATTACGTTAAAATTATTTTTTGAAAATACCGTAAATGGCAGAGCCGCTGCCGCTAAGAGAAGCATATACAGCTCCCTCGTCAAGAAGTTGTTGTTTTATTGCAGCAAGTTCCGGATGCTCTTTGAAGACAGGCTCCTCAAAGTCATTTGAGATTGTATTTTTCCAATTCTCGACAGGCTCTTTAATCAGTTCTGCAAGAGATTGTTGTGGGAAACCGGTTTTTTGTCCCGTGTTGCCTGACCGTTGTTCAAGGTCGCCCGTTTTTTCTATTCTTGGTTTTATTAAAGAGTAGGCGTGTCCGGTAGAAATAGAACACTCCGGTTTGATTATTTTTACCCCGTATTTTCCACTTACCAGTTGTTGAATGCCGCTCTCTTTTGTCTCATTATTTTCCGTTGAAAATAACGGCCTTAAAACCTCTCCGCGTCCAATGCCGAGCATCACCTCATTGTAGATGAAGAAAGGGCAATCGCTGCCCAATTTTGCGGCAAATTCGGCAAGCTTTTCATTGCTCAGATTAAGAGCAAAGATTTTATTTAATCCTAAAAGAGTGCATGCCGCGTCTGCACTACCCCCTCCAAGACCTGCACCAACAGGAATTTGTTTTCTTAAGCGAATGTTTACGGCCTGCAATTTAAATTCCTGTGCCATAAGATTATATGCCTTTATGCAGAGATTGTCTTCCGGTGTTCCCGGATATGTAATTCCGGTCTGAAAAATTTTTGTCTCCGCGGCTGGAACAATCTCAAGAATATCGCTTTGCAAATTACTATTTAACGGACCAACGGGAAAAAAGACAGTTTCCAAATTATGAAAACCATCAGGTCGGACGCCGTAAACATATAGCCCGATATTTATTTTTGCCGCAGGAAATAAAATCATAAATATCTATAATATACAGTCTGATATTACAAACAACAATGGATTGTAGACCAGTCGTTAACCGCATTTAGAATAACCGCAGTTCAGGCAAACCAGACAACCTTCCTGATATACAAGATTGTTGCTGCCGCACTTGCTGCACTTCTTGCCGCTCTCATCTTTTGTTCCGTCCGGAATAAATTTCTTAAGGGCGCGCTCAACTCCGTTCTTCCAGTTGTTGATATTGTCTGAATCCAGCTGCAAACCGTTAATCAAATTGATGACGTCTACAATTGGCATTCCGTTTCTAAGAACTCCGCTTATCATTTTAGCATAGTTCCAGTACTCTTTGTTAAACATGTGGGAAATACCCCCTACAACGTTTGTATATCCGTATTTATCAACAAATTGGAAGTCATATCTGCTGGTTCCCGTCTTTGGATCTTTCTCTTTTACAATGAATCCCTTGTCCACGCTCTTTGGAATAGAACGTGAATCTTCATCCAAAAGTCCGGTAAAGATTTCATAAGGCGTTCCGTTCATAAGTCCAACAAGAGCAATCCAATGCTCCTGTCCGTTTAAGAATCTTATAACAATAGCCTCTAAAGATTTTGGACGCTCTTTTGGTTTGATGGCGGCTTCTTTTGGCGTTTTTGTTGTGGAGACAAGCACATCATTTCTTGAGCCCTCTCTGTAAACCGTTACGCCTTTGCAGCCCGCTTCCCATGCCGCTTTATATACCTCGGCTACAACGGATTCTGTGATATCTGTCGGGAGATTAACGGTAACGGAAATAGAGTGGTCAACCCATTTCTGCATGGCACCCTGCATCTTTACTTTTGCAACCCAGTCTATATCTTTTGATGATGAAAGATTGTACGGAGATTTTGCAACAAGCGCATCCAACTCAGAAGCTTTCATCTTCTTAACTTTGTCAATATCAATTCCTTGCAGGCTACACCAATAAACAAATTTTGGGTGGAAAACATAATACTCCTCCCAACAGTCTCCAATATCGTCGCGGAAAGTAATCACTGCATTTTGGTCAGAAGGATTAACTTTTTTACGCCTGATGTAATATGGTTTGAACACCGGCTCTATTCCACTGGTAGTCTGTGTCATAATGCTGACCGTTCCGGTTGGGGCAATAGTAAGCATTGATATATTTCTCCTCCCGACAGATACCATTTTTTTGTAAAGTGCGGGTTCTGCGGCTTTGATTCTAAGAATCATCGGGTTATTGGCCTCTCTCTTTGAGTCATAAATTGGGAATGCTCCTCTTTCCGTTGCCATATTTACGGAAGAACGATATGCTTCAATTGCCAAAGTTTTTTGCGTTTCAACAGCAAAAGAGGTTGCTTCATCAGAACCGTATCTTAATCCAAGCGCTGCCAGCATATCTCCTTCTGCGGTGATTCCCAAACCGGTACGGCGTCCTCCTTTAGATTTAGCCTTAATCTTTTCCCATAATTCAATCTCTGTTCTCTTTATGTCCTGAGCCTCCGGATCTTTGTGAATTTTTGCAAGAATGCCGTCAATTTTCTCTATCTCCAAATCCAGTAAATCATCCATCAAACGCATTGCTTTTCCTACATGTTCTCTGAATTTTGCGCTGTTAAATCTTGCTCTCTCTGTAAAAGGGTCGTCAACATAAGAATAGAGATTCATTGCAATTAACCGGCAGGAATCATAAGGGCACAAGGGTATTTCTCCGCACGGATTTGTACTTACGGTTTTGTATCCAAGATCCGCATAACAATCTGCCACGGATTCTTTTATTATTGTATCCCAAAACAGCACGCCCGGCTCTGCACTCTTCCATGCATTGAAAATTATTTTTTTCCAAAGGGCGGATGCCGATATTTCTTTCACAACTTTGGGAGCCGCAGAATCTATAGGATATTGTTGCTTGTACGTTTTACCCTCAATTGCGGCGCGCATAAAGTCATCATCAATCTTAACTGAAACATTTGCGCCGGTTACTTTGCCTTCTTCTAGTTTTGCATCAATGAAACTCTCTGAATCGGGGTGTTTTATGGAGATAGAAAGCATTAGTGCTCCGCGCCTTCCGTCTTGTGCGACTTCACGTGTGGAATTAGAGTATCTCTCCATGAACGGAACAACTCCGGTAGAGGTCAGCGCGCTGTTTAGCACCGCGCTTCCCTTTGGGCGAATATGAGATAAGTCATGTCCTACGCCTCCGCGCCTTTTCATAAGCTGCACTTGCTCTTCATCAATTTTCATAATTCCGCCGTAACTGTCTGCGGGTTCATCATGTCCTATTACAAAGCAGTTGCTCAATGAAACTATCTGAAAATGATTACCTATGCCGCTCATTGGGCTTCCCTGCGGAATCACATACTTAAAATCCTTAATAAGATCATAAATCTCCTCTTCCGTCATGGGATTGGGATATTTCTTCTCTATGCGAGCAAATTCTTTTGCAATTCTGTGATGCATCTGGTCCGGATTGCATTCATACAAATTGCCAAAAGAATCTTTCATGGCATATTTATTAACCCAGACATTTGCTGCCAGATCATCACCTTTAAAATAGCGTTGACTTTCTTGAATTGCTTCTTCGTATGTGTAGGTTTTCATAATTTATGTGTGCAAAAAAACTCCGCACATCTTTGTCCGCGATGTACGGGAAATCTGGTTGCAATTTATGAAGATTTGATGTTGTTTTATAAGTGCAATTCCAAATGTTGTGAACAAAAAAATTAACAACGCCCGCAAATATCTCAAAGACATTGTTTCATAAACTAATTTAAAACTGTCGGGACTAAAAAGAAAAATCGTTACAGTACTCTTATAAAGATGCATTGTTTTTAAAGTCACGGACCTTGTTGTGTATTTCATAAAAAAACAGGAACGTTAAATGCTTAAAAAGAATTATCTTTGAGCGAGTAGCAACAGAAATCAAATATTCATTACTTTTTTATGAAAAATTTTGCTTTAATAGGGGTAGCGGGATATATAGCACCCCGTCATTTGACCGCAATTCATGATACGGGAAATAATCTGGAAGTAGCCTATGATAAATTTGACAGTGTGGGACGTTTGGATAGCTCGTTCCCGGATGCCTCTTTTTTCACGGAACAGGAATTGTTTGAGCGTCATATTTCAAAATTAAGAAACACGGAAAATCACATACAGTATCTCTCCATCTGCACCCCAAATTTCACACATGATTCTTTTATTCGTTATGGCCTGGAACACGGAATGGATGTTATATGTGAAAAGCCTGTTGTTCTAAATCCGTGGAATTTAGAGGATTTGGAAAGGCTGGAGAAAGAAACGGGACATAAGGCCTTTACAATTTTGCAATTGCGTTTACATGATTCCATTGTTGCGCTTAAGAAAAAAATTGAGGAGGGACCAAAAGATAAAATCTATGATGTTGATCTAACTTATATAACATCCAGGGGCTTATGGTATTATGCAAGCTGGAAAGGAGATGAGGCCAAGAGCGGAGGTCTTGCAACAAATATAGGCATACACCTGTACGATATGTTGCAATGGATCTTTGGTCCTGTTCAAAACAGTATTGTACATGTTAAAACTCACGATAGAGTCGCAGGTCTTTTGGAACTTAAGCGTGCAAGGGTACGTTACTTTTTAAGTATTAACGCAGCTACGCTTCCAGCTAATGCCGTGCAAGGCGAGAAGAAAACTTATAGAAGTGTCACAATTGACGGCAGTGAATTTGAATTTAGCAAAGGCTTCACGGAACTTCACACTAAGAGCTATAAAAATATTCTTAACGGGAGCGGCTTTAGGATAGGTGAGGCAAAGAACTGTATACAAACAGTTTATGATATCAGACATGCAGAACCTATAGGGCTAAAGGGAGATTACCATCCTCTTGCAAAATTGCCGCTTGCTGAACATCCGTTTGGGTGGTAAAAAAGTACGGTATTTTACAAAGAGTAAAACTCTTTAACAGCTTTTATTACCGCATCTTGTTCTTTGTGAGTGATTTCTGTATGAATAGGCAGAGAGAGAACGGAGTCTGCCAACTGCGCAGATACATCAAGAGATGTTCCTCGTTTTGAAATCTTTTTAAACGCTTCTTGTTTTTGCAGAGGAAGCGGATAGTATATCATAGACGGAATCCCCTTATCTGCAAGGAATTGTTTAAGCGCATCGCGCGTGCTTTTTTTACCGCTGATGCTTTTAATTGTTAGAGTGTATTGGTGATAAGTGTGGGTAGAATACTCGGATTCATAAGGAGTTTCAAAAAAATTGCCTTCATTGTCCAGAGCTTTTAGCATTTTAGTGTAATATTGTGCTGCAGCATATCTTGCAGAGAGATAATCATTTAGATACGTCAATTTAACATCCAGAACGGCGGCCTGCAATGTGTCCAGCCTGGAGTTGCATCCAACAATTTTATGATGATATTTTACCTCCTGTCCGTGGTTGGCCGTCATTCTAATTTTTTTTGCTAAGGCATCATTGTTAGTCATTAACGCACCGCCGTCGCCAAAACAACCAAGGTTTTTTGTGGGGAAAAAAGAGGTGCATCCTATATCTCCGATAGTTCCCGTATAGCTCCCGACAGTTTTTTTGCGTCCGTCTTTGCCAATTGTAAAATATTTAGTTCCAAGGGCTTGAGCGTTATCCTCAATCACAAAAAGTTTATGCTCTTTTGCAAACCGCATAATAGCAGACATGTCTGCGCTCTGTCCAAAAAGATGAACCGGTACAATTGCTTTTGTTTTTGGGGAGAGAGCTTTTTCCAGTTTTTTTATCGATTCAGAATCTGTCGCGATATTAAAAGTACTGCGGAAAACATCAACCATTACGGGTACAAGTCCAAGAAGGCCAATAACTTCTGCCGTTGATACATAAGTAAATGCCGGGACAATAACTTCATCTCCGCGCTTTAAATTAAGAGCCATGAGGGCAATTTGCAATGCATCTGTTCCATTGGCGCAGCTTATAACATGCTTTACGCCAAGATATTGTGCTAAGTGATTTTCAAATGATTCTACTTGGGGACCGTGAATAAAGGCCGAGGCATCAATAACTTTTTGAATGCCAGCATCAATATCCTTTTTGATTTTTTTGTATTGGCCAAACAGGTCAACCATTGTTATTTTATCAGACATACTCTTGTAACGTGTTTTAAAACGCAAAGTAAAGATAGTCAAATAAAAATCAGATAACTTTGTCAAGTTGCTCAAAAACGGAATTGCGACTTTTGTACTCCGGAACAATCTCTTTCATCTTCTTTACGGTTTCTACAATTTCCATCTGTTTTGCAAGAGCACGCAGTTCATCCAAGTTCTTGACTACCCGGTCATAAGGGAATTCACGCACCTTGGCCTTAAATATCTTCTTGTGAGAAGTAGGAATTGTGTTTTCCTTGGTGTTGAGCAGTTCCTCATAAAGTTTCTCTCCCGGACGCAAACCCGTATATTCAATTTTAATATCAACATCCGGCTCATATCCTGCAAGACGTATCATATTTTTGGCCATGTCTGCAATTTTAACGGGCCTGCCCATGTCAAATACAAAAATCTCATATCCTTCTCCCATTGTTGCGGCCTCCAATACCAGACGACACGCCTCCGGAATAGACATAAAGTATCTGACTATATCTTTGTGGGTTACCGTAACGGGACCTCCGTTTGCAATTTCATCCTTAAAGCGAGGAATAACAGAACCATTGGACCCAAGCACATTGCCAAATCTTGTAGTAATAAATTTGGTAGAACCCTTAACATCTCCGCTCATAATAGCGCGGCTAAGGGACTGTACATAAATTTCTGCTATTCTCTTGCTGGCACCCATAACGTTTGTCGGATTTACCGCTTTATCCGTTGAGATCATTATCATTTTTTCCGCGCCATACTTAACAGCGTTATCTGCAACTATCATTGTACCCTGGACATTGACTCCAATGGCCTCGCAAGGATTCATCTCCATCATTGGAACATGTTTATATGCAGCGGCATGGAAGATTATCTGCGGACGCTCTTTGTCAAATACTTTTTCTATTCTTACTCTGCTGCGGACATCTCCAATGATAAACGTAAAGCGGTCTTTATAGTCATTAAGCAAAGATTCAGGGTTATCATGTTGTTCTTCCATCTCTGCGTTGTGGCGTTTTACGATTTTATCAAATTCAAGCATGAGGTTATGCATCGGAGTTTCTGCGCTGTCAAGCATTATCAGTCTCTTAATGTTGAATCCGCTGATCAGACGGCACAGTTCGCTGCCAATGCTGCCGGCAGCACCCGTTACCATAACTCTTTTACCCTCAAGGAATTCCTTGATTTTACCCATGTTGATTTCTATCTCATCCCTTCCCAGCAAATCTTCAACATTTATCTCTTTAAGAGAAGCTTTAAAATTGGTGCCGTTGTTAATTTCATCAATAGGCGGGAACAGCAACACTTTTACATCATGCTTAATAGCAAACTCTACAACGCGGTCTTTTTCTGTTGCGGCAGAAATTTGAGTTGGGAATACAATAGCCTGTATACTATGCTTTTCTACAATATGTGCCAGGAAGTTCATGTTCAAGACAGAATAAACCTTGATACCGCTCAATATATGTTTGGCAACAGTGTTTGTCATTTTGACATATCCGCAGACATTGTATTTTGACAAATGCGTATTTGCCAGATAATTTGCCACAAAAACGCTCTTATCCCCATCGTCATATATAAGCACATTAATCTTGTTTCTGTTTAACTGGCTGATACTCAAATTGTAAATGTATACAAGTACGACTCTTGTAAAAACCAAAACAGACATAGTTGCAACGATATCCAAAAATTCTACAATAAGGATTTTTGTCATATCAATGGTAAAGCCAATTTTTCCGTCTAAAGCCGCAAACAATCCAAACAGAATAATGCATTTGCTAAAGACGGCAACAGATAATTTCCAAATTTCTTGAGAACTGGTATATCTTAATATTCCCCTGTATGTTCCAAAAATCAAGAATGCAGAGGCACTTGCTACCAATGAAACAAGTACAACATTCAAGTATGAAGAAATAAGCGCCGGAGAGTTAATAAAGTATCCGATTATTATGTACGTGATAGTGGTTGCAAAGGAGGATGCCAGAACGTCAAACGCAAATACAAACCATCTGTTAACAAAATTAAAATTAACCACAACCTGTGATAAATGTCTCAATGAAAGCCATCTGACCGGCTCATGTCCGGAATAGATATTATTATCCATAAATTCTAATTTTTATATGAGGAACCAACCCTCTTTAACTCTTCTATTTCTGAAGTCTGGTTTTACGCCGTGACAATCCTTTCAAGAAAACTGCCAGGAATATATGTGGTTGCCAAGGAGACAAGTCCCTTAAGCCTAACTACAACTCGCTTATGACCTTGTACCCTTATTAATTCTCCTTCTATGCCGGCAAAGTCTCCTTTGATTACGCGAACCCTGTCTCCCGGGCGTAAATCTCTGTTAATAACTTTTATAGCATTGTCTGAAAAATTCAGAAGGAACATAAAATCTTCCATCTGCTTTTCAGGTATAATCATAAATTTTTTTGTCATAAAATCTCTCATAAAATTCAACTTTATCGGTTCAAAATTTATGAGGTTTAGACAAGTATTATAGGTGGTAAAGATAAAAATAAGATTAATGGGAACCGGTTTCTCCTTCTTTACCACTTTACCGCGAAACTCAGTAACCTCTGTCCAACACGGAAGATAGTTCTTTATCCCAAGCTCATTAAGCCTGTCTTGAATTTTTGGTCCGCTTAAATTTTTGATATGGGCAACGTACCAGCAGTTAGGCTGGTTCATGCGTTCATTAACACTTTCTTTTAGCTCCATATCTCTTTGAATCCTAAACAAACATTAAAATTCACTGTAAATCCAATTAACCACAACGATTGCAAATATAGAAAATAGTGTGGGAAGATATTATACCAAATAAATCCAAAAGTATTTCTGTAGTGTAAATAAGTACTTGTGTCACTCATTTTTTGGGACAAATTGTAAGTAAATTCACTTATTTTGTTTTGTTGCAACAAAACAAAAAGTATTTGCATCTATATACCGTAGGTTTAGGTTTTAGTACAAGAAGACAGGCTGTCAATTTTTTTGCGGCCTGTTTTTTAAGTCATATGACGTTTATTCTCCAATAGAACGTGACGGGATGTACGACATAAGAAAGCCTACTAAAGCTGTTCCTATCAAGATTATAAAGATGTCAGCACTCTGAATATCAACTGGATAAGAGCTTATCTTAAAGTTGCCCGGCATTGGCACAACCCCAAATCGTTGTTGAATAACACACAGCGCCAACCCTAGAATAAGACCTAATATTGCTCCGGACATGCAAATAAGCCATCCGTGCAGGGTAAATGTTTGACGGAGTGTTTTATTCTTTGCCCCCATTGCTTTATATATGCCAATATCTTCCTGTTTATCAATTATTAACATGGAAAGGGAGGCAAAAATATTTACCGATACAACTATAATAACAAAAAACAGTATCAGATAAACTGCAAACTTTTCACTGCGCATCATTTTGTATAGCAGCATATTTTGCTGCCACCTGTCTTTAACAATAAACTTTTGTCCCTCCCCTTTTGCATTTGCCCCGATAAGCCGCTTTATGGAGTTCTCGACAGTTTTATATTTATCGGTTTTAATGAATTTTTTTTCTCCCGCGCCTGCTGTAGAACTGAGATAAATTTCTATTTTATTTGCCTCACTTGGACCATATTCAATTAGTTCCCTGGCGGCATCAAGAGGGATAAATAGTGAATTTTTATCAAAATCTTGTTCCAATTGTATTATGCCGCTTGGATGAATATCCAATGTTTCAACAGATTCCATTGGCATTAGCATGGAAATATTACCCGTTCTGGTTGGAAAGAAAAGAGAAATAGGGTCCGTAAAACTTGGCTGCAGTCTTAATCTTTGCGCAAGCCCGGCGCCTACAACGGCCTTGTTAAGCTCTCCAAATTTTGTTTGGAATACGCCGTCTGCAATGTGGCTTGTAATTTTTTTTATTCTGCCGTAATTATCAGGAACTCCCTTTATTGTTGCAATAGATTGAACATTGGAATATTGCAGGAATACATTTTCCTCTACAACAGGACAGTACGCAAAAATACCTTTTATATTTTTAACTTTTTGCAGGGCCGCATCATTTGTGTTAAGCACTTTCCCTTTTGCGGGTTCAATTACAAAGTCCGGAATATAATTCTCATACATTGATGTAATTAAAGAGTCAAAGCCGTTATATACGGAGAGAATTATGATAAGCGCAAGACATCCGATTCCAATAGCGCACGCGCTCACAACAGAAATTATGTTGATGACATTATGTTTCTTTTTTGAGAAAAGATATCTGCGCGCTATAAAGAACGGAAGATGCATAATATTATAATTCGGCAATATGCGCACGCGCAAATGCCTCTACTTTTTTTCTGACTTTTTGCGGTCTGCGGCAAGAAGGTCATCTATGTGCTGTACATAGTCAAGCGTCTCATCCAATACAAAATCGAGTTCAGGCACAATCCTAAACTGCTTGGCCACAACATGTCCCAGTTCCCCGCGCAATGACTTGCTGTCTGCCGCAATAAGTTCCATTACATGAAATTTTTTCTCTGTCGGGAATATGCTTACAAAAACTTTTGCATAAGAGAAATCCGGACTTATGCGCACCTCGCTGACAGTAACAAGAGCTCCGTCAAAAGCAGACATGCCCCTTCCTCTAATTATATCTGCAAGATGCCGTTGCAGCTCCCGCTGAACTTTCTGCTGTCTTTTTGATACTACTTCCATATACAATTGTTTTTATGACAATGTTAAAATTTGCAACATTTAAGTTATATGCGGCTACTCAAATTTAAGGATGTAATAATTCTTCTTGCCCTTCTGCACAAGAACGTATTTCCCGTTGATTAAGAATTTTTCATTCAGCGTTCCGTTAACGTCTGTGTATTTCTCTTTGTCAATATTAAGACCGTTGCCCTGTATCATTTTGCGGCACTCGCCCTTTGACGGGAATACTTGAGTATCAACGGCTAGCAAATCCAATATATTAGACTTCAATTTATCTTTGCCAACGGAGAATTGCTCAACACCGTCAAATATAGCAAGAAATGTACGCTCATCTAATTTCTGAAGAGCTTCTCTTGTAGTTTTTCCAAAAAGGATATTTGATGCTTCAACGGCATTTTTCCACTCCTCCTCTCCGTGTACCATTGTTGTAATCTCCTTTGCAAGAAGCTTTTGCAATATGCGCTGTCCGGGGTCCTTAAGATGCTCCGCAATAGATGCATCAATTGTATCTCTGTCCAGCATTGTAAAAATTTTGACGAATTTTTGCGCGTCCTCATCGCTAACATTCAACCAGAACTGATAAAATTGGTAGGGAGTTGTGTAGTCTGCGCTCAGCCAAATATTTCCTTTTTCCGTCTTTCCAAATTTTCCGCCGTCCGCTTTTGTCATCAGCGGGCAAGTCAGGGCAAACACCTCATTGCCGGAAGTTCTCCTAATCAACTCTGCGCCTGTTGTGATATTTCCCCATTGGTCACTTCCTCCCATCTGCAGCTTGCATCCGTAATGTTTGTTAAGAAACAGATAATCATATCCTTGCACAAGCTGGTAAGAAAACTCCGTAAATGACATTCCCTCCCTGTCCTCTCCGCTCAATCTCTTTTTGACGGAGTCTTTGCTCATCATATAATTGACTGTAATTAACTTGCCAATGTCTCTGATAAATCCGAGGAAAGTATAATCTTTCATCCAGTCATAATTGTTAACCATTATGGCCGAGTTGGGAGAATTCCTGTCATCAAAATTTAAAAATCTCGACAGTTGGTTTTTTATGCACTCCTGATTATGGCGCAATGTGGCTTCATCTAAAAGGTTGCGTTCCTGGCTCTTCATTGAAGGGTCTCCAATCATTCCCGTTGCGCCGCCAATCAGAGCAATCGGCTTATGTCCGCAAGCCTGGAAGTGCTTAAGCATCATAATGCCTACAAGGTGTCCGATGTGCAAAGAGTCTGCCGTCGGGTCTATTCCGACGTAGGCGGATGTAGGCTCTTTCATTAGCTGTTCTTCTGTTCCAGGCATCATGGAATGAATCATTCCGCGCCACTTTAATTCTTCTACAAAATTTTTCATCTCTTTCTAAATCCCGTGAGTCGCAAAAGTACTTAAAATTGTTATCTTTGACAATTACAATAGCCATAACAATATGCAATGAACCGGGATTAAAATTGCCGGTTAAACTTGGTGAAAAGAATTATCAATAAAGTAAAAACTAGTTATGTTAAAAGGTTTGTTAAAAACATTTAAAATATCCGTCGCGATTTGCATAGTTGCAATAATCGCGATACCTGCTGGGGCGCAGAACAAGGCAACTGCAGAAAAGACTTGTTGTGAGAAGTTTGCAGCATCATCTCCGGACTCTTTGCTGCCTCAGGATTTGCTGTGGCTAAACAGGTATGTGCTCCCCACAGAAAATTATGGTCAGATATCTGACATTAAGCCATTGTTTGTTGATGATAAGATGCCAAATAAATTCATCAACAAGTATGTTTTCTTTATCACGCAACCTATTGACCATAAGAATCCCAAGAAAGGTACATTTAAACAGATGGTAGTTGTTGCTTTTGCAGGATGGGACAAACCTACGGAAATTGTTACGGAAGGTTATACCGGCACTTATTTTTTGAATCCTCGTTACAGAGAAGAGATGTCTGATATGTTTAACACAAATATGATAGGTGTTGAACACAGATACTTTAACAAATCGGTTCCTTTTATGCAGAATGACAGTACTATTACCTGGGATACTTTAGATTGGAGCTATATGACGGCGGAACAGGAAGCGGCTGATTTGCATGCTATTAGAAAGGCACTTGGGCATTTGTTCCAAGGCAAATGGTTCTCCTCGGGCATAAGCAAAGGCGGTACAAACTGCATGGCCTATACTGCTTTTTATCCAAAGGATTTAGACTTTAGTGTTCCTTACGTCGGACCAATCAGCAGAAGTGTTGAGGATGGAAGACATGAACCTTTTATCAGAGATTCCTGCGGAACCGCACAAGACAGAGAAATTCTGAAAAATTTCCAGATAGAATTCTTAAAGAGACGTGCAACCATACAACCTATGCTTGAGAAGTATGTACGAGATAATAAGTTACAGTATAAGATTTCAATACCGGAGCTTTATGATTACTGCACACTTGAATTCACATTTGCTTTTTGGCAGTGGGGAAGAAAGACCTCAATGGTTCCTAATCCTAAGACAGCAACGGATAAAGAGATGTTTGACTTTTTTGTAGAAGCCGTAGGTCCGGACTATTTCCAGAGCTGGGATGCAAATGCTCCCTTCTTTGTACAGGCGGCTAAAGAAATGGGCTACTATGGATATGACTGTGAGCCATTTAAAGACTTGCTTACGATAAAGAGTACTCACGGATATCTTCAGAAAATTTTCTTGCCTGCGCAGAAATTTAAGTTTGACAAATCTCTTTACAACAAACTGACAAATTTCATTGCCACTACGGATGCAAAGATGTTGTTCATATATGGCCAGTGGGATCCATGGTCTTCTGTAAGACCGCACAATCCGGGACATGACAATATTAAGTTCTTTATACTTCCCGGTGGCAGCCACCGCTCAAGAATTAAAAATATGCCGGAGCCTATGAAGAGTGAGGCCGTTGCCACATTAAAACAGTGGCTTGAAATTAAGTAAGTGGCGGTATAGAGTTTGCAGGAGGAAGAGAGGTTTTTAAAGTTATTATATGGAATTCAGAGATATTGCGCTGGAGGATAAAGAATGGATTAACAGTCTGTTGCATTCTTCAGACTATGATTCTGCAGATTATAATTTTACAGTGATGTTTATATGGCGGGAAATCATTAACACTAATGTTGCCCGCCATAAAGACTTTCTGCTTGTCAGATTTGCAGAGAAGAAAAAATATGAGAAACCTTTTGTTCAAAACGGCTGCGCCAACTGTGAAAACATAGAAAATCCGATTGACCCTGCATCAAATATAAAGCCTGCACAGGATGGAGAGGAGGCTGACGTAAAACATGCATACTATTTATTTCCAGCCGGCAAAGGAAATGATGAAGAACTGAAAGAGGCAATAGACCAGATAGTTGCAGATTCAGAAAAACTTGGCGCTTATGTGGTTTTTGTAGGAGTGTTGGATAAGCAAGTTGAATTTTTACAGCATTATTATCCTGGCAGATTTGACTATCAGAAGTATCGCAACAATTTTGATTATGTTTATAATGCAAGTGATCTGCTTACATTAAAAGGGAAAAAATATCAAAGCAAACGTAATTTCATCTCCAGATTCAAACGCTCGCAAAATTGGCTATATGAGGAGATTACGGATGCAAATATAGAGGATTGCTCAGCAATGAATACGGAGTGGTGCAAGAAGTACGGGTGCAGTCACAATCCGTCTCTATTTGCCGAGGGGTGTTCTGTCAAGATGGCAATCAAATATTATAAAGAACTTGGTTTAAAGGGAGGATTGTTGAGGTTGGACGGGAAAGTTGTGGCATTCACTTTGGGTGAAATGACCAATTCAAATACATTTCTTGTTCACATAGAAAAGGCTTTTGCTGATGTTGCAGGCACTTATCCCACAATTAATTATGAGTTTTTACAGCATAATGCTTCTCTTGGTTTTTCTTTTGTAAATAGAGAAGATGATACGGGAGACGAAGGTTTAAGAAAGTCAAAAACCGATTATCATCCTGTTAAGATGATAGAGAAAACTATCGTGACATTAAAGAGACACAAGCTGGAAATAATTCCGGAATAGATTTTAAAAAATTAAAGCATTGGTTTTATAATCCCAGGGCTGTTGCTGCGGAGTCTGCGGCAGCAGTTTCTTTTTTGCTTTTTGCATCCATGACATCACTCTGATACAATGCATCTTGCAGCTTGGCAATGACTTTATCTGCAGTTGCATCTTTTAAGATAACCGCTTTATGTTCATCCAAAAGATACATGCTTGGGATTGCGCGCAAAGAGTAGATTTTTCCGCTGTTAATTGCACCTTTTGGATCATAAGCATAAATCCACTCTTTCGGAAACATGTTTCTGTCTTTTCTCCATGGGGCAAGATTCTTATCCGGGTAGAGCGCAAGAACCTTCAGTCTCTCTTGTCCAACCATATTTATAATGACATCGGAATTTTTAAGAATATTTAGAACTCTCATGCAATCAGAACAATCCGGATTGTTAAAATAAATCAGAGTGTATTCTGAGTCTATGTCATACAGATGTTTATTCCCAGTTCCCGTAGAAAATTCAAAATCATTTGCACGGGCTCCTATCATATTGAGAATGGCCATCTTAAATTGAGCGATATATCCTATCTTATCTCCGGGAGGGATAGACTTGGCATCTATAATTCCCTCAAGTATAGGGACATATAGCTGCTCATCTAAATAAGGAGAATTGGGTTCATACAGATACTTCTCACTATATTCTATGATTTTTCCGATAAATTTTTTATCCCCCGCAATGGCAAGGGAATCGGCTTTTTTCATCAGGTCCCTCTCTCCCGCATTTGCGGTCGGGTAATGATTGGCAGCCTGCAACGCTTTGATATATCCGATAAAGGCATCTTCAAAGACTTTGCCGCTTACTCCAAGAACTCCCGTTGAATCTTTGCTGTATTCAAGCTGGAGCAGTCTGTTATGGTCTAAAAATTCTTTCCAGTAATTAAGTGCGTAATACTTGGCGGCATCTACCTGGTTGTCAATCATATCAGGGACTTGCACTTGAGGAAATTTATCAGGATTAACAACCTCTATACTTCCTCTTTTCCCCTTGCATGAGGAGACAAAAACAGAGCAAGCAATTAAAAAACAAGCAGATATGAGAACAGAGCCAAAAGAAAAATTATGCCTCATAAAAATGTGATTTTAAGAAAGAGAGTTGAGATACCAAGATTCGAACTTGGGCTGGCTGAACCAAAATCAGCAGTGCTAGCCATTACACCATATCTCAATTTTACGCGCTGCTTCTGTAACTTGCCGCAGCTTTTGGGACTGCAAAAATATATAAAATTTTAACTTAAGCAAAAGGTTCCAGCGTGCGAATCCAATTTATAAACGTATCACCGTAATTAATATACAAGATTACCCACACCGCAAACCTGGCCGCTTTGCCAATAAGCATAAACAGCGCAGACTTCCAAAAGTCAACTTTGTAGAGGCCAAGTGCAATTGCAAACACGTCTCCAACTATCGGGAGCCAGGATAAAAACGCCAGACCAGCTCCAAATCTGTCTATTTTAGATTTTTGTTTTTCCAGGGTTTGCTGTTTGATTTTAAACCACTTCTCCAACCATTTCCACTTGCCAAGCCATCCAATCCAGTAGGATGTAAGACCTCCCATCCAGTTACCTGTTGTTGCACAAATAAATGATATCCAGGGATTTCCTCCGCCAAGCAAAATGCCTATGATAAGAACGTCAGAACTGAATGGCAAAACAGTTGCCGCCAAAAAAGAGCCGATAAAAAGCCCAAAATATCCCAGTCCGGTTAAACTTCCCATTATTGCATTTTATTGACTGTCATTTATTTTTCTTACGGATGGTTTTTGCTTTTCTTTTTTTTGCAAAAAACTCTTTCATCAGTTTTTCGCATTCTCCATCCAGGATGCCGCTAACAACCTCTGTCTTAGGGTGCAGCAGAGAGGGCTTAAATAAAGAGAATCCTCTTTTTGGGTCCTTGCAGCCGTAAACAATCTTTCCTATTTGAGCCCAGTTCAGAGCGGCAGCACACATCGGGCATGGTTCTACTGTCACGTATAAAGTACAGCGGTCCAGATACTTGCCGCCAAGATATGCAGCGGCTGCAGTTATAGCCTGCATCTCTGCATGTGCCGTTGGGTCATTAAGCGTTTGTGTCAAATTGTGTCCGCGTGCAATAACGGAGTCGCCGCCTACAATGATGCAGCCTATTGGCACCTCGTTCTCTTCCAAAGCTTTACGCGATTCCCCCAATGCCGCAAGCATGTATTTCTCATCATCTGAAATCATGAGTTCTATATTCTCCGTCTTGCTTTTTTTTGCTGTCATAACCAATTACCTTGTACAAAGTAACACATATTTTATGCCGCTATGTGTGCAAATATAGCACTTTGTGATGTCAAAATGTCAGATTTTGCCCCATTTCTTCCGCTGGCATTCAATTTGCCCTTTGCCCAAACGTCCCCGCAGGGGTTTATATAACTTGTCGGGACAAAAAAGAAAAATACATAAATATTTAAAAACATAAAATCATGATTAAACCATTAGCAGATAGAGTTTTAATTGAGCCTAAAGAGGCTGAAAAGAAAACAGAAGGCGGAATTATTATTCCCGATACAGCAAAAGAGAAACCTCAAGAGGGGAAAGTTGTTGAAGTCGGACCCGGTAAAAAGGATGAGCCGATGGAGTTAAAGAAAGGTGATACGGTGCTTTACGGAAAATATGCAGGTACAGAGATTAATTCTCCGGACGGAAAGAAAACATATATGATTATGCACCAGTCAGATATTCTTGCAATTATCGGCAAGTAATCCCGAAAGGTCTTTTTTTATACACAATCAATTAAAAAGAATTTAAAAATTACAGATATGGCAAAAGAGATTAAATTTAATATGGAAGCCCGCTCTCTTATGAAGAAAGGAGCAGACTCACTTGCAGATGCAGTTAAGGTTACACTTGGTCCGAAGGGGCGCAATGTGGTTATAGATAAGAAGTTTGGCGCACCCCAAATTACCAAGGACGGTGTTACAGTTGCTAAAGAGATTGAACTGGATGATCATTTTGAAAACATGGGCGCTCAACTTGTTAAAGAGGTTGCTTCCAAAACTAATGACCAGGCCGGTGACGGTACAACAACCGCAACTGTTCTTGCTCAGGCAATTATAAACGTCGGGTTAAAGAACGTTACAGCCGGCGCTAACCCAACGGCTTTAAAGAAGGGTATTGACAAAGCCGTTGACGCAGTTGTTGAGAATCTTAAGAAACAGAGCCAATCCGTTGGTAATGATTATTCTAAGATTGAGCAGGTAGGTACTATTTCTTCCAACAATGATGCAGTTATTGGAAAACTTATTGCAGATGCAATGAGCAAAGTTAAGAAAGAGGGCGTAATCACAGTAGAAGAGGCAAAAGGCACCTCAACAGAGGTTAAAGTTGTTGAGGGTATGCAGTTTGACCGCGGCTATATATCTCCTTATTTCATGACAAATCCGGATAAGATGGAGGCAGTTCTTGACCAGCCAAAAATCTTGATTACAGATAAGAAAATTTCCTCAATGAAAGATCTTCTTCCTATTCTTGAGCCTCTTGCCCGTGACGGAAAAGCTCTTCTTATCATTGCAGAGGATGTAGATGGAGAAGCTCTTACAACATTGGTTGTTAATAGATTGCGTGGCACAATTAAAGTTGCTGCTGTTAAGGCTCCCGGTTTTGGAGATAGAAGAAAAGAGATGTTGCAGGACATTGCAACTCTTACCGGCGGCGTTGTTGTATCAGAAGAGAGAGGATTTACTTTGGAGAACACAACACCGGATATGTTAGGTTCTGCAGAGAAGGTAACTATTGATAAAGAGAATACTACAATTGTTAACGGTGCAGGAAAGAAGAATGATATCGCAGATAGAGTTGCTCAGATTAAGAAACAAATAGAGACGACCACCAGCGATTATGATAAAGAGAAATTAAAAGAGCGTCTTGCTAAACTTGCCGGCGGAGTTGCAGTTCTTTATGTAGGTGCAGCTTCCGAGGTTGAGCTTAAGGAGAAGAAAGACAGAGTCGAAGATGCACTTAATGCAACAAGAGCAGCCGTAGAAGAGGGTATAGTAGCAGGTGGCGGAGTTGCATATATCCGTGCCATTGATGCTCTTAAAAAGGTTAATGGAGATAATGAAGACGAGCAGACTGGTATCAATATTATTGTAAGAGCTCTTGAAGAGCCGCTTAGAATGATTTGCGAGAATGCCGGAGAAGAGGGCAGCGTTGTTATTCAAAAAGTAAAAGAAGGCAAGGGCGATTTTGGATACAATGCTCAGACAGGCCAATATGAAAACTTGCTTGCAGGAGGAGTTATTGACCCGACAAAAGTTACAAGAATTGCTCTTCAGAATGCAGCATCAGTTGCCGGAATGTTCCTGTCAACCGAGTGCGTAATTGCAGACAAGAAAGAAGAAAATCCTGCTCCAATGCCTCCAATGGGCGGCGGCGGAATGGGCGGCATGATGTAATAGCTAAAAACAATGTATGTTAAAAAAACCTCGGAGAATTTTCTCCGAGGTTTTTTTGTTTACGCCCGATGTTCCTAAGGCCGCAGGCCCTCGACCAGAGCGAGCATGCAGCTTACTAAGGTTGGATTATTCTGAATATGTTTCTTCATACTTTTTAATGCTTATGAAAATGATTTAAAAAATCTTTTATACTCCTTTTAAGTTTTATCTTCCTTGCTGTCTTTTTATCCAAAACAGGGTACGCTACCCTGATAAAATCTGCTGAGATGGAATCCTGAAATTCATAATCGTGCTCATTGTAATAGTTTGCGGTATCCTTTGGCCCTATGATAGTGCCCTTGGGAATGGGAAGATAGGTTATTCTCTCTTTCTGGTACGCTATTACATACCTCATCGGTTTATATGGAAGCTGATAGACAATGAAATGATCGTATGACTTGATTGCGTGCAGGGAACTGGAATCCCTAGGAAGTATATAAATTATCTCATAAGCATTAATAAAATCTTCTTTGATTTTATTGTTTGCAAAGCGAAAGCCAGAACAAGTTGGCTCTTGGTTATAATAAAACACGTCATCTCTTTTAAGAAAATTGCTTACACTTCCTTTGAAGTAATTGATGCTGGTATCAGGAAATACATAATATTCTTCCGATATCGTATTATACCCAAGCACTGCGTCCTTAATATTTATCTCCTTGACAAAGAAATTGTTAATAGTATCTTCTTTCTCGTCTTCTTCAACCATCTCTTTAGCGTCTTTGTAACTATAATGCACTATATGTTTTGAACAATTCGACAGAAGCGGGATAAGAAATAACATCGTTATTATGACATAGCGTTTCATGGTTTTGTTTATAAATTAAGTCCTTGTTTTCTCAAAGCGTCATTAATAATTTCATCAATGTGAATGATGGAATCATCCACATTGAAAGTATAACTGCTTGTCCCATAATACTTTTCGCTCATCGGATCCGGCCTGGTCCACCGTCCTATCACCTCATCGTACTCCCTCGCTCCATAATCCAGCCAGTTGACATTGCCCGTGGTTTGTACCTCCTTGCCGTTGTATTTCCATCTGTTTGAGGTCATTACAGGATAAGTGTTCCCCATTGTCATCCGCTTTCCAAAAGCGTAGTAGTCATTTCTTTCAGTGACATTTCCTGAGGCATCAGTTATAACTCTCACACTCCCAAGGTGGTCAGTGGTATAGTAATATGGTGAAAGTGTGCCGTTTACATTGATGATTCTTCCGCCCCCAAAGTCAGTGCTCTCAAACGCATAGCTTGTTCCCGTCTTTCTGAAAACCATGGAGCCAAGATACAGATAGCCGTTGGACGATGAGCTGTTTGCATTGTCCTGCACCATCCCCTTTGTCCCGTCTGCAAGATAGGTGTAGGCGCATTTTAAGGTTCCGTTGAATTGGTCATATTTTAGTCCCCGACAGGTCATTAGCTTTTATCTCATTTTATTGCATAGTCATGTCTAATACCTCCTGCCTTGACGCTGTCTGCGCACCCATATCTCCGCGTTTTTATAATTGTCTGTTTTAAATTTTGTTTTAGGTGTAATATGTACAATTTGTTTACTCAAGTATATTACGTTGGCGTTTTTATCATTATAACTCGCATCCATATAGTGTGGTATGAAATAAAAACGATAACCTCTTAAGTAAGCCAATATTTCTTTTAGATTGTTACCATTCTTCAATTTTGGCAGAGAACGCAAACGGATATAACCTTCCACTGTAATATCGGTTTGATGATTACTTTTGACAATATATCTGCGAAAGTAATCTCCATTTTTAAAATTGATTTCCCTGGCTAATGTCTTTTTTTCATATTTATCAACCCCAAATTTTATAGTATCCTTATTCTTAATGCCATAAAAGCTGTTATCATAATAAAAGAAAGAATCCAGTGGCTTACAGTATGTACAGAAAACAACATCTTTTGAAGTATTGTTTTTTATGTTTATTCTAAGCTTTATAAAGGGTGATGTGTCGCTTATAACTGGTACGATTAGATTATCGCAAATTATAAATTCCTTAACTTTCATAATGATGCTGTCCTTTATATTTATGGACGTTAACACAACCTCTATATTTTTTCTATCTATGTTTTCCTCTTTACATCTTAGCTTATGCCCACAGCTGCAAAACACGGACATGGAAATGATAATAAGTATGCCGTTAAAGATTTTCATAGTTGTAGTTTTCTATCATTTTTTTGTACTTATCAGTCGTATTCTCATAGGTTTTCATGCCCTTGGAGTCTCAAAATCAATATGATGGTACTTATTTCCTGCCCGACAGAACATTACTTATTTCAATTTGACGTTCTACTCCTCCAATTGTCGTAATTTCCTTAATTTAGGAATCCCCATTCCTCTAGAGTTCTTCTTCCAATTATAAAATGTGGCTTCAGGCATGCCGGTCTTCTTACGGCATACTTCTTCTACGCTCACACCTGTTTTCGCCTGCTCTAATACAAACGCAATCTGGCTCTCTGTAAATTTGCTATTTTCTATCTGTCTTTAATAACTTTTGAAGTTATTATTTCTTGCCGATTTCTCTACTTCTGAACGGTCTTATTTATTGAATTGGGATCATTTCCATTTACACAATTATTTACATATTGTCTTATTTTTTAAACTATATCACAATTCTTTATACAGTTTATTGTCCATTAGAAAATGATGGTGATTTGACCGGGGTTCTTTCTTATATTTCATTCCGTTAAAAATAATTTCCTTCCTTTTAATTTTAATACTATCCGATATGACTTTGTAATAGAACATACTATAGTTTACTGTTTGCGGAAAGGAAATGTGAATGTAATTAACATTTCGATCTGAAACATAATATTTTTCGCTTAGCAAAACAGTATTTAACCTTGGTGGATAATATCCAATAGTAGAGTCTTTTCTATCGCATATCATTACACATATACTATCGATACCCGTACCCTTATTTAGAATAACTTGCTCATTATCTAAAGTTTTTATTACACTGTTAACCATTATAAAACAGTCAACAAGTGTATCCCTTTTGAAAGGATTATCTAACACAATCGTTTTTATTTTGGACTTATCATCGTATTTTGTGGATACTTTGACTGGCAGGTTGTGCAAGTTTTGAATAGAACTTCTCACAAAGATTATAGTATTATTCTTGCCCAAATTCCAACTTCCACTAGACGCTTCACCAAAGAAAAAATGTTCTTTATATTCATATTTAAAACTATTATCTCTGTTTAGACTAAAATAACTTTCGATATAGGGATATTTTTCAGGATACCAATAGTGGTATTCGCCATATATATCCCTTGGTGCTCCACAAGAAGATAAGACAAGTAACACAATTAGTAATTTTAGGTATTTATATATCCAGCGCATCACTTATTAATACGATTTATAAATAAACTTATTATTAACTGACAGGCCATATAGCCATTGTGGGGTTATCCCCAAAACGCTATTAGGAACACCGCCATTTGAGGAAGCTCTCACAATCCCACCTGTGATAGAGTATTCTGTTGAATACGCTTCCATTTCTAAAAGAGTTTGACTCTTATTATAATTAACATCGCTTTCCCCAAATGACTTAAAAGTAAAAAGCCCATTATTATATTGAATAGCATGGGTTATTTCATGCGCACGGCTTCCTATTGTTCCAAAATTATTTATAATTATTGTGCCATTAGTTTCTGAAGAAAGTTCTGTACTCTCTGTTTTTACTGTGTTAAAGGTGTACATATTTTTTGATTCGCCTAACTGTACTATTCCATTGCCTAAATTTAACAGATAATCTTTTTGTGCTTGAATGTCAGCTAATTTCAATTCTTGATTTGTGACTTGCTTGTTCTTTTTATTGTCTCCTGATTTTTCATTGCTTTTAATTCTTTCTATTTTAGCATTAATTCTCTTCTCTTTAGCAGATAGTTCATTACTTTTTGTAATTGTGGCGTCTCTTGTTGCTTTGGCAATTTTTTCATCCTCGCTGCTTAACCATTCATTGCCATTTAAATCCACTAAATTTATAGGATTATTCGCACAGTAAGTATAACCGCTTGTCCCATAGTATTTCTCGCTCATCGGATCCGGCCGCGTCCACCTTCCTATCACCTCATCGTACTCCCTTGCTCCGTAATCCAGCCAGTTGACATTGCCCGTGGTTTGTACCTCCTTGCCGTTGTATTTCCATCTGTTTGAGGTCATTACAGGATATGTGCTGCCAGTTGTCATCCGCTTTCCAAAAGCGTAGTAGTCATTTCTTTCAGTGACATTTCCTGAAGCATCAGTTATAACTCTCACACTCCCAAGATGGTCAGCGGTGTAGTAATATGGTGACAGCGTGCCGTTTACATTGATGATTCTTCCACCCCCAAAGTCAGTGCTCTCAAACGCATAGCTTGTTCCCGTCTTCTTGAACACCGTTGACCCAAGATACAGATAACCGTTGGACGAGGAGCTGTTTGCATCGTCCTGAACCATCACCTTGGTCCCGTCTGCAAGATAGGTGTAGGCGCATTTTAAGGTTCCATTTTGTTGAACACTCTGCGGCATGCCAAAGAGATCATAGGTGACATCAAGATTCATCCTTCCGTCGTGAGTCATGTTACCGTTCCCGTCATACGTGTAATTTGCTCCGCTCAAGGCAGTTCCGCCGTTTATCCCCGCAAGGTTCATTAGCTTGTTGCCGTTGAGGTTTTTCTCCACCGTCTGGATGGTGCGGCCCTTGTAGTCATAGTAGAAGGCTCTCTCTGAATATCGGACGGCGGAGCCTAGGGTGCTCATGTCGGCCGTCTTTTCATACGTCTTCATGCCCGTGTTTGTCTCAAAAGCAATATGATGGCATTTATTTTCTTCCCGACAGGACATTACTTTGCTTCGTTTAATCTTACCTTATTCCATACGTGCGATTTAGGCAATATTCAATTACTCGTAAACAGTATCATTCCATTCTTTGTATTTATCCTTTATTTCCTGATTGTTAAATCAAACTTCGTAAACCCATAAAATCTTAGACTTACCTTTTTATATACGTTCCTTCATCAGACACATTTTGAGGGATATTATTTTTTTTACACAAAATACGAAATATTGTTATTTCTGAGAGCGTTTTTAACCTGTTCCATTAATACATACTCCATAAAGAGCAGGCTTTGTTAAATTAATGAAAATACTCCAATATCTTTCACCACCATCCAAAACCATAATAATGTCTTTTGACAATTCAACATCTTCAATTTCCTTATCTCGTAAAAAATTAATCCAAATCACGACATCACCATTTTTAGTTATGAAGCCAACATACTGTCGCTTATATTTTTTGAGTGTATTCAGATTTATTGAAGTGTTAAAATATTTTTGTCCTCTCAAGACATTGTTGATGCTATCCTTTAATATCTTTTCAGCTAACATAATATCCTTTTTTGTTGGCGTATAACGCTCTTTTTGATTATCTATACTCATAAATACAAAATGGCTTTTATTAAACGAATAACCAATATACCCCCTACCTTTCACCAATGTAGATTCCTGAGAATATCCGGCCAAACACAAAAAAATAAATATGATGAACATTAATTTTGCTTTCATAATATCATTAATAATTAAGTGGCTGATTTGTTGTATCTAATAATCTAGGCCCAGTAGGAAGTGGTGTTCCTGTCGACACATCAATCCCGTAATTTGTTCTTAAAGGAATTCCTGCTTGTTTTCTTATTAGGTTTTCATGGTAAACAGCATTCCATTCAGATTTCAAAAGTTCTTGATAGGTAGATTTATATTGGACATCTGTTATACCATTAGTATAATCAGAACTAGGGTACAGTAAACCTTGATTTGCATCGCTACCATGTCCCATTTCATGTCCTAAACCGATATAAGCAGGTCGAGTTGTTCCACCAGAAAGATCAAAACCGCCATTTATCGAACTTGGATTCCAAAAGATTGTTCCACCAGATCCCGTTGATCCCGCCGTATTTCCTGTCACGGCTTGAACTTCTGTTAGGTTAGCACCTGCTTTTAAAGGACTATCTGGTTTGAATTCATTGGCTGTTCCATTTTTTACTGTGAATACATTAGATGATGACTGAAGTTCTGTTATTATAGAAGCCCCTTCTTCCGTTTGGTTTAAAATACCTATAGCCTTTATCGTTTTTCCCAAGAATCCATTTACTTTTCCTGTATAAGCAAAACCATTTTTATTATAAAGTTTGCCATTATCATATTTCAATGCTTCTTTTCCTCCAAAACCAAGAAATCCTTTTCTGTGTTCAATCCAAACTTCTCTACCATTAGGGTCAATATATAGAACTGGGTTATCTAAGGCATAAATATACGGTGATTGAAAAAAGTATTTTTCGCTCATCGGATCCGGTCGAGTCCATCTGCCTATCACCTCATCATACTCCCTTGCTCCGTAATCCAGCCAGTTGACATTGCCTGTTGTCTGAACCTCCTTGCCGTTGTATTTCCATCTGTTTGAGGATGTTGTTGGGTACGTATTCCCTGTTGTCATTCTCTTGCCGAACGGGTAGTAATCATTGCGCTCTACTACATTTCCTGAAGCATCAGTTATAACTCTCACACTCCCAAGGTGGTCAGTGGTATAGTAATATGGTGAAAGTGTGCCGTTTACATTGATGATTCTTCCTCCCCCAAAGTCAGTGCTTTCAAAGGTGTAGGTAATTTCATGATTAATAAAAGAAATCCTATTTATTTCCCTACAGATCATTGTATTAATCTTTCATTGTTCCGTTTTTCAATGCGAGTTAAATTTTTTTCCCTTTTCAAATAAAATGTCCTTTTCCATGTTTCTTAATACAAAAAAATTCAGGGAATGAACTATTTCTCACGATGGCTTAGCCCTGGAAGGAGGTGGAATCAATAACGGATCAAGAAAATCATAAAAAGTGATAGAATCAACTTTTATTCTGCCATTGTTTGTGATAATTCTTATGCCAATAATAGGCCATGAATCAAGCTGTAGACCACGTTTTTCGTCAATTTGCCTAATTGCCGACACCTTCCATGTGCTGATTAAATTACGCATATAATCTGGAAAATTGTGACCGCCAGGCATATAAAATCCATCAAATGTGATCTTACCACTAACTTCGCGTGTATAGCTGACATGTCTATTTTTATCCCACATCTCCCCATCATAAATTGCTGTTACATAGTCAAAAGTTTCCAAAATAAAGAGAGTATCACTATTGATAAAGACATCTAAACTGTCCATCGCAATAAGCTTCTTGCGTAAATTGTAATAACCCCTTCCATCTTTTACCTCTGAATCTATTGCAGAATTAATTCTTTTAAGAAAAATTTTATTCTTAATGGGTATTTGAAATGAAATTAATAGTATCGTAAATAATAACGCTATTCTCATAATAAATATGTTTTAATAATGGAATGGTATTTCATTTTGCTTCAACGGCAAATAGTTCGTATGTCCATATTTATTGTAATAAATACTTTCATTAGTATTCGCCCTGATAATTCTTGTATTAGGATCGATCCCTCCTGTTTCATAAGAAGAGTATGATGCTCTAAGTGGTATATTATTTTCAGCTCTTAATTTGTTCTCTATATGTGTCGCATAAAGTTCTGCATACGGAATATTTATAGTCTGGCCGCTCGATGATGGTTCCGTTACCCAAGTATTATTATTTATTGTACCGCTCCAAATATCCTGAATATGTGCCATCTCATGGCCAAGCCCAATGAAGGACTGCCGTGTAGTGCTTCCATTCTGGTCTGGCCCTCCATTTGTGCCATTTGAATTCCATAATATAATATATGCCCCATTTTGAGTATCAACTCTATTGACCTTTCTGTTAACTACCTCTGTATTATTTGTAGAAGTCATCAAATCATTGACTAATTCCGCTCCGGTAGGCCCACCTTGACTTAAATCGCCTAATGCGGTTGTCAGTTGTCCAACAAACTTGTCATTGCCTGAGTAAGAATTTCCTTTTGAATCAAGGAATCCATAATTGCCTTTTGAATCTTGCCCATAATGGTAACGTGAAGTAGTCGTTGTACTGTTTCCATTAGCATCCACGGTCGTATTATAAGTCGAAACCCCAATACTATCTCCGTTAACATCTATATTGCATGATGGATTGTTTGCCGCATACTGATATAATGAAAGTGATGGGTATCTTTCTGAATAAGCATCCGGCTTTACAAATCTGCCTATCACCTCATCGTACTCCCTTGCTCCGTAATCCAGCCAATTGACATTGCCCGTGGTCTGAACCTCCTTGCCGTTGTATTTCCATCTGTTTGAGACCATTACAGGATACGTGCCGCCAGTTGTCATTCTCTTGCCAAAAGCGTAGTAGTCATTTCTTTCAGTGACATTTCCTGAAGCATCAGTTATAACTCTAACACTCCCAAGATGGTCAGTGGTGTAGTAATATGGTGATAAAGCGCCGTTTACATTGATGATTCTTCCGCCCCCAAAGTCAGTGCTCTCAAACGCATAGTTTGTTCCCGTCTTCTTGAATACCATTGAGCCAAGGTACAGATAACCGTTGGATGATAAGCTGTTTGCATTGTCCTGCACCATCACCTTGGTCCCGTCTGCAAGATAGGTGTAAGCGCATTTTAAGGTTCCATTGAATTGGTCATATTTTTGGTCCCGACAGAGCATTATCGTTTCCGTTTTAAAGTGACATCTTTGTATTTAATCTTATTCATATTAATAACTTTCATTTTTATTTTTCTTTCATTCATATATCCAGATGTGAGACCTTCTTCGACAGAGGGTTCTCCACATTCGAGAAGTAAAAAATCTTTATCAATTATTCTCCATTTGCCAACACCTCTTGGTCGGGCATCTTGAATATTTATAATGAATGCAAAAGTACTGTCAGTATTTAGTTCTAAAGTATATGAAGTTTTAGAATTGGAATTTTTTCTATTTACGCATTTATAAAATATACCACATATTGCGCGTTGTTCTATCTTCTGGGCATTGCAAATAACAAACGACCCTAACATAATAGCTATATAAATTACGGCTTTTTTCATTTCTTGTAATAAATATTAGGGTAAAAAGTTTTTAGGATATAATTGGCTGGTAATGTATTTAAGCTAGGATAATTTGGATAAGCGTTTATAATATCTATCCTCTTGGAATTCACATTTAAAGGTCCGATTCCTGTATTTGCTATACCCCCTGGGCCATAAATTGCTCCTCCGTTTAGTCCTTGTAACCAGGATGTGGTGATTGCATTAAAAGAGTTTGCAACAGAACTTGACTTAAGACCAGAGATGGATGTGGGATCATAGGCAAATTGTGATTTATATGCAGCTATTTCGTCATATATATCTTGTGCTAAAGTATTCCCTGTTTTTGCATCAAAAGCAATATCTCCTGTTTCAAATTGTCCAGCATGGGTCATCTCGTGGACAAAATATGCAGTGTTTTCACTTCCAAATTTTATATCAATAATTCCCGTATCCTGTTTTAGCGTAACTCCTCCTGTTTCATCTAATACGGTATGAGACAAACTATATCCCTGGCTGCTATTTTCTAAGATCTCCATGGTTTCAAGACTATTATTTAAACTGGTTATCCTTTCATTCTTATCACCAATTTTATTTGCCAGTTTTTCAGCACTCCAACCCCCAGCTTTTGCTTTTTTAGTTAATTTATTAATCCTATTTTGTAAATAATCTTTTCGACTTGTAACATCACCTTTTTGTCTTTCCCACTCTTGCTGGCTACTTTCTTCGATATACATTCCGGTTGGGTCTACATGAATTACCGGATTATCCACACAGTAAGCATAGGAGCTTGTTCCATAGTATTTTTCCCACATGGGATCCTGGGAGGTCCATCTGGCAAGGGAGGGGTCGTATTGTCTTGCTCCGTAGTCGAGCGTGGTCATGTAGGAGAGCGTTTGCTGCTCTTTGCCGTTGTATTTGTATGGTTGGTTGACCGGCTGCTGCGCATATGCCGTCTGACCCCCGAAGGGGTAGTAGTCGTTTGTCTGCTCCACCGTTCCGGACTGGGTTATTACAAGTCGGTTGCTGCCGAGATGGTCCTTTATGTAGTAGTGGTACGCCGGGGTTGTTCCGGTCATGGTTATGTATCCCTTGTCCGAGAGGATCATCTCCAGGGCGCCGTTTAGTTGATCATATTTTTCTTCACGACAGTACATTGCTGTTTTTCTGTTTTGTCTTTCCGTTATCCTGTCTTAAATTTTGTTATGCTCTTGCTCTTGCCTACGTTTTTTTCACGGCTTATTGCCTGGGCTGAACTTGGTTGAAGAGGGAACTCGGATGCCTTTGTCAGTGAGCTTTTTTCAACCGCAGAGCCAGGCCTCCTCAAACAACCCTCTTCAACCTGCGCTCAGCGCTGCAATCGCGCCTAAAACCTCATGGCTGCAAGCAAGACATAACAAAATTTGAAGCCAAAATAACATTCTTCTCCAAATGACATATTACTATTTGTTTTTTCTCCGTCATTTTATTCTCACTTATTCTGATTACTAAATATTATTTTGGGCTTACCATTTATATCAGTTTATCATTTTTAATACGTATTGGCATAGTTATCAAAAATGGCCTTTTTCTTTTATTGTAATAATAAGTGGCATATTTAGTCGGTCGCAAAATAATATGATCAACAAAATTTTTAATTGCCGGATAATAAGGTTGAACATTTTGCGGATAGTCCGTCTGTCTCACAGTATTTGCACGATTAATAACGAAGTTTACGAGCGTATCATTATCACTTGTAAGCATCAAGCTTAATATCTCAAATTTTGCTATTGTACCATCTTTTAACACTTGTAAACGTAAAGTGACACGTCCGTCGTTTCCCAAGTATAAACTGTCTGGCCTTTTTTCAAGCGTAAAAGGCATCGGTTGTATTACACAAATCTCGTTTTGTTCCTGAGGAAAAGCAATTCCCAGTACTGCCAAAGTAAACAAACATAAAAACAATATGCGTTTTTTCATATATCAATATTTTATATCATTATAACCAAAAGGTAAAAACCTAAAAATTAGAGGTTTGTAATTGGGGTCTATCTTAATTTTATCATAGACATGAGTTTGGTTTGCAATAGCTCCGTTAATAAAATTGTGAATTGCCGTTTCATAATTTGTTTTTATATCTTCACCACGCATAGACATATTTTCCATTGCTCTTTCATATTCCTGACCTGCTGCAGCATTTGTACCAAATGATGAATACATTTGATTATTAAAGGCTTTATATGCAATACTTCTACCAAAAAGGTAAGCCTCTACCTCGCCGTTAACCGTGGCAGGGTTCCTGCCTTTTTCTCTCTGATAACCATGAAATAATTCATGAGATGATAATTCTACTTTAGTTTCATCATCAAGCCAACTATTTAACAGACTTGCAGCATGTATTTCTCCACCGCCTTCCTCGTACTTGTCGTCATGCTTATAGTCAAAGGACATGGACTCACTGCCCGCAGCAGATAGGGTGTTTGTAAAATCATAGTTATATTTTGATGAGGTTAAGTCTGACAGTACCTCGGCTCCAGCCTTAACACTGTTCATTGCATTTAAGGAGTTTATAGAGCTTGAGACAAATTTGTTGTTTCCGGAGTATTTCATCCCTGCTGCATATTGTATCTTCTGCTTTTTACCCTCATTGTCATTGTAGTATATCCAGATAGTTTTGCCCGTAGGATCACAGAAATTTATCGGATTATCCACACAGTACGTATAGGAGCTTGTTCCATAGTACTTCTCGCTCATCGGATCCGGCCGCGTCCACCTGCCTATCACCTCATCATACTCCCTTGCTCCGTAATCCAGCCAGTTGACATTGCCTGTTGTCTGAACCTCCTTGCCGTTGTATTTCCATCTGTTTGAGGATGTTGTTGGGTATGTATTCCCTGTTGTCATTCTCTTGCCGAACGGGTAGTAGTCATTTCTTTCAGTGACATTTCCTGAAGCATCAGCTATCACTCTCACACTCCCAAGATGGTCAGTGGTGTAGTAATATGGTGACAGCGTGCAGTTTACATTGATGATTCTTCCGCCTCCAAAGTCAGTGCTCTCAAACGCATAGCTTGTTCCCGTCTTCCTAAACACCATTGATCCAAGGTACAGATAGCCGTTGGACGATGAGCTGTTTGCATTGTCCTGCACCATCACCTTGGTCCCGTCTGCAAGATAGGTGTAGGCGCATTTTAACGTTCCATTTTGTTGAACAGAAATTTTCATCGTGTCAGGCCAGATTAAGATTGCAATGCAATTTAATCAAAATAAAATCCCGTTGAAAAGTGAATGAAAATTAATGTTTTTGTTTTCAATAAAATAAACTATAACTTTCCTAAACTTAAAATTAAAATTATGAAAACGCAGACAGGACGTGCAAAGCTTGCTCTTCTGTTTCTGGCTCTAGCACTTGTATTATACGCACATTCAAAAGTATACGGGCAAATTGGTGTCGGCAGAGAATTTCAGATACCTACGGCTCAGACATGGGGTTTCATTAAGTATGGCGTTAATCAGCCTTCACTGTACACGGGCAGCGTTAATGTTTCAATTCCTTTCTATAATTACAGCGATTCGGATTTTCAACTGCCCATATCATTTTGTTACTCTTCCAACGGCATGCGGCCCAATGTGGGGACAGGCCCTCTTGGTCATGATTGGGTACTAAATGTTGGAGGCTGCATAACAAGAGAAATAAGGGGAGTCCCTGATGATGAAGGCGGGGAGTGTGAGATACCGCGTCTTGCGCTTGGCATTGCCTATCCAACCAGTCCAATGACAACGGCACATGTGAATGGCTTCTCTTCTACTCGTATGCTAGACAGGTCGGTAGATGATGATAGTTATTTATGGGCTCCGCTGTGGTACGGTAAGGATGTGCTTTCAAGGTACATATATTCTTCATACAATATCGGTCCAGAAGGATATTATGAAATTGAACCTGATATCTTTCATTACAATTTCATGGGTCACAGTGGCACCTTTCACATGTGGTTCAACAATACGATAGTGCTAAATAACACAAGTGATCCGACGGGAACGATAAAAGTGGATTTAAGTGATGATCAGTTACGTTGGATAAAGATTACGTTTGGTGATGGATATCAGTATGTGTTTGGATATATTCCCGGAGAAAGTTATGCCTTTTCAACAGAATCGATAGGGTATGGTTACATAGATGAGGTCACTTCAGAGGTAGATCCAATAGTATCATGGTATCTTTACAAAGTTATTGCCCCCAGCGGAAGAGTAATGTATTTTGACTACGAGGGCAACAGCAACAGCTTCTTCAGGGTGTTAACATATGCCCCGGCCTCCATATATTCAAGCATACAGTCCTTGCTGACGTACAGTGGGTGGCCAGTTTACAGAGGCATAAGCCAAGGTGCCAATATTATCCCTACTGTGAAGAGAGTTGCCCTTCCCAGTAGCATTCATTTTTCTGATAGCACCGCAAAAATCATTTTTACCTACTACCCTCACTCAGAGATACAACGGGAACTTAACAATTCCGGCGATGAGATAGAGCGTTATATCCATAAGCTAAAAAAGATATCAGTTGTAAACAAGCTTTCAGATACAATCAAGACTTGCTCCTTCAAATATATATATTCACAAGCCGGCAACCACATAACTTTTCTTGATACGCTGAGCATATCGGGGGAAGGCAAGTACTCATTTGACTACATAGGTCTTGAGGAAGGTTCATCGGCAATCTTTCCAAAATTTGGCACGTTCAGCGTTGACCACTGGGGATACTACAACGGCCGGCTTAATGGAGAGACAGAACCGTCATTTGAATTTGCCAATCCATCTATGTTCACTATTGATTCGCTGTATGATGAACATATTAACGGTACGACAAGAAATGCCTCGTACTATATGGCCAACCTTGGGTTGCTAAGCAGGATAAGGTACCCTGCTGGCGGATGTACAACTTTCTCTTATGAGCCCAATGCCTATTCGAAGGATATAAGGAGGGATCACACAACTGGTTTCTATCCATATCTAAAGAATGACAGCACCAATGCTCAAACAGGCGGCTTAAGAATTAAAAGCATCACAAATTATAATTCCTATAACGTATTAACTGATTCCAAGAGGTACTCATACACCTTGGAGAACAGCACATTAAGTTCCGGAATACAATTGTATTTTCCCCGTTATCATCTATTTTATGACAGAAACACTGAGAGAGGTCCGGAGGCAGTAGAATTCATTTCTGGCAATGATGTCAATTCATACGGAACAGGCAACATTGAGTATTCTAGGGTGGTGGAAACTAGTTCCGACAGCAGTAAAATAGTTTACGAATATTCCAATTACAATGAAATTCAAGATTACCTTGCAACAACGTTTAAACCAATCATGTACAAAGGATATGCACTAATGCAGACAGGTGCGGAAACTCTGCTTGCCCCACATTGTTCCGAGGAGTCGGCTCGTGGTAATCTCCTAAGAAGAAACGTTTATGACGGAAATGGCAACCTGTTATCCAGAGATGATAATTCATATGATTACGGAACGGTTGATGTTAACCAATACCTAAATATCAAGGGAGGCGAGATCGCTCACAGGGTGCCAGAGTTCATTTGTCATAATCAGCTAAGTTCATCTGAAAGAATACTTTATACAGCATCAGGTAACATCACTAGCTCAATATCAAATGATTACGACAATCTTGGACGAGTGACATATGCCTGCTCGCAGACTTCCGATAACCATGTAAAAAGCATGGCATCAAAATTTGCTGACAACATGGGAACGACAAGCATATATAAGTCCCTCATACACCGCAACATGCTCACTATTCCAATAGAGCAGACAATCACATGCGCATCCGATACAACATCTTCAATAATCTACCAATATGATTCTCTGCGTCAGAGCAGCGAAGATTATATGCTTGTGCCGACAGCATTGAAGAAATATAATCCAGAGATCCACGCCTATGAAACTCAAGCCACTTACGGTTATGACCTTCAGGGGCGCATCATAGAGGTTACTGACCGCAACGATCTTCATACGAGTTATATATGGGGATACAGCGGACTGTGCATAGTGGCAAAGGTGGACAACGCCACCACGGCTCAGCTGAAATCCATCTCTGGCCTGTCAAACATTGACTCATCGCCTCTGGCGGCAGGCATCGAAGACTACGAGTCATCCCTGCGTGCCATTGCCGGGGTGCAGGTTACTTCATTCTCCTACAAGCCGCTGGTTGGTCTGATCCGCATTAAGGACCCGTCAGGGAAGAGCATCCGCTATGACTACAATAAGCATGGCAAGCTCTACAAGATAGTTGACCACTTTGGCCATATTGTAAACAAGTATCATTACTCAACCGATAACAAATAAGGATATGAAAAGAAAATTGCTCATTATATTCGCTGTTTTGATGTCCTGTCTTTGCTTCCCGTATACGGTTGTATCACAAACAGTAACCACAATGCGTTTTACGCAGTTCAATATCTCCCAGGCACAGTTTGCAGAGCTGGATTCCACCGGCGGCACCATAGGGCCATACGCTATGGAACTAGACGAGAGCTATGAGGGGGATTACATGCAGGCCGTCAATGACGCAAGAGAATATGCACAAGAGCAGGGCTTTTATGTCTATATGAGAGTTGACCATATGACAAGCAATACAATAACGTTCGGAATAAAAGCTGATACGACATTCTATTACCGGACGCTGATAATTACCGGCAGCAACGGCGTAGGCGTATCCGTAGGGCAGAGCGGCCGACACATTCCCGGCCCTCCAGCACCCTATGACGGCCCCACGGACGTATCTGCCGGCAACTGGATTCAAACAACAACATATACTGATTCCAGCGCCACGCACTTTGTCAGGAATATATCATACTATGACGGACTGGGAGGCTTGTTCCAGGCAATAAGCGTAAAAGGCTCCCCGTCAGGAGGGAACGTTATAATTCCTACTTACTATGACAATATGAGAAGGGCAGACGCAAGAGTCTATCTGCCTTATGTGATGACAGATACAACTGCCGCCTGCGATGCATCGCCTTTTGCCTCACAGACAGCCTATTATCAAGGCTCCGTCTATGGAGAGGGAACGTATACGTATCATGAGAACGTGTATGAGCCGTCGGCTCTTAACAGAGTGCTGCAGAGCTTTAATGTGGGGAACGCATTCAGAACCCCCGGGAGCGTGAAGGATGCAACAAGGACATACGACGCCAACGCAAATGGAGAAGTGCTTCTGCTTGCCGTAGGCAAATCTGGAACGCTCACATCAGGAGGGTATTACGGAGCTCATACGCTGTACAAGAACACCACAATGGATGAAGACGGCAAGATGACCGCCGCATACCTGGATTATGAAGGGCATACCGTTCTCTCAAGAGCAAACGGAAGCGGTAACACCTTCTTTGACACATACTACGTATATGACAATTTTCAGAGGCTGCGCTGGGTCATCCCTCCTGAGTGCAGCAGGACAATCACATCTGCAACCGTATGGGAGATAGACAATGCTGCGGCTGCAAGATACTGCTACAGATATCAATATGACGGCAGAGGAAACATTGTGGAGAGAAGGCTGCCTGGCAAGGATGTTGAGTACCTTGTCTATGACCCTGCCGGAAGGGTTGTTGCCGTGCAGGATGGAGCTACAAGAAGCAGCGGCAAATGGCTGTTGACTAGGTATGACAATTTCGGGCGGCAGACGAATGTCTATCTTAGTGCTGCGACAACAAGGACGGAGCTTGAATCACAATTTGCATCAAACCCTTATCCCGCAATCTATTCGGATCCAGGCAACACGCTTGTAGCTGAGTATCAGTACGGCAAGCCGGTGAGCGCAATGTTCTCCTTCGTCCCAGAAAGCGGCTACGTATCATCAAGCGATAGGTACCGGGACTCCACGGGCATGAAGACGTATGAAAAGACGGCCGACATGAGCACCCTAGGCTCCATTGTCCGATATTCGGAGCGGGCTTTCTACTATGACTACAAAGGCCGCACAATCCAGACGGTGGAGAAAAACCTCAACGGCGGCATTGACCGCACCTCATTTAAGTATAACTTTGTGGGGAACATCCTTGCAAGACAGGAGAGAATAAGCCCAACAAGCGGGGGCATGGAGACGGTGAAGAACACCATTTACACATACGATCAGAGAGGACGGCTCCTTACGGAGACCACAACCGTGGACGGAACGGCCCATGGGACAGTGAGCTACGCTTATGATGACCTTGGCAAGCTGATAACAAGGACCGGCGGCAACGGGACGGCGGAGCACACAACGTACAACCTTCAGGGCTGGACCACGGCAAAGAACACGCTAAGTGCCTCCTCTGAAAACATCTTCTACCAGCAGCTGGCATACTACAATCCGCAGAAAGGGACGCTGCCGCTGTACACAGGCAACATCAGCGAATGGGCTGTAACCCAGGGAGCTGACGCAACCTCAACCTTCGGCTTCAGCTATGACAATCTTAACAGGCTGACAAACACCAGCAGATATGAGGGGGCTGGCACAACTGCAAGCAGCACCTTCACGGAGAAGAACCTGAGCTATGACGCCAACGGCAACATTCTCACCCTTGGCAGGTACGGAGCAAACACCGCAACGCCGGAGGACAATTTCACGTACACCTATAACGGCAACAAGCTTGTAAACCTTTCAGGCACATATAACGGAACACCTCTGAACAATGCCAGCTACGCGTATGACGGGAACGGCAACATGACTCACGACGGAAGGATGAATCTTGATGTCACCTATGATCTCTTTGGCATGCCTCAGAGTGTTCAACAAAATGGAACCTTAAAATGCGCCTACACCTATCTTGCAGACGGGACCAAGGTGATGGTGCAGGACAATGCAAGTAGCTCATCGTCCAACGGTTATCTGTACCTTGGCTCAATGGTGTTCAGAAAGACGGGAACAAGCTATGCGTTTGAAAGCACGGACTTTGGGGGCGGAAGGATCATCAATGTAAACGGCACTCTTTCACCATATTACTACACTACTGATCATCTTGGGAGTGTAAGGGTGATAACAGGTGCTTCAGGAAATGTCACTGAAAGAAATGACTACTACCCGTTCGGCAAGAGAATGACAACGGGGAATACATACCCAACAACATCCTCAAACAGATGGAAATACAACGGCAAGGAGGTTCAGACTACGGGCGACGTGAACTGGCTTGACTACGGAGCAAGGGAGTACGATGAGGTTATAGGACGGTGGACCAGGCCGGATCCGATGAGCGAGAAATACTATGGGACAAGTGGTTATGCTTACTGTGTGGATAATCCGATAAGTTTAGTGGACCCTAATGGAAAATCAATATGGAAACCGGAATATGACAAGATAAATGGAGTTAGTTACGTTGCCGAAAAAGGAGATAATATTAATACACTAATTAGGCAATATAACTTAAACGCCAAAACGGCAAATAATATTATCAAGGAACAAAAAATTAGCAGTTCTCAAATCAAGGAAGGGACCAAAATTTCAGGAACGTCGGTAGAAAAAGCTACCGGTAGTGAAGTGTTAAAATTGGATTTGGGATCAAAACAAAACACAGAACAGCGACAGTTTGACCAATTAGTTTTTGGATTAAACCATTCTAAAAAATCAGGAGACACAATGAGTTTCTCCGATTATTTTTCTAATATAGATAACGGAACTACTACAATGTGGGGCGGAGCTATGAAAGGTATTGCGGGAAATGCTACGATGTCAATACATCATGAGACTTTCCCCGTTTATTACAACACGAATGCCGTTCTAGGTGCACAAACCATATATAATAGTCCATATGAAATAGGCCCTTCATTTGTTAAAAAAGACAAAATGTTATACAATATAATACGATTTTCTTCCAACGATTCAAATGGCCAATATCCGTTAGTACAACTATTTATTACAGGACATGCTCAAAATGCATCTTCAATATATGACTACTTTTTAAAATGAAAGTAATTTTTCTTGACATATTATTAGTATTTGTCGTTACATCTTGCGGACAAATCAAGAATTGCAAATTATCAAGAGAGTATATACCAGTAGAAACAGATATAAGCTTGATTGATGACACTTCGGCGTTTCATAGGCAGTATAAAACTTTAAGTGGTAAAAAGCAATCAAAACTAAAACAAAACGAGATAGAGGAGCTTTTTTTAGAGAATTATATTTTAGCTTCTCAATCTCCCGATGGCTCAGATTTTAATTTTATTAGGTCAATGCAAAGCATTGAACAAGAATTAATTAATAGGCATATTTTGGTTAAAAACAACAAACAATCTTATTTGGAATTATTTGATTTATTAAAAAATGATAGTATTAAGCAATCATATGTAAATCTGTTTGTAAAGTATGATCCTTATCAAGATTTGCAATACCCTACAGTTAGGTCTTCATTTGTTTTCTCTACAAAATATTACGACAATGTAATGAAACAATACGGAGATCTTAAAGCGCTGGAAAAACTAATGAGAAACTTGGAATTTAAAAGAAATACATATGCTGATTATTCAGAATACTTACAGAATGTGACGGATATTGCTTTTAATAGCAAATGTCTTTATCGTTATGTAGTATTGTTAGAATATTATTATTCAATTAATTGGGGTTATTAATAAAATACAAAACTTAAGCCACTTCCACCTTTGGCTTCAGCTATGACAATATGGGCCGTCTGACAAATACAAACAGATATGAAGGGGCTGGCACAACTGCAAGCAGCACCTTCACGGAGAGGAACCTGAGCTATGATGCCAACGGCAACATCCTCACCCTCGGCAGGTACGGGGCAGACACCGCAACGCCGGAGGACAATTTCACGTACACCTATAACGGCAACAAGCTAATGAACCTTGCGGGGACAAACGGCCGAACTGCCTTGAGCGGAGCAAATTACACGTATGATGAGAACGGCAACATGACTCACGACGGAAGGATGAATCTTGATGTCACCTATGATCTCTTTGGCATGCCGCAGAGTGTTGAACAAAACGGAACCTTAAAATGCGCTTACACCTATCTTGCAGACGGGACAAAGGTGATGGTGCAGGACAATGCAAACAGCTCATTGTCCAACGGTTATCTGTACCTTGGCTCTATGGTATTCAAGAAGACAGGCACAAGCTATGCGTTTGAAAGCACGGACTTTGGGGGCGGAAGGATCATCAATGTAAACGGCGCTTTATCACCATATTACTACACCACTGACCATCTTGGGAGTGTGAGAGTGATAACAGATGCAAACGGAAATGTGGTAGAGCGCAATGATTACTACCCGTTCGGCAAGAGAATGACAACGGGGAACATGTACCCAACAACATCCTCAAACAGATGGAAATACAACGGCAAGGAGGTACAGACCACGGGCAACGTAAACTGGCTGGATTACGGAGCAAGAGAATATGATGAGGTGATAGGACGGTTTGTAAAGCCAGATGCTTATTCAGAAAGATACCCATCACTTTCATTATATCAGTATGCGGCAAACAATCCATCATGCAATATAGACGTTAACGGAGATAGTATTTGGGTTTCGACTTATAATACGACCAAGGATGCTAATGGAAACAGTACAACTACCAATTCACGTTACCATTATGGGCAAGATTCAAAAGGCAACTATGGATTCCTTGATTCAAAAGGAAATTCTTACTCAGGCAATGACAAATTTGTTGGACAATTGACAACCGCATTAGGCGATTTAAGTCAAGGTGGACCTACCGGAGCGGAATTAGTCAATGATTTGATGACTTCTACAAATAATACAGATATAGTTAACAGAACGATTAATAAAGCAGATAATGAAAATGGAGCATATATATTATGGAATTCAAGCGGTACAAATGGAGGGCCAGACCAGAATGGAAGCACCACACGGCCGTCCTTCATTGGGCTTGGCCATGAGATGGCACATGTCCAGGATGTTTGGAGCGGTACAATAAATAATAATACTTGGGTAACAGAAACATTACTAAACAGCCAAATTATAAATATTCCTTATGCAGAACTTTATGCGACACATATAGAGAACAAATTAAGAGCTGAAAATAATATACCACTTAGAGCATCATACTCTTCTTATGAAACAGGAGGAATCGATCCCAATACAAGAATTATCAGGGCGAATACTAATGAAAGTATTTATTACAATAAATATGGACATACGAACTATTTGCCGTTGAAAAAAAATGAAATGCCATTCCATTATTAAAACATATTTATTATGAAAATGACGTTATTATTTACGATACTATTGATTTCATTTCAAATTCCAATTAAGAATAAAGATTTTCTCAGAAAAATTAATTCTGCAATATATTCAAAGGCAAAAGATGGAGGGAGTTCTTATTATTTACGCAATAAACTTATCGCAATGGACAGTTTAGATGTTTTTGTCAATAGTGATACTCTCTTTATTTTGGAAACTTTCGACGGTGAAACAGCAATTTATTATGGAGAGATGTGGAATAAAGATAAACATATCAGTTATACACATGAAGTTGGTGGTAAGATTACATTTGATGGATTTGATATACTTGGCGGTCACAATTTTCCAGATTATATGCGTAATTTAATCAGCAGATGGAATGTGCCGGCAATTAGACAGTTTAATAAGGAGTATGGTCGACTTTTTGACTCATGGCCTATTATTGGCATAAAGATTATCATAAACAAGGGCAGAATAAAAGTTGATTCTATAACTTTTGATGATTTTCCTGATCCGTTATTGATTCCACCTCCTTCCAGGGCCAAGCCATCGTGAGAAATAGTTCATTCCCTGAAATTTTTTTATTAAGAAACATGGAAAAGGACATTTTATTTGAAAAGGGAAAAATTTTAACTCGCATTGAAAAACGGAACAATGAAAGAGTAATACAATGATTTGTAGGGAAATAAATAGGATTTTTTTTATTAATCATGAAATTACCTACACCTTTGAGAGCACGGACTTTGGGGGCGGAAGGATCATCAATGTAAACGGCACACTTTCACCATATTACTACACTACTGATCATCTTGGGAGTGTGAGAGTGATAACAGATGCAAACGGAAATGTGGTAGAGCGCAATGATTACTACCCGTTCGGCAAGAGAATGACAACGGGGAATACATACCCAACAACATCCTCAAACAGATGGAAATACAACGGCAAGGAGGTACAGATCACGGGAGGTGTCAACTGGCTGGATTACGGAGCAAGAGAGTATGATGAGGTGACAGGAAGATGGACAAGGCCGGACCCGATGAGCGAAAAGCACTATGGGACAAGCGGTTACACGTACTGTGCGGATAATCCTATCATTAACATTGATCCTGACGGCAAGCGCGATTCCATAGTTGTAAAGAAAAATAAAATCACGGTAAGATCGAATTATTATACAGGCGGAAATGCCGCAGAAGAATCTGCAGAGAAATCGGCACAAGTGTGGACAAGTCGAGTATTCCGGTATGAATCTCAAACAGGCAAGTCATATTCCGTCAAATTCAAGATTAATATTATTCCATCAGGTAGTTTATCTAGGGCCAAAATAAAGGCAAGTAGAGATCCTATTGGTAATTCATATATCATCGGGGTTCCCAAAGATAGTAAGGACAAAGACAGCCATGGAGAAACTTCGGGATCTACGACCGGTAGAGAAGATATAATTGTCAGGGAGAAATATTCACAAAATGGTCAAACGGGGGCTCATGAAATGGGGCACACGCTTGGAGCGGGACACACCAATCAAGGGATAATGACAAAAGATCTTACGGATCCAAATAGAAGAAGCGTTCCATCCCAAAAAACTATTGATGAGATTATTAATGACGCTTTGAGAAAACAAGGACTTAATTTATAAACAAAGTCATGAAACGCTATGCTATAATAACGATGTTATTTCTTATCCCGCTTCTGTCGAATTGTTCAAAACATACAATGACTTATAGATTTGTTAGGGAGATGGTTGAAGAAGAGGAGAAAGAAGATACTGTTAACAATTTCTTTGTCAAGGAAATAAACATTAGGGACGCAGTGCTTGGATATAACTCGATAACAGAAGAATATTATATATTTTCTGATACCAGCATCAATTACTTCAAGGGGGCTGTAAGTAATTTTCTTAAAAGGGCAGACGTGTTTTACTATAATCAAGATTTGACTTGTCCTGGTTTTTGCTTTGCAAACAATAAAATCAAAGAAGATTTTATTAATGCATTTAAAATAATTTATATACTTCCGCGGGATTCGAGTTCCCTTCACAAAATCAAGTCATACGATCATTTCGTTGTCTATCGGCTTCCATATAAACCTATTAGGTATATAATAGCGTACCAGAAAGAGAGAATAACATATCTTCCCATTCCCAAAGGTACAGTCATAGGGCCAAAGGATACTGCAGACTATTATAACGAACACGATTATGAATTTCAGGATTCCATTTCAGCAGATTTTATCAAGGTAGCGTACCCTGTTTTGGATAAAAAGACAACAAGGAAGATAAAACTTAAAAGGAGTATAAAAGATTTTTTAAATTATTTTCATAAGTCGCAGAATTAAAGGCGATTAAGAAACATATTTAGAATAACCCTACCTTAGTAAGTTGCATGCTAGTTCTGGTCGCAGACTTTCGACCCTGGGAACATCGGGCGTGAACAAAAAACCTCGGAGAGAATTCTCCGAGGTTTTTTGTTATAATCGTGTTTGTTTTGAGAGGTTTGGGATTACAATCTTAGATAAACAAATTCATACCCGCCTGTTCTGCGCGTTCCATATAGCTTGCAACTCCGCCAAGTACAACATTATCCAGCAGTTCCTCTTTGGCTACTCCCATTACATCCATGCTCATTGTGCAGGCAATCATTTCCACCCCGTTATCAATAGCCTGCCTGCGCAGACTCTCCAAACTGTCTATGCGGCGGAGTTTCATAATGTGACGCATCATAATGCTGCCAATGCCAAACATATTCATCTTGGAAAGTCCAAGTTGTTTGCTGCAGGACGGCAACATAAAGTCAAACATCTTTCCAAAAATATCCTTCTTTACATACGGCTTATTATTCTTTTTGATAACGTTTAATCCCCAGAAAGTGAAGAACATAGTAACTTTCTTTCCGGTTGCCGCAGCACCGTTTGCCAAAACAAAAGAAGCCAGAGCTTTGTCCAAATCGTCGCTAAATACTATCAAGGTTTTGTTCTTGCCCTCCATTGAGCAATGATATTCCGGCGTTTCCTGCTGCTTTTCCTTTGTAAGAGACGCATTTACAATTCCCCCTTCTGTGCGGGCATAATTTAATTTTGCCCCAATAACTTTGCACCACGCCTGTACATCTCTCTCAAAAGCCGGGTCCGTTGCCTTAATCTGCAAAGTCTCTCCCTCTTTCATTTTCTCATACACCTCTTTCAATTTCATAATCGGACCGGGGCACATCAGACCGCACGCATCCAGCATTAATACCTTATCAACCTGTTTTTCAGCAGGTTCAGACTTGCAATTTGCACTGCCGCTCTCTGCATTTCTCAAAGGCTCTGTTGCAGCCTCCCATGTCTTGTATCCTCCCGACAGATTTTTAACATTGGCATAACCGTTCTGAGTTAAAATCCTGTAAGCCAGATATCCCCTCAAGCCAACAGCACATGTTAAAACTATCATTTTGTCTTTTGGCAGTTCGCTCATTCTGGAGCGCAGCTCATCAACCGGAATATTTTTGAATCCCGGAATAGAGCCGAGACCGTATTCAACCGGAGTTCTAACATCCACGCAAACAACATCTTCCGGAAGGGTCTCTATATCTCTCCATGTAACGGTTTCTACTTTATGCTCCAAAATATTTTCAGCCACAAAGCCCGCCATGTTCATAGGATCCTTTGCAGAGGAGAAAGGCGGGGCATAAGCATGTTCAAGTTTTGCCAAATCATAAACGGTCCCTCTCTTTTGAATCACCTGAGCCGCCATTTCTATCCTCTTGTCAACTCCGTCGTAACCAACTATTTGCGCTCCAAACAATCTTCCGTTATCCGGAGAGAATAAGATTTTAATATCCATATTTAGCGCACCGGGATAATACCCCGCATGTGAAGACGGGTGCGTCCAAGAAGAGACATAGGGAATATTAGCGCTCTTAAGCATCTTTGCATTAGCTCCGGATGAGGCAACCGTAAGGTCAAATACTTTTGCTACAGATGTCCCGATAGTTCCTTCATATTTTTCTCTGTTTCCTTCAACAATGTTATCGGCCGCAATTCTTCCCTGTTTATTTGCAGGTCCGGCAAGGGCGATTTTAGCCGCCGTGTCCGTTACACCATGTACAACTTCTATTACATCTCCAATAGCATAGATATCAGGATTGGATGTTTGAAGATGCTCATTTACGGCAATTCCATGCAACTTGCCAATCTCCAGACCCGCCTTTTCCGCAAGGGCAATATCCGGACGCACTCCAATACTCAGCAAAACAAAATCCGCCTGAACGGATTTGCCGCTTTGCAAATCTACCGTCAAAAAATTCCCCTGTCCCGTAAAGCTTTTTACCCCGTCATTCAAAATTAAATTCACCCCCTTGCAAACTAAATGGTGATGAACAATTGCCGCCATAGAAAAATCTATTGGAGCCATTACCTGGTTGCTCATCTCAACAACAGTAACATGCGCGCCTGCATGATGAAGATTCTCAGCCATTTCCAGCCCAATAAATCCGCCTCCTATCACAACTGCTTTTTTAGGCTGGTGTCCGTTGATGTACATTTTTATTTTATCCGTATCGCTAACATTACGGAGTGTAAAAATCCTCTCATCATTTATTCCGGAAAGATTTGGTTTAATCGGCTCTGCTCCGGGAGAAAGAACAAGTTTATCATAACTTTCTTCATAAATCTTTCCTGATGATAGTTCTTTAACAGAAATGCTCTTTTTCTCAGGGTGTAAAGCAATTACCTCTTGCTCTGTTCTAATGTCTATGTTAAATCTGTCGTGAAAACCTTTTGCCGTCTGCACAAAAAGTTTTGCCCTGTCTGTTATTGCCCCGCCAATGTAATATGGCAAGCCGCAGTTTGCATAAGAGACATAATTCCCCTTTTCAAATAGAATAATTTGAGCCTTTTCATCTAATCTTCTTAATCTTGCTGCAGCCGAAGCTCCCCCGGCTACTCCGCCTATAATCAAATATTTCATTGTGTTTATTTTAACAGATTTAATATAACGTTGTATAATTGTTTTGTACTCACTTTGCTTTTCTGCATTTGCTCAACTTTCTTTTTCCCGACAGTCGATAAATTGAACAACATCTGCCTGTGGTCTTCCTTTGCAATTGAGCGCACCAAAAAACCCTTTTTCTCTGCGGCCGTTATAATTTTGGAACCTCTTGATGCAGAGAGCCCTATATATTTGTAAATTTCTCCCGCAGAGCGTTCTTTTCCCTCTTTCATGCAGCAAAGCAGCATTGCCTCATTAATTGTTATATCATTCTCTGCAGAGAATTCTTTTTCAAATTTGTATAGTTCTTTGTATACCTCTTTTAAAGTACAGATTGGTTCCATTGTTGTGTAGTTTTATATTGCAAATATATAAATTATTTTCTATTAGAAACTATTCCTAGCAGAAAATAATAATTGCGGCATAATCCATCCGGTTGGCCGCAAAATTTTAGTTAATTGGTGAAATTTTATATATTTGCGTATTAACCAATACGTTTATTAATCTGTGGAACCCCCCAGTTGTAGCTTAATAATTCTTTTTAGCAGCAGTCAGGCAACATCATTATTGATGGGGATATGCATAGTCCTCTTATTGTTTTGCTCCGCCCTTATGAGTGGCAGCGAGGCTGCCTTTTTCTCTTTGTCTCCGCAAGAAACAGATAAGCTGCGCAAGGCGAAAGATAGTAGAAGCAAAAAGGTTATTCATCTGATTTCCAAACCAAATGAGTTGCTTGGAACGATTCTTCAAGTAAACAATCTGGTAAACATTTTAATAATCTTGCTCTCATCTGCACTGATTTCCAGGTTGTTTGATTTTACGGGACATCCGATTTTGGAATTTGTTGTATGCACAATAGTTGTAACATTTGTTCTTGTGCTGTTTGGCGAGGCCATGCCCAAGCTTATTGGTACCGGCAGGCCTGTATTTTTCTCTAGAATGATGAGTGCACCGCTCTCAGTTTTGAGACCCATTGCCGCTCCAATAAATAAACTTATGGAACTTTTTACAAAAAATGCGGATATCGGTGTATCTCAGGATGTTAAAGAAGACCCTTATAAGTATTTGAACGGCGCTGTGGAGATGACAATCCCTTCTAATCCGGAACAGAAAAAAATACTTAAGAGAATACTTTCACTGCCAAAGAAAAGTGTAACGGAAGTTATGACGCCGAGAGTTGATGTTGTAACTTTGAATATGGAGATGAGCAATGCAGATGTGATTAAAGTTGCAACAGAGTGCGGCTTCTCCAGACTGCCCGTTTATAAAGATAAATTGGATGATATCCGCGGATTCCTGTATATCAAGGATATGCTGCCTTTTTTGTTACCTGAAAACATGGCTCAAAATATAAGCAAGACCTCTCAGGTAAAGAAATTTGACTGGCATGGTCACATAAGGGAGGCGTACTTTGTGCCTGAGTCTAAAAAAACAATCGATTTGCTGGAAGAATTCCGCGCCAAGAAAAAACATCTTGCAATAGTTGTTGATGAATATGGAGGAATGGATGGTATTGTAACCATGGAAGATATTCTGGAAGAGATAGTTGGAGAAATTACTGATGAAAGCGACAAGGAAACCGCGGAGAATAAAATGATAACTAATAATAAAAATATATCATAAACATATATGGGACTGTTTACTAAGAAAGAGTTAAAAAACGGAACTACAATTGCCGTTTGGGAGATTAAAGAGACGGAAGAAGAACTCCTTAAAATCATTTGCGTTCCTAAAGAAGAACTGGATGATTTGTTCCTTATTAAAAGCGCACAACTGAGAAAAGAGAGACTGGCTGTGAGAGCTCTTATTGGAATCATGTTTGAAGAGCCGGCATATCTTGGGCATCATGATAACGGAAGCCCTTATCTAATGAATGATATGACGCATATCAGCATAACTCACACAAATAATTTTGTGGCAATTATCACTAATCCAACTGAGGATGTGGGAATTGACATTGAATGTTTGGATAGAGATTTTTCTGCAGTAGAAAAGAAGGCGTTGTCTGAAGATGAGCTGGATGATTTGCTGGATGAAAAGGAGAACGATGATGAGCGTAAAAAAGAGAGAACGCTGCAGCTTGCAATTTACTGGTGTGCAAAAGAGGCTCTTTACAAAAGAATGGGAAGGCATGATGTTGATTTCTCCAGAGATATGGAGATTAAAAAATTCAGCGTGCGGGATGAAGGCGATATAGATGCTGTTTTTAAATATCCTGTAGATGAGTATATTGTAAATGAAGACGGTAAGACTGAAAATGAAGAGGAGGAGTTTGAATTGCAATATGAAGTATTTGCAAATCATGTAATGGTTTGGCTGGTGGGATAGAGCGGTATCTTTGTTCCGGAGGAGGCTATTTGATTTCAATTATGGCTTCTGAAATGTTAATCATAAAGTCTCCTACATGCTCGCACTCATTAATGAAGTCCATGTAGTATACTCCTGTAAGGTAACCGTATGAATTATTTTCCAGATTAAGCAGATGTTCTTCTTTTAAGTTGTTGCGGTACTCATTGATGTTTTGTTCCGCATCTTGGGCATTTGATATATCTGTAATATGGTCATATCCAAGTTTTATGTTGGTTTCCATTGCATTAAAGCCCTTGTCCAGCAAGTCCATCATATAGTTCAGTTTTTTCAGCATGGTTTGGTCAAAGGTTGTATTGTGCACATTGCGTCTTTGCAAAATTCTGCCCATGTTAAAGCCGCTGTCTCCAAGACTCTCCAGCTCACTGATTATCTTATACATGGCCTGTTGCCTTCTGGCGGACTCATCACTCAAAACCCCTTCAGATAAACTGTTAAGGTATTTTGCAATCTCAAATTCCACATGGTCTGTGATAAGCTCATAGTGTTCCAGTTTGCGGTAAAGATCCTCAAATTTTTGATTATCCGTTGTATTAAGAGCTTCTCTGGCATAGCCATATTGCTTGCGGCACAGTTGAACAAAATGCAAAATTTCCTCTTTTGCTTGGCCAAGAGAAAGTTCCGCTGTGCTTAACGGACCCCCCTGAATGTACTGCAATCTGTAAACTTCTTCCTCTTTTGGACTCTTAACCAGTCTTGTAACAATACTGACAATCTGTGGAGTGAACCACACCAAAATCATAGTGTTGCAGATGTTGAACAAAGAGTGCATCATTGCAATTGAGCATAGCAGTGAAGTATTGGAAGCTCCGCTCATTAGGGGATTATCCATGCCCAATCCCATAATAACCCATGAGACAAGCTTCAGGAACGGATGGAATAAGGTAACAACCCAAATGACACCAAATAAGTTGAATATAGTATGCGCCCTGGCGGCTCGTTTTCCTGATGCATTGGCAACCATTGCAGCCAAGTTTGCAGTGATGGTAGTTCCAATATTTTCTCCGAGTACCATTGCAGCGCAGTATTCAAAAGGAAGCCATCCGTTATTGCACATAACTAATGTAAGAGCAATGGTGGCGGCTGATGACTGCATTATGATTGTGAGCACGGTACCTATCAGCACATAGAGAATTATAGACCAGTTTCCATAGCTGGACCACTTGCGGATAAATTCAATTACTTGAGGGGAATGATTTAAATCCGGAACGGAATTTTTTAAAAATTCAAGGCCAAGGAAAAGCAGCGCAAAGCCTATAATCATCTCTCCTATAGACTTTTTCTTCTTTGACTTGCACATCATAAATACAAAGCCAAAGCCAATAAGCGGAATTGTTATGGAAGAGAGACTTCCCTGGAAACCCAGCAATGCAAGCAGCCATGCCGTTACGGTGGTTCCGATATTGGCTCCCATGATAACGCCAATAGACTGGGACAGAGAGAGCAAGCCGGCATTAACAAAACTGACAACCATTACGGTTGTTGCACTGGAGGATTGAATAATTGCTGTAACACAAAGACCGGTAAGAATTCGCTTGAAAGCATTTGAAGTCATTGCGGCGAGAAAACTCCTAAGCTTGTCTCCTGCGACTTTTTGCAGGGCTTCACTCATCATGGTCATTCCGTATAGGAACAGTCCCAGCGCGCCGAGAAGTTTTAGAATGCCGTAAACTACATTCATCTTCTTACAATAGTAGTTTTATCCATATCCCGCAAATGTAATTCTAAAATAGGAGTTAGAAAAATTTTTTTCTTTTAACTTAGCGTTCTTATTTAAATAAGAAGATTTTGAAAAAACTTTTATTCCCGATAGTCCTGCTGCTATTTTGTTTTGTGCACGCCTCTGCTCAGTTTTACTATATAGGGGAGGAACCGTCGGGAGTAAGATGGGGGATTGCTAAGTCTCGGCATTTTACTCTGATTTTTCCAAAGACATTTCCATCAGGCACAACCATTGATACTTCTTTTGCAAATAAAAATGCAAGGAATTATTTGAAATTGATGGAGTTGAATTATGGAGCAACGGCAGATTCAATTGGGTTGCGTTCCGGACTGTGCAACAGTTTTCCCGTTGTACTGCACATGTATAACGCCAGGAGCAATGGGGTTACAGTATGGGCTCCGCGTCAGATAGATTTTTATGGTATTCCTCCGGCAACTGAAAATTATCCGCAGAATTGGAGAGCACAACTGGTAATGCATGAGGGGCGTCACGCCTGGCAAGTTGCTCATTTTACAAAGGGCGTATACAAATATCTTTATTGGTTTCTGGGAGACCAGATTACCGGGTTAGGTTCCGGAGTTTATCCTTCCAGATGGATGTTAGAGGGAGACGCGGTGGTTGCAGAGACGGAAAGATGCAACGCCGGCAGGGGTAGGAGCGGTTCTTTTTTATCCTATTTTTTGCTTGATACCAGAGTGCCAAATTTGAGAGGGGAATTGAGAGAGAGAAGTTGGGACCAGTGGCGATTTGGTTCTATAAAACACTACTCTCCAGACTATTATGCACTAGGGTATTGGATAAATAGTGCAGCCAGATATGAAACCGGCGATTATAATCTTGCAGATAAAATATTCTCTCTTGAGGCTAAGCAGTTTTGGAACGTAAATGTGGTTGCCAATGCATTTAAAACTTATTCGGGAAAAAGTCACAAAGAATATCTCACCGGTTCCGAATTTGAAAAAATGAGAAAGCTGTATGCTCCGGAGAAAATTCCGGCAGACTCTATGGCAGCCGTATTGCCATTTGATAAAAAAGTTACCGGAGTGCAGCACGGCTATTACGTTAATTATGACAAAATTACTGTTATTAATCCCGACACTCTTCTGGCAGTATATTCCGGATATGGCAGCTCTTCTTATTTGTCACTGCTTTATAGAGATAAAAATGACGGGAGCTATAACAGCCGGGTACTTAGGCGCTTTAACGGTTCTGTCAGCAATTTGCTTTATGACGGAGGAAAGATTTGGTGGAGCGAGATTGTTGCAGATGCCCGCTGGCAAATGTTGAAATATAGTCAGATATACTCTTATGACTTAAAAGAAGAAACTACAAAATTGCTTAAGGCCGGAACATACTGGTATAATCCTTCCAAGTACGGAGATTATTTAGCTGTAACAGAATATTCCCCGGCTTCAGATATTTCCAGTGTGATTATTGTAAATACCGGAGCCCCAATCTCTTACAACGGAAGAATTGTAGGAGAAGGGGAAGCCGTGGGCAAATTGACAAGCATGAACGGACAGATAATGGAGAGTGCGGCTGTTGGAGCAAAAATGTATATTACGGCAATTACAAATGAAGGAGAAGGTTTGTACGTGCATGAAGGAAATATTAAAAATGTTTTAAGCGGAAGCGCTGAAATAAAAACGGTCATATTTCCTAAAAACCGGACAATTAAAAGATTGCGTGCGGAGGGCAAATTGCTCTATTTTATTTCTGATTTTTCCGGGAACGACATGTTGTATTGTTATAATACGGAGAGCGGTAAAATTTTCAGGGCTTCTGATGCAATTAATATTTCTTCCGCTCAAATTGTAGGAGGTGATCTATATTATACCGCGTTGAAAACATCTGGAGGTTTTAAAGCATATAAATCTTCCGCTTTAAAAATATCTATTCCGGGAGACACGCTTGGTAATTCACATTATGTTGTAGCTGAGGAACTTTCCAGGCAATATAAGGAAACTGTAGGCTGTGAGCCAATGGCAAAGCTAAAAAAAGATTTGGATGCGGAAGAAGTAACTATCGGGAGTTACGGTAAACTGCAGCACTTATTTAAACTGCATTCATGGGCGCCATTTTATTATGATGTGAATTCTATAACTGCCGGAAGCTATGATTCTTTTGTAAATGAAGCGGCTCCTGGCGCTACATTCTATTCACAAAATACATTGGGAACAGCAACGGGGATGCTTGGTTACTCTTATCTGCATGGCAGGAGCGGTGTTCATGCAAAATTTTCATATTCAGGGTTTTATCCGGTCTTTGAATTGCAGGTTCATTATAATGACAATGAGATGGATTATAAGGGTAAGCACTCAATCCGCACCTCTGCAATTGTATATATTCCCTGGCAATTTAATCACGGCGGTTGGAACAGGGGAATTACTCCGCAAATTATGTGGAGTTACAGAAATGACCAAGAGTTGTACACAAAACTATTTGTTAAGCAAGATGTTGAGAGACAGCAATTAATAGGGGCAATAAGAGGCTATTGCGTGTTGCCGGTTGCAGCAGCTCAAATTTATCCAAGATGGGGAATTGGGGCGAGTGCAAGAACCGGTTTTAATCCAAACGGCGGAGATAAATTCGGGTCTATATATGCCTGGTATGTTTATGGATACGTCCCGGGGATTTTTTGGAATCAAGGATTGAAACTCACAGCCGGATACCAGTATCAGGATATTGGCAGGCATACATACTGGCTTGGCAATCAAATTGATATGCCAAGAGGGATGGATGATGAATATGGAACAAAGTATTTGCGGCTGACGGCAGATTATGCAATACCGGTTTACCTTGGGGATGTTTCCCTTGGATGTATTGCCTATCTGAAGAGACTTCAGATAATTCCTTTTGCAGATTATGGAAGACTGAAAAAACTTAGCGGCTGGAAAAATATGCATGCGCTTGGAGGAGATGTTATTCTCGACGGAAATTTCTTTAGAATTGGTTATCCTGCAAGCCTTGGATTTAGATATGCAAACAATGGAGCCGGTCAAAATTACGGTGCGCTGCTTTTCTCCATTACATTTGATTGATTATGAAACTTTTTAATAAGAACACCCTTCAACTTTTTGACTGGATTATTATTGCCGGTTCCATTATTTTTTATTTTGGTTACTGGCTGTATCTTAAATTTGGAAGCGGCGCGGCCGCACAGTTCAGTCTTCTTGGTGCGGTTGCCGGAGTCACCGGACTTGTATGCAATGTGCTGTGTGCTAAAAGAAATATTTTCAATTACTTTTTTGGATTGATAAATGTTTCTCTGTATGCATATATATCATTGAAAAACAAGATATACGGAGATTTTGCACTTAATGCGCTTTATTATTTTCCCATGCAATTCATAGGATTTTTCTCATGGATGAAAAAGCGCGGCGGCACAGATGAAAAGGGGAATAAAGATGAAACGGTTGTCAGTACTCTTAAAATGTCCCGAGTACACAGAATTTATTTAATTCTAGCGTGTATTATTCTTGTAGCTGCATGCGGTTTTATCCTTAAGGCAATTAATGATCCTCAGCCGTTTAAAGATTCGGCAACCACCGTGCTCTCCGTAATAGCTATGATTCTGATGGTTATGACTTATATGGAACAATGGGCAATTTGGATATTTGTTAATACGCTGAGTATTATCATGTGGATTGTGGTCTACATGAGAGGAGGAGAGGCGTCTGCGGAGATGGTTATAATGTGGTTGTTTTATCTGGCCAACTCTATCAACGGTTATATTGTTTGGAAAAAAGCGGCAGAGAAGTCGGTATTGGAAAAGAAATTTTCTGAAAAGCAGAAGATTAAAGATGGTTCTCAAAATGGGATTTAATTGCCTGCGCTACTTTTGCTCCCGCAAACTCAGTTAATTCCTCTGCGGAAATCTCTCTCAATCTTGCAACGCTTTTATATCTTTGAAGAAGTTTCTTTTCAGTTTCTTCTCCGATTCCCTTAATATCGCGCAGTTCTGAATTTATCTGACCTTTGCTTCTTTTTAATCTGTGGAAAGTGATTCCAAAGCGGTGCGCCTCATCTCTGAGTTGCATAATTAATTTTAGTCCGGGAGAATTTTTATCTAAAAACAATGGTGTCGGGTCACCGGGCACTATTAACTCCTCCAGCCTTTTTGCAATGCCAATGATTGGGATTTTTTTATTCAGATTTAAATCTGTCAACGCTTTGTATGCAAAATCCAGTTGTCCCTTTCCTCCGTCTACAACAATCAGCTGAGGCAGTTCCCCGTCTTCATCCAAAATTCTTGAATATCTGCGGAATACTACCTCGTACATAGATGCAAAATCGTTGGCTCCGACAACGCTCTTTATATTAAATTTTCTGTAATCTTTTTTACTTGGTCTGCCGTTTTTAAAAACAACGCAAGAGGCTACCGGGTTAGTCCCCTGAATATTAGAGTTATCAAAACACTCAATGTGCACCGGGGAGTTTTGAAGATGCAAATCTTTTTTAAGCATCTCCACAGATACGCTCTTGTGTTCCGGGTTTTTTAGGGCGTCCTGTTTTAAATTCTGGAACTTAAATTCAGTGGCGTTTTTTCGGCTCAATTCCAGCAGGTTCAATTTATCTCCGCGCAGCGGCACATGTACATATTTGTCCTCCCCAAAGATTTTTCCGGACGGTTCAAAAGGTACAAGAATTTCCGGATTGGGAGTTGTGCCGACATTTTCAAGAATATCATAAACGTCTAATATAAAATGCGTTAACATATCCTCCTTGCTCTCCTCAATATTTGTTTTTAACTCCAGATTCATGGTTTGAATAATACATCCGCTGCTGACTCTCATATAGTTTCCATAAGCGCCGGAATCTGAAAATACAATAGAAAAGACATCAATATTGGAGAGAGTTGGCTGCACAATCAGAGATTTGTTATAGTGGGCGTTTAAAGTTTGCATTCTTTCCTTGTAAATTTCCGCCTCTTCAAATTTCATTGCCGCAGACGCATTATTCATCTTCTCCTTAAACTCTCTCACCAACGGGCTTGTATTGCCTTTTAGGATACTCTTAATGTATTCAATCTGAGTATTGTACTCTTTTTCTGATATTTTGCCTATGCAGGGAGCTGCACATTTTTTTATATGCCAGTTAAGACACTCTTTAAATTTCCCGTTGTTAATATCCTCTGTATTAAGCTTTAGCGAACAACTCCTTAACTTAAACAGAGAATGGAATAAATCCAGCAAATGGTGTGCATACAGTGCGGAACCATAAGGGCCAAAATAGAGAGAGCCGTCCTTAACCAACCTGCGGGTAATGAACATTCTTGGGAAAGATTCATTCTTAATGCATATCCATGGGTAGCTCTTGCTGTCTTTTAGCAGAATATTATACCTTGGCTGATACTGTTTTATAAGATTATTTTCCAGCAGAAGCGCATCTTGCTCGCTGCTTACAACAGTATGCTGTAAATCCGCAATTTTACTCACAAGAACTTGTGTCTTTGCATTTAATCTGTCCGGATCTACAAAATATTGTCTGACTCTTTTCTTTAAATTTTTAGCTTTTCCAACGTAAATTATTTTGCCGTCTGAATTAAGGAATCTGTATACCCCAGGCTCATCCGGCAAGAGAGATATTTTCTCTCTTAAATTTATTGTATCTTTGTGGCTCACTGGCATGGTTCAACTAGCTGATGGGTACAAAAGTAATTAATAATTCTGAGGTCAAGAGCGCACTTAAAATTCACGGAGTGGCGGGTACTTTGGTTGCAGCGGCCGCAATGAAAATTGCGGGCTTTGATAAAATGAATGCAATCTACTCGCACATAGCCGATTATAAGGGAGCGTCTTTTGCGGATCATTTGATAGAATATCTGGGCGTTACTGTTGACGTTAATTCAAAAGCGCTGGAAGTTATTCCAAAAACCGGTCCTCTCATTGTAGTTTCCAATCACCCGTTTGGCGGAATTGACGGCGTAGTTGCCATTAGTGTTCTAAACAAGGTAAGGCCTGATATAAAAGTGCTTACAAACTTCATCCTTTCTCAGATTCCAAACATGAAGGAACAGTTTTTACCGGTTAATCCTTTTACGGACAAGGCAAATCTGAAGAGCAGCTTCAAAGGAATTAAGGGAGCTGAGCAGCATCTTGCCGGCGGCGGCGTGCTGGTTTTATTTCCTGCAGGAGAAGTATCATCAAATGACAATGAAGAGGGAGTGATAAAAGACATAGAGTGGCAACCGTCTATTATTAAGATGATTAAGCGAGCTAATGTCCCTGTGCTCCCGGTTTATTTCCACGGTACCAATTCTGCGTATTTCCATTTTTTGGGTAAAATTAGTCCAAAACTTAGAACGCTGAGACTTCCGGGAGAACTAAATAACAAGAAAGGAAAGACAATACATTTTAGGGTAGGAAGCGTTGTTCCTGTAGATGAAATTGCCGACTATAAGGATAATAAAATACTTGGTGCATATTTGAGGAGCAGGACATATGCGCTTGAAGCAAATCTAAATGAGGAAGTTAGCAGGGAATATCAGGTGCCGCTCATCGCCCCTGCAAGTATAGATAATATTAAATCCGACTTTAATGCAACTCCCGACAGCAAACTTTTCCAGGTTGGGCAGTTCTCTTGCTATCTTTTTGAATACAAGAATATTCCTGCAATAATGCAGGAGATTGGGCTTAGGAGAGAAGAAGCTTTCCGTTTTGTGGGGGAAGGAACCAACAAGGGGAGTGATACAGATGAGTATGATAAATACTACAAACATCTTGTGTTGTGGGATGATTCCAAGAATGCGCTTGCCGGCGCCTACAGACTTGGACTGGGCAAAGAGATAATTGCCGAATACGGCATTTGCGGTTTATACACGGATTCTTTATTTTGCTATAAGCCAGAGTTTTCCGCAATGTTAGAGCAATCGGTTGAACTTGGGCGTTCATTTGTTGCAAAGGAATATCAGAAAGATACGTTGGCGCTTCTTCTTCTCTTAAAGGGATTGCTTTATGCAATGCTTAGGTACAGAGAGGTAAAATACTTAATAGGGCCCGTTAGCATCAGTTCTTGGTATCCTGTTTTTTATAGGAGTGCCATGATTTATTACCTAAGACTTAAACAATATATTCCGGAGTATTCAGTAATGGTTACCCCAAAGAATCCCTTTATTCCAAATTACGGCAGAGTGGACATTGATGCTCTGCTTGCTAAAAAAATGGATAATCTGGAGAGTTTTGATAGGTTTATTTTAAAAATTAGCAACGGGCAGTACCGTCTTCCGACTCTGCTTAAAAAGTATCTGAGGCTAAATGCAAAAATTATCAATTTTAACGTTGATCCCGATTTCAATGATTGTGTTGACGGTCTTATTATGTTGAACCTTAATGATATGCCAACAGATGACATTGACGGATTGTCAAAAGAATTTGGTGACGCCGGCAAAGACTATATATATCGTCGGTTCTACGGGGATACTTATTAGCGGATATTAAACTTTTATTGCGGGCAGATCAAAAGCTCATTATGGCACGGGATCGTAGCCGCTGCCTCCCCATGGGTTACATCTTAAAATTCTCCAAATAGCTAACCACAAGCCCTTTATTGGGCCATGTTTTTTCAGCGCCTCAACCGCATAGGCAGAACACGTCGGGGTAAACCGGCAGCACTGCGGCTTAAGAGGGGAGATACAGATTTGATAGAATTTTATTAGAACCAGAAAAGGAATACTTGCGACGATTTTTGTTGTCTTAAGAGTTTTGTTCCATGCAGACGGTTTGCTTGCGCTTTTCTGCTTGTCTGGATCTGGCCGTTTGCTATTTTTCTTTTGAGACTGCATCCGCAATTTTTTTTAAAACCTCTTTGAGTTTCTCCTCAATGAAATTGTAATCCGAAATATCTTTTGCAACATAACTGATAAAAATATCAATACTCTCCCCGGCAATGATATCTTTGTTTTTCCTGTAAGCCTCTCTAATTCTGCGTCTTAAAAGATTGCGGTCAACGGCCTTTTTAAAGTTTCGCTTGGGGGCAAGAATAAGAATCTTATTTATGCCTCCTTCCGTTTTCATCCAACTTGTCTTAAACGGGTGAACGAACAACGGCTTCCCTTTAATCTTAAGTTCCTCTATCTCTTTAAACGTGCAGAGGCGCTCTTCTTTTTTAAAGGTGCTTTTTTCTGAACTTTTTTGGGGCATGTTGTCTTTTTTATAGCAGCTTTTTTAATCGTAGTTTTTTTAGCGGGGACACTCTTTTTAACCGATGCCGCTTTTTTTACCGAGGCTTTTGCCTGTGCATTGACAAGGGTATTTGCGTTATTAATGCAATATTCAATAGCAGAAGCCATTGATGGACAGGCGTCTACTGGTCCGGCAAGCGTAGTCTTCAACTTTGCCTCTTCCATTGCTTTTTGGGCGCTGTTGCCAAAAGTTACAAACATAGTATCACCCTGTTTGTATGCAGGATAGTTGGCTTTAAGAGAGGCAACATCCAAAGCACTGTAGAAAGCAATTAACTGATATTGAGAAAGGTCAGTGGCCTTTAAATCACAGTTTACAACCTTTACAAACACTGCGGAACTGTGTTTAAGTTTTGCCTGCTCAAACATTTTGCTCCATTCCGGTCTTAAATGATCTGCTGTCGCGATTAAGAAATTTTCATCTCTATGCTTCTCATTAACTGCATTTTTTACAATGGAATCAAAAGTTCCGTCACCAAAAAATATTTTCCTTTTCCTGTAAACAATATGCTTTTGAAGGTAGTATGCTATATTCTCTCCAATGCAGAAGTATTTTAAACTTTCAGGGACTTTATATCTCTGTTCTTCACACAGTTGAAAGAAGGCATCTATGGACGCCTTTGCAGTAAATACAATAGCCGTGTAATCTGAAATGTTAATTCTTTGTATTCTGAATTCTCTGAGGCTCAGCGGCTCCAATCTAAAAAACGGTCTGAAATCAATGATAACTCCATATTTGTTTACTAGATTTGTGTAATGCGGGTTGCCGCCCGCCTGTTCAGGTTGTGAAATTAAAATCTTGTTAATCTTCATAGTCAATCTAAATTGTTTTAACAATTAAAACAATCGGTAAAATCTCCAAGGTGCAAAGATACAAAATGTAAGTAAAAATGGAAAATCTGCTTTGAAATATCACCCTTCTTTCCATATTCAGATACAAAATAGATGGCACTGCGCAACAAATTATTAACCAAGCTATTATGACATTAACCGGCAAGCTTGGGATTAACGCAAAAACCATCTCCCCGGCAAGCAACATTAAAATACCCAGAGCCAGATAGGTTCGCCAAAATTTATTAATCAGTCGGAACGCGCTTGATCCGTTTACGTAATCTAAAATCCATAAAAGCCATGATTTAAGCAAGGAATAAATTACAATAGATACGACTATTATTCCAAATGCCGCAATTACCGGAATATCTCCCATAAAATTATAGGTAACGTTTTGATTTGCAATAATAAATGCAACAAGCAGAACTCCAAAAACGGCCATAATATTTCTGCTTGTTTCCAGTGCGGATTGCCCCTCCATCTCCTTAATTCTTTTAAGATTAAAAGAGTAAGTAAGCACTCTGAAAGCACCCTCTCCTATTCTTTCACAGCCAATGATAAAAAACGTCAGCAAAACCAAAAGCAGTCCCAGATTTGTGTATGTGTCAATTTGTTTTGGAATGGCTGTTTTCTCAAAACTCTCAACAGATGCAGTTGTTTTTACACTCCCCGGCCAGGCGTTTGCTATCGGTTCCAGTACGTTTTTGTTAGGATTGGGTTTTACGTTTTTAATCTCATTGATAAGGTCATCTAAATTTTTTCCTGCAATTACCGAATGTTCCTGAGTTTCATGTTCAATTGTAAAATGCGGAGGAATGTAGAGGTAATTTACCGTTGCGGCAGAATCTGCGGGGGCTTGCGTCTCCGCTCCGGCTGCCGCTGAATGGGTAAGCGTATCTACTTGCCGTACAGGTAAATAATATGTGTGGTCAATGTAAGACATCTGAATTTACAATCTTTTCTGCCGTCAAAATCCGTTTGCCGTGGAGTTTCAGGTGAAATTTCCTTAAGTAAGATTAATTTCCCCTTTTAGCCTTGTAGCCGTCTGCCGTGAGGATTGTAACTATTTTATCACGACAGTCTCCCTGAATTATAATCTCCCAATCTTTAACCGTGCCGCCAACTCCGCATTTTGTCTTAAGTTTTTTTGCAAGCACCTCTAAATCCTCTTCGCTTCCGATAAAATTTTTTACAAGAGTTACCTGTTTACCCGATCTTCCTTTGCGGTCAATCATAACAATCAGCTTCTGTTCCGACGGCTTAAGGGTTTGAGTGCCTAGGTTTTCTGCATCATGACCGCTTTTAGAATAATCATAATCGGGATTTGTGGAATAAATCACCCCGAGTCTTTTTTTATAATTATTATCAGTCATGGCTAATAATTTGCAGTGCTTAAAATTTTGGGCAAAGGTAGTATTAAAAGGAGTAAAAGAGTATCTTTGTCAACCACTATCATTTTTTATTCAACTGATGGAAATAAGAAAATTTAACAGGATTAATAACATTGTGGCGGTGGTTGTTTTAGCCGTTGCATCTGTTACGTACCTCTCTACAATTGAACCCACGGCCAGTTTTTGGGATTGCGGAGAGTTTATTGCATCTTCATATAAACTAGAGGTGGGGCACCCTCCCGGAAACCCTGTTTTCCAGGTAATTGCACGTGCATTTACCTTCTTTGGAGATAAGATGCATGCCGCAATACTTATTAACTCCATGAGCGCGTTGTGCTCCGCATTGACTATTTTCTTCTTGTATCTTACTATTGTTCACCTTGTTAGGAGAATATCTGAAAAGAAGAGAAAACTGGTGTATGCAAACGGCAGCAATGCGGCCGGAGCGGCGGAAGGAGAGTTTTCTCTTGGAGAGGCAATAGCAATGTATGCAGCCGGAGCCGTTGGAGCCCTGGCGTATTGCTGGTCGGATACTTTCTGGTTCTCCGCGGTTGAAGGTGAGGTATATGCAATGTCCTCTCTGTTTACGGCCGTTGTTGTTTGGGCAATGCTTAAATGGGAAGAGGAGGCAGACGAGAAATATGCAAACAGATGGATAGTACTTATTGCCGTCCTGATGGGACTGTCAATTGGCGTTCAACTGCTTAATTTGCTGACAATTCCGGCTCTTGTGCTCATTTATTACTACAAGAAATATACTGTTACAAAGAAGGGAGCGTTCAAGGCACTGTTGCTTTCTTTTGTAATACTCGCAGCTATTCTATGGTTCATTATTCCTTATACTCCAAAGGTTGCGGCATATACAGATTTGTTGTTTGTTAATGGCTTTGGACTTCCCGTAAACAGCGGAGCCGCATTTTTTATGGTATTGGTTCTTGCTCTTTGTTTTTGGGGAGTTTATAGAACTTACAAGAAAAATAAAGTTGCTTGGAATACAATATGGCTGTGCCTTGGCACAATGATGATAGGGTATTCGGTTTTTGCTGTCGTGATTATCAGATCAAGTGTAAATACTCCAACAAACGAGTATCAGCCGGATAATCCTTTCACTCTTGTAAGATACTTGAGCAGAGAGCAATACGGTAGCGCTCCCCTTATTTACGGAGAGACATATGCCTCTACCCTTAAAGAGATAAAAGTTCCACATTATTACAATATAATGCACGGCAAATATGTGAAGTTGGATGCTCCTGCGGAACCGGTTTACAGTTCAGATACAAAGATGTTTTTCCCAAGAATGTACAGTTCAGCGGACCCTTCATATGCAGATTTTTATAACATATACACAAACGGGAACGGACGGTATGTAGAAGGGAGTGACGCTAAGATACCTACTATGGGTGCCAATCTGAAGTATTTCTTTGATTATCAGATGAACTTCATGTACTGGCGTTACTTTTTGTGGAACTTTGTCGGAAGACAGAACGATTTGCAGGCAAGTATTCCCGGAGATATTTACAAAGGAAATTGGGAGAGCGGAATTACATTCCTGGACAAGGCGAGACTTGGGGATCAAAGCGAGGGACCTGCATATATTGTTCACAGCAGGGCAAAGAATCATTTCTATTTCTTGCCGCTTATTCTGGGACTTATCGGATTATGGTATCAGTACAAGAAAGACAAGAGAAATTTTTTTGTAACGCTTCTTTTGTTCTTCATGACGGGTATTGCAATCATATTATATCTTAACCAGCCTCCATATCAGCCGAGAGAGAGAGACTATGCTTATGCCGGTTCATTCTATGCGTTTGCAATTTGGATAGGCATTGCCGCAATGTGGCTGGCTGAAGTTATGAAAAAGCTTGTAAAGAAGCCTGTTGCAGCCTCCGCGGTTGCGGGAGTCTTATGTCTTCTTGTACCGATTCAAATGGTATCTCAGACATGGAATGATCATGACAGAAGCGGGAGACATACCAGTCGGGACCTTGCATACAATTATTTGCAGAATTGCGATAAAGATGCAATTCTTGTAACCCACGGAGATAATGATACTTTCCCTTTGTGGTATATTCAAGAGGTGGAAGGTGTTAGGACAGATGTGAGAATTGTTAATACATCATTGCTTGGAACAGATTGGTATATAGACCAAATGCAGCTTCAGCAATATGATTCCAAACCAATGAAGTTTACGATTAAGAAGGAGCAATATTACTACGGATGCAATGATTATGTACAGGTTGTTGATAGAATAAAGGGACCAATTCCGGCCTCCGACGCTATGGATATTTTTGAAGATCCGTCTATAACAATTCCTCTGACTGACGGCAAGGATCATAATTTTATCCCTTGCAAACATTTACTGATTCCTGTAAATAAAGAGAATGTAAAGAAGTACCACATTGTTGCAAAGAAAGATTACGACAAGATTCTGGATACCATAGAACTGGTAATTCCGGAAAAGACAACTTCTATAACAAAGACAGATTTAATGTTGCTGGATTATCTTGCTCATTATAAATGGGACAGACCTATTTATTTCTTGAACAGAGGTGGAGACGTTAACATTGGCGAGAAGGATTATCTGCAATATGACGGTTTTGCATATAAGTTTGTTCCTATAAAGAGCAAGACCGGAGCTGAGGCCGGCAATATAGATCAGGTGAATGCAGAGGACCTTTATAACAAGGCAATGAACGTTTATAGGCTGAATTCTTTAAAGGCACCGGTTAATATTGATTATCAGAATCTTTTGACCTTTAATTCTCTAATTTCCATAAGAGAGATTATGACCAATACGGCAAAATCTCTTTTAGCTATTGGAGAGAAAGAAAAGGCTGTGAAGGTGCTTGATAAAATGCAAGAAGTTATGCCGGAAAAGAATTTCCCTCTAAACAATTCCATAATATCCTCCATTAATGATGCGGCTGTTATGGACGCCATCACCGTTTACTTGGAGTGCGGACAAAAGGCTAAAGGGATTGCACTTGGAGAGAAGATGGTAAAAGAAACGGAGGAGCATATCCTGTTGTTTTCCAAGCCTTATCACGGCAAACTGATATCCGAAGATAATTTAAAGAGAAACTTGTATTACTTGCTAATGATTGCGGATGCTTACAGACAAGGCGGTGCTGCTGCTGAGGCTAAAGCTCTTTCAGACAAGGCAAACAAGTATATCAGTTTCTTCAACGGGGAACCGGTAACTCCGGATAAGCAGGTCAGTTACGGGACAACAACTCAACCGGCCGCAAATGCGAATCAACCGGCGCCCAATGTGACTCCGGATACTGCAGGTTAGTGTTCTGGCAGACAAATTAGTGGTTAACTTGGTTTAGCTGCGAGTAAGCCCGCTACCTTTGGTAACGGGCTTACTGTTTTACTGCTCGTCCTATATACAGTAGTTATATGATCATTTAGTTATTAGCATATTGCAGCCGCGGAGTTCTGAATTTTTGATGCGGCCGTCAATTGTGAACGTGCAACCGGTCTTTGCGCCGTGGGTGCTTGCCCTGTGCGGTATGCTGTGTGTGTTATCCGTAATCAACGTACCGCGGTCTTCCGTCTCTATAAAACAGCATGAATTTATGTTTGCCAAATCTATGATGTTGATGCCGCCGGTTGCCCCGGTGATTTTGAACGGGTCCATCAAATCCCTTGTAAAGATTTTCATCCAAGGGGGTGTCTGGAATACCCCGTTGCCGGTAGAGTATGCCTGTGATAAAAGCTCTGCCATGCCGTATTCCGAATGGATTAAACTTGCTCCACAATCTTTTGAGGAAAATCCAAAGCCCTTTGAAAGAATTGCATGCAATTCATTGCGTTTCAGTTCTTTGCCTCTGCCTTTCATCCCGCCGGTCTCCATAACTATGAGATTTTCAAACAAGTATTTATCAAAATGTTGGTAGCACTTTTCTTTTGGAGACTTTTGCAAAGCGGCACTTGAATCTAATCTTTTTGTTTTGAGAAATTTGACAAAATCCAGCAGCGCAAAACTAACTCCAAGCAGAATTGTTATACGATTTCCGGGTTTATGTTTTCCTGCCGAACCAGCACATTTTAAGCGGCACAATCTTGTTAAATCTTTCAACAATTTTTCATGATTGTAAAGATAGAAACCACCCTCTCCGCCTGCCGCCTTTATTCGTTTTATCATGCTGTCCGCCATGTAAACAAGAGATGAACCTTTGCGTTCCAGATATGATGGGAGTAGTGCCAACAAATTGTAATTCTTTATGTTGCCGTAAAAGTATTCAAAGCTTTTTATAAAATCTTTCTCATAAAGCTTAATGTCCGTAATATAATGTTTTGATGAGATCATCCCGGTTGTAGCGCTGCTTGTAAAAATCACAGTGTTGTCTGTGGTGTGCAAACAATTATGTAAAGGACTGTTACCCGCGGTGTGAAAACGGCCGTCCGGGAGATTTTTACCGGCGACAGAGGATGCCGGCTCTTTGCAAATTATCTGTCGGGATTTAAAAAGTTTGATTGGAAGAAAGGGAATTTCTGAGGCATGTTTGGGACGTAAGTTCTCTTTTCCAATTAGTTGCAGGTATTCTTTGTATACGGGACAATTTTTTTTCTGATGGGCAAATGCTTGCAGAGCCAGACGTTCAAATTCTGCGTCTGTCTTAATTTTGAAAATATCTGTTGTGTATTTTGCTATGTCCATGGCATTTCTTTGCAAAGTACTATTGTATTTTTTTGCAGTACTTAATTGTATCTATTTGAGACGTGCCTTTGTCTCTCTTTGCGGAGTGTTATTGCAATTCCTTCAGTTGGTTTATGAAAGTCTGGTCCTTCCAAAGCGCAGGCACCTTATTTTGTCCTCCAAGTTTGCCGCGACTTTCCATCCAGCGAACAAAGGTGTTGTCCTTAAGTTGCATAATTTTAAGGCGTTGCATTGTTGCATCTCCGGCGCGCTTTGCTTCATAATCTGAATTCACCTTTGTAAGTTCTGCGTCTAAAATTCTTTCAAAATCTGATATGCTTGCGGGCGCTTTTGCAAATTCAATTGCCCATAAGTGGCATCCTTTCCTGTGCAAGTCCATGAATACGGGAGCAACCGTAAATGCGCGGATTGCGCAATTGCATAATTTGCAAGCAGATGCAAGCGCCTTCTCTGCGTTATCTATCATCATTTCCTCTCCAAACGCATTGATATACATTTTGGTGCGGCCGATAACTTTTATTCTGTGAGGAAACAAAGAGATAAATTTTACGCAATCTTCCGGTAAGTATCTCCACAGACCTCCGTTGGTTGTTATGATGATTGCATAGTCAATGTTTGTTTTAACTCCTTCCAATGTAACAACGTGAGAATTATTCCCTTGCAAAGCCTCATGTAAAAATTCAAGCGGAACAAACTCGTAAAATACGCCATTGTTTACGGTAAGCAGCATGCCGTCAACCGCAGGGTCATCCTGGAATGCAAAATAACCCTCTGATGCATTATAGTTTTCCAAATAATGCATAGTTTCTTTTGGAATAATTTTATTGTAAAGCTCACGATAGGGCTCAAATCCAATTCCGCCATGCATGAACAGTTCCAGATTTGGCCACAGCTCAAGCAAATTCTCTTTATGGTTATATTCCAGAACTTTATTGAGCAGTATGAGATTCCAGCTGGGAACCCCGGAAAAACTTGTAATGTTCTGTTTGCTGCATTGTTTGCAGATTTTCTCCACTTTTTCATTAAAGTCTGCAATTAGGGCGGTTTTTCTTTTTGGGGCGCGGGCAAACTCTACAATAGCCGGAGTGTTCTTAAGCATAACGGCGGAAAGGTCTCCGTATAAGGATTTTCCGTTCCCCATTTCATCCGGCTTTACACTGCCTCCAAGCGTTAAAGCCTTTCCGGTAAACAGAGAACTGTCGGGATGTGTATTAATATAATTGGCAAGCATAGAGGTCATTCCTTTAAAGTGCATATACTTAAGGGAATCCTCCGTTACGGGGATAAATTTACTTTTGTCAGAACTTGTTCCGCTGGATTTTGCAAACCATTTAACTTTCTGATTCCAAAGAATATAATCCTCTCCGCTGCGTATGCGGTTAACGTAATTTGCAAGACCGTTATAATCAGAAATAGGGACGTTTTGCTGATAATTTTTTACAGATTTGATATCTCCAAACCTATGCTCAATACCAAACAGTGTCTCTTTACCGCAGTTAATAAGGGTGTTAAAGGTGCTATGCTGATATTCAAAGGGCTCTTTTTTACTTTCGTCAATCTCTAAAAGCAGTTTTTTTTCTGCTTTTAAGAAAATCTTATTTATTATTTTACCGGCTTTCATCACTTTTGCAAAATTAACCAATGGATTGCATCAAGCAAAAATTTCATGTAATACCGGGAGCGATTTTATCTCCAAATTCCAACCCAAATGGTATGAAAGATAGTCTAAAAGACTCTTTATGAAATCTGCTCTTTCTATTCCGCTGCACGAAATATTATCAATTTTTTTTACCGGTGTTGTAAGGATGTTGTGCAGCAGAAAGGATTGCCGCTCTGTAAAACAACCCACTTTATCATATAGATTTGTATACTCCGCTCTGAAAAAATCAAAATACTTATTTGTCAAATTGTAGTTGTCTAAAGGCATGAAGCCCAGAATTTTACAATAATGCACCAGAAAATGCAAATGAAAATTCTCTACCCCTTTTGGGAGGCTGTTGAGAACTAAAATAGATGAGGAAAGAAAGGTGTACAAGTCTGCATTTGGCTCTATTTCTCTTATACTCTTAGTGAGCAGCTCGCTCATAAAAATTGCAATTGCATTTTTGCGAATGTCCGTTACAATTGAGCGCATATTTTCCACCGGGGTCATCTCCCTGATATTGGGCATTGCCGGCCCCTGATTGCTGTAAGTGATTATATCCAAAATGTTTAACGGGTGCAATTCCGACAGGTTCTTATTCTGCTTTCCTCCGCTTCGGTAATAAATGGCGCAGCGTCCCAAGGTATTTGAGTAGGCCTGAACCACCACCCCGGTATCAGAATGTTTGATAGTATGGAGAACTATAATCTGGCTTTTGGAAATCATTTAACCCTAATTATTGCGATAGTTTAACCCAAAAGACTTGCGGCAAAATTTGCAAGTTTGCGCATAGCTATTCCTCTGTGAGAGATATTGTTCTTATGTTCCGGAGTTACTTCTGCAAGTGAGCATGAGCAGCCTTCCGGGATGAAAACGGGGTCATATCCAAAGCCGCCTTCTCCGCTTGGAGCCTCTGCAATTGTACCGTTTAATATTCCCTCAAATGAGTATACGGTTCCCTGATGGATAAGCGTAATAACCGTTCTAAATCTTGCGCTGCGATTCTTGCACTTCTTGGTCCGTCCGCCGGCTGCAACTTTTTTAAGTTCATCCAAAAGTTTTGCAATATTTGCGTTGTTGTCTTTTGACTCACCCGCATAACGAGCGGAATATACGCCGGGAGCGCCGTCTAACGCTTTAACTTCCAGTGCGGTATCATCTGCAAAACAAGTTTTGTGAAACTTGTTCCAGATAATCTGAGCCTTCTCTCTGGAGTTGGCTTCTATTGTTGTGCTTGTTTCCGGAATATCACCCTCGTATCCCAGTTGTTTTGGCATAATTAGTGTAAATCCTTTGCCTAAGATTTCTGCCGCCTCACGCACTTTGTTTGGGTTGCCGGTGGCAAAAACAATTTCTATTGCTTTTTGCATTACTTTGAACATTTACGTACCCAAAGTTAGCAAAAGTTTATAATTGAGTAAATTTGAAAAAAAATTGGAGATATTATGAAAAAAATAAGATTCAACATTGCGGTAAAATCAAAGGTTCTTTTTATAGCTGTCGCGACAGCTATTATTATTCTGCCCGTTGCTGTTTTTCCTGCCGGGAATGGAGCCGCCGCGCAGAGCAAAAATTTTAAGTTATCGCAAGGCCTTGAGGTTGAATACAATATATTAAAATATCTTTCCACTGATTATGTAGATACAATTAATTTTGGAAAGCTGCTTAATGTAGGGATAGATGAAATGCTAAACTCAATTGACCCTTATACGGAATACATTCCGGATGAAAATCAAGAGGAGATTGATATAATAACAACTGCCTCATACGGGGGAATTGGCGCGGTTATCAGAAAGATAGATTCTTTAGGAGTTGAGATTGAGCAAGTCTATGATAACTCTCCAGCAGTTACTTATAATCTTGAGCCCGGAGATTTAATTTTAAAAATAGACGGGGCTGATGTGAAATCTCTGACTTCAGATGAATGCAGCAAGAGAATGAAAGGAACCCCGGGAACTGAAGTTAAGTTTCTTGTCAAGAAAGGACGTTCCGGAGAGACAAAAGAACTTGTTGTGAAAAGGGATAGAGTTCATATATCTGATGTCTCTTATAGTGGTCTGCTTAATGATTCCACAGGCAGAGTTACAAAAGACGGTTATATTAAGATTGACGGTTTTAGCCTTGGCGGAGGCGCCGATGTCAGGAAGGCGGTGCAAAATTTAAAGACAGAAGGAGCAAAGCGTATTGTGCTGGATTTGAGAGGAAACGGAGGCGGACTTATGGATGAGGCGGTGAACATTCTCTCTGTATTTTTACCAAAAGGGACAAAAGTTGTCTCTGCAAAAGGGCGCGGAGAAGGCTCAAATTTTACAATCAACACCAAGGAGGAGCCTGTTGATACTCAGATTCCCGTTATGGTGCTGGTTAACTCCGCTTCTGCATCATCTTCAGAAATTGTTACGGGTGCCATACAAGATTTGGACCGCGGAACTATCATGGGTACAAAGACTTACGGAAAAGGACTGGTTCAGTCTTTCCGTCCGGTTGGCTATAACGGCAAATTAAAACTGACAACCTCCAAGTATTATACTCCGAGCGGCAGGTGCATACAAGTTTTAGATTATGCCCATAGAAATGCAGACGGAAGCGCAGGTACTATTCCTGATTCTTTAAAAAAAGCATTCAAGACAAAGAACGGGCGCACCGTTTATGACGGCGGAGGCATAACTCCGGACATAGAAGTTAAGGGAGAAAATTATAGCCGTCCGGCTTACTCGCTGGTTGTCAGCGGAATAATGGAAGAATATGCTGTCGATTATTATAAAAAGCACAACTCTATTGCAACTCCGGATAAATTCTCTTTAACCGCTGCCGAGTATGCGGATTTTGTAAAATTTGCCTCAAAGAAAAAATTTGACGAACGCTCCGGAGCGGAAGTTCTGTTGGAGCAAATGATAGAAGAGGCAAAGAAAGACGGTATGTATGATGCAGACAAAGCTGAATATGACTCACTTTCCAAAAAGCTGAAGCTTACAAAAGAGCAAATGCTCAACGTAAAAAAAACAGAAATCAAACCGTTGCTGGAAGAGGAAATAGTTCAGAAATACTACTATATACCCGGCCGTGTCCGCTCTATCATCCGCAATGACAAACAATTGCGCAAGGCGGTTTCTTTGTGGAAATGACAGGTCTGCGCTGGCAACATTCTAGGCTGAATATCCAAGATATATGTCGGTCAAACCAAAGGTGCAACCTCCTGATATCGATGGGCTACAATCGGCATTGATTATCAATATGTTAAAAAAGTTCTGTTTCATATAAAACGGAACTTTTTTAACAATCAGATTATCAAGATCAGCGGCGGACCAACAAAACTCAACTCGCAGCATACCTGCAAACCAGACAGCCTCAACCTACCTCATTCCAGTCTCCTTTTATACCACATTTTTTTCTCTCCTTAGTACTAATTTGATAAGCTAATCTTTTAGATCTTTTTTTATTAAACGCCTGTAATGTTTTATCATTTTTAAAAATTAGGCTAGTGTCAACATCAATAAATTGTGAGAGAAAAGTACCATGTTTTGTATAAAATAGATATGAACTATAAGAGTAACCTCCGGGCCTAATGCATAGTCCTGACAAGATGGGGTTATTAATGATATAGTATAAGTTATCTAGTTGATAATCAATACTTATTTTCTCCACAATTTTTACTGGCATTTCAATCAGAGGTGTTCGCTTGACATTGATCTGGTTTGACTCATTCACCAATTTTGGTCCGCAATAATCTTCAGTTGGCTTAACTCTTTGATACTTACAATAAAAATAACCCTCATATCCCTTTACTAAATTGCAAACAACATCATTAATGCAATCGCTATGGATTAACATATGAGCATGATTTGTCATTAACACAAAACCATAAATACTTGAATGTGCGCTATGTAAGAACCTATTTAGCAAAAATAAAAATCTATAATAATCCTCTCTTTTGAAAAAAATTTTATGCCCTCTTGTGCCTCTTACCAAAACATGATAAGAACTGTATTGGTTTTCTGTCGCGGCAGAAATTGCTTTACTTTTTAATGCCTTAGTCCTAACTTCAAATTTAGTTTCAGCTTCAGCCTCAGACCCAGCCTTAATCCCGGTTTCTCTCATGACTTTTATCTCAGCTCCACCCACAGCTTTAAGCTGCCGAGGCATTGAAACAACTTGAGTCTCTATGCCACTAAATAAATAATCCTCCAAATTCATAATCTCCATGTATTCTATTAATAACTAAAAAGTTAACATCGTACAAAATCACAGTGCAATGCAACAAATATAAATTCAAACCCACATATCTCCCTCACAAACTTAATAGCGGAAAAAAGTAGTGAAGATGGCAGGCGTGCCCATGGTGTAAAAGAATACATATCGCACATCTGTTGTTCAAAGTTAATATTTTTTATTTCGACAGAAAAAATAGTTAGAGCTGTTTATTTTTTATAATTTTGTGAGTGATGCGTGGATGTAATTAGGGCTAAAAACTTTACACAAAACGCATTTTGTATAACAATCATTTAATTAAGTAAAAAAGAAATTGGCTAAATAAAATTAATACATAAGATAAAGCATAGCTTTATTCGTGAACCTCTGAAACTACCACGTTTTTATAAGCTGTCACTGAATACAAGTTTATGCCTGTGCTTTGCGCAGGTGAAACTGTATTGACGGCCGGGGGTGTGGTAGCCCGCAGAGGTTAATATGGAAGTAATCTGAGCTTTATTTTTTTTACTCTGCAACTACCACAAATGCAATCTATTACAAATGAAGAACTGAGGCTTCGTGTGCGAGAATTAGAAAAAGAAGTAGAAAAGCTCCAGTCAAAAATTAAAAAACAGAAATACGGTCTTGTTTGGCTAGACGTTAAAGAAGGCTTTGAAAAGGCGAGTGAAAACTCCATTCCAATCCTAGAAGAAATTAAGGATAAGGCCGTCATTAATCATGACGGTAAACCTACTCATATAATTATTGAGGGAGATAATTACCATGCATTAACTTGCTTAAACTATACTCATCGTGGGAAGATAGATGTTATTTACATAGATCCACCGTATAATACAGGTAGGGAATTTAGTTATAAAGATGCACGTTTTCTTAAAGAATTTCCAGATGGTACACCTGTCCCCCCTAACCATCCATACAGGCATAGCTATTGGCTATCGTTTATGGGCAAACGTTTAGAGCTAGCAAAAAACTTATTATCTGATAAAGGGGTATTGTTAATTTCTATTGATGATAATGAATATGCTAATCTTAAACTCCTTTGTGATAAAATTTTTATAGAAAAGAATTGTCTTTGCACTTTTTTCAGAAAGACGAAATCAATGACAGGTGATGACGGAAATGGGCTAAACATTCAACATGATTATATACTGGCTTTCGCTAAGTCAAAGGATAATTTTATGTTTTCTGGGGAGGAAAAAAATTTTTCAGCGTACAAGAACCCTGATAATGACAAAAATGGATCATGGTGTCCAGCAGACCCTAGTGCTAAGAGTGGTGGTCCTTCTACTTACTTTCCAATAAAAAATCCATATACCAATCTTGAGGATTACCCTCCTAAGGGAAGATTTTGGGCATTTTCGAAAGACACTCTTAAGGAAAATATAGAGAGCGGACGTGTAAAATTTAAAAGCGAGTATTCCACAAAGGAAAGAGGCTTTATTTTTAAAAGATACAAGGATAAATTAAAAACACAGCATAATGCTGTTGGCTCATTGACCTTTGTGGACAATATATATATGAACCAAGTTGCCACCACTGAACTTAACACCATTATGGGGAATAACGTTTTTCCTTATCCCAAACCAACTATTTTTTTACAAAAGCTCCTTAAATATAGTTCTAATGCAAATTCTGTTATTTTAGATTTTTTTGCGGGTTCAGGAACAACCATGCATGCGACCATGAAACTTAATGATGATGATGGTGGGCATAGGCAATGTATTTTAGTCCAGAAGAATGAGGGAGATAATCATATTTGTGAGGACATAACATATGAGCGTAATCGCAGAGTTATGCAGGGATATACAAATGACAAAGGAGAGGCTGTTAAAGGATTAGGAAACTCATTGAAATATTATCGTACTGCATTTGTTGGCAAGCATTTGCCTAAAGAGGCAACAGATACAGATAAGGTGATTTTATCGCAGAAGGCTGGCTGTCTTCTGGCTCTTGGAGAAAACACCTTGGATGAGATTGAAAGGACAGATTTTTATCAATTGTTTACTGATGGTAATCAGCTGACTTGTATTTATTTCCAAGAGGATATAAGTAAGTTGGATGAATTTATTGATAAAATTAGATCTGTCGTGAAAACAAAACATATATCTAAATCCGTAATATATATTTTCAGCTGGAATACTGGAGAAGAATTTTCATCATTGTTTGAAGATATAAAGGGGACTGATATAAAACCTATTCCACAACCGATAATAGAAATATACAAGTCCATCAATCAATAATTGAAATAATTATCTAGATCTGGTATAGACATAAAATTAATATTAAATGAAACCATTAGAATTTCAGCAAGCCGCCATTGAGGAACTTCTAGAAAAATTTAAAATACTCTGGGCTACTAGAAATAAAAAATTAGATTTAGTTTTTAAGTCACCGACAGGCAGTGGAAAAACTTTTATGGTGACTAGTTTTATAAATGAATTGAACAATCAACCTGATTGGGATTTTGACAAAGCATTTGTGTGGATAACTTTCTCTGACGATTTAGCAATGCAAAGTCGAGGTAAGTTTTATGATTACTTTTCACATAGCTTAAGCAATAATTTACTGACAGTTAATGATTTTAGCCAAGGCATACTAAAAAAGAATGATGTTCTTTTCATGAATTGGCAAAAACTTGTTTCAAAAAAAGCAGAGGATAGATTATTAAGAAGACCACAAGATGAAAGGATGCAAAAGGAACAAGGAAATTATTTTGAAGATATTGTCCAGAATACACAAAGCGAAGGACGCAACATTATCTTAATTATAGATGAAAGTCACGAGCATTTAACAGAATCCGCGTTTAGAGATGTTGTTAATCCGTTGGATCCTAGGGTAATCGTAAAAGTTTCGGCAACTCCTGAAACCATTCCTAATGCTAGTGACGTACAAAATAATAGAGCTGCCTATGTTGAAGTTAAAAGAGAAGATGTTGTAGCAGCAGGATTAATTAAAGGTCAGATTGTTTGTCAGACGGATGAAGATTTAAAGAAACATTCGGGAGAAGATCTAGATAAAGTTTTAATTGATTTAGCTGTCGCGAAAAAGAAAGAATTAGATTTACAAATATCGACAGCTGGCCTTAATGTTAATCCTCTGGTTCTAATTCAATTGCCTAATGACGATAATTCTGTTCCAGTTGGCATAAAAAACAAAGAATTAATTGTAAGGGAATATCTTAAAGAGAAAGGCATTCCAGACAATAAAATTGCTTGTAAGTTTGATGGAAAGTTAGAAAACATGGATACCATTGCGGAAAATGATGATGGTGTTGATTTTATGCTTTTCAAATTAGCGGCGGCTACTGGATGGGATTGTCCCCGTGCTCAGATCTTAATAATGTATCGAGAAATTATTTCTGCACAATTCCATACGCAGGTATTGGGAAGAATTTTGCGTATTCCCATAGTTCAAAAAAAATATGATAAATCATTTTCTGAGAAAATAGGGAAGATATTCAATACAGGATATCTTTATACAAATTACAAGCGTAATGAGGTTGAAATTCCTGAACAAGAGGGTAAAAACAAACCTAAAATATATACTGCAAAAAACAAATATGGGAAGGAAGTCATTATAGATCAAAGGCTTCTATCTGATTTTATACCACGGACAAATAATGATGGTTTAGGAAATCCACAAGAATTTCAAAAAAGTTTTATAAAATCTTTGGATAATTATTTTAGCATCACAAGTGATGACATCCTTCCTGGAAAATGTCTTGAAAAAATCAAAGACAAAGGAATAGATATAAACACTAGATTTACAAATAAGGTCATCGTGAATGCTAAATTTGAAAACTTTGATAATATTGATATAGAGCTGAAAAGTAAAGGTTCAGAATCTGAATTTGAGGTTTCCAAAAATGATGTTGAAAAATTATTTACTTCTCTGTGTCCGCAATTATTAAGAGAACAGACGGAGGAGAGTATAAAAATTGGGAATATTGCTGCTTCATGGAGTCCATTAAAATCTGCTTTAAGAGTGTGGATGCTTAAGAGGCTATATCCAGATGCAGATGCTTGTTATAGGGTGTTTATAAAGGACATCCAAAAAGACGCTGCAAGCATATTTAGAAGATGTATAACACAGGCATTAAAAGATTATAGGCCGCTTTTAAATAAACAAGTGAAAGAGCGAATTGCAAAGGCTGCAGAGCAAAAGTCTGAAGTTTTTACTGTTCAAAAGGAATATGCATATACAGAAGACTACGAAAAGATTAATGCAAATTATTGCGTATTGGAAGATGCATATTTTCCCAAAGAACATCTTGGTAAAAAGAATGAGTTAGAATTTGTAAATCTGCTTGAGCAGGAAGGGAAAGCCAAAAAAATAGAGTGGTGGTTTAAAAATGGAGATGAAGGAAAAGATTATTTGGCTTTCAAATACTTTAATTCTACCGACAAAAAGGATGAGTTGTTTTATCCCGATTGGATTGTCAAATTCAAAAATGGGACAATAGGTATATTTGACACAAAAGCTGGGGAAACAGCAGTGTCTATAGAAACAAAAGACAAAGCAGAGGAACTTCAAAAGCGTTTGCTTAAACTTAATGGCAAAAAGTCAGCAAATAGTAATGTGAAAGAAAATGCTGTACACTATATTGGTGGCATTGTTGTCAAAGCAAATGGAACGTGGAGGTGTAACAATAAACGGACATATAATTGTAATCCTAATAATTTAAAAGGTTGGATTCAGCTCAGTGATTTGCTGGATTGAATTTGCTGGGTTACTGATGACTTTGATAATCTGATAATTAAAGAAGTTCTGTTTTGTAAAAAACAGAACTTCTTTAACGTCTTGACAATAAACACCTTTGGCAACCCAGCAAAGCTCAACCACGCAAAAACTCAGACCGGCAAAACTCACCCCAGCGGTATCAGGAAGTTGCACCTTTGGTTTGACCGACATATATCTTGGATATTTAGCACAGAGGCTTATTCCCACCGGTAAATCTTGTCTGAGCGCCGCAGATGTTCATCAATAGGGATTGAGCAGAGCTCCCCTTGACGGGCAGCCGGAACGCTCTTTAAATCCACGCGTATTTCAGTGACTGTTTTTTCCAGACAGCCGGTAGAAGGTCCTATAATAAGCACATTATCACCCACATGAAGCTCTCCGGCCTCTACCAGAACCTCTGCAACTTTAAGATTGGAGAAGTAGTTTGTGATTTTTGCAACGTATGTTTTTTTTCGTGTAGATTTATTACCGTAAACAGTGCTCCATTTTCCAAGGCGCGCACCCATATAGTATCCGTCCCAGAAGCCGCGATTGAAAACACCACTTAGCTTAGACTTTAGAGCGGCCGCAAAATCGGGTGTGTAAGTTCCTGCAATCACGGCATCTGCGGCCTGTCTGTAACAAGAAGTTACAAACTTTACGTACTCTGCGCTGCGGGCGCGTCCTTCTATTTTAAATACGGTGCATCCCGCATCAATAATTTTATCAATAAATTCAATTGTGCATAAATCTTTAGGGGACATTATGTACTTATTTTCAATATTAAATTCTCTGCCGGTCTCCAAATCCGAAACCTTATAGCCGCGCCTGCACAGCTGATAGCAAGAACCCCTGTTGGCAGATGCACCGTACTCATCCAGAGAGAGATAGCACTTGCCTGAGATAGACATACAAAGCGCTCCGTGAACAAACATCTCCAGTCGTATAAGCTTTCCGCCCGGTCCGCAAATTTTTTCTTCTTTGATTCGTCTGCTAATTTCCTTAACCTGCGGCAACGTTAGTTCCCGCGCCAACACAACAACATCTGCAAATTGAGAATAAAACTTTAAAGCCTCAAAATTTGAAACGTTAAGCTGAGTAGAAATATGAACTTCTATTCCCATCTGCCGCGCCATGCCAATTACCGCCATATCAGATGCAATCACAGCTGTAACTTCTGCATTTTTAGCAGCTTGCAGGGCCGTGCGCACATCTTCGGTTTCAGAATCATAAATTACAATATTTAGCGTTAGGTAAGATTTAATCTTATGCTCCCGACAGATTTCAGTTATTTTGGCCAGATCTTCCGGCTGAAAATTATTTGCGGAATGAGAGCGCATATTCAAATTTCCCACTCCAAAATAAACGGAGTTTGCACCGCCTTGAATTGCAGCCATAAGGCACTCAAAGTTGCCGGCAGGCGCCATTATTTCTATTTGATTTTCAGGCATATAAATCACTCATAAATTTATGACAGAATCAAAATATGTTTTATGCAAATTTGATTAGACCGCAAATTGGTATTAACATAGATAATATTATCTGTTTTTTCCTTATGATTTTTTCTCTCCGCTCTTTAAAACGGCTTCAACACTCTTGACCACCATCATCGGAGTTATCTTTTCCAGACACTCGTAATTTCCTTTATAACAGGGCTTTGCACCGTAGATTGTACAAGGTCTGCATGGTAAATCCACTTGTACGGCATTATTAACATTTTGTCTGTATCCGTAATATCCCGCGTAAGGATGAGTTGCACCCCACACAGAAACTACCGGCGTCCCCTCCAAGGAGGCAAGGTGCATATTTGCAGAATCCATGCTTATCATCACATTAAGATTTTTCATAAACTCCAGTTCTTCAACCATCGTATGCTTCCCTGCAACCACTTCTGTATTAGGATATTTGTCCGCCCAACTTGATAAAACGGCAACCTCTTTTTTCCCGCCGCCAAAAAGTAAAATCTTATTTTTATCGCTTAAAATCCTCACAACTTCCTCCATCTTTTCCTGCGGCCATGTCTTTCCTTTATGCCCGGCAAAAGGAGCGATTCCAATGGTGAGAACATCTGTTGATAAATGAGCTCTTTCTTCTATTGGTCTTCCGGCGGAAGTAAAGTGAATATCAGTTAGTCCAAGCTCAACTAAAACTTCTTCCATACACCTCTGACTCTCAATAATCGGCTTTAGAATTTTATTTTTCTTCCTGATAAGTTCTTTTCTTTGTTTATGATGTTTATTTATCACGCGGCATCTGACGCCGTGTCCCAACGTACCAAAGCGCAAAACTTTTGTCCTTAAAACATCGTGAATATCGGCAATGTCTGTTATACCGTATTTCACGACGGTCTCACCTGCAAATTGCAACAGTTTCCAAAATCCGCCGCAATAATTCGGAGATTTTTTTTTGGTATCTATCGGGATGAAAAAAAGATTTGTCGCTCCGCTAAACATCGGTTCATAGCGCGGTTGGGAAAGCATATAAAAATTTATTCCCGGATTTTGGCGCGCATACTCCTTTACAAGGGGTGCGGCAATTGCAACATCTCCAAGAGCCGAGAGTCTTATAATCAGAATATGTCTTTGATGCTTTGTGTTCATTCGGACCTATGATTACAGCCACAATTATTTTGACTATTAACGCGAGTAGACCAAAGGTTTAATTACTTAGACTTAACGCCTCCGTAAAGAACCGGGTTGGTAGATGGGTCATTGTACATCTTCATCTGCTTATAGATTTTCATATATTTGCGTCCCTCTTCTATATCTGTAAGCAATTGATCTATAGCTTTTCCAAGGTCTAACTGCTGGGTGATGAGGACATTGAGTTTTTCCTGACATTTTTCCTTGTGCTCTGCGCTTGCATCTGCCCTTACAGCCTCTTCATGCATGTGATAAATTTTTAAAGCAAGTATGGAGAGACGGTCAACCGCCCATGCCGGAGTTTCCGTATTGATTGTAGCATCGGCATGGAGTTTAACGTTTTTGTATTTATTTAAAAACCAGCCATCTATCATTTCAACCAAATCCGTCCTGTCTTGGTTTGACTTATCAATGCGCCTCTTTAACTTCAATGCTGCCAACGGGTCAATCTGAGGATCTCTGATTATATCTTCCAAGTGCCACTGAACAGTATCAATCCAATTTTTCAAATACAAAAAGTACTCAATGCTGCGCTCTTCATAAGGATTTTTAATAGGAGTGTCTACATCATTAGCTACATGATAATCGGCAATACACCTATTAAATATCTCATTGCACTTTCCTGTAAAACTCATATAAGTATCAATTATAAAATTTGTTTAAAGTAATATTCCAAAAAACAGCTGAAGTATCCCTTTGGGATCTATTTTATTCTGGTAATAAGAGTGTTAGCGTATTTGGTCATTTGCGCTTTTTGGGCCGCATTCAGCTCTAATCTCTCAAGAGTTTCCAGCGCTTTATTGTAATTATCCGCGATAGCTTTTTCTGCATTATCCTTAACTCCCATATCTTCAAAGAATTGCCTGATTTTTGAGATTTTTTTCTTGCCTGCGGACTCCGGCATCATAAGCAATTTGCATAAATCTTTTTTCTTTTTGCTGTTGGCAATGTTATAACAATTTACAAGAAGCCATGTCTTCTTGTTGTTTAGGATGTCTCCTCCGATTCTCTTCCCAAAAACCTTCTCATCCCCAAATGAATCCAGATAATCATCTTGAATCTGAAATGCAAGACCAAGCTGCAGTCCAAATTTGTACAGGCCGTCACATATAGACTCCGGAGCTCCGGCTATCAGCGCTCCAAGTTTTGCAGAACATGCAATCAAAACACCTGTCTTAAGGGCTATCATCTTCATATAGTCCTCTATCTTAATGGTTTTCATGTACTCAAAATCCATGTCATATTGCTGACCTTCACATACTTGCAGGGCTGTTTTACAGAACAGTTCCATTGTCGAGTGAAGTTTGCCCCAAGGTGCATTTGCAAGCAGGACGTAAGAATCTATACACATAGCATCTCCGGATAGAATGGCAATATCGCTGTTCCATTTTTTATAAACAGTCTTTTGTCCGCGTCTTAATGATGCTTTGTCCATAATATCATCATGGATGAGCGTGAAACTGTGAAACACCTCCAAAGAAAGAGCAGGAAGAATGATACTGTCATCAATTTTATCGCTGAACAAATTATACGCGGTCAGGCAAAACCTTGGACGCAGTCTCTTTCCTCCTATTGAGAGCATATATTCCAGCGGCTTGTACAGACGCTCGGGTTCCTTATCCCAGTCTAACTTTGTAATTGCCTTATCTATAATTGAGTTAAGTTGTTTCAGCGTTTTCATACATGGCAAAGTTAATCCTTTTTAAACAAATTGCTAAATTCGCACCCTATGAAAGCTACCGTTGTCAAACATACGGGAAGTCATTATCTACTCTCTAAGTTGCCGGAGTGGAATTTATTTCCTGCTGTCATAAAAGGTAAAATGAGGTTGGAAGATCTGGAGTCTACCAACCCCATAGCTGTTGGAGATATGGTTGAATATGAGGAGGCTGATTCTGGAAGAGAGGGGGATACGGGCAATAGTGCGGATGGAAGAATGTGCATAATCAAAGAGGTAATGCCGCGCAAAAATTGTATTATCAGAAAGTCAACAAATTTATCCCGACAGAATCACGTTATTGCTGCAAACCTGGACAGAGTTTTTTTAACAGTCACTTTGGCTGACCCGCAGGTGAAGCTGCAATTCATTGATAGATTTTTGGTTACGTGCGAGGCCTACGGAGTGCCGGTTACAATTTTGCTTAATAAAGCGGATATTTATTTGCAGGAAGGAGAGGCTGTCGGGAGTAAAAAAATATCCGAGCAAGAGAGAAAGAATATAAAAGTTCAGGCTGAAAATTTTAAAAACATTTATTGCGGGGCCGGATATGAAGTGTTGGAGGTGTCTGCTATTACGGGATTGAATATGAGTGTATTAGAAGAGGAGTGTAAAAACAGGGTTGTACTGTTTAGCGGTCAGAGCGGAGTCGGCAAATCTTCTTTGATTAACAGGATGGATCCAAATCTTGACTTGAAGACAGCGGAAATTTCTGCGGCACATCTCCAGGGGAAACATACTACTACTTTTTACCAGATGCATCCTCTTGCAACGGGAGGTTTTGTAATAGACACACCCGGTATCAGGGGCTTTGGCCTTGTCAATTTTAAAAAAGAGGAGCTGAGTAATTATTTTCCGGAGATGTTAAGGGTGGAAAATAATTGCAGGTTTGCTCCGTGCACTCATACTCATGAACCGGGATGCGCTGTTAAAGTTGCCGTTGAGAAGGGTGAAATTTCTGCGGAAAGATATTATTCATATCTTGCTATGTTAGAGGAAGATACAAAGTATAGGGCTCCGGAGGATTAAAGCAAAGCGGTAACTGCATATAACGTTAAGCATCCAAAACACTAACAATTTTTATGAACAACATCAAGAAAATAAATAAGAGCGTATTGGCTTTAGCTTTTCCAAGCATTCTTGCCAATATCACCGTTCCTCTGGTTGGAATGGTTGACCTTGGTGTTGCGGGTCGGCTTGGAGATGCGGTTGCCATTGGGGCAATGGCAATTGGTACGATGTTGTTTGATTTGCTCTACTGGAATATGGGTTTTCTGAGAGTGGGGACCAGCGGCATGATTGCACAGGCCTATGGCAGAAAAGATTTTGGGGACGTTATGAAAGTATTCTCCCAGGGACTTGGAACTGCAATAATTATTGCTCTGTTAATCTGGATAATTCAGTATCTGTACATAAATCTTGCACTGCTTGTGATTCCTTGCTCCCCGGAGGTTGCGGCACTGGCAAAGGAGTATTATTTTATAAGAATATGGGCCGCTCCTGCTACACTTTCACTATTTGTTTTTAAGGGGTTTTTCATTGGGATGCAAAATGCAATAAGTCCGATGATAGCGGATATAACAGTTAACGTTGTAAACCTGCTTGCCAGCATTTGGTTTGCATTGCACATGGGGTTGGGTTTCCGCGGAATAGCATTTGCCGTTTTGCTTGCTCAATATACAGGACTGATTCTCTGCATTATACTCATGATAACTTATTATAGGAAACTCTTTAAATATTTTGATTTTCATGAGAGCCTCAGGCTAAAACACCTAAAAAAATTCTTCTCCATTAATGGAAATTTATTTGTCCGTTCTCTTTGCTTCCTTGGCATCTACGCCGGATTTACCTCATTTTCCGCAAATTACGGAGATGAACTTTTGGCGGTCAGCACAATCATGATGAAGTTGCTGCTTTTGTATTCATTCTTCATAGACGGTTTTGCTTTTGCGGGAGAAGCTTTATCCGGAAAATATATTGGCGCGCAGGATAGAAAATCTTTAAAGATTTCCGTTAAGATCATTTTCTGGTGGTGCGGAGGGATAGCCTTTATATCGACGCTTTGTTATATTTTTGGCAGCAAGGCAATGGTGATGATGTTAACAGACAGCAAACAAGTAATTGAGGACTCCGTTCCGTTTTTGCCGTGGCTTTGGGTTATGCCGGCCGTCAGTTGTATTGCATTTACATGGGATGGGATTTTCATTGGAGCAACGGCAACCAAAGCTATTATGTATATTATGCTTATTGCGGCAGTGGCTTTCTTTGCATCTTACGCACTGTTAAAAGGGACAATAGGTATTCAGGCTTTGTATGTTGCCTTTATGTTACATAACCTAATTAGAACGGTTTTAATGAGCTTAACTGCGCATAAGCAAGTTTTTGCCAAGGTAAAAGTTAAATAATTAATGTCTTTTCTACAATTTGCTTTCAATTTGTAAGCAAAAAAAAGTCTCAAAAAAAATAAATCCGCACAGAATACATTGAGAGTGGTATTTTGGTGCAAAAAAACATTACATTTGTTGCAGAAATTATAACAGCTATATGAAAAAAATTCTTCTAATTGCGGTGGCCATGTGTCTTGCCGCAACTTTTTCGTTCGCACAAAAAAGAACTAAAGATTTACCTATCGCGACAGATAAGAATTACATCGTCGGTAAGTTGGATAACGGTCTTACTTATTATATAAGGAGGAACACAAATCCTGTTGGCATTGCAGATTTTTATATTGCAGATAACGTTGGCTCATTGCAGGAGAACGAGTCTCAGAGAGGACTTGCCCATTTCCTTGAGCATATGGCGTTTAACGGAACCAAAAATTTTCCCAAGCAAGCTCTTAGAAAAGTTCTTGCAGACAACAGCGTAAGATTTGGCAACAACTTAAATGCTTTTACTTCACAAGATAGAACGGTGTATAATATTGATGCCGTTCCAACAAAAAGAGAGTCTTTTGTTGATACTGTTATCTTGATGCTACATGATTGGTCTTCATTTATTTCTTGTGAGCCGGAGGAGATAGAAGCAGAGAGGGGGGTCATAAGAGAGGAGTGGAGAATGAGAGATGACGTTAAGAGCAGGATGATGAAAACTATTTATGATTTGGATTATGCAGGTTCTCGCTTTGCAGAGAGAGACCCTATAGGTTTGATGGATATTGTAAATAACTTTCCTCCTCAGGTATTGGTGGATTATTACCATAAATGGTACAGACCTGATTTGCAGGCTATTGTAATCGTAGGCGATATTGACCCGGCTAAGATTGAAGCCAGCATCAAGAGAATTTTCAGCGATATTCCTGCAGTAAAGAACGGAGCAAAAAGAGAAGCTTACAAAGTTGACTATGTTGGTAAAAATCAGGTTGGATATTTTGTAGACCCGGAGACCAGGGCAATTGCTGCAAAGTTGGATATAAGATACCCTTACTTTGATGATAAATATCTTTCTACAAATGAATATTTACAGCAAGGGCTTATTAGAGAGATTATTTCAACGGCAATGAACAACCGTTTTGTGCAAGAGAGAAAAGAGCCGGATGCTGCAACAAAGAGATGCGTTCTTGCTATGGACAGAATTTATTATGATTGCAATGTCATGAGATTTACTTCAGTTCCTGCAAATAACAATTACAGAAAAGCAATGATTGCACTCTACAAAGATGCCGCTCAAATGTTGAAATACGGTTTTTCAGAGGAAGAAGTTGCCGAGGCTGCTACTGAAGTAAAAGGAAGATATACAAGAGATATAAAAGGATTATATGATCCAGACAGCAGAACTTATGTAGGAATTGCAGTTCAGAACTTTACAAGAAAATCTCCTTTGTTTGACACAAAGGCTTATGCAGACAATAATGTAAAGATGCTTAGTGAGATAACCGCAAAGGACGTAAACGATTACGTTAAAAAAATAAAGTACAACAACAGCGTTTCTATTTTGGTTGCTCCTAAGAGTTTGGAGAAAACGCTCCCGACGGAAAATGAATTAAATACTATCAGGGATTCTGTGAATAAATCCAAGATTCAACCGTATGTATTTAAAGCCACCGGCAAATTGGTTTTATCTAAGAATTTAAAACCGGTTCCTGTAATTTCTATGGAGAAATATGCAGCGGTAGATTCAACAATAGTCTTTACATTACCCGGAAACACAAAGGTTTACTGGAGAGAGACAAAACCGGATGTAGAAAAGAGAGTGATGATGAAGGCTTACAGAAACGGCGGACTTTCAGTTGTTAAGGATGAAGATGTTAAGAGTACAAAAGTTGCTGCGGGTTGCTTGGACGCGGTTGTATTCGGAGACCTTAAAAGAGATGAGATTACAAAGCTCATGAGCGGAAAAAATATGAGACTTGCACCGGAATCTCATTATAGGAAGGATGTAGTAAGCGGCGTGTTTAAAGTAGCAGATGCCGAGCAATTCTTCCAAATGCTGTATGCTCAAATTACTGATCCTCAGTTGGACACAGAGGCTTTGAGCAATACAAAGAAATCCAGCATTGCATCATTGGAGCTTCCAAAGAGCGAACTGCGCAAATTTGCAGACACTTTGGAGAAGGTGACTTATTACCCAACTCCTCTTCAGCAACAGGTTAAAACACAAGATGTTAAAGACTTTACTGCGGAGATGCTTATGAAATATTTTAAGGAGCATTTTAGCAATCGTTCCGGCATGACATACATTTTCAGCGGTCCTATGAGTGCAAAGGAAGCAAAGGCTTTAATTGAGGAATATATCGGCAACATGCCTGTTGGGAATGAGAATGCAAAGAGCGACAAAGGCAATTATCTGCTTAAGGGAAAGAGAGAATTTGTTTACAATGCACATGATATAAAGAGTACGGTTTGCGACGTTACAGTAGATGCAACAGGTTTTGGCGAGTATAGTACAAGACAAATCATTGCTGCGAGATTTTTATGCAGTGCTTTGAGAGACAGGTATATACAGATATTGAGAGAGGAAATGGGCGGTACATATAGCGTAAGCGTATCTCCTACATATATCACAGAGCCGGAAAAATATTTGTGTGTTACCGTAGGCTACACCGCAGGAGCAAAAAATCTTGATGCATTAAATAAGGCCGTATACACAGAATTTGACAATGTGGTAAAGAACGGTGTTACTAATGAAGAACTGGATAATTTCCGCAAGTTCCTTAACAAGTCAATTAAAGAGAAAGATTATTCTCGCATAAGCTGGATTAGCAGAATTGAAGATAATCTTACAGACGGAGAGTATAAAGACACAGATGATTTGACAATAATTAACTCTATTACTAAAGAGGATGTGCAGAATATTGCAAAGAACATCTTTGGCCAGAATAATATTTTCACTCAGATATACAAACCTGCTGACGATAACAAAACGGTGAACACTAAGTAATCTATCAGGATTAAACAGAAACTATTTAATTATAATTTAACTTAATATTAACCCTAAATGAAGAAACTGATTTGTATTTTCTTTGCTCTTCTATTTGGTGTTGCCTCAATCTCCGCGCAGAATAAAACTGCTAAGGGACAGGGTGTTACTCTAAAGGGTGTGGTAACAGAGGCCGGGTCTGAGACTCCGCTGGAAATGGTTACCGTCAACCTGCCTGAGTATGGCCTGTGGGCAACAACAAATTCAAAGGGGCAGTTCACAATCAGCAGAGTTCCAAAGGGCACCACAACATTTAAAATTGCGTGCCTTGGTTATCAAAACGTGGAAATGACGCTGAAGATTGAGACGGACATGGAGAACCTGAAGTTCAAGCTGAAAGAGGACAATTTAACATTGTCTTCCGTGACGGTTACGGCGCAAGAGAGTAAAAGCGCGGCAACTACTACCAGAATGATGGAAAAACAGGCGATTGAACATTTGCAAGTTGTAAATGCCACAGATATTTTGAGTTTGCTGCCCGGAGGTACAACTACAAAAAATTCTCTTACAGATGCTTCTGTAATTAGTTTAAGAGGTGATGATGATGTTTCCAAAGGATTTGGGACGGCTGTAATGATGGACGGAATTAAACTGTCTAATAATGCATCCATGCTAAATTTTGATCAGTCAAAATCTATTTTTGCTTCAACAGATATGTCAAATACTTTGACCGGAGTAGATACCAGATTTATTGCCGCTTCAAACATAGAATCGGTAGAAGTAATTACCGGTGTTCCGTCTGTTGAATATGGAGATATGACATCAGGTATGGTGCTTATCAATACCAAAAAGGGAAAGACTCCTTATACGGCTACGATATCGATTAATCCGATGACTAAACAATTCTCTGCGAGCAAAGGTTTTGAGTTGGGGAAAGATAAGGGTATAATGAATATTAGTGCAGAATATGCAAAGGCATTCAAAGATCCGGTCAGTCGCTACACTACATACTTCAGAAACAATTACAGTGTTAACTATGTGAGGACATTCAACAAAGAGGGCAAACCTCTTAAGGTTGACCTTAATTTAGCCGGAGGCTGGGCTAAACAGGATGCAAAGCAAGATCCTGATGCATACAAAAATACATGGATGAAACAGGATCAGAGCAATTTAAGATTTGGCGCTGATGTAAAGTGGTTGCTTAACACTCCTTGGATTACAAGTTTGGAAGGCAAGGGTTCTGTCAGTTATGAGAATACTACTCAAAAAGAGAATGATTTTTATGCCAATTCAACAGTAACTCCGGGTTATCAGTCTTTAGAAAACGGATACTATGAAACCGCCTATCTGCCTATTAATTACTACTATTTGACAACAGAAGCCAGCAAACCTTTTGATGCAGCTCTTAGTCTTAAGGCAACGTGGAACAGAAAATTTGGGAAAGTAAATAATAATATGAAAGCGGGTGTTGACTGGACTAATTCTCAGAATGTGGGTAACGGAATTACATATTTGGCAACAAACAGTTCTACAAATATTTCTTACCCCGGGGTTTCCAAAAACTCTTCATATAGAGACAGATCTTACAAAGACATTCCTGCGCTCAATACATATTCGGCATATTTGGAGGATGTGGCCTCTATTCCTTTTGGCTCTACAATGGTTACCGCTGTTGCCGGCTTAAGAGCGGAGAGACAACACCTTAGAAACATGCAGTACAACAATCCTTCCGCTCTCTCTCCGCGTTTTAATTTAAAATGGAGCCTGATGAGAGAGAAGAGAAACGGTTTCTTGAGAGCTTTCACATTGAGAGGCGCATGGGGTCAACTTACAAAACTTCCATCACTTGGTATTCTGTATCCTCTTAATAACTATCGCGACATTCTTGTGTATTCCAAAAATTATAACACAAGTGATTATTTTTATGCTGTTAATACGCAAGTTTATAAGAATCAGGAGAATAAAGATCTAAAGTGGGCTAAGAACAGAAATATAGAATTGGGTTTTGATGTTAATCTTGGCGGGGTAAAAGTGTCTGCCATTTACTTTAACAATAAGGCAAAAAACACATACACTAATACTACCGATTATGTTCCTTATGCTTATGTAAAGACTAACGAGCAAACATCTGTTCCTTCAAATCCTAGTTTCAGAATTGATAAATCTACCGGTGATGTTTTTGTTAAGGATCTTGACAATCCGACTGCCGGTGAGACGCTACTTCCCAAGGCTGTTCTTGACACGACATTTGTAGGCAACACTACTGCCAATAACTTGCAACCAATTACTACTCAGGGTGTTGAGTTGACAATCGATTTTGGAACGATTAAGGTTTTAAGAACATCTGTTATTGCGGATGCAAGATATGGCCACACTAAAAATCTGGATACAAGACTTACAGAGTATTATGCAGCCGGTCTTTCTCACTCCACATTAGGTTCCCAGGGGCGTTCATATCAGTTTGTTGCTTATTATTTGGGAGACATGGACAGGGTCAAGACGTATAATGGAAGCAAAAAGGATAATATTAATGCCAATGTTACATTTGTAACTCATATTCCTGAAGTGCGTTTGACGATTTCTACTAGGATTGAGGCACAATTCTATGCAAGAGACAAAAATTTAACGTATTATAACGGCAAAGAGTGGGCTTATCTTGTAGATGACAGCGGCAATAAAGTTTCCGGTTCCGTTTATAATCAGAAACAATATGCCACCGGAGCCTGGCCGGTTGCTTACAAAACTCTTGACGGGACCGTAAAACCGTTTACCTCAAAAGAGGCCGCGGATCCTGTATATGCCTCTTTAATAAGTGGTTCTGGTAGCAAAGTGACGTACGTTACGGACGGCAACGGTCCGTACTTTAGTGCAAATATCAGTATCACAAAGGAAATAGGCAAGATTGCATCTATTTCTTTCTTTGCCAATAATTGCACGCGCAGCATGCATAAGATAAAATACTGGGCTACTGGGATGTATTCAATGAAAACAGCCAACTTTACCTACGGCGCAACTTTAAGACTTAAATTTTAAATAGGACTAAAGAGGCTTATAAAGAAATGAATATGAAAAAGATATTATTTTTAATCTCGATAGGTTTGATGCTGTTTTGCTCTTGCTCAAAACAGCTTGACAAAACGGATGACAGCGCTTACACTTCAGGAACAAAGAAGTTGAACATCCAGTTAGTTTATCCCGATAAATACACCTCTCTTGTTAGAGCCGGAGTGACTGTTAAAGTTATCAACCCATCTACAGGAGTTGAGTACGACCTTACAACGGACGCAAACGGAGCATGCTCCGCAAATTTACAATACGGTTTTTACAGGGTATCTGTATCTGATAAAGGAGTTTCCGAGTCCGGTACTATTCCTTTGTTTAACAAAAGTATTGACGCAGTCAAACTGCAAGACACTACTGCCGGTGAGATAAATCTTAATGTAGGTTTGGTTCTGTCCTATTCCAGCCAGCTGGTCATCAAAGAAGTATACTTTGCGGGATGCTATAATCCAAGCACCAGTAAGTCATATTATGCAGATGCATATATGACGGTTTTTAATAATAGTGATCAGGTAGCATACTTGGATAGTCTTTGTTTTGGATGCGCAGACGCTTATAACTCACTTTCATCTCCAAGCGTTTGGTCATATACAGATGCCAACGGACAGAAGGTTATTAGAGATACAATTCCAATAACAGAGGCGGTATGGCAATGGCCCGGGACGGGAACGTCTTTCCCTGTTCAGCCGGGCAAGTATGCTGTACTTGTGATAAGGGGTGCAATCAATCATACGTTGGTTAATCCTAGTTCTGTGGATTTGAGCAAATCCGACTATTTTGTCTGCTATAATTCCAGATATACTAACAAGACTTATCATCCAACACCTTCCTCAAATTTGGACGGACATTGGCTGGATTTATTGTGGAAACAGGGAACTTCTACTGCCTACGCTTTCTCTTTGAGTTCTCCGACTGCTCTGATATTCAAGATACAAGGATACACGGCGCAAGAATTCATAAATGACCCTAATAACAGAAGCCGCAAGCCGGGATCTTCTTCTGCATTTGAATATATTATGGTGCCATCATCATTTGTGCTTGATGCAGTGGAGGTAATGAGGTCTACAACGGAATATAAGAGATTACCGGCATCCGTTGATGCGTCTTATGTTTTGTTCCCGACAGCTTCCAATATGTATGTAGGCCATAGTATTTATAGAATTGTAGATGAAGCGGCTACAGCAAAAGCCGGCAGAACAATTCTGCAGGATACAAATAACTCGTTGGCGGATTTTGCAGTAAGCGATCACCAACTATTAAAAGATGAGCAATAAGGAGGAGCTGAAATGAAAAAGATAAAAAACTTATTTGGTTTTATTGCATCAGCTGTCCTATTTATATGCTGCTTTACAACAGGTGTTGAGGCACAGAACAGCAGGAATGCAGAGTACTTCAAAAAACAACAGGATGACTCTCTTGTTACTTTTAAGCAAACGTCAAAGTTTGAGATAGTTCCTTTGAAAAGTGCATGGGTTACCGGCCTAAACGCGGCCGGACTTGTAAATATTCCCATCGCGAATAATAAAGAACTCTCTTATGTCAGCTCCTATTTTAATTACAACAGCGGCAAGTTTGTAAAATACTATGAGTCAGATAATAGTAATATATTCGGATTGAAGACTGAATCTTACGCAAGAGTTAAAAAGGTTGCAATGCACGGTATGCTGGAATATAACAACTTTAGAGGCAATAATATGACTTACAGCGGAGTGATTGATCCGGAGAGATTGACAAACTTTATTGCAGATACGGTACCGACATCAAAAAGACAGGAGTATTATAAACTTGCAGGAGGCTTTGCTTTTAATGCAACAAAATGGCTTGTTCTTGGTGCGAATGTAAAATATGAGACCTCAAACTTGTCAAAGATGAGAGACCTGCGTCACTATACAACCTACGCTTTTATGGATTTAAATTTTGGAGCAAAATATACATCTGATTTTGTTGATGTTGGAGCAAGCTATTTTTATAGGAAGTATAACGAACAGGTAAAATATTCCAAAGTATCAGATAACAATGTGGTTTATACCGGATATTGGTTTAAAGGCTTGTTCTTTGGTTTGCATGATGCATGGGACACAGAGACTTTGTATATGGACAATCAGTATTTTATTAGCAAATATAACGGAGAGAGCGGTCAAGTTGAATTTAAGTTTGACGATAATGCCGGTGGCAAATGGCGCTTCTACAATGAGATTTCTTTTTACAACAGGCGCGGTCAGACAGGAGAGGGTGCACGTCACCTATACTCTAAAGAGAATGGAAATAATTTTTCCTATACCGGAAAGCTGAGTTATGACAACGGAAATTTTGTGGATTACCTAACATTTAAGAGTGCGTATAATAAGATTAAAAACAATGACCAAATATTTACCAGTCAGATAGTAAGCGGTATTACTACGGTTACTTACTATGGTGAAGTTCAGGTATTTGCAAAGAGAAGTTTTGATTGGAATTTGGACTATAGAATGACGTTTGGAAAAGGTGCCGGCAGAGAATTAAACCCCTCAGTTGATGTCAATTTCGGATATGAACACTATACAGACCGTTCCAACAGTTCATTTGTTCTTCCATACTATTACACACAGAAAATCACTTATAATGATTTCTATGTAAAGGCAAGAAAAAATTTCTTATTTGAGAAATGGATGTTTGATGTTTATGCGGGAGCAAAGTGGAGCAACGGATGGGGTTATGCGCTTGAAAAACACGCAGATCCAAACTTTACCATGACTGTAGCAACGGGAGAGCCTAAACCAAACTATTCATTGCTTTTCAGAGAATATGAATATTATACACAGCCAAAAGGTTTGTATAATTTTGGTTTAAGATACACTGCATTCCTGGGCGGTAAACTTAAGGGGAATTTGTATGCAGACGTTTCCTATACCAGATTACAGGGCAAAAACATTATTTATGCTCCGGGAAAATATTCCCAGATGTTAAGTGCAACTGTCGGGTTGAGTTTCTGAGAAGTTGCTTTGATAATATTTAAGCGGTCGGTAATTTGCCGACCGCTTTTTTTATTGTTAATTTTGGCGGACAATTTTAAATTATATAAAATGCGTAAGACTCTAATTCTTATAACACTTTGTGTGTTAGGTTTTTGCACCGCCGCTCGCGCCGACGGTGGAATGTGGCTGGTCAATGACATTAATCCCCAGCTTTATGGATTGATGAGAAAAGCAGGTATTAAGATAACCCCTGCTCAAATATATTCAGATGCAAAATATCAACAGCCCGGTATTTACAAACGCGGCACATCTTTAAAAGATGCCGTTGTTGCTCTTAACGGGGGTGAGTGCAGCGGCAGTATTATTTCTCCTGATGGTCTGATGATTACAAACCACCACTGCGCATACTCTGATATTCACGCACTTTCAACTCCGGAACATAATTATCTTGAGAACGGATATTGGGCTCTGAAGCGTTCAGATGAAATGCCAATCAAAGGGAAGACCATAACATTTCTTTGCACTGTTCTGGATGTGACGGATGAATGCAGGGCAATAGTTGACAGCATGGATTGCCACGGCGGCAGAGGTTTCCGCTATCTTACAAAAGTTCAGCGCAGACTTCTTGCCAAGTTGGGGAAAGATGAAGAGGCTAAAAAATATGATTTTGATTTGCAGTCGGAATGGGCGGGTCAGAAATACTATTTATATATCAGTCAGACTTATGGAGATGTCAGATTTGTTGGCGCGCCTCCGGTTACAGTTGCCGCATTTGGCAATGACGCGGACAATTGGGGTTGGCCTCAGCACAAATGTGACTTTGCAATGTATAGAATTTATACAGCTCCCGATGGTTCACCGGCAGAATATAGTCCTAACAATGTTCCAATGAAAACCGCTGCATACCTGAAAGTTTCAGCGGCAGGAGTTAAAGAAGGGGACTATACAATGGTCATGGGTTACCCGGGCCGCACAAACAGATATGTATCCTCTCCGGAACTGGAATATCATTATGCTGTTGAAAATCCTATTACATACGTAATTAGAAGAACTAAACTTGATGTCATCAAAAAATTCATGGACAAGGACCCGCTTTTAAGATTAAAATATTCAAATGAGTACTTTGAAATTAGCAACTATTGTGATTATGCAAAATGGCAGAACATCTGTATTGGAAAACAGGGAACTATTGATACAATTAAAGTTAGAGAGGCAAAACTTAAGCAGTGGATAAATGCAGACCCTCAAAGAGTTAAGGATTATGGTAATGTTCTTGATGGATTGCAAAAAACTTATTCATCTGTAAAAGATATAAGCAGGAACAGACAAATGTTAATGGAAGCTCTTGTAAGAGGCTGTGCTCCAGTTACTTACTCTACAAGATTGGCAACAATTGTAAAGAAAATGGAGAAGAAACAACTTACAGCGGAAGACACTTCAGATAATGATGTACGTGGAATTTTAAATACAACGTTAAGGCAGGAACGGGAAACGGATCCTGCTGTAGAACAGGAAATTACATGTGCAATGCTAAAATATATAGATGAGCATGTGGACCGCAAGTATATGAGCAATGAGCTGAGGAAATTTCTGGACGACAACAAAGACAACCTGGAGAACAAAATCAAAGAAATGTATGCCAACAGCATTTTCAGCGACAGTGCTAAAACAATCAAATTCTTTGCAAGCGGCATAACAATGGAAAAAGTTAAAAATGAGCCTTTTGCAGTATTCGAAAGTTTTGTGAATTCAACAGAGTTGGGAAAGGAAGCAAACAAAACCCTGGCTGCCGAAAAGCTCAATCCGACAACCCTCAACAGAGCATATATTGGTGCAACTTATATGATGCTTAAAGATAAGGGTGTTGCTCAGGCTCCGGATGCAAATTCCACAATGAGAATAACTTTCGGTAATGTAGCATCCATTGCTCCGGCAGACGGCGTTTATTATTCATGGCAGTCCACGGCAGCCGGAATAGAACAAAAGAGAGATACAACAAATTATGATTTTAATATGTATCCGGCCGTGTACAGCTTAATCAAAAATAAAAATTTTGGACAATGGACAAGTACAATGAGCGGCAACACAATTCCCGTTGATTTTATTTCTACATGTGATATAACAGGCGGAAATTCAGGCAGTCCGGTAATGAATGCCAATGGCGAACTCATAGGTCTTGCATTTGACGGAAACAGAGACGGCATTGCAGATGAATTTTTCTTTAACAATAAATATTGCCGCTGCGTAAATCTGGATATTAGATATGTTTTGTGGTTTTTGGATAAGTATGCTCATGCCGATACCTTGCTAAAAGAGATGGGTGTTACGGGCAATTCCGCCAAACCTGTGGCAAAACTGTCGGGAAAAAAGAAGAAATAAATATTTAAAAGTTATGGTACTGGGATGGTTTGGACAGTTATTTATGAATCAGGGAGTTGCACATGCCGTGATAGTACTCTCTATTGTAATAACTCTTGGCGTTTTACTTGGAAAAGTTAAAGTTGGGGGAATTTCTCTTGGTGTAACATGGGTGCTTTTTGTCGGAATTATTGTCTCTCATTTTGGGATGAGAATAGAGCCCGTTACTTTGGGATTTGTAAAGGATTTTGGACTGATACTTTTTGTCTATTCCGTTGGTCTTTCCGTGGGCCCCAACTTTGTATCATCATTTAAAAAAGGAGGTCTTGCCCTTAACGGATGGGCAACTCTAATAGTACTGCTCAGCTGTGTTTGCGCCTATGCAATTCACAGAATAACAGGTACTTCCCTAATTACTATGACCGGCGTTCTTTACGGAGCGGTTACAAATACCCCGGGACTTGGTGCGGCACAGCAGACAATTGCCGATGCAACGGGGACGGTCGATCCTTCACTCGCGATAGGATATGCCATGGCATATCCTCTTGGAGTGCTTGGAATCATATTCTCCATGCTGATTCTTAAGTCCGTCTTTAAAGTTAAAATTGATAAAGAGACAGAGAAACTTGAGTCCGGCTCTTCTGCAAAGATGACGGCTCCGAGAACTGTGACCGTTGAGGTATCAGACAGCTTAATTAACGGCAATTTGGTTAACGGAAAGACAATAGGGCAACTGCATTCAATAAACCAAAAGCAATTTGTTGTTACCAGATTGTGCAGGCCAAACGGCACGGTTGTCTTAGCATCTCCTTCTACGGTTCTGAATGCCGGCGACATGATGTTGATAGTTGCTGCGGATTCTGAAGTTGATGAAATAGCGACCTCAATGGGTAAGATTGTAAACATGGATATCAAAGAGTGGGAAAGTATGGATAAGAGTCTGATATCTAAAAGGGTAATGGTTACAAAAGCCTCCATTAACGGCCGCACAATAGGTCAGCTGAATTTGCGTACAGCCTATGGCGTGAATGTTACAAGAATTCTCCGTTCGGGAGTTGATATTGTTGCAACTCCCAATATCGCGCTTCAAGTTGGTGATACATTAGTAACTGTCGGGAGCGAGAGCGGAATCAAGCAGATGAGCGAGGTTATGGGAAATTCATTAAAGAAACTTTGGCAGCCGAATGTGGCAGCCATTTTCTTGGGGATTGCGCTTGGAGTTTTGCTTGGGAGTCTTCCGTTTAAATTTCCGGGAATGCCTCAGCCTGTGAAGCTTGGACTTGCAGGAGGTCCGCTTATTATAGCTATTTTGATAGGTCACTTTGGCAACAAAATACATTTTCCCACATATACAACGGAGAGCGCAAATCTTATGTTGAGAGAGGTTGGTATTTGTCTTTTCCTTGCAGCAGTCGGAATTGGGGCCGGAGAAAAATTTGTGGATACTCTTGTAAATCATCAAGGATATATGCTTATAGGTTACGGAGTTATAATAACATTAATTCCCCTGTTGATTGTTGGAATCCTTGCACGACTTATTACAAAGACAAATTACTTGACGTTAATTGGTATGATTGCCGGAAGTACAACAGATCCACCTGCGCTTGCATTCTCGGGAGAGATTGCCGGAAACAGCTATCCTGCAGTTGGTTATGCCACCGTATATCCGCTGACTATGTTCCTGCGAGTTCTTACCGCACAGATTCTAATATTCATGGCAATTTAGAAGTGTAGCGGCGCAAGCCGCGCAGCTTATTCATATTCGCGTTTATTGTGCGGAATTTTTCATAAATTTGTAAGCAATTAAAAAGGAACTACTTAAAAATAACATGATTATGAAATTCACGGCAAAAGAAAAACACTATATGGACATGGAGTCCAAATACGGTGCTAAAAATTATCATCCGCTTCCCGTTGTCCTTGAAAAAGGCAAAGGAGCATTTGTATGGGATGTCAACGGTAAAAAATATTTTGATTTCCTGTCTTCATATTCCGCTATTAACCAAGGACATTGCAATCCTAAAATTGTAAAGGCCCTGTGTGACCAGGCTCATAAATTGTGCTTGACTTCCAGAGCATTCTACAACACGTGTCTTTGCGATTATGAAAAGTATATTCATGATTATTTTGGATATGACAGAGTTCTTCCGATGAACTCAGGAGCAGAAGGAGTTGAGACGGCTCTTAAACTTGCAAGAAGATGGGGCAATGTGAAGAAAGGAATTCCCAACAATAAAATTAAAATCATTTGCTGTAAAGGAAACTTCCACGGACGTACAATCACAGTAATTACAATGAGCGACGATCCTTCATCTTACTCAAATTACGGCCCTCTTACTCCCGGATTTATTCAGATACCTTACAATGACACAAAGGCTTTGGAGAAAACTCTGGACAAATACGGAAAAGAAACCTGTGCATTTATTGTTGAACCGATCCAGGGTGAGGCCGGCATTATGGTTCCGGACGACGGATATCTAAAGAAATGCTATGACCTTTGTCACAAGCACAATGTTCTTTTTATTGCAGATGAGGTTCAGACCGGTATTGCAAGAACAGGAAGAATGCTTTGCAGCCAGTGGGATAATGTCCGTCCCGATATGGTTATTTTGGGCAAGGCTCTTGGCGGCGGCGTACTTCCAGTGTCCGCTTGTCTTGCAGACGACGACATCATGTTAAACATAGCTCCGGGCGAACACGGTTCAACATTCGGCGGTTTCACACTTGCTGCCCGCGTTGCCGTTGAAGCCTTGAAATTTGTTAAGGATGAACATCTTACGGAAAAATCTGAAAAACTTGGAAAAGTATTCCGTGCGGAAATTGCAAAAATTAAATCTCCCTATATTTCAGAGATCAGAGGCCGCGGTCTTTTGAATGCCGTGGTTATAAAACCTCATAACGGTAAAGAGGCTTGGGATGTTTGTCTGGAGATGATGAAGAATGGTCTTCTTGCAAAACCCACTCACAGACACATCATAAGATTTGCTCCTCCGTTGGTAATCACTGAGGCTCAGATTAAACAGGCTGTTAAGATTATTGCAAAGTCCATAAAGTCTTTGGAGTAGGTTCTTGAGGATAACTGTTTGGCGTAATTTGCTGTATGTAAGTGTCTTGTGAAATCAATAGAAATAAATTTTTATGCAGACCACAAATAAAGTATTGATGGTTAGGCCGGTGTGTTTTGCTTTTAATGAGCAAACGGCGGCAAATAACGCCTTTCAGCAAAATACAACCGCAAATAAAGAGGCTGCTCAAAAAGTTCAACGACAGGCTCTTAAAGAGTTTGACGCATATGTCAAACTGCTGCAGGATACCGGTGTTAATGTGATTGTTGCGGATGATACGCCGCAGCCTTTCACTCCAGATTCCATCTTTCCAAATAACTGTTTCTCCGTGCATTGTGGTGAGGGTGGTACAACAGAAAGTACTCTGGTGCTGTACCCCATGTTTGCCCCAAACCGCAGAGAGGAGAGGAAGAAACTGATGCAAAAACTGTCGGGATTAAAATGTGATAAAGTGGTGGATCTTACAGGATTTGAGAAGCAAAACAAATTTTTGGAGGGGACCGGTTCAATGGTTCTTGACAGGGAGCACAGACTTGCATTTTGCTGCAAGTCTCCGCGCACTAATGAGGATGTGCTGGAAAAATTTGCGGAGAGACTGAATTATGATTATTTCTTGTTTAATGCTGCAGATGAGAACGGCACGCCAATCTATCATACTAATGTTATGATGAGCATCGGCTCCCGATTTGCAATTGTTTGTTTGGATTCAATCACCGATTTATCTGAACGTGAGAGGCTTATAGAGTTGCTGGAGGAGAACGGGAAAGAGATAGTTGAGATTTCTTTTGAGCAGATGGGACAGTTTGCCGGCAATATGCTTGAACTGCATTCAGGCAAGGCAACAGATAAGAATCTCGACGGTTCCTGCAAAAAACTTCTTGTGATGTCTGTAACCGCAAAGGCTGCTTTGACTACGGAACAGATTAAGAAACTGGGAGAGGATGTCACAATTGTGACACCGGATATTAATACCATTGAGACGGCCGGAGGCGGCAGCGCCCGCTGCATGCTTGCGGAAATTTTTGCGTAAATGTATGCGTTTGTTAACCTTTCACTGCCGCTGAAGAGTGTTTTTTTACATATCTCGACAGTTGCAAAGCGCTCTTTTTCCGCCTCTTGTTTTGCAGAAAACAAAAATATTGTTATCTTTGCAACCCGCTTTTAAGGGCGGGAAATTACATAAAGTAAAGATTAACAATAATTTATGCCAACAATTCAACAGTTAGTAAGGAATGGGCGCAAGAGAATCGTAACCAAATCTAAATCTCGCGCGCTCGATTCTAGTCCTCAAAAACGTGGGGTTTGTGTGCGTGTTTACACTACAACTCCTAAGAAGCCTAACTCTGCAATGAGAAAAGTTGCACGTGTAAGGCTGACAAATCAAAAAGAGGTGAATGCCTATATCCCGGGAGAAGGCCATAACTTGCAGGAGCACAGTATTGTTCTTGTAAGAGGAGGCCGTGTCAAAGATCTTCCCGGAGTACGTTATCACATTCTTAGAGGGGCATTGGACACAGCAGGCGTAGATGGACGTAAACAAGGACGTTCACTATACGGAGCAAAGAGACCAAAGGCCGCTAAAGCTAAGAAGTAAGTCATTAATGTTTTAAAATTTCAAAGAAATGAGAAAAACAAAGCCTAAAAAGAGGATTCTACTTCCTGATCCAAAATTTCACGATGCACTGGTAACCAGGTTCGTGAACAATCTTATGTTGCAGGGGAAGAAGAGTATCGCTTACGCTATTTTTTACGATTCAATGGACATGATCGGCGAGAAGATGAAAGATTCTGGCAAGGCTCCGGTAGAGATTTGGAAGAAAGCATTGGAAAATGTAACTCCACAGATTGAGGTTAAAAGCCGCAGAGTTGGAGGAGCTAACTTTCAAGTACCTACAGAGGTGCGTCCGGAGAGAAAGATTTCTATCAGTATGAAGAACTTGATTCTTTTTGCTAGAAAAAGACCGGGCCACTCAATGGCTGAAAAATTAGCGGCGGAGATAATGGCAGCATATAACAGTGAAGGCGGCGCCTTCAAAAAGAAAGAGGATATGCACAAGATGGCAGAGGCCAACAAGGCATTCGCTCACTTTCGTTTTTAGTTCTTAGGAGAGTTTAGTTAGATGGCAAGAGATTTAAAATATACCAGAAACATCGGCATCATGGCGCACATAGATGCCGGAAAAACAACTACTTCTGAGAGGATACTGTACTATACGGGTAAGACTCACAAGATCGGTGAGGTGCATGATGGAGCAGCCACAATGGATTGGATGGTAGAAGAGCAGGAGCGAGGTATTACTATCACTTCTGCAGCTACTACGGCATTTTGGCATTACAACGGAGAACAGTTTCAAATTAACCTGATTGACACCCCGGGGCACGTAGATTTTACCGCAGAGGTAGAGCGTTCTTTGCGTGTGCTGGACGGAACAGTTGCAACCTTCTGCGCAGTCGGAAGAGTTCAGCCTCAGTCAGAAACAGTTTGGAGACAGGCAGATAAATATGGTGTTCCAAAGATTGCTTATGTAAACAAGATGGACCGTGTTGGTGCAGACTTTTTTGCAGTAGTGGAGGACATCAAGAAGAAGCTTGGAGCCAGGCCGGTTCCAATTTGCATCCCGATAGGTGCAGAGGACAAATTTGAAGGCATAGTGGATATCCTTAGTATGAAGGCAATCTACTATGATTCAGAGGGCAAGGAACTTGTTAATTATGAAGAGAAAGAAGTTCCTGCAAATTTGGTAGAAGAGGCAAAGAAGTGGAGGGCTGCTATGATAGAGTCTGCCGCTGAATTTGACGACGCCTTAATGCAGAAATATTTTGACAATCCTGAATCTATTACAGATGAAGAGGTTATAGCAGCAATAAGAAAAGGTACCATTAGCATGGACATTGTTCCAATGTGCTGCGGTTCTTCATTTAAAAATAAGGGCGTGCAGTTCCTTCTGGACGCTGTCGTGAGATATCTGCCAAGTCCTTTGGATAGAGGCAATGTAAAAGGAATCAATCCAAAGACGGAAGAAGAAGATGAGAGAAAACCTTCAGTTTCAGAGCCTTTCTGCGGACTTGTTTTCAAAATCGCGACAGATCCTTTTGTAGGAAGATTAGCATATTTGAGGGCTTATTCAGGCAAACTGGATTCAGGCTCTTACGTTCTTAATACAAGAAGCGATAAGAAAGAGAGAGTTGCAAGATTGTACCAGATGCACTCCAACAAGCAGAATCCTATAGATTTTGTTGAGGCGGGAGATATCTGTGCTGCAGTCGGTTTCAAAGATTTGAGAACAGGAGATACAATTTGTGATGAGAGTCACCCAATAGTTCTTGAGTCAATGAAATTCCCGACTCCTGTTATCGGACTTGCCGTAGAGCCTAAAACTCAGGCAGATTTGGATAAGCTTGGAATCGCTCTTGGCAAGCTTGCAGAGGAAGACCCGACATTCACGGTTAAGTCTGATGCCGATACAGGTCAGACTATTATCAGCGGAATGGGAGAGCTTCATCTGGAAATTTTGATTGACAGGTTAAAGAGAGAATTTGGTGTAGAAATTAATCAGGGTGCTCCTCAAGTTAACTATAAAGAGGCATTGCGTCAGACCGTTCAGCACAGAGAGTTGTTTAAGAAACAGACGGGCGGCCGCGGTAAATTTGCAGACATTATATTTGAACTCGGGCCTGCCGATGAGGGAGTTACGGGACTTCAGTTTGTTGATGAAGTTAAAGGAGGAAATATTCCGAGAGAATATATTCCTGCAGTAGAAAAGGGCTTTAAGGCTGCAATGCAGAATGGCGTTCTTGCCGGTTATGAAGTTACTTCTATGAAAGTTGCTCTAAAGGACGGTTCCTACCATCCGGTAGATTCTGACCAGTTGTCATTTGAAATCTGCGCAAGGCAGGCATTCCGCAAAGCGGCGGCAAAAGCAGCTCCGGTAATTATGGAACCCGTTATGGCTCTTGAAGTTGTAACACCAGAGGAGTACATGGGTGATGTAATAGGAGACCTTAACAAGCGCCGCGGACAAATTACAAATATGGACTCCAGGGGAGGAGCAAGAATTATCAAGGCGATGGTTCCGCTTTCCGAGCAGTTTGGTTATGTAACAGTCTTAAGGACGTTGTCTTCCGGACGTGCAACAAGTACTATGGAATTTTCTCATTACGCAGAACTGCCTGCTAATCTTGCAAAAGAGATTATTGAGAAGTCTGGTAATAAACCGATTGGCGAAGATGAATAACTAATTGAACGATAGTGAATATAAAAGGCTGTCGTGATAAAAAGAGATTAAAAATTAATAAATACAATGAGCCAAAAAATAAGAATTAAGCTTAAGTCTTTTGATCATGCGCTGGTAGATAAATCTGCAGCCAAGATTGTAGAGACAGTAAAGGCTACAGGCGCAATCGTCAGCGGTCCGATTCCGATGCCGGTTAACAAGAAGATTTTTACCGTAAATCGCTCAACCTTTGTTAACAAAAAGGCACGTGAGCAGTTTGAGCTAAACTCTTTCTGCCGTCTGCTGGATATTTACAGTTCTTCATCCAAGACAGTTGATGCTCTTATGAAGCTGGAACTTCCAAGCGGCGTAGAGGTTGAGATAAAAGTCTGATAACAGAATATAACCGAGACAGCATTAAAGCTCTCGACGGTTATGAACATATACGGTGATGATGATTATTTTCCGGTGGCAGAGTGTCCCCGCTAAAGTAAAACATCTTAGCCGTTGGATATGGACTCATAGCTCAGTTGGTTAGCAGCACCTGACTCATAATCAGGGGGTCGTAGGTTCAAGTCCTACTGGGTCCACTCGAATTGAAAAAAGCGTTTGCAAATTATTGCAAACGCTTTTTTGATAGGACCCATTGCGCAACATGGCATGCGTTCTAGAAAAGTCCTAAAGTAGTGACATCTTTTTCGTAAATTTGCAGCACGTATGAAAAAGCCAATAATTATGATACTTGCAGCATTGCTGTTTGCGCCCGCTTTGCTTGGGGCGCAAGATACCAACGGTAATATTAGTAATGTTGATAACACTTTCAATTTAAATGAGAGAGTTAATCAAATCAGGGAACAGGCAAAAATTCCGCTGATTAATTATTCTTATGTAAAGTATGGCAGGTCCGGGCGTCCGCTTGTAAGCAAAAGCGGCGTTGTAGGGAATATGAGCGCAACAAAACCGGGCGGCAGTACTCCCGTTTTTCAGGCGGCGTCTTTGAGCAAAGTGATTTTTGCATATGTGGTGTTGAGGATGTATGACCGAGGAGAAATTGACTTGGACAAGCCGCTGTATAACTATACCGACATAGACCGCTTTATTGACAATGATAAGGCCAAGAAGCTTACTGCCAGGTTAGTTTTGATGCATCGTACCGGGCTGGAAGAGTGGGCGGAGTCTCCATCTTCCGATGAATGGCCGGCTAGCAGAATTCATTTTATTTTTCCTGTGGATTCAATTTTTGATTACTCCGGAGAGGGATATGCATTCCTGCAAAGAGCCGTCGAGAAAATAAAAGGAAAGTCAATTCAGGAGATTGCAAAAGAAGAGGTGTTTGACAAATTTGATATGCCTAATACCTCTTATGGATGGCTGCCGCAATATGATACTATGGCAGTTGCGTCATTTAACAGGGAGAGTGAGAACCGCGGGGTTAGAAAATTTCCAAGGCAAAATGTTGCATATACATTATTGACCAACGCACATGATTATTCAAATTTTCTGAGAGTGCTGTTGAATGGAACAGGCTTAAAAAGAAAGACTTTAAAAATGATGATTACGCCATGCAGCGGTCTTGCAACTCAGTATCCGCCAAAAATCAGGGAGATAGACAAAAAGGGTACTATAGCATGGGGTCTTGGAATTGGAACGGAAAGGACTCTGCGGCATGGTACAATTCTTTGGCATTGGGGAGATAACGGGAATTCAAAAGCGCTGTTCATTATCATTCCAAAAGAAAAAAAGACGTTTGTATATTTTGCAAATAGCGCTTGCGGGCATGATATTGTAAATCAGATGACCGAACTCTTCTTCAATGATACTTTTGACATTGAGCGGTGGATTAACGAGGAGTAGTGAGGGCTTAATGGACAAAGATAAAGGTGCCGAGCCAAAGTGTTAACATATAAAAACATTGAGAAAAAGAGCATTAACAAAGACAATAAATGCAGGTAGTAATCACGATATGTAATGGAAGAAGTGATTAAAAAAACAGGATTTTTTTACAGAGCTATAAGGTGGATTATTGGCTTTACTTTCAATAATTTGATGTTCAGACGTGTATATTACATGAACACCAAAAATATCCCTTGTAAGGGGACACCTCTGATAATAGCTGAGAATCATCAAAACTGTTTGGTGGATGCAATCGCAGTCCTTCTTTCATTTACAGATGCAAATAGGAAAATTCATTTTATTACAGGGTCGGATATTTTTAAAGTGAATAAATATCTCTCCTCTTTTATGCGTTATTTTGGAGTGCTGTTTATTAATAGTGCTAATTATGAGGGGGCTGAAACGGCTGATGAGAATAAAGATGTATTTGAGGAGTGTGAAAATCTTGTTGCCGGCGGAGAGGCGATTATGCTGTTTCCTGAGGTGAGACACCAGAATAAACGCTGGCTTGGAGACTTTTCAAGCGGTTATATCACAATGGCTTTCAACGCTGCAAAGAAGAAAGATTTTCTGGAAGACGTATTTATTTTACCGTGCGCTAACCACTATTCAAGATACTACCCTATACAGGGAGACATGCTCATTAAGTTTGGAACACCAATCTCCCTAAAACCTTATTATGAACTGTATAAGGCTAAACCGTGCACTGCACAAAAGAAAGTTAATGAGCTTGTTAGAGCACAAATCAAAGGGATAATGCTAAATATAACGGACCTGGAAAATTATGATGCAATAGATTTTCTACGGACAAATTATGGTGATGATTATGCGCGTAAACACTCTATGGCTTATGCGGAGCTTCCGGATAAACTGCTGGTGGATAAACAGATGGTAGAGGCGCTTGAGACTTTGCCGATTGGTGTAAAGGGAGAAAATGCTTCAGCATCAGTTTTAGAATGCGGGGCATCATCAAGCACAAAGGAGAATATTTTTGCAAAGGCTCGTGAACTTAATAAAGTTTTGCAGGAGGAGAAAATTTCCTTTAAGACTTTAACAAAAATGTCTCTAAAAGATGACAATAAAATTTTTGGAATTGATTCCATAAAATTCGATTTCATAGCACGTTGTGTTGTTCTTGCGATTTTGTTTCCGTTTTGGATTTTTACTTTATGGCCGGCATACTTCATTTATATTATTCCAACACTTTTTGCAAAAAGAATGAATGACCAAATGTTAAAAGGATCTTTTTTTCTGGGATTCAGCGCAATAATAACCATCCCGTTTTTCTATTTGATTTCATTTTTACTGGCTTGGAAAGTGTTCACCGTCGTGATGGCAATAATTTATGTGTGCCTGCTTCCATTCTTTGCTCTCTTTGCATGGTACTATAGGGTCTATATTTTTGGTCTAAAAGGAGAATATCGTTTTTATAAAAACAGGAAAAGTGCTAAATTGCGCGCCGCAAAAAACTTGAGGAATGAACTTGGGAATGATTTGTGGAGTGCGTTAAAGTAAAAATGAAAAGAAGAGTTGTAATAACCGGAATGGGAATTTATTCCTGCCTTGGCAAGACGCTTGATGAGGTAAGGGATTCTTTGTACAATGGAAAATCCGGGATAATTTTTGACCCCGTACGTAAAGAGATGGGCTTTTTGTCCGCGCTTACCGGGCACTTGGAAATCCCTAATCTTAAGGGAGTTTTGAGCCGCAACCAGAGGGTTTACATGCCTGAAGAGGCGCTTTATGCATATTGTGCTACAGCAGATGCTCTTAAATCTGCAAAGATTGAGCAAGATTATTTGGATACGCATGAGGTAGGCCTTTTATACGGGAATGATTCTAGTGCGGAACCGGTAATTACAAGCGTGGATACTATGCGGAAGCATAAAGATACAACAAGAATCGGAAGCGGCGGAATTTTTAAGTCTATGAATTCCACTGTCACAATGAATCTCTCTTGTATTTTCAAGTTTAAAGGGATGAATCTTACGGTTTCCGGTGCTTGCGCAAGCGGCTCACATGCAATAGGTTTGGGCTCTTTGTTAATTGGAGACGGATTGCAGAATATGGTCGTTTGCGGAGGGGCGCAAGAGGTGAATCCATATTCGGTTTGCAGTTTTGACGGCATTAGCGCATTTTCAAAAAGAGAGAGTGAGCCGGATAAGGCAAGCCGTCCTTTTGATAAAAATCGCGACGGATTAGTCCCTTCAGGCGGAGCTGCAACTGTCATCCTTGAGGATTATGAAACGGCCGTAAAACGCGGAGCTCCAATAATTGCGGAGGTTTTGGGATACGGTTTTTCATCTAACGGAGACCATATCTCGGTTCCCAATGTAGATGGTCCTGTTCGTTCTCTTGAGATGGCAATCAGGCGTTCCGATATTCAGAAGAATGAGATAGGATACATAAATGCTCACGCTACAAGTACACTTGTGGGTGACCAAAATGAGGCAAAAGCTATTTTCAAAGTTTTTGGTGACCATATGCCTCCCGTGACTTCTACTAAATCACAAACCGGACATGAAATGTGGATGGCGGGTGCAAGTGAAGTGATATATTCTATACTTATGATGAAGAATAACTTCATTGGGGCAAATATTAATTTTGAAACGCCGGATGAGGATTCTGAAAAGCTGAATATCCCTGCCAAAAGGTTGGATGCACACTTTGACATATTTATTTCAAATTCATTTGGCTTTGGCGGCACAAATTCTACGCTTGTGTTAAAGAATTTGTAGCAAATTATAATTAGAAGAAAATAAACCAAATTGATCTAAAAAAATATTGAGATGACAAAATCAGAGATTGAAGCAAAAGCAAAAAGTGTTCTGGCGGAAGAATTTGAAGTTGAGGAGAGTGTTATTACCCCCGACGCCGACATTAAAAAAACTCTTAATCTGGACAGCCTTAGTCTTGTAGACCTTGTCGCCCTTATGGAAGAGACCTTCAACGTTAAAATCAAGGGGACGGAAATTGTTAAAATTAAGACGTTTACAAAATTGTATGATTTTGTGCTTGCAAGAATTGAAGGCAAGTAGATTCGTTTTTACACAATGATAAAATTCATATTGACCGCCTGCAGCTTTTTTAAAGAGCATATGGCGGTCTTTTATATTGTTCCGGTTTTATTTTTTTTAATATTTGCATTTTTGGAGGGGAAAATGCAGTGCGAGAAGGAGATTTCCCAACCGTATTACTCCACGGGCGCGTTTGCTTATGAGAAAATTTGATACACTTATAATAGGGAGCGGACTTGGGGGCCTTGAATGTGCATATATTTTGGCAAGACATGGTCAAAGTGTTTGCGTTGTAGAGAAGAACCATTCTCTGGGCGGGTGCCTGCAAAGCTTTAAACGTGGTGATAATGAGTATGATACCGGATTCCACTATATTGGCGGACTCGGCAAGGGGCAGATACTTCATAATATATTTTCTTATTTTCATCTTATGGATTTACCTTGGCATCAGTTGGATACGGATGGCTATAATGAGGTGATTCTTAAAGATAAATCTTATCTGCTTGCAAACGGTTATGAAAATTTTGCTCGCAGACTTGGGGAATATTTTCCGGGAGAAAAAGCGGCGCTTGACAGATATTCTTTCTTCTTAAAATCTGTGGGAGAAGAGGTTACGGGTTCTCTTATGTCTCATGAGGAGAATGCGGATTTTCGCGCCAAGCTTTTTTCAGATTCTGCTTACGGATTTTTGCATGATACAATTAAGAATGAAGAGTTGTTAAATGTTTTAAGCGGAGATTCTCTTAAATTGGAACTGCACCGAGATAGTCTTCCTCTCTATATTTTTGCCCAAATCAACAGCTCTTTTGTTCAAAGCGCATGGCGTCTTTGCGGAAGGGGCTCAATGATTGCATACTCTTTGGCCGCGGAAATTAAGAAAATGGGTGGAGAAATTATTGCAAATTCTCCTGTTTCTCAGCTTATAGAGAGAGACGGCAGAATATGTGAAATTGAAATTTTGCAGACAAGCGGGGACGCCCTCAAAATCGGAGATAAAACGGAAAGGATAAGGGCGGATAATTTCATATCAGATTTACATCCGGAAGTAACGCTTGATTTAATCAAGGATGCGTATTTAGTGCGTCCGATTTTCCGTCACAGAATAAAAAATCTTGGAGAAACTTACGGTATGTTTACTGTCAATTTGGCTCTTAAACACGGATGCATACCTTACAGGAACAAAAATATTTACTACTACTCCCCTGAGATAAGTTCTCCTTGGGATATTGCGGAAAACCTTGGAGGGAAAGTGCGTGGACTATTAATAAGCTATCAAGTCCCTCATAATTATCACGATAGCTTATCTGCTTGCAACTCTGCAGCGACAGGCAATGCGTATGCTGAAATTATAGACTTGCTTGCCCCAATGAGTTTTTCTGAGGTTGAAAAATGGAAAGATACAACTGTCGGGAGAAGAGGAGAAGATTATAAGGATTTAAAAAGGAGGAAGGCTGAGGAGTGCATTGAGTTGGCAGAGAGATGTATACCCGGCTTGAAAGATTCCATACTCAGCATCTGCACCAGTTCTCCTCTCACATACATGAATTATACGGGAACCGTGGAAGGTGCGGCTTATGGAATTAGAAAAGATTATAATAACCTGCTTGGAACATTTCTTGCGCCAAAAACGCCAATTCCGAATTTGTTTTTTACGGGACAGAATTTAAACCTGCACGGAGTCCTTGGCGTATCAATAACCTCATTTTTAACATGTTCTGCGCTTATTGGATTAAAGAGCGCAACGGATGGTCTGGACCTTAAACTGGATATTTAAATGGGCAGGAAATTTGTGGATTAAAAATTGCTGAGCTAAAGAGGCTCAAAGATCGGAGTTGTTGCTTTGATGCTGTATTACTGCAAGAAAGACTGCTCTTTGTGTATGATAAAAAAGAGAAGAGGGGAATGTTATTGATAAGAAAATATATCGGGAATAAAAAGAGGAAATTCATGCCGGCGTTGATTTTATTTGTCAGCGTAATATTTTTATTGTCAGATATTTCTGTGGCTCAAACCACAAAAGTGAAGGGGCGTGTGACTGATGCAAAAACAGGAGAGTCAATCCCATTTGTAAGTGTGTTTTTTAAGAACACAACCATAGGTGTCTCAACGGATTTGGACGGTTACTATACAATGGAGACGCGCAAACCCACGGACGGAATACTTTGCGCTATGATCATTGGCTATGAACAACAGGAGTTTCCAATAGTTAAGGGAGGATTCAAGGAAGTTAATTTTGCTCTTAATGAGCAGGTTACAAATCTTAGTGCTATTGTTGTAAAGCCGGATGATCATTATGTCCGTTCTATTCTTAAGAGAACGGATGATAACAAATACAGAAACAATCCGGAAGAGAGAGACCGTTATGACTGTGATATTTACAGCAAAATGGAGCTGGATTTGACAAATGCGGAAGAGCAAATAAAAAACAAGGTGTTGAGGGAAAAATTTGGTTTTGTCTTCAATTACATGGACACTTCCGTTATTTCAGGACAGCCGTATTTGCCGGTCATGATATCAGAAGCGGATTCTCATTTTTATCATCAAAAGGATCCGGCTGTGAATAAAGAGGTGATAAAGGCCAGCAAGATATCCGGCATAAAAGACGAGTATACTCTGGCGCAGTTTACCGGCAACATGAATGTCAAGACTAATTTTTATAATAATTACATAGACATTTTTGGGGTGCAGTTGCCTTCTCCAATCTCCTCAGTGGGGAATATTTACTACAATTACTATTTGATTGACAGTACAATTATAGATGGTAGGAAGACTTACAAAATAAGATACCATCCGTCCAAGCTTGTCTCTTCTCCCGTGTTTGACGGAGAGATGTCCATTGATGCTCAAGATTTTGCGTTAAAAGAAATACACGCAAAACTTAAGAAAGGCTCCAATGTCAATTGGATTAGAGATTTGGTTATTGATGTTGAGAATGAGAGAGTTGCCGGTGGCAATACAGGTGGGAACAAATCTGTCGGGAGCCTTGCAGATTCGGTTTGGTTCTATAAGCAGGATAAAATGTATGCAGATTTCTCCGTCACGCTCCGGGATTCCTCCAAGATGATTTCATTTTTGGGGCGCAGGCAGGTTGATTACCTGCGGCCACGTTTTGACATGCAACTGCCTGATAATGTGGCAAAAGTAAATACAAGCGTGATTGTTAACGGAAACGTTTTAAACAATGATGAGTCTTACTGGGATAAGGTGAGGCCTTATGCTTTGACCGCAAAAGAGAGCAATATTTACAAGATGGTGGACTCAATAAAAAATGTTCCGCTATACAGAAATATTTACACGGTGCTTAACACTGTCTTCAACGGCTACTACAATACAAAATACGTGGGTTTTGGACCTTACTTTAAAGTGTTTAGTTTCAATAATTTAGAGGGAGCCAGGTTCCAGATGGGAGCCCGAACGACAGATGATTTAAGCAAGAAATGGAGATTTATGCTTTACTCCGCCTATGGTACAAAAGACCGGAATTTTAAGGGAGGCGGTACTGTAGAGTATATGTTTAACAATCAGCCAACCAAGAAACTTACTTTGAGTTTTAAACATGATGCGCTGCAGCTTGGAAAAGGAATAGACGCCTTTACGGAGGGCAATATTTTGTCATCCTTGCTGGCTAAGGGCAACAGCCAGAAAATGAGCCCTGTAAATGATTTTTCACTGCAGTATTTACAAGAGTGGCGTACCGGCTTTGACAACACCTTTGCAATTGAGAGCAGAAGAATTTATTCAAACAGATATGTTCCCATGTATGCTCCCGACAGTACACATGTTACTTCCGTTGCCGCCAATCAGTTTCATTATACAGCGCGGTTCTCTTGGAATGAGACGGTAACGCGCGGAGTGTTTGACAAACAATATATGTTCACAGAATTTCCCGTCATTACCGTAGATTTGATTGCTGCAGTTAAAGGTTTGAGTAACAATAGTTACGGCTATTTTAGGGCTGAAGGGAAAATTGAGTATGATTTGCAATTGCCTCCGGTAGGAGTGTCAAATATTCAGCTATCCGGCGGAAGAATATTAGGTAAGGTGCCGTATCCGCTGCTTAAGTTGCATGAGGGTAACGGCACGTATTTCCATGATGAGACGGCATTTACATGTATGGACTTTTATGAGTTTGCTTCAGATACATGGGTAACTTTGTTCTACGAGCATAATTTTAAAGGATTCTTCCTTGGTAAGATTCCTTTGCTTAAGAGATTGCAATGGCGAGAAATTTTCACGTACAAGGCTGCTTACGGCACTCTTTCTGAGCGCAATAACGGAAGCAGTTATGACGGACAGGGAGCAAAATCCAAAGCCGTGCTTCTGTTCCCGGAAAAGATGTCCTCTTTGAGCAAACCGTATATGGAGGCCGGTGTTGGTATCTCTAATATATTCAGGATGTTCCGCGTGGATGCTACTTGGCGTCTTACTCACCGGTATAATACAATCAACGGAGTCCGGAAGCCTGTGGATAATCGGTTTGCCTTGACATTTGGAATCGAGCTTAGTTTCTAATCCCGGCCGCTTTGTGGCGGGCGGGTTAACTCGCATGTAAGCATAACGCGGTATGCGTGAATGGAAAAACCTTTTTCAAAATTTTTTTCAATGAAACAACCTCTCCTTCAGTCACTTCTGGGAACCATTTTGCAACCCCTCTCAGAACGCACAGAAAGGCAAAAATGCAACTTGCTGATTAACAGCGTGTGACAAAGTATAAAGTACACGAGAAAACCGCAAGCGGCTGTAAGTTGCTGATAATCAGATAGGGAAAATTTAGCCTTTCTGCGCCTCTCAAGCGGCACCATCTGATAACCAATTCCAAATTCAGACAGTTTATGAACACTTTCTTCCCGTTGTAGTCAAAAAAAAGTCAAATTTTGAAATAATTTTCCTACAAAAAAGGAAGCCATGCAAGGCTTCCTTTTTTTGTAGGAGGTAAGAGAATCGAACTCTTATTTGAAGAATGAGAATCTTCTGTCCTAAACCGTTAGACGAACCTCCCGTTTTGGGAGTGCAAATATATGCAATTTTTTTTATGCTGCAAGCATTTAAGGGCTTATGCAGCAAACATTAGAAATACTCTGTAAACAACAAATGCTACAATCCATGCAAGCGCAAGAGTGTAGCAGACAGTAAATAACGCCCATTTCCAGCTGCCGGTTTCATTTTTAATTGCTCCAATGGTTGCAATGCAGGGGAAATATATAAGCGTGAAAAGCATTAGGCTTAACGCAATTGCAGGTGTCAGATCCATCACGGCGTTCAGCACTCCAAGGGTGCTGACTACAATCTCTTTTGCAGCAACTCCGCTAAGCAGCGCAACGCTCACTTTCCAATTAAAGCCAAGCGGTCTCATGGCGGGTTCTATGAACTGGCCGATCATCATTAAGAAGGAGTTTTGTTCTGTCGGGAAATAGCTTAAGGCCCAGATTATTATAGAGCCGGTCAAAATAATTGTGCCGATTTTGTGAAGGTACTGTTTCCCTTTATCCCATGTGTCGCGCATCAGAGATTTGAAGGTGGGAATTCTGTATGGCGGCAGCTCCATTACAAACGGGGTTTCATCTTTTGAGAATAAAAATTTTTTAAAAATTTTTGCCATGACCGCCGCCAAAAATATGCCGCCAAAGTAGATGCAGAAAATTACCAGTCCGGCGTAGCGTGGAAAGAATGTTCCTGCAAGGAGCAGATAGATAGGAAGTCTGGCGCTGCAAGACATCAGGGGATTAATCAAAATTGTAATCATTCTGGAGTTGCGGTTCTCTATGGTTCTTGTTGCAAGAATGGCAGGGACGTTGCAGCCAAAGCCCATAATTAGAGGGATAAATGAGCGGCCGTGCAATCCTATCTTGTGCATGATTTTATCCATGATGAACGCGGCGCGTGCCATGTAACCTGTTGATTCTAACAGCGATATAAAGAAGAATAGAATCAAGATGTTTGGAAGGAATACAATCACACCTCCAACGCCTTTTATAATTCCTCCGATAAGCAAAGCGCGGAACCAATTATCAGGCATCAGAGCAAAAATTTTTGCTCCAAGCCAGTTAACGCCTGAATCAATCCAATCCATCGGATATTGTCCAAGAGAAAATGTGGTCTGGAACATGATAAATATCAGTGCAATAAATATTGGATATCCCCAGTATTTGCTTGTTACAACACTGTCTATGCGTGCCGTTTTGCTTAGGGTCTTTTTAGGTTTGGCCAGCGTAAGTGTCTCTTTTAGAGCTCCGTCTATAAAGCCGTATTTTGCATCCATTACGGCGTTTTCCGGCGTATCGTGAAGCTCTTTCTTTACTTTTGCAACCTCCTCATCTCTGACGCGGAATATATCCGCATGATTTGGGAACTTGGCCACAAATTCTTCTATCTGCTTGTCGCTTTGTAGAATACGAATTGCAAGAAAACGCGGAGTGAACTCATCCATTGCATTTGGATTTTTGTAAATCTCCGTTTTTATTCTGTCAAAACTTCTCTCCAGCACCGGACCGTGATTAATATGAATGTGCTTTAAGACATCTGTAACTCCTGCAACCTTGAGTTCTGAATTATTTTCTGTTCTTATATCTTTTATAGAGGCAGAAGCCTGAACGCCGTCATGCGGAGAATTTTTTTTATCTCTTGGATTTTTAAGCGGGTATCTTCCGCTGGCATCCGTAGACCGGACAAAGTCAGCCTCTTCATAAACCTGTATGGCAGTGCTGAACAACTCCGAGATTCCCCTTCTTTCCGTACTGACTGTCGGGACTATAGGTACTCCAAGCAGTTTCTCCAACTCTCTGTAATCCACGTGATCACCATGTTCTTTTAACTCGTCAAACATGTTAAATGCAATCACCATTCTCAGATTCATATCTATAAGCTGTGTTGTCAAAAACAGATTGCGCTCCAGATTTGTAGCGTCCACAACGTTTATGATAACATCCGGCTTCTTGTGAATGATGTGGTTGCGGACATACTTTTCTTCTGGACTATAGGCTGATATTGAGTAAGTTCCGGGGAGGTCTGTCAAAGTTATACGATAACCCTTAAAGTAAAACGAGCCCTGTTTTGCATCAACGGTCACGCCGCTGTAATTGCCAACTTTCTCATGTCCGCCGCTGGAAATGTTAAACAGACTTGTTTTTCCGCAATTTGGATTTCCTACAAGTGCAATGCTAATCTCCTTGCTTTTCTCCCTTGCACCGCGTGCAAGCTCATCTTCTCCGGAATCTGTAAAGTTTTGATTATAAGCTTTGAATTTACAGTTAGCCACAGTACATCCGACACACCGTGCGCTTCTCATCTGAGCAGCAGAATCATGTTCGCGCGCAAGATGTGCCGCTTCCTCTGTGCTAATAACTTCAATTTGCTGCGCCTCGCTCCTTCTGAGAGAGACGTTGTAACCTAGAATTTTATACTCAATTGGATCTTTAAGGGGGGCGTTAAGAACAACCTCAATGGTTTTGCCTCTAATAAAGCCCATCTCCACAATTCTCTTTCTGAACCCGCCGTGTCCGTGGACTTTAACAATAACGCCTTTCTCGCCGGTCTTGAGATCTGATAGTTTTTCCATCTGTTTCCTTTGACTCTTACCGGCGGCAAAGGTAGTGAAAATAAACCCAATTGTGGCAGGCCGCTTAAACTACCTAAGGAATCTCTCCGCCGCGTCAAAAACGCGCCTAAAACTTGTATAAACAGTATCCGGCAGCAACTCCTTCATTTTCAAAGATGCAGAGTGCGGCGCCGGGAAAGGAATCTGGTGAGAATATTCAAAAGGGAAATCCATCTCCTCCACAAGACTTATATTATTTATCCCGACAGCATGTAATGCTCCAAATGTCGGGATGACTTTGTCCTTTTTAAGAGTCAGCATTTTTATTCTGCTGCGCGCCTTTGTAAAGAAAGATTCTCTCTCTTGCCTAAGACATTCAGGTGTTATCAAGGATTTATAGGCATCATGAATAAAGTCTCCGCAAGTTTTGATAAACTCTGTGCAGTAATAATTGCGGATTTTTTCAAAAGCCTCACTGTCCACAATGTCTTTTGAGTTGCCATCCATGTCTTTGAAAATTGAGCCTCCGCAGAAAGTACATAATTTGCTATCGGAAAAATTACTGTCGGGGTTAGAAATCAGAATTGTCTGCGCCAGTAAAGCTCCAATCGAATAGGCAAAGAAATCTATTCTGCAATCTTGTGAAAATATTTTCTGTCCGCCAGTTAAAATTTTTCCGTCTCTGATATCTCTTGCTAATTGAGCAATGTTATACACAGATTCTCTGCCTGATACATAAAATCTTTGCGGACAGATAGATAGGCGGGAACTCAACGCAACATTGCAGAAAGTAGAATTATTTACTCCCGCAAACAATACCCTTCTTTTAGCTGACCATGGCATCATAATTCTTGGCGCGCACCAGGATGCCGGCGTTCTGTTCATGTGGAATGCCATCGGGAATAAAATGACCGGGCGATTGCAATTAATTGCCAGGTCTTCAGCCCACGTCAGATATTTTTCCCAGGAGCGTTCATTTAGTCCGTGCAGCAATATAATGCATTCTTTTGATCCTCCCGTATTTGTATCCGTCTCTCCTACGGAAGTTTGCGGTTTAAAAATTACAAAATCAAACTCTCTATTCTCTATAATTTTTGTTTCATTGTCAGAACAAAAATCAGTTGATGGCATTCCAATTTGCAGGGAATCAGTGTTTTCACTTCCAAGTTTTTCAGAGAAATGGAGTGGAATCATTTCAATTTTAGAATCATCAACAAGATTTTCTTTTTCAAAAGAGAATAATTTATTAAGCTTATTGGTGCGCTCGGCAAGATTTGTCATATAGAATTTTTATATAAACACAGCAAATAAAACTCCCGACAGTTTATTTTCAAAATAAAAGTGGTACGCCGGAAACAAAAGGGATAAAAGCGATTTTCACGGGATGAATTTGGCTTATTTGGGGCCAAATAAGCAATTAAGTCTTAACTTTGTGCTGCGCGCCCGCGGACGACAAGAAACATTTATGAGAAGATTTTTAACAAGAAATATTCCCGCTTTCATTTATAGAAAGGATAACATCATAAAACTTGTGGTGTTTACCGCGCTGTTTGCACTCTTTTTTATAAATCTTTACACCCCATTTAATTCTGCCGACTGGTATAAAATTTCAAGGTTTGTTTATTTTTTGTATTCCAGTCTTCTTACACTTACCGGGGTTGTTATAGTTGCAATTAGCAGGACCATAATGTACCACTATGGCAAGAAACATACAATTCCATATTGGTCTTATTGTATATGGATTATTGCGGAAATTTCTGCAATGGCGGCTATATATACTTTTATTTCCTATTCATTGGCGGAGCCAAGAAACTATTGGAATGTTTTAAAGCCTTCCGCAAAAAATACGGCGCTTATAATTTTAATCCCTTATTTTATTTCTCATCTCTTCTTTGTCTTGCAGGAAAAAAACAGGCTTCTTAAGGAGGCAAAAGAGAGGGAAAATGAGCTTATCGGCGCTGCAATACAGACCGGGAAAAATATTGCGGACGGAACTGTCGGGAAAAAAGATAATGCGCTTATTTTTTATGATGATAAGGGGGAAATGAAGCTTTCAATTAAAAAAGAGTCCCTTATTTATTTAGAATCCGCGGATAATTATGTGGAAATATGGTATTTGGGGAAGAAGGGAGTTGCTAATTATCTTTTGAGGAACACCCTTAAGAATATGGAAGACAAGTTTAAGGAGACTAATATCATAAGGACTCACAGATCCTTCATTGTTAATTTTGACCAAGTTAAGGTGGCAAAACGCACAAAAGGCGGTCTTGTTCTGGATATGGGAATTGACAAAATTCCGGAGATACCTGTGTCAAAAAACTACGGAGATAAAGTCATGCAAATGCTTATGTCTTAAATTTTCTCAGATTCTAATATCTGCCGCCTCTTAAATTCACTTGATCAGATTGTAGTCTCTTATGCAGCATACATCCGTGCTCACCTCTCCAATCAATCCGCCCTGGCAGTTGACGCCGGTCTGCACTTTTACAAAGTTGATATATTTTAGTGAAACCGCATTCCCGTCGGTATCTATTGCATTGCTGATTTTGAAGTAGTTAGCTTGGGGTAATGCATGCGGATTATTTACGGGATCGGCTGCCGCAAGACGGTCAATCAAACTAAAGTTATCCGCGTAGCCCCAATCAAAAGCATTGTTAATCCAGGAAGTACCGGCGTTTTCTTTATTGTTGTCCGGAAGGCGAGTTCCTGAAAATTTAATTGTGCTGCCCGTGATTTCCGCACTACCGTAAACAACGGCGTCTGTTGCTGCCCATGCAGGATAATAATCTTGTGCGTGATAGGTGTTACGCTCTATGATTCCGCTCTTGCCGTCCGAATCAATCCACGGAATGTCTGCAGTTAAAGAGATCGGCTTTGTATAAGTCACAGAGTATTTGCGGTTTGTAGTGCCCTTTGCGAATTCGCTCCCTGCAAGTTCAAACCATGTATCATCCGGCAATCCGTTGCCGTTTGCATCTTGCATCACGTAGACAATTCCAGGTTCGGAAGAACCGTCAAAAGAATTTCCGAGAATCTCAATATTGTAACCTCCGTCATTTTGTACGGCGTGGTCAAATCCTGCAATTATGTATCCTCCGAACCCCCCAAGAGAAACGTATGCGCCTTGCCGAAATCTTCCAAGTGCGTATGTGCATGCATCAGCCATTTTGGATGCCGCATAGTTCTCATTTACAAATTGTCCGGGGGCCGCCATGAATTCATAAATTTTATTGCACATGGCAGTTCCTTTCCCCATGGGTGGATCAGTTGTGGTGCTTCCTCCGCCATCTCCGCCTCCGCCGCATGCTGTGCAGATTGAGGCAGCGCACAATAGAGCCAAAATATATTTTTGTTTCATTGCTGTTGTTAATTAAAATCTAATATAAAAATCTCTGCAGTCAAGTGTTAAAAATTTTGCAACTTCTTTGTGGTAAAGACCATGTGGGCCGGTATGTCTCCCGTTGTAACACTCCATTTTTTCTTTCCCTCCTTAGAAAAACAATAAAGAGTGCCGGGTGTTACATAATCCTTGGCATCTGTCACAAATATATCACGGGTTATTGGATTAACGGCTATGCCGTATGGGATGACAATATTCTTTTCTGTGCCGTCCTTTATAAAACTATCCGGCATTTTAACTTGCGCCTTTGTATTATATACCGTGTATGAGATAGTGTTTTTATTTGTCACATAACTCCACCCCGTACTGTATACATAAAGGGAATCCCCGCAAAGTGTCATCTCAGAACACGGAATGTGTAAGTTTTTTGTAACTGTATTTGTTGAGGAATTTATTACATAAATGCTGGACGGTACCGTGTAATAATCTCCTCTGGATGAGACATATATGTTGCCATATTCATCGGCTTCCATTCTATGCAGGTTAATGGCAACATCTATAGTTGTTGTCACCTTGAACTTGTTAAGGTCAATTACAGATACCGTTCTGTCATAATTAGGAACTCTATATCCTCCGGAATTTGCGACATACAAATTATCTCCCGATATGACCATTTCTTCCGGCTGATAACCAACAACAAGCGTATCAATTTTAAAAGTCGTAGTATCCATTCTTGCAACATACCCAAGCCTTGCATTTGGGTTAATCAATACCGGCCCCGCATAGGAACTTATGTATGCATAACCTTTGTTAAATACAATATATCTGCAGTTTGGAATTGTGATCGCAGCAATGTGTTTAGCCGTCCGCACATCCATAACTTCTATATAATGAGAGCAGTTAATGACAGCGTACAATTTTCCCCCGTATATTTGAATATCATTTCCCACATCTCCCAACTCTCTGGAAACAAGTGGGTTGATAGTGGCAAATATATTTTTGTGATAAACACCCGTATTGTAATTATAATAATCCAGCGTGGCTTTATTGCTCCCCATATTTCCCTCATTAAGAAGGAACATTCCCGCAATTGCAGAAGAAGTTTTGCCTGCAGATGTATCAACTGTTGTTGGAGTAGAAGGCACTATTATATCAGAACCTCTGCATCCCGACAGCAAGAAGACTAAAGAGAAAAAGAAAAAGAAAAAGAAATATGTTTTTTTCATAATAAACCCTATTTAGAAAATTACGCTCAAAATAAATCTAAAATTTATTCCGGGCATTGGATAGCACCTAACAACTTCATATTGCTGGTTGAAAATGTTATTTACTTCAGCCGATAATCTTATGTCAAAATTATTATTCGCCGTAGCGGAGTTATCTTTTATAAATTTACCCGAATTACTGAATTTTAGCGTTTTCGCAAATGTAAAATCACTTGTGTACCACGCAAGTTCACGGTTCTCCGGGATATTTGCCTGAGAAGAATAGCGCTTGCCGGTGTAAATAAAACTATAGTTGGCTTCCCACCCTTCATACTCTCCGCCTACGATGGCAGAACCGCTATGCCAGGGAATATACGGAATTTGTCCACCGTAATAGTTGCTGCTTTTATCTGTAAAATCTTGTGCCTTTTGATATGTGTAAGTAAATCTTGTGTTTATCCTTGCTTTGTTTATCGCATACGTTCCCGAGAGAGCAACATCAACTCCTTTAATTTCTACGTAACCAAGGTTCACCATTGTCCATCTAAACTGATTGGATGTTGGCATTGCTATTATTTTATCACTGATTTCATTGTAATAAACATCAACGTCTCCCGTGATGTTCTTAAGAAATCCTCCCTTCCATTCTTTTTTGTATGTGGCGCCGGCATCATATTGTTTTGCCATTTCCGGTTTAAGCAATGTGCTGCCTATGAATGTGTAGTATAGGTCATTGAGGGTAGGCATCCTAAATACCTTTTTGTAAAATGCACGGAAAGTCAGATCTATATCATCAAACGGAATATATGATGCAACAATTGTTGGAGTAAATTTGTGTTTATCTTTTGCGGCATTGCTGCCCTTCTTAACATCCTCTGTCACATATGTATATAAAAGACTTCCCTGAACTTTTATTTTTTTAAATCTAAATGATGTTGCAGCAGCTGAATAGATTGTATACCTCTTTGGATATGCAAAATTCAGCATATTGGAATTAAGTTTATTGTATTGAAAATCTGCCGATAGATTTAAATCCCACCATTTATAAAATCTGAAATCATTTGCCGCAGAGGCATATAGTTCATGTTGATTATAGATATTGTTTATATACATTGTACTTACATCCAATCTGGGGTCAGATACGTAATGCAATCTGTCCAATGCAAATTTTGCATTAAGAAGCAATCCGTAGAATCCGGAAAAATTCTTTTTATAAGAACCTTGAGTAAAAAAGTTTCTGTCCCACTGGTGGTCTGCATGAATAAATTTTCCGGGCTCTTCACGTACAGATGCTCCGGGGAAACCTCTATTTGAATCATAAAAATAGCTCTTGACTTTCCACTGAGTTCCTCGTGCTACGCCATCATAAAATTCTCCGCCGCCCGTATGTCCAAATACTGCAGCTTCTGCTCTAAATGATTTAACCTGACCGTTATGCCGGAATTGTGTTGTATCATATCCGTCCTTTTTTCGATATGTAAATTTATACCTTCCGGTTGTGTACAAATATTCTGTGCTGAATGAGCTGCTGATTTTTTCAGAGAATTTGTGTTCCCAAAGAAAAGAGGGATTAATGGTTCCGAATGATCCGCCCTTTGTGGTCACCTTATAATTATTATTTTTAATTCCGTAAAAAGACGGAAGTTTTGTCTCCATGTAGATAGAACTTGCGGAGGCAAAATCTTTTGCAGATTGAAAAATGGAACTCTTTTGTCCGTTATACAAAGAGATTGCCTCCATATTGTCTAGAGAAAATCTTCCAAGGTCGACGGTTCCGTTTTGTGCGTTTCCAAGTTCTACTCCATCATAAAAAACTCCTACGTGCTGAGTCCCCATTCCTCTGACATTAACTGTTTTAAGTCCTCCGATTCCTCCGTAGTCTTTTATTTGCACTCCGGAAAAATATCGTATTGCATCGGCTACTGAGTGAACGCTTAAATTTTCCAGTTCTTTCCCATGCAGAGTTTGGGAAGGAATAATTTTTATCTGGGCTCTGTCCGCAACTACGACAGTGGCATTGAGATATTGCATGCTGTCTAAAGAATGCTTTGCAGAATTTTTTGCATTACGCCTAGTAGTATCGCGCTGTATTTGTGCCGTATAAAACCAATCAGAAGCATCGGCGCGTGAAACAGCTGCTGAAATGTTCCCGGAAAGCAATACTGTCGGGATGGTTAAAAGACTTAATATCAGTAATTTAGGTACTTGCACGCAAAAGTTTTTATTATAGTAGGTTAAAAAAATTATTAAAACGTGGGAGCTGTGGCTTTTGGCTTGCTTCCTTTGTCTATTCTGACAACTATGTTGTCTATTGCACAATATGTCCCGTCATTTATCCCGTAAGTTCCTGTGTCTGAACTGCTCATGTCAATGTAAAGTGTGTGGATTCTTCCCAGGGAAGACAGATTTACGGGCTGCCATTCAGTAAGCGGTCCTTTTGCAGAAGTGTAATAATCAACCAGATAAGCATCTACGCTGCCGGTGGTATTCCCGTTTTTATCAATTCCTTTGAACGTAACTTTAAACCACCCCTTGTTGGCTGCTGTCATTGGATTTTTTCCAACTCCAAAGACATCGTCTATTACCGCTGTATAGTAGCCGTAAGTTGTATTGCATATATACAGGTGATCTATAACGCGTTGCGTGGTATCGGTATCACTGAAGTACATAGTCGGACCCTCTCCGAAACTACTCTTGTAGCCGTAAGAGACTGCACAATTTTTTGAATTATTGTATCCGGGGTATCCGGCTTTATTCTTGTAATAAACATCCATTTGATAATTACACCAATCCTTGCTTTGTATGGATGATAAATCCTTTTTGTTAAAGTTAGAGACTGCTATTCCGCCGCTGTAGTATTGATCTCCGTTGCATTTGGAGCATAAACCGGTACTGTCGTCCATCCAATAATATTTTTGTCCGTAAAGATTTGTGCCGTATTCGTCAGAGGCAATCATGGAAGACTTCATGGATTCAAAAGTTAGCGTAGCCAGCTTATAGGCAGGTTCGTCATCATTTTTGCTGCAGCTCTGCAAAGAACACAAAGCCAACAACATGCACACGGTGCACGCACATAACAATAATTTTTTCATATAATAAATCATAAGATAAATTTTTCCCGTTTTCCGCAGGTACAATTCACTGCATAATTGCAAATGCCGGTCTTCTGACTTATCCCGTCTTGGCGCCTTCCCAGTAAATAACCAGTGGCAAAGAGAACCAAAACTTCCTTGGATTTTACAGCAGCGGAAACTGTCGCCGATTTTCACAGCGTTCCCTGTTGCGTTTGCAATGGCAAATGTAATACAATTTTCTTATTGTTGAAAAAATGTTCACTACCTGTGGTCAATATTAAATAACTTTGCCGATGCATACTTAAACAAAATTATGGGCAGTTCGGAAATTCAAATTGTAAAACGCGGCGGAAACCGCGAAAATTTTTCTGTTGAAAAAATTAAAAATGCAATCAACAAAGCATTTCTTTCTGTCGGGGCCTTTGCCGCGGATGAAGATTTAACGGCAATCCTTTCCCATGTGAGAGTATCCAACAACATGAACGTTGAGGAGATTCAGAATCAGGTGGAGAAAGCGTTGATGACAGAGAAGTATTTTGATGCCGCAAAGTCATATATGCTTTATAGACAGAGCCATACGGAGGACAGGGAAGTTCGTGACAGATTGGAGTTTCTAATCAATTACTGTAAGGCTGAAAATGCTGCAACCGGCAGCAAGTATGATGCAAATGCAAATGTTGAGAAGAAAAATATAGCTACGCTTATTGGAGAAATTCCAAAGGCCGGATTCATCCGTCTGAACAGAAGATTGCTTACTGACCGTTTGAAAGATATGTTTGGGAAAGAGTTCGCAGACAAGTATATGCGTCTTCTCAATAATCATTTTATTTACAAAAATGATGAGACCAGTCTTGCAAATTATTGCGCCAGCATAACCATGTATCCGTGGCTTTTAAGCGGTACAACTTCTCTTGGAGGAAACTCTTTAAAGCCAACAAATCTTAAATCTTTTTGCGGAGGGTTTGTGAACCTGGTGTTCATTGTTTCCAGTATGTTGAGCGGTGCATGCGCAACTCCGGAGTTCCTTATGTACATGAATTACTTTGTGGGTAAAGAATACGGAACGGACTATTATAAGCATGCAGATAAAGTTGTTGATCTTTCTGCAAAAAAGAGAACAATAGAGAAAGTTATTACAGATTGTTTTGAGCAAGTTGTTTATTCAATAAATCAACCTGCCGGAGCTCGCAATTTTCAGGCAATATTCTGGAATGTAGCATATTATGATCGCTACTATTTTGAGAGTCTGTTTGGGGAATTTAAATTTCCGGATGGTACTAACCCGGATTGGGAATCTCTTTCATGGCTTCAGAAAAAGTTTATGAAGTGGTTCAATAAAGAGCGCACCAAGACTGTGCTTACTTTCCCCGTGGAGACAATGGCGCTGCTTACGGAAAATGGTGATGCAAAGGATCAAGAGTGGGCGGACTTTACTGCGGAGATGTATTCAGAGGGACACTCTTTCTTCACCTACATGAGTGATAATGCCGACTCTTTATCAAGTTGCTGCAGACTTAGAAATGAAATTCAAGATAACGGATTCAGTTATACGCTTGGTGCCGGAGGAGTATCAACCGGTTCAAAGAGTGTGCTGACTATCAATCTTAACCGTTGTATACAGTATGCCGTAAAGAACGGAAAAAAATACATGGAATTTCTGGAGGATATTGTAGATACAGTGCACAAAGTTCAGCTTGGTTATAATGAGAATTTAAAAGAATTGCAGAAGCAGGGAATGCTCCCTTTGTTTGATGCAGGCTTTATAAATATCGGCAGACAATATTTAACAATAGGCATCAACGGACTTGTAGAAGCTGCTGAATTTCTTGGAATTAAGATAACGGACAATCAATACTACGCTGCATTTGTTCAGCAGGTTTTAGGATTGATTGAGAAATACAATAAGAAGTATCGCACAAAAGATACGCTGTTTAATTGTGAGATGATTCCGGCGGAAAACGTTGGAGTTAAACATGCTAAATGGGATAGAGAGGACGGATACAAAGTGCCAAGAGATTGCTATAACAGTTACTTCTATGTTGTGGAAGACCAGTCTTCAAATATCATTGACAAATTTAAGATGCATGGAGAGAAATATATTAAGCATTTGACGGGCGGTTCCGCATTGCACGTTAATTTGGATGAGCATCTTTCAAAATCTCAGTACAGGCAGTTGCTTGTTGTAGCCGCTAAAGAGGGGTGTAACTATTTCACTTACAATATTCCTAATACAGTATGCAATGACTGCGGGCATATTGATAAACGTTTTTTAACGGAGTGTCCTGAGTGTCACGGCAGAAATCTTGATTATCTGACCAGGGTAATCGGTTATATGAAGCGTGTCAGCAATTTTTCTGTTGCACGTCAGCAAGAGGCGGCAAGAAGATATTATGCAAAAGATAAAGGGGAGATAGAAAAGAGCATCTTTGTAGATGACGCATCTGCGTCCGCGGAATATGCTGGTAAAGAGACGGTTGCTCAGGCAGGGGTTTCTGAAAAAGTTATGGCGGAAAAGTAATCTCTCGTTTTGGAGGATTGTGGTGAATGCTGAAATGTTTCAATTACGATATAGTATGCCAGGAGATACCCGATGAGGTAACTCTGGCAGTTAATATTTCCGGATGTTCTGTCAAATGTCCCGGGTGTCACAGCAAATGGTTGTGGGAGGATAGGGGGGATGAGTTAAATGAGGAAACTGTCAGGATATTAATGAACAGATACGGGGCGGATATCACATGTTTTTGTTTCATGGGTGGAGATGCTGAACCAGCGGAGGTTCTGCGGCTTGCAAATTTTATCCGCGCAAATTTTCATAGTGTAAAAATCGGATGGTATTCCGGGCGTTCAACCTTGCCGGATGCGGACAATGCACAATCTTCATGCATATCAATCGGTTTCATTGATGCGGGTTGTCTGTCAAAATCTCTATATTGTAAAGCATTTGATTACATAAAACTTGGATCGTACGTAGAGGAGCTTGGAGGTTTGCGTTCTGCAAAAACCAATCAAAGATTATTTAAAATTTCCGGCGGTGCGGTTACCGTTATCAAATTTTCTGAAAAAAATATTCCAGCATCAGAATAGTAGTACAAAATATGCGACGGCGTAAGTTTCTTTGCCATAGCAAAATGGTCTTCATTGTCTAACATATAGGTTTTCTTGGTAAGAGCTCCCGCAATTTTTTGGCGGGGGCTCTTTTGTTTGACTGCTTTTAATGTAGATTACATTATTTTTTTCCGGAGCAATTAGGGCATAAGCCCTTTATTACATAATTGACATCTTGCAATTCAAACCCGGCGGGAAGATTAACTATCGGGACGGGCAAGCCCTTAAAACAGAATGTTTTGTGACATTTAATACAATAGAAATGGGCATGCTGATCTTCAACGGAACAATCGCATTCATCTGAACAAACAGCATATTTTACAGCGCCGGTTCCATCATCTATGCAGTGGACAAGGTGATGTTCATGGAACAAAGTGACCGTTCTAAAAAGGGTGGATTTATCTGCCGTGTCCAGTTTGTCTTCAAGGTCCGTCAGGGACAATGCCGTTCCTGCATCCATCATTGTACGCAGTACAAGCAGTCTCATTGCGGTGGGATGTATTCCCCTGAAATCCAGCTTATCCAAATATTTTTGTTCTTTCATAAATAATTGCAGTAAAAACACATGCCGGTGCTGCATTACCTTTTCAGAAAATTAAATATCAGTGCCGTATTATTTATTGTAGGACAAATGTAACGTTAATATTTTATTGTTAATCTTTTCCGGTAATTGTCCGGATTCTCATAGAATTCAGTACGGCCAGCAGTGCAACTCCGGAATCCGCAAATACCGCCGCCCACAAAGACGCAAATCCCAAAGCTCCAAGAACAAGGATAATCAGTTTTATGCCAAGTGCTAATATAATATTCTCATTCACAATATGTTTTGTACACTTCCCAATTTTAAATGCAGTTGCAACTTTGCTTGGCTGGTCCGTTTCAATCACAACATCTGCCGTCTCAATTGCCGCATCACTTCCAAGTCCTCCCATTGCAATTCCAATATCTGCGGTTGCCATAACCGGAGCATCATTTATTCCGTCTCCCACAAATGCAACTTTAGTATTCTTTTCTCCCGACAGTTCTTTGATATGTTCCACCTTTCCCTCCGGCATAAGGTCTCCGTAATATTTTGGAAAACCCAGATTATAAGCCAAATTTTTTACAATGTCTGATTTGTCTCCGCTCAATATTGCAAGGTTGTTTATTCCGATTTTTTTAAGATTTTCCACCGCGGCGCGCGCATCTTCCTTTACCGTATCCGCAAGCAAAATATATCCGGCAAACTTTCCATCTATCGCATAGCAAACAACTGTTTTAACAGTTGCAGAAAGTTCCTCCGGGGCTGCAATATTTTTTTCCTGCAACAATTTTGTATTGCCAACAAGTATTTCCAGTCCGTTCATGACAGCGGTAAGGCCTTCGCCCGCAATTTCCTTTACATCAGATATTTGAGGCAGCGCTTGCAAAAACTCATCTTCAGAATTTCCCGTGCTGTTTTTTGCCGCCGCCAAATATTTTTTCTTTGCATACTCAAGAATTGCCTTTGCAATGGGGTGATTGCTGTTCCGCTCAACCGCAGCTATTGGATACAGGACACTGTCGGGAACATCATTTTGAACTTCAAAAACCCCTTTTGTCAATGTGCCGGTCTTGTCAAAAACCACTGCATTTATTTTAGTTATTGCATCTAGATAATTTCCACCCTTGAATAAAATTCCTTTGCGGGATGCTGCGCCTATTCCCGCAAAATAACTTAACGGAATGCTGAGTACCAGGGCGCAAGGACAGGAGATTACAAGAAATACTAACCCGCGGTAAAGCCAGTCAGAGAACACATAATGGAAACCTCCCTCCGCCGCCGCACCGGCAGTAGCGGTAACCACCGGATTTACAATAGAATACAAATACGGAACAAGAACAATTAATACGGCAAGGCTCATCACCGCCGGGGTGTATATTCTTGCAAACTTTCTGATAAACAGTTCTGTAGGAGCTTTGCGTTCAGACGCGTCCTGCACCATTTTTAGAATGCGGGATATTGCGCTCTCTCCAAAAGGCTTTGATATTCTTATATTTACAACCTTATCATATACAATCATCCCGGCCAAAACCTCGCCTCCGTTTTTTATTGCTCGCGGCACGCTTTCTCCCGTCAAGGCGGCAGTATCAAAATATGCCTGTTCAGAGAGCAAAATGCCGTCCTGAGGAATTCTTTCTCCCGCCTTTAGCGTAATTGTGCTCCCGACGGCGTATTGCTTCTGCGGTTTTAAATCCATCAGTGCCGTAATGCTTTTCCTGGCCTTGCCAACCGCCATGTCCTGGAACAGTTCTCCTATGGAATACAGCAGCATTACAGCTACTGCTTCAGGATACTGTTTTATGCAAAATGCACCAATAGTTGCAATAGACATTAGAGTATATTCAGAGAAAATGTCTCTTTGCCTTATGCTTTTACACGCTTCTATTATAACCGGAAGACCAACCGGCATAAACGCCGCTACGTACCATATTAGTAGAACCCACTGATTCTTTTCGTAAAATTCTCTTTCTGCAAAATGTTCAAATACAATGCCTCCAAGAAGCAAGACGGCAGAGGATATAATTAGAAACCAACGCTTGTAATCATTATGTTTTTCTTCTGTGCACATTTTTCTCTCTTTAATGCCACAAAGGTACCTGTAAACGTGTGCAACCTAGTTGCAAATACAGATTAAAAAAGATACATTTGTGATATAATGGTGCGGAGATATTTTACATACTTGCTTGTTGCATGCGTGACTGCAGTGTCTCTGAATGCTTGTGTTAAAAATCAAACAAGGGTTGTAAATCAAATTGTTGCAGACTCTGCATACCTTGGGACATTATACGTTGACAAATCATACACCCAAGATTCAACTATAATTTTTTTGGAGTTTCCGGAAGAGAGCGACAAAGCAAATCTGACATTAGTTAATGTTCGTCTATCTTCTTCAGAAACGGAGTACCATACAATCGCAATTTCTGACCTTTCTTATAGTGCCGCCTCCGCTATTATTAAATTAAAAGGGGATAATATTATCCCGACAGTTTCCGGTGAGGATGATTCTGAACTTACTGTAAAAAGTCTGGAAGTCACCGTTGACTCAAGCACGGATCCGGAGCGCATAGTCTTTACAATGACCATGGGCACTCATGACGTAAGCTATTCCGGCGAGCTGGTTTATAAAAAGTATATTGAGTAGGAAAATAATCTCCTGATTACTATTCGGAATTGACAATTTTACCGTCAAAAAGATTTAATATTCTGTGGGCATAGGCAGCATCATGTTTGTTGTGTGTTACCATGACTATGGTGGTCCCGTTCCGGTTTAGTTCCGTAAGCAATTTCATAACATCCTCTCCGTTTTTGGAGTCCAGATTTCCGGTAGGTTCGTCCGCAAGAATTAATTTGGGTTCGGATATTACGGCTCTTGCGATGGCAACCCTTTGTTGCTGACCACCGCTTAATTGTTGGGGAAAATGGTTTGCTCTGTGGCTGATGTTCATCTTTTTGAGTATATCGTATACCCGCTTTTTTCTCTCATTCGCCTTGATTCTAAGATACGTAAGAGGAAGTTCTACGTTTTCCGCTACATTGAGTTCATTGATAAGATTGAAACTCTGGAATACGAATCCAATCAGTCCCTTGCGCATCACAGTGCGTTCCTTTTCTTTTAAATTGCCCACGTTTTTGCCGTTGAGCAGATACGTTCCCTCGGTGGGGTTATCGAGCAGTCCCAGTATGTTCAGAAGTGTGGATTTCCCGCATCCCGACGGGCCCATTACGGCTACAAATTCACCCTTTTTGATTTCCATGGAAACATTGTCAAGTGCAATTGTTTCAACCTCTTCCGTACGGAAGTTTTTACATAGATTTTCAACTTTGATCATCATATTTTTTCTTATTATTATTTCTGTATTCTTATTCGCTTTTCAAATAATCGACGGATTTGCTGCCTGCTATTTTTCTGCAGTCTATTATCACAATAAATAGAATAATAACAAGAAGCAGCAATCCGCACATAATGAACAGCCATGCCGAAAGAGGAGTCTTTTCACTGAATTGTTCCAGCCATTTGTGTGCGACCAACACCGCTCCGGCACACCCTATTATCAGAGACGGGATTGCTATTTTCATCATATCCCGTGAAAAAAGATTTAAGATATCGCCAACGCTTGCACCGTTCACTTTTCTTATTGCTATTTCTTTTCTGCGGCGCCCGATCTCATCATTGGTATAACCTATCAGTCCCAGCAGTGCGATCATCAGGGTTACGATACCTCCGAGCAATGTCGTTTCCCTGAACATCTTTTCATTTTTATAGCACATTTCAACTATGCTTGAATATTTTTCCGACTCTATTTGTGAATCAGGATACAACTCTTTTATTTTTTTGTCCAGTGCGTGTAACTCGCTTGCTCCAAGCAGATTATATTTTATAAATAAGTTGGATTCAATATTTTTATCATAGAACATGATACTCGGCCTTGTGTCCGGATTGCCTATGCTGCCTATTTTGATGTCATTATAAACTCCGCATATTTTGAAGTCCCTGCCGTGTTCCGTTATATTTATATTTTTCCCGACGGCATTGTCATTCCATCCGGCAACAAGTTTCATTTTGTCCACAAACGATTTGCTCACCATGACTTCTTTTAGGCTGTCCGTCTGTTCCGTGAAATTTTTTCCCTGTAGAAGTTTAAATTTCATTGTGGAAATATATCCGTCGGAAACGGAGTACAGATCCGCGATGTTAAAATATTCCTTTTGTCCGTCTGGTGCGATTATATTGTTCCCGTTTTGTCCGTTTGTTAGCATCGTTTCAGAGGATGTCAGGCCGGTTACCCCCGCCAGCTTCATTATTTCCGCCGCGAGAGTACTCCTGTCCTCCATATTCAGATTTTTGATGTCTACATACGCAAGATTATTGTAATCGTAGCCCAGGTTATAATTGATCATCATTCTGTACTGCCTGTCCGTTATAACCAAAAGGCTTATAAGAAATGCAGCCGCGACAAACTGAATTGCGAGCAGGGTTTGTTTCCAATGGCGCTTGGTCTCATTATATCCTCTGAATGCCGTAGTTACCGGGACAACCGAGTAGATTTTACCTGGTACGTATGCCCCTATGATCAATACCGCTGCCAGTATTGTAACGATTATGATCATTCCGTTGCCGAATAAAACGGAGTTCAGAGGAGAATTTAGCAACTCCTCAATGGTGCCCTTGCAGGCAAAAATTATTAATGCGGCCAGTATTACGGAAATTGCGAGATGCAGCGCCGTTTCCCGGAACATTATTCCGTAAATATTGTGTGCCTCCGCTCCATAGCATTTTCTTACCGCCATCTCGTTTGAGCGTCCCACCATATTCCCGATAGCAACCAAAAGATAATTCATTGTAGCGGAAAAAATGAGTAGAAATGCAAGCAGGGAGAGTATCCATATTTTATTTTTGGCTGCAGGATCCACCCAATCCAATTTGTGATATTTCGCAAACGGAGTGAAGGAATAATTTAAGTCTACACCGCTTTTTTTAATCTCTTCAAGAGGCAGATTTTCTCTTCTCATTTTTTCAACTCCGGGGACAAGTTGGTCTATGGAACAGTTTTTATTTAATCTTATTATGGCCACATACCGGTCATTGCCAACCCAATTGTTTTTACTCCAACCGGAGATGTAACCAAATGATAAGATAATATCAAAATCTCTAAATGAGGAGTTGTCCGGAAAGTCCTCATAAACACCTCCCACGATCGTGTGCACATCTCCTATTCCGTTACCCAATCTGTGGGGATAGAGTCTTTTGCCGACTATATCTTTCCAATTGTTTTTCCCCTCCATGGTTTGGGCAAGGGTCTTGCTTATCATGCAATAATCGGGACGGGACAATGCTTCTCTGGCGTTTCCCGCCAAAATGGGTCTGTTGGCCAGATCAAAAAAACAGCTATCCGCACATGCGACTGCAGCGGCCTTGAATTTTTTAATGCCGCCTCCGGTTTTCTCATTTTCCATATCCACAAGACAATTTTCCGCCACTTCTGTTTCTCTGGAGGCTTCTTTTACCTGCGGGCAATAATGCTTTACGGCTTGTGCTATTGCACCGCTTGTTTGCGGGTATTCGGCTATCTTACCGTCCATTAAAATCTTTTCACTTATTATGTAAGTCTGTCGGTAATCTTTTACAAATCTGTCAAAGGTTACTTCATAATATATTTTTGCAACAAGTACGGTCCCGGCCGCCAGACCTATTCCAAGACAGAGGATTTTTGTCAGATTATGTTGTCCCTTTCTGAAAAGGGAACGAACGGCATTGTCTATATTATTCATTTTAAATTATTGTAATGAGTTCTCCTGAAATTATTTAAGGATCAAAATATTATTCTTTTTGAAGGCTTCGTATCCGCTTACAATCACTTTTTCCCCCGGTTCAAGACCATCCAGAACTTCATAATAATCTGAGTTCTGCCTTCCTATCCTTATGTTGCGGCGATACGCCTTTTTCCCGTTTTTGTCCACCACGAATATCCAATTTCCGCCTGTTACATAAAAAAAAGTCCCTTTTGGTACGATGACCGCACTTTCAGATCTTCCCAATTGAAGGTCTATGTAATATGTCTGTCCTGTCCTCATATTTTCCGGCCTTTTTCCGCTGAATACGAAATCTACCTTGAACCTGCCCTCGTGAACTTCCGGGTAAACTTTGTGTACACGCAGATCAAAAACCTTGTTCCCGCGTTCAAACGTGGCGGACAACCCGGGATGCACTCTGTCTATATAATGTTCATCTACGGATGCCTCTACCTTGTAGTCACTTAGATCGTTTATTTGTCCTATTTTTTGTCCGGGATTTATGTTTTCTCCAAGTTCCACGTCCAGCAGTCCGATTTCTCCGTTGATTTGGCTGCGTACGTTAAGATGTTCCTTTCTTTCTCTGACCAGTAACACGTTTTTTCTCATATTATCCAGGTTCTCCGACATTTGTCCGACCTGTGTATTGCGATAAAGACTGTCCTGGGACAGACGGCGCACAATAAGGCTCTGTTTCTGTGATGCAAGTTCATACTCTTCTTTGGCTTGAAGATATTCGTCTTTTGAATTGAGATGTTCCCGATACAATTTTTCCTGTTGCAGGAAGGCTCTCTGTTTTTTTACCACATCCGCATCCAATTGTAATTTTTCGGTTTTATTACTAAGCCTGTCCTGCTCCATTGTGATCTGGGTGTTCCTGAGAAGGTTTTGTTTCTCCGCAAGTTCCGATTCGGCATTTAGGATCTGCAGATCGAGATTAGAGTTGCTCAATTTAACTATTACATCTCCCTTCTTAACCTGCGCTCCTTCATCGACATTTTTTTCCAGCACTATTCCACCCTCTTCCGGGCTTATTTGAACTATACTTATAGGGGCGACCTGCCCGTCGATTCTTACATAATCATTGAATAGACCGCGTTTGACATTTTCAACAATAATGCTATCCATGTCTACTTTCAGCGTTTTGTTGAGATTCCCCAATGCAAGCCATACCATTATTATTAAAAAAATTGCGCCGCCTATGATGTATGGGATGTACTTGCGTGGAATTCTTTTTTTGTTTTGTATTTCTATGTCCATGGTAGTGATTTTTAATCTCCTGTCGGGAGTTTAACTAATTCATTTCCTTTATAGTACTCCACCAATCTGTTCTTCAATATATACAGCATTTTTGTCTGTAACAGGAGAATACGCGATTGCAGCAGGGTGCTTGATGATGTTTTCAGGTCCATTGCGCTTATCATCCCCTCCTCGAATTTTCTTTTGTTCATCAAATGAGATAGGGAGTCCGCCTCTACTTTCCTCGACATCTGTGATATTTCTTTTGCATATCCGTTGCAATCCATGACGGATTGTTCAATGTCGTTATGTAATTTTCTCATTGCCTCCTGATTATCTAGTATTGCTATGTTCATGTCGTTTCGTGCTTTTCTTAAAGCGTAGCGCGCTCCGCTTCCCAACAGAGGTACGGATAGGGTTGCTCCGATGTATTCCCCAATGTTATTGTCTATCTGGCTGCGGAAGGATGAATAACCGGTGGTTGAAGAGAAATTTTTATAATAGCTTGTGCCTATACCGCCGGCTAATGATATTGTAGGCAATAATTTTCCTTTTGCAATATTGAACAGGATCTTTGTGCTTTTGACACGGTATGATGATGAAATTGCCGCCGGATTGTTTTCGGCAGCAAGATTGTAAATTTCCTCAACGTTTTCTGTTCTGTATACCGGAACAAATGCTTGCATTGTAGTGTCAATTTGCAAACTGTCGCAGACAGGGAAATTCATGTCGGATCTCAATTTAAAAAATGCCGCATCACACAGATTTTGCTGGTGTGTAAGATTATAATCATCTTCCGCTACCTGCGATTTTATCTGGGCAACTTCCGGTTCACTTTTCATGCCCAGTTCCTCCTCCCTACAGGTTTTGTACAAAAGTTCATTGCTTTCCCCGAGTTTTTTTTTCGCCAAAATGGTACACCCACTGTAATATGCCGCATCTATGAAATCCTGCATTATTTCAATAGCTTTTTCATCCCTTGCCTGTTTTATATCGCTTATTCCAATTTTTTTATTTAACAGCGCATTCTTAAATTGGTTTATGATCTGACCTCCGTCAAACAGGTACATGGAGGCATAAACACCATAGTAATTATTGAACGTAGTAACGGTATTGTAAGTGTTCGTTTCCGGATCGATCCCGCGTCCCCAGTTGTATTGTCCGGTAATTTCCGCCGTCAGTTTTGGAAAAAAATTATTTAATGCGTTGTTGTACTGAGCATTGAACGTAGAGAGCTGATAGCTTTTTTTTGCTACAGCCGTACTGTGGCTGACCGCATACTCCATGCATCCGTCCATGGTCCACATCTTTTTCTGTGCATTTGCTCCTGACAGAGATATGATGGTTGCGGCAATCAGCATGTATGCCGTTTTGTGAATTTTTATCATTGTATATTTTATTGGCAGCGTCTTCTCCGGCAAAGTTTGCAATCACCATGCTGTTAATATTAATCATCATATAACCAGGATTTTATAAATTAGCTTTTTTCTATTGATGTCCAATATTTTTACAGGTGTGTCCAATATTTTGACACCGTTCCGCAAAGTGTTGGAAAAGTGATACATTTGCAGAGAAATCTTTTTTAGTAACATGAAGGGACGGGGAACACTTTTGGTTGTGGATGATAACCGTAACATACTTGTTGCGGTGAGGATGTTGTTGGAAAATATATTCGCTGAGGTGATTACATTGCCGGGCCCAAACCAGATTCCAAGTGTGATTGCTGGGAAAAAACCGGACGTCGTTTTACTTGACATGAATTTTGGGAGCGGCGTGAACAGCGGGAACGAGGGGCTGTTCTGGTTGCGCGAAATAAAAAAAACAGATCCTCATATTCAAGTGGTTTTATTTACTGCTTTTGCGGACGTGGAACTTGCCGTAAACGGGATCAAATCCGGCGCGGCGGATTTTATAGTCAAGCCTTGGAATAACGCAAAGATGGTTGAAACGTTGGTGAATGCATACAAACTTTCCCGGGATAAAAAATCCGGTCTTGACACAGCAAGATCGGTGAGTAGTGAGGAAAGTATGTACTGGGGAGAGAGTTCGGAAATGACCAGGCTTCGTTCATTGGTAGAAAAGATTTCCGGGACGGACGCCAATGTACTTATTACGGGAGAGAATGGTACTGGCAAGGAAGTCCTTGCCCGTGAGATACATAGATTATCGGCAAGATCATCAGGCCCAATGGTTGCCGTTGATATGGGCGCCATTGCCGAGACTCTTTTTGAAAGTGAATTGTTCGGCTATGTAAGTGGTGCCTTTACGGATGCAAAATCAGATAAGGCGGGAAAATTTGAAATCGCACGAGGCGGAACTTTGTTTTTGGATGAAATAGGTAATCTATCCTATGCGTTGCAATCCAAATTGTTGACCGTTTTGCAGAGAAGATCCGTTGTGAGAGTCGGCAGCAACAGGGAAATTCCGGTGGACATAAGATTGATCTGTGCAACCAACCGGGACCTTGACGATATGGTGGCAAGGGAACAATTCAGGGAGGATTTGCTTTATCGCATAAATACTATTGTGATCCATTTGCCGGCACTGCGTGAGCGGAAGGAAGATATAATTCCTCTTGCCGGGATATTTTTAAAAAAATACGGAAAGATGTATGGGAAACCGGAAGTTCATTTTACGACCGGTGCCGTCGGGAAACTTTATGAGCGACCCTGGTATGGGAATATTAGAGAACTGCAACATGTTGTTGAAAAGGCCGTTATAATGTCCGATGGTTTGGCAGTGTTGCCGGATGCAATTGAGACGTCACAGCCAAAACAAGACAGACGCAGGAACGATATCACCACAATAGAGGAAATGGAATGCCAGTTGATAGAGAATGCAATGGCAAAATGCAGCGGCAATTTATCTTCCGTTGCGGAGCAACTTGGCATATCCCGACAGACTCTATATAATAAAATAAAAAAATACGGACTGTAACATTTGACGTAATGACTTCAATTGCAAAAATAGGTTCTCCCCGTTTGATAGCTTATTTGCTCATCTGGGCTGCCGTTACTGTCGGGACCGTGATTTTTTTACAGAACGGATTTGTTGTATTCTCCGTTATTGCCGTCATTGCATGGGTTGTGCTTCTGAGGGCTATATACCAGACTTCTCGACGTAATGTTAAAAAAGTCGCCCTGATGTTCGATTCCATAGACAATGCCGATTATGCCTTTAAATTTGCGACGGATCACGGATCTTCCGACGATCTGTTGGTCAATACTTCTCTGAACAGAATGATACAGATTTTGCTTAAGGCCCGCAGCGACGCGATGCAGAAGGGAAAGTATTATGAATTAATTATCAATTCCGTAAATACCGGAATAATAGTTCTGGATGAGAAAGGGAATGTTTATCAGACAAACAGGGAAGTTTTGAGACTGTTTGGTCTTTCCGTTTTTACACATGTTTCCCAGTTGCGCCGCATAGATGCAAAGTTGGAACAATTGATCGAGAGTATTCAGCCCGGAGGAAAAAACCAGATTTCCTTTCCAAATGAAAGAGGCATCATACATCTTTCCGTGCATGCTTCTGGTATGAAATTGGAAAAATCGAATATGCGGATCATTGCAATAAATGATATCAACAGAGAACTCGATGAAAATGAGATTGATTCATGGGTAAGGCTCATAAGGGTCCTTACCCATGAGATAATGAATTCTCTGACGCCGGTGATATCGCTCAGTGATACTCTGCTTGAAAAAGAAAAACAATTTAAGGGAACCGGTGGTGTCGGGACCGATGAAATTTTTGACGGGCTTTCGACTATTAATAAGACCTGTGTAGAACTGACCGATTTTGTGGAGAATTACAGGAAATTCACTCATATCCCTAAGCCTGTTCCCTCTTTGTTTTTTGTAAAGGAGTTTTGTGTGAGAATGAAAAATCTATTCTCTTCTTACAGGGGGAAAAACGCTGATTATGAAGTGAATGTTTTGAAGAATATTGACCTTGAAGTGGATGTTCAACCGGATGATCTGATACTGTACGCTGATGAAAAACTTATTTCACACGTGCTTTCCAATATTTTAAAAAATGCGGTTGAGGCCATCGGTGTCAACGGCGGAAAAATCTGGATTAAAGGTTATTGTAATAAAACCGATGCTGTGTTTATTGATGTGATCAACAACGGGCCGGTGATCCCGGATGAAGAAATAGAGCATATTTTTGTTCCATTTTTTACTACCAAGCAAAACGGGAGCGGCGTAGGGCTTTCCGTATCGCGACAGATCATGCGTCTGAGCGGGGGAACTATTACCGTAAAATCCGATGTTGCCAACCGATTGACCTCATTTTCCCTGATGTTCCCATAACTTAGATTGTCAGTTTTGCCTTCCCCGATTTTTCGCTATTATGAAGGTTCAGTAAGCATTTTGCTTCCAACGGAAGCTATGCAAAGCAAGTACGATGAAAATACTTACTAATTATTTAGCCGGAGCAGGGGTTTCCATTTTGTCTCCGTGGTCTTTTGCAATGGCGTCATACCATTTTTGAGGATAGCCGTTTTGGTAAGGCATCGGAGGTATCTTGGCATTGTGTCCGTTGTTCATAAATGAACCGTCGGGATTCTGCTTTTTAATATTACCGTCTATGTATTTTACAAGAAGATATTCATCCAATTTCCTGAAGGTCTTAAACATGCGGTTTGCAAATTTCTCGCTCCAGCCGGTCAAATATTCTTTTACTTTGGTAGTGTCATTGTTGTTCTCTCTAAGAATTCTGAGAGCCTGGGCATCAATGTCCGGAACAATTTTGATTGCGCCGTTTTCATGCTCGTTTGCAGTTTTTCTAACCTCAGGAGCAATATCCTTATAGCGCAAATATGCAAATTGCGCAATTCTGTTAAATAGCCAGAAAGCTGAAGAATCCGAATATTGAATCATACTTCCGTTGCCGTCTCTGAAACATGTTGGAGCATTGTTTCCGCTACTGTAAACGGGTGTAAGGCAAGATGTTGCGGTGTCATCAACTCCAAACCAAATAATGCCGCCTATAGCATCGGGCAGCCAGGGACGAGCTTCTCCTACCAGCCAAAAACCTGTTTGCTGGGTGGCAACGGATCTTTCAAATTCATAAGTTTTTCCGTTAGAGGTAAAGGTCATTGGTCGCCATCTGTAAGGGCACTCAAAAGGACCGGCTCCCAAATCATGGGTAAAATCCATTGGCGTGTTTTCAAAATGATCTCTCATTGCATCCGCAACATCCTTAACAGTAAGAAGATGTGACGGCTTAATGTAAAGAGGCATTCTGTTGGAAGGGTTTGTTCCAAGAGCATAATCCAGATAATAGTTTGCATCTTTGTCTCCAATCTTTCCGCCTCCAAGAATGTTAAAAAAGCTCCAGACTCTTGTTTCACAACCTCTTAAAACCTCAAATGTTGCCGGGTCAAATGCTTCTGAAAAACTAAACTGCTCATCCGGTCCGTTATAGTATCCGTTCTCCTTTGCAAACTTAATAATGTCTTTTGAGTAAATGCAGTTTTCCTGATCATTAAGGGGGAAAGTTGTTATGCGAGAATAGTTTGCATGGCCGGAGATATAACCGTCCGGAATTTTTATTGCAACCCATGCCGCACCCTTGTTTATGTTTTTTCCCTTCTTGTCAAACTTCATTCCTTTCCCCACAATTTCCATTATCCACGCCTCATTCTTGTCTGCTATTGAGAATGATTCTCCCTCTGAACAGTAACCATAGGTATTAACAAAATCTGAAATAATCTTTATGGCTTCACGTGCAGTTTTTGCTCTTTGCAGGGTTATGTAAATTAGTGAACCGTAGTCCATTCTGGCGGTTGTGTCTACAAGAGATTCTTTTCCTCCAAAAGTTGTCTCAGTTATAATTACCTGGCACTCATTCATATTCCCCATTGTGGAATATGTGCGACGTGCTTGCGGAATTTCTCCAAGATATCTTCCCGTGTCCCACTCGTAAATTTTTAACATGCTGCCCTTGGGCCAAACTTGTCCTTGAACATGGTAAAGTTCACCATAAGTGGTATGTGAATCTGCTGCATAAGAGACCATTACAGAGCCCGTTTTAGATGCTCCCCTGGTCACAATGATATTTGTGCAGGCCTGTGAAGTATTATATGCGCCGCAAAAAATAACAGCGGCAGCTGCCGTAATGACGGCTTTTAAGTTTGATATCATAATGTTTATTAACTTTGTAGTTAACAAATATAGCAATATTATTATGAAGAAAATGTCCGTCGCGACGGTTAGGTTATTTATTGTTACTGCTTCAGTTTTATTATCTGCCGTTTGCGCTGTTCCTGTATTTGCACAGCAGCAGGAGAAAGAGAAGACGCCGGAAGAAGTTGCGGCCGCAGAGGTCAAGGCCATGGTAAGTGAGCTGAAGCTGAGCGAATCTCAGGAATTTTTTTGTGATTCTATTCTCACTCACAATTACACGTGCATGAAGAGTGATTTTGAAAGCCTGCAAAATTCAGGGATGCAGGAGGCAAGCACGTATCAGTTTCTTAAAGACAGATGGGAGAAAAAAACGTTGGAGGCATTAAAGAAAGTGCTTGATGACCAACAGTATATAAGATATTTAAGAAGAATAGGGAAGGGCAAGGACTACAAGAAGGGCAAAGACGGGAAATTCTATCTTAAATCAGATTTGGAGAAAGAAAAGAACAAGGACACAAATAAGTAAGAGAATAAATCCTAAGAGCAAGAAAATTACGAAATCTCTTATTTGTAAGATTCTTCTATGGCCAGTCTCAATTCATTGATATTGGTCATTATTTTTAACTCTCCTCCCTTTACAAATGAAATGTTGCCGGTTTGTTCGGAGACAACAATTACCGTTGCATCCGTTTGTTCTGTAAGTCCGGCGGCAGCTCTGTGACGCATTCCAAGATTTGCCGGAATATTTTGATTGTCGGACATCGGCAGGGTGCATCTTGCGGCAACCAATCTTGTTGTGTTCATAATAAGAGCTCCGTCATGCAGGGGGGCGTTTTTAAAAAAGATATTCTCTATAAGACGCCTGTTAACCATTGCATCAATTTTGTCACCCGTCTCAATAACAAACTCCAAAGACGAGGCGTGCATCATAACAATCAGCGCTCCGGTCTTAGTCTCAGCCATTCTGCGGACAGCTTGGGTAAGTTCATTCAGTGTTGTAAGAGGCACCTCTTTTTCCTCCTGGCCAAACAGCCTGCGTGCAAAATTACCTCCCCTTCTGCCTTTAAATGAGGTAGTTCCGATATGCAGCAAAAACCTTCTGATTTCCTGCTGGAAAATCACAATCAGCGCAATAACGCCAACGCCAAGCACTTGCCCCAAAATTGCGGAAAGCAAATTCATGTGGAGTGCTTTCACAACCACCCAGACAAAATAAATGACAATAATTCCGATAAAAATATTCATTGCGGGAGTCCCGCGTATCAGCTTGTAAATCTGATATATAAGGAGTCCGACAAGGATGATGTCAATAATATCTATCGGCTGTATGTTTATGAAATCAAACATGTTATTATTTTTTTCCCGATGGTTTTGCTGCTTTTAACGGCATCAAAATTAATGAAAAAGTTTTACAATCGGCATTTGCTCAATTAATGCGGACACCTACGCTACTCTACATAGGCTAATGTTGCAATGCTTACCTTGCATTTAATTCCCGCCTTCGTGCAAGCTTTAATTAAAATTCCGGCGCACGCCTCCAATGTTGCGCCGGTTGTAAGTACGTCATCTACAATTAGAAAATGTGCAATACAAAAATCAGCGTTGCCGGTTACAGAAACGTTCTCCCTTTTTGCGTTAATATTTTTTATGCAGCGCTTTAGTCCGGGCGGTGAAATTTTAAAAGCATCCTCAACATTTTTCCATCTGCTCCATCTGTCTTTCTGCGTTTGCGTCTTTGTAAAATGTTTGCGTTTAATGATTTGCGTGCATACACGGGCTCTTGCAGGGGCAACGGTTTTAAAGACGGGTACAACACCTCCGCTAAACTCGGATGCCGTGTAACCGCCGTTAAGTCCGTTTACAATACCGCGCGCAATGATTTCTGCCTGGTTAAATCCGCGCTTTAATTTTTTCCTCCAATGCAGCGGTACCGGAATTACATAATTTACAGGAATATAGTTGTCAGGCGGCTTGTTATTTCTCTTTTCCGCAGTACACATCCTTTTTCCCAGCATTTCCCCAAGATAAAGTCCAAGCGGTATATTACCCTTATATTTAATATCATACACGCACCGTTTATAATTATTGCGGAAAAACATAAGAGAATATACCCGCTCAATTTTTACGCGTCCCCAAAAAATCATCTCCGCAGGATTGTTTTTAAACTCCCAAAAATATGTAAGCGGAATATCTGCAAAACACTCCAGGCAAAAATGTTTTTCAAAGCCCATCAGTTCACTTCCGCATATATTACAGTGCCTGGTAATGAAGAGATTAAGCGCGGATTCCACAATGGATACTTTAATGTTAATCATCACACAATTATGTTAAAGTTGTATTTTGAACCGGAACTAAGTCAATGACGGAATTTATTGACGGCGTAGGGGGATACAAAATAATGGATAAAACATTACTTTTGCGTGCAATTAAAACAAAACTTGCATGCAACAAACCTGGAATTGTTTGCAATAAGAACAATTTATCTTAATTGAAACGCGGCATTTTGTCAAATAAACAAGTTGATGAATTTTTTTGATAATCACACACATTCGGAATTTTCTCCCGATAGCAGAATGACAATGGAGCAAGATATCGCCGCTGCAGTAGGCAAAGGTCTTGGGGGCATTGCAATTACAGATCATTTAGATTTGGATGTACCTCGCGATAGCGGCGCTTTTGTCTTTGATATTGCAGCGCAACAGAAAAAAATAGCCGAGTCCATTGGGAAGATAGATGAAACTATCGGGAGAATAAATGATATTCAAAAAGGAAAGAAAAAGCCTTTTAAAGTTTTAAAGGGGATAGAAGTGGGGCTTCAGCCTGTAAGTGTAAGGCACACACTGGATTATGTTGCTCAGTTTAAGTTTGATACGGTAATTGCATCCATACATTTTGTAGATGGACAGGATCCTTATTTCGGCAGTTACTATAAAGGTAAAACTCCAATGCAGGCTTACGGCAGAACGTTTGAATTGATGTTGTCCACGGCGCTTGAATATGAAGATTTTGATATACTTGGACACTTTGATTATGTTGCGCGCTATGCTCCTTATGATGATAAAAATGTCACTTATAAAGAGTTTGCAAATTATCTTGAGCCGCTGTTAAAATTTTTGGCGGACAATGGCAAAGCCCTGGAAATCAATACAAAATCATATGAGGCCGGAGTGAGCCACGGAGTGGGAACGGCAAAGGCCCTTAAGTTTGATTTGAATATTTTGCGCAGGTTCCGTGATTTTGGAGGAGAGGCGGTTTCTCTTGGTTCGGATGCTCATGACCCGGATAGGGTGGGGAACAATTTTAAGACCTATTGGCAAATGGTTCAGCATTGCGGCTTTAAATATCTTTGTTATTTTGAGCGTCGCAAACCTGTATTCTACAGACCGGAATAATCAGATTTTGTGTACCGGGCGGCGGATTTTAAATTTTTCTTCCGTGCCGTGATATAATCTTTTTAGATTGCTCAGGTGTGTAAGCCAGATGGTTACGCCGCAGACTATGCTAAAGATTCTTAGGGCCCATGTTTCTTGAGGGTCCAGCCATAATGCAAACAGCAAGTTTACCAGCAGAGGGAAACAAGTTACGGCCGCTATAACGCTTATGGAAATGTATCTTGTAAAGTATAAGACTATCAAGAAGATAACTGTGCATATCAGAACTGCTCCGGGGTGGATGGCCAGCAGTGCGCCGCAAAAAGTTGAAACTCCCTTGCCTCCGCGGAAGTGGTGGTAGAGCGGAAAAATGTGTCCTGCGACGGCGGCAAATCCAAATACAATTTGTGCGCAGACAAACAGATTGGGAGCATCCTTTAGCAACGGCAGAAAATAGACAAGACAGCAAGCGGCGGTTCCCTTTAAGAGGTCAATTACAAAAACCACAAGTCCCATGTGCCATCCCATAGCTCTTTGAACATTATTGGCTCCGGGGTTCTTGCTGCCGTATTCATGAATGTCTATTCCGTATATTTTTTTGGATAAAAAAATGGCGGGAGAGATTGACCCCAAAAGGTAGGAGACAACTATAAATATGATGAACAGCCAGATTGTTAATGTAACACTCATTAACTATATGCTTAAATAATTGCGGAGGTTTGCTGCATTTCTGTACAAATGCAAATGTAAAACTTTATCTTTGCAAATGAAATGAATCTAGAACAGAAACTTGGTTTTGATCAGATAAGGCAGAGCATAAAGATACGCTGTTCAACGGGTTATGCACAACAGCGGGCAGAGACGGAGGAAGTATCTTATAATCCGCAGACAATTGAGAAGCGTCTTGCTCTCACGGATGAGATGCGCCTTGTTGCAATGTTTGAGACAAAATTTCCACAGGGGGAGTTTATAGATTGTACTCAATTTCTTAAGGCATTAACGGCGGAGTTCAGCTGCATATCTGTGGAAAATTTGCGCAGGCTGCAGAATTTTTTGGAAAGTTTAAGGCAAGTATTATCATTCCTTAAAAACACCAGGCCGGAGCAATATCCTAATATTAAGCAACTTGCAGCGCCAATTCAATATTTCCCGGAGGTAAGCCGCCGCATAGATTCTATTCTGGATAAAAATGGAGAGATAAAAGATAGTGCCTCTGAGGAGCTTGCAAAAATCAGAAGAGAATTAAACACTACTCAAAACGCCGTCTCTAGAAAAGTGCAGAGTATTTTTAAAAAGGCTCAGAGTGAAGGTATTGCAGATGAGGATGCCAGTATTTCTGTTCGCGACGGGAAATTGCTTATCCCGGTCAGCACCTCCAACAAGCGCGACTTGCCGGGACTTGTTTTTGATGAGTCTTCTAGCGGCAAGACTGTTTTTGTGGAGCCGCTTGAAGTTGTGGAGATGAACAACAAGGTACGTGAACTTCATTTTGCCGAGCAGAGAGAGATTGCAAGAATTCTTGCTGAGTTTACGGATTTCTTAAGACCATATTTATCTGATATCCAAAAGGGAGCCGGGTTTATTGGAGAAGTGGATTTTATCCGGGCAAAGGCTGAGGCGGCAGGTATGATGCAAGCAGGCAAGCCAATTATTTCCAAGGACGGAGTGCTTAGAATTTCAAAAGGAAGACATCCTTTGCTTGAGGCTACACTGCGGAAAGAGAAAAAGCAGATAGAGCCCCTTTCATTAGAAATCAATAAGTTAAAGCATATTCTTGTTATTTCCGGCCCCAATGCGGGAGGAAAATCCGTATGTCTGAAAACTGTCGGGATACTACAATATATGTTTCAGTGGGGGATGCTTGTTCCTTGTTCTGAGGTTTCCGAATTTCCTGTTTTTAATAAAATATTTATTGATATAGGTGATGAGCAATCTATTGAAAATGACCTTAGTACTTACAGCTCCCATTTGATGAACATGAAAAATATGCTCAAAAATGCGGATGAAAAATCTTTGGTCCTGATAGATGAATTTGGAGCCGGAACGGAACCCGCGGCAGGCGGAGCAATTGCGGAGACAATTTTGGAAGAGCTGGATAAGAGGGGCGTATATGGTATAATAACAACGCATTATACTAATTTGAAAGTTTATGCGCAGAATAGCTCCGGGACTATTAACGGAGCGATGCAGTTTGACAGCGCAAAAATTCAGCCGCTGTATAAATTGGAACTTGGTGTTCCCGGAAATTCTTTTGCCTTTGAACTTGCGCGCAAAATGGGATTACCGGAAAATATTGTGCATCAGGCAGAAGAGAAAGCTGGTGAAAGTTTTGTGGATTTGGAAAGGCAACTGCGTGCGATATCAAAAAACCGTCGCAAACTGGATGAGAAACTTGCCAGAATAAAAAATACCGATAAAAATTTGGAGAGCGTTACTGAACGTTATGCCCAGGAACTGTCTGATATTAAGGAGACTAAAAAGAAAATTATTCAACAGGCCAAAGATGAGGCTCAGCAAATTCTTGTAGCGGCAAATAAAAAGATTGAGGCAACTATTAGGGAAATCCGTGAGAATCAGGCGGAAAAAGAGAGAACAAAATTAGTGCGCGAGGATTTGAAAAAATTTAATGAGTCTTTGGAACAGCAGAAGGATTCTAAGCAGGACAGAAATATTCAAGCTAAGATGGAGCAACTGGTTGCACGTAAGAAGAGGCAAGAGGAGAGGAAAGGGAGAAACATGCAACATGCTGTTCAGCAGAGTACTGCAGAGGCAATGAGAGACGGTTTAAATTTTGCGCATGGAGCTTTGCAAGAGGGAAAGTTTGTTCCGGGTGTGCTGCAGGTTGGGAGCAAAGTAAAAATAAAGGGGAGTGACTTGATAGGTGAGGTGATGCAGATAAGTGAGAAGTGGATTAACATTTCTGTCGGCGACATAATCAGCAAAGTAAAAAATGATTCTGTTGAGGTTATCTCTAATAAAGAATTTGAGAATGCCTGCAAGAGTGTGTATAAACCGCTAATTCACAACTCTTTAGAGATTGATGAACGTAAGTTGAATTTTAAAACCGAGATTGATGTAAGGGGGGAAAGGCTTAATGATGCGCTGGATATTGTTGCACGTTATATTGATGATGCTGAGCTCGTCGGAGCTTCTAAGGTGCGGATCCTTCATGGTAAGGGGACCGGTGTGCTTAAGGAGGAAATACGCAAGTTCTTAAAAACAATCCCCGCCGTGCAAAGCTGCACTGACGAGGATGTTCGTTTTGGCGGTTCCGGCATCACCATTGTCCAAATGAAATAAATCCCTTGTGTTATATTCCAAATGCTTTCTTCACCTTAGGCACCGCATCCAGCAGCTCCCAGCCAAAGAATTGCACTCTCTTTTTTACGTTCTTACCGTTTCTGACAACCGTTACTTCTCCAACATAAGGCGTACGGCCCATGTGACCGTAAGCTGCTGTTGGCAAGTAGATTGGGTTTTTCAATTGGAATTTATCTATTATCACTGCGGGGCGCAGGTCAAAAATTTCTTCGACTATTTTTGCAATCTCTCCGTCTGACATAACAGTTTTGCCGCTTGCGGCAGGTCCGCCGTTTTTGGCAACCCTTACGGTTCCAAACGTGTTAATGAAAATGCTTAGCGGCTTTGCAACTCCGATTGCATAAGAAATCTGAATTTGAACTTCATCTGCAACTCCTGCAGCTACCATATTCTTAGCTATATAGCGTGCTGCGTATGCAGCGGAACGGTCTACTTTGCTTGCGTCTTTTCCGGATAATGCTCCGCCGCCGTGTGCTCCGCGTCCGCCGTAAGTATCCACTATTATTTTTCTCCCTGTCAACCCCGTGTCTCCGTGAGGTCCGCCAATTACAAACTTGCCTGTCGGGTTTACCAGAAGTTTATAATTGCAATCAAACAAGCCTTTCAGACGTGCGGGTAGTTTATTGATTAATCTAGGCATAAGGATGTTCTGCACATCGTTCTTGATTTTCTTAAGCATCTCCGTATCCGGCGCAAACTCATCATGCTGTGTTGATAATACAATCGTGTGAACTTTAACAGGTTTTCGGTTGTCAGAATACTCTATCGTGAACTGAGACTTTGCGTCGGGCCTCAGATAAGGCATCAGCTTTGTATTCTTTCTGACCTCCGCCAGCTCTTGCAATATCCTGTGGGATAGCCATATAGGAAGAGGCATATAGTCATCTGTCTCCCGACATGCATATCCAAAAATAATACCCTGGTCTCCTGCACCTTGATTGTATTTATCTTGTTTCTCCACGCCGCGTCTGATGTCTGCGCTCTGTCCGTGAAGGGCGGAGAGAATGCCGCAGGAATTTCCGTCAAACATATATTCGGTTTTTGTATAACCTATGCGGTTAATAATTTCTCTGGCAGTATGCTGAATATCAACATACGCATCCGAGTGAGCTTCCCCGCCCACAACTACAAGGCCGGTGCTCACAAAAGTTTCACAGGCAACCTTGCTCTCAGGATCCTGTCTTAAAAATTCATCTAGTACTGCGTCCGAAATCTGGTCTGCAACCTTATCCGGATGTCCTTCTGATACTGATTCTGATGTAAATAAAAAAGCCATAACTAAATATTTTAAATTAAACACTTAGTGTAGGAATTTGACTTTGTGCGTGCTGAAAATCCGTCCGGCAGATGTGCCGCCCGTTCCTTTTAGCATTTTTTAGCGTGGTTGCAAGCAGTCAAATCTCTCCACCTTTGGCGGCAAAGGTAGTCAAAGATTATGAATAATTAAAATTGTTGATAAAAAATTGTTAAATAAGTGCTTCACCTATTTTGAAGAATTTTATTTTCTTGTAAATTTGCGCTGCTTTGAAAGAGCTGGTGAAAAACCGAATTAATTTACAAAACCTTAAATAATCAAATCATTTATGAAACAAACTATTAAGCTTTTTGCCTTGACAGTTCTGAGTTTGTTTATAGCTGTGTCATCCTATGCACAGGTTACAACATCCTCTATGAGCGGCAAGGTAACAGAGAAGGACGGGAGTCCTGTAGTTGGCGCTGCTGTTATAGCAACGCACACGCCATCCGGCTCCAGGTACTATTCAACTACCGATAATTCCGGTAATTATCGTATCTTGAATATGAGAATTGGAGGTCCTTATGAAGTTGAAGTATCCTTGCTTGGATACGGCAGCAGCAAATCAGGCGGTGCTTACTTAAAACTAGGCGAGAACTTTGTTAAGAACGTTGTGATGAACGTTGAGGCAGTGGCCCTTAATGAAGTTGTAGTTCAGGCAAAGGGAAACAACCCCATAATGAACTCTGATAAAAATGGTGCTTCCACCAACATCAGTTCCACACAGTTAAGGCAGCTTCCTTCTATCAGCAGGGGTATCACAGACTTTACAAAGATGACCCCTCAGGCTAACGGAACTTCATTTGGAGGCCGTGATAACCGTATGAATACCATCACGATAGATGGTGCCGCATTTAACAATAACTTTGGATTGAGTACATCTCAAATCCTTCCGGGCGGAGATGCTCAGCCAATAGCATTGGATGCTATTGAGGAGGTTTCCGTTAATCTTGCTCCATTTGATATTAGGCAATCTCAGTTTACCGGCGCATCAATCAATGCAGTAACAAAGAGCGGAACTAACAAATTTTCTGGTTCTGTTTACACATACTTGAGACCTAAGAAGTTCACCGGAAACAAGGTTGGCGACAATACGGTTACAGGTGCTCGTGATTCTAAATCAGAGACATATGGTGTTACGTTTGGCGGTCCTATAATTAAGAACAAATTGTTCTTCTTTGTTAGCGGCGAGTATGAGAAAAAGACCACTCCTTCCGGAGCATGGGAGCCCAGCACAAATGGTGCATCAAGTACAGCTACAAAGACTTCCCGCACAACAGTTTCTGACTTAAAGACTATGCATGATTTCTTATTGAATACTTACGGTTATGAGGCTGGTTCATATCAAAACTTCCCTAACTTTAAGAGCGATAACCACAAGATTCTTGCAAGGATTGACTGGAACATAAACAAGAATAACAAGTTTACCGTAAGGTATAATGAAGTTGTTGGTACATCGGATCAGCTTACTAACTACAATTCCGCTCCAAATCCTAGGGGGTCCGGACGTAGTTCTGATAAATCCGTTTCTTTCAGCAATTCATGGTACGGCTTTAAGAATACCGTTAGAAGTATAACGGGTGAATTGGATAGCCACTGGGGAAAAGTTTCCAATCAGTTGCTTGCCTCTTACACTATGATTGAGGATAAGAGGACTTCTGACAGTGATGTATTCCCATTTGTAGATATTTACAAAGGTGGTGACCAGTACATGGCATTTGGTTATGAGCTGTTTACTTACGGCAATGATGTAAAGAACAATACTTTCTCTGTAAAAGATAACGTTTCTATAAACCTTGGAGACCACAACTTGACATTTGGAGCTTCATTTGACAAGTTGTACTTTAAGAACGTATATATCAGAGAAGGAACATCTTATTATAGATATGATTATAACAACACAAAGGACCCTGCAACAGGTATAACTTATGCGGACGGTTTGGCTGCATTCTATGCCAATGCAACTCCTACAACATTTGCTATAACCTATGGCTATAATAATCAGTCTACTCCGGGTGTTGAACTTTCATTTGGCCTTGGTGCGCTATATGCACAAGATGAATGGCAGGTTAATGATGATGTTAAAGTTACTATGGGTTTAAGAGCAGAACTTCCGTTCTATCTTAACAGTTTGGATGACAACCCTGCAGTTGACGCTTACGGCTTCAACAGTTGGAACAATGCATTTAAAGATCATTACACAGTTGGCGCAACAGCTGCAAAAAACTACTACATGAACAGCGGCAAATGGCCTCACAGAAAACTTCAGATAAACCCAAGAATTGGTTTCAACTGGGATATTAACGGCGACAGAAGTCTTCAGTTAAGAGGCGGTACGGGTTTGTTCAGCGGAATGCTTCCATTTGTATGGTTTACAAACCAGCCCGGTGGTTCAGGCATGATTCAGTCTCCTGAGACTATGATTACTTCACTTTCTACATTGGCAGCAAATAACATTACTTTCAACAAAGATTACAAAGCAATGATAGCTGCTCACCCTACATTGTTCCCTACAACTCCCGGTAAACTTCCTTCAGGTTCAGCTCTTTGCGAGGTTGAAAAGAACTTCAAAATGCCTCAGGTATGGAGAAGTGACTTGGCTTTGGACATAGCTCTTCCTTGGAATATGGTATTTACTGTTGAGGATATTTTCTCTAAGGATATTAATGCAGTTATGCAGAAAAATGTCAATTTGGAATATCCTTCAGGATACTACAAAGGCTTAGATAATAGACCTTATTGGAGTGGCAATAAAATTAACTCTTCATTGAGTTCTGCAATGGTTCTTACAAATACAAGCAAAGGATACCAGAACTCTTTAACCGGTCAGTTGACCAGAAACTTAGCCAGAGGGCTTTCCGGTTCCATCGCTTACACTTACACTGTTGCTAAGGACGTTACAAACAACCCCGGTTCTACGGCCTCTTCAGCATGGAGCGCTAACTCAGTTGTTTCTTATTTGAATGACCCCGAACTTGCTCCTTCAGGATTTGCAGTTCCTCACAGAGTAGTTGGTAATTTATCATACAGATTTGAATGGTTGAAGCATTTTGCAACGACTGTATCTTTATTCTATGATGGTGAGTCACAGGGAAGATATGATTTTTGTTACTCTAATGATATGAATCAGGATGGAAATTCATCTGATTTGATGTACATTCCTGCAACAAAGAATGACATTACATTTGTTACTTCTACTTATCAATATACCAATCCAGCTAAGGTTAAATTTAATTACACAGTAACAGACGATCAAATGAGAGATGCTTTCTGGAAATTGGTAGAGGGCAATTCTTATTTGAAGAGCCATAAAGGAAAATATGCTCAAAGATATGGTTATGTCGGACCATGGCATAACAGATGGGATGTAAAAATCCTTCAAGATATCTTTACTAATTTTGGTAGCAACAGAAGATATACTCTTCAGTTGAGTTTGGATATTATTAACGTAGGCAACCTTCTTAACAAGAATTGGGGTGCTTACAAGACAATAGGTTCTGCTTCTTATGACAGAATTCGTCCTTTGACATTTGTTAAGGCCGTTAACGGGGTTCCAACTTATAAGTTGAATGCTTCAGCTGCCGGAGAGAGCGATTCTGCAGAGGCAATCATAAGCAGATTTATGGATAGCAACATTTGGCAGAAGAATGTTACCACAGGTAGTACTTGGGGAATGTTGTTTGGCGTAAGATTGTTGTTCTAAATATTGTAGTTGAATTGAAAAAGGTTGCCCGCAAGGGCAGCCTTTTTTTTTTGTGATATTGTTTTAATCAATTAACATCTTTTGCCCAGAACCATTAAACTATACTTGATTCAAGTAGCCCCCGCCCCATAGTACCGGCATGACAACGTACTTCTCTAAAGCAATAATAACATCTTAATAAATAATTTTCTATAACCACATTTGAATAAACTTAAATACTCCGTTTAGCAAGCTTGATTGCTTGTTAACGGGTAAAGCGAGAGCAAACTGCAGGCATTCAATATTGCAGCTTGTTTGAAATAGGTGTTGGGAAATTATTTATCCTTTACTTATCTTTCAGGATGGCGTAAACGATTTTGATATACGGGTAATTCTTATTGGCCGGACCGTTGATTCTCCCCATGCTGTAAGTGGTTGCATCAAGATTATACGTGGTTGAACTGGAGCTGGAATAATATGAACTTGAGGAGGATACAACAATTGGCATAATCCACATTTTATATTTTGGCTCTGCCGCAACTTCACTCCTGTCTGCTTTCATTATTTTTTGCACGGTACTTGCCATTTGTCCGGCATAGTAATAAAGAGACCTGTTAATTGCTCCAACATTGTTACTTGTGCTGTAAACATCGCTTAGAGGATAGTAATAGTAATCTGTGGTATCTGCAACTCTGTGACAAGGGTACAAGTACTGCTGGTAGTAACTTGTTACTCTGCTTTCATCTGTCGGGAGCTCATAAGGCAAAACATACTCCGCACCGCTTATTAAGATTCTTTTGCTATCATATCCCATTTTTCCGGCCCAATTATCTAGAGTGTCTTTAAGAACAAGTGGATCTATATATGGTTTGATGCCGCCAATTCCCTCAATGTCAATGTATTCTTGCGGAGTGTCTGATGCAAGAGTTTTTGACTCGTATGTAGATTCATTCTGGGCATAGTCAACGCCAAGAGCAAATGTGACTGTTGTATCTTTTCTGGCCAGCCCGCTTTTCCATGTCGGTTGGAAATTGATTTGCATATACATGTAGCTGGATGTAACGGTCCATTTGTTTAGCCTGCCTCCATAGGTTCCGGCCGCAGGCGGGTCACAGGTAAAATATAAGCCTTTATACCCTTTGACAAAATGAGTTGTAGAATCCAGTTGCAGTTTAGTAGCTTTAAGGATATCCTCTCCAAAACTATTGTTAAGGTAGATTGTAAGAGAGTCAGCGCCCGTATAAACCGTACTGCCTATATTTATTTGATTATGAATATAATCGGAACTCTTAATCATGTTGTTGTACTTATCGGTAGTGTCAACATATTTATTCATTCTGTACACATGAATATTTTGCGTAATTCCTTCTTGGCTTTTATCCGTAATGGTGTTTCCGCTCATAATCATAGTGATGTAAAATTTCTTAACGTAAGCACCTGTGCCAAAGTTTAATCCGGAAGAACTGGGGGCAAAGTTAGTTGCGGATGTAAAATTTGCAAGCCCAAATTCTTTTGTTCTTATTGCTCCAAAATAACCGTATGATGCATTAAGAGCCTGCAGACTGTCGGGCATTTTGGTTTTAAGAGGTAAATGAAAAGTTGCCGTACCAACTTGCATTATATAGTCATTGGGAACGTTATTGTCTCCAATGGTTTTATCCACTGATATACAAGAATATGTAAGAAGTGATGCCGCGGCCGGCAAAATCAGATAGCGGAAGAAAGCCTTTAATTGCATTATACTTTTAATAATTTGTCGTAAAACTTAATGTACTTATTTGTGTACGAGGCGTTTCCGGCACTTATTTCTGTAAAAGGAAGTGTTGGCAACTTGCGCTTAGCCACGTAGTCAAGGACTTCCTTATTAACATTATTACTTCCCAGAATTATTCCGTCAGCATACTTGACAGCTAATTTAGCAAGATTTATGCCATTAGGATTGCCAAGCACATCCATATCCGCCGGAGTCACTCCTTGCATCAGCGCCTTTTTCACAAAACCGGAGGAGAATTTTTCCTTAGAAATTTCATCGTAAAGTGAAAGAACAATTTTGCTATTTGCAAATATCGGGTCTGTTCTATAAGACATTTTCAGATACAGCGGAACAAGGTGAGTCACCCATCCGCCGCAATGAATAATAGATGGCTGCCATCTTAATTTTTTTACAGTCTCCAACATTCCGCGTGCAAAGAAAATTGCGCGCTCGTCATTGTCTGCAAAAAATTTCCCCTTCTCATCCGTATACAAAAATTTTCTCTTGAAATAATCCTCATTTTCAATAAAATACACTTGCATGCGGGCCTGCTGGATAGAGGCAACTTTTATTATTAAAGGTCTGTCGAGATCATTAACAACTATATTCATTCCGCTAAGCCTGATGACTTCATGCAATTGATTGCGGCGCTCATTTATGAGCCCGTATTTTGGCATGAAAGCTCTTATCTCTATACCGTTTTCCTGTGCTGCCTGAGGCATATAGCGGCCGGCTACAGAAATTGTATCTTCGGGCAGGTAAGGTGTAATCTCACTGCTTACATACAATATTTTAACCGACTCTCCCATAATACATATTATCCTCTTGGCAAAGGTAGTAAAAATTTTTGAGATTTAAAGGTAGCTTTTTCATATCTTTGGTGGCGATTTATGAGAAGCAAGGAGAAAAATTCATTAGGGGGGCGGTTGTTGCGGTCGTACGTTTCATCCGTCATAAGCATCTCATTGGTGCTGTTTATTGTGGGCATTTTTGCGGTTTTGGCTGTAAATGCCCGCGAGGTTTCTGATTATTTTAAAGAGAACATAAAGATTTCTACAATCTTAACGGAGGACGCCACTCAGGTGCAGGCGGAATCTTTTTGCAAAAATGTTGCAATGCTGCCGGCTGTAAAATCTACGCAGCTTATCAGCAAAGAGCAGGGAACCAAGGAGATGAAGGAGTTGCTTGGAAATGATTTTCTGGATGTATTTGAATCTAACCCAATTCCAATATCCGTGGAGATACAGTTGAATCCAAATTATTTTCATCCCGATAGCGTAAAAGTTCTTAAGCGTATGTTAAAAGAGGACCCGCTGGTTGACGACGTGGTTTATCAAGAATCTCTTATTGAGACAATTAACAAGAACATGCAGAAGATTGGATTGGTACTGGTTGTGTTTATTGCTCTGCTTATGTTTATTTCCGTTGTGTTAATTAACAACACGGTGCGTCTTAATGTTTTCTCAAAAAGATTTTCTATTCACACAATGCAGCTAGTTGGAGCAACAAAGGGATTTATCCGGCGACCGTTTATGTACAGGGCTATATTTCAGGGGCTTATAAGTGGGATTATTGCAATTTGCGCTTTGGTGGGCGTGTTGTTTTTAATTAGAAAGGAATTCTCCAGCATATTTTCAATTATTAATTTGCAGATAATGATAGAAGTTTCTGCCGGCGTAATTTTGCTTGGCGTTGTTATCTGTTTGATTTGCACGTATTTTGTTGTTAATAAGTTGGTAGGATTGAGCGGCAATGAATTATATACATAGAATATGAAACAGAAAAACATACAAAAAACTAATTCTGCTCAGGAGCAGAATTTTGCAATTCCAAAACAGAATGTAATGTGGATTCTTATAGGATTGGGCATTATGGTTCTTGGTTATATTTTTATGATTGGCGGCGGCAGCAAAGACCCCAATGTTTTTTCCCCCGCAATTTTTAGTTTTACAAGAATGGTGATTTCTCCAATCTTAATATTGGGCGGCATTGTGGTTGTGATTGTTGCCATCATGAAAAAAAACATCAAGAAGTGCGGTTCTAATAAGGAAAACAGTTAATTATGAATTGGATACAAGGTTTGTTATTAGGACTGGTACAAGGGTTCACGGAATTTCTGCCGGTGAGCAGCAGCGGACATCTGACTATTTTTCAGGAACTTTTTGGAATAGGCGGGGAGACAAATCTTAAGTTTGATGTGACGGTGCATGTTGCTACAGTGCTGAGTACTATTGTCGTATTCCGCAAACCTCTTGGAAGATTAATCAAAGGCTTTTTTGCACGCGGCATGAATGGGGAAAAAGATTATGTTTTTAAGATATTGGTTTCACTTATACCCGTCGCGATAGTTGGCTTTACCTTGAATGACTTGGTGGAGAAAATTTTCTCTACGGATTATATTGCATCTCATACCGGAAACGGTTTGCTTTTTGTAGGCTGTATGCTGATTGTCACCGCTTTGTTGCTGGATTGCAGTGAGAGGATAACGGCGCGCAATGAGAAAAAAAATGCTGCGGACTCACAAGATAAAACCGCTGTTGGAACGGATGGCAAGTTGTCTGTCGCCGAGTCTGAAACATCTCTTTCAAAGCAAGAGAGTAACGGGATTGATTATTGTGATAATTCTGCAATTAATTATTGGCAGGCTTTTGTTGTTGGAATAGCACAGGCCGTTGCCGTTCTTCCGGGTCTGTCACGTTCAGGTGCAACCATTTCTACCGGACTGCTTTGCAAGGTTAAAAAATCTTCCGTTGCGCAATTTTCATTTTTGATGGTTATTATTCCGATTTTAGGTCAGGCATTTTTGGATGTTTATAAAGCTCTTAAAAATGCCGGGGATGTTGTGGCTTCCACGGGTGCTGCAGCCGATCCGGGAACCGCTGTTGCAGGCACCTCCGCAAGCATCGGATTTTTACCGTTGCTGTTTGGATTTCTTGCAGCATTTTTTGCGGGATGGGCTGCATGCAAATGGATGGTCAAACTTGTTAAAAATGTTAAGCTTACAGGGTTTGCCATTTATTGTGCAATAGCCGGAATTCTTTGTGTTGTGCTTCCTTATATGTTGCATTAATGGTAGAGAAAAACTTATATTTTTTTGTGTCGGACGTACACCTGGGATTGAACTATAAAAATCCCGTGGAGAGAGAGAAAAAATTCTCCTCTTTTCTTAACGGTTTGCCTCCTCAAACAAAAGAAGTTTTTCTACTTGGGGATATTTTTGATTTTTGGTATGAGTATAAGGATGTGATTCCCGTTGGTTTTACAAGGACATTGGGGGCAATTGCATCTCTTGTGGACAGAGGAGTTAAGGTGCATTTTTTTAACGGCAACCATGACGTTTGGACGTATAGATATTTCCGGAAGGAGCTTGGATTAATTATGGAGAAGCAGCCTGCGGTTTTTGAAATTGAGGGGAAACGTTTTTGTCTGGGACACGGAGACGGGCTGTTTGGAAATGACCCGGGGTATGCATTTTTGTATAGTATTTTTCACAACAGATTTTTGCAGATTTTATTTAGCGGAATTCATCCGCGATGGGCTTTTTTACTTGGGCACGGATGGAGCAAACACAATAGGCTGACCCGCGGGCAGGCTTCTCCGGAGGGAGCGCAATTGACTATCAATAACTGCATTGCGTACGCGGAAGATTTCCAAAAAAAATATGATGCGGCGCAAAATTCTGCACTAACCGGAGCACAGACTGTCGGGAATAAAACAGACTTGCAGTCCGTCCGGAATAAAATAGATTATTTCATCTTTGGGCATTTTCATATTCGTACAGAGCAAAAATTGCAAAACGGCTCCGAGCTGTTCATGCTTGGTGACTGGATCTATAATCCGGATTATATTGTTTTTGACGGTGAAACCTTAAGAAATGTTTCTTTGTAGGCTCAGCTATTCTTATCTCTGGTATCCGAACATTGAGAAATAGAGGGCGTCAAACGAGCCCTCCTGGTAGAGCACAACAAGTTCTTCTACTTGCCGGTCCGCTCCAAATTTGTCATACGGCTTTTTTAAATCTGAACCAAACATGCGCGCCACCAGCTGCCAGAATCCTGCGGAAAGTCTGCCGCGGTATTGGCGGATTATATAGAAAGATGTTCTTCCCAATTCCCTGTCTATCAGCTTCATTAAGAGTTGCCCTTGCGTAATTGTCAGATTTCTCATTGGTTTTTCAAATTGCTTGAATAACTTATCCTGATATTCCTCTATGTATTTATCTCTCTCCCGACGGCTAAAATTATTTACCGCAAGGACACTGTCGGCTTCCCTTATTATTCCTCTGGCCTGAAGCGCATAAGGATACACTTTCTTAAAATTCCAAACAAGCCGCCTGTATTCTCTCCACACTTTGGCCTTGTACCATTTGCGTACGGTTTCAAATTTGAATACGGGAGGAAGCCAATCTATATATGTTGTGTCTCCGTTATCTTCAACCTTATAATACATTACCGCCCATTCTGTTGCGCCCTTATAACGCTCTCTGTCTTTTTCTACTTTGGCCCACATCTGTTCTCTGATTTTGTCATCTGCAGCTCTTTTTTTAATACGTGCGGCAATGGCGTCTTTATCATCTTTCACCTCTTTATCCATCATGTTGCCTGATGGATTTACTTGCGGATTTCCTGCATAAGGTTTGGAGAATAAAGATTTTGGGTGAGTAATCTGGTTGTTGACGGGAACTCTCTCGGCTTTAATTTGTTCCTTTTTGTTTTGGGCGGAAACATTTTTTACTCCACACAAAAGCATTGCTACCGCCAGCAACAAAATGCAGCCGAAGCGGTAAAATGTTGTCGTGATAAAAGAAATATTTATGTCCGTCTTTATCCCCTCCATATCCCCTCCATTGCGCGATTGGTCTGCAAAACTAATGCAAAAGTTGTATATTTGTCAACCTAAATACGATATAGATGTACAATTTTTTTAATTTTCAAGGCTTTACTCCATGGTCCTTTTTTGTAGACATGGGTATGATATTCGGTCTTATTCTTGTCGGCAAACTTATCAGAGTCAAGGTCAATCTGGTGCAGAAACTTTTTGTTCCCCCCAGTTTAATTGCCGGACTTCTTGGACTTGCATTTGGACCTAACGGTCTTGGATGGCTCCCGTTCTCAAACAATCTTGCCTCTTATGCGGCGGTAATGATTGCGCTTGTTTTTGGTTCTTTGCCGCTTTCCTCTCCAAAATCTTCTGTAAAAGAAGTGGTTACAAGAGTAGGGCCAATGTGGATTTATGCACAGGTAGGAATGCTGGTGCAGTGGGGACTTATGGGATTGTTTGGTTTATATGCACTTAAGCTAATATGGCCAGGGCTGAATGATGCATTTGGAGCCATGCTCCCGACAGGTTTTTACGGCGGACACGGAACCGCCGCTGCAATTGGAGGTGCATTTAAAAATATGGGATGGGATGACGCCATGAGTCTTGGCATGACTACCGCCACGGTTGGAGTTGTCCTTGCAATTGTGGGCGGTCTGGTTATAATTAAACGTGCCGCCAGGAAAAAACAAACTGCGTTTATTACTGATTTTAAGGACCTTCCAAATGAATTGCGCACCGGACTTCTTCCAAAAGAGAAAAGAGATGATGTTGGTGAAAGTACAACCTCTTCTATATCTATAGAGACATTGACGTTCCATTTTGCCCTTGTATTTTTTGTTGCATTCTTGGGATATGTGCTGAGCGTTGCAGTTAAGAATTGGTGTAGCGGAATGCAGGCCCCCTATAATAACATGGAACTTCCGGTATTCTCCTGCGCTTTTATTGTCGGCTTAATTTTCAAGAAAATATTTGACAGAACCGGCGTCACAGATTATATATGCCCAAAGACAACGCAGCGTATTGGAAGTTTCTTTACGGACTTGCTGGTTGCCTGCGGTGTTGCATCCATTAAACTGGCCGTTATTGTTAAGTTCTGGGTACCGCTTCTTGTAATGTTGGTTGTGGGCACAATTGTGGTCTATGCAATTACATTCTATTTTGGAAAGCATCTTGCTCACAACTATTGGTTTGAGCGCTCAATTTTTGCATGGGGCTGGTGGACAGGTACTATGGCAATGGGTATTGCATTGGAAAGAATCGTTGATCCGGATATGAAGAGCAAGACCATGGATGATTATGCGCTTGCATATCTGCCAATTGCGCCGGTAGAGATAATTTTAATTACTTTGGTCCCGATAGCCTTTACTGCCGGATGGGGCAATTGGCTGATGTGGGCTTGTCTGATATTTAGTGCGCTGTTGCTGTGGCTTGCCGTGAAGATGAAATGGTGGACAAAGAAAGCAGTTGTAAAATAATCTGTTGGGAGCGTTAATGTATAATGAGAAAAATTGGAAAATATTTATTGATTGCGGTAACGGTTGCCCTTTGCAACTGCGCCGGCAAACAGAATGCAACAGCTCAGAGCGCTAAAAAAGTCGTCTCTGTAAAACGTGCTGCAGTACAGTCTGTTGAACAAATAGCGCCAAAACCTGTTAGCATGCCGCTGCCTGGCGCGCCAAAACATAATGCGTACAATCTTACCGATGCGCAGTATGCGGTGCTTGCTGACAGTGTGCATAATTTTGTGGTATCTTTTGATACTCACAATGATACGGCAACATATATTATGCATCCAAACGGTGAATATACTGTTCCAAAAGGCCAGGTCTCTTTTGCCTTGATGGAGAAAGGCGGACTGGATGCTGCTTTTTTTGCAGTTTATCTGGAGCAGGGACCTTGGAAAAACAAGAAATCACTTGATTCTGCTTACCATTATTGCAAAGAGGAACTTCTCTCCTGGAAAAAATATGTTACCACAAAAAAGGGTGATGTTGCCGGCATCGCGTACACTCCGGACGATGTAATAAAGTTTAAGGCTCAGGGAAAGCGCGCTGTTGTTCTTGCAATAGAAAATGGTTATCCTCTTGGGAATGACGTTAACAGGGTAGATGAATTTTATAAGATAGGAGTCAGGTATATCACATTGAGTCATAATTCCGCAAATCAAATTTGCGACGGCTCTAGAGAGTGGAGAACGGCTTGCTGGCACGGTGTTTCTCCGTTTGGTTATGAAGTTATTGAGAGGATGGAGCAACTGGGGATGATGGTGGATATTTCACATGTCTCTTCTGAGGCCCTTAAGGATGTGCTGAAGGTTGCAAAGGCTCCGGTAATTGCGTCACATTCCGCTTGCAGGGCGTTAAAACCCTCCCAGCGCAGAGATTTGACGGATGAGGAGATAAAGATGATAGCGGCTAACGGCGGCGTTATTCAGGTTGGCACCGGCAGATTCTTTTTGTCTGATGATTTGCCCGCCCACAAAGTAGGCGTTTCCGTTTTGGCAAATCACATTGACCATATTAAAAATTTGGTTGGCCCGCAGTACGTTGGACTTGGGACTGATTTTGACGGTGGCGGCGGAGTTGTTGGAATGGATAATGCCGGGCAGATGAAAAACCTTACTATTGAGCTGCTTAAGAGGGGATGGACGGTTGACCAGCTGCAAATGTTTTGGGGCGGAAACCTTATACGCGTCTGGAATAAGTGCATTGAGGTGAGCTCAAAGCTTAAGACAATAAAGCGGAAATAATCTGTCGGGATTTGTACAAAGATTTCCAAAAACGGAGATTTCAAATAATTTGCAAATCTGTAACTATGTGAGAATGGCGGTTTTGACCGTCATTTTTTTTTTGCCAAAGGGCATGAAATAAAACTCAAAAAAGTTTGCGCATTGAATAAATTATTATACCTTTGCACCCCGATACTCTGGCTCCGTTACAACTAAAGTATTGAAAATTAATAAGATAAAGCAATGTTACAACCAAAGAAAACCAAATTCAGAAGATGGCAGAAGGGCCGCATGAAAGGCGTTGCCCATAGAGGTAGTCAGCTTGCCTTTGGTTCATTCGGCATTAAGACCTTGGAGTCTTGCTGGATGACAGGACAGCAGATAGAGGCTGCACGTCAAGCAGTTGTCCGTTATATGAAACGTGAAGGAAACGTATGGATCCGCATATTTCCGGATAAGCCTTTTACTAGAAAACCTGCCGAGGTCCGTATGGGTAAAGGAAAGGGAAATCCAGAGGGTTTTGTTGCACCTGTTACCCCTGGAAGAATGTTAATTGAAGTTGAAGGTGTTCCTGTAGAGGTTGCCAAAGAGGCGCTTAGACTTGGAGCCCAGAAATTGCCCGTCTCTACAAAGTTTGTAGTCAGAAGGGATTACGTTAAACAATAATTGGAGATAATACCATGAAAACAAAAGAAATACGGGAAATGTCGGAGAAGGATCTGAGAGAGCGCATAGAGGCTAGCAGAGGCTCTCTTAATCAGATGCTTCTTAACCACGCAGTCTCTCCATTAGAGGATACGTCTCAAATTAAAAAAGCAAAAAAAGATATTACCAAGATGCTCACTGTCCTTAGTGAGATTGAGAATAAAAAACAATCTAAGTAATGGAAAGAAAGCTGAGAAAAGTTAGAGTCGGTGTAGTGGTTAGCAACAAAATGGATAAGTCTATAGTAGTTGCAGTAAAAACAAAAGAGATGCACCCTATTTACGGTAAGTTCGTAAATAAAACCACAAAGTTTGTAGCGCATGATGAGAAGAACGAATGTTCAGAAGGCGATACCGTAAAGATTATGGAGACTCGTCCTTTGAGCAAGACAAAGCGCTGGAGATTAGTAGAAATTGTTGAAAAAGTTAAATAGCTATGATACAGCAGGAATCAAGATTAATGGTAGCCGACAATAGTGGAGCAAAGGAAGTTCTTTGTATCCGCGTGCTTGGAGGAACAAAGCGTCGTTATGCCGGTGTTGGAGATAAGATAGTTGTAGCGGTTAAGAGCGCTATTCCCGGAGCAGATGCTAAGAAAGGCTCTGTTTCCAAGGCGGTTGTTGTAAGAACTAAAAAAGAGATCCGCAGACCGGACGGTTCTTATATAAGATTTGACGAGAACGCTTGCGTCCTTTTGGATAGCCAGGGTGAAGTCAGAGGTACGCGTATTTTTGGCCCGGTAGCCAGAGAGCTTCGCGACAACTTTATGAAGATTGTTTCACTTGCCCCTGAGGTACTATAAATAATAGGAGGGTATAATAATGAATGTAAAATTACACATTAAGAAAGGCGACACAGTCTTTGTTAATTCCGGCAATGATAAGGGTAAGCAGGGAAAAGTACTTGCTGTTGACAAGGCTAAGATGCGTGCCGTTGTTGAGGGTCTCAACATGATAAGCAAGCATACAAAGCCAAATGCTAAGACTCCGCAAGGCGGAATTATTAAGCAGGAGGCATCTATTCACATCTCTAATTTACAGGTTGTTGATCCTGTCAAAGGCGGTCCTACTAAGATTGGACGTCGTTTGAATGATAAGGGCAAACTTGTACGTTATGCTAAAAAGTCAGGGGAGGAAATTAAATAATGGCAGAAGAAGTAAAGAAGGAGCAGGCTCCTAAGGCAGCAGCTCCTAAACAGGATAAGGCTCCTAAAGCCGCTAAGCCTCAGCAGAATGCAAAGGCAGAAAAAGGCGCCAAAGGTGCGGCAAAGAAAGCAGTTGCAGATCAGGTAAAGCCTAAGGGTTGGATTCCCAATCTTGAGAAACTTTATAAGGACGAGATTATAGCAAAGCTTACAAAACAGTTTGGCTATAAGACAGTTATGCAGGTTCCAAAACTTCAGAAGATTACGATCAACGAGGGTCTTGGAAGTGCAACAGCAGATAAGAAAATTGCAGAAAACGCCCAGGCCGAGTTGTCTATGATTACCGGTCAAAAGGCAATCCTTACCTGTTCAAAGAAGGATATTGCAACTTTTAAATTGAGGAAAGAAATGCCGATCGGAGTAAAAGTTACCCTAAGACAGGCTAAAATGTATGAGTTCATGGAGAGATTGATAAAGGTATCTCTTCCTAGAATCAGAGATTTCAAGGGAATTGAGGAGAAGTTTGATGGTAGGGGAAATTATACCCTTGGAATTACAGAGCAGATTATCTTCCCGGAGATTGATATTGATAAAGTTACAAAAGTTGTCGGAATGGAGATCACTTTTGTTACCAGCACCAATAGTGACGAGGAAGCTCGCGCATTGCTTGCATCATTCGGTCTTCCTTTCAAGAAGAAAGCATAACTTTTTGCAGAAAAATTTTAAAAAAAGAATATGGCAAAAGAATCAATGAAAGCGCGTGAAGTTAAGCGCGCCAAACTATGCGCCAAATATGCCGAGAAGCGTAAACAACTTAAGAAAGAGGGAAATTACGCTGCATTGGATAAACTTCCAAAGAATTCCAGTCCGGTCAGATTACACAACCGTTGCTCTCTTACTGGAAGACCGAGAGGCTATATGCGCGTATTCGGCATCAGCAGAATTCAGTTCAGAGAGATGGCAAGCAAAGGCCTTATCCCGGGAGTGCATAAAGCTAGCTGGTAGCAGGTTGCATTATTGGATATCGGGCGCCGAAATGACGCTGGTAGAAAGATTAAAAAATTAAAAATTAAATTAAAATGACTGATCCAATTTCAGATTATTTAACAAGAATTAGGAACGCTTATCAAGCAGGTCACAAGGTTGTTGACGTTCCTTCCTCTAAAATGAAACAGGAGCTTACAAAGGTTCTTTTTGAGAAGGGCTATATTTTAAGCTACAAGTTTGAAGAGGGAAAACCTATCGGGAATATTAAGATAGCTCTTAAGTATCACCCTGATACTAAGCAGCCTGCTATCAAAAAACTAATAAGAATCAGCCGTCCGGGTCTTAGACAGTATAAGGGTGTTGCAGAAATGCCTCGCGTACTTAACGGATTAGGCGTTGCAATCCTTTCCACTTCCAAGGGTATTATTACAGACAAGGAAGCTAAGGAGCAGAACGTAGGCGGTGAAGTTTTATGCTACATTTATTAATAGAATTATTTTTTAATTATGTCTAGAATAGGAAAATTACCTGTAAGCCTTCCCCAAGCTGTCACCGTTACGGTTGGACAGGATAACGTGGTGAAGGTTAAAGGCCCTCAAGGTGAGTTGAGCCAAAAGGTTGACCCTGATATCAAGGTCACCGTTGAGGGAGGCGTAGTCAAGGTAGAGAGACCTACCAACCAGCCGCGCCACAGATCTTTGCACGGACTTTACCGTGCCCTAATCCACAATATGGTGATAGGAGTTTCTGAGGGATATAAAATTCAGCAGGAACTAATAGGAGTAGGATATCGTGTAGAAGCCCAGGGACAACTTTTAAAGTTTAGTCTTGGTTATTCTCACGATATTTATTTTCAGCTTCCAATTGAAGTTAAGGCGGAAGTTCCTCAAGTTAAGAAGGGTGCAAACCCAATATTAGTTCTTTCAAGTTGTGATAAACAGCTGGTTGGAATGATTGCGGCAAAGATTCGTTCATTCCGTAAACCGGAGCCTTATAAGGGCAAGGGTATCAAGTATGCAGGAGAGTATATCCGCAGAAAAGCCGGCAAGACAGCAGCAGCTAAATAACAGGAGGAGAGATTATGAATAAGACAGAAAGAAGACAGAGAATACGTTATCGTATCCGCAAGAACGTTTCCGGAACTGCAGAGAAACCGAGGATGAGCGTATTCAGAAGCAATAAGCAGATCTATGTGCAGTTCATAGACGATGAGAAGGGTTTAACTATAGCAGCAGCTTCCTCTATGGATAAGGCAATTGCGCCTCAGACAAAGGGAAAGACCAGCGTAGAAGTTGCAGCTCTTGTTGGAACAGAGGCTGCTAAAGCCGCTGTAGCAAAGGGAATTAAAGAGGTTGCATTTGACCGCGGAGGTTACCTGTATCATGGAAGAGTTAAAAGTTTGGCAGATGCCGCGCGTAAGGGCGGACTTAAATTCTAATTATTATGGCAGAGAATTTTAAAGAGAAAGGTGTAAGAACTACAGATCTGGAATTAAAAGACAGATTGGTTGCAGTTAGAAGAGTTACAAAGGTGACCAAGGGAGGCCGCCACTTCAGCTTTGCCGCCATAGTAGTTGTTGGAGATGAGAAGGGTGTTGTTGGCTACGGTCTTGGTAAGGCTAATGAGGTCACAACGGCTATCTCCAAAGGAATAGAAGATGCAAAGAAGAATCTTGTAAAAGTTCCTCTTAGCAAAGAGACAATTCCTCATGAGCAAATTGCAAAATTTGGTGGTGCTGAGGTATTTATGAAACCGGCAGCTCCCGGAACAGGAGTAAAGGCAGGAGGCGCAATGCGTGTTGTATTTGAGTCAGTTGGTGTCCATGACGTGCTTGCAAAATCCAAAGGTTCATCAAATCCTCACAACCTTGTTAAGGCAACAATTGCAGCTCTTGCTCAGATGAGAGATGCTTATACCGTTGCGGGTGTAAGAGGAGTTCCAATGAAGAACGTATTTAACGGATAGGAGATTTGGAAGATGGCTAAAGTAAAAGTTACACAAACTATAAGCAGAAACGGTGCAACCAAAAGACAGATTGCAACCCTTTATGCACTAGGAATCAGAAAGATTCATCATTCCGTAGAAATTGAACTTAATCCCGTTAACAAGGGTTTGATTGACAAAGTTCGTCACCTTGTTAATATAGAGGACATTAAATAGAGGAGATTTTAAGATGAAACTACATACATTAAAACCTGCAAAGGGTGCCTTAGGAAGGCATAAGAGAATTGGACGCGGAGAAGGTTCCGGACACGGCGGCACTTCCACTCGCGGTATGAACGGCGCAAAACAGCGCAGCGGCTACCATGATAAGCTTGGGTTCCAGGGAGGTCAGATGCCAATTCAGAGACAGCTTCCAAAATTTGGTTTCAATAATCCTAAGAAGATAGAGTATAAGGTTATTAACCTGTCTTCTCTGCAAACCTTAAGCGAGAAACTGAAGGTTGCTGCTATCAGCAAGCAGACTCTTATTGAGAACGGACTTGTTTCTAAAAAGGATCTTGTAAAAATTCTTGGGAACGGAGACCTTAAAGCAAAGCTGGATGTTACTGCAAATGCTTTCTCAAAGTCGGCTAAAGAGAAGATTGAGGCTGCAAAAGGAACTGCAACTGTAATAAAGTAATATAATGAAGAGACTGATTGAAACAATAAAGAACATTTTCAAGATAGAGGAACTGAAAAAGAGGATTATCTATACGCTACTCCTTTTGTTGGTTTATCGTCTGGGAAGCTTTGTAGTAATGCCGGGAATCAACCCTTCTTTGATTGCCAATTCAGATTTGGCGGCAAAGACATCTGAGGGTCTTCTTGGATTGCTTAACATGTTTTCCGGAGGTGCTTTTGGAAATGCTTCAATCTTTGCGCTTGGTGTAATGCCTTACATCTCCGCATCAATTGTCCTTCAGCTGCTTGGAATTATGATTCCTTACTTCCAAAAAATGCAAAGAGAGGGTGAAAGCGGAAGGAGGAAAATGAATCAGTGGACTAGATATCTGACCATAGTTATTTTGGCTGTACAAGCTCCGGCTTATTTAACCAGCTTGCACACAACCCTTCCGGAGGATGCTTTTCTATTACATGGATTCTCATTCACTCTGTTTGCAACTATGGTGCTGATTGGCGGAACAATGTTCATCATGTGGCTTGGCGAGAGAATAACAGATAGGGGTCTTGGAAACGGAATATCATTAATCATTATGGTTGGTATTGTTGCAAGACTTCCGTATGCACTTGCTGCTGAGGTTGGTACAAGGGTTAATGCTACAGGCGGTATTCTTATGCTGTTGGTTGAGTTCATTTTCCTGTTCCTTGTATTTGCTGCAACAATTGCTCTTGTTCAAGGTACTCGCAAAGTTCCTGTACAGTATGCAAAAAGGATAGTAGGCAACAAGCAATATGGCGGTGTAAGACAGTATATTCCCTTAAAGATTAATGCTGCCGGCGTTATGCCAATCATCTTTGCCCAGGCATTGATGTTGTTCCCGCTTTTGTTCTCAAGATTTGACGCAACGCGCGGACTCGCTGCTACTATGAGTGATTATAAAGGATTCTGGTACAACTTGGTTTTTGGATTGTTGATTGTGATATTTACTTATTTTTATACAGCAGTCACAGTAAATCCTACCATGATGGCAGAAGATATGAAGAGAAACGGAGGCTTTATTCCCGGGGTTAAGCCTGGAAGGAAAACAATTGATTATCTGGATAGTATAATGTCACGCATTACGCTTCCGGGTTCAATTTTCCTGGCTATTGTCGGCATTATGCCTGCGTTTGCAATGATACTTGGAATTAACAACCAGTTTGCACAGTTCTATGGCGGAACAAGTTTGCTGATTGTTGTTGGCGTTATTCTGGATACATTGCAGCAGATTGAGAGTTATTTGTTAATGAGGCACTATGACGGTCTAATGAAAACGGGACGTCTGAAGGGCCGTACTAATTTTTAGAGGAGTCTGAAAGGTTAGAATGATACACTATAAAACCTTAGAGGAGATAGAAATTCTTAAAGAGAATGCAATCTTGGTTTCCAAGACGTTGGCGGAAGTGGGCAAGGCCGTTGTTCCCGGAGTTAAAACTAAAACTTTGGATAAGCTTGCGGAGGAGTACATCAGAGATAACGGGGCTGTGCCCGGCTTTCTTGGTTACGACGGTTTTCCGGGGACGTTGTGTCTGTCTGTTAATGACGTAATAGTTCACGGATTCCCAAGTGATTATGAATTAAAAGAGGGAGATATTATTTCCGTTGATTGCGGAACAATATACAAAGGTTATTTTGGAGATTCTGCCTATACATTTCCTGTAGGCGAAGTAGATGAAGAGACTGCGCTGCTTCTTAAGACTACCGAGGAGTCACTGTATTTAGGTGCTGCCCAGGCAATTGATGGAAACAGAATTGGAGATATAGGTAACGCTGTCCAGCAACATTGTGAGGCTCAGGGATTTTCTGTGGTTAGAGAAATGGTCGGACATGGCATAGGAAAAGATATGCATGAAGATCCTATGGTCCCGAATTATGGAAAACCGGGTACCGGAAAAAAGCTGAGAGAAGGAATGGTTATTTGTGTTGAGCCAATGATAAATGCCGGAGTTAAAGAGGTTTACATCCAAGATAATAATTGGGGAGTTGCTACAGAAGACGGCAAGAAATCTGCTCATTTTGAATTTACCATAGCCGTTAAAAAAGGCAAACCGCAAATACTGACCACTTTTGACTACATTAATAAACTAAAGAATAAAAATTAACATATGTCAAAACAAGAGGCTATAGAAAGAGACGGAACAATTCTGGAAGCTTTGTCCAATGCAATGTTTAAAGTTGAGTTGGATAATGGTCCTGTTATTATCGCTCATATCTCCGGAAAGATGAGAATGCATTATATTAAAATTTTGCCGGGGGATAGGGTAAAAGTTGAGATGTCTCCCTATGATTTGACTAAAGGAAGAATTTCATTCAGATATAAATAACTCTGTAAGAATAAATTATAAAATTATAATACGATGAAAGTTAAGGCATCAATTAAGAAGCGCAGCGAGGATTGCAAAATTGTAAGACGCAAAGGACGCGTTTATATTATCTGCAAAAAAACTCCAAAATTTAAAATGCGCCAGGGTTAGCAGTTGCTAATTCCTGCATTGAATTTGTAATTAATAAAACAAAAGTAAACAATAGATTATGGCACGTATAGCCGGAGTAGATTTACCAAAAAACAAAAGGGGAGAAGTAGGTTTGACCTACATCTTCGGAATTGGTCGCAAGTCTGCCAAAAAAATCCTTGATAGATGCGGGATTGACGTAAATATCAAGGTGCAAGATTGGACAGATGACCAGATTGCTGCAATAAGACAAACAATTGCAGCAGACTATAAGATTGAGGGCGAACTTAGAACCGCGACTCAACTAAACATTAAACGTCTTATGGACATAGGATGCTACAGGGGCATTCGCCACAGACTAGGACTGCCTGTCAGAGGGCAAAGCACTAAGAATAATGCTCGCACCAGAAAGGGTAAGAAGAAGACAGTGGCCAATAAGAAGAAAGCAACTAAATAAAGGCAGTTAGATTATGGCAAAGAAAGTTGTTACAAATAAAAAGAGAGTTGTAAAGGTAGAAGCTGTGGGCCAGGCTCATATCACTTCTACATTCAACAATGTGATTGTAACTTTGACCAATCTTAAAGGTCAGGTTATAAGTTGGTCTTCTGCCGGCAAGATGGGCTTTAGAGGATCTAAGAAAAATACTCCGTATGCTGCTCAAGTGGCAGCTGAAGATTGTGCCAAATCTGCGTTTGACGCAGGATTGCGTAAAGTTAAGGCTTATGTAAAAGGCCCGGGCGGAGGAAGAGAATCTGCAATTAGAACAATTCATAATGTGGGGATAGAAGTAACTGAGATTATTGATGTTACACCACTTCCTCATAACGGCTGCAGACCTAAGGGCCGCCGCAGAGTTTAACTGATAAAACGTAAAAATTATGGCAAGATATACTGGACCAAAAACAAAAATTGCCCGCAAATTTGGCGAGCCGATTTATGGTGCTGACAAGAGTTTTGAGAAGAAGAACTGCCCTCCGGGACAGCACGGCATGGCTAAGAAGAGAAAGAAAGTCTCTGAGTACGGGACTCAGTTAAAGGAGAAGGAAAAGGTTAAATACACTTATGGTGTTTTGGAAAGACAATTCCGCAATATGTTTACAGCAGCCTCAAAGATGAAAGGAATCACCGGTATTAATTTGCTGATGCTTCTGGAGTCTAGATTGGACAATGTTGTTTACAGACTTGGTATTGCTCCTACGCGCGCAGCTGCAAGACAGCTGGTTAGTCATCGTCACATTGTGCTTAACGGAAACTTAGCAAGCATCCCTTCTACGCACGTTAAACCTGGTGATGTTGTTGGAGTAAGAGAGAGATCCAAGAGCATGGAAACTATTCAGAATGCTATTGCATCTAATCCCGCAAAATATTCTTGGCTTGAATGGAATTCAGACACATTAAGCGGTAAATTTTTAAATTTGCCGGATAGAACTGATATTCCGGAGAGCATTAATGAACAGCTCATTGTAGAGTTGTACTCTAAGTAGTAACCAGTTTAAAAGAAAAATTAAATTAAATGATATGGCAATATTAGCATTTCAAAAACCGGACAAGGTAATAATGCTGGAGTCCACGGATACCTTTGGAAAATTCGAATTCAGGCCTCTTGAGCCAAGATATGGAATCACCATTGGCAATGCGCTTAGACGTGTGTTATTATCTTCACTGGAAGGCTTTGCAATCACCTCCATAAAAATTGAAGGAGTTGATCATGAGTTTGCCACTATACACGGTGTAATAGAGGGAGTTATAGATATCATCCTTAATCTTAAGAAAGTAAGATTTAAGAGGATGGTAGAGAGCGAGGATGGAGAGACCGTCTCACTTACAGTAAACGGAAAGAAGGAGATGACCGCAGAGGACATTTCTAAAGGTCTTACCTCATTCAAAGTCCTTAACCCTCAGCAGCACATTTGCTTTATGGAGGAATCCGTAAAGTTGAAGGTGACTGTGACAATCGGCAAAGGCAGAGGTTGGGTTCCGGCAGAGGAAAACAAAACTGATAATGCTCCTGTCGGGACAATTCCTATTGATTCTATTTTTACTCCAATTGTTAATGTTAAATACACGGTGGCACCTTGCCGTATAGCGCAGAAGACTGATTATGAGAGTCTTAATATAGAAATCACGACAGATGGCTCAATTCAGCCTAAAGAGGCTTTGAAGGAGGCCGCAAAAATTCTTATCTATCATTTTATGCTGTTCTCAGATGAGAAGATGTCATTTGAGCAAAGCGCAGAGAAAGAGAATGCAGAACTTGACGAGGAAACACTAAGAATGCGTCAGCTTCTAATGAAGAAGCTAAGCGATATGGATTTGTCCGTCCGTGCTCTTAACTGCTTAAAAGCAGCTGATATAGAAACATTTGCAGACCTTGTTTCTCACCAGAAAAATGAACTTATGAAGTTTCGTAATTTTGGCAAGAAGTCATTAACGGAAATAGAGTCTCTGATTGACAAGCACAGATTGTCTTTTGGAATGGATATTTCCAAATATAACATTGATAAAAAGTAGAAGACATGAGACACAATAAGAAATTAAATCATCTTGGCCGGCAGAGCGGACACCGTAAGGCGATGCTTGCAAATATGGCCTCCTCGCTGCTTCTTCACAAGAGAATTGAAACAACTCTTGCAAAGGCAAAAGCATTGAGAGTCTATGTAGAGCCTCTGATTACCAAGAGCAAAATTGATAGCACAAATTCACGCCGTGTTGCTTTCAGCTATTTAAAGCAGAAAGAGGCTGTTACGGAGCTGTTTAGAGTAATTGCCCCTAAAATTGCAGAGCGTCCCGGAGGATACACGCGTATCTTAAGGACATCATACAGAGCGGGAGATGCTGCTGAAATGGCAATAATGGAGTTGGTTGATTTTAACGAGGCTGCTCTTAATTCAGGCAAAAAAGAGGCGGGAGAAAAGAAGAATACACGTCGTAGCCGTGCAAAAAAAGTTGCAGAACCTGCAGCTCCAAAAGCTGAGGCTCCAAAAGCTGAGGCTTCAAAAGCTGAGGCTTCAAAGGCAGATGCTCCAAAAGCAGAATAATCAAAGTGTTTGTATAAAAAAAGGCTCGCTTTATAGCGGGCCTTTTTTATTTGCCACCTTGAAAAGCATATCTCTAATATTCTCCGTTTTCAACCTTCTCCCTGCAAGCCGCAAGCATATCCGTCATCATCTCCTGCAACCCCCATTTTGGAGTCCAATCCCACTCTGCGCGGGCGCAAGAATCATCCATGATATCAGGCCAACTATTGGCAATGTCGGCCTTTATAGGATCTACTTTATAATCCCATGTGAATGTTGGGATTCTCTTCTTTAATTCATTGAACAATTGCTCCGGAGTAAAACTCATAGATGCAATATTAAAGCTGTTGCGGTGTTTTAGACGGGAAGGGTCAGCCTCCATCAGCTGCGTTGTAGCAGTCAATGCATCAGGCATATACATCATATCCATATAAGCATCCCGAGGTACGGCGCAAGTGTATTTTCCGTGTTTCCAAATCTCATAGAACACTTCAACTGCATAATCTGTTGTGCCGCCGCCCGGCAGAGCGCCGTTAGAAATCAAACCCGGAAAACGTACGCTGCGGGCGTCAACTCCAAATCTCTTAAAGTAATAATCACCAAGCAATTCTCCGGTAACTTTGCAAACTCCGTAAATAGTATCAGGTCTCATGATAGTATCCTGCGGAGTCTTGTAATGTGGTGTATTGTAGCCAAATGCGCCAATAGAAGATGGCGTGAAAACTGCGCAGTGCAACTCTCTTGCAAGATTCAAAGAATTTAGAAGAGCGCCAATATTTATCTTCCAGGCAAGGTCCGGATTCAACTCCCCTTTTGCAGAAAGGAGTGCAACCAAATTATAGACGGCATCAATTTTATACTTCTTGATGGTCTCTCCATATTTCTGAAAATCAAGGGCATCCAGCTCAACAGCCTGAGCGTGCTCGGCAATTTTCTTTACAACATCAGGCCTGACCTCCGCTGCAACTACATTATCTTCACCATAATTTTTTTGCAGATGTGTGACCAGTTCTGTTCCAATCTGTCCGCCTGCTCCAACTACCAATATCCTTTTCATATTTTATTCTATTTTAAAAATTCATAACAATAATGCGCGAATTTAATAAAATTCATTAGATTTTTAAACGTTTTTTTATAAATCGCGGCAGTTTATCTTTTATTAAATTTGCAACGTCTGCCGGGGCGGTTGAGCGCATAAAATCTTTATATGTCAGAAACGGAAACAAAAAAGGAATTATTTGAAAAAATTAAAGCTTTGAGTTTTGAGCTTGGCTTTGTAGCCTGCGGCTGTGCAAAATCCGAGGAGCTTATAGATGATGAACTTTTTTATGTTACATCAAAAAATGCCGGTTTTTTTGCCGGAATGGAGTATCTCTCCCGCAACATGGAGAAGCGTTTTAATCCCGGGCTATTGGTGCCGGGTGCAAAGAGCGTGTTAGTTTTTCTTGCTCCTTTTGGCAGAGCAGCTGGGCAAAACGGGATTGACGGCAAGGCCGTGAAAAGCAATGCGCCGCTGGTTTCCGAATTTGCAAGAGGACTTGATTATCATACCGTTATTAGGAATAAACTGTATAAAATATTACAGCTTATTGCAAAAGAAACTTTAAAAGATTCTAATGCCGCAGGTGCAAAAGACATTGGCCGAGCATTCATAGATTCAGCGCCGGTTATGGAGCGCGCATGGGCTGTAAAAGCGGGGCTTGGCTTTATTGGCAAAAATAATTTTCTGATTAGTCCGGAGCACGGCATCAAAAATTTTATCGGAATCATTATTACTAAGGTTGAACTGCCATATTTTTCTCCGGCACAAATTGCCGATAAAGAGCTCTTGACAGATGACAACTCTTCTGCTACAAGCAAATGCGGCACCTGTTCAAAATGTATAAATGCCTGCAAAAACGGAGCTTTGCGCTGCAACGGATATGCATTTGATGCAAGACGTTGTACCTCTTATGCAACAATAGAGGCAAGGGAGGATGCGGAAGAAATTAAGAACAATTCAAAAAAAGCAGCGGCCGATGACGGATTAACAAATAATGAAGGACCAGGGATTTTTAACAGCAAATGGATTTTTGGATGCGATGAATGTATGAATGCGTGCCCATGGAATAGAATAAATAAAGAGGGATGGCCGGAATTCCGCATAAATGAAAAACTGCTCTCAAAAGCAACAGTTAAATGGTGGCAAAATCTTGACGAACATGAATTTAAGAGGTTCTTTGGAGATACACCGCTTATGCGTGCCGGTCTTAAAAAAATTCAGAGTAACATAAGTGAAAAATACAAAAAGAGATGAAAATACAGACACTTGTAGAAATTGAGAAATATAAAAATCCAATAAGCTATTCAGACAAAATAATGCTGACGGGCTCATGCTTCTCTGATGAAATAGGCGGAGTATTAAAGGATTACGGATTTGATGCAATGGTGAATCCATTTGGGACAATGTACAATCCCGCATCTGTGTGCATCTCTTTGCTCAGACTTGGAACAGTGGCAAAACTTTGCAAGATGCCCCTGGAAATATCCCCTTTTTTCACTGAGAAAGACATTGTTAAACGTCCCGATGGTTTGTATGTAACCTTCTTTCACCACTCCTCCTGCGGAGATTATGATGCAAAAAAATTTCTGGACAAGGCTAATGAAAAGTTGATCAGAGACGCAGAATTCTTTAAAAACGTCTCAAAAATTATTATAACACTTGGAACTTCCTGGGTGTTTAAATACATCGGAGGTGCTGTGGGGCAGACAATTACAAATACGTGCATGATAGTCTGCAATTGTCATAAACTCCCCGCAAAATGTTTTAGGAGAGAATTTTTTTGTGCGTCTCAGACGGAGAAAATGCTTCACATGATTGTTAAGGCATTTCCTGACAAAGAGATTATTTTTACCGTAAGTCCAATCAGACACATGGCAGATGGCGCTCACGGTAACCAGATTAGCAAATCTTCTTTGCTGCTTGCAATAGATAATCTTATTAATGAACAGCAAAACTGTCGGGAGGAAAAAAAGAATACATCTTACTTTCCGTCCTATGAAATAATGATGGATGAGCTGAGAGATTATCGCTGGTATGCCGAGGACATGGTGCATCCCTCTGCCGCCGCTGTAAAGTATATTTTTGAGAAGTTTAAAGATAGTTGTATTTCAGAGGATTGCTACGGGAGGATGGATGAGGAGCTTAAAAAGACAAAGAGAGAAAATCACAGACCGTTAAAGCAACCTAAATAAATAATAATTGCCGCGCAGCAGCTTGCCATGATTATTTTGGAGCAATACGGTACAGGAATACCGCAATCACCGCAAATATTACGTTTGGCATCCAGAGTGCCACAAACGGCGGAAGCGCACCGGTGAATACAAACATCTGGCTGAAACGCAGAAACAAGATGTAAGAGAAACTCAAGGCAATTCCAATTCCAATGTTCATTCCAATTCCGCCTCGCCTTTTTTTAGATGACAGAGAGACTCCTATTAGTGTAAGAATAAATGCGGAAAACGGCAAGGCCCATCGCGTATTACGCTCAATTAAAGCATATTCCACCATTTGATCCCCTCTTAGCTTTTGCGCCTTTATGAGTTTTCCAAGCTGTCCGGATGCTATTGCCTGTACAGTATTTTTCTTCCTGTAAAAATCTTCTACGGTAATAACCAGAGCCGTATCCAGCTGTTTGCCGGTCTTGACTTGCTCCGCATTTCCAACATACTTGCGCCAAAAATAATCTCTAAGCTGCCAGCATTGTTTTGTGGAATCCCACTGTGCCTCGTTTGCACTTAGCTTTGAGATAATATCGTGTCCTTTAATGGTTTCCAGCGTAAATTGATATGCCGTATTATTGAATGTAGAGAAACTTTGCACATACATAAAAGTACCAGGATTTATCTGGTAGTGCATGTTTCTGTTAGTGTTCTCAAACGGTTTTTTTATATACTTTGCCTCAAAGGCGAGCCTCCCCTTGTTACAAGGCGGAATGACGTAAAGGTTTAACACTAAACTGAATATGGCGATAAATGCGGCAGATAAAAAATACGGATACATTAATCTTTTAAAACTGATTCCGCCTGCAAGTATTGCAACAATTTCCGAGTTTGCAGCCATTTTGGAGGTGAAGAAAATAACCGTAATGAACACAAAAAGAGGGCTGAACACGTTTATAAAATAGGGGATGAAATTGGCGTAGTAATTAAAAATAATCTCCTTTAACGGAGCGTTCTTATCTACAAAATCATCAATTTTTTCACTGATATCAAAGATTATAACTATGCCGATAATCAGCAGAAGCGCAACAAAAAAAGTTCCTACAAATTTCTTAATGATATACCTGTCCAGCGTTGTGATGTGCCAGTTAAATTCTTTCAGCTGCTGCTCTATGTCTTTTCTTGTAATGGCCACTTTTTATATCCCGACGGTTTTTATTCTTGCTACAGCATGTCAGTATGTCGCATTGCTCCCCGCAAATTTACTTATCATTAATTCTTTGTGAAACTTTTTTTACAGTTTCTTCCTTCCACTTCTTAAAATCTCCCGCCATAATATGAGTCCTTGCGTCTTCAACCAGTTTCAAATAGAAGGCCAGATTGTGGTAACTTGCAATTTGAGCCGCAAGCATCTCTCCGGCAACAAACAAATGCCTTAAGTAAGCTTTTGTATATGAGGTATCTACAAATGATGTTCCATTGACGTCAATTTGGGAAAAATCTTCCGCCCAGCATTTGTTTTTCATGTTAATAATTCCTTCTGAAGTGAACAGCATTCCATTGCGTCCGTTTCTTGTTGGCATCACGCAGTCAAACATATCCACTCCTCTTTCAATTCCTTCCAGAATATTTGCGGGGGTTCCTACCCCCATGAGGTAGCGCGGCTTATCTGCAGGCAGCACCGGGTTAAGCACTTCCAGCATTTCATACATTTTTTCCGTCGGCTCTCCAACTGATAAACCTCCAATTGCGCAGCCATCCATATCTGCCTTAGCCGCCTGATCTGCAGCCATTCTGCGCAAATCCGGATATATGCACCCTTGAACTATCGGGAAGAAAAATTGTCTGTAACCGTAAAGCGGCTCTGTCTCTTTAAATCTTTTTACACACCTATCCAGCCACCTGCCTGTTCTCTGCAATGACTGAAGCGAGTATTTGTAATCGGCTGTTCCGGGAGTACATTCATCAAGAGCCATAATGATGTCCGCGCCTATTTTGCGCTGAGTATCAACATTATTCTCCGGTGTAAACTCCCGCGGAGAACCGTCTATGTGTGAGCGGAATGTGCAGCCCTTCTCTGTGATTTTTCTGTTCTCTGCAAGAGAGAAGACTTGAAATCCGCCGCTGTCTGTAAGAATCGGGCGATCCCAGTTCACAAACTTATGCAGCCCCCCGGCTTTGTTAATCAAATCAATGCCCGGGCGCAGCAGCAGATGATAGGTATTGCCAAGAATAATCTGTGCTTTGATATCATCTTTAAGGTCCCGATGGTATACCCCTTTGACTGAACCTACGGTACCAACAGGCATGAATATAGGTGTTTGAATATCACCGTGTTCTGTGTGCAATACGCCTGCTCTTGCACCGCATTGACACTCCTTATTTTTTAGCTCAAAAAACATTACGGCAAAAGTAGTAAAAAATAGTATCTTTGCCTTGCTTTATATGGAAAGGGTAAGATTGGATATGGGGGCGCTGAGCGTCTCGAATTTTCACGGCGGCAACTTTGTTTTTTTCCTTTACAAAAAGGGAGGAGATTCTTGCTTGCCCATCAAGTTGTCCAGACCGGACGTCAACATTATACTTACAAACTTTAAAAGCAAGGAGACATCAACATCAGATGAACTTCCTACAGCCCAAATGCTTTACTGTACAACGTTAAAAACGTTTGGAATAGAGTTGTTGGAACTCTCTGTTATCAAGGGTATTGGACACAATAAAAATTTTATGACCGAACTGCTTTTGTTTGACGGCAAAAAAGAATCCCGTTTGGTATGCAGCTTTGGAAACGGGATTGTGATTGCAAAATTTTTGAATGCTCCAATTTATGTTTTTTCTGACATAATGGATAAATACGCCTCAGAAGTGAATATGAATGATAAGAGTGTATTGAATGACGGGATCGCAGCTGGTGAAGGATATGCAGAAGGTAAAAAATTTGCAGAAAGTAAAAAATCCGATGAAGGTGAAAAGAAGCACCGTCGTGAGAAGAATTATGTAGAAAAATTGCAGGAGGCGTTAAAGAAAGCTGTTGATAATGAGGATTATGAGAGGGCGGAGAGTTTAAATGAGGAACTTAAGAAATTAGCGGAAAATCTTTCTGCCAAAAAAAGAAGTGCTAAAACGCGCAAAACGGTATCAGGAAAATACTTAAGGAAAACATTACCGGGAAAGACTTCAAAAAGAGCGTCATCGGGAAAATCTTCCGGAAAGAAGAATAAATAATTTAATATATGAATAGCAGTAAGAGAGGACAATCAGAGAAGATTGGCCTATTCAGCAAAAAGTTTTTAAAAGTTGCTCTTGTGATTATTTCAGTTGGTTTGCTTTGCGGATTCATCAGCGGCAAACCTTTGAAGAGCGTTGTTTTTGTTAAGGAGAACGTAGCTCATTTACAACAAGTTGCGCAAAAGCGTTCATCCAACCCTGCGGCGCAGGATGTTGAGAAAACAGTTGAGGCCGGCAAGACTGAGGCTGCTGCAAGCGCCGCCTCTGCTAAGGCGGGTTCAGGCGCAATGACAAAAGCAATGGCGGATTCTTTGGAACTGGCTCAGCTAAGGGCAAATGCGGACAGCACAAAACTTGCCGCACAGGCACAACAAGATTCTGTAAAGACAGCATTGGAGAAAAGGAAGGTACAATTTGCACAAATACTACAAAAGAAGCACCTTGTATTTAGTTGGAAATCAATTGGCAAAGGCGTTCTTGGAATTTTTGTGATTATTTTAATAGCTTGGTTTTTTTCTACGGACCGTAAAAAAATTAATTGGAAAACGGTGGGGATGGCTCTGCTCCTGCAGTTTATAGTTGCATTCTCCGTCCTGATGTTCCCTGCGGTTCAGGTATTTTTTGAATACATGGGGAAGTGTTTTGTGGCCGTTTTGGATTGGACAAAGGCGGGCTCTAATTTCTTGTTTGGACCTCTTCTGGATCAAACAAAGATTGGCTACATATTTGTTTTCCAGATATTGCCTACAATTATATTCTTCTCCGCTCTTACGAGTTTGTTCTTCTATCTTGGTATCCTACAAAAGATTGTATGGTTCATGGGCTGGTGTCTGACAAAGCTTATGAGCATTTCCGGTGCGGAGTCTTTGTCTTGCGCCGGCAATATTTTCCTTGGACAGACAGAGGCGCCATTGATGGTGAAAGAGTATATTCCTACAATGAGCCGTTCCGAGCTGATGTTGATTATGGTCTCCGGTATGGCGACAATGAGCGGCGGAGTTCTTGCAGCATATATTGCAATGCTGGGATGCGGAGATCCGGTTATGACGGTTGAATTTGCAAAACATTTGCTGAGCGCATCAGTTATGGCAGCTCCGGGCGCCATTGCAATGGCAAAAATATTAAAGCCGGAAACCGAGCCTATTAACAATTCAGTTGAGGTTACAAAAGAGAAACTGGGAGACAATGTACTGGATGCAATTTCCCGCGGAACTACTCAGGGACTTAAGCTTGCGGCAAATGTTGCGGCAATGCTTCTTGTGTTCTACGCTTTAATAGCCGGAGTCAATTATATCCTGAATATTATAAGCTTCCCTGCGTTTGACCGCTGGCTTGCGGTTGTTTCTCACGGAAGATATACAGACCTGACTTTGCAATGTATTCTTTCATATGTATTTACGCCGGTAATTTGGCTGACCGGAGTTCCTACTGCAGACCTTGGTCTTGTCGGCAGGTTGCTTGGTGAAAAATTAATCCTTACGGAATTCATCGGATATCAGAGTTTGACAACAATGTTGCAAACGGGAGTATTTGCTTCTGCTAAATCTATCATCATGGCAACCTACGTCCTTTGCGGGTTTGCAAACTTTGCGTCAATAGGAATTATCATTGGCGGAGTTGGCGGAATGGCGCCAAACAAACAATCCGTACTTGGAGAGTATGGTTTCCGGGCCCTGCTTGGAGCTGCACTGGTTGCTTTGGTTTCGGCCGCGATGGTTGGGATGTTTTTAGCGGAGTAATTTTTCTGTTTCCCTCGCCCTACTGCAGAATGCCTTTCTTTAGATAATGATTATTCCGTTATTCCAAGAATTTTTAAATCTTCATTAACGGTGCTAATCCCTGCAATTCCAAAATTATCTACAAGAACTTTTGCAACGTTAGGAGATAAAAATGCGGGCAATGTAGGACCAAGGTGAATGTTCTTCACTCCCAGATAAAGAAGGGCAAGCAACACTATTACAGCCTTTTGCTCATACCATGCTATGTTGTAAACTATCGGGAGTTTATTAATGTCATCAAGTCCAAATACTTCTTTAAGTTTAAGTGCAATTACTGCAAGTGAATAGCTGTCATTGCATTGTCCAGCATCCAATACGCGAGGTATGCCGTTGATGTCTCCAAGGTTTAGCTTGTTGTATTTATACTTTGCACAGCCGGCGGTAAGAATCAGGCAATCTTTTGGAAGAGCTTTTGCAAACTCCGTGTAGTATTCACGATTCTTCATTCTGCCGTCACAGCCCGCCATCACAATAAACTTGCGGATTGCTCCGGACTTAACGGCTTCAATTATTTTGTCTGCAAGAGCAAGCACCTGATTATGAGCAAATCCGCCAATCAGTTCTCCGGTCTCTAATGCAACGGGAGCTTTGCAGGTTTTTGCAAGTGCAATAACTTCAGAGAAATCTTTATGTCCGTTCTCATCTGTCTCAATGTATTTGCATCCTGGGAATCCGGTTGAATTGCTTGTGAACATTCTGGTCTTATACAATGCATTTTCCATCGGAGGGACAATACAGTTTGTTGTAAACACAATCGGACCGTTAAACAGGGCAAACTCCTCTCTCTGTTTCCACCAAGAGTTGCCGTAGTTGCCAATAAAATGTTTGTATTTTTTAAACGCAGGATAGTAGTGGGCGGGAAGCATTTCCCCGTGAGTATAGACATCAACTCCCGTTCCCTCGGTTTGTTCCAGAAGTTGCTCAATATCACGCAAATCATGTCCGCTAATTAAAATCCCCGGATTGGTGCCAACGCCAAGGTTAACCTTTGTAATCTCCGGATTTCCATAACGCGTTGTGTTTGCCTTATCCAAAAGAGCCATGGCATCAACGCCAAACTTTCCCGTTTGCATTACAAGATTGACAAGTTCACTCGCCGTCATGGTCTTTGCGGCCATCTGAGCCATAGCTGATTGCATAAATGAGTGAATCCCCTCATCATTAAAGCCAAGGCGGATTGCGTGCTCATGGTATGCTGCCATTCCTTTTAATCCGTACAATACCAACTCTTTAAGAGAACGCAAATCTTCATTTTGCTCTCTTAATACGCCAACGCTTTTAGCTTTCTCCAAATAATCTTTCTCCTCTCCCGTCCATATAACCTCCTCAACTTGCGGCACTTCAATACCTGCTGCGCTTGCCTGCTTCAACAACTCATTTCTAATTGCAAACCCTTTTTTTACTCTCGACAGTATGCTCTCATCATCAAAGTTTGCATTTGTGATTGTTGAGAAGAGTGCATCTGTAACAAATAGATTAACTTTTTCTTCCACTTTTGAGCCCTTTATTCTAAGCGTATCCGCAACAACAGATACGCCTCTTACAACAAACAATAAAATATCAATTGCAGATGAGGTGGAAGCATGCTTTCCGCATACGCCTGCCAATGTACATCCAATACCTTTGGCCGTTTCCTGGCACTGATAACAAAACATGTTATTTTCCATAATCTTATTTTTTAAAAGTTATTCTTTAATTTTTTAAATTTGTTAGAGCAAAAGTGCCCGGGTGCCTACTCTAAGTTTCTCCTTTGCATTGTCGGTCCGAGTTGCCGGTTTGCATTTCCCCTTTAACTTTGCTTGTACAAAAATATCCCGACCGGAAAAAGAAAAGCGTAACCTTTGTTACGCAAAGCAAAATTTTTTACAATGATAGATTTTGATGAAATAATTAATGGTGAGCTGTTTAAGGGCTGTGATAACAAAGCGGTTGAGAAAATCCTTAAAGAATTTTCATTTAAAGAGAGCCTGTTTGAACCCGGCGATTTTGTTGCCATGCAGGATAGCGTCTGTTCATCTTTATACCTGCTGGCTGAGGGTAGAGTTCTTGCAAAAATGACTAGCGCAGAGGGTAAAGAGATCACTATAGATTATTTGAAATCACCTAATATTCTGGCCCCGGCTTTTATATACGGCAGCAAGAATTATTTTCCGGTTTCATTACAGGCGGAAACACATTGCAGACTCTACACATTGTCCCGTGAAGGTTTTTTCAAAATTATGGAATCGGATGCCGCTGTTCTGCGCAACTTCCTCAGAATCATATCAGACCGCAGTTTTTTTCTAAGCAGAAAACTAAATGAATTTGCATTGCAAAACTTGACTGAGAGAATCATTACATATTTGAAGTTTCGGGGTAAAATTTCAAATGTGCAAGACGTTGCCTTTATCTTTGGCGTTGCAAGACCTTCATTATCAAGGGCCATATCTATGCTTGCGGAGAAGGGGATAATCAAAAAAACAGATGAAGGTTACGTTCTGCGTTAAAGTGCTTTACTTAGTTACATTTTTGTTTACACGCGTTAGAATTTTCTGAAAACAAGAACTTTGGCAGGATGGTTAAACTTTAACTCAGCAATTGTCTTGCTTCCGCGGGCTGCCGCTTTGCGGTTGCCGGCCGCCGCTTTGACGTTATTACACGGTGCAAACTCATTAAGAGTGGCCTTCCACCACATGTCAAACTTCACGCTATCAAGCGGATAAACTAACCCCTTGGATTTAATGCACAATGTCGGATCAAATGCAAAAAATGAGATTTGTTCACCCTTTCGCGCAGAGATTTTGAAGCTGTCCGTGAAAGGAGTAAAGATGCCGTAATCTGTTATCATCTCCACAGTAATATTGTTTGGATCACATTTCTGTGTTACAAACTTCCTTTTATCCGCAGTTGCTTTGGCGGAGAACTTTTTTTTCAGTATTTCAGCATAATCTGCAAGCAATGAGATGTTTCCTAGTGTGTGATCTTCCCTTTTGCCAGTTGCTCCAATGATAAAAATCTTGTATTGCGTTTGCAATGTGCTCGTTGCAGCTATTGACTTTGCTGCCACTGATTTTGCGGCAGCAGCCTTTACTTCTTCCCTGATTAGCTTTAGTGCAAACTCAAACGCTTTGGTTTGGTCATTATTCTCCCGGCTGGAATTTTTGTGAATGAGGTTCTTGTATTTTTTTTGATTGGCTGCAGATAAAGTGTCCATGTCCCCCACAATGTAATCCGGTGTGAATCCGTGCTTTGCAAGATTGACGGCGGTCCCGTCACATGCAATGATTATCCCATTGCACTTGCAGGTTGCGTCTTTGTCTGCCGCATTCTTGCCGGCGGTGCTTTTGCCGACGGCATCCCGTAATACTTTTAGCGGCTGCTTTGCGGTTGGGAAATCTCCGTCACAAACTATAATTATATTTTTCCGTTTCATCTTAAATACTTATGCAAGGTATTCTACTTTTATTTGTTATCAAAATTTGCACATTTGAAAATTGTTCGTAAATTTGCGAACGATTAGACGCGTTAGAATTGTTAGAGGACGCTTAGGATTTAAATAACTAAATGAATAAGAACAAGAAATATACGGAGCAGCAAGAGAAACTGGCAAGGTTTGCAAAGGCTTTGGGGCATCCTGCGCGTATTGCCATTTTGGATTTCTTGGCAAAACGGGATACTTGTTTTTTTGGAGGAATTAATGATGAACTGCCTATTGCAAAAGCAACTGTTTCCCAGCATCTTAAAGAGTTAAAAAATGCGGGTCTCATCCAAGGTGAAATAGAAGGGCCAAAAGTGAAATATTGTATTAACAGAGAAAATTGGGCGCTTGCAAAGAGGGCTTTTGGAGAGTTTTTCTGCAATTGTCAGAGCAAGAAAGAAAATTGTTGCTAATTTTTTTGATTAGCATGTTCGTTGTTTTACGAATAATTAAGGTAATGCGGCAACTCAATAGTTTAGCAACGCAATAACAAACAACAACGGCGAATAATATTTAATAAATAAAAAAATAAGATTATGGTAATTAAGATTTTGGGAACAGGATGCAGCAAATGCAAGGCTTTATATGCTGCAGTTGAAAAAGTTGTAAAAGAGAATGGTATTAATGCCGAGTTGATTAAAGAGGAGGATTTGGAGAAAATTATGTCATATCATGTTATGACTCTGCCGGCATTGGTGGTTAATGAAAAGGTTGTTGCCAGAGGCGTTATTTCAGAGAGTGAAATTAAGAAGGTATTAACAACGGTTGAATAGCGTTTATAAATAATTTGATGTTAACATGTTGCAAAGATTTGCAGACTGGCTGGCTTATGGGGTTTTGAGTCTGGACGCTCAGTCCAGACTCGGGTCGGCCGTTGATTTTTTTATATATGATACAATCAAGATTTTAATCTTATTGTTCATCATCAGTTCCATAATGGGTGTTATCAATGCATATTTTCCTATTGAGAGATTGCGTAATTATTTGACAAAGCATAAATTATACGGGTTGCAATATCTCTTTGCATCATTCTTTGGGGCAATAACTCCTTTCTGTTCTTGTTCATCCATTCCCCTTTTTATTGGTTTTGTAAAGGGCGGAATTCCTCTCGGGGTAACTTTTGCCTTCCTGATAACGTCCCCGCTTGTTAATGAGGTGGCCGTTGCTATGTTCTTGGGTACCTTTGGTTTACGCATTACCGTCATTTATGTTGTCAGCGGAATCTTACTTGGAATGATAGGTGGTTTTGTGCTTGGCAAAATGAAATTGGAACCGTATTTGAGTGATTGGGTCAAAAAAATTCAAAAAGACTCAACGGCGGAAACCGAGCAGTGGGAAAGAGATAAAGCCTCTTTTATGCAGCGTCTCCCTGGTATTATTCATGATTCGTGGGGAATTGTAAAAGGAGTGTTGCTTTATGTTATTATTGGTATTGCTATAGGCGGTGCAATTCACGGTTATGTTCCTGAAGGATTTTTCCAGCAACACATGTCTAAAAGCAACTGGTATGCAGTCCCGTTGTCTGTTATTCTTGGAGTGCCCATGTATGCGAATGCGGCGGGTATTGTGCCTGTTATAGAGGTGTTTGTGGCTAAGGGGATACCAATTGGAACGGCGCTTTCTTTTATGATGGCGGTTGTCGGCTTATCATTGCCTGAGGCAACGTTGCTTAAAAAAGTAATGACTTGGAAACTGATTGGAATTTTCTTTGGAACAATAACGCTGTTTATTATTCTGTCCGGTTATTTGTTTAACTGGCTCCTGTAGTTGTCAATTCCGCGGAAGCCGCGCAGAAAGTCTTCTGTTTTCATTCTCTTTTTGCCTGCTATCTGCAATTCCTTTATTTCTAGTTGCTTGCCGTCTCCGCAAATGATACGGATGTATGTTTTGCCGTCTGTTGTCAGGCTCCCGACAGATTTTTTGTGCAAAAGTGCATCGCAAGATCCCGAGCTATTTTCAGCAATTGCCGTACAGGCAGCCGAGTCTTTTTCAGAAGCGGTATTGCACAGATCCGTTGAGAAAATTTTTACTTCAATAGATTTTTTGGCGCTAGAGTTTATGTCAGTATTTGAAGTGTCACTGATAGTTTCTTTTTCTTCAAGGACAGCGGTAGCGCCAGGATATGGGGAAAGTCCGCGTACTTGAGCATCAATTTGTTGTGCGCTTCTATTCCAATCAATTCGGCAGGTCTCCTTTGTGATTTTTGGAGCGGGGCAAGGCTTCAGCGAGCTTGAACCGTTAGCAGCAGCATTACAAGAAGTCATATCATCCTGGGAAACAGCCTTCAACGTCCCGGCTTCAAGTCCGCGCACCGTGTTTACAACAAGGCTCGCACCCATTGACATCAGCTTGTCATGCAGAGTGCCCATCGTCTCACGCGATTCAATACGGCAATGTTCCTGCATTAAAATTTTCCCGGTATCTATCTGCTCGTCAATGAAAAACGTTGTAACCCCTGTCTCTTTTTCTCCGTTCATTATTGCCCAGTTGATAGGAGCGGCGCCCCTGTAGCGCGGCAACAAAGAACCGTGAAGATTGAATGTTCCAAACTTAGGCATCTGCCATACGCACTGCGGTAACATTCTAAAAGCCACAACAATAAAGATATCTGCATCAAAAGCGGCAAGTTCTTTTAGAAAAAATTCATCTCTTAATTTTTCCGGCTGAAGCACGGGAATATTGTTTAAACATGCAAATTTTTTCACATCGCTCTCCGCAAGTTGAAGCCCGCGGCCTTTTGGTCTGTCCGGAACCGTAACAACTGCCACAACATTGTAGCCATTGTCCAGCAGTGCTTTAAGAGGGGCAACCGCAAATTCCGGAGTGCCCATGTATATGATTTTTTCTATTTTCATTTGATTCATTTAATAATACCTGAGGTTGAATCATGCCGGTTAACTGTTCATTGTGTTTTCAGCAGCATTTGTGTCTGCGCCCGCCTTCTCCACGGCTTCTCTCTCATGCCACTCACGGTCCTCGCGTTCAGCCTCTTTGCGCTGTTCCTCTTTTTCCACTCTTAGCTGCAGTCTCTTGGCCTTGCTGAATAATCCTTTGAAGAAATTACCAATGTTATGGAAAACTACTTCCGGATTAAACAACGCAGAATCTTTAGTAGATTTCCAAGTCAAAAATGCTCCGATAGGGGCGAGCACAAGTGTGGAGATAAATGCACCTTCAAACGGACCAATGGCTCCGTCGTTTGCCAGTTTTTTCCCGCTAATGTCTACTACCCAGTACAATACAAAGAACAAAATGGAAATAATAGCAGGTGTGCCGAGTCCTCCTTTGCGCACAATTGCACCAATAGGGGCGCCAATGAAGAAGAAAATCAGGCATGCGATTGACAGAGTGAATTTTCTATAACTCTCTATTTTTGTGCGTCTTAACGGATATGCCGAATTGTAAAGTTCTGCGGCATAAAATTCCGCGGTATTTCTTTGAATTTCCAGATTGCTAATAGCCTCCCTATAAGAGTTTCTCTCCTGATTTTTATTTGTCCACTTAAACAAAGCCTCGGGAGAAACGGACTTTTTATATCCCTTGTTTCTTGCCGTATCCAGCTGATCGGTATGTATGAGGATATCTCCGGTCAATGCTCTGGAAGTCTGCATGTCCAAACTTTTGGAATACTCTTTTGTCAGAGAGTCCCTGTCATATTTAAGTTGCTTTAAGTCTTTGGCCATGACCTCGTTTCCATACCTTGCCTTGTCTGATTTCTGAAAAGCGTAGTTTTGCAGCGGTATTGCAAACATCTGATACTTAAATTGTATCTTTTGTACGGCAAGTGAGGTGTCTGCAAAGTTTATCTTATTAGTCTCCTGATAATTGGTTCCGTGATGCAGAATGATAACCAAACTTTTTTTGTCCTCTGAAAGAGAAAAACGCCCGGAGTCTGCAACTGTTAAGTCAACATTACCATTGTCTTTTGTGTGGTTGTAAACCATTATGCCGTGCATCAGATCATTCTCATCCCGTTTTGTTACTCTTATTGTATAACCGTCTATTCCACTGTAAAATACACCCGTCGGGATTTTTATTTCATCCTTGGTTTTTCCAATGTCTTCTCTTAGAGTATAAATTTTATTGTATGCAACCGGAATCAAATTGTTTGATGCAAAGAAGGCTCCGACAACTATGAATATGGCAACATAGGAAAGAGGCATCATTATTCTTTGCAGAGAAATACCGGCCGCTTTCATGGCAAGCAGTTCACTGTTTTCTCCAAGGTTTCCCATTGTCATTATGGATGCCAGCAATGTTGCAAGCGGCAGTGCCAAAGGGATTAGCGTGCAGCACCCCCATCCCATAAATTCTACAATAATTCCAAAACTTAACCCTTTTCCGACAAGCTCATCTATGTATAGCCATAGGAATTGCATCATAAGGATAAAGGTGACAATTAAGAATGTGAGGATGAACGGGCCTAAAAACGACTTTAGCATATACAAGTCTATTGTCTTGATATGCAGGATATTGCGGTTTATTTTCTTGCCCTTAAAATTCATTACTTTTTAATCAAATTAACAAGGCATTCCACTGCGGCTTCAAGTCCGTCAACCTTTTTGCCGCCCGCACTTGCAAAGAAAGGCTGACCTCCGCCGCCTCCCTGAATAAATTTGGCGGCCTCTCTAATATCTTTGCCGGCATTAAAACCTTGAGCAACAAGGTCATCTGTGTACATTACCGTAAGTGTCGGCTTGTCATCAAAATTACTTGCACCGATAAATACAGAGTGTTTTGTCTCCGCCTTAATCATAAACGCAATATTCTTTACAATCTCCGCCGGATACGGTCCTCTCAAAACCATCAAATCCAATCCGCCGACATGTTGCGCCTGAGAGATAAGCTTGTTCTTCATTTCAGCGGATTTCTCCTTAACCATCTGCTCGGCATCCTTTTTAAACTGCTCATTATCAGTAAGCAGTTTGCGTACACTCTCAATCACATTAGGTGCATTATGGAAAAGCTCTTTTATGGAAATCAGTATATCTTCCGCTGCATATTCCAGCTCCTCTGCACTCTCTCCGGTTGTTGCCTCAATTCTCCTTACACCTGCGGCAATTGCACTCTCTGAAATTATTTTAAACCACCCGATTCTTCCTGTAGATGCAATATGTGTTCCGCCGCAAAATTCAACAGAATCTCCAAATTTTATTATTCGCACATTATTGCCGTACTTTTCTCCAAATAAAGCAATTGCACCGCTCTTGCGGGCCTCTTCAATTGGCACATTGCGTCTTTCATCTTTTACGTAGTCTGCGCGAATCATTGCATTCACTATTTTCTCCGCTTCTCTCAATTTTTCCGGACTTACTTTTTCAAAATGTGAAAAGTCAAATCTTAAAATATGAGAATCAACATAAGAACCCTTCTGCTCAATATGAGTGCCAAGAACTTTTCTTAATGCAAAATCCAGCAAGTGAGTGGCGCTGTGGTTTGCAGTTGTGCGTGCTCTTTTTTTCTCATCTATTTGCGCTGTAAATAAAGCTTTTACATCGTTAGGCAATTGCTCCGCAACATGAATTGTAAGTCCGTTTTCTTTTATTGTGTTGAGAATTTTTATGTTCCCGACAGGTTTGTCATTTTGTGTGTTGCCTCCGTTTTCTGCCACAATGTAACCTGTATCGCCAACCTGTCCGCCGCTCTCCGCATAGAAAGGAGTCTTGTCCAAAACAATGTGAAAAATTTCTTTGCCCTTTGTCTTTACGTCTCTGTATTTCAGAATTTTAACACCATGCTCAACAACGTTGTCATAACCTGTGAAAACAGGTTCTGTATATGGATATACTTCTATCCAGTCACCCTCTTTTTTGCTCTCCGCATTTCTGCTTCTTGCTTTTTGTTTTCCAAGCTCCACCTCAAATCCCTTTAAGTCAACAACCAATCCGTTCTCTTTGGCTATCAGCTCAGTAAGGTCTATCGGGAACCCGAATGTGTCATACAAAACAAATGCATCTGTTCCGCTGATTCCAGCCGTAATTCCTGTTTCCGCATTGCCCTTTGCTGCTTCCCCTTTGCATTTTGCAACCAAGTCATCCATCATCTTAATGCCTCTGTCCAAGGTCTTTAAGAAAGCATCCTCTTCTTCTTTTGTGACTTTTTCTATAAGCTGCTGTTGTTTTTTAATCTCCGGATAAGCATCTCCCATCTGTGCAACTAGCGTTGGCACAAGCCTATACAGCAACGGCTCTTTAACGTTAAGGAATGTATATGCGTATCGCACTGCGCGTCTTAAAATTCTTCTGATTACATAACCGGCCTTTACATTAGAAGGAAGTTGGCCGTCCGCAATAGAAAAAGTGATTGCTCTTGTATGGTCTGCAATAACTCTCATTGCAATTCTAACTTTCTCATTTGCAGTCTTATAATCTGTACCTGTAAGTTCTCCGATTTTGTCCAGAAGCGGGGTGAAAACGTCCGTGTCATAATTGCTCTTCTTCCCCTGCATTGCCATGCATAATCTCTCAAACCCCATTCCGGTATCTACGTTTTTATGAGGAAGCGGTTCAAGGGTGCCGTCTGCTTTTCTGTTAAACTGCATGAATACAAGATTCCAAATCTCAATGACAAGAGGATTGGATTTGTTGACCAGCTCTTTTCCGGGAAGTTTTTCCCGCTCTGCATCATCTCTCAAATCTATGTGAATCTCACTGCAAGTTCCGCAGGGCCCCATATCTCCCATCTCCCAAAAGTTGTCATGCTTATTGCCAAGCAAAATTCTCTCCTCCGGCAAATACTTGAGCCAGGCTTCTTTAGCCTCGCTGTCCATCTCAACTTTGTCCTCTTTGCTTCCCTCAAAAACAGTAGCATATAATCTGTCGGGATTTAGCTTAAAGACTCCGGTAAGAAGCTCCCATGCCCACTCAATTGCCTCCCCTTTAAAGTAATCTCCAAAGCTCCAGTTGCCAAGCATTTCAAACATTGTGTGGTGGTAGGTGTCGTGTCCTACTTCTTCCAGATCATTATGCTTTCCACTAACCCTCAGGCACTTCTGAGAATCGGCCGCACGTTTTGCAAATGCCGGTGCGTTTCCAAGGAATATATCCTTAAACTGATTCATACCCGCGTTGGTAAACATCAGCGTTGGGTCATTTTTCACAATCATTGGTGCGGAGGGGACAATTTTGTGCTGCTTTGATTCAAAGAAGCGTAAAAACTCTGCTCGTATTTCTTTTGACGTCATCATATTTCACTTTTGCATGTAATTTGCAAAAATAACTATTTGATTTAAATTTGTCATCCTAATGGCAGTTAAAAAGAGATATGAATTTAATGCAGAGACGCTTGCATATGAGCTTCACAAAGTTCCCTTTATGAAGCGATTGAGCAAGGGCATGATTATGTTCCTGCTCTCTTTGCTTGCGGCGGGATGCTGGTATTTCTTGTATATCAAGGTTTTTAAGCTGGAGACCCCGCGTACGGTTCAGCTGCGTCAAACTACGGCAAGACTGCGTTCAAGGCTGGAAGTTCTGGACAGGAGAATGGATGCAAACAGACATATTTTGCAGGAGCTGCAGATGAGGGACAATAATGTTTACCGTCCAATCTTTGGTATGGATGAAATCCCTGCGGAGGAGCGTAATGCAGGTTACCAATTTCCGGAAAAATACGTCTGGCTGCAAAATTATGCAAACTCTGATTTTATGGTTGCTTCCAATATGAAAATGGATATGCTATATAAAAAGGCGTATGTGCAGTCTCTTAGTTATGAGGATGTTTCCAAGATGGCAAAGAGAGCGGGAGAAATGGCGTCCTGTGTTCCTACAATTCCGCCGCTTTTTTTAAATCACATAAAATTTTCCAGCGGTTTTGGTGTCAGAGTAGATCCTATTGAAGGCGGGGGTAGAATGCATACCGGGGTAGATTTTGCGGGACATCAGGGTGAGCCGATTTATGCTACCGGCAACGGAAGAGTTGCCGAGGTTGATTATTCATTTTTTGGCTATGGCAATGAGATTGTGGTAGATCACGGTTTCGGATACAGGACAAGATATGCTCACCTGTCAAGAGCTTTAGTAAGGCCGGGTGCGTATGTGCAGAGAGGTCAGCAGATTGCATTGATGGGAAGTACCGGACGCAGTACCGGAACGCATTTGCATTATGAAGTGGAGTATCGCGGGAGTAAGGTGAATCCTATGAATTATTTTAAGAAGGATACATCTCCTCAGGAGTATGAGCGTATGATTAAGAAGCAATAATGGCAAAGAAAAATAAATACAGGTTCAGCAAAGAACAGCTCAAATTTGTGGAAGACAAACTTACCACACGCGGCCTCATATGGTTAATAACCAAGTATTTAATTGCAAGTATCTTACTTACTATTCTTTATTATTTTGTTTTTTCCAGCATCATATATACCGGCAAGGATAGACGCATCATGCGGCAGAATCGTGCTATGCAGCAGGAATACAGGCAAATGCAGAAACAACTTGTTGTGCTGAACGGGACTGTTGCGTCTTTGCAGGAGAAGGATAGAGATGTATACCACACAATTTTTAATGCGGACCCTCCGGATTATTCTCCTCTTGCCAAAAGAGTTGAAGGTTATAATTATGACTTGGATACCGTTAAGAATAAACGTATTGTAAAGATGATGACAAGTCGGCTGGACACGGCGTTGATATCTGCGCAAGAAGTTAAGGCATCAATTGATTCAATCAAAAAGGCATTCAAGTTTTTAGGAGCCAGCGTAAGAAATATCCCCTCTATTGTCCCGATAAATAATTTTGCAGTTCAACAGGTCGGAGCATCTGTCGGGAAAAAAATTAATCCCTTTTTTAAGAGTATTGTTGCACATAACGGACTTGATTTGCCCGCAGCTACCGGAACCGAGATTCTTGCGCCGGCTGACGGAGTGGTTGAAAAAATGGGAAAAGGTGAGGACCGCAGTGGAGGTAAAACTTTCAGCATCAATCATCAGAACGGATACAGAACCAGGTATGCAAATGTGGGAATTATATATGTGCGTGCGGGACAGAGCGTTAAACAGGGAGCGGTTATTGGGCGCGTAGGAATGTCCGGCATGTCCATGGCGCCGCACTTGCACTATGAGGTAATCTTCAATGGTCGATATATGAATCCGGTCCATTATTTCTTTGGAAAGCTGGATGCTCACGCCTACATGGATGTAGTTTCTGCGGCACAAAATACCGGCCAGTCATTGGATTAAAGATTATAGCTGCGGGTTATGGCTGTGCCGCCTACATCAACAAAAACTTTAAGTGATAATCAAAATTCATTATATTTGCTGATGTTATGTCGGAAAGCGGAAAAGTATATTACACTATAGGGGAGGTCTCAGATCTGCTGAAGGAGAACGCTTCTCTTGTGCGTTTTTGGGCGGAGAAGTTTCCTCGGTTTATTAAGCCGGCCCGCAATAAGAAGGGCAACAGATTGTTTACGGCAAAAGATGTTGAGAATTTTAAGCTTATTCATCACTTTGTGAAGGATTTAGGTATGACTTTGGAAGGGGCGGAGCGCAGGATGAAGGACAATGTTACGGGTGAGGATAAGCGGCTGGAGGTAATTACCAGGTTGAGTTCTATTAAGGGGAAGTTGCAGAGCGTTATCGGACAATTTACTGAAGGCATGGAAGTTGCAGATGACTCAGAGGGTGCAGGCAACGCGGGTAACAATGATGATGAATCAGTCGATTTTCCGGAGGATCAATAATGGAAGGAACATCAGGGGCAATGCCAAAAGAAAAAGCAAAAACGGTGAATATGGTAAGGGCAATTGACATAGCAAGGGCAGTGGAAATGTTTGCCCCGCTTAGCGCACAGGCCGAGTGGGACAACAGCGGATTTTCCGTTGGTGACCCGCAAGCGGCTGTACATAAAGTGCTTATAGCCTTAAATTGCACTTTGGATGTTGTTGAAGAGGCGGTGGAGCTAAATTGTGATATGATTCTGACTCATCATCCGCTGATTTTTGGGGGATGCAGAAGTGTGCTTTACAATAATGTTTGTTCCTCAGAGAGTCTGCAAGGACGCTCTATTGCAACGGCAATTAAAAATAATATTACAATTTATTCCAGCCATACGCCTCTTGATAAAGCGCGCGGAGGTCTTAATGATTTGATGGCCAAAAGGTTAAATTTGCAGAATTGCAAAGTGCTGAGTCCGGACGGCTTTGGAGTGGTTGGCACATTAAAAACTGTCGGGACCTTAAAAGGCAATAGCGGAGAAAAAGCGGGGAAAGGCATGAATGGTGAGGAGTTCATTAAATTTGTGAAGAAGCAGTTTGGCCTTAAATATCTAAGATGTTCAAAGCCGATCGGATACAGCATCGCAACAGATGGCAGGATAGCAGCGGCCGCAGGCAAAATCACAAAAGTGGCGGTTAGCAGCGGTTCCGGTCAGGGTTCTGCAAAAGACGCAATTGCGGCGGGAGCCCAGGTACTGGTTACGGCGGATGTCAGCCATCATAATTTTTACCAGCCGGAGGGCTTTATGATTCTGGATATTGGACATTATGAGAGTGAATGGGAGGCGGTTGCTCTTTTGGAGAGTATTGTTAAGAAAAATTTTTCTAAATTTGCGGTCTCTTTGAGCAAAAGGGATAAAAGCCCGATTTATCATTTCTAATATATTATTTGGAAGTTATAGGTGAGGACAGAATTAAAGAATAATTACTGCTGCAATTCACGCGGCGTTGATTTATAGAATATGGCAACAAAACAGGCAATAAAGACGGTTAGCCCCAAGGTAGTTAAGGGCGAGACCTTTGTATCTCTTCAGATCTCTAAGAATTTGGATCCCGACAGTATGGAGAAAAAGCTGAAACTCCTTTATGAGCTTCAGAAAACAGATTCCAGAATAGACAAGATTTATATGTTGAGAGGTGAGCTTCCTTTGGAAGTACAAGACCTTGAAGATGAGATTCTTGGACATAAGGCAAAGATTGCATCTTTGGCAAAAGAGGTTAAAGATATTGAGGCTTTTATAGCTTCAAAGAAACAGGACATTGTTGGCGCAAAAGCAGCTATAAAGAAATACGAGCAGCAGCGTAATAATGTTAAGAATAACAGAGAGTTTGATTCTCTTTCCAAGGAAATAGAATATCAAGAACTTGACAGTCAACTTTCAGAAAAGAAGATTGCCGACAATACTAAGATTCTTGTAGAGAGAAAAGAAATTTACAACGCTGAGATAACAGAACTTACGGGACGTCAGGAGGATTTGGCTAACAAAAAGAAGGAACTTGACGGCATTGTAAAGGAGACGGAGAGAGAGGAGAAGGATTTGCTTAAGCAATCAGAAGAGATTCAGTCTCAGATAGATCCTCGTATGCTTGCAGCGTATGAAAAAGTAAGATCCAATGCCCGCAACAAGATGGCCGTGGTCAAGGTTGTACGTGGTGCGTGCGGCGGTTGCTTTAATAAGATACCTCCTCAAAGAGAGATAGATATTGAGAGCAGCAAGAGAATAATTGTTTGCGAATATTGCGGAAGAATTTTGGTTAGCGAGAAGTTTGATGAAGAAGAGGGGAAGAGCGCTCCAAAGGCTGAAGCACCTATTGCTAAGGAAGTTAAAAAGTCAACTAAGACTTCCGCAAAAGAGGCGGAGACAAAACCTGCAGCAAAAAAGGCTACAAAAAAATAAGGAGACAAACCGGAAACTTATGCAAAGAAGCATAAATTTCCGAACAACATAGTGTTATGGAACAGGAACCTACAATATTAAGGGAACTTTTCTTTAAGCACGTTGCACAAACATCCTCAAAACCGCTTGGATTAAACATAGTTAGGGCTGAGGGTGTTTTTTTATACTCGCCGGAGAGACGTTATTTGGACTTTATTTCCGGTGTGTCCGTCAGCAACGTTGGTCATGGCCGCAGAGAAGTTATAGATGCCGTTAAGGAGCAGATGGAAAATTATGCTCATTTAATGGTTTACGGTGAGATGATAGAGTCTCCCCAAGTACTTCATGCCAAGTTGCTTACATCTATTCTTCCGGATAGTTTGCAAAGCGTCTACTATGTAAACAGCGGCAGCGAGGCAAACGAGGCTGCAATGAAACTAGCAAAACGTGCAACAGGCCGCAGAGAAATAATAGCCTGTAAAAACGCATATCACGGGAGTACGCAAGGCTCTATGAGTCTGATGAGTGCGGAGGAGTTTAAAAATGCTTTCCGTCCGCTTCTGCCAATGGTCAATTACATAGAATTCAACAATGTTAAATCATTGGATGCTATTACAGAAAGTACTGCAGCCGTAATAATTGAGCCGGTTCAGGGTGAGGGGGGAGTGCAAATTCCACAGCCGGGTTTCTTGGAGGCGTTGCGTGCAAAATGCACGGTCAAAGGAGCTTTGCTCATTTATGATGAAGTTCAGACCGGGTTTGGCCGTACCGGAAAAATGTTTGCTTTCCAAAAATACGGAGCTGCGTCCGGAGGAAATTGCGGTGTGATTCCTGATATCTTGGTGCTTGCAAAGGCTTTGGGGGGCGGTCTCCCTCTCGGAGCACTAGTTGCAAGCAATGAACTCATGAGTGTTTGGCAGGATAATCCCCCTCTTGGTCATATCACAACTTTTGGAGGTCATCCGGTGTGTTGTGCCGCAGCATTAGCCTCTTTGAAACTTTTATTAACACAGCCATGGTTACAAGATGTTGATAAAAAAAGCGCAAGAATTGTACAGGCTTTAGGTTCGCATCCTCTTGTAAAAGAGATACGTGCAGCGGGACTGCTAATAGCCGTGGATTTGGGGAGCGCAGACCTGGCAAAACAAATATTATATTTGCTATTGGATGAGGGAGTGCTAACAGACTGGTTTCTGTTTCAGCCAACTTCATTCAGAATTGCGCCGCCGCTTTGCATAACGGATGATGAGATAGATATGGGCGTTGCGGCAATTATAAAAGCACTTAATAAACTGAAAATATAACTATGGCAGATTCTAACGGCAAAGTTTTTGGTCCCAGAAGGGCGGCTCAGAACAGAGAGAGAACTCTGGAGGCACGCAATAAAGAGATGGAAGTGGCCGGTCTTGAGACGGGAAATAAAGTGCCGCAAGCTCCTGATATAGAGGAAGCTGTGCTTGGAACTCTGATGCTGGACCCTGAGGCCGTTGCCGATGTTGTCAGCACTCTTGTTCCTGAATGTTTTTATAAACAGGAGAACAGGAAGATTTTCAATGCAATTGTTCAGCTTAGCCAGGCAAACAAAGCCATTGATATATACACCGTTGCCGAGCAGTTAAAGGCAAACAAGGATTTGGATGAAGTTGGCGGTACCGTTTATTTAACTCAGCTAAGTTTGAAAATAGGAGCGGCGGCTCATATTGACTACCACACTAAAATATTGGTTGATAAGTATATACAGCGTAAGATGATTGGCATTTCATTGGATGCTCTTAAGAAATCTTATGATGATTCTGAGCCGGTAGATAAACTTTTGGACAGCACTCAGCAGGAGATTTTTGAACTTGCGGAGAGGAATATGACCAGAGATACCAAGCCTGTCAAATCTATCATAGCAGAGACCATTAATAAAATGGAAGAAGCGCAGCAAAATCCAAACGGTCAGAGCGGTTTACATAGCGGTTATATGGGTTTGGACAGAGTGACCTTCGGTTGGCAAAATTCAGATTTGGTCATTATTGCTGGACGTCCCGGAATGGGAAAAACGGCATTCGTTCTTACAATGGCGCGCAATATGGCGGTTGATTTTAGCATACCTGTTGCATTCTTCTCATTAGAGCAGGCTCCTGAGCAACTTGTTCAGAGATTGATGATTGCAGAGACGGGTATTTCTTCAGACAAAATAAAGGGAGCAAAAAAGATGACAGATTCAGATTGGGTGCAGCTTAGCGATAAGCTGAACCGTCTGGTTGACGCTCCTCTTTATATAGATGATACTCCTTCACTTTCAATTACCGACTTGCGTGCAAAAGCAAGAAAGCTTGTGCAAACAGCTCATGTTAAGATGATTATAATAGATTATCTTCAGCTGATGACCGGTTCAAAAGAGTTGAAAGGATTTAGAGAGCAAGAGGTTTCAGAGATATCTCGTTCATTAAAATCAATAGCAAAAGAGCTTAATATTCCGGTAATTGCACTTGCCCAGCTTAGCCGTGCGGCGGAAATCAGAGGCGGTCAGAAAAAGCCGCAGCTTACAGATTTACGTGAGTCCGGCGCAATTGAGCAGGATGCGGATATTGTAATTTTTTTGCATCGTCCGGAGTATTATGGAACCACAGATGCTAATATGCCTGAAGGACTTACGGATGTTATTATAGCAAAGCACCGTAACGGTCCGACGGATGAAGTGCACATGAGATTTGTAAAGAGAGAGATGAGATTTGCAGATTTCAATGACCAGGAACTTCCTTCGGATGAAGAAATAAATGTTATGGAGAATAATATCGGAAACTTTGACGGCAACAACGGCGGTGCTCCGGTTTCTTTCTCTTCTAAAATTAACGGAAATGATTTTACCACAAATGAATTCCCGGTAGAATAAATTTGTGTAAAATTTATATGTCAAAATGTACATAGATGTTAAAATAAATAAGGCCAAGAGAATACGTGCAGTGTTTTTCTTAATGGTTGCGTTTGTTTTTTTATTCCCGACAGTTAATTGTAATGCACAGGAAGAGCTGCCTTTTAAGAGCGGTGAGACTGTTGCCTATACACTGAATTATACATGGGGCGGCGTACTTACGGATGTTGGAAGCGCTGTTTGTCAACTTTCTTATGAAGACGGTGATTATCATGCCGTTATTAACGGCTACACTTTTAAATTCTACGATATTTTTTTTAAAGTGCGTGAGAGATTTGAAACAAAGTTTTCTCCTTTAACCCTGAGACCCGGTTATTTCTATCGCAGTGCCAGAGAGGGGAAGTACAGGATGAAAAATACCTTCTACTTCAACAATAAAAATTACACAATAAAAAGTATTACGCAAAAATATGACAGAGAGCCTTTTGATACAATTTTACAGGGTTCTCCAAACACTTTTGATTTGCTTTCTCTGTATTATCACAGCCGCACTTTAAGCTTTGGCAACATCCCAATAGGACAGAAGCAGCCAATTAACTTTGTGATAGATAAAGATATATACAATTTGTATTTTATATATCTGGGTAAGGCGGTAAAGAAAGTTCCCGGTTACGGGACATTCCGCACTATGAAATTTGCCGTAAGGGTTGTAGCCGGCAATGTATTCACCGGAAAGGATGACATGATCATCTGGGTAACAGATGATGAAAACAAACTGCCGGTATTCTTTGAATCCCCGATTTTGGTGGGCAAAATGCAGGGCCGCGTTTCCAAAATCATTAACAACAAATATCCTTTAACAAGCAAAATTAAATAATGGAAATAATTTCTCATGAAGGGATTGTCAAGGAGATTACTCCTGACGTTATAAAAGTCACAATTGTAAGCAAATCGGCATGCGCGGGATGCCACGCCAAGGGGTTCTGCTCTGCGTCCGAGATGCAGGAAAAAGTAATTGAAATTAAGCGCGGAAATACGGCGACCGGGACCGGTCGCTCAACAGCGCAGGTACAGTCGCAGGCGGAGGAATACCGCGTTGGAGAGTCTGTGAACGTGAATATGGAACAAAGACTCGGCAACAAGGCGGTGTGGATTGTATATGCCTTACCGGTAGTTATTCTTTTGATATTATTATTATCTTTGCAGCGTTTTGTAACAAATGAGTTATATTTGGGGCTAATTGTGCTGGGGGCCATTGCGTTGTATTTTTTTATCCTGTATTTGTTCAGGGGAAAGGTGGGGAGAGGTTTCCATTTTACAATCAGCAAAATACAAGATACCGGCAGGTGAAAAATTAAGTTTTGCCTGTAATTTTTGAAATAAACCTGAATTTTATATAATAGTTCTTTTGATTTATTAACAGTAAATGACTAATACAATTATTTTTACTATCGCCTGTTTAACAATCTTGGGGTTGCTTCTGGCGATTGTGCTATTTTTGGTGGCACAAAAGTTTAAGGTAGAGGAAGATCCAAGGATTGACACCGTTGAGGCTTTAATGCCGGGGGCCAATTGCGGAGGTTGCGGCCATGCAGGTTGCAGAGCCTTTGCAGAGGACGCCGTTAAATCCGGCAATTTGGATCATCTTTTCTGCCCGGTTGGCGGAAATGCTACAATGAAAAAAGTAGCAGATGCGCTAGGCTACACCGTTGCGGAAAAAGAGCCGCAAGTGGCTGTTGTAAGGTGCTCCGGTTCTTGCGATAAAAGAGAAAAAACCAATGTGTTTGACGGTCGCAAAACTTGTGCTGCAGAGGCCTCCCTTTATTCAGGAGATACCGGCTGCAGATTTGGCTGCCTTGGACTTGGAGACTGTGAAAGAGCCTGCAAGTTTGATGCAATTAAAATTAATGTTAAAACAGGTCTTCCGGAAGTTGATGAAGATAAGTGCACCTCATGCGGAGCATGCGTAAAAGCTTGTCCTAAAGGTATTATCGAGCTTAGAAACAAGGGTCCTAAAGGACGCAGAGTTTATGTTTCCTGCGTTAGCAAAGATAAGGGTGCAGTTGCCAGAAAGGCTTGCCTTGCAGCTTGTATAGGTTGCGGCAAATGTCAGAAGGTCTGCCCGTTTGGAGCTATCACAGTAGAGAATAATTTAGCTTATATAGATTATACAAAATGCAGAATGTGCCGCAAGTGTGTTCTTGAGTGCCCTACAGGTGCAATCCATGAATGTAACTTCCCGCCAAGACCTGTAGTTCAGGCACAGCCGGCAGCTCAGACAGTTGCACAACCTGCACCAAAACCGGCGGAGAAGCCCGTTGCATAACAAAGGAGAATATATTATGAAAACATTTTTTATAGGTGGTGTTCATCCGGCGGACAAGAAAATTTCCGCGGAGGCTGCAATTGAGAAGCTTCCAATTCCAAAGGTTGCATATATTTCTATGGGGCAGCATCTTGGTGCTCCTGCAGAACCGATTGTAAAACCGGGAGATAAAGTGAAAGTCGGACAGCTGATAGCAAATCCAAAAGGTTTTGTTTCTGCTCCGGTTCACTCTTCCGTTTCCGGAACAGTACGCTCAATTGAGCCGGTAAAAGATATAGCAGGCAATCCAGTAATGACGGTAGTTATTGATGTTGAGGGAGATGAGTGGATGGAGAACATAGACCGCTCAGATGCAGTTATCAGTGAAATAAAACTAGACCAAAAACAACTGGTTGATAAGATTAGGGAGTGCGGTGTTGTCGGACTGGGCGGCGCAACATTCCCGACGGCAATTAAACTTTGCCCTCCTCCTACGGCGCATCCTACTTGCGTTATTATTAACGGAGCCGAGTGCGAGCCGTATCTGACGTCAAACTATCGTGAGATGATAGAGATGCCTGAGCAGCTTTTGATTGGATGTGAGATTTTGATGAAGGCGCTTAATGTTAAGAAGTGCTACATAGGAATTGAGGAGAACAAACCAGCCGCAATTGAAAAGCTAACTTCTCTTGCAGGCGGTAAGCATCCTAATATTGAAGTTGTAGAGCTAAAGAGGAAATATCCGCAAGGCGGTGAAAAACAGCTGATTGATGCTGTTATCAAAAAGAAAGTTCCTTCTATGGGACTTCCTGTTGATACCGGAGCGGTTGTTCAGAATGTTGCAACTACCATTGCAGTGTATAATGCAGTGCAGAAGAATATGCCTTTGTTCCAAGGTATTATGACTGTCACGGGAGATTGCAGCAAAGTGCAGAGAAATTTCTTGCACAGAGTCGGAACTCCTTTCAAAGAGATTATTGATTATTGCGGAGGTATTCCTGAGGATGCTGCAAAGATTATCAACGGCGGTCCTATGATGGGCAAGGCCATTGCAAATCTGGACGCTCCCACTCTAAAAGGATCTTCGTCAATCTTGTATCTTACAGAGGCTCAGACTAAAAGACATGAAGAGGGAAACTGCATACGTTGCGCAAAATGCGTCAGTGCCTGTCCAATGGGACTTGAGCCTTATATCTTAAATAAGATGTATCGCGCGGGAGATATGGACGGCTTGGAAGATCACAAGATTTATGACTGTATTGAGTGCGGCTGCTGTCAGTTTACATGTCCGGCCTATATTCCGCTTTTGGATTCAGTCAGATTAGGCAAGGCGGCAGTGATGAAAATCATGAAGAGCCGTCCCAAAAAGTAACTGTCCGGAACATTATAAATAATTAGAAATTAAATATTTATCGCGACAGTAAATTTTGAGAAAAATTAAAAAATAATAATAATAATGAATAAACTGATTGTATCCGGTGCCCCTCACGTTCACGGGAGGGAAAACACCAAGAGACTGATGCTGGACGTCATCATTGCACTGATGCCGGCTGTCCTTGTCTCTATATACTTCTTTGGTTTGTCCGCAATCAAGCTTGTCCTTATTAGTGTAGTGGCCTGTGTACTAGTTGAATATCTGATTCAGAAATTCATGTTTAAAGGGCCGCTGACTATTTGCGATTTGTCAGCTGTGGTTACGGGCGTTTTGCTGGCTCTTAACTTGCCTGTCTGCTCACCTTGGTGGATGATTCTTATTGGTGCCGTTGTTGCCATTGGAATAGCCAAGATGACTTTTGGCGGACTTGGTCAAAATTTCTTTAACCCCGCACTTGTTGCCCGTGTTGTTTTACTTGTTTCATTTCCTGTTCTTATGACCGGAGCGGCATTTCACGCACCTGAAAGCGGTTACCTTTTTGGCAATCAGCAGACAGTCTCAACGGCAATGGATGCAACATCCGGAGCAACTCCGCTAGCCTATGTAAAAGAGCAACTTGCAAAGCCTGAGGTTCAGGCTCAATTGAATAACGGAGCTACTATTAAACAAGTTCTTTTGGACAAAGATCCCAATCTTTCTTACGGACAAATGTTGTGGGGAAGAATTGGAGGAAGTTCCGGAGAGGCTTGCGCCTTGGCTTTGATTCTTGGATTTATTTATCTGCTTTTCAGAAGAGTAATCAAGCCTCATATCTCATTGTCAATTTTAATAACTGTATTTGTCTTCTCCGGGATTTTGTATTTGGCGGATCCTTCCAGATTTACAGATCCCGTATTTAATCTGCTGAGCGGAGGTTTACTTTTGGGCTCATTCTTTATGGCAACTGATTATGTTACCAGCCCAATGACTCCTAAAGGTATGATAATCTTTGGAGTAGGAATAGGAATTCTTACGGTTCTGATAAGGGAATTTGGTTCATATCCGGAGGGCGTTTCATTTGCCATTCTTATTATGAATGCAACAGTTCCCCTGATTAATAGAAGCGCAAGACCAAAGAGATTTGCGAAGGAGGCGCAGAAGAAATAATTATGGCAACACAATCTAATTTAAAAAATATGGCGCTTGTGCTCCTGTTTATCTGTCTTGGAGCATCAGCTGCAGTTGCAGTAGTTTATGCAGTCACAAAAGAGCCAATAGAATTGGCAGAGGCTGCAAAGGTGAATGACGCCATCAAACAGGTAGTTCCGGCTTGCAACAATGACGTTGCAAAAGACACATTGTCCATTACAGATCCAACGGTTTCTTCCAAAATGGATAAGGTTTATGTAGCAAAGAAAGACGGTCAGATAGTTGGCTATGCAATTCCTGTTACAACTACAAAAGGTTTTGGAGGTGCATTTAGTTTGATGGTTGGTTTTACTCCGGACGGTGCAGTTTATAATACCGCGGTAATTAACCATCAGGAAACCCCGGGACTTGGCGCTAAAATCACAGATCCTAATCAACCTTTCGTTAAACAATGGAAAGGGATGAATCTTGTAAACGGCAGTGTTAAAATTGCGGTTAAGAAAGACGGAGGAGATATTGATGCAATTACAGCTTCAACAATCTCATCAAGGGCGTTTTGCGATGCAATGCAACAGGCCGCAGACATATTCAACAGTATAAATTCAGAGAGTTCCGCTTCAGCTGCCGAGGCCGCTCCTGCAGATTCTTCTGCAGTTGCCGCTGATTCAACTGCTGTCGCAACAACTGCTGTCGCAACAACCGCTGCTGCAACAACTGCTGCAAAAGGAGTAAAAACTGTCGGGAATAAAAAATAGATTATCATGAATAAGTTTAAATTGATATTACAGGGAATCATAAAGAACAACCCAACATTTGTACTTGTTCTTGGTATGTGCCCTACACTTGCAACCTCTACTTCCGCCCTTAACGGAATGGGAATGGGACTTGCAACAATGATAGTTCTTGCTTGCTCAAACATGGGAATATCTGCACTTGCTCCGCACATTCCGGACAAAGTAAGAATCCCTTGCTATATAGTTGTCATAGCCGCATTTGTGACTGTAGTTCAGTTCCTTATGCAGGCATACACACCTGCCCTTTATAAAACACTGGGAATTTATGTACCGCTAATTGTTGTAAACTGTATTGTCCTTGGACGTGCAGAAGCATACGCAAACAAAAATACGGTCATTGATTCATTATGTGACGGCGTTGGTGTCGGTCTTGGATTTACATTGTCACTGACATGCATCGGAATCGTAAGAGAGTTCCTTGGAAGTTTGTCCTTCATGAACATGAAATTGTTTGACGCAGACGGGATGTTGATCTTCATTCTTCCTGCAGGAGCATTTATTGTTCTTGGATATCTGATGGTTTTGTTCAATAGTGTCAAGAACGGTAAAAAGGCTAATGCTTAAGATATTACGTAAATGAATATAAACTCGCGCACATTTGTGAGATTAAAAAAAAGAAAAAATTATGCAGTATTTATTTATAATAATTTCAGCAGTATTCGTTAACAACGTAATACTTTCTCAGTTCCTGGGAATATGTCCGTTCCTTGGAGTATCCAAGAAAATTTCCACCGCAGTCGGAATGTCCGCAGCGCTTTGCTTTGTAATGGGACTTTCCACTTTGGTTACATATTTGATTCAATATCATATCCTTATAAATACATGGTTCGGACAGCAGATAGATATTACTTTTATGCAGACAATTGTCTTCATTCTTGTAATTGCTGCGCTTGTTCAAATGGTAGAAATCATTCTTAAGAAAATCAACCCGGTACTTTATCAGGCTCTTGGAATTTATCTTCCATTGATTACCACCAACTGTGCAGTACTTGGAGTTGCAATTATTGTAGTGACCAAAGAGTTTACTTTTGGTGCCGCACCTCACATGCTAAACCTTGCCGAATCGGTGGTTTACGCAATGGCGCTTGCACTCGGCTTTGGTGTTGCAATCACTTTGTTTTCAGGAATAAGAGAGCAGATGGAACTAAACGACGTTCCAAAAGCTTTCCGCGGAACTCCAATTGCGTTGATTACCGCCGGCATGCTTGCTCTTGCATTTATGGGCTTCTCCGGAATGGTTAAGTAGGAGTATAAATCTTAAAAAAAACTCCGGAGATTTTCTCCGGAGTTTTTTTTGCGACGCAGGGGAGAGCAGCCGGATTTTTTAAAAAATTTTAGAGTTGGAAAGTTGAAATTCATTATGTACTTTTGAGTTGTTATGGAACAGAAGAAGAAGCTCATATCACAAATAATCACGACAGTTGAGATTGAGGCACTTATGCGTGAAGGACTCAATGAAGAGGCTTATAATCAAGTAAATGCATTGTTAGAAAGGGAACCCAAGAATGCTTATGCCTGGTATCTTCTTGGCGGACTTTATCGCCGGCAGCAAATGTGGGGAGAAGCAATTAACGCCTACACAAAGGCCAAGATGCTGGAACCTGACGGTCCCGCAGATGCGGCTATCAATTCCATTTATGAAATTCTCAACTTCAGAAATACGGATATGATGAATCCGTGACCCGAAAATCAAATCAATTCAAATTATATGACAACCAACAAGTTTTTTACAATTGTTTGCGTGGCGGCGACGTTGAGTTTTTGTGTTAGCATTAGTGCCAACAGCAACAGCGCGCTGGCGCAGGGTCGCAAGAATAAGGACCGCAAGGAGAATCCTGAAATGCAGAACGGGCAGAAGCCCGGTGATCAGGGTGATAAAGCCGGAGCCGACAAGGACAAGGATAAGAAAAAAGGTCCTGTGACCATGGATAAGTTCCTTACCCCGGATACCAAAGTGATGAAGGGCTTTACCACTGTTTATGAGCAGAAAGATGATAAGTGGTGCATCAACGTTAATGATTCTATCATCGGACGCGATATTCAGATTGTTTCCAGAATTGTTAAGTCTGCCGAGGGAGGAAGAACGTCTTTTGGCGGTTATGCAGGCGATGAGATTAGTGAGGCAATGATACGGTTTTCAAAGGGTCCGGGCAACAAGATTTTTATTCAGGAGGTTTTGCTGAGAGAACGTTCAACAGGTGAACTTGAACAGAATGTGAAGAACTCGAATGTTAATGCAATCATTGCTTCTTTTGACATCAAAGCGCAGGGGAATGGAGACAATGTAATTGACGTAACTGATTTTCTGTTAAATGATAACAACGGTTTATATTTTGACAAACGGGATAAAAAAGGTCTTAAAATTAACAGCATAATGAAAGACCGCTCTTATGTAGAAAGTATTAAAACATATCCGATCAACACAGAATTTACTTCTCTTGTAACGTATGGCAAAGAGGAGGGATCTGCTACTTATGTCCTAAATATTTCTATGGTAATGCTTCCAAAAGTTCCCATGCAGCCAAGATATGAGGATCCAAGAGTTGGTTATTTTACAGTTGGTTACACGGATTTTGATAAAAATCCGCAGGGTGTAAAAAGAGTGAATATGATTTCCCGCTGGAGACTGGAGCCTAAGCCGGAGGATGCAGAAAAGTATGCAAAAGGAGAATTAGTAGAGCCTGCAAAACCTATCGTGATATATATAGACCCGTCTACTCCAAAAGAGTGGGTTCCGTATCTGATTGCTGGTGTGAATGATTGGCAGCCGGCATTTGAAGCGGCCGGATTTAAAAATGCAATTCGCGCAGAAGTTGCTCCAACAAAAGAGCAAGATTCTACCTGGTCTTTGGAGGATGCTACTCACTCTGCTATAATCTACAAACCGTCTGATATTGAGAACGCCAGCGGCCCCCATGTAAGTGATCCGCGTTCCGGTGAAATTATAGAGACACACATAAATTGGTATCACAATGTGATGAATCTTTTGAGGAACTGGTACTTTGTTCAGTGCGCTCCGTCAGATACAATGGCCCGCCATATGGTGCTGCCTACCAAGCTGATGGGAGAACTTATACGTTTTGTCTCTTCTCATGAAGTGGGACACACTCTTGGTTTGCGCCACAATTTTGCGGGTAGTTCTCATTACACGCTTGCCCAGCTTAAAGATGTTAATTTCTTAAAGGAGTATGGACATGCTTCATCTATAATGGATTACGCACGCTTCAATTATGTTGCCGAACCGAGTGACAACATCCCTCAAAATTTGATGTTCCCTTGCATTGGCCCTTATGACAAGTGGGCTATTGAATGGGGATACAAGAGGTTGTCTGGTTTGACTCCCGACAGTGAAGTTCCCTATCTCAGCAAGGTTGTTAAGGAGAAAATAAAGAATCCTATTTATCAGTTTGGAACAGAAATGAGTTCAAACGATCCCCGTTTCCAGAATGAAGATCTTGGCTCTGACCAGATGGAAACCAATGAAGTTGGAACACGCAACCTTAAATTTATCATGAACCATTTGATAGAGTGGACTAACACCCCTAATGAGGGATATGATAATTTGTTGGAACTTTATGATCAGGTTATTGGTCAGTACAGAAGATACAACAATCACGTAGCCAAGTGGATCGGAGGTGTTTATGAAGATGAAAAATATTCAGACCAGCCCGGTGCAATCTATACTCACGTAGAAAAAGCAAAACAAAAAGAGGCAATGGCATATTTAAAGAGAAATACTTTCTCCCCTCAGATGTGGCTGATTCCTAATGATATAATGAATAAGATAGTTCGCAGGTCGGACATAGTTCTGGAGCAAATCTACAATTCAACTTTGGATAATCTTGTCTCAAGGCGTGTTCTTCTTAATTGCTATGAAGATGAAATTTCAAACGGAGCAAAGGCTTACTCTTTAAGCGATTATTTTGCTGATATGAATTCAATGATTTTTGCACCTGATGTTCCAGGAACAAAAGAGGCTTCAGCACAGAGAATCATGCAAAAGGCCTATGTTAAGCACCTTATTGACTTGTATACAGGTGCAAATGTAATGACCTTTAGAATTGGAGACAGAACCATATCTACCGGTCAGGCTGCGGACAAAGACAACTCGGACATAGGCTCAATGATATACTACCAGTTGACTCAGCTTCAGCAGAAATTCCTTGCAGCCTCTGCCGCCGGAACTCCTGTCAGAAAAGCTCATTACAAATTTATGTATGACAAAATCCATAAGACATTAACAGAGCAAAAAGTAAAAACTGAAGCTGCTCCGCAGGTAATTAGTTTTTAAAGGACCTATTTGGGTAAAGGATCTTTTGGTAAAGGATTTTTTGGGAAAGGATCTTTTGGTGAAGGATTTTTTGAAAAGGGCCTTTTTGGGAAAGGATCTTTTGGGAAAGGGATTTTTGGTGAAGGATTTTTTGAAAAGGGCCTTTTGGAGGAAATGATCTTTTAGGAGAAGGATTTTTTGGGAAGGATCTTTTTGGGGAAAAATTAACAAGACAAGAAAAGGCAGGCATTTTTCGCCTGCCTTTTTTCTTGCCCGCATGTTTTATGTGCCGTTAGCCGTATGCACCGCCTCCAAGTAACACCCTTTTTATTTTTTTAACCACATCGGTAGCGGTGCATGCTTAACCCAATTCCCTTTTTTCCGTGCAGCGCTTCGCTCAAATTGCAGATTCAATCTGCACACTCAATCCGCACACTCAATCTGCACACTCAATCCGCTTCACTCAATCCGCACACTCAATCCGCTTCACTCAATCTGCACACTCAATCCGCACACCCAATATGCTTCACTCAATCCGCACACTCAATCCGCTTCACTCAATCTGCACACTCAATCCGCTTCACTCAATCTGCACACCCAATCCGCTTCACTCAATCCGCATTCATACCTTGCCACCCTGCATCCCCCACGCAGATCTTATGATGCAGACTTTCCACCCCCCTCTAGAGGGCCCCAAAAAGGCTAAAATTTTCCTGTCTGATTATCAATCACTTATGGCATTTTTCGGTTTTCTCGCGTACTTTATACTTTGTCATACGCTGTTAATCAGCAAGTTGTATTTTTGCCTTTCTGTGCGTTCTGATAGGGGTTGCAAAATGGCTCCTAAGAGTATATTTATAGGAGTCTGTCACGCAGGCAGGAAAGTTTTCATAAATTTGATTCGCGATGGTTCCGCAAACCAAAAATATTGAACATAATTCATAAAATAAACAATCGATATAAAATAATGTTGCCTTTATGAAAAAGATAATAGTATTAACATTGCTTGTTTGCATATCATTGCAAAGCGCTGTATGCCAACAGACCGTACGCAGCAAATCAGCACCTCAGGTCACTTACACCAATGAAGATATTAAGGCTGCATATGAGGGCACATGGAAATATGAGAACAAATCTACGGGTGAGATTTTTGTTGTTGAGTTAAAGTATCTGCCGTATATCCTTAAAGACAAAATAAATGGAACTTGCATCAAGGTAGAGGTTAAAATTGTTGGAGAATGTTCTTATACAAAGAACAATAAATCAATAGACTACTTAAATAAAATGGCAAATATTAGAAGTGCTACTTCCTATGATCAGGTAATGATTATTGCAACAAGCATTAATGGTTCACCGTATAGTAATTTTGGGTTTTGGGACAGGCTATATGACAAGTATACCAACAATCTTAAAATTACTCCGGATGTCATGTCAGGAGCTAACATCCATTTAAGATGGCAACTGGGAGACAGAGTGCCTTACCCAGAAGCATACATTATATATCCGGATGATCCTGACAGAAAGGACCCTGCATATTTTGATGAGCGCTCAGATGAAGAGAAGGCCGCAGATGCCGCAAGAGATGCTGCCAAGCCAAAGGGTTTTTCTGTCCCGACAGATGTCATTTTGACGAAAGTAAAATAAGGTAACTGTTGTGCTACGATTATGCAAACCTTGGAAAACTATGACAGAAGCGCACAGTGGATTTTTGTAACTATTGTGCTACGATTATTCAAACCATAGGAATTGGCGTGTCTTAAAAGTAGTTTATTAGTAACTATTGTGCTGCGATTTTGCAAAATCCGGCCTGCGATTTTTAAAAACTATCTGCGTAATCTTTGAAAAAACTCCCAGAGTACAACTCCTACGGAGACCGATACGTTGATTGAGTGTTTGGTGCCGCATTGGGGAATCTCAATGACGGCATCACTCATATCTACAACGCTCTGCTGTACGCCCGCTACTTCATTGCCAAATACAAGCGCGTATTTTTCCTTATGTAGATTTGCGGTTGAATTCTCTGCCGGAGTTTTTGCGGTTGAATTCTCTGCCGGAGTTTTTGCGGTTGAATCCTCAACTGGAGTCTTTGCGGTTGAATCCTCAACTGGAGTTTTTGCGGTTGAATTCTCTGCCGGAGTTAAAGATACACCGTCGTGAGTAATATTATTAGCTGCTACATAGGATTGGCTTGCAGATGGGGCATGTTGCTGCAGGGGCTGTTCCTGGGCACGTTGCTGAAGAGGCAGTTGCAGCCGGTCAAGCATAACGGAGTCTTCCGTCTGCTCAATGCTCACAATGGTATATCCCTGATCCTTAAGCTCTTGTACGGCATCCGGCGTTTCATCAAAGTGTTGCCACTCCATGGAAAGCTCCGCGCCGAGAGCGGACTTGTGAATTTCTGCAGATGGGGGAGTGGCGCAAATGCCACACAGATAGACCTTTTCTGCGGCAAAGGCATCTGCGGTGCGGAAGGCCGCTCCTATGTTGAACCGGCTGCGGATGTTGTCCAGCACCAGCACTACCGGGATGCGCGGTACCTTCCGGAATTCCTCAACGCTCGGTCTTCCAAGCTCGCTATTTAAAAGTTTCCTCCCCATGAATCAAGTATTCACTAAAACAATTATCACCGCCGTCATAAACTGTTGCTGCCGGTCCTGCGTTCAGCTGCAGAATATAAGTTACCATTTACTCACCGCCGTCATAAACTGTTGCTGCCGGTCCTGCGTTCAGCTGCAGAATATAAGTTGCCATTTCCTCACCGCCGTCATAAACTATTGCCGGCCGGTCCCCCTTGAAATATAAAATTGTTAAGAAACGGCCTCAAAAATGATAACTCTTGCAAAGATATCAATATTGGACAAAAAGATACAATGCAAATCCTTCTCAAAGCCATTAAATTTTTTTACATTTGCCGGATACGTCCCTGAAAAATAATTAATAAAAAATAAATAAAAATTAACGCCGTACAGGTATCGGCAAAAAAATAAAAATATGAAACAAGATGTAGAGATATCTGATTTTATCAAGAGAGAGGAAAATCGTCAGATGCGCGGTTTGGAGCTTATTGCTTCTGAGAATTTTGTAAGTCCGCAGGTTCTTGCGGCATTGGGTTCTGTCTGCACCAACAAGTATGCAGAGGGTTATCCGGGACATAGGTATTATGGGGGATGTCAGGAAGTTGACAAGATAGAGCAGTGTGCCATTGACAGACTTTGCAAGTTGTTTGATGCACAGTATGCTAATGTTCAGCCACACTCAGGCGCTCAGGCAAACATGGCAGTTATGCTGGCTTGCTTAAAGCCCGGGGATACTTTTATGGGATTGCATTTGGATATGGGCGGTCACTTGACTCACGGTTCTCCTGTAAACATTTCCGGAAAAATGTTCCATGCTGTTCCTTATGGCCTTACTCCCGACGGTTACGTTGATTATGATCAAATGGAGAAGATTGCTCTTGAATGCAAACCAAAACTTATAATTGGCGGCGCATCGGCATATTCCAGAGAGTGGGAGTGGGAGAGAATGAGAGCTATTGCAGATAAAGTCGGCGCTCTTCTTTGGGTTGATATGGCTCATCCTGCAGGATTAATTGCAAAGGGACTCTTAAAGAACCCTGTAAAATATGCTCACATAGTAACTTCCACAACTCATAAAACCTTGAGAGGTCCGCGCGGTGGTGTAATATTGTTGGGTAAAGATTTTGAAAATACTTGGGGAGAGAAGACTCCAAAGGGTGAAATAAAGATGATGTCTGCAGTTCTTAACTCTTCCGTATTCCCCGGTATTCAGGGCGGTCCGCTAGAGCATTGTATTGCTGCCAAGGCGGTTTCATTCTTTGAGGATTTGCAGCCTGAGTTCAAAGATTATGTTGAGCAGGTAAGGAAGAACGCAAAGGTTATGGCAGAGGAGTTTATAAACCGCGGTTACAAAGTTGTCAGCGGCGGAACAGATAACCACATGATGCTTATAGATTTGCGTACCAAGTTCCCTGATATGACCGGCAAGGTTGTAGAAAACACATTGGTTCAGGCAGATATCACTGTTAACAAGAACATGGTTCCTAACGATTCACGCTCTCCGTTCCAGACTTCAGGTTTAAGAGTAGGTACTCCTGCCATAACAACCAGAGGTTTGAAAGAGAATGATATTAAGGAGATTGTAAGACTTATAGATAAGGTTCTAAATGACATCGCCAACCCTCATGTTTTGGAAGAGGTTAAGCATGATGTCGGCCAGATGATGGCAGGGCGCCCTCTATATAATTGGTAACCAATAGATTAAAGCGGTGAGGCAAAAGCTAAGCCGCTTTTTTAAAATGACATTTAAGACGATATTATGAATATAATTACAAAGACCATTCAGTTGAGCGATGGCAGAACAATTGAAATTGAGACCGGTAAAGTAGCCAAACAGGCTGACGGCGCAGTTGTTGTAAAGATGGGGGGCACTATGCTCCTGGCCACTGTTACATGCGCAAAAGACGCAGAAGAGGATGTTGATTTCTTACCTCTTCAGGTAGACTACAAAGAAAAATTTGCGGCAGCAGGAAGATTCCCTGGCGGATTTATGAAAAGAGAGGGGAAAGCTTCAGATTATGAAATTTTAATTGCCCGTCTGGTAGACAGGGCTTTAAGACCTTTGTTCCCGGAGGATTTCCACGCAGCAGTGTTTGTTAACGTGATGCTAGTCTCCGCAGATAAAGATACACAGCCGGATGCGCTTGCAGGACTTGCAGCAGCCGGTGCTCTTGCAGTGAGTGATATTCCTTTCCAGGGACCTATCTCAGAGGTAAGAGTTGCGCGTAAAAACGGACAATACTGCATCAACCCTTCATTCTCAGAAATGGCAGATACAGACCTTGATATAATGGTTGCCGCTACATCTGAAAACATAATGATGGTAGAGGGTGAGATGAATGAGGTGAGTGAAGACGTTATGCTGGGTGCAATTAAATTTGCTCATGAGGAGATTAAAAAGCAGTGCGCTGTATTGAAAGAATTAACTGTTGCCGTGGGTAAAGAAACTAAGAGAACCTATTGCCATGAGACTAATGATGAGGCATTAAAAGAAGCTTGCCATAAGTTTTGCTATGACAAGTGCTATGAGATAGCAAGTGCGGCAATGATGAAGCATCAGAGAGACGATGCATTAGATGCTCTAAAAGAGCAGTTTATGGAGACGATTCCGGAAGAGGAGAGAGAAGATAAAACCGCAATGGTCAACAGATATTTTGCATCAGTTGAGAAAGAGGCAATGCGCGCTCTGATTATTAATGAGAGAAAGAGAATGGACGGCAGAGGAACAAAAGACGTTCGTCCAATTTGGTGTGAGGTTGATTGCCTTCCATGCGCTCACGGTTCTGCAATCTTTACAAGAGGTGAGACTCAGGCACTTGCAACTGTTACACTTGGAACAAAACTGGATATGAAATCTAAAGATGAGGTTTTGATTCAGGGCACCGATGCATTTGTTTTGCATTACAATTTTCCTCCGTTTGCAACGGGCGAGGCTAAGGCTCAGCGCGGTGTAGGCAGAAGAGAGATAGGACACGGCAACCTGGCTATGAGGGCTTTAAAGCCTATGGTCCCGACAGGAGAGGAGAACCCTTATGCAGTTAGAGTTGTTTCAGATATTTTGGAGAGCAACGGAAGTTCCTCAATGGCAACTGTTTGCGCAGGATGTCTTGCATTGATGGATGCCGGAATTCAACTTAAGAAACCCGTAGCAGGTTGTGCAATGGGTCTTATAGCAGACGCCAAAACAGGCAAATACGCAATTCTTTCCGATATCCTTGGAGACGAGGATCATCTTGGAGATATGGACTTTAAAGTTGCAGGTACCAAAGACGGTATCACAGCAACTCAGATGGATATAAAGTGTGACGGTCTTTCAGAAGATATTATGGCTGAGGCACTTGCACAGGCACATGAAGCTCGCATGCACATCATGGGAGAGATGATGAAGACTCTTCCTGCACCGCGTACTGAATTGAAGCCTTATGCACCGCGTATCGTGCAGCTTAGAATTCCCGGAGAATTTATTGGAGCTGTTATTGGGACTGGCGGAAAAGTTATTCAGGAGATTCAGAAGGTTACCGGTACAACTGTCACAGTTACAGAGGAGAAGCAGCCGGATGGAACAACTGTTGGAGCCGTTGACATCTTTGGAGAGAACAAAGAGGGTATGGATAAGGCGCTTGCATGGGTTAAGGGTATCACAACCGTTCCGGAGGTTGGTACAACTTACCACGGAAAAGTAGTTTCCATACTTGAGTTTGGAGCATTTGTAGAGATTCTTCCCGGCAAAGAGGGACTTCTTCATATTTCTGAAATTGCATGGAGCAAGACAGAGAAGGTTGAGGATGTGCTAAAAGTTGGAGATGAAGTTGATGTCAAGCTTCTGGAGGTTGATGAGAAGAGTGGCAAGATGCGCTTGTCAATGAGAGCATTACAGCCAAAACCGGAGGGCTATGTTGAGCCTGTCCGCAGACCTCGTCCGGAGGGTGGCCGCGGCGGTTTTGGAGGTCACGACAGACGTGACGGCGGCAGAGATTTCCGCGGCGGTGACCGAAGAGGTCCGCGCAGAGATGATCGCCACGGTGACGATCGCCGGCCTCGCAGAGATTTCCACAATGGTGATAATCACACAGATAACGCTCCGGCGGAATAGGCGGCTTATAACCATTACAATAAATATATAATCCCGGCAGGAATGGCTCTGTCGGGATATAAATAAAAAGGCAACTCTTACGGGTTGCCTTTATTAAAAATAAGAACCTAAATGTGCTTAGGAAAAAATCCCGATTATTTACGTAGGTCTAGGTCCTTAATGATTTTTCTGTATCTCTCAATATCGCGTTCCTTTAAGAAATCAAGGAAGCGGCGTCTTTTACCAACCAACATCATAAGGGCGCGCTGAGTTGCGTGGTCCTTTTTGTTGCGCTGCATGTGACCGGTAAGGTGAGTGATACGGTAGGAGAATAAAGCAATTTGACTCTCTGCGGAGCCGGTGTCCTTATTGGACTTCCCGTACTTTCCAAAGATATCCTGCTTTTTGTCTGAAGCTAAATACTCTGACATAATTGCTAAGATTTTAATTATTTTTGTTTCCCTTTTGAAGCTCCCAACAGTTTATCCGATTGTCTTGCATATTTTTATATGCCAGCCACGGAGCATCTGCGGAATGGCTTTTATCTTTGGGGAGTGCAAAGGTATAAGTTTTTTTTATTTGAGCAAAAATAATTTTTTTGGCTTATTATTTGTCTGCGGAATTTGCGGATTTTGAATTTGATATTTGTTGTGAGCAAAAAAATAATTTCATATAGCAACGGCCTTGGGGATGTGGTCTTTGAGAAAAGACCGCAAAACCGCTCTATTTCCGTGAGTGTCAGTGCTCGCGGGGTGGTGAAGGTGACGCTGCCCGGCTATGTGAGCTATCTGGAGGCGCAGCAATTTTTGAGAACGGTAGAGAACAAAATAATGGCCACCAAAAAAGAGATGGCCGATAAGTACCCTGCTGCCGCACTGCCAACAAAGTCTCAGCTACAGGCACTTAACAGGCGCGCACATGAGATTTTGCCGGCACGGACGCGCGCGCTATATGAACTGTTAACAGGCAAAGTGGTCATCCGTAATAAGTTGGGAATGACCATAAAAGATCCGTTCAAATATAATCGTGTTGCTATCAAGGATAACAAAACCAACTGGGGCAGCTGCTCTACCATCCGCAATCTCAACCTGAACATGCATCTTGTAGAACTACCTGCGGATCTGATGGATTTTGTGATAGTCCATGAACTTTGCCACCTGGTTTACAGCAACCATGGTGCACGCTTTCATTCCCTTGTAAACACTGCTACGGACGGCCGGGAAAAGGAGCTGTCCAAGAGGCTTCAAGGTTATAAGTTGTTGTAGCTACTTGCAACAACGCTACTCTGTCTTAACTTTTTCTGCTTTTGATTTCGGAGTCTTTCCGCTGCCGGAAAGTTTGCTTAGTTCTGCAAACAGTGCGTCTGTTTTTTCCAGCATTTCCTTGCCAACGGCGTTAAAGTACTTCATTGTGACTGTGTTGCGGACGCGGCGCTTGCCTTCCGCAACGGTCTTGCCTGCATTATCCTTAACGTTGCGAGGATAATCATTAATCTTGAAGACCATTTCATCACGCAAATCCAGAGCTGCGCCAATAATATTGCTGACCTCTTCCTGATTCTTGTTATCATTGATTGCCATGTAAGTAAGGCAATCGGAAACCACCTCGCTTGCAAGGTAATTGATATCTTTCTTTATTTCTCTTAAATTTTTCATGCTAAATAATCTTTTACTTTAGGACTTTTTTCATAATCAATTGATTATACGCGCCTAAATTATTTTTTATGCTCCTACAAATTGCAAATTAACACCCTTGTTCATCTTTGCGCCAATACCGGGGTCATTGGATGGAACTATGCGTCCGTCAACAACCTGAGAACCGGTGAAACAGTCATTTGCAATCAACCAGTTTCCGTCCAAATCCGACCATTTGGTTTTTGGAGCAATCTGAGATGCGGCGGAAATTGCAACGGAAGTCTCAGTCATACAGCCGACCATAAGCTTCATGTCAAGTGCTTCTGCTAGTGATATCATCTCACGGGCCTCATGCAAACCGGTGCATTTCATTAATTTGATATTTATGCCCGTAAAGTAGCCGTGCAGTTTGCGGATATCTGTTAACCTCTGGCAAGACTCATCAGCAATAATCGGAAGCGGACTATTCTCTGTAACCCATCCTGTATCTTCCAGCATCCCGACAGGCATTGGCTGTTCTATCATGTTGACATTCTTGGTGTTAAGCCAGTTAATCATATCAAGAGCATAATGCTTGTCTTTCCATCCTTGATTGGCGTCAACGCAAATTGTATTGTTGCAAACCTCGCGGATAGTGTTAATCATCATCTTGTCCTGCTCCTCCGTGCGGCCAAGTTTAACTTTGATGACTTTGTATATGGAGGCCTCTTTTGCCTTCTGAAGCACAACTTCACGGGTGTCCAAACCTACTGTGAATGAGTTGTTTGGACAATGTGCGGGGTCAAAGCCCCAAATTTTCCACCAGGGCTGGCCAATCATTTTGCCAACCAGATCATGGAGTGCTATATCAACTGAAGCTTTTGCTGCACAGTTGTTAGTTGTAAGCTCATCCATATCCTTCATGATATCGCCAATCATGAACGGATCACTGAACCTCTCAAGTTCAGGCTTTGCTTTCTTTAAAAATTCAACCGCAGAACTGGTAGTCTCTCCAAGATATGGCGGCATGGCTGCCTCACCGTATCCGGTATATCCGTCATAAGTTATTCTGGTTAAGACAATTGGAGTGGATGTTCTGGATGAGTGGGATATGGTGAAAACGTGTTTCATCTTTGCCTCATAAGGGCACCACTCAAGGACAATCTTCTTCTCTCCCTTGCCGGACAAACTGCGTCTTCCTGCGCCGGAAAGTCCCATTCCGTTGTGTGCAAAAATCTTAGCAGGATCAAACAGTGCTGCAGCTGCTGTCAGAAGTCCCGCGCTCTTTAAAAATGTTCTTCTGCTTGTCATTTTTATTTCAGTATATTTAACTGTTAATTAATCTACTTTGTCAAGCCGGCCTTCTCAACGGAAATGATTCCTTTGCCGCAATCTGCATTGCCAATTATTCTGCGGGCCATAAGCAGACGGCCGGAGCCTCCGTAATAAGGCAGCTTACCGTAATTGTAACCGTCGGGACCGATAAAATCTCCCTCTGCATTTGCATTTGAACTGTCGGGAATAAGAGTGTTAATTCTCACAATATCAGATGAATGTATCATTATGCCATTGCCAATGTAAATGCCAACGTGTGTTACGTGAGCCGGTTTTTCCGCCGTTGCCTTACGTCCAAAAAACAGCAAATCACCCGGTTGCAAAGCTTTAAGATTCTCAAGGGTTTGCTCTCCTGAAACATATTTTGCAACGTCCAAGCTGTCTCCGGTCTTGCACTGCTGAGAGGCATCTCTTCTAAGTACGTAACCATTAAGGAAATAGGAAGTCTTGGCCAAACCGCTGCAATCAATTCCTTTAACGGAAGTGCCGCCCCATACATACGGATATCCGGTAAATTGTCTTGCCGTTTCAACAATATTTTCAGGCGTTGGTTTTGCCATGCTCATCCATTTCTCAAGTCCAATCACCTCTGATGACCTTATGTAACCCTCTCTGCCATCGGCAATTGCAACATGAACCCAGCTGTTATTGTGTAAACTCTTTCCGCCGCCGTGCAAGCCTTTGCCTTGACCATTATGATTGCCATTTCCCTGTCCGTCATGCATCTCTCCGTTTTCTCCGTGCGCGCCAACCGCATCACCCCCCTTGATTAAAATATCTCCCCAAACGGCGTCGCTCACAACAAGAGAATTATCAGAAGGCTCTCTGTAAATACATGTGTATTTGGTGTTTACAATGACTTTTGGTTTTCTCATGTACTCATCATACTCCTGCTCATTCATTGCCGTAACGCTGCGCCCAATCACCCAAGCGGTATAGCCCTCCATGTTCACACAGCGGTACCAACCGTTATCATTTTGCTCCAAAATCTTTACGGGCATTCCCATAAGCGCCTGAGTACCGGACTCTGCAGAAAAATCACCGTCACAGTTAAAACTTGCAACAGACATGCAGACAACTCCGTAAATTTTACCGTTCAGCTTGGCAGATGGCAGAAGGTCAATGCTATCCAGAACTTGAACATCAGCGCCTGCATGATTTGCAGCAAGTGCTTCTCTCATTTTTTTCACGATAGTTTCTTTTGCCGCAGCCTCTGTTGTTGAGCCTCTTAATGTGAAAATAAACTGCTCGCTCTTGCCCGTCCGGCTTGCCTGCTCTTGGTCTGCACGGCTCTGAGCTTTATCCATGCGCACCTCATAAGTTTTATCCCTCTCATCCGGGGCATAAGCGCTGCGCACCTCTTTGTTTAACTTTTCAAATGCCTGATTGTCAGGATTCTGATTTTTGCAGCCGCTATGTTCCTGCGCCTGCATCCCCGCCGGAACTGCAATAAAAGCCGCAGCAGCCAGCGCTAAAAAAGACACATATCTCATAATTCACAAAATTAACACGGTGAATTTACGGAAATTTAAAAGAATGACAACGTCTTTAATTAATAACGTCGTCATTAATTAAAGACGGCGTCATTTTGGTGCAATTTTCATATATTTGAGTATTAAACATAGTTTAACGTTTATGAAGAAATTTTTATTAGTGTGCTTTTTTGCGGCGGCTGCGGTAATGACTGCGGCGGCTCAGGATATACAGTTTGATAATTATTTTATTAACAAGACATTGCGGTTGGATTATGTGTTCTGCGGATCAAAGACGCATCAGACAATCGCGGTGGATGAGCTGGCAAGCCTTCCAACATGGGCCGGGCGCAGACACAATCTGGACAAGCTGCCTCTTAAAGGCAATGGCCGGGTTATTGTCGCCGATAGTGCATCGCACAAGATTATTTATGAGACGTCTTTTTCTTCTTTGTTCTTGGAATATCTTGATACGGATGAGGCCGCAGGCGGAAAGGAGCGTGCATTTCAAAACACATTCCTGGTACCATTCCCCAAAAAATCTGTCGAGATTACAGTTACCATATACAACAAGAGTCAGAAGCCAATTGCAGTGATTACACATTTTGTAAATCCCAAGGATATTCTGATTCACAAAAAAGGGGAGACCCATCAGCTTCCCTACAAATATATTGTTAAGAGCGGAAGCCCGGAAAAATGCATAGATGTGGCAATTGTAGCTGAGGGCTATACACAGCAGGAGATGGATACTTTTTACAAAGATGCTGAAATTGCAAGTGAAAGTTTATTCAGCTATGAGCCGTTCAAATCCAATAAAGAAAAATTCAATATTGTTGCAGTAGCCTCACCGTCAAAAGATTCCGGAGTGAGCATACCGCGCCTTGGAGAGTGGAAAGACACAAGTTTTGGTTCCGGTTTCTCTACCTTCTACTCGGACAGATACATGACATCATTGAACGTTAAGCAGATACATGATGCTCTTGCGGGAGTTCCCTATGAGCATATCATAGTTTTGGTCAACACGGAAGAGTACGGCGGCGGCGGAATTTACAATGAATATGACCTTACCGCAGCGCACCACCCTTTGTTTAGACCCGTTGTAGTTCATGAGTTCGGCCACAGTTTTGGAGGCCTTGCGGATGAGTATTTTTATGATAATGATGTCTTGACAGATTCTTATGATATTTCCGTAGAGCCTTGGGAACCAAATATTACCACGCGAGTAAACTTTACGGGAAAATGGGAAAATTTAATTCCCGCAAATGTTAAGGTCCCTACGGATGTTGAAAAAATTCCGGTGGACATAAAACCGACAGAGGCAGAAGCGCAAGCCGCAAAAACAGCACAAAGCGCTGCATCTGCAGGTAGCATAAAAAGATACGGCAGCAACTTTGTTCCAAAGAATATTTTAAGGGTGACCCTGCAGGGTAAGTTTGACAAAAACGGCAAACTGAAAATGCTCAAGGGAACTCCGGATGAAATCAAAACAAAAGCAGAAAAACTTGGATTGGTTGTAGAACAATATGAGAGCAGGGAGAAGGGTGTCCTTGTAAATACCGCATCATTTGGCAACAACAAACTAAAGCACCCCGGAGAACTTCCGGTTGGAATGTATGAAGGCGGAGGCTACTTATTCAAAGGTATTTACAGAGGTTACTATGATTGCCGCATGCGTACAAATCAGTACCCCACATTCTGCCCTGTCTGCCAACAGGCCATACAAAGGATGATTGATTTCTATACCAAATAGTCCAAACCGGACCGTGCGCTAATATCTTCTTTTTGGATTCTTTGGGAACCATCCCTTCCTTACCCGTTCCCTTTGCTGGAATAGTTCCTTAATGCTCCAAAGACAAGTGAATCCTGTAATCCCCAGAATAGCAGACAGTATCACGCTCTCCGCAAACAGTGCCCAAATAATCAGCGACAGTCCTGCCAGAAGAAACAACAGCCAGATTTTTACGCCAAAATAGTACTCCCCCTTGATTACCACCGGATGAAAAATCCCGATAATCAAAAACGCCGCCGCCCCAATTATGATTCCCGTATAGTTCATTTTTTTCTTAAATATAATATATTTTAAATAAGTACCATCCAGAACTTTGTGTAAACAATAAATTCTCACGGTTGAAGTCTATCCCCTCATTTGTCAACAAACTGATTAAAAAACAGCCTCTTTGCCTGTCGCAATCCGTCAATGTGGTTTCAATTCTATAGTAGTCTGATTAAAAGTATAATCAAGGTGAATCTCATAAAGACGAAATTTTATTTCAATTCTATAGTAGTTTGATTAAAAGAAAACTTCAATCTTCCCTTCTGAAAAATCTTCCTTATTTCAATTCTATAGTAGTCTGATTAAAAGACAAAGGCATTGATGACTTGCTGGCCAATACTCTGAAATTTCAATTCTATAGTAGTCTGATTAAAAGCAGGATAACGCCCTGCAATTTTTTCCGCCAATTTAATATTTCAATTCTATAGTAGTCTGATTAAAAGCCAATCCGCCCTGCGCACTGCGCTTGGCCTTGGTTCATTTCAATTCTATAGTAGTCTGATTAAAAGAGTATTAACGAAACGTACACACGTGCCGGCAAGTCATTTCAATTCTATAGTAGTCTGATTAAAAGTAAAATCAAAGCATATTTTGACATGTTTGCTCAATATTTCAATTCTATAGTAGTCTGATTAAAAGTGGAGAAGCGCGGTTGGAGGGTGATGCTGAAATCTAATTTCAATTCTATAGTAGTCTGATTAAAAGACCGTGATGTTCTGCCAGCAATCGTATTCGGACAATTTCAATTCTATAGTAGTCTGATTAAAAGGTAGATGTGTGCGATTATCTTGATAATCAAGTAGCTAATTTCAATTCTATAGTAGTCTGATTAAAAGAACCATCTGTAAGATTGTCAAGCTGATTTTTATTCAGATTTCAATTCTATAGTAGTCTGATTAAAAGGGTATTGATTCCTCAATTTCTAATATTTCCAAGGAATTTCAATTCTATAGTAGTCTGATTAAAAGCTGATGGCACTTATAAAAAAGTTTCTGAAGGTAAGATTTCAATTCTATAGTAGTCTGATTAAAAGATTGGAATTCGATTGAAATTCCGTATAAGACAAGCGATTTCAATTCTATAGTAGTCTGATTAAAAGCACTTACTTCTCCCTTAGCAATGCTTCATGCGTCATTTCAATTCTATAGTAGTCTGATTAAAAGCATTGTGACCGGTACGGCAAACATCGCGAATGGCTACATATTTCAATTCTATAGTAGTCTGATTAAAAGTTTATTTCTCCGTCGCTCGGGGTAAAAAGACAAATGATTTCAATTCTATAGTAGTCTGATTAAAAGCGTTGGTGCAAGGTTCTCTGCGCATAAGCAGGGCAATTTCAATTCTATAGTAGTCTGATTAAAAGTTGTGTAATTCATTTTTTATTAATAGTTTGACGGCATTTCAATTCTATAGTAGTCTGATTAAAAGCGCGGCGCTCGCCGATAACGACGGCCTTGATTTGAATTTCAATTCTATAGTAGTCTGATTAAAAGTATCCCATCCGTGGTCTTCATCACAGTAAATCTCCGGATTTCAATTCTATAGTAGTCTGATTAAAAGCCTGCAAGGTCTGCGCCTGCAAGGTCGGCATCTGTAATTTCAATTCTATAGTAGTCTGATTAAAAGTGCTGTTACAGATAATGCTGCTGCTGACCATTTTAATTTCAATTCTATAGTAGTCTGATTAAAAGCGCCTATAAGATAAGCGTCCTCCAAGTTGGCATTATTTCAATTCTATAGTAGTCTGATTAAAAGTTATTTAAAATGTCAGATGCAGTAATATCTTCATTATTTCAATTCTATAGTAGTCTGATTAAAAGTGTGATGAATTCCTTTTAGGTTGAAAAATAATAAATTTCAATTCTATAGTAGTCTGATTAAAAGCTTCCATTTATATCAATAGTTAAATCATTATTAATAATTTCAATTCTATAGTAGTCTGATTAAAAGTTTAACAGATTCACTTGGAAATACAATCAATGTTAAATTTCAATTCTATAGTAGTCTGATTAAAAGTATAAAGATTATATAAAAGAGCCTATAGATATTAAATTTCAATTCTATAGTAGTCTGATTAAAAGATCAGTGTCTTTCAATGCCTCACAAAGCACTTCAAGATTTCAATTCTATAGTAGTCTGATTAAAAGCTTTCTCCTTATTTCTTTCTCCACTTTTTTATTTTATTTCAATTCTATAGTAGTCTGATTAAAAGCTTTTCGAGGATGAGAGCAAAACCATTGCAGCAACCGTATTTCAATTCTATAGTAGTCTGATTAAAAGGCAACAAAGCAAAGCGTACATTTACGCTTTACGTATTTCAATTCTATAGTAGTCTGATTAAAAGCTTTAACAAACTTAGAGAAAAAAGCAATTAGTGTATTTCAATTCTATAGTAGTCTGATTAAAAGATGCTATGCAGGCTATTCAACTTAAACAGCAACTTGCATTTCAATTCTATAGTAGTCTGATTAAAAGGCACGCAAAAACGCAAGTAAAATTAGAAATGCAAAATTTCAATTCTATAGTAGTCTGATTAAAAGCTAAATTGTATAATTGTATAATTGTATAGCACTATAATTTCAATTCTATAGTAGTCTGATTAAAAGTAAGGCGCGGGCGTTGTCGTGTGCTTATAATCCTGATTTCAATTCTATAGTAGTCTGATTAAAAGCTTTATCAAAATGCACGGGTTGAGACTTTCGGCGTATTTCAATTCTATAGTAGTCTGATTAAAAGCCTCTGGAAGCAATTCCAGAGGCCGCTCAAACAACATTTCAATTCTATAGTAGTCTGATTAAAAGAGAGTGCAAAGTTCTGTGAGAGGATATACAACTAATTTCAATTCTATAGTAGTCTGATTAAAAGAAACCATAAGAGGGATAACCAGAAGCATTACCGCTATTTCAATTCTATAGTAGTCTGATTAAAAGGTCTTAACCGTTCTCTTAACCGTAGGGATAAGTTATTTCAATTCTATAGTAGTCTGATTAAAAGGATAACCAAAGACTTCATCCTTATTCGCCTCACCTATTTCAATTCTATAGTAGTCTGATTAAAAGGTAGACTGAGCAGTTTGAAGAACCTCAGAAATACATTTCAATTCTATAGTAGTCTGATTAAAAGATAATAGCGATAAATATCAGTGGTAACCTGGGAAATTTCAATTCTATAGTAGTCTGATTAAAAGCCAGAACTCCAACTTAGAAGTACGGAAATCACCAATTTCAATTCTATAGTAGTCTGATTAAAAGCTTGACATGCAGGGCTATACAGGACTGTCTACCCTATTTCAATTCTATAGTAGTCTGATTAAAAGGCAAGGTCTGCCCCTGCAAGGTCTGCATTTTCAAGATTTCAATTCTATAGTAGTCTGATTAAAAGCTTATTCTAAATTGTATAATTGTATAGCACTATAATTTCAATTCTATAGTAGTCTGATTAAAAGCAGAAAAACCAGCACAAAATTGGTAATTTTTACGCAATTTCAATTCTATAGTAGTCTGATTAAAAGTTGTATTAGCTGATTTCTTGACACTTACCTATAATGAATTTCAATTCTATAGTAGTCTGATTAAAAGATAGCAAACGGATACAAGCTTATTAAAATTGCCGTATTTCAATTCTATAGTAGTCTGATTAAAAGAAAGTATTTCGTACATTTGTAGTGCAGATGGATGATTTCAATTCTATAGTAGTCTGATTAAAAGTTGGCAATAAGTGTTATGTTTTCTATTTATCAAGATTTCAATTCTATAGTAGTCTGATTAAAAGCCCTGTGCCGAGCACGACATGAACTGCACACTAACATATTTCAATTCTATAGTAGTCTGATTAAAAGTGTTGACACATTTGCGACGGAAACCCAAGCAATTTGATTTCAATTCTATAGTAGTCTGATTAAAAGTCTTGCTGCAAAAGCATTGCATTTGCATTGCACGATTTCAATTCTATAGTAGTCTGATTAAAAGATATTGGCGTTCAGTTTTATCTCATTGCCGGAAACCAATTTCAATTCTATAGTAGTCTGATTAAAAGCTTATTACGGGGCTTGGCGCGCTTGCAACATTAAAATTTCAATTCTATAGTAGTCTGATTAAAAGATAATCAAATATATAATCCCCTCTGCAATCGCCAATTTCAATTCTATAGTAGTCTGATTAAAAGGTAAAATTCCATAAACAAAGGAATCTACCTCTTCTATTTCAATTCTATAGTAGTCTGATTAAAAGTTTGTTGCGGAGAATAGGTTATAGGATTGTCGGCATATTTCAATTCTATAGTAGTCTGATTAAAAGTCCTATACCAACTACGGGGGCACTTTTTTTGATAAAGATTTCAATTCTATAGTAGTCTGATTAAAAGCCGTATAGTATTTTCTTTCCTCAAATTCCTCTTTATTTCAATTCTATAGTAGTCTGATTAAAAGTGTCAATGTGCTCATTTTATAGCTGTGGAAGGTAAATTTCAATTCTATAGTAGTCTGATTAAAAGAGCGGTACTGCTTGTCGTACCATTTTTTTGCATCCATTTCAATTCTATAGTAGTCTGATTAAAAGGAGGATGCTTATGATGGTAAATCAAGTTTATTCGAATTTCAATTCTATAGTAGTCTGATTAAAAGTAAAAGAAAGCAAAGATTTTGCCCAACCTCCTTTATTTCAATTCTATAGTAGTCTGATTAAAAGAATTGCCGTATCCACGCAATCAAAAAGTTTTTCAATTTCAATTCTATAGTAGTCTGATTAAAAGATTTTTTAGTCGTTCAAGTTGTTTTCTATTACTTGATTTCAATTCTATAGTAGTCTGATTAAAAGTGTTTTTTCAATTGAATGTCAGGAAGTTTATCCCGGATTTCAATTCTATAGTAGTCTGATTAAAAGTTCCATTCCACGAGCCGCATAATCAAGTAACTCCTATTTCAATTCTATAGTAGTCTGATTAAAAGAAACAAAAGTTAGAAAGCCTCAAAAGTCATCTTTATTTCAATTCTATAGTAGTCTGATTAAAAGTATAGAGCAAAACACAGAATTTATTTTATTCTTTAATTTCAATTCTATAGTAGTCTGATTAAAAGAGCCGAGGCCGCTCAAACAACTAAAACAAACATCAATTTCAATTCTATAGTAGTCTGATTAAAAGATTTATGACGGCAGAGGAACATACGATATGTATATTTGATTTCAATTCTATAGTAGTCTGATTAAAAGTCAATAGACTGCATTAATACCCGCATCTCATCTTCATTTCAATTCTATAGTAGTCTGATTAAAAGTTAAGCGAATTAAGAGAGTTTTTCCGAATTCAATGTCATTTCAATTCTATAGTAGTCTGATTAAAAGAACTGACACAATGTTGGGTGGCTTTTATTCTTATATATTTCAATTCTATAGTAGTCTGATTAAAAGCCTATGCCGAGCACGACATGAACTGCACACTCACATATTTCAATTCTATAGTAGTCTGATTAAAAGTGCTTAACACACTCTAATCCGCAAGTCTCTGATGCATTTCAATTCTATAGTAGTCTGATTAAAAGTCAACTGCCTTTCAGAGCTTACCAGCTCATTTTCAAATTTCAATTCTATAGTAGTCTGATTAAAAGAATGACCACAGAGGGCAACTCACACTAAAATACATATTTCAATTCTATAGTAGTCTGATTAAAAGACAAAACAGCAAAATGCACCTCGCTCTCAGCAATATTTCAATTCTATAGTAGTCTGATTAAAAGCTGTGAGATAAAGAGATGTAATGCTCAGGGTCCCTAATTTCAATTCTATAGTAGTCTGATTAAAAGTATCGGTGCATTGAGCAAGGCGAGTATTGATTGAATTTCAATTCTATAGTAGTCTGATTAAAAGAAAGGCCTCGCGCAAAGCGTGTACTTTAGCAACCTATTTCAATTCTATAGTAGTCTGATTAAAAGGCAGGTCTCATATAAAGTGCCGTCAAGGGTTGTATCATTTCAATTCTATAGTAGTCTGATTAAAAGGCGTCACTGTTGCTTCTGCCTAGAGCACTTAATTATTTCAATTCTATAGTAGTCTGATTAAAAGCAAATCTTGCCGACAAGGTGAACATGGGGCTTGAGAATTTCAATTCTATAGTAGTCTGATTAAAAGTGCGAAAGCGCTTGACCGCATTCACGATGAAGACGATTTCAATTCTATAGTAGTCTGATTAAAAGTCAATCTCATCTTCCGTCTTTTTAATAGAAAGTTCAATTTCAATTCTATAGTAGTCTGATTAAAAGAAAATCACGATATATCCAATAGGTTGTGAATTTAGATTTCAATTCTATAGTAGTCTGATTAAAAGGGCGTGCATATTCTCTGCAGTTATTAAATTTTTCATTTCAATTCTATAGTAGTCTGATTAAAAGGCCCGCAGGGGTTCTTGCAGAGCTTGCAGAAGAATTTCAATTCTATAGTAGTCTGATTAAAAGTTGTTTTTAAAAGTTGTTAAAATTAGTCCCGCCGCCGGATTTCAATTCTATAGTAGTCTGATTAAAAGTGACTTGGGAGAAAAGGCAAGGCGGTTTTAACAGATTTCAATTCTATAGTAGTCTGATTAAAAGTCTGCGTAAAATGTCTGCTTTGTGATTGTATTTTCATTTCAATTCTATAGTAGTCTGATTAAAAGTTCGTTTGCAAGGTTTTCAAAATCTACTTTTTTCAATTTCAATTCTATAGTAGTCTGATTAAAAGTTTATCGGAGTGACTTACCTGTAACTACTTCAAATAAATTTCAATTCTATAGTAGTCTGATTAAAAGCTGTGTATCTTTTTGGCAAAGATACGGGCTTCTCTTAATTTCAATTCTATAGTAGTCTGATTAAAAGAAAATTGCAGAGTGCTTGAAATATTCCGGAGATTTATTTCAATTCTATAGTAGTCTGATTAAAAGTTTGCCCGACAGGCAGTTTGAGAATTTATTAAAAGATTTCAATTCTATAGTAGTCTGATTAAAAGCTGGCCTTGCACAACTATTCATCAACCTCCTCTATATTTCAATTCTATAGTAGTCTGATTAAAAGGCAAGGTCTGCACCTGCAAGGTTAACGTTTTCAAGATTTCAATTCTATAGTAGTCTGATTAAAAGTTTAGGCAGTAGCTCGGCCGGCAACGGCTATGTTCTATTTCAATTCTATAGTAGTCTGATTAAAAGCCATGTGTGCGCCTGAAAGGTTAGCGTTTTCAAGATTTCAATTCTATAGTAGTCTGATTAAAAGATCGTTACGCAGAGACCACACGGCCTCTTATTCCTTATTTCAATTCTATAGTAGTCTGATTAAAAGCATTATATTTTTCAATAAACTCTTCAGATAATTTCATTTCAATTCTATAGTAGTCTGATTAAAAGCGGATGCGGCGTGGGTGCTGCGTTATAAGATAGGGAGATTTCAATTCTATAGTAGTCTGATTAAAAGGTGCGTGAAGCTGTAGCCGACAACGCAAGCACGCCCGCATTTCAATTCTATAGTAGTCTGATTAAAAGATTTGCGGCAAAAGCAAAAATAGACGACGGAAAAATATTTCAATTCTATAGTAGTCTGATTAAAAGCCGTAAAAAAAAGTTAAAAAAAACTATACGGCGAGCATTTATGTCATACGAAGATACATTTTTTTAGTTAAAAAGTTGTCGATGGGTAATGATAAAAAAAGTGCCGTCCATCGACAACTTATGTTAAATGCATAAATTTCAATGTGTCAAAGAACTCTGAGCGCTGGTGAGATCAAAATAAAAAATGAAAAATGAACAATAAAATGTAGATCGACATACACTAAATAAAATTATCTATACTACACCTCTCTTTTCCAATGATTTCCTTATCGAGCCATTTTTCGTCGCGACTTTTAAAAATGATAATACTATCCTCCTCCTTTTCAATCACTTTTTTTGCCTTATAACAAAGCTCTTTCAATTTGACATCGCTTATTTCCCCTTCAAAAACGGAATTTTGTATCCAGTTAAGGTACTTTCGGCAAAGTTTAAGCATTTTGCCAACTCTTTTTTCACCGCAATCATAAACTAAAATCACGTACATATTAGTCAAATATTATAATTACCACCACATCTTAAAGGGTTTATATTCTTCCATGTCCAATAAATGTTTACATAATTTATAACATTCCAGCTTGATAAGATGGGCATAACTTACACTCCTGTTGAGAGTTCTATGTTGGATGGTCTCGTTTAGCCTGTCTTCAAACTCTTTAACAAACAATTTTTTTCCTTGCTCATTAAGAAAACACCCGTTAAGATTTTTGTCAAAATGCCTTTCCTGAATAATCCGTTTATTGAGAACTTTAAAAATCACCCTGTCAACAAGGAGTGGTTTAAATATCTCGGAAACATCAAGACACAAAGAATACCTTCTCTCGCCTGGCGTATGTAAATAACTTATTGTCGGATCAAGTTGAGTCTGATGAATGGCTCTGAGACACTGACTATAACACATCATATTCCCAAAAGAGATTAGAGCATTTACTTCATTTCTCGGTGGTTGTTTTGTTCTTCCCTCCATTTCAAAATCGTTTAAAATCAAATTAAATGCCTCATAATAAGTCATTCTTATATTGCCTTCAATCCCCATCAATTCATCAACAGCCTGAATGTCTGTGATTTTAGAAGCATAACCGTTTATTATTTCAATTATGGGATTAAGATCCTTTCCTCTGTTATTGTAATAATTGAGGTTCTTTACCATATTAAATGCGGCACCCTCAATAAACTTTTTTGCTATTACCAGCCTCTTTTTTTTATCACGATAATGATCTGTTTGTGCCAAAAGCATTTTTCCGGAAAGTAAAAAATTTCTAGGCATAAATGAACCCGTATAGTTCTCATAATAGTCAAAGAAATGTACAGGAATATCACATTGTCCTAGAAAATTATATAGGGAACTATTGGCCACAAGTGAACCAAAAACATACATATCATTTATATTCTCGACAGGTAAATAACGGGGTTGCCCCTCCTGTGCGACTCCATTACTATCCACTACAGAAGGTGTGAATTTTAAGGTATTATCCTTTCTTTCAAGGTGTCCCGGATTGAATAAATAGTAAGTCTTTTTCATTATCGATATCCATTTTAAACCTCACCGGAATAACAAAAGTCGTAATAACTGCATTTTTTGCATATTCTTGAATTTATACGTGGTGGACAAACATCCAATGAGGATATTTTTTCTATATCTTCTTCTATTTTCTTTATCTCTTTCCGGTCTTTATCAGTAAGCTCGATATTTTGTGTTTTATGTAAAACGGGATATTCCAATAGCCCAGTAACACCCGTAATACCGTTTCTTTCAAGAATATAAATGTAATATTTTACCTGCCATTCATGGGCCGGTTCCATCTTATCGGATTTTTTTATCTCGTGTATGATTTTATTTCTGGTATCGTAAAAATCTATCTTAATTCCATCGAGTTCCAATTCCACGTATTTCTGAGATCTTTGGGGATAGGACTCTTCATGAATAAGTTTACCCTCATAAACCAAATCCGATAAATGCTCCATAGCTATTTCTTTAACGAAAAGCCACAGTTTACGCTTGCAAACGTTATAATAATTGAAATGTGTGCCGGTAATTTGCATATAGACATTGTCCAACAAAACTCAATAACATCGATAATGGGTATAAGATTTTGATGAATTTTGATTTTTTACGGGAATTACCAAAATCTTTTTATCTCGTTTTGCATTTGCAGAATTAAAATTATTTACATTTTTAAATTGTGCATCGGGTGATATATCATCAAATTCTTGCAATATGCCGGATAAGAGATTTGAAGTATCAAATTCTTTTACATTCGGTTCGCTCGGATTATCCCGATAACCGACAAACTGAAAGAAGCAACCTCGTTTTCCAAAATAGTTTATACGATGAAGATATTTTTGCAAATACTGTTTTGCTTCCCTGTTTTCCACATCAAATATTATTTCAATATTATCAGATAGAAATACATATTCCCTAAAAGATGGTTTACCATGGTAAATACCATCTCTTAGTGATTGAATTGTTATAAAACAATTATTCACACAAAAACTCCCGGATATTCTATAGCTAATTTGAGCATTTTTGATAAAGGTGAATTCATTACTCTTATCTCTTTCGAATACACTTTCTCCATCAATTGTAATTGCCTGATTTAACACGGCCATTTTTATTGCGTAAGGAGAAGGAATTAGTAAAGATTTTGCTCCAGAATTAGTTGAGTTGCTATCTTTTAATGAAAACAAATTTGTCGGCTGATATATGACTGAAAATTTCATTATTAACTCAATTTATATGGTTCATCTTGCATCAAATCTGTAAATATCCCCGATAATTCTCCCAATCCATTAAATTCCGTTTCCGTAATTGATTTTGGTTCAATTTTATTTAGATTTTCCGTAATCGTTTTAATTTCTTCTTTATAATCTGGATTAATTGCACTAATGGTTGGGGCAGGAACCATTTTTTCAGAATAGGCTACTACTCCCTTAAAATCTGTAATATGTGGCTTTTGAGTGCTTGTCATTGCACCTTGAGGGTTTAGAAATGAACTTAATAATGATTGAAGAACTGCCTTATAACGAGCCTTCCGCTTATCATCGTCTATGGCATAATTTCTATCAATATCGTTAAAACCAATTCGATAAGTATCAATGTTGCAAACAAAGGCATAAACGCCATTATTGGCAGGACGGTGAAAAATATTTTGTCCTTCGTTTGAACTTTCGCCTCTCTTTCCAGCTGCATCGGCAACGACTTTGGTATGTATATATGTTTCCGTATTATTTTTATCTGGAATACCAATTGTCCAGCCAAATTCTATAACAGATTTTCGTGCATGATTTCTATTTTGTTTACCTATAGAAGTAACTAAAACACCATGACAATCATCAACGACACATTTAGTTATAAGAGCATCTGCAATTTTCTTATCACTTAATTTTTTAATGTCTTCCTTAGAAAAAAAAGTTCCTAGGTCTTCTCCGCTTGATAATCTATTGGGATTTCCAACTGCACAATTCGAGCACAATTCTAAATTGTTTTCTTTCGCATAATTTATTAAATGACCAACATGAATATGCTTAAACATATCGCCACTAATACCATTAACCGTATGCTCAATGCCATCTTTATCAACTATGATCAGTTGACGGGTCATAATTTGATTACCTTCGCCTCCTTCGTTATTTAGGGAGTGCATGTTTAGGGTGATTTCACCGCTGATTGAAATAGATGCAATTCGTTTTGACATAATTATATAATTTAAAGGTTATTGTTTTTCTGTTATATTATCGATTGTTTGAGAGTCTGTGTTTTCTTCATCTCTTTTTGTTAAAGCAAAGCCATAGGAAGCAAGTAATGCACCTACTACTTTAGATGGATATTTATCTATGAGTGCGTAAAACTGATTTAATTCATCATCGCGCACTGGTTTACGAAAAGCCTTTTTCAATTCGGCCTTTCTCGCTGTTTCAGCATTATAAATGCCAATAAAGTCGCCCATAAAAGCAGCCAGATCATAAGGTGTTCTTGATTTCTCTTGTAATTTTTGAGCAAAGCCATATCGTATTTCGAATTCAATCTTTTGCCCTCTTGACTTTGCACCTTGCAAAATCACAGTACTATTACGAATAGCATACGCTACTTTCTGAAATCCTTCATTTGAAGTGATGTCAGTAATTTTAAAATCACTCATAACTGTATTATTTAAAAGTTTATTTAATATATCTGTTCTGAAAATTTTTACATACCATTGTGGGTCTTGTTGTTTTTTATTAAAAGCAAACATCAGATATTGAGAATACCAAAATTGAAAATCTAAAAAAGATTCAATCTTTGATGAGCTAATGTATGTTCTTAACAGATTAAGTCCTTGTAAAGCATTTCCTGATTCCTCATTTTTTTGCGAACCTTTTATGCTTCTGGTTATTGCTATAAGGTCGTCTATAATTTCAAGCCATTCATTAGCATCTTCAACCGTTTTTGCTGTTATAAATGCTGGAATTCTCAAATAAGACAAATTGATAGGAGCATGTTTCTTGGGCGGCGATTTTTTAATAGTCATATAATGACAGACATAAAAACCATTTACATAATTTTTTGGAGAAAAAATATCTTCAAAACTAAAATGTATCTTTTCTTGGAGTCCTTCTGAATGCCTGATAATTTCTTTTGAATATTGCAACTCGGAAAAAATATCACCTTTTATTGCGCTATTAGAGAAAAAGCATTTTTTAAAAGCCTTTAAAACAATTCTTTGAAGAGAAAGATTAATTTCTTTCGGTTCACAAACATAAATTCGATAATCTTCAAAATCTGTTGATCCTCCTAGGCTAAACATACATTCAAAACAGCCTAATATCTTTAAATATTCAATCAGTAGATTAGGTTCTCCAGAAAGTTCTGTTAACCTTAAATTATTGCTATTTATTCCCTTTGAAGCTGGAGGACTTATTATTTGATTGTATGTTGTGTTGGATACCTTATGATTTTTACTTAGAACGTAATACGTATTTTTCTTCCCTTCTTCATTCAGTTTCGGAAAGGCTAATTCGTTAAATTTTTTTTCATCACAAATTGATGGTTTGGAAAACTGAGTAAGTATGGCATTAATGAAATTTTTAAATTTATCTCTATTCAAAAATAATTGAAGAAAGGTACGGGTAAACATACCACCCTGAGTAGAACCAGCATCGTGTTCTTTGGGTAAAAATTCAATGGAAAAATGACTAAGCAAAGCATAAATTGAGAAATCCGGATTTACAGCTTGTAAATTTTCAGAATTTGCAGTAGTGGGTTGATTTTTTAACTTTTCCCATTCTTTTTGGATATCTATAACATTCAAATTTAATAAATTCCCTGTTTGGGGATGTTTTGGCATCTTTGTTCCTTTTTTGCTTTCCTGAAAAATATAATCAAATCCAATACTCGGATTAATACAAAAAGAAATCACATCCTCTTTTTTTAATTCATAATCTTCTAATTCAAGCTCATAATAAAGTCCACAATCACGAAGAATAATTTCTATTTTTTCATCGCGGTTTTTATTTATTATCATATCTAACAGCCTGGCTAAACCATATAATAGAAGGGTATCCTGATAAAAGCCAGATTTTTTTGTTATAAAATATTTGCTTTGATACATAATCATTTAGTTTAAATAAATATTCATTGTTTGTGTCGCCTTCTGGTCACATAATCTTAAAATTCTAACAAGTAAGAAATAGGTTACAATACCAATATTGTCGGCTTTTGAATTAATTAGATATTGTTCAATAGATATCTGTTTCATTTGAGTAAGCCTTAATTGCGTATCAAGAGGAATAGAAACTTCTGCGTTCCAGAACTTTTTAAAAGTATTCAATTCATTCGGTTCTATTGTGAAACTATCAAAAGACATATTTTTCGGAGAATGATGTCTCAAGATTGCTGTTACAATAGGAAATAAAATATTTTTAATTTTTCTTTTATCATTAAAATGATTTCCTAATATTTCAAGAGCGGCAAATGCTCCAGCTCCTGCATGGTTCGGTTTATTTTTTGCTCCACTTTGTTTTTCAATATCTTTATCTGTTTCTGCATTGAAATCACTGTGTGCCAAGACCTCATTAGGAGTATAATTCCCTTTCAACTTTTGAAGTTCCCGCATAGGTTTTTGCCACGCGATGTTTAATTTGCCATAATCGTGCAGGCAAATCATTGTTTTAATCAGTTTATCCCAGTCAATGTCTTCATCCCAATAGGCATTCAGTTGCTTGAAAGTAAAATCCATTTTTGGCTTGAATTCTTGCTCATAACATCCAATAATGGCTTTATTGTGCTGTTGGAAAGTATCTTTTTTGTATTCGGTAATTTCGTTTTCCTTTTTTTCGTAAAGCTTTAATGGAGAACAAACGCGTCCGGCGCCTAATTCCAATCCTGCACCGGTAGTATATTTAAATATGGATTTGTCAACAAAAACAATGTCATAGCAGGTTTTAAGCGGGGTAATCTCTCTGACTGGTTTAAGCATATAACTATCCCAATCGTTGGTATCAATATCAATGAATTGACTTTCCGACTTCTTTTCCGCAATAAATATGACATCTTCATCCAAATCAAAATCGCGTTCCTTGAATATTTCTTTTGCCCATTTTATAAACGACCATTTGTAAAGTCCTATGGTTTGGTACCTATAAGGAATAAAAGCCGCATTTTTCTCTCTTTCATAGTCAATGATAGCTATTTCAATGCTTTGGATATTGCGGATGGTTTGTGAGTACATATTCTTTTCGCAGGTATCCCACGATTCCTGAATTTTTGAACGGTTATAATCACTTTGTACAATACGATCATAATATTCTGCTTCATGCGTAGTAAGAATTGTATCCACCAGATTTTGTGAAATGTTTTTATCAAGCGATGAAACCTTTTTCAATTCGTTCAGCGTAGCTTCACACAGGGTTTTATCATAAGGAAGATACTTATTGTTGATTGCACTTATTTGAGCAAGTTCTTCCTTGTCTTCGGTTTCGAGATTGAGTTGTTCTCGTTCTTCCAATTCCAGAACATTGTAAACATAAATATTACCATGCTCGCCTTCCCAGCGGGCGCAACGCCCGGCACGCTGTAGAAATGAATTGACAGGAGAAATTTCAACGTGCATCGCATCGCACGAAATATCCATTCCAGCTTCAATAACTTGGGTTGAAATAAGAATAGCACTTTCGTTATTCCCTTTGCCAAATAATTGTTTTAATCTTTTTTCTTTCTGCTTTCTGTCTTCATCAAAAAAACGGGAATGCAGACAAATAATGTTAGATCTATTTAAATCTGACAGATTTTCGAAATCTATCAGGTTTGTTGTTAGTATATCATTATACAATTTTTGAGCTTTCTCAACGCGATTACAAATTACAATTGTTTTCTTTTTATGTAGTTTTAAAATATTTTCAGCATTTATAGTTCCATCTTGTACAAAGATGCTCTTTTTCACTTTATATCCTTCCGGTATTTTTAAGGACTTTATTTTTAATGCATCTTCTGGAAAATCATTAATTGAGATAACATCTGCATTTACTGCAGTTTTTAATTCATTAATATATTTCTCACTTAATGTGGCTGTCATAATGCAGAAACGGCATAAATTTTTCAGGACTCTCAACATTCCCAAAGTTGTAGCCATAGATAGTTGTGGATCAAGCAAATGAAACTCATCAAATACTAAATAACTTCCGACCAAAGCCCCGGCATTGATATTTGCCTGTCGTTTGGAAAGAGAAAGGGGAAAACAAAGAAAATTGCTTAATGTTTGATCAATGGTCGAAAAAATAATGTCATTTTCAAAATGTTCATCATTATTATATTCTCCGGTATGAATGCTTATATTATTTCCTAAGTTTTTATTTTTTTCAAGCACATCCGATACATCGGAATAAATGGAATTGGTAAGTGTACGTAATGGTAAACTGTAAATCAATTTTTGTGGGAAATCAGTTAGTTTATACTGTGCGGCATATAAAAAGGGCATTATCGAAGCCCATGTTTTCCCTGCTCCGGTAGGAATGGATAGTATAACATTTTTACCACTAAGCAGTAATTCCGCAACTTTTTTTTGGTAACAATAAGGCGGGTAACCAAGAATATTTTTATAAAACAAGTTTATATTATCCATTCTTGTTTTTTTGTTTTATACTTTCCACCATCCCAAACCCTAGGCTACCCTTTTCTCCTATTCCCGTTTCGTACAGAATTTTCATTAAATCTTTTGGCAAAGTTATTTTGAAATCGCATAAATATCCTACTATATAGGTTTGTTGCGGCATACCTGACTTAATAGTTATCTTTTTCCTTTTTAGTGGGGAGAGAATTTTAAGACAAACCCCTTCTTTTTCATTTAATATTGGTCCTTTGGATATTGATTCTTGCTCTGCAGGTATGAGCTTTGCAGGTATGGAGTCTGATGATGATGATCCTGAGGTTTCGGGATTGTATGGAACATTGTCAGGTAAATAGGGCTTTCCATGGTATGCATAGTATTTTGAACGCAAATTATCATATATCCTCAATCCGGCATCTTGAGATTCAGGTGATATGTAAGTGCCTTTCCCATTACTTAGATGCCCGGATATAACCATTGGGGATAATGTTTTAAAAATCATGATGGAATACAGTTCAGGCGTTGGTATGGCGCTAACGCTTGAAACATTACAACATATTTTACTTATTCTGTCGCCGAGTTGAAATTGCTGAGAAGTAAAGACTCCTTTTATGAATTTTTCTGTGGATTTTTCAGGTAAAAAGGAGATAAAAAACTCTGCTTCTCTATCATAAAGAATTATTCTTTCGCCCACGATTTTGTGTCTGCCGAATTTTATATTTGAAAATGTGAACAGTTTGAATTTTTTTGTTCCGTATGTAAAACCATTTGTATGGAGCCACTCCGCATATTCTTTATCACCTTTGGCCAACGTATGATAGATCCATGAGGAAAGTTCATACTGATAATTTATCGGCATTACATTGCCGTATGTACCAAAGTCTAAAGAGAGGGCTATTTTAAAACGCATAAAAAAATACTTTAAAGTTCAGGTTACGGTAGAGACAAGAGGGCAATAAGGTTTTTGCCGGTGTATGATTATCAATTATAAATTTTGATAAACGGTTACCGAAAAATCATATCAAATTTAAATAAAAACTCATTAAGTTGTACTACATGATTCTGCGGATTTTTGATAAATCCATGCTCCGGCCGAATCTCCCTGTCGGATGTTCAATTCTTCCATCCGCTTTTCCAGCATTGTACGCAGTTCTTGGTAACGTATTAGTCCCCAGGGAGTTTCATTGACAAAGCGCGGGGGGACTTCTCCGGCAAAACGGTCTATGTAAAAATCGGGCCTTAAGCGGGCGATGAATTTTGCAATGAAGTCTATGTATTCCTCCAGTGTGAAGGTGATGAAATCCGACTGTTGATGATATTGTTGTATAGCCTGTCGCTGAGCCTGATATGCTTCTTGGCATTGTGCCTGAGTCAGTGTGCTGACCTTGCCTTCTGCTATTGCTTTTGCAAATTCTTTTTCCATCCGAGTGCCCTTGATGATTTGGAGCTGATGAAATTTGAGTGCCGTAAGTGGCAGGCCATTAATGATTTGCACAGAGGCTTCCATCTCCTGTGCGGTCTCTCCGGGCAGCCCAAAAATGAAGTGTCCGCACTGTGTGATTCCGCGTCTTGCCGTTTCTTCAATAGCTTTCACTGCTGTTTCAAAGTTGTGTCCGCGGTGGATACGTTCCAGAGTTTTGTTGTAGACGCTTTCTATTCCGTACTCAATGATCACTATCTTGCCGTGTTCCGATAATTCTTGCAGCCAATCAAGTTTTTCATTATCAACGCAGTCCGGCCGCGTGCCAATAACGATGCCACGAATATCCGGGTGTGCCAGAGCTTGCGCGTAAATTTCCTTCAATTTGCAGAGCGGCGCATACGTATTTGAAAACGGCTGAAAATAAGCAATGTACTGTTGCGCCTTATGATATCTTACTTTGTGAAATTCAATGCCTTCATCTATTTGTCTCCCGATAGATTTATCCGGAGTGGAGTAGTTTGGATGGAACGCATCATTATCACAGTACGTGCAACCGCCTGTCCCAAGGGATCCGTCGCGATTGGGACAGGTTAATCCCGCATTGACTACAACTTTTTGCAGCCGGCAACCGTAATGCTCCGTGAAATAATTGACAAAAGGGTTATATCTGAGATGCTGTTCCATTGGTTTACAAAGATAATGAGATTCAAGTTGTGCCACAACAAGGTCTTTTGCCCCAATTTTACTATCTTTGCGCAACTTCAAAAAAAAGCGTATGAAATCTAATCATTCTAATTCTAAGCTTAATCAAGATTTTAATTCACGGACAAAAGGCAAGGCGGCTGAACGCATGGACACGGCCATTAATCCGGCAAATTCCAACGGGAAGATTGTCCTTGAGGGACTGACGTTTGATGATGTGCTGTTAATTCCGGCAAAGAGCTCGGTACTTCCCAGAGAGGTGAATATCAGCAGCAAATTTACAAGGGATATCACTTTGCAGGTCCCGATAGTTTCTGCAGCAATGGATACTGTTACTGATTACAATTTGGCTATCAGCATTGCTCAGGAGGGTGGTATTGGCGTAATTCACAAGAATATGAGTAAAGAGCAACAGGCGGAGAGTGTTAGGAAGGTGAAGAGGGCTGAGAACGGGATGATATTTGACCCCATAACAATTCATGAGAGCGCGCTGGTTGGTGATGCCCGCAGATTGATGAGTGAGAATCATATTGGAGGTATTCCCGTTGTGGATTCAAACATGAGGCTGATAGGTATTGTTACCAATAGAGACTTAAGGTTTGTTGAGAATCTTCGTACTCCTATTAGTAAGGTAATGACTAAGGATCACTTGATTACAACAACTCGTACGGATTTGGAGGAGGCTACAAGGCTGCTGCAGAAACACAGAATAGAAAAATTGCCTGTCGTGAATAAACAAGGCATCCTTGTGGGACTTATTACATATAAAGATATTACAAAGATTAAGGATAATCCCAATGCCAGCAAGGATTCTAAGGGGAGGCTGTTAGCTGCTGCAGCTGTGGGCGTTACATCAGACACTATGCAGAGAGTTGAGATGCTGGTTGCTGCCGGAGTTGATGCAATCTGCATTGATACGGCGCACGGTCATTCTGTTCATGTACTTGACACTATCAAGGTTGTGCGCAAGGCATTCCCTCATTTACAGATAGTTGCAGGTAATATCGCGACAGGTGAAGCAGCCAAGGCGTTGGCAGATAGCGGGGTAGATGCAGTTAAGGTTGGAATAGGACCCGGATCCATTTGTACAACCCGTGTTATTGCGGGAGTAGGGGTTCCGCAGCTGACCGCTATTATGCTGGCTTCTAAAGCATTGGAAAAGACGGGAATACCTGTAATTGCAGACGGAGGTATCCGTTATTCAGGTGATATGGTTAAGGCTTTGGCCGCGGGCGCAAGCACAATTATGGCAGGGTCTTTGTTTGCAGGAGTTGAGGAATCTCCGGGTGAGACTATTATTTTGAACGGAAGGAAATTCAAATCTTACAGAGGCATGGGTTCTTTGGAGGCTATGCAGCAAGGGTCCAAGGATAGGTATTTCCAGGATATGGAGGATGATGTAAAGAAGCTTGTTCCTGAAGGAATTGTGGCGCAAGTGCCTTACAAGGGGATGTTGAATGAGGTAATTTATCAGTTGGCCGGCGGTTTGAGGGCAGGAATGGGATATTGCGGAGCTGCTGATATTGAGGCTCTCAGAGATGCAAGATTTGTGAGGATTACTTCAGCCGGTGTAATTGAAAATCACCCGCATGATGTAACAATCACAAGAGAGGCTCCTAACTACAGCAGGTAAATACAAACATTTTATATGAATAAAGTTCTTAAGGTTTTTTGCACGGGGTTATTTGGGTTAATTGTTTTTCTTGCGGGAGCAAGAACTGCGCAAGCGCAGGTGTACCAAAAAGGTCTGATTGATAAGACTATAGCAATAGTCGGAAATGAGCCGATTATGCTGAGCCAGTTGGAGGATGAGGTGCAGATGATGCAGGCGCAGGGAATAACTTCAGACAAAAATGTCCGCTGTCAGATTTTGGAGAGCATGCTTTCTGCAAAATTGTTTTTGAATCAGGCAAAGCTGGACAGTTTGAATATCCGTCCTGATCAGGTTGAGGCAGAGATAAATGAAAGGCTGGACAAAGCAATGACACAACTTGGCGGAGAGAAGGAGACTGAGGCGTATTTTAAGAAGCCTCTGTTCAAGTTGAAGGAGGACTGGCGCGCAATTTTGAATGAGCAGAATCTTACTCAGCAAGAGCAGCAGCAGGTTATGAGAGCTGTTGGAGAGCTTACACCTTCTGAGGTTAAAAGGTTTTACAAAAAGGTTGACAAGGATTCACTCCCGATAGTTTCTACGCAGTACAGATTAAGTCAGGTTGTTCTGTATCCATCTAAGGAACAGGCAACTATGGCTGTCAAAGAGAGACTTCTGGGGTTCAGGCAAAGAGTTCTTAACGGAGAAAAATTCTCTACGCTTGCAGCGCTTTATTCAGAAGATCCGGGCAGTGCGCTGAGAGGCGGTGAGTTGAGGATGGCATCAAAGAATATTTACTGGCCTGCATTTTCAGATGCGGCAATGGCATTAAAGCCGGGACAAATTTCTCAAATTGTTGAGACCCCTGACGGATTCCATCTTATTCAGATGATTGAGAAAGACGGTGATATGTTCAATGCACGTCATATTCTTCTAAAGCCCAGATACACAGATGTCGACAGAGACAAAGCCTTTAAGACTTTGGACAGCATAAGGACAAAAATTATAAAGGATAGCCTTACGTTTGAGAAGGCGGCGCGCTTCTTTTCTGAAGACCCAAAGACAAGAGTTAATGGCGGGCAGATGTCCGATGAAAACAGCGGAAGCATTTATTTTGAAAAGGACCAGCTTAAGCCCGCAGATTATAATGTTCTGAAAGACATGAAGGTGGGCGACGTCTCTCAGCCGTTTGAATCTGCCGATAATGAGACGCGTGTGGGACATACCATTTATAAAATAATCAGACTAGATGAGATTATTCCTTCACATCCGGCAAATGTAAAAGATGATTTTACGGTAATTCAAAATATTGCCAATCAGCAAAAGCAGACGGAGGCCATAAAGGCATTTGTTGAGGAGAAGCAAAAGTCCACTTACATTAAAGTAGATGACATGTTTAAAGATTGTCCGTTTGAAAGCAGCGGGTGGATTAAATAAATATTTCAGGTTTTTTTTCCCTATTATTTTTTGTATCGCGACAGTTTTGTTAAGCGGTGCGCGTGTGAATTGTGCTTATGCTCAGACAAAAGGAGACAGGGATTCTCTGGTAAGATTGCTGGATGCAAAGTCTGCTTCTTTGATAGACAACATGAACGGCATCTATAGAAAAGTTATAGGTCCTGCAAGATTTTTCCATAATAATACATATCTGCTTTGTGACTCTGCAATATGGAATGTCGTCACTAATGTTATTGATGCAATGGGACACGTTCAGATAATTCAGCAGACAACATACCTTGTCGGCGACCGGCTGACTTATCTCTCTGACCAGAACCTTGCTCAATTTAGGGGGGAGATAGTTCATCTTTATAACCGCAAGGGGGACCAGCTTAAGACAAAGTTTCTGGATTACAACACAAAGGACAGTATTGCAACGTTTTATGAGGGCGGCTGTTTGAGAGACAGCAAAGGAAATATTATAGAGGGAAACTCCGGAACTTATAATGCGGGCAAGAAAGAATTTGCTTTTTTTACAAATGTGATGATGTTCTCAGATTCTGTCTATGTACGCGGAGATCAGGCAACTTACAATTCTCCGGCAGAGATGGCAACTTTTGGAACTAATACAACCGCATGGAAAGAGAGGGATACTCTTTATACGAATATGGGAGAGTATTTAACAAAGCCCGGCATACTTTCATTAAAAAAAGACAACTATATTTCCACAAAAGACCAGGAAGTCTGGGCTAATCTTATCAATTACTATAGAAAGACCGGAAACGCAGAGCTATTTGGCAATGTGCAAATTAAAGATACCGCTAATTCTGCGGTTCTTATGGGTGACAAGGGTTTGTTTAACAGGAAACCCGTGATTGCAATCATGACTGAAAAACCTGTTGCAGCCATGTATTCAAAAGAAAAATCGGGATATGATTCTTTAAAGAGAGAGACACTTTATAAGCTTGATACGTTGTTTCTTGCTGCCGACACTTTGAAAATGAGACTTGTGCGCAGATGTGATGTTGATACAAATCTTGTAAAGATTTGCTGGGAGAGAAAAATGCTTGCAGACAGAGATCCTCTGGTGGAGATAGATTCTCTTAATGCTCAGTACCTTGCGGCATATAAGAAAAATAAAAAGAAGCTGGGGGCTTTTGTAAATCCGTATAGTTTTAAGATGAGTTCAAGCGCTTCCGGAGATGGCGGTTCAAAGAGCAATGGAGCTAGAAACCCACAAGAAGAAAGACCAAATCCGGAAATTGCTGAAACCCCCGATACTACGGGAAATGCATTAAAGGTACAATTGGCAAAAATAAAAAAGGATAGTTTGGCGGTTGCAAGAAAAAAAGCTCTGACCGGTGAGGGAGATACCACAAATGTGACCTTTATGGATGCGTATCATCATGTGAAAATTTTTAAGAGTGATTTGCGCGGAGTGTGTGATTCTCTGGTGTATGCAGGGATAGACAGTATAGCAAGATTTTATAAGAATCCTGCATTGTGGAATGAAGATAAAAATCAATTTACGGCGGACAGCATAGAGCTTTCCATACGGAATAATAATGTATATAAGGGTAACCTTATTGAGAACGCTTATATTATTTCACAGGAGGATTCCATTCATTTTGACCAGGTTAAGAGCACGGAGATGGTGGCTTATTTCCGCGATAATGACGTTTACAGATTTGATGCGCTTGGCGGCGCCTCTGCAATTTTATTTTTAAAAGAGAGGGACAGTGCAATTACTTTGATGAACCAAAAGGAGAGCAAAATTCTCTCAGCCCACATAATCGATAGAAAAATTCAGCGCATAAAATATGTGGAGAATTTAAAGAGTGATGTGCGTCCGACTTATAAGCTACCTGTAGATAAGCAAAGACTTAAGAATTTCAAATGGCGTATTTCCGAGATGCCGCGCAGCCGCTGGGAGCTGACAGACAGAAAAGTACACATTTCACAAAGAGGAACGCTTGCAAAAATTGTTTTCCCCGATTATCCTCAGACCAAGATTTATTTTCCAAAATCTTATGAGAAAATAACCGCGCTTGCAAAATCTATTGATAAAAAAATCGCGGCGGAAAATACGGCGGAGGCTAAACAAGCGGAAAGAGAACAAGCCGGCAAATCCGGTGACAAAAAACAAGTCAGGCTGATGAGCATTCAAAAAGCAGAGCCGGCGAATGTTCAAAGCGCAGAACCCGCAAAATAATTACAGCAGATTTTCTATAATGTTCTTGGACGGGTCAAACGGTTTAACATCATTTAAGTTAAACCCCTTGATGGCCATTTGAATAAGCTCCTTTTCCGTCGGCTGTTTTTTGTTACGTGCGGCAGATTCAACGGCGGCGGTATCATTGTAAAAAAAATATTCACCCGCAGCGGTCATCACTTTTTTAGGGACAAGGCCAATAAGCTCGCATCCCGTAACTTTTACCCCGTGTTTTTCCGCCTGCTCGCAGACTTTTTTATAGGCAATATGCACGGGAGTTTCACTAATGTTAGTGACATTCATTGAAACTTGCGCCACTTTGTATTCATCTATATACCAACCAATCGCTTTGCAGCCTTTGAGAAGGCCGGGAACTCTTTTTGTAATGCCGTTCTCTTTTATTTTGTGACCGCTCTCACGGACTTCTCCCGCAATCTCTTTTGCTACGGCAACATCTGATGTATTTAAGTTATAGTTGATTGCAATTAAATAATCGCGCGCCCCGATTACAGATATTCCGCTGCGCGCAACTGTCTCATTGTAAACTGTCGGGCCAAAGTCCGGCTTCCAGTTTTTATCTGCAATTTTTGCTTTTATTCCCTCATATTCACCGTCACGACAGTGTGCAAGGTTCTGTCTCTCCGGAGTAAAAGCAGCAGATTCATAGCAATATACCGGAATGCCTAAATCCTCTCCGACCATACGGCTTAGCCTGCGTGCATAGGCGGCGCATTCATCCAAAGTCACTTCACTTACCGGAACCAGCGGTACAACGTCTGCCGCTCCAATGCGCGGATGGGTTCCGTGCTGGACTCTCATATCTATTAGTTGCTGGGCGGCTTTGATTGCATTAAAAGTTGCGGAAATAACTTTTTCCGGCTCACCTACATAAGTATAAACCGTTCTGTTGGTAGCCTCACCGGGGTCAACATTAAGGAGCTTTACGCCGCCATCTTTTATGACGGCAGCAATCTTATCAATGACATTCCTGTCTCTCCCTTCAGAGAAATTGGGAACACATTCTATAATTCTCATGATGAATCAATTCTTAATAAGTAACTATTTGCAGAGAGCCGCGCCTTGCGTGCGGTTTCCTAATACTGCCTGCCGTTAACGTACAGGCAAATTCCCGTGCTGGTCTCATGCGCCAGCTTCTTGGGATCAATTTCTGCGTAGTGGACGGGGAACAGATTTTTTGGCGCAATTAAATTTGCGGCTTTAACAAATTCCTCATCGCTCATTGTATAAGGTTCATTCTTGGGCATGAAAGCAATATCAATATTTTTAATATCCTTCATTTCCGGAATCATCTCAGTATCTCCTGCAAAGTACATTCTGAATCCCTGCATGTCCAAAATATATCCGTTGCCTTCCCCCTTAATGTGGTAAGGATGTCCGTTGCTGCGCTTGTTATTAATATTATATGCGGGAACGGCATAGATTGTTAATCCTCTGGAAGCAATATTATCTCCATTTTTAAGAACATCAACTTTGCAATGTTTCAGCTTGTTGATTTTCCTCATATTCTCTAATGATGTTGAAGGATCTACGTTATATTTGTTGTCATCCGGGTTTAAGTGTAAAGAAGGCAGGTCATTATCAATACAAGTTCCAACGCCCTTGCTAACCACAAAAGTGGTATTGGGTGTAGCTATTTTTTCAATTGCTCTGCAGTCATAATGGCCTCCGTGTGCGTGAGTAATTAAAATAACATCGGCTTTTGGTGCATCGGTAAAATCATAAACCGTGCTGCACGGGTCAACATAAAGTTGCATTCCTTCCCAGTCAATATGGATTGAGCCGTGCGCTAGGAATTCAACGTCCACAAGGCCCATTGGGGTGTAAAAAGAATTATGTACTTTGTTTCCCATCTCTGTAAAATATTATCCAGGTCTAAATTTGCTTTAAATTATCTGTCGGGAATAAAATATATTCCCGTTCATTTTTATAAAATTAAGCAATAAAAAACCAATTTCCAAAAAAGCACTGTGGGGAAATAAAAAAGGCGCCTCAACTGAGACGCCTCTTTTAAATATTATTGTCTGTTACTTTCCGGACAATTTCTTGTAACCGTCATAACGCAGTTTTGCAAACTCCTCTGTTAGCTTAAACAACTCATCTGCCTCCTTAGGGAAGGTCTTAACAAGAGATGCATATCTAACTTCACCCTTGATGAAGTCTTGGAATTTGCTCCAATCCGGCTCCTTGCTGTCCAAAGTGAATGGATTTGTACCGGCTGGAACATTTGGGTTAAATCTGTATAGATGCCAATAACCGCACTCTACAGCTTTTTTCTCCTCCAACTGGCTGTGACCCATTCCGGCCTTTAGACCGTGGTTTATACAAGGGGCGTAAGCGATAATTAAGGAAGGACCGTTATATGCTTCAGCCTCTTGAATAGCCTTTAAGTATTGAGCCTGGCTGGAACCTGTTGCAACCTGAGCAACATATACATAACCATAACTCATAGCCATCATTCCAAGGTCTTTCTTTCTAATCTTCTTGCCGCTGGTTGCAAATTTTGCAACTGCGCCTGCAGGAGTAGCCTTGGATGACTGACCGCCTGTGTTTGAATAAACCTCGGTATCAACAACCAGAACGTTAACATTCTCACCGGAAGCAAGAACGTGGTCTAGTCCGCCGTAACCAATGTCATATCCCCAGCCGTCTCCGCCAATTATCCACTGGCTTCTAGGAATAAAGCAATCTTTATATTCATAAACCGCCTGGCAAGCAGGGTTTTTGCAACCCTCAATCATAGGAACAAGTTTGGCTGCAACTTCTTTAGCAATCTCAACATTGTCCTTATTGTCAAGCCATTTCTGCATAAGTTCTTTAACTTCTGCACTTGTATTTGCATCAGCGATAGCTTCTTCTACTCTCTTAACAAGAGTCTCTCTTAATCTTACAAAGCCAAGTCTCTGACCAAGACCATATTCTGCATTATCCTCAAACAATGAGTTAGCCCATGCGGGACCGTGACCGTTCTTATCCTTGCAATAAGGAGAAGACGGGAATGAACCGCTGTATATTGAAGTACAACCGGTTGCATTGGCAGCCATGATTCTGTCGCCGAACATCTGAGTGATAAGTTTGATATAAGGAGTCTCTCCGCAGCCTGCGCATGCGCCTGAGAATTCAAATAATGGCTGTGCAAACTGTGAATTCTTTGGGTTGGCACCCTTAGGAACAATTGTATCTTTATATCCGATCTTGTTGTGAAGATATTCAAAATTAGCCTGCTCGGCAAGCTGACTTTCAGCAGGTTTCATAACAAGGGCTTTCTCCTTTGCAGGGCATACATCCGCGCAGTTAGAGCAACCTGTACAATCTGCAGGATCTACTTGCATTGTAAAGAAGTAATCTTTTAGATTAGCCTTGCCTTGTGCTTTTTTCAAACCCTTTGGAGCTTTAGCAGCCTCTTCCTCAGTCATTAAATAAGGACGGATGACAGCGTGAGGGCAGATGAATGCGCATTGGTTACACTGTATGCAGTTTTCAGGATTCCATTCCGGAATGTGAGTAGCAACTCCTCTCTTCTCAAATGATGCGGTTCCTGCAGGAATCCACCCATCCGGGAAGTCTACAAATGTGCTGACCGGAAGGTCATTGCCGCATTGTGCATTAACAGGGTCGGCAACCTTGCGAACCCAATCCGGAGCCATGCGTTTGTAAGAATCAGGGACAAACTTGCACGGAGAGATGTTCTTCCACTCAAATGGAATTTCAACTTTCTCAAACTCGCCGCCTCTGTCAACAGCTGCATAGTTCATTTTAACAACATTCTCACCCTTCTTGCCATAGCTCTTCTCAATCATTTTCTTCATCTCTTTAACGGCATTCTCATAAGGGATGATGTTTGCAATCTTAAAGAATGCGCTCTGAAGAATAGAGTTGGTTCTTCCCCCAAGTCCGATTTCTTCTGCAATCTTTGTTGCATTGATGATATAGAATGTAAGTTTCTTGTTAACAATTTGGTATTTAATGAAATCCGGAAGTCTGTCACAAGTATCTTTTGCATTCCATAAACTGTTCAACAAGAACGTGCCGCCTTTCTTAATGCCTCTTAAAACATCATATTTTGTCAAATATGACGGAACGTGGCAGGCAACAAAGTCCGGAGTTGAAACCAAATATGGTGCGGGGATAATAGAATCTCCAAATCTTAAGTGTGAACAAGTGTAACCGCCTGATTTCTTTGAATCATAATCAAAGTAAGCCTGGCAATATTTCTTTGTGCTCTCACCAATAATCTTGATAGTATTCTTGTTTGCGCCAACTGTACCGTCTGAGCCAAGTCCAAAGAATTTGCACTCGTAAGTACCCTTTCTTGCCATAGGAATTTCCTCTTTCTGTGGTAATGACAAGAACGTAACATCATCTACGATACCAATTGTAAATGAGTTCTTTGGCTCCTTAAGCTTAAGGTTGTCAAATACTGCAAAAATTTGCGCAGGAGAAGTATCCTTAGATGACAAACCGTAACGTCCGCCAACAATCTTAATCTTATTGGAAGACTCGGCAAGAGTAGTCTTAATATCCTCATATAGAGGCTCACCGACAGATCCCGGTTCTTTGCATCTGTCAAGAACAGCAATTTTCTTTACAGTCTTAGGCAGAACTCTCAAGAAATACTTAGCGGAGAATGGTCTGTAAAGTCTTACAACTACAACTCCAACTTTCTCCCCTTTGTTTACAAGGTAATCAACAACCTCTCTTGTTGTGTCAGTTACAGAACCCATCGCGATTATAATATTCTCAGCCTTAGGGTCTCCGTAATAGTCAAAAGGAAGATAATGGCGGCCGCAAGCCTCTCCGATTTCTCCCATATATCTTGCTACGATGTCAGGAACTTCTGTGTAATAAGGATTTCTGGCCTCAGTCTCCTGGAAGTAAACGTCTGAATTCTGCGCTGTACCCTTTGTAACGGGAGCGTTAGGATTGAGAGCTCTCTTTCTGAATGCTGCTAATGCCTTGGTACTTACCATTTTCTTCAATTCATCTTCCGGAAGAACTTCAATCTTCTGAATTTCATGAGAAGTTCTAAATCCGTCAAAGAAGTGTACAAAAGGAAGAGAAGATTTAATAGCTGATAAATGTGCTACTGCTCCAAGATCCATCGCCTCCTGAACACTTGCGGAAGCAAGCATGCAGAAACCGGTTTGTCTCACTGCCATAACATCTTGCTGATCTCCAAAAATAGAAAGAGCATGAGTTGCAAGACTTCTTGCTGAAACGTGGAATACAGCAGGAAGCATCTCACCTGCAATCTTATACATGTTAGGAATCATAAGCAGCAATCCCTGGGATGCCGTGAATGTAGAAGTTAAAACTCCGGCCTGCAGAGAACCGTGAACAGCTCCGGACGCACCGCCTTCGCTCTCCATCTCAATGACCTTAACAGTTTCTCCAAACAAGTTTTTCCTTCCAAATGCCGCCCATTCATCTATATGCTCAGCCATTGGTGATGACGGAGTAATAGGGTAAATTGCAGCAAGTTCGCTAAACAAATAGGCTACGTGTGCAGCAGCCTGATTACCATCACAGGTAATAAATTGTTTTTCTTTTGCCATATCAAAAAATTAGTGTTATTCTATATAATCTTACAAATTTAGGCCCAAAGATACTGATTTATTAGGGTTAAAACAAGTTAAAAAACATTGGCATAATTTTTATGCAGTATTTTGTATCTTGCTTCGTTTTATCGGTGACTTTGTGGTTAAAGTTAAAGGGGAATTCGAAACTTTTCGATAGTGATAAGGGGTTATAAATGAGAAATGTTGACAGTATTCCATTCAACAAGCCGTATTTTACGGGCTTGGAGATGGGTTTTATTGAGGACTCTTTTAGGAGGGGTCATACTAGCGGCAACGGGTACTATACCCGCATGTGCCAACAGTTTTTTGAGAAAAAACTGAATGAGGATCCGCATCAGCACCGTGCCCTTTTCCGGAGTACCGGCATTTTTGGCACACCAAAGTGTTTGCTCACTACCTCTTGCACGGATGCGCTTGAAATGTGTGCAATACTGTCGGGAGTAAAAAATGGGGATGAGGTAATAGTCCCGTCATATACGTTTGTCTCTACCGCTCTGGCTTTTGCAAGGCAGGGGGCAAAAATAGTCTTTGCAGATAGCAGATTGGATAACCCAAATATTGATGAATCCAGACTTGAGGATTTGATAACAAAGCGTACAAAGGTGATTGCAATTGTGCATTATGCCGGTGTGGCTTGTGATATGGAGAAGATAATGCAGATTGCACGCAAATATGATCTGGTTGTTGTAGAGGATTGTGCACAGGCAATTTACACAAGCTATAAGGGAATTCCTCTGGGAAGCATCGGGGACCTTGCCGCTTTCTCTTTTCATGAGACAAAGAATATCCAGTGCGGAGAAGGAGGGCTGTTAGTTGTTAATAATGAGAAGTTTAAAAAAGATGCCGAGATTGTTTGGGAAAAGGGGACAAACCGCAGCCAGTTTTTCCGCGGGGAGGTTAACAAGTATGGTTGGGTTGGGAACGGTTCATCTTTTCTTGCCTCTGAATGTACTGCCGCTTTCTTGTGGGGTCAACTGCAAAAGATAGATGAAATACAGCATCAGAGAAGAATCTTATGGAGAACCTATTATAAGGCATTTAAGTATGGTTCAGATGATGCTATTTTGGATAGTCACGGGATAAGTATTCCGTCTTTGCCGACTTATGCCTACAATAACGCGCACATATTTTATCTTGTTTGTCGGTCAATTGAACAGCGCACGGAGATAATTAACTATTTGGCAGTGCGCGGAATTCATGCAACATTTCACTATTTATCTTTGCATCACAGTGATTTTGCAGTGAAAAACGGGTGGGGGAATAGTGTTCTGCCTCAGGCAGACAGATATACGGATTGTTTGCTTAGGCTTCCTCTTTATAATTCTATGACAGCGGAAGATGTTACAAGTGTGGCTGATGCTGTTGTTAGTTATTTGAAGGAGAGCGCCCTTGGCGTTGCAGATTTGTCTGCGGCGATGATATAGATGCTTACGCAGGCGGCTGACGCTTGATTGTGACTTATGATTTTACACTTTGTAAATGATGAAAAGATAATCAACCGCACGGTTGAAATGTTTGAGGAGCAATTCCCGGGAGAGAATATCTTTGTGGTAGCCAATAGACTGCACCATCCTTTCAAGTGTGTTAACGGAGCTCCCTGTATATATTCCAGGGGTGAGTTTTTGCGGGGGATTGAAGATTTTTCAACTCCCGACAGAATTTATATTCATCTTTTAAATAAGCGGAAAATCAGTCTATTGCGTAGTCTTAACCTAAAGCGTCTTAAAGCGGACGGGGTTCAAATCTATTGGATTATTTGGGGGCTTGATTTGTACAATAATCTTTTGGAGCCGGCCGGGTTTAAAATTTATGATATTAACTCTCTCTCAATTGCAGGATTGCATCCCTCCGTTGGAAATTTTTTTGCATTTGTCGGAAGGTTAAACAGAAAGTTTTCTGCAAATATCATTGTGCGGTTTGTGCAAAAGTATGTGGATTATATAGTTACGGATACCACCGAGAATGATTATGATTATCTTGTTAAGTATTACCCGTCTCTTGCATGCAAGCCCCGCAAAGATTTTTTCTACTATCCTTTGGATGTTGTTCTGGGGGAGGATTTGCATAAAAGCCTGCTGAAGTTTGATAATGAGGTGATAGATAACGGTGGCGTCTGCGGCGGTGCTTGCGGCGGCAATGGCAGCGTCTGTAATGGCGACAGCAGTGCCGGTAATGGCAGCATCTGCAATGGCGACAGTAGTGCCGGTAATGGCAGCATCTGCAATGGAGGCGGGAATATTATAATCGGAAACTCCGGCTCCGCGTCCAATAATCATCTTTATGCAATGAGCAAAATTGCGGCTCTTAATCTTGGCACAAGAAAAATTTACGTTCCGTTAAGTTATTCATGTATAAAGCGTTATGTCAGATGCGTGCTTTATGGAGGGCGAAAGTTGTTTGGCAACAGATTCTGTCCGCTTTTGGATTTTATGCCCCTGCGAGAGTATAATAAATTGCAGATGAGCATAAGTGTAGCTTTGTATGGCAATTGGCGGCAAGAAGCTGTCGGGAACATACTGGTATTTCTTTTTATGGGGACAAAAGTTTTTCTCTCCAAGCGTAATCCGGTTTATGAATGGGCGCTGTCTCATGGTCTGAAAGTCTTTGAGCTGGAGGGAATTACACAAGAGCAGCTGGATACTCCGCTGACAGCTTCTGAGAAAATTTCCAACAGGGAGATTGTAAAAAATTCATTTACTAAAGAGCGGCTGCTTAAGCTGATAAGAGATTTGTAGTTTAATAAATGATTGATGATGCCGCGTTTGTGGCAGGTAAGCAATTAGAAAATTATTCGAATTTTGTTGAACATGGGATTTTATTAATTCCGTTGGGAGTTTGGATTATGTGATTGAGCTTTGTGTTGTTGCGGATTTCCCTGTTATGTTTCAGCGTCTCCGGCGTTTTGTAAGGACGCTTATGGTCCAGGTGAAGCAGAATTGCCGAATAACGTATCTGCTTGGATTTAATTCTCATATTAAAGAGCCTCTCTCCAAATTCCCTGTCTTGTCCGCCGTAATGCATCTCCTCATTATAGCCGTTGATGGCAAGCATATCTGCTCTCCATCCGGATGCATTGCATCCATTCCATGTTGCCTTTGCGGGAGTGATAAAATTCATGAACTTGCAGAAAGCGGGACACTGTATCAGCTTGGTACACTTAAAGTTCCACTTGAGCCCTTGCGCCCTGAGCCATTTGTACCTGAAGGCGTTGCCCGATTCTACATCTGCGCGGCCGAGCCGCTTGCTGATATCCATCGGGAGTCTTAGGTATCCTCCCGACAGTATGTAGTTTTTCTCTGCATAACGCTCATGAGTTGCAATGAAATCTTTGCGCGGCACGCAGTCCTGGTCTGTGAAAATCAAGTACTCTGCGTCGGCCGCAACAAGCGCTTTGTTTAAAATTTTTGACTTTTGAAATCCCCTGTCTTCCTGCCAGATATGCTTGATTGGAAGGGTGCCTTTAAAACTTTCAATAAGCTGCCGAGTCTCATCCCGGCTACCGTCATCCGCAATCAAAATTTCATCTGCCTGCCTTGTCTGGTTAAGATAGCCCCACAAAGTTTTCTCCAGCCACTCCGGGTTATTGTATGTAGATATGATTACTCCTATTTTCAAAAAGTACAAGGTCTTTAAAAGTGTGACGCTGTCTTTAATTAATAACGGCGTCTTTTATTTAAAATTTATTGTTTTCCGGATATGATTGTGCCTTCCGGTGCAAGTTTCTTTACAAGTCCTTGAAGGACGGAGCCGGGACCAAGCTCTACAAATTCATTGGCGCCGTCTTTGATCATGTTCTCAACTATCTGAGCCCAGCGTACCGGATGGGTAAGCTGGATTAGCAAGTTCTTTTTGATTTCTGCAGGGTCTGAGTGCGGCTGTGCATCAACATTCTGGTATACAGGACATACAGGCTTGCTGATTTGTGCTTTCTCAATTGCTTCTGCAAGTTCTACGCGCGCAGGCTCCATGCAAGGTGAGTGGAATGCGCCTCCAACTACCAATGGAACAACGCGTTTTGCACCAGCTGCTTTCATGGCTTCGCCGGCCTTTGCAACTGCCTCAATTTCACCGCTTATGACAACTTGCCCGTGAGAGTTGTAGTTTGCCGCTACAACAATTCCGGGAGTCTGTTTGCAAATCTCTTCAATCTTTGCATCATCCATTCCAAGAACGGCAGCCATTGTAGATGGCTTAAGCTCACATGCTTTCTGCATTGCAAATGCACGTTTTGCAACCAGCCGAAGTCCTTCCTCAAAGCTCAAGCCGCCGGCTGCGGTCAGCGCAGAAAATTCTCCGAGTGAATGACCAGCAACCATATCGGGCTTAAAATCTTCCAGGCATTTTGCAAGAGTAACAGAATGAACAAAAATTGCGGGCTGCGTAACCTTTGTCTGCTTAAGCTCTTCCGCGGTTCCATTGAACATAATGTCCACAAGATTGAACCCCAGAATATCATTTGACTCATCAAACAGTTTCTTGGCCAGCGGATTACTGTTATACAGTTCCAATCCCATTCCTGTAAATTGTGCCCCTTGTCCGGGGAAAACGTATGCTTTCATATTTTTATTTTTTTCTCGACAGTTTTTTAATTCTTTTTCTTAATGTTTTTTAAATTCTTTTACTCGATATTTTTTCACTCTTTTTTTTAAGAAATATCTCTTTGTCTGCTATGAGAATCTTATTAAGTTTAAAAATGCTCATTACTGAGGTCTGACAAAGATAAATAAAATATATAACTTTGCCTGCCGCGCGGTACTGCTCTGCAGATCGTGCCATACGGCCGGCTTCTTGAGTTCCGGCAGCACTCCGCCCCCCTAGTCTAATGGATAGAATTCGAGATTCCGGTTCTCGCGGTAGCGGTTCGATTCCGCTGGGGGGCACAAATATGTGTCGCGTCTTTAATGCCAATAGTCTTATAATTATTAATATGCATAATAAGTTAAGCTTGATAAAAATTTCCTGGAAGATGTTAGTTGCAATTTCATCCTCTTTAATGCTTTGTTGTCCTGTATTCGCTTTAAATGCGCAACAAGTTGATAAACAGTTAAATGTACGTGCCATGCCAAGCCAATCAAATGCGCATGCTGTATCAGGTCAATTAAATCAGCAAACTGTGCCAAATCAATCAAATGTGCAAACTGTCGGGAATAAAAAAGAAAACACTGCAGCAAAACTTCAACAGAGCGGTGAGAAAAAGACATGGACACTTAAAGATGCCAGGAGAGTGAATGTGTTCAAACAAAAAGCTGTCAAACAATATGTTAAAGACAGTATGGCTGTGCTTGTGGCGCGCTGCCAGAAAGTGCTGAACTCAGCGTACATGGCACAGGAGCTGGAGAGGACGGTAACGGATGTGCCCGGATATGAGGGATACCCCGTGAAGTTATATACTTATTATATGCGTTCAGATGTTAAGACTCGTGCTGACAAGAAGGGCAGGGTGATGCTGCTGATGCCTGATGCTCAGAAGCTTGCGCGCTGGACAATTTCCGCTTGCTGGAGGGCCGTACAAAACCTTGATTACAAGAACACTCAGAAGCTGTTGAACTATATCATGTCGCAAAACGGCGGACAATTTGCCGTGCGCGGAGTTGTGTATGAAGACATGTACACCCGCGGCTACTATGAGCCATACGTTTTTAAAGATGGCGTAACTGTCTATGTGGCAGACCATAAAATGGTTGCGACAGATTCTACCTTAAAGTGGTGCACGGATGCCATGCTTGAATATTATTTGAAGTTGGACAACTCACAGTTGAAACCATACTCCGGCCGCTTTGCCAGAATTTCCAGCACTACCCGTGAGATGTACTATGAATACAACGGAGTAACTAACTATAAAGATGCGTTCAAATCCAAAGATTCCAATTTTGCGACAAGTTCCGGAGATTCTCAAGGCGTTGCAGGTCCCGGAGATGTTCAAGTTGCGGCAAGTTCCGGGGATGTTCAAGTTGCTGGAAGTTCCAAGGATTCTCAAAGCGTTGCAAGTTCCGGAGATTTTCAAGTTGCGGCAAGTTCCAAGGATTCCCAAGGCGTTTGCTGTATAAAAAATTCTTACGGAAAAATCATCAATGTTGGCACAGGAGACAGTCATGAAACCCGCTCATTAAAATGGCTTGATGTTGTCCGCTCCCTTTACCTAAAAGCATGGAAATCAGATGATAATGAGCTCATAGATGCTTGGGCATGGTGGGTGTTTGTCAATCACAGTGGGGAAGAGTTATAGAACAGGACGCTAATAGGTGGTGCATTGCTAATATATTAATAATAAAGTTATTGCGGTGGCGGGACATCGTGTTTTATGACCCCGTGTTATGTAAATTTCTCATACACAGCGGTACAGCCCCATACCACCCTCCGCTACCACTCTCTATTACTACCTTCCGCTGCCACATCTTACCATTCGTCCTCCATATACTTGAACCTTTTTTCTGCTCTCTCTACAACCATCTTAGACCTAAGCAAATCCTTAAAACTGTCGAGAGAACTAAAATTTTTTCTGATAATACTTGGTTCAACTTTAACATATTTTGTAAGTTCATTATATGCTGTGGTATAAAATAAATAAGAGTTGTATTTGTATGTCCAAGGTTGTGTACTCATATTTGCAAGTGCCGGATTATTAAGTATATAGATTATAATATTCATCTTTAGGTAGACGGAATTTTTTGGATAAAACAAAGAAGGTTCAAATAGTCGGCCCGGTTTTTTATATCTATAGTAAAAATATCCAGTATACGCTTTTGTCAGGTATTCAGTAAAAAGCTCTATATCAGCAATTTTTACCAGAAGATGAATATGGTTGGTCATTAGCGTGAATGCATATAGCACAGCATCAAACCGTTGCATGAGATTGTTGAGTAGGCTCAAAAATTTTTTATAATCTTTATCATCTCCAAAAACTTTTTTCCTGTCATATCCCCTCATTATCAAGTGATAAGCTTGTTTCTTTTTGCTCTCGTTCTCGATAGTTTTGTCCGGTTTTTTCATAGCCTTTGTGGCACCTGTGTTTTCTCCGGCCCTCATGGCCTTTGTGGCACTAATGTTTTCTCCGGGCTTCATGGCCTTTGTGGCACTTATGTCTTCTCCGGGCTTCACAGTCTTTGTGGCGTTAATGTCTTCTCCGGCCCTCATGGCCTTTGTGGCACTTATGTCTTCTCCGGGCTTCACAGTCTTTGTGGCGTTAATGTCTTCTCCGGCCCTCATGGCCTTTGTGGCACTTATGTCTTCTCCGGGCTTCACAGTCTTTGTGGCACTTATTGCGTTTGCACTTATTGTACTTATTGCGCTTGCGCTTGCCGCATTTAAGTTTTTTGCTGCACCAGTGTTATTGGTGTCATTCACGACAGTTCTCATCTTCCCTCCCACTTTTTATTTGGTGGTGGTAGGCTAAGTGGCAGATAATTAGTTGTTTGTGCTGATAGGGGGCTGAATTTTTAGACCCCTGCTTATGTAATAGATTGATAATAAGAGAACTGAGTTTATGCCACTTCCTCTTTCATCCTACTTCACCATCCTACTTCACCATTTCACTCCACAATCATCCTCCACAATCATCTTTCACAATCATCTTTCACAATCACCCTCCACAATCATCTTTCACAATCATCCTTCACAATCACCCTCCACAATCACCCTCCACAATCATCCTCCACAATCATCTTTCACAATCATCCTCCACAATCATCTTTCACAATCATCCTTCACAATCATCTTTCACAATCATCTTTCACAATCACCCTCCACAATCATCCTTCACAATCATCTTTCACAATCATCTTTCACAATCACCCTACACAACATCCTTCATTTACCTTCTCTTATTTCCTATCACAAATATAATATCAGCTTGACCTGAATGCAAGAGTTTTTAGAAATTGTGGTGGTGGTGTGTTAATGCTCAGATAATCAACAATGTGCATTGGCAGGGGGGGCGAAATCTGAGGGCCTTCATCTGCAAGTCTCATGTAATAAGCTCTTTAGCATAATACCACCTTGTAATTGCGGCAAGTATTTAGCAATCATCCTGCATCCTGATCATCCTGCATCCTGTAGCCTGTTACATAAAAAAAAAGTCGCTTAAAATAAGCGGCTTTTTTAGCTATCGTGAGAGACGTTAGGAAAATGAAATTACTCTACAAACGCAATAATTTCATTCTTCTCTACATGCTGACCTTGTTTTGCGCAAATGACTACAAGTTTGCCGTCGGCGGTGGCTTTGATCTCTTCCTGGCCATAGAATGCCTGAACAAAACATATTGTCTGTCCGGCCTTTACGGCTGTTCCAACAACAGGCGCCATTGATTTATCTGCAACATCATACTGCCAAACAACTTGTCCTTTGACTGTTGTCTGAATTGGTTTTGCGTTTGGATGCTGCTCAACAATCTTATTGACATCAAATGTAGGCATCTCAACAACAGGACGCTCAACAATGATTGGCGCATTTGCCTTAGCTTTAGCAGCTTCCAGTTCTTTCTCAAAACGCTGTTTAGCAACTCCGCTCTTATAATCAAGATACTGAGTCTCATGCATTGCAAGTTCAAATAATTCCTCATCATCTTGTCCGCGTTCCCAGCCTTTCTCCTTCATCATCTGTTCATATTTAGGAAGTTCGTTAGGGAAAGCATCTTGAGGAATGCCTGTGTAGAACTCAAGACCTTTTTGCTTTACAATGTCCACAATCTCAGGAGCCAATGGCCCGGGTAATTTGCCCATCTTACCAAGAATCATGTTCATTGTATCTTTATCTATGGTGCCCCAACGCGGCTCACCCTTAAGCATATGCATCAAGTTCATCAAAGAAGTGTTCTTTACATACTGGCTAAACGGAGTAACCAAAGGAGGATAACCCAACTTAGGCCATACATAAGCGACCTCATCAAACAGCTTTATAACAAGGTCGTTTATATTAAGTTCCGGCTTGCCCTGATTTCTTAATGAAGCGTTGATAGCTCCCTGGAAACCTTTCAAGTCTGCCATCATTGAACCCATCATTCCGCCGGGAAGTCCGCAGCCAACAAGAAGTGATGTCATCATGTGGTTGCCCGGAGCAATCCAGTATCCAAGATAATCATCTATAAATGATTGAGTTAAACGGCGTGCCTCCATATAAGCTTTCATGTTAATGTCCTTAACAAGGAAGCCGGCATCCTTTAACATAGCCTGGATGGTGATAACATCAGGATGAATCTTTCCCCATGAAAGAGGTTCCATTGCCACATCTATATACTCAGCACCCGCTCTTGCAACTTCAAGCATGGAAGCCACTGAAAAGCCGGGGCCGGAGTGACCGTGATACTGAACTTTTATATGAGGATATTTGTCTTTAATAGCCTTAACAAGTCTGCCTAAAAATACAGGACGTCCTATGCCCGCCATATCCTTAAGAGCAATTTCATCTGCGCCGTACTCAACAACTTTGTCTACAATATCCATATAGTACTCAACTGTGTGAATAGGTGAGTGTGTGATACTTAAAGCAACTTGAGAAATCATTCCGGCCTCTTTTGCGTGAATAACTGAACCTTTCAAATTGCGGTGGTCATTCAATCCGCAGAAAGAACGCATAATGTCAACACCCTGAGCCTTTTTAACTTTGCACATAAGTGCGCGTACGTCATCAGGGACGGGGAACATTCTAAGTGCGTTAAGTCCGCGCTCCAACATATGCGTCTGAATACCGGCCTTATTAAAAGGTGCAGTCCATTCTCTTACAGCCGTGTTAGGATTCTCGCCAAACAGCAAATTTACTTGTTCAAAAGCGCCGCCGTTAGTTTCAATTCTGTCAAAGCAACCCATATCTATGATGACCGGCGCAATTTGCTTTAACATAGATACTTTTGGCACATACTTGCCGGAAGACTGCCACATATCCCTGTAAACCAGGGAGAACTTTATTTCTCTAGCCATATTATTAATCTTAATTTATCTCGACAGATATTCCGCCGAGAACGAATGGCAAATTTAGGAAAAAGGATTGTACTTTGCTAAAAAGGAATTATATTTGCAGCCCAATTCGGCGGAAGCGGCAGCAATGCGCTGAGGCTGATTATATGGTGAGAATAGCTCAGTTGGCTAGAGCATCGGTTTGTGGCACCGAGGGTCGTGGGTTCGAGCCCCATTTCTCACCCGCGCAAAAAAATGCCGACAAAGAACTTGCCGGCGTTTTTTTATATTTTGCCGCACAAAGTGAGGTAAAGCCTTCGGCTTAAAATCATTAACTTTGCGGCATCTTTTACAATGAACATCGCAATTATAAAATAGCCTTTGAACTTATGGAACGGATTTCACGCGCAGAAATAGAGAGGCGTATGCGGAGTCATATCTTGATTCTGGATGGAGCTATGGGCACAATGATTCAGCGCCGAAAGCTGTCGAGAGACGGCAATATGGACATATTGAACCTTCTTAATCCCGATGGTATCATGCAGATACACAGGGATTATATTGCCGCAGGCGCTGAAATCATAACAACCAATACATTCAGCAGCACCGGTATTTCTCAAAAGGAATACGGAACCGCAGACAAGGTTTATGAACTCAACAAATGCGGGGCACAAATTGCCAGGCAAGCGGCAGAAGAGGCAGGTAACTGCAAGTCCGGAGATTCTGCACGCCGCGTAATTGTTGCAGGTTCAATTGGTCCGACAATAAAATCATTATCCCTTTCCCCGGATGTCACCAAACCGGAATACCGCAACATCTCATTTGATGAGATGGCGGCTGCGTTCAGGGAACAAGCTGAAGGTCTGATAGACGGAGGAGTTGATGTTTTGTTGCTGGAATCCTGCTATGACGGACTCAACGCAGAGGCGGCTCTCTATGCAATCCATCAGGCTCAAGAGGAAAAGGGTACGGATATTCCCGTAATGGTCTCAGCCACAATCAATGATAAGACAGGACGTCTGCTGACGGGACAAAAAACCGAAGCATTTTTTACGGCAATCTCACACTATAAATTGTTAACCTTTGGTCTTAACTGTTCCTTTGGCGCAAAAGATTTGATGCCGTTTGTGGAGGAGCTTAGCAAGTTTTGCAATAACTTTTATCAGAATGGGAATAGCAGATATCAGAATGAGAATGGCAGAGAGGACATTACCCTCTATAAGGGCTGTGGTATAAGTATTTACCCTAATGCGGGACTGCCCAATGAGATGGGAGAGTATGATGAAACCCCCGAGTATACTGCGGCATGTATAAAAGAAGTTGCAGCCAAAGGTTGCATAAATATTGCGGGCGGATGCTGCGGTACAACACCTGAACATATCCGTGCAATTGCCAATTCCTTAAGAGATTGCAAGCCAAGAGAAATTTTTTCTTGTAGTGAAGTTATAACTTCGGAGATTAAAGGCGTGGGAGACGTGAGAGAAAAGAAGGAAAAATCCGTCCGGAGCCAAAATGAAAATTTATATGTCAGCGGTCTTGAGAATTTACTAATAAACAGAGAGATAAACAATTTCATCAATATAGGCGAGAGGACAAACGTTGCGGGCAGCGCAAAGTTTGCAAAGCTGGTAGGGGAGCAAAATTGGAGCGAGGCGGCAAAGATTGCGGTAAAGCAAATTGAGGATGGAGCAACTGTGATTGACATCAATACGGATGATACAATGCTCAATGGTAGTGAGCTTATGCAGAGCTTTTTACGCTACATTGCAGGCGAGCCGGAGATTGCAAAAGTGCCGCTGATGATTGACTCTTCAAACTGGGACACCATTCTTGCCGGTGTGAAAAATTGCAGCGGGAAAAGTATTGTCAACTCTATAAGTTTGAAAGACGGTGAGGAGGAATTTGTGCACCGTGCAACTGAACTTTTCTATCTTGGCGCGGCTGTGATTGTAATGGCTTTTGATGAAGAGGGACAGGCACTTACGTATGAACGCAAAATACAGATTTGCCGGAGGGCTTATGATATTTTAACCCGGCGCGTAGGTTTTGCTCCAAGCGATATAATTTTTGATTGCAACATTTTGACCATTGCAACGGGAATACCGGAGCATGATAATTATGCTGTTGATTTTATACGGGCGGTACGTTGGATTAAAGAGAACTTGCCGGGTGCAAAGACTTCCGGCGGCGTTTCAAATTTGTCTTTTGCATTCCGAGGAAACAACAAAGTGCGTGAGGCAATGCACTCCGTATTTTTATATCACGCCATTGCTGCCGGTCTGGATATGGCTATTGTAAATCCCTCCATGTTACAGGTTTATGATGACATAGAACCCGATTTACTCTCTTGCGTGGAGGCAGTTGTGATGAATGATTCTTCTAAGCTCCCGATAGTTTCCGGCTCTGCTTCCGCTTCATCACGTACGCCGACTGAATTGCTTGTGGAGCTTGCTACAAAAATCAAAGAGGAGGAGCTTGCCGCAAAACATGCTGCTTTGGGCTTGCAAGGTTCTAAGGATGCCGCTGTGCCCGGCGAGCGTATGGAGCGCAGTGACTTTAATCGAGCAGGCATCACCAAATCAGCAGAGCTTGAGGATATTGCAGCAATTTTAAAGCACAACCTAATCAAGGGAGATTTTACGGGTATTGAAGACATATTGACGCAGGCACTAAAAGAAATTTCTTCTCCGGTTTCTCTGATTGAGGGTCCGCTGATGAGCGGAATGGAAGCTGTAGGGAAAATGTTTGGAGAGGGAAAAATGTTTCTTCCACAGGTGATTAAGAGTGCCCGCGTTATGCAAGCCGCCGTGAATTTTTTGCAGCCGTTTATTGAAAAATATAATAATCAAGAGCAGGCGGCAAATCATGACTTGCCCCAAAATGCGGTTGAAGGTATGGATTGTGAATCAGTTGAATACAGAAGCAGTACGTCATCTGTCGAGAATAAAAATATTTTGTCTCAGCCTGTAATTGTGCTGGCGACTGCAAAGGGTGATATTCATGATATTGGTAAAAATATTGTTTCAATTATTTTGACATGCAATAATTTTAAGGTGATTGATCTTGGGGTAATGGTTGATAATCAGAAAATTGTAGATGAAGCAATAAAAAATAGAGCTGATTTGATAGGGGTGAGCGGATTGATTACTCCGTCTCTAAAACAGATGGAAAATCTTGCCGCGCTGTTGGAGGAGAACAAGGGGAGAATGCGTAAAGAGTTGGGATATCTGATTCCGCTTGCGGTTGGCGGCGCCACTACTTCTGCAGTTCACACTGCAGTTAATATTGCCCCATTATACAGTGGTACAGTTGTTTATGGCGGAGACGCTTCAAAGGCCGCAGTTGTTTACAAGAAACTTGTCAACGATTTTGGAGGGCATGCCCGCGTGTTTGCAAATTTATCTGTTGATGGGGAGTTATGCAATGAGCCAGCAGCCAAATCCGGTCCGGGTAATTGCGGAAATAATCATGTTCCTGATAATTACTTGCCCGGAAATTATTCTGCAATCATTAAGCATGAACAACGTGAAATTCGTCGCAACTACAAATGGCGCAACGCCAGCAAACTGACTGTGGCTGAGGCACGTACAATGGCTCCTCATTTTTCTCCCGACAGTTTTGTTCAGCCGGAAAATTATGGAGCGAATAATCTTTTTGCAAAAAATTTAAATCTTGGGGATATTGTCGGGAGGATTGATTGGACTGGATTATTTAATTTCTGGGGATTTAAAGGAAAATATCCGGAAGTTGCCTATAAAAATGAGGAGGCGGAAAAGCTTTATGACCAGGCGCTTGCATGTGTTGCCGAGATGACTGCCGACGGTTCCGTTGAGGCGAGTGTGATGCTGAAGTTTTTTGATGCCGTTTCTGCGGTTGACGGGGAACAGGACGTTATACGGCTTTTTGACAAGAAACTTGTTGGTGTCATTCCCGTACCTAGACAAGTTGTGGAAGGCTCCGAGTATCTTTCTCTGGCTGACTTTATTTCAAAAGATATACCGTCGCGAGTAGGAATATTTGTATTGAAAATTGAAGACCGCCGTGCAGAACAACTTGATCACAAGAGCTTTGAATACCTGTTGCGTTACAGCATTTGTGCACGTCTTGCAGAGGCTCTTGCAGGTTGGATGCAAGCGCAAGTAAGTCACTCTGTCGCTGACGGGACTGCAGACTCTGAGCAATCTGCCGGTGCCGTGCAAACCCTTAATATAATCCGCCCCGCATTCGGCTATCCAGTATGCCCGGACCACTCCATTAAGCGTGTGGCATTTAACTTGTTGCACGTACAAGACCGTTTGGACATCAAACTCACGGAATCCAACGCCATTATTCCAACCACATCCATTTGCGGGATGCTGATTGCTCACCCGGATGCCAGGTTTTTTGATGTATAGGGAAAGTCCTCAAGTAGTGATTCCTTAGTTTTATTACCTTTGCCCCTGTAATGAAAGTCTCAGAGATACTCAATCAAAAAGGACGCAAGCCTTTTGCCTCATTTGAAATTGTCCCGCCTCTTAAAGGCAGCGATATTAGTAAGTTGTACGCATCCATTGAACCGCTCATGGAGTTTGAGCCGCCGTTTATGAATTTTACATCACACAGAGATGAGGTGGAGTACCGCAAAAATGCAAATGGCATGTTCATGCAAGTAACTGTAACTAAGAGACCTAGTACGCTTGCGATAGTTTCTGCAGTGAGCCGGAGGTTTCCTAAGATAGAAGTTATTCCCCATGTGATTTGCGGCGGGCAGACTGCGGACCAAAATGAGAGTTTGCTTTTGGATTTGCATTTCCTTGGTTTCCATAATATTATGGCATTGCGCGGGGACGCTTCAAAAGGGGAGAAGTACTTTATTCCAACTATTGGGGGATATGCGCACAGCTCAGAACTTGTAGCGCAAATTCAGAATATGAATGCGGGCAACTATCTGGACCGTAACATAAAAAATGCTGCGAGAACAGACTTCTGCGTTGGTGTTGGGGGGTATCCGGAAAAACACATAGAGGCTCCTAATCTGGAAGCCGATATTCAGAATCTTAAGAGGAAGGTGGATGCCGGTGCCGATTATATAATTACTCAGATGTTTTTTGACAATAGAAAATATTTCAACTTTGTGGAAAAGTGCAGAACTGTCGGGATAAATGTACCAATTATCCCGGGCATAAAACCAATCTCCACTCGGAAACAGATAGAGCTTCTGCCTCACGCATTTGCGCTGGATTTGCCAATTGAGTTGATGACAGAACTAAAAAAATGCAAAGATGACACGGCTGTATATGAATGCGGAATAGCCTGGTGTATAGCACAATGCAAAGAACTGCTATCAAACGGAGTTCCTGCCGTGCACTATTACACGATGGGCAAAGCGGAAAACATAAAACGGGTAATAAAATCCGTTTTTTAAAAAAATGACGCTGTCTTTAATTAATAACGGCGTCTTTAATTAATAACAGCGTCACAAATTTTTAAAATAAAATAAAATATTATATCATGAGAAATTTAATTAGGGCAATTTTTGTATTGGTATTGGGTTTTTGCCTGGCGTTGTGGCCGACAGTCTCGTCCAAATACATTGTTTTGGTGCTTGGTTGGTGCTTTATTGCAGCCGGAGTTGCTAATATTATTTATGCTTTCACAACAAGGATATTTATTCATATAGTCGGCATGGGTTATCTTACCGCGGCCAGTGCCATTATATTTCTTGCCCTTGGTGGCTGGATGCTGTATATGCCGCAGACTTTTCTTAACATTATAGCATTCTTATTCGGTACCGTACTTGTTGTTTATGGTATAGCACAACTTATTCATACTTACAGATTTACAAAGGGCGGCAAAAACGAGGTGCTGGTTTATACTTTGCCTGTTATAGCTCTGATTATCGGTGTTATTTTCTTCTTTAGGTCAAAAGACGCCATCAAACTTTTAACGATATTTTTTGGCTTTGGCTTGATCTTGTTTGGCGTCGCGGAGATTATTTTGGACGTGAAATATGTTAAGGTCAAGAGACTTATGAAAGCTGCTGCTGCCGCTGAGGCTGCCAAGATTGAGGCGGAGCAAAAAACTGTCGGTGAGCCTTCAAATGAAAAGGTTGTATAAATTTAAAAGGCAGGTAAAATAGATCACCGTTACCTAGCAGCTTAGCAGAGCGTTACGGTTATTTGGCAACGGATTTTGCCGTATTTGCTGCCCGTATAATATTGGCTTTTTCAATAACCCTATCAAGAAAATTTTCATAATGAAGCACGTAAGAATAATTTCACATATCACAATTGCAATATTTGTTTTTTGTATCACGACAGTTTTTATCATAGTGACTTCCCCTGCGGCATCTGCGCAAAAGGATACAATCAATATATCAGTGCAGAAACAGGCAACCGCAACACAAACAACATCTGCCGATACCCGGCAGATCAATCTTCAGAAAGTTTTGGAATCTCAGTATATGCCTCATTTTCACGGGGTTGTTAATGCAAGATTTGAGTATGAACCGCGTGGTGGGGAAAAGGGAGGGAGCGCTTCAAGCGGCGCAGGTTCTTCAAAATCCGATACAGAAGGATTGAGCAGATTTGAAGTCCGCCACGCTCGTATTGACATGACGGGGAGAGTCAGTCCTATTTTTGATTATCGCATCCAGGTAGATTTTTCTGATGAGGGCTCAGTAAAACCGGTTGATGCATATATACACTTTACTCCATTTAAAGGTTTTGAATTGACGGCCGGACAGATGAGAATTCCTTCAACTCTTGATGCTCACAGAAGTCCTGCCAATCAGTTCTTTGCAAACAGATCCTTCATTGCAAAATACGGCGGTTTAAGAGATGTGGGCATGATGCTTGGTTACACATTCAGCAACACTCCGTTCCCAATCATCTTGCAGGCAGGCATTTACAATGGCGCAAGTTTTTCCGAGCAGAAGAACTGGCACGTTGCGCTGTTGCATACATTTAAGGCTCAGTTCCTTGTAAGCAAGCATTGGGTTTTCACATGTGGCATTCAAGACCGCAAACCGGACTCTGTAAGATTTTACATGGTTGATGCGGGCGGATATTATCAGGGCGAGCGTCTGCACGTAGAGACTGAGTATCTGTATTATCACTATGCACACAATGCTTTCCGTGATGTTAATTGCGTGAACGCTTTTGCCAATTATGATTTGCCAATTAAATTCTGCCGCCTTGCATTACTGAGCGGCTCGTCGTCAAACGGCAATACCCCTGACGGCAACTCCGATGCATCAAAATATCTTTTCAAAAAAATCTCATTCTTAGTGCGTTATGATTATATGCAAGATCACAGCAACGGCAAAGTGTTGGCCACACATTCCGGCACATCTGCAACCGGCACTGTCGGGACCCAAACACTTGCAATAACAAATTATCACAGAAGCAGAGCCACTTACGGCATCACGCTAAGCATGGGCAAACCGTTTACTGCAGATCTGCGTCTTAATTATGAAGATTATTTCTACAGGAAAAATGCAGTAATTCCAAAAGGAGAGCAGGATAAGTTTGTAATAGAACTGATGCTTGAGTTCTAATTTATGAACATATTGCATGTGTTTTCCAAGTAAAATTTACATGGTAAACTAAGTTTGTTTTCTTTTTTTGTGCAAACCGTTTGCTGCCGCAGCAAATCAATAGATAATTAACCCTATCACTCCGCCTGTGATGATAACCCATATCGGGTTGGTTTTCAGCCATTGACATGCGGCAAAGGCACCTGCAAAAAGAACCCAGCTGGTCCAGTCAAAAAAATTCTCCTTTGTGATTAGAATTCCTGCGGCGGCGGCAATCATGCCTATCACAATTGGCCGCAGAGTCTTCATTAGAGAGGCAAATAAGTTGCTCTCTTTAAACTTCACATAAAGGTGGCAGATTGTAAGCACCAGAATAAATGACGGCAGCACAACCGCAAAAGTTGCCAACAGTGAGCCAAATACATTGCCTGTTACAGTGTAGCCCACATAAGTTGCGCTGTTTATCCCGACAGGCCCCGGGGTCATCTGGGATATTGCAACAATGTCCGTAAACTTCTCCGCGGTAATCCACGCATGCTTTATAACCACCTCACTCTGAATCAGTGACAGCATTGCGTACCCTCCGCCAAACGTAAAAAGTCCGATGATAAAGAACACCCAGAACAGTTGCAGGTAAATCATCTCTCCCCTCCTTCTTTATCTATATGATTACTACTACTTTGTTCCTTTTTCTTTTTATCTCCAAAGTATCTTCCCATGAAGAAAAATACTCCTACAACAAGCAAAATATAAATAGGCGATACCCTCAAAAAAACAATTGCAACAGCTGTCGCGACAGCAAGCAAAGCCCTATAAACATTTAGATTTGACTCCTTTACCATATCAACAACCGGTACTGCAATAAGCGCAACTACAACCGGACGGATCCCCTTGAAAATTTTTACAACAATGGGATTGTCTCTGAAGCCGGCAAAAAATATGGCAATCAGCAAGATAATGATGAATGATGGAAGGCAGCTCCCAAGCGTAGCCACTATGCTTCCTTTATTGCCTCGCAGTTTGTATCCCAGAAAAATGCTGATATTCACCGCCATAACGCCGGGTGCAGACTGGGCTATCGCGAGTACATCCATAAAATCCTGCAATCCAATCCATTTTTTCTTCTCCACAACCTCCCTCTGAATAATTGGAATCATAGCATATCCGCCTCCCAGTGTAAATGCTCCTATCTTGGAGAAGCACTTAAATATTTCCCAGTAGCTTACCATGTTTCCTGTTTTATTCTCGACGGTTTTATCCATATTGTAATAAACTTCACCTCTTCTCCATCTCATCATCTCAATTGTACTTTCATGTCATCGTCACATTATTGAGCACAATTGTCCGATTGCGCTGTGCAAAAATAGTAAAATAGCATAAGGGTAAAAAAATTTGCAGGAACAAAAAAAGTACTTATATTTGCATCCCGCTTTTGCGGAGAGACCGGTAGAAGGTGTCTTTAACACAGTCTCGTAGCTCAGTTGGTTAGAGCACCACACTGATAATGTGGGGGTCCGCAGTTCAAGTCTGCGCAGGACTACCGAGTTACAAAATTTTGGGGGTATAGCTCAGTTGGCTAGAGCATCTGCTTTGCAAGCAGAGGGTCGTCGGTTCGACTCCGTCTACCTCCACATTTTAAAGCGTCCTGCGGAATTCCGCAGGACGCTTTTTTGTTTTGCTATCCATCAGGGTTCAGCGATTTCATTTCATTCAAGAAATTCAAGTTTAAGTTCGGCAAATCGCCTAAGGAAGTGGTGGAGTAGAAAAACGGATTGTGATTTTTTGCGTATATTTGAGTATTATTAAATGTACAAAATTATGAAACAGAAGTTTGTAGTTGCTATCTTATTGATAATAATTCCCTTTCTGACAGTCCAATGCAAGAAAGACGATAATTCAAAAGTGCCGGAGACAACAACGGCATACACTATTGTATATCATAAGTCTGATACTTATGCTTATTACGATGCGCGTTCGTTGAAATCGGCAATCTATTCGAAGACATCCATTACCTGCGATCTGAAAACTGATCAAGATGCTCAAACCGACAATGAGATAATCATTGGCAATTCATCACGTGACGAAGTTAAGTCGGTTGCAGCTCTTGTTACTGGCAATGGCTATGCCATCAAGAAAGTAGGTAAGAAATTAGTGATATATGCCACAGATGACAATTATCTTGTTCTGGCTCTCAATACATTCAATAAGGATGTATTGAAAAATTCTCAATTGGCAGGAAAAGGATTTCTTTCTCTTGACAAGGTAGAAGATGTCGTAGTGAGTGGCCAGACTACCAAATTCAATTTGAATTATGTGGTTAAAAACAATTATAGTGTTAGGACAAGCCTTACATATCTTTTCAATTGCCCGCCAGAAGGTAATTACTATGTCGCACAAGGCTCCTGTACCGATGGGCAATATATATATATAGTGCTTAGGAACAACACTGACAATGGTTCGATAGTATTTAAGTATAATGCATCCACGTACCAAAAAGTTGCAAAGACTGTGGTTTTCGATGGAGGACATAGCAACGATATGGCTTATGATAGCAAGCATAACCGTGTCATCTGCATCAGCGGCGGTACTTCTTCGGCCTTGAAGTATACTATTTCTTATATTGATCCAACTACAATGAAAGTGACAACCCCGGTTACGATATCGACTGGAGTAACGGCCCTGACATACAGTGCTTCTAAAAACCAATATGCAGGCAGATATGGTTCTTCTCTTTATCTTATGGATGAAAATTTCAATACAATAAAGACCGGCTCAAGGACAGACGGATCTTCTCTAACATCACAAGGTATGGGGTCCGATGATGACTATTTCTATTTCCCAATGAGCGGTTCTACCAATGAGATACTTGTATATGATTGGGACACATTAAATTATATCCGTACCCTTACAATTGCCACCAGTGTTGAATGTGAAAGTATGTTTGAATTGAACGGCGATTATTACATTAATTATTACAAGAGTGGAAATGGATGCGAACTGTACAGGCTGAATCTGATTCTGTCTTACGATCCATCATAATACTCAATCAAATAAATTATAAACGTTTTATGTTTTCATAAAACGTTTTTTTTGTTTGTTTTATTTTTCATTTTGTTGCTTCTTTTAAAAAGAATGTTAAATTTGTAAAGTACTGAGATCTTAGACCAAAAATATACAACCAAATATTAATTAAAATGTGTTCGAAAACTAATCTATTAATGCTTTTCACTGCATTGGTTTTCGGCGTGTTCTCTTCTTGTACTTCTGATGACGTTACAAAGGTTGATTCACGTCTCTCTATTGACAATGCAGATGAAAACGGCTTGCTCGTGTGCAACGTTACAAGTCAGGCCCAGTCCAAGACGGTCTCTTTTACCTCTTCAACTGATTGGAAAGTTTATGTACCGAAAGATGAAGACTGGATTGCAGTCACCCCTTCTTCCGGCTCTGCCTCAACTGAACCACAGACGATTTCTATTTCGATTAAGGCCAATCCCCTTACTCAGGAAAGAAAGGCTTATGTTGATTTCATTTGCGGCAATCTCCAGCAGAAACAAAGAGTTGAAATCACTCAGAACCAACTCTACACCCTGTCAGTGACCACCCCTAAGACTGTCATCAACAAGAAGGGTGGCGATATCGTCTTCGCTATCGAGGCCAATTCTGATTGGAAATACACCATTGATGCTGCCGGTCAGGAATGGTTGACGGAGAAAGCAAAAGGAGCCACAGCTCTAACTTTGAGTGCTACGCCATTGCAGGATTTAACTCAAGAGAAAACGGCTGTCTTGACCTTTATTTCCGTTGCTGATCCGACAGTAACAGCAGTGATCAATCTTTATGAAAAGGATGTCGATCTGGTTATAAAGGGAACAGAGGCAATGGCCCCTACAGCTGCTTGTTCTGGCACTGTCGCCATTGCAACCACTAATGTAACAGATTGGGAAGCCACTGCTTCAGATAGTTGGATTACTGCTACCAAAGCTTCATCCAAGTCATTGGGCATTTCAGTTTCGGCCAATACTACTGGAAAAGCCCGTACCGGTTCCGTAACTGTTACTGCTACCGATGACAAAACAGTGACTATGTCTTTGCCTGTATTCCAAGCTGGCAACGGAGCCACTGCCGACTTGCTAGATGTCGAATACGCCGCTGACGGTTCTGCCAAGGACAATTCAGCAGCAGCAACGGACATCACTTATGTCTCAGGAGCAGGTTCCTCTGTCGCCTTCAATAAAACTTATGGCAGATACGTGCCATCATTCACCCATACGATGAACAGTACTGGAACTACAGGCTTTTATTATATGCCTCTTAGTGACGACACTCAAAGCAAACTTGACGATGGCTTCACAATCGAAATGGTAATGGAAATTGCCGTGGATCACACTGGTGTTGAAACGAAGTCGTTCTCAAGCACTTCTAGTGGTGGAATAGCAACTATGATTGCTACCGATGGCAACATCACGTTCCTTATCAATCTCAATACCGGCAGAACACCTAGTTCTTGGCGTTGGATAAATGGAACTGGTAAGAATGTTCCTGAAGACAAGGCAATGACTCCTGTCAAGGTAGAGAAAGAAAAATACTATCACGTGGTAGGCGTATGGGATAAGCCGACAGGCACTGCTTCTTGCTATGTCGATGGCGTGAAGATCAGCGAATGTACAGGACTTGGAGAATATGACATCAGATATGCTCAGACAACACCTAGATTCTGGTGTATCGGTTGCAACCCGGTTGTCAAATCCGGGGCTGTTACAGGTTTCAATGGCGGATGGTATGGAGATGTGCCTATTACAAGATTGTATAGCACAGTTCTTACAGAAGATCAAATCAAGTCTCAATACCTTTCTTCATTTGCGACTCCGTCCATTATTATTAAATAAACCTTCAATCCTTTATATTATGAAGAATTTTTACGCAAAAGCGTTAACGATATTAGCCTTGCTGTGTGTCACTATGTTCTCAGCATTGGCTACGACTACTTCTTCAGAACAGAGTCCGAAGAAAACATATAAAGGTATTGTCATCGGTTCAGATGACAATGCTCCTCTTGCCGGCGTAGTGGTTCACGTCAAGGAAAATCCTAAGATTGTCACTACTACCAATGCCGATGGTGAATACACTCTTTCAGTCCCTGCGGATGCCAAGACGATAGTATTCAATATGATGGGCTACGATGATAAGGAAATCAGCACAGCTAATCCTTATCTTTTCACCCTTGTGACAATGATTATCCAGAAATCTGCGTTGGAAGGAGTGGTCGTGGTAGGCTTCGGTACACAGAAAAAGGAATCTGTGGTCGGTGCGGTTCAGGCTATCAAACCGGATCACCTTATCACGACTTCCAGTAACCTTACCACATCTTTCGCAGGTAACATTCCAGGTGTGATTGCGGTCCAGACTTCTGGTGAACCAGGCTATGATGATGCTACTTTCTTCGTCCGTGGTGTGTCTACTTTCGGTGCCAATAAGGGTGCCTTGATAGTATTGGATGGAATTGAAATTACATCAAGTATGCTTGCCAATATCTCCCCTAACTCCATCGAGTCTATGTCCATCCTTAAGGATGCCACGGCAACTGCGCTTTATGGATCAAGAGGTGCCAATGGTGTCTTGATCGTAACTACCAAGGAAGGACGAAATTCAGAGAAATTGAATGTCGAGATTTCATTCGACAATACAATCACTTCTCCTACCAAAGTTCAAAAAGTTTCCGATGCGGTAACTTATATGGAACTATACAATGAGGCTAGGTATAATGAGGCCAGGGCGGCAGGTACTCAATACAATCCTTTCTATTCTCAAGAGAAAATAGAGGGTACACGCAATCACCTGAATCCTTATATCTTCCCGGAGAATGATTGGTATTCGATGCTGTTTAATGATTTCGCTATGAACCAGAGGTTGAACATCTCAATGCGAGGCGGCGGAACCAAAGTCAATTACTTCCTCAATGCCGCCATCTTCAATGAGAACGGTATCCTTAAGAAACCTACGGAGACGCCTCTTGATATCGAGATGAACAACAAAAAATATTTGTTCCAGAGCAATGTTTCCACTATGATCACCCCTACCACAAAGGTAACAATGAAACTGAATATGCAGATTCAGTACAATAATACACCTTATGAGAAGACGAGTGATTTGTTCTATTGGGTGATGAGAGCAAACCCTGCTCGTTTCCCTGCAGTTCTTCCTGCTCAGGAAGGTGATACATTTGTTCGTTATGGTAACAACAATTCTTGGGATGTCGGTCCGGTTGAACTAAATCCTTATGCAAGAATGAGTGCCGGATACAAACAGCGTTATTATTCTTATATGACCGCTCTTGTCAGTGTGGAGCAGAATCTTGATGTGATTACCAAGGGCCTTTCTGCAAAGGCATTGGCCTCTTTCTACAATTACTCTTACGCTTCCACCAACCGTTATATGGTTCCTTATTATTTCAAGGTAAATGATTCACCTTATGACGCTGTGAATCCTACAGGATATACGATTGATGCGAATGGCAATTACAACTACACAATGGCAACTATTGGTGATGAAGGCAGTACCTATCTTAATAATACGACCTCGCACGATGGTTATCACGAGTGGTCGGCTCAGGCATCATTGAACTATGCTCGCACTTTCGGCAAAAACGATGTTGCAGCAGACTTTGTATATCATATGAAGGAGAAAGTTAACAATGCAGTAAGCAATGATGAAAACCTCCTTCTCCCATATCGTGAGCAAGGTCTTGCAGGGCGTATTACATACAATTTCGGCAAGCGCTATTATTTGGAGGCTAACTTCGGATACAATGGTTCAGAAAACTTCAAGGAAGGACATAGGTTCGGTTTCTTCCCTTCTGTGGCAGGCGGTTGGAATATCTCAAACGAGAAATTCTTCAAGCCATTGAAACCGGTTTTCACCAATTTGAAGTTACGTGCCTCTTATGGAAAATCAGGAAATGATGCTTTGAATGTAAGGTTCCCTTATTTGACATCTGTCAATATGGGTAGCAGAGGCTATTATTTCAGCAGCGATTTCAAGTATGCAGGTGCAGGCTATGTCGATACATATGGTAATGAAAACGCCACTTGGGAGATTTCCAATAAGATGGATGCAGGTGTCGACATCACTTTGTATAAGGATTGGAGAATCACTGCCGATTACTTCCGTGAACATCGTTATAACATCTTTATCCAGAGGAATTCACTTTCTGCAACTGCCGGTATGGGCGGAACAGTTCCTTATGGCAACTTGGGACAACTTGACAACTCCGGTGTCGATGGCTCTCTGGAATACAATAAGATTGTCAATAGGAATTTAACTTATGGCATCAGGGGCACATTCACTTATGCACACAATGAAGTAAAAGAGATGGATGAACCTGCATATACTGAACAGAATAAGAATTTGTATCAGAAAGGTCATCCTTATAATGCTCATCAAGTCCTTGTCGCTGAGGGTCTTTTCACTTCACAGGAAGAAATTGACAATAGCCCTAAGCAGCAATTCGGGACATATAGCGTCGGCGATATCAAATATAAGGATGTCAACGGTGATGGCGTGATCAATGCTAACGATTACGTATGGGATGATATCCCTTGGATTCCTGAAATCCAATATGGTTTTGGCGGCAATGTCAAATACAAGAAATGGGATTTTAACATTATGTTCGAAGGAGTTGGCCGTTATCAGATTCGTATGTACAATCACCATCCTTTTGCAACGACTGCAAGTTCGGGATATGGTATTACCAAATACATTGCTGACAACCATTGGTCTTGGGACAACAACAACGCAAACGCCAAGTATCCAAGGCTTACCTCAATTGCGAGCGACAACAATACCCAAGCATCAACCTTCTATCTGCGTAAGGCAAATTACTTGAGACTTAAGAGTGCCGAAGTCGGTTATACTTTCCTGAAATTCAGGGTATATCTCTCTGGGGCTAACCTTCTGACCATTTCTCCATTCCAAACTTGGGATCCGGAAATCGGCAATGGAAATGGCCTTTCATATCCACTCCAGCGTACTGTAAGGCTTGGTATTCAATATAACTTCTAATTCATCGAAGACAATATGAAAAAGATATTTATAATTTTAGCGTTGATTCTTGGAATGACAGTTACATCCTGCAATTTTCTGGATGTCGTTCCTGCCGGTAAACCGACTATGGATGACCTTTTCAAGACTCATATGCAAGCGGATCAATTCGCTGCTTCACTCTATTGGTATATGCCTAACCGCTATTATTTCCAATCTTCATTGGAAATCTGCGGAGGTGATATGATGTCCAGTTTCTACGGCTCAGTAAAGTATTTCAAATGGAAGAGTATGGTCTATGACGATATGGAGACCCCTTCCAATACCTATATTGCAATGTGGTCCCAGTCAGCTACAAATTATCCGGACGGCGCAATTACTTCTTACAGAATGTGGGAAGGAATCCGTAATGCCTATATTATTTTGTCAAGGGCTGATGGGGTTCCTGATGCAACGGAAGACGAGAAGAATTTGTGGAAAGGAGAGGCTTATTGGGCAATAGCCTATCTGCACCATACATTGTTGGAATATTATGGACCTATCATATTGGTAGATCACGAACTCTCTCCTAATGAGAATCTGAATGTCCCTCGTTCCACTTATATGCAATGCGTACAGTTCATTTCCGATATGTATGATAAAGCTGCGAAATATTTGCCTGCTATGCAGCCTAATGTCAAAGTCGGACGTGCTACAAAAGTTCTTGCAAAGGCTTTGAAGGCGAGGCTGTGGCTGTATGCCGCTTCTCCGCAAATCAATGGCAATTCCGAATGGTATGCAAACTTCAAGAATCCTGATGGGACCAACCTTATTCCTCAGACTTACGACAAGGAACTCTGGAAGAAAGCAATGGATGCGGCTCAAGACGCCATTACTGAAGGCGAAGCCGATGGCTTCCAACTATATAAAGCCAGCCAAAGTACCGATCCATTCACAAGGGGATATGAAGATTACAGGGCTGCCTTCATTGGCGCTGACGGATCTGCATCATCCTATAATGATAGAGAGGATCTGTTCTCATACAACAATCAAAGCACAATCTCTTACCAGACCAAGAATATGGCTCCGCGTGTAGGTTATACTTCATATAACGCCCTTGGTTTCCGTGGCTATTTCGTTCCTACGTTCGATGCTGTTGAGTGCTTCCTTTCCAAGAATGGCCTTCCTATGGATGTCGATCCTGAGACCAAGAATCTGAATCTTTATTCAGTAGCGGCAGGAGATAGCACTGCGCTCCTGAATAGGAACCGTGAACCTCGTTTCTATGCTTCAATAGGCTATGATAGAGGCCAATATGATATCAACCGTACCACTATCACTCTTAAATGCCATAGAGGTGAGCCACAACAAAATGATGGCAATATCCAGAATGAGTATCAGAGTTGCACGGGATATTATATTAAGAAATGGGTTTCAAAGACTGACGGTTATGACGTAAGTTCAAAGTCATTCACCTACAATAAATATTCATATCCATATATTAGGTTTGCCGAAGTCTATCTGGACTATGCGGAGGCTGAGGCCGAATATACTGGAAGTCTGTCTGCAACAGGCCTTGCTTATTTGAATAAGGTCAGGAATCGTGCAGGTCTGCCTAACTTCGAAACCTCTTGGGCAATCGTTGGAGGTACTCCTACTGGAGAGAAACTCATCAATGCAATACGTCAGGAAAGAATGAGTGAGTTCGTATTTGAAGGCCGTTGGTATTTCGATATCCGTCGTTGGAAAATTGCTGGTGACTATATGCAGAAGACTCCAAAAGCTTGGAATCTCGCCGGCACTACGACAGCGGAATTCTATAAGGTTACTGATGTCTATGAAGGGACTCAGACTCGTACTTTCAAAACACCTAGAAATTATTGGATGGCAATTCCTCAAGACCAGATCAACATTAATCCTAATCTTGTTCAGAATCCTGGCTATTAATATCTAGATCGGGAATTAATTCCTATATTTGTTAGCAGGAGAGATGGTTTCTCTCCTGCTTTTATTTTTTTGTTATGGAACAAACAGTTAGTAGGTTATTGTTGTCTTTATGCGTATTCGTTGTCCTTGTTGCTTCTTGCGGTAAAGGAAGCGATGCAGAAGCGACTTCGGAATTCAATATTTACAATCAAAGTGGTGCCACTATATCCGCAATGTCCATTGAGGGTGAACAAGGTACATCGTCTATGAGAGTCTTCTCCAATTCTGATTGGACGTCCTCTTCCGATGCTTCTTGGCTTACAGTCATTCCAGCATCGGGCAAGTCCGGTGCCGCTCAACTCTCAATTTCGTATGGGCAGAATGTTTCCGGATCTTCAAGAGTTGGGAAACTGATATTCAAGGCGGGATCCCTTACCAAGACACTTACAGTCACTCAGCCTGTTTCAGGTACTATCACAACCGAAGTCCCAAAGGCCGACCTGTTGGATGTGGTTTTTGCCAATGATGGAACTGCAAAGGATGTATCAGAATCTAAATCTCCAGTGGATATGGTGTCGGGATCCACTATGGTCAATTATTTCAATGACCTTTACGGAATGTATGCCGTTCATTTCAATCACGGGCTTGGAGAGGCCGCCACGAATGGATATTTCAAAGTGGATTACAGTACAAACACCAAGATACAGAAGGGATTGGCTGATGGACATTCATTGGAAGTCCTCTTCAAGATAGATCAGAAATCCGATGGCTCCAAAGAAGCTAAGATGTTCAGTTCTATGAATTCAGGCGGTACAGGTTTCCTTATCAGCTCTGCTTCCAAGGGCACCCAACTTACTTTCCTGCCGAATGTCAGCACTACAGGATCCTCCAATTGGGTATGGTGCGGAAGTGGAATCAATCCGGAGCCTGGCAGATATTATCACGCAGTAGGGGTATGGGACAAGACTATAGGGAAAGCCTATATCTATGTGGATGGAGAACTCAAGGGTACGGCAGATGCTTCTGGCAATTTCGTTCCTGCTTCAGGGACAGCCAGCCAGTGGTTTGGAATCGGAGTAGACTCTGACGCATCTACTGGCCAGTCTGCCTGGCAGGGAGATGTGGTCATTGCGAGAGTTTATGATGCCGCCCTTTCCGCAAAACAGGTTGAAGCCCTTTATTCCAAAGTCAAGAAAGAGCAGAACGGCCAGGTGATTTCTATCTCCAGCCTCTCTTACCTTTCACCTTGCCAGATAGCTAAGGATTATTATTATTACATTTATGGCTATGGCTTTGCCGCAGGTGACAAGGTCCGTTTAGAATCGTTGTCCAATGCCGACACCCGTTTGGATTGTACAACCACATTGACTACTGGTGGGGTTAAGATGAAGATTCCTTCCGGCATCGCTACCGACACATATAGAATGGTATTGGTGAGAGGAACCAATCAATATCCTCTCGGCTCCACTTCAATGAAGGTGGTTTCAAGTCCAGTCAATCCTGGGGATACCAAAGTGGTTGCACATAGAGGATATCATACCACCGGCTCGGCTGAAAATTCAGTAGGGGCACTTGCGAAGGCGCAGACCCTTGGAGCCTATGCTTCGGAAACCGATGTCTGGATTACTACTGATGGCGTGGTGATGGTGAATCACAATGCTTCTTATCCTACTGACCCGAATAGTCTTCGAATCGACAGTTCCACCTATGATCAACTCAAGGGCATTACTCTGTCTGACGGAGAAAAAGTCCCAAGGTTTATTGATTTCCTAAACCAGTTGAAGAAGGACACCAAAATGAAACTTGTAATTGAAATCAAAACACAAGGATCCAGGGAGAAGAACAATCGTTGTGTGGATTCTACTATGGCTTTGGTGTCAAGATATGGCCTTAAGGATCAGGTAATGTACATTGCCTTCGATTATACAAATTGCCTTAGAGTGGTTGCAGCGCAGCCTGCTGCGGATGTTGAATACCTAAATGGTGACAAGACTCCGTCTGAGGTCAAGGCTGACGGTCTCAAGGGTATAGATTACTATTATTCCAACTTTGTCAAGAATCCTACGTGGATTTCAGATGCCCAGAAGATCGGGGTGGATGTAAACGTCTGGACAGTAGATGATTCCGCAACGATGTTGGACTATATTGGACAAGGGGTTACATATATTACTACAAACAAACCCGATGTCCTCAAGGGCCTGGTAAGTAAACCGTTCGTTTCTAAAAACTAATAACATATATGAAAAAGTTCTCCTTAAATTCGATTTGGGAGAAGATATGCGAGGGGATAAAAAGATTCCCTATCGCAGTCTTCTTCTGTGCTGTACTTGCCGCTTGCCTTATCCTGTTGATGGAAAATGACAAAATGTTCAAGAGCGATGCGCTTAGGTTCTTCTTCGTTTATTATACATCAACTGCTGCCTTTCTCGCCCTTGTCCTTAAACTTCTGTCTGAGGAATTGGCCTCCAAATGGGCTAATCTGGCAGTCCAAGTGGGCGGACAAGTTGTTTGGTTGGGCGTATGTGTCGCACTGTCAATGTGTTATAATGAATTGCCCGGTTTCGTTTTGGAGGCCATCTCTTTGGCTTTCTTCCTAATCATCTCAGCCTTCCTTGTATCTTTCTTCAGGCAGAAATACGATATCCAACTCTGGAATTTCGGTACTAAGTCGCTGATGTATGCTATAATATCTATGATAATAGGAGGTGTGCTCACAGGCGGTGTCGATTTACTGATTCTTTCTTTGCGGGAACTTTTCAACGTTGAGGTTTCTGACCATGCCTATGGTTATTCTGCAATCATCATTATGTGCTTTGTGGCTCCGCTAGTGTTTATGCAGATGATTCCGAGTGGGGATGTCAAACACGATAGCAGAACTGACAATCCAGGCAAGTTCGGCAAGGGAGTCATTCACTATCTTTTCATACCGCTTCTGGCAGCTTATCTGGTGACGCTCTATGTATATGCATTGAAGATTGTTTTCACTTGGCAATTGCCAAATGGCTGGATCTCTTGGCTTGTCAGTGTTTCTATGTTGTGTATGGTCATCATCTTGATACTGATATATCCGCTTCAGTTCAATGAGGGCAATAAATTCGATAAGACAGTATCCAAATATCTTCCTGGCCTGATGCTGCCGTTGTTGATATTGATGACAGTGGCTATTTGCAGAAGATTGAATGATTACGGCATTACCATTTCCAGATTGTATCTTCTGACTTTCAATCTTTGGTGCTATGCCGTATGCATTGTGCTCATTGTCAATAAGAAGAAACGCTTCTGGTGGGTTCCGGCATCTTTTGCAGCCATCTTTCTGCTCACTTCCATAGGGCCGTGGAGCTACAACAATATAGTCAAGAGGTCATTCAGGACGTATGTCAAAGAAAGACTCCTTGAGCCACAGGTCAATAAGGCGCTTTCTTCCAACCCTATCAGTTTCGTCAAAGCAGACAGCGCGGCCGTGTTATCAGTAATAGACAAGACCAAATATCTGGATGCCAATTACGATAAAACCGCCACGGCAGATCTTGCAGATTCATTGACTATCAAAAGAATGCTGAATTACACTCCCAGATATGCCGATGATGCTAAATATTATTCACTGTTAGCAAATTCGAATACGGTGGCAATCGCAGGTGGATATTCTAGGATGGCAGTGATAGATACCACTTTCACGATGAAATCGATGCCTAAGGACTCGTTGAAGGTCAGCCTCCAGTATATGGATTCAGGAAAGAAGGCATCGCTTCCTGTCGTTTTCCATCTTAAGAAGATGATTTCTATTTCGAATTCTTCTTCCGAGGATATTCTGCCTATCCAGACAGGGGAGTCTTGTCTGTTCCTCAAGTCATTCCATATTGATTACTCTGCCAATCAGTCTTCGCTTGCTATCGAGGGAATATTGTTACTTAAATGATGTATTGAAGAAAATATGCTATTTTTGTATCATATTTTCATTGATTGATGAAAGGAGTCAAAACTGTTAATGGATTGCCAAGGCTTTATAACTGGTTCAAGGCCTATATCCGGTTCTTATTTGAAAAAGTCTATTATAAAGATACATACTATCCTGACACTACTAATTTGTCAGGACCGGGTGAGTCTTTGTTGATTGTATCCGATCATCAGAACTCATTGATTGATGGAATCGCAGTCGCATTGTCATTTAGAGACAGGCCGGTACGTTTCTTCATCAAAAAGGATATGTCCCTGCTCAAGCCTATTGTAAATAGGACTTGCCGTGCGGCAGGCCTTTTCCCTGTCACGGAAATGGATGATGTCTGCCTTAAGACACTCTCAGAAGGAGGTACAGTTCTAGTTTATCCAGAGGAACATCATCAAGACAAGCACATTCTCGCTCCCTTCAACAGCAATTATGTCAGGGTTGCCTTCGATGCGGCACAATTGACTAATTTCGAAAGAGATATTTTCATTCTCCCATCTTGCAACCATTACTCGAATTATTTCGGAATGAGGCAGCAGGTGCTGGTGAAATTCGGTGAGTCCATCTCATTGAAACAATATTATTCTCAATATATGGAGCAAGCGGAGGCCACCATCGCATTGGTAGATGCCGCAGTACGTTCGCAGATTGAGAAAATGATACTTGATGTTCACGATGCAGAGCATTATGAAGCGATAGATTTCATCAGACAAAGTGATTATGGCGCCGCCTTTGCCAAGGCTGCTGGTTTGAATCCGCAAGATTTAAGGCAGAAACTTGATTCCGACAAGAAATTGGTTTCGATCCTGGAACAAACTTCCGGAGCTTCTGTCTATGATCTGGCATCCAGATATAAGTCATTGCTAAAGGAATTGGATTTTTCGGAGAAATGTTTCAATGAGGCACCAAGGATTCAAGATGTGATAGTAAAATGCATCGGGATGGTGCTGATCCTTCCGCTTGCCATTTTCTGCGCTTGGCCAAGTTTGCCGTCATATTTCATCACTAAGTATTACATTCGCCGTAAAAGTGACAAGATGTATTCCAGTTCAGTGGAATTTGTACTCAATGCCATTATCCTGATTCCGGCTTCTACGTTATTGACCATCATTCTCGGTTGGCCGGCAAGGGGAATTGTACAGACAATCATCTGGGTGGCGCTGTTCCCATTCCTTTGTATGTTCGAATGGAAGTATTTTTGTTGGATAAGGCAGATAGCTGAGAACATACATTATGTGGATAGCGTCAGGAATGGCAGAATCAGTGAACTGAAAGCATTGCGGGACGAAATTTCGGCCAAACTGGACACTATCATAAAAAGTTGCTAATATAGAATCTCCTATTTATTGCTATATTTACAAAATTATTACAAATTAGTTATGAACGCATCGGATTTCAATACGATTTTTGACAACGTCGTTACAGAATATCATAAATTTGACGATATAAATATGAAATGCCCCAATCCATATAAGGCTGGCTCATTGGAGTTCCTCTTATTTGGAAAATGTTGGATCGATTCGGTCCAATGGCATCTTGAAGATATTATCAGGGATCCCGCTATAGATCCCGCAAAGGCGCTTGAAATCAAACGATGGATTGACAGGTCCAACCAGGAACGTACAGATATGGTCGAATATATTGATTCATATATGCTTGACCAATTCAAAGGTGTGAAGCCTTTCGAGGGTGCGCTTGTCAATACCGAGACACCTGCTTGGGCGATAGACAGGCTGTCCATATTGGCACTCAAGATATACCATATGCACGATCAGGCTGCGCGTCAGGATGCAACTGAGGAGCATATTCTCAAATGTAAAGAAAAATTGTCGGTCCTTCTGACCCAGAGGAAGGATCTTACACAGTCAATAAACGAACTGCTGGAAGATCTAGCTTCCGGTAAAAAAATCATGAAGGTATATAGGCAGATGAAGATGTATAATGACCCAAATCTGAATCCGATTTTGTATGCCCAAAAATAAGGAGTAACAGAATGAGTAAAATTTTGGTCCTAAGACTTTCAGCCATCGGCGATGTTGCGATGACTGTTCACGCCATAAGGACGTTGAGGGCAACATATCCTGACCTGAAAATCACAATGGGAATCAAGGAGCGCCTGGCCGGTTTTTTTTATGATATTCCCAATATCGATTTTCTATTTTTCCCAAAGATTGCCGGTCTTTCAGAACTTAACAAGTACATCAAAGATGCGAAAGCTCTTAAATTCGATTATGTGGCAGATCTTCAGAGCAATCTGAGGACAGCAATCATAAGGACTTCTTTAAGAATGTCGGGTTGCAGAGTAGCAGCGTACGATCAGATGACTTATGAGAAATGGAAAGTCAAACGTTCTTGGCCTTGGAAGAAAGATATCACTCCTGTGAGGAGCAATGTGTTGCGCTATTGTGACGTATTCGGCAAATTGGGATTTCCTGTTCCTGTTCCTAAAGTCGTTAAGAAAGTATTGCCATTGCCTAAGGGATTTGGCCCTAAAAACGGTATATGGATTGGGATTGCACCATTTTCCAGAAAACAGAAAAAGATTTATCCGCTCGATAGTTGTGCGGAACTTATTAGATTGCTTTCTCTAAGGTGCGAGAAGGTATTTATTTTCTCAGGGCCTGGAATGGAAGAAAAATTTTGCAAGGGAATGATGGAAATCTACCCTTGTGTCGAGAGTGTATTCGGACGTACGGATTTTGCAGGCGAAACTGCATTGATTTCCAATCTTGACGTTTTGGTCACTATGGATTCGGCTACGATGCATATGGCCACATTGACCAATGCACCTTTTGTCGCCATTTGGGGTGGCACTCATCCGGCTACAGGCTATACGGCTTACGGGGCAGATTGGGATAAGAATTATCTTCAATTGGATCTGGCCTGCCGTCCTTGCTCTTCTTATGGAGAAGGTGGCTGCAGATATGGGGATTATCATTGCCTTGGACTGATATCTCCGGATATGGTAATTGAGAAGATTGAGGCTTTGATAGGAATCCAACTTAAAGCAAAGAAATAATCAAAAACTTAATAATGGAAAATCAAGATTACAAAAACACTGCCATCAATGCCCTGAGCGGACATTGGGCTCAAGCCGTATTGGCGACTATCGTAATTTTTCTGGTAGATTTACTCGCTGTAGGGCCTTCTGAATTCAAAATGTTTTCACTACCTTTCTTTACCCCTGCTGACGTTGATTGGAAAGCTTCATCTTGGAATTTTCTTATTTCTCTATTTGTCTTTGTCCCTCTTGAAATCGGCTTTATCAATGCCTTAAAGGAACTAGTGAATAGGGGAGATGACAATATTACGAAAAATTCTTTTGTCATAGGATTCTCTGGGTGGATTCATAATGTTTGGACAATGTTCCTGACCTATGTTTTCATTATATTGTGGACATTGCTTTTAATCGTTCCTGGCCTAATCAAGACTTTCTCTTATGCAATGACTCCTTTTATTGTCGTCGATCATCCGGAACTGTCTGCAAATGAATGCATTGATATGAGCAAGAAGATGATGAAAGGACATAAGTTCGACCTTTTCTATCTGTGGCTTAGTTTTATTGGTTGGATGATACTCTGCATCCTGACTTTAGGTATCGGCCTTTTCTGGCTTATTCCTTATATTGAGGCCAGTACGGTAGCATTTTACAATGATGTGAAAACTCCTTTTGAACCCGTTATCGAGGAACCTGCTCCTGCACCTGCACCGGCAGCTCCAGAGGCTTTCCAGCCAATAGTTGAGCAGCCTGTGGAGCCTGCACAACCGGCAGATAATCAGCCTTCAGGGCAATAATTAAAGGAGACCGTCAGGAATCTGCATACAAATGATCCTGGTATCGGAATCTACGGACAGAATGAGATCTTCATTTAGAGGAATCAATCTCTGCCCGTTTTTCGTGTCCACGTATAGGCAAGGATTGCCTGGAATTTCTTCGAAATCAGTTATCATACCGATAGATTCGTCTTCGTCGTTTTGCACTGTCCAGCCTACCAGATAAGAAAGATCAGTTGGCGAGTCTTCGTCATCCTTCTGCTCGTCGTTTTGGACGAAAATGCCTTGGCCTACCACCTCTTCTGCATCTACGAAATTGTGTATGCCTGTAAGATGTACCAAAGCTCTTGAGCCTTTAGGCTCGATTGATTCGATAAAAAAAGGAACCGGCAGTCCATCGAAATAGATGAATACCGGTTCTTCTGAATTGATATCTTCGGTGGTGATTTCGTGCAGACCTATCATCAGCCCGCCATCAGTACCGTTAGATTTTAACACCTGGGCGATCTGCAGCAAGTTGTTGTGACCTGCTTCAGACATCTTACTCCTGAGGTTTTTCCTCTGCTGGAGCTGCTTCTGTAGGAGCGGCAGCCTGTTCTGCAGCCTTGGCGGCGGCAGCCTCTTCGGCGGCTTTTCTTGCGGCCTCTTCAGCCTCGGCCTGCTTCTTGGCAAGAGTTTCAGCCCTCAGGGCATTGACCTTTGCCTCAGCTTCTGCAGCAGCTTTCGCTTTCTCTGCAGCAGACTTGGTCAAGCCTTCTTTCTTGGCGTTGATTTTTGCATCTCTCTGAGCTTTCCACTCTGCATATTTCTTGTCAGCTTGCTCCTGTGTGAGGGCTCCCTTTGCGATACCACCATCAAGGTGTTTTCTAAGGAGGACTCCTTCATAAGAGAGAATGCGACGAGTAACGAGTGTGAGTTCGGCACCTACTTTCAACCAAGCAAGAGCCCTATCTTCGTTGAGAACGATAGTAGCAGGGTTTGTGTTTGGATTGTAAGAGCCGATCTGCTCGATGTAACGACCATCGCGTGGTGCGTGTGTGTCAGCCACAACAATGTGGAAGAATGCAAAATTCTTCTTACCGTGGCGCTGTAAACGAATTTTAACAGCCATTGTGAATCTGTTTTAAAAGTTATAATTAAAAAATACCTGTGCGTTCCTACTCGAGGAAAGCGGCTGCAAAACTACGAAATATTAGTGAGTATAAAAAATTTAGCCGCAAAATTTTGCTATTTCTCATTAAATACCTATTTTTGCAATCCCAATCGAGAGAATATCGCTCTTTGATTGTCTACTATGCGGATGTGGTGAAATGGTAGACACGCTACTTTGAGGGGGTAGTGGGCATTACGCCTGTGTGAGTTCGAATCTCACCATCCGCACGAAAAGGGATGACCAAATTTTTGGTCATCCCTATGTTTTTAGAGCATACGGGAATTTCAGCGGCTTTTTTTAGGCTTGACGAATGATCCTGCCGTCCTTTAATTTTTATATTATGGGCTATATTGAAAATAATTTGCTTCCGGGTGAAACAGTTGCCTACAAGGCAAAAATCCATTGGATTTATTACTTATCTTCCTATGTACTTATGATACTGGGAATTGTATTTATCATTATAGGTGCTTCCGTCAATGGAAACAAACAGCCGTGGTATCTTCTTGCCGCTGTGGCCTTCTTCTGGGGTGTCATTCAACTTGGCGTAAGGCTTCTCAAGAAAATTGCTACAGAGTATGCTGTAACCAATAGACGTGTAATTCTCAAATCGGGGCTTCTTCATCGTGAAGCATTGGACTTGGTCCTTGCCAAATGTGAAGGACTTAGGATAACTCAAAGCCTGATGGGGCAGATTTTCAATTATGGCTCCATCTTGGTGACCACAGGAGAAGTGACCAATTCTTTTGATTTCATTGCGAAACCAAGCCAGTTCCGCAATGCTATCACTTCGCAGATTCACGCTTCAGAACAGCCTCAGGCTCCGCAGCAGCCTACGGATCGTGGAGGACAACAATAGTCCATCTGACATTGGACTCATTGATATATATTGGCGCAGATTCCGTTGGCATATCAAGGTTTCAGCGCCATTACTTTTTTTGTGTTCTCCCAGAAAAGGAGTAAATTTGCCCAATAAATTTCTGATACGATGTTTCTTTCAGCACTGAATACAGGTGAAACAGGCGTTATCGTCAAGGTAAACGGCCACGGAGGTTTCCGCAAAAGGCTCATTGAAATGGGTTTCATTGCGGGAAAGAAAGTAAAAGTGATTCTTAATGCTCCGTTGAAAGATCCTATTGAATACGAAGTAATTGGCTATAAGATTTCCCTTCGAAGGGAAGAGGCTGATCAGATAGAGGTCATCAGTGAGGATGAGGCCAAGGCAGCATTGGCTGCAAAAGAATTCGACGAGCCTATCTTGGATGATGAGGCCGATGAAATCCATCAATTGGATGAAATGATGTCCAAATTGGCAAAGGAACGTCATCACGTCATCAGGGTGGCTCTTGTGGGTAACCCGAATTGCGGAAAAACATCTCTTTTCAATGCGGCTTCCGGCAGTCATGAGCACGTTGGCAATTACAGCGGTGTCACTGTAGACGCAAAGGAAGGTTCCCTTTCTTACAAAGGATATAAGTTTATCATTGTCGATTTGCCAGGAACATATTCTCTTTCTGCATATAGCCCGGAAGAGTTGTACGTACGTAAAAATCTCATTGATGCGACCCCCGATGTCGTGGTGAATGTGGTCGACGCTTCAAATATTGAAAGGAATCTGTACCTTACCACCCAGATCATCGATATGAACCTAAGGGTCGTGATGGCTTTGAATATGTATGATGAGTTGGAAGCCAGAGGTGATGAATTGGATATCAAGCAATTGGGATATCTTCTGGGTATGCCTATCTGCCCTACTGTAAGTCGTGACGGAAGGGGAATTCCTGATCTTTTCGATACCATCATCAAGGTTTACGAGCATAGCGACCCGCATTTGGCAAGACATATCCATTTGAATCACGGTCGTGAACTTGAAGCCAGCATCCGTTATATCAAGTCTTTGATTTCATACAATGAACAGATACGTCACAAGTATTCTACTCGGTATCTTGCTATCAAAGTGCTTGAGAATGACAGCGATGTTAACAAGGTGATTGATATTTTGCCCAACAGGGACGAAATTATTGCAGGCAAGGTCCAAGAGGGAAAAAGGATTTCTGATTTGATGCATACTTCCACAGAATCGGCAATAGTGGATGCTAAGTATGCTTTCATTCAAGGTGCGTTGGCTGAAACATATAGGCCTCATATCGATGAGTTGCCCAAAAGGACAATAACTGATAAGATTGATGCGGTGGTCACCAGCAGATGGCTTGCTTTCCCGATATTCATTGTTGCTCTGTACCTTATTTTCCAGACGACTTTCCTTCTTGGCAATTATCCAATGCTTTGGATAGAATGGCTGATAGAGAAATTCGGCCTTTTCGTCGGGATGTTTATGACTGACGGTTGGCTGAAGGATTTGGTGGTGGAAGGTGTCATCGGTGGTGTCGGAAGTGTATTGGTATTCTTGCCTAACATATTGATATTGTACTTCTTCATCTCATTGATGGAAGATTCGGGCTATATGGCCCGTGCGGCTTTCATAATGGATAAGTTGATGCATAAGATAGGTCTTCACGGTAAGTCTTTCATCCCTATGATAATGGGATTCGGTTGCAATGTCCCTGCGATAATGGCGACCAGGACCATCGAGAGTCGCAAGAGCCGTCTTATCACTATGGCAATAATTCCATTTATGTCCTGCTCGGGTCGTCTTCCTGTTTTCATTCTTATTGCAGGGGCATTTTTCGGCAAAAAGGCAGCAATGGTGCTATTGGGAATATATTTGCTGGGTATCGTTATGGCCATTCTTTCGGCAAAAGTGATGAGCAAGTTCGTGAAAGATGATGATCTTCCTTTTGTTATGGAGTTGCCTCCATACAGGGTCCCTACTGTTAAGGCCATTCTCAGGCATACTTGGGAAAATGGGAAGCAATATCTTCAGAAGATGGCTACTACTATCTTCTTGTTCTCAGTGGTAATTTGGTTCTTGGGATATTTTCCTCATCATCCTTCGAAGGCATTGGTCAATAGAAATGTTGCCAATGTGGTCTATGTCCCAAATTCTGATGGGACAGTTGTGGCGCAGTTTGCCTCAGAGGAAGAACAGAAATCATATTCGTATATTGGCTATATTGGCAGGGCAGTCGAGCCGGTGTTGAAACCGTTGGGCTTTAATTGGAAGATGGGTGTCGGTCTTCTCGCTGGTGTCGGTGCCAAGGAATTGGTCGTCAGTACATTAGGGGTGATGTATTCGGAAGAAGCCTCGGGATCTGATGGTGCGGTTGCCAAGGTCGGTTCCTCAGCCTCACATTCTGGACTGCAAAAGATTGAAGTTGACCAGGCGAGCGTCGCGGCAAGTACTGATGAACCATCCTCATTGTCCCAAGACACGGCCCTTCAACGTCAACTCAAATCCTCAATAAGTGTTGCGGCAGCTATTGCATATTTGGTCTTTATTCTGCTATACTTCCCTTGCATAGCCACTTTTGTCGCCATCAAAAACGAAATCGGCGGCTGGAGATGGGCCATTGGCATCTGTATATACACCATCTTCATCGCCTGGATCATCGCCTTCATCACCTACAGAATAGCTTTGCTATTCTAAGGATTCCCCACGGCATTCCAGAACCGGTTTCCGCAATCACCATCTGCTGGCACATCTCCCCAACGCATTCCTCGATTTGTTTTCGTCTTCACCCACTCTTCACGACCTTCCAAGACCTGTTTTCCTCTTCGGCTCCGTCGAGGTGTGACATTCTGTTCCACACCTCGCTGATGTGAAACACGTGCATCTCCTGTCAGCGTTCTTGGAAGTTCCGTGGAATGTCCATCCTCGTTCGGCAGAAGATGGGCGAGGGGTAAGCGCCGCCGCCGGCAATGCCATAGGAACTGATTCGTCATTTGCACCACCTCGTCAAAGTTATGGTTACAACTCTTTGTCCAATAATGTCTCAGCATTTTTTTCAAAGTATCGTTTAACTAATTGATATGGTAGTTTGCGCCGCCGCGGACGGGGAGTGCTCAGGGTGAGGGGCGTGTCACCACTGCCGCCAAATGTGCCGGTGTCCGTTGCGTCGCTGTCGGGACTTCGCCAAGCTCGGTGGGACGGCTCGCTCGTTCCGACGGCCACTGACAATCGGCCCGGTTCCTGCAAATGATGCGAGGAAATGAAACTGATAGAAGTCCAGGTGGAAGAAATGCCCCCCACTTGGACACTGCTCCGAGCACTCAACATTCACATTGTCAATTGCTTGGCTTCGAAACGGTGTTCCCAGGTGTAAACCCAAAATCGCCACCTGGACACGGAAAAGCACGGATATCAACAAGCAGAATTGTGGATTGGACTTTATGCCCAGCGGAGAATAAGTGCTATTGGCGATTTCAAATGACCTGCGAAAGTTTTCGATTCACAAAGTAACAGGTGACGGATTGTTAGAGTCTCTTGTCGCCCTCAGAAAAGGTGCCGCTTTGTTTGCCTTCCTTAAAATTGACGGAAGTGGAAAGATGTCGTCGTGACAGATTATCCTTTGAAAGTGATCAGTGTGAAATGATGACTATGTTGCAGATCATTCCAATGTCGTTTGTGGAAGAGGCCTAGGCACCGAAGTAGAACCCTACTGCGTTTCACAATAACCGTTTGGGGAATCGGAAAATCGAGTATGGCGAGTTCGAAGGTATAGTATAGATAACCGATTGTGGAAGCAGATGAAACTTTTGCAAGGCTTGCTGCCATAAGTAGTTGCGCCCCAAAAGGAATAAGCTCTTGTATTACGCACGAGAAAGTATCCAATATGCTCGTTGTCTTACGTGGATCGAGCCCTCAACGAGCCGTGATGTCTAAAGCAATTTCGCCGCCGACCGCTTTGAGGAATCCAACCCAGCCTAACTTTCACCCAATCTGCCCAATCAATGTATTTATGCCAATGCCCAAGGTCAATATAGCCATTACATTAGTCAGGACAATGACCAATATGTATGGGATCAATTTGACCAGTTGGACGCTATCGACCGGTGGCAGGTTTCCAACTGCTTGGCCTTGAATCCGACAGTCATAGAACATTCCTGAGTTCGATTTGCTGCGATAGTAGTGACGGAAATGGAGGAAAGATTATCTCCCAAAAAATGCACCTGCCCTTATAATATATTTGTAAGGTGTTACTCCCATTGATAATGGTCAAAAAAGACGTGTAAAGATACAAAAAAGCCTTATCTTTATACGATTAAAAACAATTAATACTAAGCCCAATGAAACTCAAAGGTCTTATCATCGCTGCCATCATCACTACCACAATTGGCACAGGAGCCAGTGCACAACAGAAAGTCGACACGACTCAGTTCAGGCCGCAACTTTACTTCATCTCCAACGCCCATATGGACACTCAGTGGAGGTGGACGGTCCAACAAGTAATAGGAGAATTCCTTCCTAATACATTGCTTCAGAATTTCAGCCTGATGGAACAGTACCCGGACTATAAGTTCAGTTTCGAAGGGGCGGTCAAGTATCTTTGGGCAAAAGAGTATTATCCTTCAATGTATGAGACACTTAAGAAATACATTGCCAGTGGCAGATGGTATGTGGCAGGCGCTTCTTGGGACGCAAATGACTACAATGTCCCAAGCGCCGAATCGAACTTCAAGAACATTCTGCTGGCAGAAGAATTTTACAAAAAAGAATTCGGAGTCAAATCCTATGATATAATGCTTCCCGACTGTTTCGGATTCGGATATACACTTCCGACAGTTGCAGCACATTGTGGAATCATTGGCTTCCATACTCAGAAGCTGGAATGGCGTTATGCCACCTTCTATCCTGGAGGCAAGAAATGGCCTTTCGAATTCGGCCAATGGCAAGGCATTGACGGACAGAGCATTCTGGCAATTGCCAATGGCTATGGCTATTCCTTCAATCCAGACAAGGACATATATCAATACCCGGACCTCCAAGATATCGTCAACAAATCCATTGTCAAGGCTGGCTTCAGGTATTTTGGTACAAGGTCGTCTCGATTGCATGGAGACCAGGGCGGCTCACCTCTGCCTTCTGCCGTCAAATATATCAACGATAGCCGCAAGAAAGGAGGCCCATACGAAATCAAATTCTCCACCCCTTATGAATATTTCAAGGATTTCGGTTATCTGAAAGACTCTGGCTATCTTCCGTCGTTCAGGGGGGAACTCTTGATGGATACTCACGGAGCAGGCGGATACACCTCCAGTTCGGACCTGAAGAGACTCAACCGAAGAAGCGAGCAATTAGGAGTAGCAGCCGAAAGCGGAGCTGCAATGGCTGATTGGCTTGGGGCCGTCGACTATCCCAAGTATCAATTGACTGAAGCTTATCGCAGATTCATCTGGCATCAGTTCCACGACGATCTTCCTGGCACCTGCATCGTAGATGCCTACACATTCACCTGGAACGATCAGATGCTCAGCCAGAATCAGTTTGCCAGCATAATTGGTAGTTCCGTCGCTGGCATAACCTCGGCGATGAATACCAAGGTCAAAGGCACCCCGATTGCGGTATACAATCCAGTCAGTGCCCCTAATTCCGATATAGTGACAGTGAAAATCCCGCTTTCTGCCAAATATAAGAGTGTCAAGGTTATAGCTCCTGATGGCAAGGAAGCTCCTTCACAGATTCTGTCAAGGAATAAGGACAATGTCAAAGTAGCTTTCGCCCATTCCGCACCTTCAATGAGTGTCGATGTCTATGACTTCCGACCTCAAATTGTACCTCAGGCCAATAAAATAGCTTTGAAGGTCAATGGCAAAGAGATGGAAAATGCAATTTATAAATTGGCAGTCAATGATGATGGCGACATCTGCTCATTGATTGACAAGAGAAATGGGAAACAACTTGTAAAAGCAGGGGAGTCATTTTCATTGGAAGCATTTCCTAACAATACTTCCGACAGATGGCCGGCTTGGGAGATACTGAAAAGCGTCATTGACCAAAAGCCAGTTGTCGTCAATCAATCTGTGAAGATATCCACAGAAAGTGAAGGTCCATTGATGGCCGTACTCAAAATTGAAAAGACTTACGGATCCTCCAAATTCACTCAAAGGATCATACTCACTAGTGGAGCGGAGGACGATAGGATTGACATAAAAACTGATGTGGATTGGCAATCGGAAAACACATTGCTCAAGGCCGCTTTCCCATTCTCATTCGCTGCAAAAGAAGCCTCCTACGACTTGGGACTCGGATTCATTAAGAGAGGAAACAATACAGATCAGGCTTATGAGGTCCCTGCTCAACAGTGGGCCGATATGACAGCGGAAGACGGATCTTATGGTGTCACAATAATGAATGATTGCAAATATGGTTGGGATAAGCCAAATGACAACACATTGAGGCTCACTCTATTACACACCCCATCTGCAAACGATGGCAATTATTCAAACCAAAAAACTCAGGACATAGGGCCTCACGAATTCACATATTCCATAGTTGCTCATACCGGGGCACTTGATGGCGGTATCGCTACAGCCAAGTCTGATATCTTGAATCAACGCAAGGCTGCCTTCATAGTGACCCCTCACGAAGGAACGATGGGCAAGTCATTCTCATTCTTGGAAACGACTAATCCTGAGATCCGTGTAAAAGAATTCAAGAAAGCAGAAGACGGAGATGGATATATTGTCCGTATATATGAACTCTCAGGAAACAAATCTGAAGGCAATATCCGTTTCAATGCTCCGATAGTCTCCGCAGAAGAGACAAACGGAATCGAGGAATATAAAGGTGCTGCCACGTTCGTTGGTAAGGAACTAATAGTCAGTACGACTGGCTTTTCACCCAAGACTTACAGGGTCAGGTTCGACAAATCCACTGAAAAAGTCCAGAAGCCAGAATATGATTCTATTGCCCTTAATTACAATAATTTAGCCATCACTTCAGATGCATTCAGCGCCTTTGGGCATTTCGACAGTGATTGGCATTCATATTCCGCTGAACTCATACCTGAAACCATTGTACATAAAGGCATTCCGTTCAAAATGGGAACTCAAGACCTTAACAATGCTCTCGCTTGTAAAGGACAAAATGTGAATCTTCCATCGGGTACGGCAGGCGTATATTTGTTAGTCGCATCTTCAGAGAATGATACTACTGCCACATTCATTGTCAATGATAATTCTGTAATGAGGCAAATTCCTTATTATTCGGGCTTTTTCGGTGGTGGAAATTGGAAGGACCAATATACTGCATTCCTTAAGAAAGGTGATGTCGCTTATGTGGGGTCGCATAGACACGATTCAAGAAAGAGAAATGAGGCGTATGTTCATACTTATATGTATATGATTTTCATACCTGTAGAGAAAGGTACGACTCAAATAACACTCCCAGATGATCCGAATGTCAATATCTTTGCGGCTACTGCTATCAAAAGCGATTTGAATATAGCTGAACCTGCGACTGAAATAGTAACCGTTTTGGTTCCAAACAAATAGGAAAATGCCATTCACATTGAAAACGGGGATACCAGTGGAAGGAGAGACAAAGATTCTCCTTCACGCTTGCTGTGCTCCTTGCTCTTCGGCAATAGTGGAATATCTTGTGCATAAAGGCATTACCCCAACTATATTTTACAGTAATTCCAATATTTTTCCAATGAATGAGTACGATATCAGGAAAAATGAGTGTGTGAGATATGCCAATGCCTTGGGTTTGGATGTAATCCCCGATGAATATGATCACAATCAGTGGGAATGCATTGCAAAAGGTTTGGAGAAAGAGCCGGAACGGGGCGGACGTTGTCTGCAATGTTTCCGATTCCGTCTGGAAAGAGCGTCCAGGTATGCTCACGAACATGGTTTCAAAGTGTTGGCCACGACATTGGCAACCTCTCGTTGGAAGGACCTTGCCCAGGTGAATGCAGCAGGAGAATATGCTTGCAGTATCTTCCCTGACGTGACTTGGTGGGCACATAATTGGCGCAAAGGAGGACTTCAGGAAAGGCGGAATCAGATAATAAAGGAGTATGGCTTCTACAACCAACTCTATTGCGGTTGTGAATTCAGTTTAGCCGGAAGGAATGTGGAAGAATTAAGAGAAAAAAGTAAATCAAACGAAGAATATGAAGGTTAAAAAAGTAATGCTTGCAGCCCTAATGCTAATTGCGGCAATAGGTCTGTCCGCTAAAAAACCGACACCGAACGCCTTACGCGCTCCTGCATACCCGATTGTCACAATCGATCCTTATATGAGTGCTTGGTCTATTTCGGACAGACTATACAGTTCGACTATCAGGCATTGGTCATATTGGAAATTCCCATTGATCGGAGCTGTCCAGGTGGATGGAGCTGTGTATCGCTTTATGGGAGAGCGGGCAGGCGACTTGGAACTTTCTGCCAAGCAGACATTGGCAGATGTACAAGCCACCCAGACCCATTATCAGTTCACCTGCGGAGAAATCCAACTCAATCTTACCTTTACCGCACCTTTGCTGATGGACAGATTGGAACTGATCAGCCGTCCTGTAAATTATATCACTTATGAAGTCAAATCGCTGGATAAGCGGAAACATTCTGTGAGGTTTTATTTCGAAGCCTCTCCTAATTGGGCTAAGAATGATACCACCCAAGTTTCCGAAAGCAGTTCTTTCCAGCAGAAAGGGTTGATGTATCTGAAATCAGGTACCAAGAGTCAGCCTATATTGGTCCGAAAAGGCGATAGCGTACATATCGATTGGGGCTATTTCTACCTTTGCTCTGAAAGAAAGGGAACCCAGACCGGTGTGGGGAAAGGGGCTGATTTAAGGCACGAATTTACGACAGGCGAGCCTCTTCAAGGGACCAAGGCTGATGAGGGGGATATGGCAATTGTTCGCGATATGGGGACAATATCCAGAGGCCAAGGGAAGATAATGATCGGCTATGATGATATATTTTCCGTCCAGTATTTTGGAATGAATTTGCGCCCTTATTGGAATGCCGATGGCAACAAGACAATTGAAAGCCAGTTTGAAGCCGCCAATAATGAATATTTCGTTTTGATGGACAAATGCAATTCTTTCGACCGGAAGTTGATGACAGATGCAACCAGAGCCGGAGGCCGCAAATATGCTGAACTGTGTGCATTGGCTTATCGTCAAGCCATTGCTGCTCATAAACTTGTGAAGGCCCCTAACGGAGATTTGCTATGGCTCTCCAAAGAAAACAACAGTAACGGTTCAATAGGAACTGTTGACGTAACCTACCCTTCGTCTCCGCTATTCCTGCTTTACAATCCGAAATTGGCCGAAGGCCTGATGAACCATATCTATTATTATAGCGAGAGCGGCAAATGGGCAAAGCCTTTCCCAGCCCACGATATTGGTACGTATCCTCTTGCAAATGGCCAGACTTATGGAGCCGATATGCCAGTTGAGGAAGCAGGCAATATGCTTATTCTTACTGCTGCAGTCTGTCATTATGAGAAAAATGCCGACTATGCCGCCAAGCATTGGGACGTGCTGACCACTTGGACCAAATATTTGGCCAAGTTCGGATTGAACCCGGAGAACCAGTTATGTACGGATGATTTTGCAGGCCATTTCGCTCACAATACCAATCTTTCCATCAAGGCCATTATGGGCATTGCATCCTATGGGTATATGGCCCAAATGCTTGGAAAGAAAGACATCGGCCAGCATTATCTGGATACGGCCAGAGTGATGGCTAAGATCTGGATGCAGATGGCTGACGATGGAGACCATTACCGTCTGACTTTCGATCTGCCCGGCACTTGGAGCCAGAAGTACAATCTGGTATGGGACAAGATGTTGGGCCTGAATATCTTCCCTTCCGAGGTCGCTCGTAAAGAGATCGCCTTTTACAAAACTCATATGAATAAATATGGCCTTCCTTTGGACAATAGGAAGACTTATACTAAGACGGATTGGATAATGTGGTGCGCCGCTATGACTGAAAATCAGGACGATTTCGATGCCCTCATCGACCCTCTGTACAAATTTATGAATGAGACCGTGGATAGGGTTCCGATGTCGGATTGGGTATATACCGATAGCCCGAAGCGTAAGATGTTCAAGGCCCGTTCGGTTGTGGGTGGATACTTCATCAAGATGCTAAGTACCAAGAATACTAGTATCCGGATAGATTAAGAATCTGGCATTCACTCTTTTGAAGCCGGTGCCAACATACTTAGAATAGCGTAAAAGTTGAGATTCTGATAATCAGAACAATTTAGTGGGATCATCTACGTGATTGCTTGCCAGAAAGTCAAAATGACCATCGTGGCAGGTCCACGTATACAATGTTCCTGTTGATTCGGATTTGAAAGAGACAGTCTGGCGGAACACTCTGCATTCTTCGATTCCTTTGTCCTTAGATACCATAGCCCCGATGGTCTGCCATTCAATTCCTTTGACGCATTCCACGATGTATACGGCTATCCCGTGATTGGATTTGTCCCTGACAGCAATCAATAACTCCGGATTGTTGTCGCCAGTGAAATCGTGGGCTCCTACCACGTATTCTGCGGACTTGATACTGCCGTTGCCTGAGATACCAATCAATGGGTAATTATATTTGACAGTAGAGGCGACGGCGATTTTGCCATTTTCCATTGCTACTGTCTTATGCCCATTGGCAACATTGTTTATTGCAACTAAAGTCCCTGTCTGATAGAAGAATGCGAAAATATCGAAGGATTGTCCCGCAGTTGTCATAGAAAGCTTGTTGTAAGCCTTGGCCCCATCATTGGCCGGGCAATAAAGAATGAAATTCTCCAGACCTGTTACGAAATTCTCATCTGAGGCCGTGACTGTTTCTGCCTTAGTGTTGGAGATAGGAACGTCCTTTGCATAGTATCCAACTTTCTCGGCACTTGAATCATTACTGCCAATGCAAAGCAATGTCAGGATGGCTATAGTGCTAGAGATTAGTAACTTTTTCATAGTCTAATTGCAAATATACTTAAAAATATAACTTATATAGTTGCGTATTTAAAAAAACATTGTACATTTGCAGTGTACTAATAAGGTAATACACCACAAAAGGGTGAAACAATCGACGCTATGGTTATTGAACTAAAAGACATTAACAAGACATACAACAACGGTAAGCCGTTGCATGTGCTCAAGGGTGTGAATCTCCAGATAGACAAGGGAGAATTCGTGTCCATAATGGGTGCCTCGGGTTCGGGGAAGTCCACACTGTTGAATATTCTCGGTATATTGGACAATTATGACAGCGGAGAATATTGGCTCGGTGGAAAATTGATTAAAGGCTTGAGTGAAAGGGAAGCTGCCGGATACAGGAATCATACCATCGGTTTCATCTTCCAGTCTTTCAATCTGATAGCATTCAAGACCGCAGTCGAGAATGTGGAACTTCCATTATTCTATAGAGGAGTGCCACGCAAGGAACGTCACCGTCAGGCAATGGGATATCTTGATCGTCTGGGACTTACGGACTGGGCAAATCATTATCCAAACGAGATGTCTGGTGGACAGAAGCAACGTGTAGCCATAGCTAGGGCTCTCATTACTCATCCTCAGATTATTCTTGCTGATGAACCTACAGGAGCTTTGGATTCCAAGACTAGTGTCGAAGTAATGGAACTTCTCAAGACGATTAACAAGGAGCAAGGAGTCACCATCATCGTAGTCACTCACGAAAGCGGAGTAGCCAACGAGACCAATAAAATCATTCATATAAAGGATGGCATCATTGGCTCGATTGAAGAGAATCTGGATCATAATTCTTCTCCTTTCGGAGAGGGCACTATAATGAAGTAGGCTATGAGAGATCTTATACAGGAAATATGGGCAACCCTCAGTCACAATAAGTTGCGTACCAGCCTTACGGGATTCGCCGTTGCTTGGGGCATCTTTATGCTGATTGCCTTATTGGGTGCCGGCAATGGCCTTCTGAATGCAATGATGGGCAATAACAATGATGTGATGTCCAATTCGATGGTGATATTCCCTGGCGAGATGAGCAAGCCTTATAAGGGATTGAAGGAAGGGACGTATATCAGGTTTACCGGAAAGGATGTTGAGACAACCAAGAGCCCTCTGTTCAACAAAGTTATAGACGAAGTGAGCCCAATGGCGTATCTGAGAGATACACTTTCTTATGGAGATCAGCATTTGGCCACAAGCCTTGTTGGTGTCGGGCCTGCGCATATCAAGATAAATAAGGTGAATATCAAGTGCGGAAGATTCCTTGACCAGATAGATGAGGATCAATCTCGCAAGGTGCTGGTTCTTGATGCCAAGACTGCTTCCACTCTTCTGGGCAATGATGAAAATTATCAAAAAATTCTTGGGCAATATGTTACGTTCAACAATCTGGCTTTTCGCGTAGTCGGGATTTATGCCCCAGACGAATCCAGAATGAATGAAGATATTTTTGCGCCTTATTCCCTTGTCTACAAATTGGATTCGGACAATGAATATATTTCCAGACTGATGTTTACTTTCCACGGTCTGGAGACTCTTAAGGAAAATGAAGATTTCGAACACAGATACACCTCTGCCATTAACGCCAAACACGGTGCCGCGCCAGATGATTACAATACTGTATATATATGGAACAGGTTCACCCAGAATCTTCAGATGGAACAAGGAGTCAAGATAATGCGTACCGCATTGTGGATAATCGGCTTGTTCACTCTTTTGAGCGGAATTGTCGGGGTCTCCAACATTATGCTGATTTCGGTGAAAGAGCGCACTCACGAGTTTGGAATACGTAAAGCGATTGGGGCGAAACCTTCTTCAATCCTTTGGCTCATTATCACTGAAAGTGTGGCTATTACTGCATTTTTCGGTTTCATCGGAATGCTGTTCGGATTGGGGGCCAATCAATTGATGGATATGACGCTCGGACATAATCCTGTGGATATAGGAGTTGCCCAGATAAATGTATTTCTGAATCCGACTGTCGGGATGGACGTTGCTATCAAGGCATTGATTACCTTGATTGTGTCAGGAACGATCGCAGGACTATTCCCTGCCAGAAAAGCTTCCAGAGTAAGGCCGATTGAGGCATTGAGGGCAGAATAAAACAGTAAGGCTATGAAATTCGATATAGACAGATTCAAAGAAATAATGGATACCTTGACTCGCAACAGGAGCAGGAGTTTCCTTACCGGATTCGGCATTTTCTGGGGCGTTTTTATGCTTCTTGCCCTTACTGGGGGCGGGCAGGGATTGAAGGATTTGCTTTCAGCCAATTTCAAAGGATTTGCCACCAATTCTGGTATTATCGTAGCTAATCAGACCACTATGCCATACAAGGGGTTTAAGAGTGGAAGAACTTGGAATATGGTGGTCGGGGACATTGACATTGTCAAGCATCAGGTTGAGGGTACTGATATTGTCACTCCTGTTTCGTCTTTCTGGGGCAGGGATGCTGTGTATGGCAACAATAAGATTAGTTGCAATGTGAAAGGTGTTTTACCTGAATATTCAAAAGTTGAAACGCCGTCATTGAAATATGGAAGGTATCTGAACGATATGGACGTGGCCCAGAACAGCAAAGTATGTGTGTTAGGCAAAAAAGTCTATCAGAAATTGTTCCCTGCCGGAGGCGATCCTTGCGGAAAGTTCGTCAAGTTGGATGCTATGTATTTCAAGGTTATCGGAGTGGATTATTCCGAGAGCAATATGAATGTGAATGGCAGTTCTTCCGAAGCGGTCATTATTCCGAACAAGCTGATGCGCCAGGCCTACAATATGGGAGAAGTAATAGAGCTTTTGTGCTTTACTGCAAAGCCTGGTTATCGTGTGGCTGACCTTATGGAACAAGTAAGGTCTGTAGAGTACAGGCAGCATTATGTCAATCCAAAAGACAAGTCGGCTTGCTTCTCTATGAACGCCGAGAACCTGTTTATGATTGTGGATAGTCTCTTCAAAGGCTTGAATATCTTGATATTGCTTGTGGGATTGGGTACTTTGTTCGCAGGTGCTATCGGAGTATCCAACATAATGATGGTAACAGTGAAGGAACGTACTACTGAAATAGGCATTCGTAGGGCGATTGGCGCAACGCCTAAAATGATATTGTCCCAGATTATATCCGAAAGCATTGTACTTACTATGGTGGCTGGGGCATTGAGTATTGTATTTACCGTGTTGATATTGTCAGGGGCGGAACTCGCTGCGACGACTGACGGAATATTGAAGGCACATTTCCAGATTGGGTTCTGGACAGCGATACTTGCTGTGCTGATTTTGACGTCATTGGGCGTCTTAGCTGGACTGGCACCAGCGCTTAGGGCAATGAGTATCAAGCCTGTAGACGCAATGAGAGACGAATAATAGATAGAAAACAAACATTTAGTTATGAAAAAATATTTCAAGTATTTCATCTTTGCACTTATCGCATTGATTTTCATCGGTACTTTTGTGTACCTCTACAAGAAATCCAAGCCTCAGGCAGTTGTCTATGAGCAGCTTACCCCTTCCAAGAAGACTATCAAGAAGACTACTGTGGTAACAGGCAAGATCACGCCGAGGGATGAGGTAAATATAAAACCTCAGATCAGCGGTATCATTTCTGAATTGTACAAGAAAGCTGGCGAAGCAGTGACTGCCGGTGAGGTGATTGCCAAAGTGAAGGTGATTCCCGATATGAGTGCTTTGAGTTCGGCTGAGAGCAGAGTGCGTCTGGCGAAGATCAATCTGGATCAGTCCAAGACGGATTTCAGCAGGGAGAAAAGTCTTTATGATCAGAAACTTGTGAGCTCTGATGAGTACGATAAGATCGCTCAGTCGTATAATCAGTCCAAGGAGGAATACAATGCCGCCGTAGATGCCCTTGAGGTGGTTCGCGACGGCGTATCCAGGAGCAATGCCAATTCCAGTTCCACTCTTATCCGTTCCACTATTTCGGGCTTGATTCTGGATGTTCCTGTCAAGGTGGGAAATTCTGTAATTCAGAGCAATACTTTCAATGACGGTACCACGATCGCTACTGTGGCCAATATGAATGACTTGATATTCGATGGCAATATAGATGAGACCGAAGTGGGGAAGATTTCCGAGGGTATGGATATGACTATTACAATCGGTGCTCTTCAGGACTTGAAGTTCGATGCCAAGCTTGAGTATATTGCTCCGAAGGCTGTGGCTTCCAATGGTACGAATCAGTTCGAGATCAAGGCTGCGGTGAAGGTGCCTTCTGATACCAAGATCCGTTCAGGCTATAGTGCCAATGCCGAGATCGTGCTGGATGCTGCGGATAATGTGCTTTCAGTTCCCGAGAGTGCTATTGAGTTCAGTGGGGATTCTACATTTGTCTATGTCGCTGTCAAGGACAATTCTTATAAACGTACTGCGGTGAAGACTGGACTAAGCGATGGAGTGAATATTGAAATCAAATCGGGCATTACTCTTAAGGAAAAGGTTCGTGGCAATCAGATTATCAAGGACACAGCCAAATCCAAAAACTAAAATACGATGAATATGAGATTACATATATTGTCAGCATTGTTGGTGGCTTTGCCTATTTCTGGTTTTGCACAGACTTTGGTAGGAAGCACTTCGCAGGCAGTTCCCGGTGCACTGGGCACTGGAACCGCTTCCCAGACTGAGCAAGTTCACGTTGGGCCTTGGTCGCTTTCAGACTGCATCGATTATGCATTGTCACACAATATTACAGTTCAGCAGCAGGATATATCTATGCAGCAGAAAGCCATCGACTTGAATACTGCGCAGAATGCCTTGCTTCCGGATCTTTCGGCAAATGTTTCACAGAATCTTTCTTTCGGACGAGGACTTAGTTCTGAAAATATTTACGTAAATACCAATACTGCGAGTACTGGAGCAAATCTTGGTTCTTCAATTAATCTTTTCAACGGCTTCAGGGCTGTGCAGACTATCAAGTTGAACCAGATCAACCTTCAGGCTGCGACTGCGGACTTGGAGAAAGCCAAGAATGATATCAGGATTAATGTGGCTCAGGCTTATGTTCAGATTCTCTACGATATGGAGATTCTGGATGTGGCCGGAAGACAGATCTCCATCGATTCTTTGCAGGTTGTTAGGCTGAAACTGATGCTTGCAAGTGGAAAGGCAAGCAGTGTCGAGGTCTCTCAGCAGGAGGCGACTCTCGGTCAGAGCAGATATACTATGACTCAGGCTTACAACAATCTCCAGTTGGCGGTGCTAGGCCTTACCCAACTTCTGGAATTACCTTCACCTGAGGGCTTTACGGTGACCCGCCCGTCCGTGTCGGCAGATGCCACTTTGCTTGGAAGTCCTGATGACATTTATTCACAGGCTATAGGTTCGCGGCCTGATATCTTGGCTGAGCAGTATAGATTGGATGGCACAAATGTCAGTCTTAAGATTGCCAAGAGTGCCCTGTATCCTTCTTTGAATCTAAGTGGAGGCATTGGCTCTAATTATTATAAGTCTTCAGGCTACAATGCTGCTGCATTCGGGGAGCAGATGAAGAACAATTTCAGTCAGTATGTCTCTCTGTCTTTGAGCATCCCGATTTTCAATAAGTTCGCTACCCGTAATTCCATCCGTAGTGCGGAATTGTCGAAGCAGAGTCAGTCGCTTCAGCTTGAAAATGTGAAGAAGTCTCTGTATAAGGAGATTCAGCAGGCATATTACAATGCTATTGCGGCTCAAGGCAAATATCTGAGTAGCAAACAGGCGGCTTTCAGTGCCGAGTCGTCGTTTAAACTCGTTAGTGCAAAGTATGAGAATGGCAAGGCCAATATCACTGAGTTCAATGAGTCCAAGAATAGTTATCTGAAGTCCGAGTCGGACTATGTTCAGTCAATATATGAATTCTTGTATCAGTCCAAGCTTCTTGATTTTTACAAAGGTCAGCCGCTGACACTTTAATTTGTGTAAGCAAGCGGATTTCGCCCCCTCTCCAAAATAAAAATAATTGATTAGAAATGAAATATTATTGTTTCATTTCGTAACTTTATTGCTATATTTGCGTCGGGAATCGAAATTATTGTAAATTACTTATACCGAATTAAGTTTTGTGGTTATGAAATATCTAGAAGAAGCTTTAAAGAAGACTACGGACACTAAGGCTCTTATCATCGAAGAAGGAGCAATGAAAAGAGTTCCCGAAATGTTCAAATCATTGTTCGGGGATAAAAAGGCTGTGGTCGTTGCCGATGCCAATACTTGGCAAGTGGCTGGTCAGTATGTTCAGAAATATTTAGAAGAGGCTGGAATTGCTACTGAAAAGCCTTTTATTTTCAATGATAAGGACTTATTTGCAGAATGGTCTTTCCTACTGAGGCTTGAAACTTATTTGAAGGGATTGGATGCATCGGTCGTCGCTGTCGGCTCCGGGGTCATCAATGACCTTACCAAACTTGCTTCCGATCATCTAGGAAGAAGGTATATGATTGTGGGAACGGCTGTGTCAATGGATGGTTATACTGCTTATGGCGCATCTATAACCTTCGAGGGTAACAAGCAAACATTCGATTGCCGCGCACCTTATGGGGCTATTATCGATCCGGCCATTGCCGCCAATGCTCCAAAGGAGTTGGCTGCCTCCGGATATGCCGATTTGATTGCCAAAGTGCCTGCCGGTTCAGATTGGATGATAGCAGAGGCGGCTGGCGTCGAGCCAATAAGGCACGACGTTTTCGACTTGGTCCAAGGTCCATTGAGGGAATCTCTTTCAAAGCCTGATGCCGTGTTTGCAGGAGAGGTAAGACCTACAGAGATGTTGGCCGAAGGCTTGGTAATGAGCGGGTTTGCAATGCAGGTCCTTCAGTCCAGCCGTCCGGCTTCAGGTATGGAGCATCAGTTCAGCCATTATTGGGATATGGAAAATCTTTGTTTTCAAGGACGGCACGTCTCTCACGGATTCAAAGTAGGCATCGGTACCTTGGTTTCTACAGCCTGCCAAGAATTCCTATTGGCATATCCGGTTGAGAATATTGATGTGGAGGCTTGTGTGAGAGCTTGGCCATCTTGGGGTGATCAGGAAATCCTTATAAAGAAGATATTGGAAAAAAAGCCTTCCCATCTGCAGCGTGCGTTGAAGGAAAGCAAGGCAAAGTATGTTACTAGAGATGTTCTGCGTATTGAACTTGCAGATTTCAAGGCTGCTTGGCCTGAACTTAAGAGTGTAATTAGTAAGCGGATAATGCCTTTCGATGAGGTTTATGATGATTTGAAACGTGTTCACGCTCCATATAAGCCTGAAATGATTGGCGTGTCAAATGCGAGGTTGAAAGAGACTTTCGAAGGTATACCCTTTATGAGGAGTCGATTCACTTGCATAGACATTCTCTATCGGGCAAGTCTGATGCCTCAAGTTGAAGATGCGCTTTTCGGACCGAACGGACATTGGCCTGTTAATTCTTAGGACATAGAATATCTCAAATTGGGTGTTTTCAGTTCATTTGGGCAACTTGAACACTCTTGAAAGTTCTGCAAGTTGTGCTTGGGTCATCCCTTCTGGTTTGAAGCCCATAGCGCACCCGTCAATATATATCTGAGCGGCTTTGGTCAATACATCTATCTGGTCGAAGGCTGCCAGTACATTGGTATCAGCAGCGAAGACTCCGTGTTTTTCCCAGAGAACGACATCGTATTCATCCAACTGTTTTACTGTTTCATTGGCAAGTACTGCCGATCCTGGCAGTTCGTAAGGAATGATTCCAAGTCCGAGCGGGCAGAAAGCCTTCGTCTCGGGAATCATACTCCAAAGGATATTGGTAAGAACGTCTTTTTTCAAGAACTCCTTGTTGTGAGACATCGCAACCAATTCGATTGGGTGGGTGTGAACCGTAGCGCGGCAAGGAGAACCTTGCGCCAACTTGTGGTCGTGAGCCATCAGATGCGATGGCAGTTCCGAAGTAGGAGCCACTGGATTGTCTGCAATGATGACATAAGAAGCGCAATCATCCAGAATCCTTATCACTGAACCATTCTCCATAGGACGGTTGGCTAGGTCTCTCATACGCTTCTGGGTGCCTTTGCAATAGAAATATTGTCCTTTAAGATGTGGCAGTGTAACACCAATTTCGCGGCGTTCAGTTATGGCGGGCATTTGCCTGATCCCGTCATCCACATATTCCGTGATATTGACTGTGATATTGCCACCATTTCTCTCAGCCCATCCTTTCTGCCACAGATATCCTGCGGTCTCAGCAATCTCGCCAATGCAATTGGCGAGAGTTTCTCTGTTGTCCAAAATGCTCATTGTCAATTACCTTTTGGATGTTACGTCTTTTTCGTATTGCTGAACCTTGGCAATATAATCCTCGCCGACAGGTGCACCGTTAACGAGATTGAAGTAGTCGTAGACTGCACCCATTGGCAATGTCTTATCCTCTTCCTGAAGTGCAAGACGCTCAAACCACTTGCCTTCATCTTCGTATTTGCGAAGGGTTTTGAGAGGTTCAAGCAATGCGGAGAGAAGGCATTTCTGTGTGGAACGGGTACCCACCAGATATGCACCGATACGGTTGATGGATGCGTCGAAATAGTCGAGTCCGATGTGTGCGCGGTGCAGTGCCTCTGCGCGGACAAGTTCTTTGAAAAGATCAAGTGTCTGATCATTCATAATGGTCACGTGGTCTGAATCCCAACGTACTGGGCGGCTTACGTGAAGCATAAGTTCCGGTACGTATAGTAGCAGTGAGGCAACCATATCGCTGACATTTTCAGTCTGCTCGTAATGGCCTGTGTCCAAGGTGTACATCACATTGTTCTGAGCGCAATAGCCGGCGTAGAAATCGTGAGAGCCCACAGTATAACTTTCCATCCCGATTCCGAATAATTTGGCTTCCAGACAGGTCTTCATTCCTGGCAGTTTCTCTGCCAATATCTCATCCAAACTTTCTTTCAGAATCTGACGGTAACGGAAACGCTCCACGGTCTGGTCTTTTTCGCCATCGTGAATCCAGATATTCATAATACAAGGATCCCCCTGAGCTTTTCCCATAGCATCTGCTATGCGACGACAGCGTTTGGTATGCTCGATCCAGAAATTGCGGATGGCAGGATCTGGATTGGCAAGTGAAAGATAGCCGCTCTTAGGGTGTGAAAAACTGGTGGAGTTGAAATCGAGCTTGAAGCCTTTATCTTTCGCCCAGTCCATCCAACTCTGGAATGCGCTTGCGTCCACTTTGTCCCTTTCAACAAATTTTCCACCGAAATCTCCATAAGTCTCGTGGAGATTCACACGGAATGTACCGGCAAGCAATTTGCCTACTTCCTCAAGGTCGGCCCTTACTTCCTCTATGTTGCGAGCACGCCCGGGATAATTACCAGTGGTCTGGATACCTCCAGAGAGAGCCTCGTTCCTTTCGAAACCGACCACGTCGTCAGTTTGCCAGCAATGCAGGGAAATAGGAGTCTTTTTCAACGTCTCAATGGCCTTGTCGGTATCAACGCCGATGGCTGCATAACGTTCTTTGGCCAATTCGTAGGCCTTGCGTATAAGTTCTTCTTTCATATTAATGTGTTGTTAAATTATCTATTGTCAATAAATTACTATTTAGGTACAAAGGTCTTGACTTGGAAGGTCTCGGCTATTATGCGGCGCATCTCCCAGCGGTCTTTGACCAGCCCTGCCCCCTTAGCCTGCATCATTACATTGCCAATGGCTGTAGCCTCGATAGGTCCTGCCACAACTGGGATTCCAATGGTGTCGGCTGTGAGCTGGCTCATAAAATCATTGGCCGAGCCTCCGCCTATCACGTGCAATTTTTCGATTTTGAAAGGTGCGAAGCCTTGTAGCATTTCCAAAGCTTCTTTGTAGCGATTGGCCAGACTGTGATAAATGCAACTAATCAGTTCTCCGTCGGTCTGGGGGATCTTTTGCCCTGATTCTGAAAGACTTGCCTTGATTTCGGCCACCATATCCTTTGGATTGGCGAAACGAGGATCGTCAGGATGGATAGTAGAAGGGAAGTCGTAAGCTTCGATTGCCATCTTCATTATCTGTTCGTAATTGTATTTGCGTCCTTCTGCCGCCCAAGATTTCCTGCTTTGTTCAAGCAGCCACATTCCGGTAATGTTCTTAAGGAAACGAGTCGTACCTTCGATTCCGCCTTCATTGGTGAAATTCTTGGTCTGTGATTCTTCATTGATAATAGGTGCGGGTGTCTCAATTCCCATTAGGCTCCAAGTACCGCTACTCAGATATGCAAAGTGTTCATTTTCGGCAGGGACGGCAACAATTGCAGAGCCTGTATCGTGGCCGGCCACTGCTATCACTGGGACTTGGCCGCAACCGCATTCGTCGGCAATGGCCTTACTCAACAGCCCCACTTTCGTGCCGGAAGGGACAATCTGCTTCAATATTGCTGAATTAATCCCCAGTCTATCCAGAAATTCGTTTTCGAATTGGCGTTTGCCTTGATTCATCATTCCCGAAGTGGAAGCGTCCGTATATTCGCATACTTTTTCCCCTGTCAGAAGGTAAGAAAGCAAATCAGGCATGAATAGCAATTCGCTAGCGTGTTTCAATGGGGCATAACCTTCTTTTTTCTGTGCATAAAGTTGGAAGATGCTATTGAAATCCATAATCTGAATCCCCGTCTTTCCATACAATTCGGTCCGTGATATGACCTTGAACAGATCTTCCGGGATTCCAGCGGTGTAAGGGTCTCTGTAACAGCGAGGAAGCCCAAGCAAGGTCCCGTCCTCGGCGAGCAGGCCGAAATCCACACCCCAAGTGTCGATTCCGATGGAGTCCAATTTAATCCCCTGAGCCCCGACTTTTGCCAATGCTTCCTTGAATGAATTGAACATCCCGTAGATGTCCCAGAAATATTTCCCATTGAAATTCAAAATCCTGTCCGGGAACCTATGGATTTCTGTCATTTCGAAGTGCCTGCCTTCGATTGTTGCCAAGACTGCACGACCGCTTGTGGCTCCGCAGTCGAATGCAAGAAAATAGTGTTTGTCTGTCATATTTGATTGACTTATATTACAAAAATACCTCAAGCAGAGAACAATGCAATTATTATACTGATAATATAACTTTGAAAAATGATAATATTCTTGCTATATTAGCACAATGGAAAATTCAAAGCATCTGAAATACTTGGCTGTGAGTCAGCAGGACCTACTTTGGGGACTGGCGGTGAACTCTGTGGGCTTTCAGAACATTGCTCCAGGGATGTCGTATCCACCGCAGGATCACCCTTCCAGATATGTTTTTTCCACAGACAAGGGCAGAGTCCTGAATGAATATCAATTGGTTTACATTATCAGGGGAGGCGGGCGATTTGCGAGCAGTTCCATCGGGCATAGCGTGAGTGTGGGCGAGGGGGATTTGTTGATGCTTTTTCCTGGGGAATGGCATACTTACAGCCCTGATTCGGATAGCGGTTGGAAAGAATTTTGGATTGGTTTTCAGGGAGATATGGCAGATACATTGATGTCTAAAGGCTTCATCTCTGAAAGCAAACCTATTTTCGATGTGGGTATCCACGATGATATTGTGGGCCTCTACGATAGTGCAATCCGCATTGCCGAGGAAGGGAAGTCCAGTTTCCAGCAGACACTTTCCGCCATTGCCTTGCATATAATGAGTCTTGCCTATTATTACGATAAAAACCGTTCTTTCAAGGATTCAGGCTTGATGGAGAAAATAGAGAAGGCCAAGGCAATCGTGGCTTCGCAGTATTCCAATATTGATGCTGAGGGCCTCGCCGAGATGCTATGTATCAGTTACTCAGGCTTTAGGAAGGCTTTCAAACAATACACTGGTTTCTCACCTGCAAAATACATTTTGGAGGTGAGGTTCTCCAAGGTAAAAGAAGAACTTACCAACACCAATAAATCCATTAAGGAGATTGCTTGGTCTCTTGGCTATCAGAATTATGACAATTTCTTGACGTCATTCAAGAATCACTCCGGTATGACCCCTTTGGAATACCGCGAGATGACCACCGGGCACAGGGTTTAAGGAAAGCAATTTGATAATCAGATTTTCGCCATTGCCTGATCGAGGTCGGCGATGATGTCTGAGACATCCTCTATGCCGACGGACAGGCGGATGAGGTCTGGAGCGATGCCCGCTTCGCGAAGTTGCTCGTCAGTGAGTTGACGATGGGTATGGCTGGCAGGATGAAGCACGCAAGAACGGACATCGGCCACGTGAGTCACGATAGCCACGAAATCCAAATTGTCCATAAATTTGGCAGCATCCTCGCGAGTCCCCTTGAGCCCGAAAGCAATCACGCCGCAACCACCGTCAGGCAAATATTTCTGTGCCAATGCATAATTCTTATTGCTCGTCAGCCCCAAATAATTTACCCAAGCCACTTTCTGATTAGCCTCAAGCCATTTGGCCACAGCCAATGCATTCTCGCAATGACGGACCATACGAAGATGCAAAGTTTCCAACCCTAGATTCAGCAGGAAACAGTTCATTGGCGCAGGAATTGACCCAAGATCCCTCATAAGTTGAGACACTATCTTGGTGATATAAGCCTTCTTGCCAAAAGATTTTGTATAAGTCAGACCGTGATAACTTGCATCGGGAGTACACAACCCTGGAAAATTGTCGCTATGGGCATCCCAATCGAAATTGCCACTGTCGATCACAGCTCCACCCACAGTGGTGGCGTGTCCGTCCATATATTTGGTAGTGGAATGAGTTACAATATCGCAGCCCCATTCGAAAGGTCTGCAATGTATAGGGGTCGCAAATGTATTGTCCACAATAAGTGGGACTCCGTGTTTGTGCGCTATCTTCGCGAAACGCTCAATGTCGAAAACATTGCCCCCGGGATTTGAAATAGTTTCCCCGAAGAAGCATTTGGTATTAGGTCGGAAAGCAGCCTCGATACGCTCATCATCCCAAGACTGGTCGATGAAAGTGCACTCGATTCCAAGTTTCTTCATAGTGACACCGAAAAGATTGTATGTACCACCATAAATCTCATTTGAAGCAACTATATGGCCACCAGCCTCACATATATTGAACACCGCATAGAAATTGGCAGCTTGTCCGGATGAAGTCAAAACGCAACCCACACCACCTTCAAGGGCATTTATCTTCGCAGCCACAGCATCGTTGGTAGGATTCGCCAATCTGGTATAAAAATAACCATCCTTCTTCAGGTCGAACAATTCGGCCATTTCCTCTGTAGATGAATACTTAAAAGTCGTACTTTGATAGATTGGCAGCACCCTTGGCTCGCCATTTTTCGGTGTCCAACCACCCTGGACGCACAATGTTCCCAAATTTTTCTTCATATCTAATTTCTTCAATTTTATATCATTTCAAACCTCGAAACCAACACATCTCCAGCCCTGTCCGCCCTTTCGTCGAACGTATCAGCCTTGTAACTGTAGCAAAAAGCGAAAATAGTTCCATTATTACCGGCAATCTGATAAAGATTAGTAACGAATCCTGGAAAATCGCTGCGCCTGCCAATGGTCTTCAGCATATATAAATTACCCACTTTGACTGTGGAACTATTTACAAGGACTCCCTTGTCAAATGAATTTTTGGCCTGTCTCATCAAATCCTGGGTGATGTTATGCGTTGTACCTGCGAATTCATCAGCCGCTACATATAGGATAAAATTGGCTACATCCGCACTGTCAGCTTTTACTGTAATGCCTCTGCAAGTCGTATCTGTTGCAGACTTCTCCTCGGTTTTGAATTCATACCAACCTGCCGGGAAAGAAAATCTGAATCCCAGAGAATCGCTCTTGTACACTTGCTCGCTGGCAACAGGGTCTTCTTCCACTTCTGTAGGTGTTTCGACCGGCGCTTCCACTTTTTTAGGTTTCAGGCAGAGTGCGATAATGACAATGGCGATTACTGCAGTGACAATGAAAATGATAGTTATGTTTTTCTTTTTCATAACAATAAAAAAGCCTGAGTTCTAAATTTCAGGCGCATAAAGTTAATAAGAAATTCTAACCGTTGGACAAATAAAATGCATTAGTTCCATCTTGATAGGCACCGGTACTTCTATACAATGTGCATACGTAGTCCTGCTGGGGTTTCATTTGCTGCAAATATTTCATCAAAAAAAATTAATTTGCCATACTGATTATTAGGCTTTCATACCAAAATCATTATCTTTACTGATGTAAAAATCTTTGAATGTATGATTCGGAATTATTGGTCGGGAGATATTAAACAATTTACTGATATATATAATTGGTATGTTGTGAATAGTACGGCCACATTCGATACCGAGCCTATAACAGAGGCCGGGATGTGCGACAAGATTGAATCCATCCGCCTAAAATTCCCTTGCCTTGTTTTTGAGGAAAAAGGAATTGTCATAGGGTATGCTTTTGCCCATCAGTGGAAGGCCAAACCTGCTTATTCCAAGACACTTGAGACCACCATATATATTGACCATGGCCATCTGAGGCAAGGCGTTGGCAGAAAACTTATGGAAGAATTGATTTCCAGATGCCGCCTCGGCGGATATAGGGCACTGATTGCTTGCATCACACAGGACAATGATGGTAGTATCCATCTGCACGAGGCACTTGGCTTTAGCAAAGTGTCCCATTTCGAAAAAGTAGGAGAGAAGTTTGGCCTACAGTTGAATGTCGAAGATTTCGAATTGTTTCTTTAACAGGTTATTACTTCCCGGAAGTAGTTGCTTTGTAATATTTCATCGCCTCAGGAATCTCTTTCTGGAGAGCTGAAATACGGTGAGCATCAGAAGGGTGGTCGCTTATGAATTCCGGAATTGCAGAACCGCTCTGAGCCATCTTTTCCCAGAATGTCACAGCCACATTAGGATCATATCCTGCCATAGCGGCAAAAATCAAACCCATTTCGTCTGCTTCGCTCTCATCCTTGCGGGAGAAAGGCATCATTACGCCGTAATTGGCTCCAAGTCCATAAACTTGTTGAGCCAGATTCTGTGTCAATTCGGCTTTTCCACTGAGCAGAAGGCTCAATGCCTGGCTACCATATTGAGCTACAAGTTGTTGACTCATCCTTTCTGCAGAATGTTTCGCAACTGCGTGAGCCACCTCGTGACCAAGTACGATGGCTAGTGAAGCGTCGTCATTTGCATATTTAAGTATGCCTTCATATACCACAATCTTGCCGCCCGGCATACAGAAAGCGTTGGCCTCGCTATTCTGGATCAGATTGAATTCCCAAGCATAATTGGCCAAGTCGGCAGTCAAGCCATTGGCCTTCATATAAGTCTCAACGGCACTGGCAATGCGTTTGCCTACTCTCATAACCATTGCGGTATTGGTCTTGTCGGTGGAAACTTTGGCAGAATTCATATAAGATTTGTAGCTGCTGTTGCTCAAGCTAAGCACTTGAGAATCAGAAACAAGCATAAGCTGTTTTCGGCCAGTGAGGGCAACTGTCGCACAGCCGGTCAGAAGCACGGCTGCAATGCTGAAAGAAACCAAATTAGAATAATTCATATCTGTTCGTTTTTTTATTATCAGTCTTAGAAAAACAAAATTATCAATACTCTGGCAAATTACAAACTAAATAGTGGAACATCGACCCATACTAAATTGATAAAGTTCATTTCTGTATCGGTTTATGTCTAAAATTATTTTAGTTATTTGAATTATTATTACTATTTTTCATTTTCGAAAACTTAAAAAGGAAAACTATTATGTGCGGAATCGTAGGTTATGTAGGCTGCAATGATGCCTATCCAGTCCTCATCAAAGGACTTCACAGACTTGAATATAGAGGCTACGACAGTTCTGGAGTAGCAATCATCAATGAAACAGGCAAGCTCAATGTTTATAAGGCTAAAGGCAAAGTCAATGCATTGGAGCATTTCGCTCAGGACAAGGACTTGACTGGCTCTATCGGCATTGCTCATACGCGTTGGGCCACCCACGGGGAACCGAATGATATCAATGCGCACCCTCACGTTTCTCAGTCGGGGGAGATTGCCCTTATTCATAATGGGACCATTGAGAACTATAGTGTCCTCAAGGAGGCTCTTCTCAAGCACGGTTATTCTTTCAAAAGTGAAACCGATACCGAAGTGATGGTCCAATTGATCGAATATATCCAGAAGACGAATTCTTGTTCGTTGATTGAAGCTGTTCGTGAGACTATGCATCAAGTGGTTGGCGCTTATGCAATTGCGGTTATTGACATTAAGGATCCGGACTATATCATTGTTGCCCGCCAGTCTTCACCTCTGGTGATAGGAATCGGGGATGATGAACTTTTCCTCGCTTCCGATGCCACGCCAATCATTGAATATACCAACAAAGTAGTGTATCTCGATGACGGGGATATTGCCAAATTGGGCAGGGGCGGAGAGCTGCACGTGTTCAAGGCCAATGCTCATAAAGAGTCCAGAATCAATATTACAGAACTCAAGATGAGTATTGATGAATTGGAGAAGGGCGGATATAAGCACTTTATGCTCAAGGAGATAATGGAACAGCCAAAGACGCTTGCCGATTGCATCAGCGGACGTATAGCCCCGGATGGCAAGGACATTGTCCTGTCTGGAGTCATTGAACATAAGGATAAGTTTCTTGGTGCCAAGCACATATTGATAGTGGCTTGCGGCACATCCTGGCACGCAGGCTTGATAGGAAAGCATCTCATCGAAGATTTCTGCCGCATTCCGGTGGACGTGGAGTATGCCAGCGAATTTCGCTATAGCCATCCTGTCATTGGCAAAGACGATGTCCTGATTGCATTGTCCCAGTCAGGTGAAACTGCGGATACTCTTGCGGCCCTTGAATTGGCCAAAGAACAAGGCGCATTCGTTTTCGGTATCTGCAACGTTATCGGTTCCTCCATTCCAAGAGCAACTGACACAGGATGTTACATCCACGTCGGCCCTGAAATAGGAGTAGCTTCCACAAAAGCTTTCACAGGTCAGGTGACAGTATTGGCAATGCTTTCATTGTTGGTCGGAAAGTTGAAAGGCACTGTTGATCAGGCTACTTTCGAGAAGGTGGCCAATGATCTTCGAAAAGTTCCTTCACTGATCGACGGTATACTCAAGAATGATTATGCCAATATCCAAGAGATATCCAAGATATTCACTTATGCGCATAATTTCCTGTACTTGGGTCGTGGATACAATTATCCGGCAGCCCTCGAAGGTGCGCTCAAACTTAAGGAAATCTCATATATTCACGCAGAAGGTTATCCGGCTGCCGAGATGAAGCACGGCACAATTGCCCTGATAGATCAGGAAATGCCAACTGTTGTGATTGCTATTAAAGATAGTGTTTACGAGAAGACAATCAGCAACATACAGCAGGTGAAGGCTCGTGGAGGCAGGGTGCTGGCAATAGTTACTCAAGGGGACGAGATCGTATCCAAACTTGCCGATACTGTGATAGAAGTTCCTGACATTTCAGAGTGCCTGACCCCATTGCTGACTTCCATTCCTTTGCAGTTGCTTGCTTATTACATTGCTGTCAATAAGGGCCGCAATGTGGACCAGCCGCGCAATCTCGCCAAATCTGTCACAGTGGAATAAAGTTGTAGGCAATCCGCTGGTTTGCCTACAACTGATCAAGATTATTCGGGGGAGGTGACTTCCAAATCAATTCGATATGAGACAAAAGAACAAAATCAAAAACTGCTACCAATAGATGCGCCGAAATTATATGAACATTTTTAGTTTAAATTTTGATACAAATTTGTTTTAAATAAAAAAGTTTCATATTTTTGTTACAAAATATGTTCAAAACACATAATATGGAAACACCTTTCATTTTCGGAAAAATAGCAAAAGAAGAAAACTTCACCGATCGCATTAAGGAAACTAAGCATCTGGTTTCAAACTTCAATTCTCTTATCAATACCATCATTATCTCTCCTCGACGCTGGGGTAAGAGTTCATTAGTCAATAAGGCTTCACAGATTGCAACGGCTGATAACCCGAACTTAAAAATTTGCACTATAGACTTATTCAATGTCAGAGACGAGGAACATTTTTATTCTTCTCTTGCACAAGCGGTAATCAAAGCTGCATCTTCAAAGTTAGAAGAAACCATTGACAGTGCTAAAAAATATTTAACCCGGTTAGTTCCTAAGATTATTATGGGGACAGACCCTTCGAATGAGATATCTTTTGAATTCGATTGGAAAGAACTCAAGCGTAATCCCGACGAAGTCCTTGACTTGGCTGAAAACATAGCAAAAGAGAAAGGTATCAAAATGGTAATCTGTATTGATGAGTTCCAAAACATTGCAGAATTCAAAGATCCACTATACTTCCAGAAAAGACTCCGTTCCCATTGGCAACAACATAGCAATGTCTCTTATTGCTTATATGGGAGCAAACGTCATATGATGCTGGACGTGTTCACTTCGTCATCAATGCCATTCTACAAATTCGGAGACATACTGTTTTTAGAGAAAATAGCGACTCCTGATTTTATAGACTTCATTACTGAACGTTTCGAAGCAACGGGGAAGAAAATAGATGAAAAGACTTGCGAATATATCGTTTCACTTGCGGACAACCATCCGTATTATGTTCAACAATTAGCACAACAGGTCTGGCTCAGAACTGTGGATGTCTGCAATATGACAATTGTAAAAGATGCCCATTCAGCCCTTGTAGAACAACTTAGTTTGTTATTCATGACCATCACGGAAACACTGACTACTCAACAATTGAATTTTCTTAAGGCCTTAGTCTCTGGCGAAAGGACTTTTTCATCAGCAGAAGTCATGAGCAAATATGGCATATCTTCTTCCACTATGGTGACTCGATCTCGAAACGCCATGATAGATAAGGATATCCTCGACAATAAGGCTGGAATACTATCATTTCAAGACCCGATATATTCCTACTGGCTAAAAAATGAATATTTTAAAGATTGAAATAAATTAAGTTTTAAATGTACCGCTGACTGGCACAAGCACTCGCTATCTTTGCCGCATTAACATAAAAACGCAAAGATATGATTATGATTATCATCTGCATCGCATTGGCCGATGTCATCCTTTCCAACCTCATCAACGCCCTGACGAAGAATTGGAAATAACAAACTCAGGGCATTCATCCCAACAAAGATATCTCCAAGGATCCTCATATTTCTAACTTCTTTTACAATTGGGGTGAGATCTTGAGATTGTTGTGTCTGTGGCTGCTGCTGAACTTGGATGGAATCTGGTTGCTGGACTGATTGTGCATTGCCTTTGTAAACTTTGACGGTGGATTGGCTTGCTTGTCTCCAATGTTTTTTATTACTGCGCTATTATTCCAGTTTTGCTATTGACTTTCGGATTATCATTTCTGTAGTCAATTCGATTTGACTGACTAATTCTGATTGGCCTTCCAATTTGTTTAATAGCATTTTTGCGGCAAGTTGCCCCATCTCTTCAGTAGGTTGACTGACTCTGGTGATAGAAGGTGTCATATAGTCCAAACTTAGATTGTCATCAAAGGAAATTATGGATATGTCTTCTGGGATCCTCAGGGAGGCTTCCTTTATTGCTTTTATTGCGCCCAAAAGAATTGTATAGCATAGAGGAAAGATAGCAGTGGGCCTGATATTGCTGCTGAGCAATAATTTGGTTTCTAAATATCCATTCTGTAATGAAAATGCGTTCCCTATGATTGACGCATTGTCTTGTAATCCTGATTTGTGAAGAGCATCGAGGTATCCTTTTACCCTTTGTTTGTTTGGAAGTGAGTCTACATCGCCTTGAATGCATACGATATGCTTGTGCCCATTACTGATCAATAAAGAAGTTGCGTTAAATGCCCCCTTGTAGTTGTTCGAAGTGACATAAGAAATAGATGAGTTCTCGAAGTATCTGTCAATCAGCACGACTGGTGCTATTCTATCATTTATCTCTTCAAATAATTTACTGTCATGACCGCAAGGTGCAGCAATTATTCCGTCAACCTTGCGAGATACTAAAGTTGATATGCAGGCATTTTGGAGCGCTACGCTCTCCATCGTGTCGGCAACAATCGCAGTGTATCCTTTGCTATTCGCTTCGGAAATTATTGCACTGGAGATATCGGCAAAAAAAGGATTGGCTACCTTAGGCATTAGGAGGCCGATTGTTTTCGTTTTATTTGTCCTTAGACTTTGAGCCGCAAGACTGGGAATGTAGTGGCATCTGGCTGCTTCAGCTTTGACTATTGCTATAGTTCCTTCGCTTATCCTGTATTTGGTAGCATTGCCGCTCAGAACCCTAGATACAGTCGCCGTGGAAATGCCAAGACGCTTAGAAATGCTAGATAAAGTTTCTTTCATAGAATAAGATATGTGCAAAATTGGTTCATTAATTGCGCAATATTTTAAATAGTTGCATAGAATTTCAGTGCAAAAATACATAAATTTCATAAAAAAATGAATTTTGAGACTTAATTATATATATTTTTGCTCAATCGATTATTCTAATAATACAAACAAACCACATGAGTAGAATTGTAGTTCTTGGTAGCGCAAATATTGATATTGTAGCACAAATGAAAACCCTCCCTTTGCCCGGGGAAACCGTTGGCAATGCTGTTATGAAGCAAGTGAATGGTGGCAAAGGAGCCAATCAGGCTGTTGCTGCTGCCAGGCTTGGAGGAGACGTAACATTCTTAACATCTCTGGGTGATGATGCCAACGGACATAGATTTGCTAAAGAGTTGTCAGCAGACGGCATCAATATGGATTTTGCAAAATTCTCATCAGAAGCACCTACGGGTACGGCATTGATTTTCGTCGCTGCTAATGGAGAAAACTGTATTGCGGTGATTCCTGGTGCCAACTCTTTATTCTCCCCTGAGGATGTGGATAGGAAAGCAGATCAGATCCGTAAGGCTGATTATCTTTTATTACAACAAGAAATACTAGAGCCGACTGTAATCAAAGCCATTGACGTGGCCTTTTCTGCTGGTGTGAAAGTCGTATTGAATCCAGCTCCTATGAGACACATTCCTGAAGAAGTTTTTCATAAGTTGTATATGATTACACCAAATGAAACTGAAACTTCCAAAATCATCCATTCGACGGTGACTTCTGAGGAAGAAGCGATTAAAGCTGCTAAATTATTGAGAAAGAAAGATGTTGAAAATGTCATCATCACAATGGGCTCCCACGGCTCTCTTATTTGCAATGCGGATGGAGTTCGTATGATCCCGTCAAGGAAAGTGAATGCTGTTGATACGACAGCAGCTGGTGATGTATATAATGGCGCGTTGCTTACAGCCTTGTCTGAAAATATGACAATAGATGATGCTGCAAAGTTCGCAACCATTGCTTCGTCAATCTCAGTTACTCGTCTTGGCGCGCAACCGTCAATCCCTTATAGAAAAGAAGTAGATGCTTTGAAAAATTACTGATGGATACAATTAAAACTAATTAAATCAATATGGAAAAAAGACTAATCATTCTCTTTACGATGCTGTTTTGGGCGACGATTCTCCCATCTCTGGCACAAGTAAACGTCAAAGGTAAGGTTGTTGATGAACAGGGAGCCCCATTAGTTGGTGTTTCTCTCCGTTCCGAAGTCGGTGGTAAAGCTATCGGCACAACGACTGATCTTGATGGCAATTATGTAATTCAGGCCAATCCTGGAAGTGCTCTTGAATTCAGCTTTATTGGATTCAAAACGCAGAATATACCTGTAAGTGGATCAGGCGTTATCAATGTGACAATGCAAGAAGATAGAAGACTTCTTGATGAAGCAGTGGTCATTGGCTATGGAACAGTAAAAAAGAAGGACATACTTGGATCTGTATCCACAGTGAGGGAGCAATCATTGGAAGATAGAAAGAGTGGCAATGTCGTTGAGTCATTGCAGGGTCTTACTTCCGGCGTGAAGGTTACATCTAGCGGACAGCCAGGGTCGTCAGCTTCAATTCAAATCAGAGGTATTGGCTCTCTTACAGGCAATAGCCCGTTATTTATCGTCGATGGCTCTTATGGCGGAAGTGAACTCGGCTTGAATGTGGAGGATATCGAATCAATCCAGATATTGAAAGATGCCTCTTCTGCAGCCATTTATGGTTCAAGGGCGGCAAGTGGAGTAGTTATCATCACTACGAAGAAAGGAAAGACGGGAGATCTCAAGGTCAAATTCGATGCTCAAGCACAACTGTATTGGTTGCCTAGATATGACCTGATGGATGCGGAGACTTACAAGGTTTATGATGACAGAGCATATGCCGAAGCAATGCTTCAAGGTGTTAGTGGCGTCACAGGATATCAGAATCATTATGAAGGGAATACCGATTGGCAGGATGAAATGTTGAAGACTGGAATACTCCAGAATTACAATGTTTCTCTATCCGGAGGAACAGACAATATAAAGTATTACACATCTATTAATTACAAAAATGATGACGGTGCGCTTTATAGCACAGGGTTCAGCCAGACTGGCTTCAGAATCAATACTTCCGGAAAGAAAAAATGGTTTGAATACGGTGAGAATTTCTTCTATACTAAATCTGATACCAAAAGGCTCAATGGAAACCCTTGGGCAAATTTCATCACAATGTCTCCGACAATATCTGTATATGACACAAACCATTCAGGCGGTTATGGGTATGGTGATCCTAAACGTGCAAATACATATGCATTGAATCCTGTTGCAATGCAGGACCTAATGCAAAGGGACAATAAGGAGCAATATATGTATGGAGATGCCTATGCTATGGCTCATATATTCAAAAACATCTTTTATGCAAAATTGAATATCTCTTATAAAAGCTATTTCGGAGAGACCAACACGTTGCGTAAAAAAGGTAATTGGACAATGGGACAGGGCGATGATGCTGCCTATTTGGGATATGAGACAGCAAACCATCATAATCTTCTTGTAGAAAACACTTATAATTTCGACTATCAAATTGCCAAGCATAGCATTAACGCTGTTGCCGGTCTTTCTTATGATACATTCCATGAGGATTATCGTTCAGAGACCAAACTGGATCCGCTTGTTATCGGTGACAAGTATATTAAGTCGTTTGATTCAGCTACAGGCACACAGACTTGTACTGGAAGTTATATAGAATATGCCCTCCTTTCTTATTTCGGACGTTTGAATTATTCATATAATGATAGATATCTCCTTCAGTTAACAGCAAGAAGGGACGGAACTTCACGTTTACCGGAAGATAGCAGATGGGCTAATTTCGCATCAGCTTCAGTTGGCTGGAGAATCAGCAACGAATCATTCTTCAAGATCCCTTGGATTGATGATTTGAAACTTAGAGCTAACTATGGTACTTTGGGCAATACCGACATCGGGGCTTGGGATTATCAAGCAACCATCAATACCGCTCCTCGTGCTATAATGTATGGAGATGAGGTCGTAATTGGCAAGACCCAGTCCAATTTGACAAATAATGATCTCCATTGGGAGAAAAAGACCACTGCCAATGTCGGAGTGGATTTCCTGGCATTCAGGAAACGCCTGAGTGCATCGGCCGAGTATTATTCTTCAAAGAGTACTGATCTTCTTCTTTCCCTTCCAGTACTTTATACTACTGGAAATGAAGGAGGTGCTCCAATGGTAAATGCAGGATCTCTCAGAAATACCGGATTCGAGGTCGAATTGGGATGGAATGATAGAATAGGTGACTTCAATTATGCGGTAAACGCAAACTTCTCAACGGTTAAGAATAAAATCCTAAGTTTGGGCTATGGTCAGACGGTTTATTACAATTCATTTGCGAAATCAGAAGTTGGACATCCTTTGGGACAGTGGTATCTGTATAAGACTCTTGGCATTTTCCAGTCTCAGAATGAAATCGATTCTTACGTGAACAGCAAAGGCAAGGTAATTCAACCAAATGCATTGCCTGGCGATATCAAGTATGATGATTATGATGATGACGGACAAATTACATCTTCAGATCGTCAGATAGTAGGGAATCCATGGCCAAAACTTTATTCTGGTCTTTCTTTTACAATCGGTTATAAGCAATGGGATCTGAACGTAAGTGGCTATGGCAGATTCGGCCAGCAAATATATAATGGGGCAAAAGCTACCGCAGCTGATTTCTCAACTAATCAAAATAATTTCAATGGATATAAGCCTTGGACACAAGAGAATCCTACTAAGAATACTCCACGTATCATCTATGGTGATACCAGAAACAGCCGTGCTGATCAATCCAGATGGCTTGAAGATGGTTCATTCTTCCGTGTCAGTGATATCTCAATTGGCTACAATGTCCCTTCTAAATTATTGAAGACAATTGGCCTTGAACAACTTAGGGCCTCAGTCATAGGGAAGAACCTGATCACATTTACCAAATATACTGGATTGGATCCTGAATTTTCCGATGGCGGTATTTATACTATAGGATATGATGGATGCTCATTCCCTAACCCGAGATCCGTACAATTCTCAGTTTCACTTACTTTCTAATATTGACTTGAGATGAAAAGAATTATTAATATATTATTTTGCTTCATTGCAGTATTATCGACAGCAGCCTGCAGTGATGATAATTTGGATATCCAGAACGAAAATACTTTGAGCACAGGAGTGTTCTGGAAGACCGAAGATGATGTCAATTCGGGCTTGAATGCCGTATATGGAATGTTCTACAGGCAAGGAACATGGACGAGAAATATCTATACGCAACTCAATGGTATGGCCGACGATGGTGTCAGCTATGCTGGTTGGACAGAACTTAACGAGTGGACTAAATTCAAATATACCAATTATAATTTCGGAGAGGGACAGCTCAAAATTTGGAGAGAACATTGGACAGCTATCAATAGGGCAAACCAAGTTCTGGATCATATAGATGATCCTGCTATCAAATTTACTAGCGAAAGTGATCGTCAGGATATTAAGGGGCAGGCCCTCTGGCTAAGGTCTTTCTATTATTTCTATATGACCGCATTATGGGACAATATCCCTATCCTAACCAAGACTTCTTCAGCAGCAGATAAACCTGCGACACATTCAGCCGACGAAGTACTTGAGCAGATAGAAAAAGATCTGGAAGAGGCTGTTGGCTATCTTCCACTTACTAGAGAGAAAGATAAGGCTCGTCCAACTAAGGGTGCGGCTTATGCATTACTGGCAAAGGCTTATGCTCAGCAGAAGAAATGGTCTGATGCGGACAGATGTCTGAAATGGATTATTGAAGGAGAAGGGAAAAGTCTGTATGATTTAATGCCTAACTGGCAAGATAATTTCTCCAACAAGACAGAGAATAACAAAGAATCCATTTATGAGATACAGTTTTCATTGACCCACAATGTGGGCTTTGATCAGACTGACAATTACAGGGATGCAAATGCGCAATTGGGAACTCAAATCGAGGTCAATCAATCACCAAAAGGAGTTGGATGGAACAATCTTGAGAGTAATAGGTGGCTAGTGGATTACTTTAAGAGAGAAAGAACTATTGATGGTAAGAACGATCCCCGACTATTCTATTCTTGCTGGTATGATCAGGCGCAGCCTGATTTTCCTGAACATCCAAACCAATTGATTTATAATCAGCCTTGGTCTTTCTATGATGCAGGGAATAGGGTGTTCATCAAGAAATATTCGACAGATGCCTATCCTCTTTATTATTGGAATGACAATAATTTCAGATCTCTCCGTTTGGCTGATATGCTATTGTTATATGCCGAAGTGCTCAATGAAGAGAACCCTGCGCCAACAGCAATGGCCATAGAATGTCTCAACAGGGTTCGTACCAGAGTCGGTCTTCCTACAATACAAGATAGTAAATATTATGATGGCGCTAAAATTATTGCCGACAAGGCTGCCTTTAGGGAACATATCAAGATTGAGCGAGGTCTTGAATTAGCTTTCGAATGTGTAAGGTGGATAGATTTGAAGAGATGGGGATTCGATCAAGCCAATCTTACAGATCTTAAGGCCCGTGATGCTGATTATAACAATTTCACTATTGGAAAGAGCCAATGTCTGCCTATCCCTCAAATAGATGTGGACAATAATCCTAATCTGAAACAAAACGCAAATTATTAATGATCAAATTATGAAAAATAAAATATTATTCCCAATATCTTGTGCAATAGCCTTTCTATTTGCTGGATGTTCCAATGATGATTACAATTACATAAAAGATAAAGATTATGTAATTGAACAAAACTCATCTGTCTTTGCAGTGTACCCTTTGGCATTGCAAGTCCCTGCCGAAGGAGGTACTTTCGAACTTAAAGTCACCGGTAGTGATAATTGGACTGCTACTTTGGTGAATTCTAATAGCTTGGCTCAGAATTGGTGCACTATAGACAAATCAAGCGGATCAGGCACTGATGTGATCAAGGTTGCAGTGACTCAGAGTGGTTCTTTCGTTAAAAACCGCCAAGTCGTGATTGCGGTATCAAATGGGACTAAAACATTGAAATCCAAGGTAATGCAGGCTACGCTCGTATTGGGCGAAGATGAAGTGCTTATCAATGGCCTTATCTGGTCCACAAAGAATGTAGGTGCCCCTGGAACATTTGTATCAGATATTGATGCCGTGGGAGAACTTTATCAATTCAATCGTAAAGTCGGTTTCCCATACCAGAAAAGTGTTCCTGAATTTGCATCAGCGTTTACTAATTATTCTCCAAGCGAAGATGGTTTCATCGCAAATGCTTGGTCTTTAGATAATGACCCGTGTCCTCAAGGATGGCGTGTACCTACAGGTCAAGAAGTCGTTGATTTGATGGGGGATTCGCAAGCACATCTGAAAGCTGTATGGGTGAACCCTACGCCTGCAAATGGATTTGCCAGAATCGGTTTTGTGGCTGGAATATCAGATGCGACAGTAGCCGCAGGGGCCACAAAAGCAAATATTAAGGCTTTGGGCGGCATATTTCTCCCTCAAAGTGGTTGGCTATCTGAAAATGGCGCTCTTGATAGGGATTGGCTGGTTACATTGAGGACTGCAACATCCTTAAATAAAGCTAAAGGCGGTATGTTCTTGTCAGGGTTCGGATACACTGATGCCTGGGGCTGGGGAGATGGTGATAAGAATAGGGCTGCTATGGTAAGATGTGTAAAGATTATCTCGCTTGAAGATTAATGAAACGATTAGTAGTTTTTTCAATACTTGTGCTTGTTGCAGCTTTTTGTTGGGGCAGGCACAAGCCATTAAACATCAATGGCCACAATTCACCTGAAATCAGGTATGAACTCAGTGGCGGTGCCGGGCATTATGACTATGCTCCAAGCTTCATCATTGGAGATCACAATATAATATACGGGTTCCTTTGTGAAAACAAAGATCCATTTAAGATTGTAGATCATATCTATTTGTATAAAGGAATTCCGACGGAAAAAGGATATGTTTGGCAGCCGGGAACAATGATTGTAGAACCATCCAAATCCGGGTGGGATAATTGCCACATCTGTGATCCCGATGTCAGGCAGTTCCATACTGTCTGGAAGGGCGAAAGTTATGAATGGATAATGACATATCTTGGTGTGGATCAATGGGATTGTAACCATAACCAGATAGGATTGGCCGTCTCAAAATGTATCGAGGGTCCATATATTAAATATGACGGAAATCCGTTGGTGGCATATGAAGGAAGGGACAAGTGGGGAGTAGGTCAGAGTACGACGATTGTAAAGAACGACTCAACGATTGTTCTTTATTATCATTCCACGACCGATAATGGGCCATATTCCAGAAGAGAAATCATATTGAACGACTTGGATAACATTAGGGTGAAAAATGAGGAGAAGGTACCTTATCTTTCTGCAAATTCTTATCCTGCAATGTCTGGAGATAAGGTTTATATGGTCTCTGAAATAGTTGATCCGGCTTTTGAAGCGAGTCAGATACCAACTTGGGTGGGTAATACCTGCAAGGTCGCAGTCGTGGATTCCGAAAAAGATATGTTCAGTAAAGATAATCTTTGGAAGGAGATAGGAAGAGTGAATCCTGTCAATTCTGGATTTCCAAGGAATCATAATCCTGGTTTTCTGACAGATGCTAAGGGATATCTTCCGAATGGCAAGACTCTTGTGGTCTTCTTTACTACGGCCGAGACAGGGGCTGATTGGCTCTGGTCGTATGACTTGTATTCAGCAGTTTTCAAAATTGATAATTAAGAAGAATATGAAACACTTTTTTACTATTATCCCACTATGCGCTCTGCTTATGGGAGGAAGTGCCGAACAATTACAATCAAAGACTCCTCCGGTTTCCATTATTATGGAGACTGATATTGGAAATGATGTGGATGATGCACTTGCGATGGATATTATCTATAAGTATCTGGATAAGAAAGAGATAAAGTTACTTGCCGTCGATATCAACAAGGATGGGAAGGCTCCCGCTGATTATGTTGATATATTGAATAGGTGGTATGGCTATCCAGATATCCCAATTGGTGTCATCAATGGGGGTGTGGATTGTGAGAATGACGCAACAAATTATGCAAAAGTTGTCGTAGGTATGACCAATTCTGATGGCACACCTCTTTTTGCTAGATCGACTTCGGAAAAGAATAGAATGGAATCCGTTTCATTGTTAAGAAAAGTGCTGTCTAGTCAAAAAGATACTTCGGTTACAATCGTGTCTGTAGGCTTTTCCACTAATTTGGTTAGGTTATTGGCATCTAAGCCAGATAAGTATTCTAAATTGGATGGAAGATCTCTAGTTGCAAAGAAAGTGAAACTTCTTGTGGCGATGGCGGGTTGTTTTGACAAACCTGGTTTCCACGAATATAATGTGGTCAAAGATATCCCGGCAGCAAAGGTCATTTTTGAACAATGGCCGACTCCTCTTGTGACTTCTCCTTTCGAAGTGGGGATAGAGATATTATATCCTGCGACAAGTATTGAAAATGATTTCAAGTGGGCTTCCCCTGCTCACCCTGTTGTTGAAGCCTATAAGGCTTATAAGCAAATGCCTTATGATAGGCCGACTTGGGATCCGACCGCATTGCTGTATGCTCTTGGAGAAGTTCGGATGTTCACTGTCTCTCCAATGGGCAAGATATCTGTTACCAAGGAAGGGGAAACTGTTTTCACAGCAGATGCTAATGGAAATCGTCGTTATTTGTCGGTGACACCTGATCAAGCGGCCAAAATCAAAACTTATTTTGTTAAGACTATTTCTTCCAAACCTTTAAAGTACTCCAAGTAATGGGCATCCATCGTAAAATATTGTTTTTTTCTTTGGCTTGTGTTCCATTATTGTTTTCTTGCTCCAAATCAGGCACTGACGACAAAGGGGAATCGACAGATAAGGATTCTGCTGTAGTATATAAGTTCTCAGAACCTCAATATGTTTTCGGGTTTGCGGGACAGAAGCGCTATTCATATTGCCCTTCAGCACTGTTGCAAGATGATGGGTCTATTCATATGTTTTTTTGTGGTAATCCAAACCAAGGAGTGATGGTCGATAATGTTTATCATATACAAATATTACCGACAGGATTCAAAACGGATCCGGTAAGTGTCTTACAACCTACTCTTTCTTGGGACAGCCATCATACTTGCGATCCTGATGTCATTGAGGGTGATTTCAAAATGGATGGGATATCATATAGATATGCTATGTTCTATCTGAGTAATCCTCTTCCATTATATTATAATGAAGTAGGAGTCGCTTTTAGCAATGATTTGAATTCTTCAAGTTGGGTTAAAAATCCTAAGCAGTTAGTCGAAAAGACTTGGCCAGGAGAGGTGGACCAATCTCTAGGTGGCAATAATAAATCTTGGGGCGTAGGACAACCATCTGCTGTGTCTTTGGATGGAAAAGGAAAAGTGCTTCTTACATATACTATTGGTGATGCAAGCGGCACAAGGGTAGCTGAGACGGAATTGGACTTGAGCGATATGTCCGATGTGAAAGTCCTTTCACCTTCTAAGGAAATTTGCAAGACAGGATTGTTGAATGTAAATGGTGATCAGGACATAACGTGTGATTGCGATTTTGCGATCAACCTGGATAAGAATGTAATTGTCATGGTTCGCCCAGTTCAGCCAACGCCTTCTACATATCCTGAATACATCCCTGCTATTCAGGAGATAGACTATATGCCTTTGGACCAATTCAGGTCTGGGACAGGTCAATGGACAGTAATGGGGAATATTAATCCTGTGGTCTCCTATTTTCCGAGAAATCACAATGCTTGTATACTAAGAGATAATTTCGGGCATATTTCGGATTGGGAAAATCCTACTATATTTTATACTGTCAGCAACGAATATCCTGTGGTGAATGCTTCTACAGGAAATCATGCTGAATGGACATATCATATTTATAGGACGACTCTAACAAAACATTATAGATATTTCCCGAAAGTTAGCAGCGACTAATCAATTACATATTGTTATTATATCTGCGCATTACATCTTTCAATAGCATTAAGCCATTGTCATTGAAACAGTTCATAGTGGAATATAATGGCGGATGGATTTAATTGCGTTTCCTTTATTGGAAAATATTGTTTTTCAGAACACGTATTTTACGGTGAAGTATACGGCTATGAATTCTTCGGTGGTGAGAGGGCCGACGAAATGTAATTTGATGAATCTTTGTAAGTTGTATCACCTTTCCAGAATTTCATAGCAGAAATCATACGAACGAGGATGATTCTTAAGGCTATAATTGAAAGTGCCGCTCCCTGCTTTTACAGTATTTGTTATTTCTTTCAACGCCTTGTTGAATACTAGGAATGAATTTGAGCCCGCATCATTTTGGGAATGCTGAATGATGAAGATGTATTTGTTGAGTGGGTACAGCTTCATTCTTTCAATGATTGCGCGACCGAGCTGTTCAGTCAACTGCGGCTTCATATTAGAGAAGAAATAAGAGAAATTGAAAATAATGCAAGATGGATGTGCCGAACAGTCATCCCAGTATGATTCATCCAATTCATTGAAAGATTCTATGAATTCAGTATTCAATTTGTTGTCCGAAACATCATTCAGCATCTCTTGGCCTTTATTCTTCATCTCGGTGGAAACGTCCACACCGATATATGACATTTTGGAGACAATATCTTGGAACTGTTCATAAAAGGCAATGCCACAGGTGGCGGGACCGCATCCTATGTCAATGAAGAGGAGCCTTCCACTATGCCCTTCAATGTTTTGCCTAATCCATTTATCGTATGAAGAAAAGATGCTTTTGATACTACAGTAATGCATACGCATAATGTAATAACAATACAAAAGTACTTGTTCTTGCGGAGACATCACATCTTCGAATAGCGCAAGTTCGTTTGAAAAATTTATTCTACCGTATCTTATTGCAACTAGATTCTCTTCCATCTTCCTACCCAATACAAGATCCGGCCATTTGTCTCCAGATAGGGATTTTATTGGATTCATTATCGTGGTATTGAATGCCTCATTGAATTTGTCACTCGTGGTAAATGTGGCTTGGCTGATGTCAATGTTGCGATGGTCGGTGAGTGGTCCTTCAAATTTGCCTGATTTCAATGCTTGGACAGGAATATCGAAGAATCCTTGTCTTCCCTTGATAAACTCCATTAATATTGAGAATGTGCTATCATTATTAAGAAGTTCAGGATTTCCAACTATGATGAGATGTCCCATTGCCCTTGTCAGGGCCACGTTCAATTTTCTGTCAATTATGAACCCCTTATCTACAAAAACGTTGCTAGTCAAGAAGTTCAGTTGATAATATTTCTTGATGGTGAAGCCATATATAATGTAATCCCTTTGACTGCCTTGAAAGCGTTCTACGGTGTCTATGGTGATATCCTTGGGTGATGGAATATCATATGAGGATAGGGCTTTTCTAATTGTTGCAATCTGATTCCTATAAGGGACGATGACCCCAATTGTTTCGGAAGGCTTGAATGAATCCTTTTCTCTAAGATAAATGCGATATATTGTCGCGGCTATCACATCAGCCTCAGGCTGGTTGACTTTGTCTGAAGATTTATCATTCACGCTGCGGACTGCAAAGAAAGCGACCCTTCTTGTGGATAAGACATCGTCAATTCCATTTTCTCCCGTCATTGTGCCTGAAAGAGGCTCTTCCTGCTGTTTAAGATTGGCGGGGAGGAGAGAATTCTGATAAAAGGCGTAATTTGGAAATGCTGCTATATCTTGGTGCATTCGTCCTTGCCTACGTAGCAAATATGTAATATTATCGTCCTTCTCGTATTTGTTTAGAAGACGTTCGAAAAGGGAGTTACGGCAGTTGGTAACGCCGATGTTTTGAAGTTGCGGATCCAATACTGCTGATTCATTCGGCATTTGTTGTACAACTGCGGGAAGTTGTTTGTGGTCGCCTATCAGGACGAATTTCCTGATTGCAGGAAAGTCGCCGTTTTGTGCACTTAGTATGCCGATTATATCGGGCTCCAATATTTGTGAAGCTTCATCGACTATTGCCAAATTGAATTGCTTCAACTTGAACAGCGACAAATTATTATTTATTGATGCTGTGGTGGCGACAAATATTCTGGTGTTAGTAACCATCTTTACAACGCCGTCAATATCCATCTTTGGAAGATTGTGTACAATTGATTCCAAAAGATGATTCCGATATTCTTTAGCACAAGATATTTTACTTCCTATTCTTATATAGCCATCGAACCCTTTCTCTTTCAGATCCTTGCAAATTTCGTCGACTGCCCTGTTTGTATAAGCGAGCAAGAGTACGGATGAGGAAGGTTCAGACAATGCTTCCCTCATAATGTTCATTAGGCCAAAAGATGTTTTGCCAGTGCCTGGAGGCCCAATGACTAAGAAGAAATCTTTGGCCTTTTTTGCTTTCGCGACTAGATCATTGAAGCCGCCATAATCGCCTTTTAGGGTTCCGTCCTCTCTAATCTCGGGTTCTTGCTGGAAGAGGATAAGATCTTTCCTTGACTTTGGAGCCGATAAGAAGGCTTGCATCCCTCTAAATTTGCTGCTATAAGACGAGTCCAGAAAATCGTGCTCGATTGCCCATAAATTGTTATTAAAGTGTCTGAATATTCTTGAACTGGACTGCGGAGACCTTAGATGGAGTGCTATCTTGTCAGTATCAATATCCTCTATTGTGCAACGGATAACCATTGTTTTACGGGCATCTGGTTCTGAGTTTGCTTCGTACGGATACAGGATGACGATATCTCCAGTTCTGAAGTTGGCAATGTCGTTATCTGGAGTTTCGTGGAATTTCAAAACGACTTGTTCAGCATCGTCTGATTTTTCAGGAATAATTAATTTAAGTCTGTCATATATTGTTCCGGCACGATGTTTATCTTCAAGAGACGCTTGCCAAATCGAGGCAAGCCCTGAACCGTCTTTGGATCGATTTCCGACTTTTGAAAGCAAATGTTCTTTCTCAATGAAAGTTAAGAATCTATAATAATAAGAGCGCTCTAGGTCTGAGGCTTTATGAATTGTTTCCAGAATATCATTGATCTCAGGCTCTTTGTACTGTTTCCACAAAGTCCCTGAAATTTTTTTCTCGTTGAGTTTGTCTGCTGACAACTCGTCCAATATTTTAAATCCTCCATTAGCAAAGGATAAATCGTACCAGACAATCTCGTTCCTTATCATTATGGCCTGATTTGTCAATTCTGGTGCTGGTCCAAGGCCAAGCAAAGGTTTGCTGTACTTTGAATATAGAAGAAATGCGTTTGTCCCTTTGCCATCTTTACTGAAATTATACTTCAGTAGAAGCATATAAAGCAACATTTGGACATAATGTTTCTCTTGCTTAACAGGGATATCGTGGTTAGATTGCGGCCATCCGCATTTTCCTGATTTTTGCTCCAACAGTACTTTGTAATCCAATTGCAGAAAGTCCATACGTCCTTGCAGACCAAGCATTTCCGAGAAAAACGACGGCTCAACTATTACATTATCGGCATCAAAGTCTTTAGAAACAGTCTCTTGAAGCCCTTTGATAGCATTATGAATGTTAGACTTTTGTTCTATGGCATCACTGTGAAATTTCTGTTGGATGTTTGTGGCCATAATTTCAAAGGTGTTCTTCTCAAAGAAATCCATAACGCTGTCTTTGTATGAACGATCCTTGTTTTGAATCGCTTCATCTAGCAGCTGCCCTGCAAAATTTCCAAGCGTTATACTCTGGGAATATTCAAAAGGTTTGATTTTGTTCAATAAATGAATATGCGGAGTAGGTCCATAATCTTCAAAACAAGAAGCGATTGAAGATATATCGACTAGATAATCAGGTTCGAAAATAATAAGTTCAGGATATATTATGCCATTCTCTTCTCTTGGACGTATGATGTTGAGTTGAGAGTCTTTGGTAAGCAAATCCGCAATATATGACCAATCATTTTCTTGTGAAGAATATAGCACTTTAATTTCTGTTGAATCATTTGAGTCGGATAGTCCATAAATATATTGATCATCCCAATTGTTAACTTTCATCCTAATATATTCCCCTATCAATGAGGGATTTTGTACTATAGCCCTTTGGGGAGGAAACTTATCTTTTAGATTCTTTGGGATCTCTACTTTGAAAATAAGAGAAATGAATTCGCAAAGTGACTGAAAATCATATAAATGATTGGATTCAAGTTCTTTGGAGGAAAGTTCTTCCCTTTTTCGAATCCTAACTCTGGCATCGTTTACCGTTCTTTGCAGATATGTATTCGCATCGTTTTCTCTCAACAAATAATCCGTCTTGGCAAAAGGTCCTACAAATGTAGAATGTGTAAAGTTCGTCTTTTGATTAATGATCTTCGTAAATACCTGACTGAAAGAGTCATATACTTTTGCGTAGTCAGGAACGAAATTAATGCATTGAGATAGTTCATTGAAATAATTGGTAGCAGTCTCCTGATAATCCGAACTGGAATTTTCTCCGATTTCAGATACTTTTGGGCCATCCAGAACTTCAAATTGGCCCAGATTCATCTTATCGATCAATTCTCTGACTGTTTTCCTTGAGATATTGTTGCTAGATTCCGACTTGAGGATCTGGTCCAAATGTGGATTGTCACAAATGGTAAGCCATTTTCTGACAGTGTCGGATAGCTGATTGTTAATCTCTGCCGGTTTGAAGAAAATGATATCTACCACACATTCTTTTATAGACTTTCCAATGATATTCTTTATTCCTGTATTGATCCGGCTTCTATTTATCTGAGCTTGTTTGTATGGTGATTTACCATTGGCGCCTCCTTCAATGATTTTGTCACCGGATTTCCAAGACCCATTTTCTGTGGCTGTTATTTTTCCGCCCCAATTTTTGAACTCGAGTATTTTGATGAAAGATTCACATATTAAAAGGGCGTCGGCTTCGACCCCTTCCATATTGTAATTCCCAATCAAGTGACATTCTTCAAATGTGTCTGAATATTTTTCTTTTAGCAATTTGACAATATCGTCAAACTGACGAGTCTCAGCTCGGTGATCATATTCTGAAATTTTATAAATATGTAGACTCATTTGGCTTATTAGTTTATTAAATTTTACCAGTTATGGTCTCAGTATAAGGATTTTCTTTATGAAGTTTGTAATTATTGATGGCTATTTCTTTGTTGGCATTGGCATAGCAATATTCACAAAGATGGGTACAGGCATTATATTCGCCAATGTCCTTGCTGGCAATGCATCCGCAAAATGGCCTTTGTCCTTTGTCCTTATTGTTTCTTGACTTGAAAGCAATTCTACCGTCTCCAAGTTTCAGAGAGCCTTCTGGAATCTGTTCTTCTCCAAACAGCCCTTTGTCAGGGAAACGGACATCGACACCGAGAAAATCCATCAACTTCTTGTCGTCTGGTGCAAATCGTATCAGTAGATCTTCGTCGATACATTTGTTATGGGAAATCCCGTATTTCTCAAGATCAATTTTCTCTGCGCAGGTGCCTAGATTGTAACCCCATTTCCCGTTAAGTTTCGATAACCGTGATGCGAATTTATCCATCCTGTCATCAGTCCAATCTTGGTAGTTGACTCGATCCCTTTCCAAATTCGCTTTAACTTTTTTGTAGGCCAAAATGTCTGCAAAACTGAACACCAATTTCTCAGTATATCCGTACAATTGGTCTCCAATGTGCTCAATCTTCTCAAGCAATGAATCTTCTGTGATATTGTCAGTTAGAACCAATGGATCGAATCTCCAGATTACGCGTCCTTTACCCAGACTGTCAGAAAGCCTCTTGAAAGTATCCAAACGCTGAGTCAGTGGAGGTACGGCTTTTTCAAGTCCTTCTCTCTCGTAGTCGTTGAGCGAATATTGAATGTAGCATCCTATATTTTTCTTATCCAAATCTGTAATATGCTCGAGAAGAGGGGCTGGATTCTTTGACCAGAAAATGATGAATCTGGTATTTCTGAAAGAGACGAAACTCTTTGTCCCATTGAAAGGATTGATCCAGGCGGAATATCCAATTGACAATCTTTTGAAAAACCAATCGCTATAAAATGCCGGGATATCGGTTGCTCGACTTGCCGATATGATCATAGGGGCAATGGCATTTGCCACAGAACCATCGTCTCTTATTATCTGTATTGATGGCCATTGAATCATATCGGTACTTTTTCGTGATGCCGTTCATTGTCCATCACATATAATAATCATAATTGCTCACTCCGTCTGTCATCAGCATAAAACCATTGTCTGTGAACTTGATGACTCGTGGTATGAAATTGAGAGTGTGCAGCTTCTCAACCAATGTCGATGGCACATTGTGATACAGGACTCCATTCTTGCAGCAGGCTATCATTCCATTATTTGAGATAAACACATTCAGCAATTCACCGTACATCGATTCCGCTTTCAGCAAGAAATCTCTCACATAGTTGTCAGAATAGGCGAATTTGCCTTTGGTGACTATAGCCCAATTGCCATTTTCATTGAAACAGGCGGACATTATGGGCTCTTTAGTGCTGTTGTAATGACGAAGTCTATCTGCGAATGACTGAGGGTAACTGCCTTTCAGGGAATAGCCGTAATCATCGTATATTACTACATATCCTCCCGCTTCTGTTATATTGACATCCACAATCCCCGATTTTCTGTCGTGTAATGAGATTAACAGATCTTTCAAGTCGTCAGGTGTCGTGCTGGTGTAAGCATATCCGTTACTTTCAAAGATTGTCACACCTGGTCCTGTCACTGTGATAGCCCCGGTCCTGCAGGCTGACTTCTCTTTTATATTTTCCTTTAGGAATTTCATCGGAGAAGATGTTGGCGGATAGACGAAATTGACAGTCCCTGCGCAGGAAAATGCTGTGGATCTGGATATTATATTGTTGTTGCCAGTGTACATATATGGATCCCTGACTTTCTCCTTGAGGTCATTGAACATAGCATTCAAGGTCGGTGCAGTACGGAATTGCTTGAATGATAAAACATTGTCCTGCAACGCAATGGAAAGAATGTCATAGTTGCTCAGAAGGAAAATGTCGTTGTTATTGTTGCTGGCTGTGTTTTCACTACCGCTGGAGTTGCTTTCTAGTGTTGCAAGATCTGTAGAAATCTGTATTGCACAATCTTCTTTGGCCTTTTTGCCGATTCCTTTTTCGATGGGTCGCAACCAAGCGGAATGAGTTACCAATGATTCTCCATTGGACAGTGTGATTGTGACAGTCGAAGTGCCTTTCTGCTGGTTACTGGAATTGTCAATCAAATGGCTCAATCTGGACACTGGGCCATTGGAGCAGTAGCCTGTAAATACAATATCCAATATTGCCGGGGTGCCTTTTTTGCCGGCGATGTGCAATTCTGCCAATGTTGTTTCATTTACGACTGCCTGTCTGGACATTCCGGAACTGAATAAGTCTCCCTCTCGGTAAAATGTGTATGGCTCTACCTTGCCTGGATTGAGGATGGTTTGCGAGTGTATCGCAAATGAAGTCGATGCTATGAGCAGCAGCGCCAAAGTGGCTTTGAGAATGGAATTCAAGTTCTTTTTCATAATGGTCTCAGTTGCTTGCGAGTTGTTGAAATCAATTCAGATGCATAGTTAATGATTTTTCTGACCAATTTCAAATTTTTCTGTTGGAGAAGAAAGGCAGTTTGTCTTCCCAATCTCCGATTTCCCTGCAACTTTTTGTTTTATGTGCGATTGGTAGCGAAGTGAATATTTCTTCCGTCGATGATGGAATTAAAGTGGAAGTAATGATGGCGTAGGTTTCTATCTTCTTGACGATAAGACCTTCAAGGTGAGTATCGAAATTCATTTTAAAACATTTGAATATCAAAAAGATTCAGTAACTTGCAAAGCGTAACCAATACTTACACATTATGGGACATAAAATAACCTTTTTTTTATTGGCAATTTTATCAATTAGCCTTAATGCGCAAACAATCAAAGTAAATCCCAAACCTGGAGATGTATCTCGGGATGAGGTATCTATGACTTCTTATCAACCTGATTCGTCAGCCAATGCTGTCGTTCTTTACAAGACCTGCGAAGTCTTTACAGATGTCAGGGACGATTTTGTTCGTGAGGAACGCCACTATTACCGTGTGAAAATTCTTAAGGAAGGCGGTCTTGACTATGGCAATATGAAAATCCGCTATTACTTCAATACTCGTTCAGGGGAGGAGGATTTCGTGGAAAACATCAAAGTCTCTACATATAATCTCGAAAATGGCAAAGTCGTGGAATCAAAGATGAGCAAGAAAGCCGTCTTTGATGAGAAAGTGACAGACAATCACCATGTTACCAAATTGTCAGCTCCCAATGTGAAGATTGGGTCAGTGGTCGAATTCTCGTACATAATAACTTCACATCGTTTCTGGGAGATTCCAAATTACTATTTGCAGGAAGATATACCTGTAAATTCGGCATATTATGATGTCAGTTATCCGGAATACTTCAGATACAACAAGAGGTCTCAAGGCTACGACGCTGTCCATTCTGAGTCAAGCAAGGAATCCAGTACTATCAGCACCCATTATGGGGCTGTGGATATGATAAGGTACAAGGACACATATCAAGCAGTGGACTTGCCTGCAATGAAAAAGGAATCGTACTCTTATTCCCTTTCACAATATAAAGACGCCGTTATTTATTCTCTGAAATTAGTTTCTCTGCCAGGAGAGACAATTCAAAATTATGGAAGCACATGGGAGGATGTTGACAAACAATTGCTAGATGTCAGGATTGTCTCACGGCTCAATTCCTCGAATCCTCTTAAGAAAGAGACTCAGGACATAATGGCTGGTCAGGGAGATGACGAAGCCAAAATTGTGTCCTTGTGGAAAATGGTCAAGCAATCAGTCAAGTGGGATGGCGATATAGATCTTTATTCCGATAAGAGTCCTGCTGATGTCATCAAGAGCGGAACTGGTTCCAATGTGGAAATCAATACTTTGCTAGGCAGTGTACTCAGTGATGCCGGATATCACGTAGAACCTGTAATGATCAAACTGAGGACATCTGGATTCCTACTCGATTTTGCTCCAAGTGCAGATGAATATGACACATTCATTCTTCGCGTCTCAACATCCTCTGGTGCTGTTTATTATATAGAAGGAGCCGATTCCCGGACATATCTTAATGTGTTGCCTGAGACATACCTTGTCGAGAGAGCCAGGATATTGAGGAAAGAGGGATCCGAATGGGTGGATCTTACGAGGTTGTGTCTAAATACTTCCAATTATTATGCGGATGCTTCCTTGACACCTGATGGTACAATTAAGGGACATCTTGAATTCACATTCAAGAATATGGAGTCGGAAGATTTCAAGTCGGCATATCACTATGCCGAATCTGAAGACAAATTCTTATCAGACTTCGAATCTGATAATTCCATCAAGGTATCCGATGCCGTTTTCACCAATGTCAAGGAGATAACTCCTGGCTGCTCACTAACCGCCAATTATCAGGCTGGTGCAAATGTTTCTGGGGATTTCATCTACATAACGCCTATGATAGTGAAATTGTTTTCTTCATCTTCCTTTAAAAATACGACTCGTAAATTTCCTATCGAATTTCCTTATCCGTATATTACCAAATATACTTTTATCCTGACCATTCCTGAAGGATATCAGATAGAACAGCTACCTAAGACTTCCGTATATTCATTCCAGAATCTCGGCAGCCAGTTCACAATCGTATCCAATGAATTGCCAAATTCCAAAGTGATTTTCCGTGTCTCTTACAAGATAGACAAAATTCTTTCTAGCGTATCTGATTATCAGGCTATTCGTCAATATTGGAATGTATTGTCGGATTCCGCCAATGAGATGATCGTTCTAAAAAAGAAGGCCCAATGAAAAAGTTAATTGCGGGGCTGTTTCTAGCCGCGTTTTGTGCCCTTTCTTTTGCTGAAGGACGTGATGTTTCGGCAAATATCATAGAGAGCCGTGCTTCTTTCGTGATGACTTCTCCAACTACTGCTACTTATACGGTCAAGAAACGAGTGCTTGTTCAAGATGCGAAGGGGGAGGAAGCCGCTTTGGTGGTCATATATAATGATTATTCTATGACCTTGACTTCATTTTCCGGATATTTATTGTCGGCAGGAAAGAAGCAGAAACTGAGTATGAGCAGTTTGACATATACTGAGTATTCCTCCAATCTGGCAGATGATTCCAAATATTATATCTATAGTCCGGATGCCAGATTCCCTTATGAACTATATTATGAATATGTGGTATCTTTTAAAAAAGGTATAGTAACTTTCCCTTCTTTCAAACCTATCGTCAGCGCACATACTTCTTTGGCTTCAGATGCTACTTATTCCCTTACAGTCCCGAAGGGGCTGGAAATAGAATATAATTCTTGCGTGAAGCCTGTGGCCGACAAGTCCTCTCCGAAGTTCGACAAATATGTATGGACTTTTCCCAAGAATGAAGGTTATGTGGAGGAAGATTATATGCCTGAATTCAGGAAATATGCGGCTTATTTGTATGCTTGTCCCGCGACTTTCACCTATGGCGGCATTCAGGGCTCTCAGAAGGATTGGTCTGATTTCGGCAGTTGGCTAAATGCGTTGCAGGAAGGATGCGTTGATCTTCCAGACGACTTCAAGTTGAAAGTCAAAGAGATGACTAAGGATTGCACTACTGATTATCAGCGGGTTAGACGTCTATATGAATATTTGGCAGAAAATACCAGATATGTCAGCATACAACTTGGGATTGGAGGTCTGAAATCAATCCCTGCTTCCAGGACTCTTAAAACCGGCTATGGAGACTGCAAGTCCTTAAGCACTTTCTTTAAGGCTATGCTTGAGGCAATAGGTATCTCTTCAGAATGTGTGGTTGTGAGCACACAGGATAAAGATATTTTGCCTGGTTGTTCTTCTATTTCACAGATGGACCATATGATGCTTTGCGTCCCGCTCAAGCTTGATACATTGTGGGTGGAATGTACCAATCCGCATATGCCTTTGGGCTATAGGCACGAATATATCGCAGGTCATCAAGTCATATTGATTTCCGACAAAGGCGGCAAGATGGTGAGGGTGCCAGAGTACAATCCCGATCTTCGAAAAGAGATTAAGTCCTACGATGTCCGTCTCGCACCTGACGGTTCGGCAAAATGCATTCTTGCGTCAAAGCACTATTTGGATCTGTCCGAGCCATATTATTCCTTCAAGTCCCTTTCACCGGAAAAGCAGGAGACGGCTTTGACCAAGTACAATAAATTCCGTCACACAGATTTCAAGGTCGCATCAGTTACTGACAATTTCTCAGAGTTGGATCATATCGACAAGGTCTCTTCTTTTTGTCCGGAGGTGACCATCAATGCCAGTTTGACTGCAATGAATTATGCCAAGGTTTCGGGCAATAGGATTTTTGTTCCACTTAATCCGTTGTCTCAATCCATTACTACCAGCCGTTCCAAGAGGGTAAATGAAATATGTCTTAGTCAGACTCAGACTTGGATCGACTCAGTGAAGATTCAGATTCCTGCAGGATATGATGTGGAGGCTATGCCATCTGCAGTCAAATTGGATTCTGCTTTTGGAAATTTCCAATCTACAGTATCCAGAAATGGTCTGCAGATTCTAATCGTACAGACATTGCTATTGAAGATGGGGGATTATCCCGCATCTTCTTATGACGATTTCCGCTCTTTTGGCGATGCCATCTCCAAGGCTTATGATTCAGTATTTATTCTGAAACAATAGCAACTTTATACCAATGATGATAGGTCTTCCTCGGAAAGGACTTTGATATTGTTCAGCGTGATGACTTCTTTCGCCCTGTCTTCGTTGTCGGTGCGGAAGATAAGTACCCCTTTGCCACCTATGATGAAACTGTACATATAGGTGATGCTTATTCCTTGTTTGGAAAATATCTGAATTGCGTCTGCCGCACTCCCTGGCTTGTTGTCCAATTCAATTGCAAAAACATCCGATACGGTGACGGCAACATCTGCATTTTTAAGCACTTTATACGCTCTCGAAGGTTCAGTGCAGATGATTCTGCATATCCCGTATTCAACAGTATCGGCAACTGAGGTGGCTATCATCTGAATATTGGCCTTCTTCAATGTCTCAAACAAATTGACCAAAGTCCCAGCCTTGTTTTCAAGGAAAATGGATAGTTGATTGATTGTCATAGCTATTATAATTTTAATATTGTTTACGTAAATCTTTGACCCTTACAGCCTTTCCCTCACTCTTAGGAAGTGATCCGCGAGGAACCAGCCTTACTTTCGGAGTGACAAGTATCTCATCGTGCAACTTGCGCTGGATATCTTTGGTAAGCCCTTCGAGTCGCCCATAGTCATCAGTGAAAAGTTGGCTAATCTCGACATCCACTGTCATCTCGTCATTGTGGTCAAGAGTCTCCAGGGTAATGAGATAGTCTCCGCCCAACTCCTTGTACTGCATCAATACTTGCTCTATCTGGATAGGGAAAATATTGACGCCTTTGAGGATAAGCATATCGTCGGAACGGCCTTTCATCCTATCAATCCTCTTGTGATGCCTTCCGCAAGGACATTCTCCAGGAAGAATCCTGGTCAGGTCTCTCGTCCTATATCTAAGTAGTGGCATCGCCTCCCTGTTGAGGGTAGTGAGCACCAATTCTCCCATTTCTCCGTCAGGAACCCTTTCCAATGTGTCTGGATTGATTATCTCCACGATATAATAGTCTTCCCAGATATGCATGCCATTCTGCTCCGTGCATTCGAAAGCCACTCCCGGCCCGCACATCTCAGACATTCCGAAAGAATTATATGCCTTTACTCCAAGCATATCTTCGATCCTGCGGCGCTGCTCTTCGCTATGAGGCTCGGCTCCGATTGCCAAAGTCCTTAGTTTGAGATCCCTCCTCGGGTCAATTCCTTCATCCTGCATCACTTCGAAAAGTCTGGCGGCATAACTTGGAATGGCGTGTACGACAGTCGTTCCGAAGTCCTTGAAAAATTTCAACTGCCTGCGAGTATTTCCAGCTCCTGCAGGAACAGTGAGCATTCCTACTTTCTCTGCGGCATATTGAAAACCAAGTCCGCCTGTGAACATCCCGTACCCTGATGTGTTTTGAAAGACATCTTCAGGACGACATCCAACCATCCATAGGCATCTCGCCAAGGCATTGGACCATTCGTCCAGGTCTTTGGCAGAATGCAAAACGACCACAGGATTGCCTGTAGTGCCACTTGATGAATGGAGGCGGACGCATTTCTCGAGCGGAACTGAGGCAATTCCAAACGGATAAGTGTCGCGAAGGTCTTGTTTTGTGGTGAAAGGAATTTTCTGGAGATCGTCAAGACTCTTGATGTCACTAGGCTTCAGCCCAAGTTGCCTGAATCTCTCTTTGTAGAATGGAGAATTCATACATCGTTGGACTGTGTCCTGCAGCCTCTCGAGTTGCAGTCTCTCGATTTGAGGGCGGGTGAGCGTCTCCATCTCGGGATTGAAGAACTTTGGGTAACTCATTATGTGGTGATTTCTTGGTTTCTATTGGAGGTTTCGTTTATCAATCACGAATTTGCTCTTGCCACTGCTTCTCTCGATCGTACCGGGAGCCTTGAGTTGCACTTGAGCACTGATGGAAAGGACGCTCTTGAGTTTATCCGCAAGGCGCTTCTGCAGTACTTGGAATGTGGCAATGGTATCAAAATTCTGATCGAAATACTCTTGTCTGAGTTCCACTTGGACTTGCAAGGTATCGAGATTGTCCACACGGTCGACTACCAACAGATAGTGAGGAGCAAATTCCTTCATACTAAGTACGACGCTTTCTACCTGGCTTGGGAATACATTGATTCCACGTATGATGAGCATATCGTCGCTCCTGCCTTTTATCCTGCCCATCCTGACTGCTGTCCTTCCGCACTCGCATTCTCCTGTCATCAATGAACATAAATCCCTGGTACGGTATCTGAGAAGTGGCATTCCTTCCTTGGTAAGAGTCGTAAATACCAATTCCCCAGTCTCTCCGGCTGGAACCGGTTCGAGCGTCACAGGATTGATTATCTCGGGATAGAAGTGGTCTTCGCAAATATGAGAACCGTGTTGGCATTCGCACTCGTAACTTACGCAAGGTCCCATTATTTCACTGAGACCATAAAGATTGTAGGCTTTGAGTCCCAATCTGTTCTGTATCTCCAGTCTCATACTTTCCGTCCACGGTTCTGCGCCGAAGGCCCCTACTCTCAATTTGATCTGGTCCTTGGTGATGCCCATTCTTTCCATAGTCTCTGCCAAATATAAGGCATAACTTGGTGTGCAGGCGATTCCTGTTATCCCTAGGTCTCTGATAAGTCTTACGTGCTTGTCGGTATTTCCTGTGGAAGTCGGTACGACAGCTGCTCCCAGATTTTCCACTCCATAGTGAGCTCCAAGCCCTCCTGTGAACAAGCCGTAGCCATAGGCAACAGAGAAAATATCATCTCTGGTGACTCCGTAGGCTGTAAGACACCTGGCCATACACTCGCTCCATATCCCAATGTCTTTGCGGGTATAGCCCACAATGGTAGGCTGCCCGGTGGTACCTGTTGAGGCGTGTATTCTTACGATCTCGCTGCGTGGTGCCGCTTGGAGGTTGAAAGGATAATTGTCCCTCAAGTCTTTCTTGGTAGTGAAAGGAAGGCGGACGATGTCATCGATGGTATTTATGTCATCGGGACGTATGTCCATTTCCTGAAGTTTCTTTCGATAAAATGGGACATTGTGATATACGTAGTCCACTATTTTGTGGAGCCGCCTGCCCTGCAAGGCCCTCATATCCGCGCGGCTCATACATTCTTTGTTTTCGTTCCAGATCATTTTATTATTAATTTTTAGAATGGTCCTCTTGGAAGGCTTTCATACGTTCCTCCAGCACTGGATACAATTCATCTTTCATTCTGCTAGTGCAAGCCCTCACCCCTTCCCGTTTGCTGCCTGTGGTAGACAAGGAAATGCTGCTGACTCCGTAATACATCAATTCTTTCATCAATGCCCCGCCACTCATTTTCCCGTATCCGAGGGTGAAGAAAAATCCGTCGCCGACTTTTTGAGTCACATCCCTTTCGTAAACGACACTGAAGCCATTGTCGCAGAATATTTTCTTCATTTTCCGAGCCCTTCTTTCGTATTCTCGAGTATCTTCAACGAAATTGATTTCACCCTCGCAGGAAAGGCGTAGCATCTGTGCATAACCGTATTGAGTGGACGCAGTGCAGCCGCTTGTGATCATATAAAGTATTGATGCCGTGAATGTCTGCCCGAATATTCCTGCATCGTGATAACGCTTTGCCATAGCCGGATAATGCTTTTCGTATAGTTTGTCACCGATGCACACGAGGGCGATTCTCTGCCCTGCATAACTGAAGATCTTCGATGATGAAAGCATCAATATGTAATTGTCTGTATATCTGGCAACTGTGGGTACGAAAGGTGGAACATAAGGATGCCCAAGGTCTTTGCGGTAGTCCATACAGAAATATGCCAGATCCTCCATTACGACGGCATCATATTTTGTCGCCATATCTCCGATTATGCTTAATTCTTCTTCTTCCAGACAGATCCAGGCCGGATTGTTGGGATTAGAATAAATGATGGCTGCGATATCTCCGTCTTTCATTTCTTCTTCTAACTTGGCTCTGAGTGCCTTGCCTCTGAATGAAAAGATGTCGAATTCTTTCCATTGGATTCCTAGCACCCTCAGTTGGGATTTCTGGATAGGAAAGCCTGGATCTATGAACAGGACTTTGTCTTTTCCTGGAATCCTTTGCGTGCAGGCAATGAAGCTTCCGAAAGATCCTGCTACAGAGCCAGTCGTGGGTACGCAAGAACGTGCGCTGATTTCCAAGTTGATGAACGCCTTTACGAATTCGTGTGCGGCTTCCTTCAACTCTTGAATGCCTGCTGCAGCAGGGTATTGGGAACCGACTCCTCTGTCGAGTGCAGCCTTTTCGGCTTCCACTCCGAAATGATTCACAGGCAGGCCTGGAGATCCTTGGTCCATTCTGATGAATGGAATTCCCGTCTTTTTCTCAAGGTATTGTGCTACAAGAAGCACTTCACCGATAGTGGCAGAAGAAAGATCCGCAACTTTTTGACTCTGGCAGGCCTCTTCTACCAACTCTTCACTGAAAATTCTCATTGGTATCTTACGGCCTCCAGTCCGATGTCGAATGCCTTGCAATTGTCTTCTGTAACTTTCTGTCCTTTGCAAGCGAAAATCCGTCCGATTGCAGAACGAAGTTGTTCGGGGGTGAGAATCTCTATGAAATGGGAAGCCATCCCAAGCAGTATCATATTTGCGCTTTTGGGCATTTGGTGCTGTGCAGCTATCGCTTCTATGTCCAGAAGCCTGATATTCGGCAGACTATTCAATTCTTTGCTAAGTGCTTCTATGTCAGGGTAATTGGGTATGTTTACCAATGGCTCTGAAGATGATATCACCCAACCGCTTCTTTTCAAGAAGGGTACATAGCGAAGCGCTTCCATTGGCTCCATAGAGATTATCAGATCGGCTTGTCCCATAGGAATCAGGTCACTGCATATATCTTCAGTGCTAAGCCTCAAGTTGCTCTGTACGTCTCCTCCTCTCTGGCTCATTCCGTGCACTTCTGCTTGTTTAAGGTGAAGCCCGGCTTCAGTGGCGGCCTCTCCGATGACGGTGGCTATCGAGAGGATGCCTTGCCCTCCGACACCTGAAAGTATGATGTTCTTATTCATTGTTTTTCAGAAAGTTTCTTGCGCATATTACGATTTGCAACTTGTACACATTCCCTGCGAGGGATGATTACAGATACTCCATTGTAATTGATCTCTTCCCTGATTATCCTGGTTATTTCAGACATATTCTTGGGCAAGGGAACCACTACTCTGATGTGCTCAGGTTCCACGCCGAGTCCTTTGCATATTTGCTCGAACTTGTTTGTTCCGGCGGAATCTTGACCGCCAGTCATTGCTGTGGTCAGGTTGTCCGATATTATCACTGTAATATTGGCCTTGTCATTGACTGCGTCCAGCAGTCCTGTCATTCCTGAATGGGTGAAGGTGGAATCGCCTATTACGGCGATAGATGGGAATTGCCCTGCGTCTGCGGCACCTTTTGCCATAGTGATCGAGGCTCCCATATCTACGCAACTGTCAAGAGTCTGGAATGGTGGCAAGGCTCCAAGAGTGTAGCAGCCAATGTCTCCGAAGATGCGAGCTCCTGGAAATTCTGCTGCGACTTCGTTGAGGGCTTTGTATACATCTCTGTGTCCGCATCCTTGGCAAAGTGCCGGTGGTCGGCCAACAACGTTGGATACACAGTCGAACGCGATTTCACAAGGGACCCCAAGAGACTTTGCTACATTGTCAGGATTGAGTTCTCCTGTGCGTGGAAGTCTGCCTGTGAGCCTTCCGAATACGGGATATCCGGACCCAAGTACGGCGTGAATCTGCTCTTCCACGAAAGGCTGTCCGTCTTCCACTACGAGGATTCCATCGCTTTTCGAAGCCAGCTTTTTGATAAGTTCCACTGGGAGAGGATATTGCGATATCTTGAGAATGTATGAAATATCTTTCGGGTGAGCCTCTTTCACATAGTTGCGAGCGATTCCGCAGGCTATCACTCCGATGCCCTTGCCTGAAACCTCAGTGAGGGTATTGTATTCCGACTTCGCTGCGGCTTGCTCGATGGCTTCTTGTTTGCCAAGCAGCACAAGGTATTGCTTGCGGGCAATGGCAGGGAGAAGCACCCAATGTTTTCCTGAATCAGGTTCGAATTTATTAGTCTCTCTGGCGGTGTCTTGAACTGTAACGGCTGCTCTGGAATGAGCCAATCTGGTGACTATTCTGAAAACTACTGGGAGTTTGAGGTTTTCTGACAATTCGAAAGCCTTGCCTACCATATCGTAAGCTTCCTGTTGGTCTGACGGTTCGAAGATTGGAACCAAAGCAAACTTGCCATAGAAGCGGGAATCCTGTTCGTTCTGTGAAGAGTGCATTGAAGGGTCGTCGGCTGCTAATACTATAAGGCCGCCTTTGACTCCTGTAATGGCGGAGTTCACAAAGGCATCGGCGCAGACATTCATTCCGACGTGCTTCATACATACGAGGGCCCTCTTGCCTGAATATGACATTCCCAGAGCTGCTTCCATTGCGGTTTTCTCATTCGTACACCAGTTGTTGTGTATACCTCTTTCCTTGGTCAGCGGGTTTTTTTGAATGAATTCTGTAATTTCGGTGGACGGCGTTCCCGGATATGCATATACACCGGACAGACCAGAGTGCAACGCACCCATTGCGACAGCTTCGTCGCCTAGCAAAAGAATTTTCTTGGGCATTTGCTTTATATGATTAAATTCTTGACATTTTAGTTTTGAAAGATAAATATAGGAATATTTGAAATTATAACAATATGTAAGAAAGATTTTATTTCAAAGTGAATTGTCGTACCTTTTGTTCAATATAAGAATGAATGGAACAGATGTCCGTCAATAGTAGAATATATGTGAATTATGATACTCCAGAGGGGTAAATGGCGATATTTACACGATCACAAATTCCCCTGGGAATGGTGTTAGGGAGTGGTATAGCCATAGGTGTAAAATTGTAAGTAGACTCCAAAAAATCTGTAAGAGAAGACACTGATCAGCGTCTTCTCTTACAGATTTAGATTTGTATTTGGAATGACTGGCTTTGGACTCATTCCCTGCTGAGGATGACAATTGAACCGATGGCTGTTAGAATTCCTATTATCTGTATTGTCGGAGGAATGGCCTGATAGATGCAAAGTGAAATAAGCACTGTAAGTACAGGAGCGCAGGCGTTGGCCAGCGGCGAGACCACCATTGCCTTGCCATAACGGGTGGCGTAAACAAGGAATAAAGCGCCTATAGCGTTAAGTACTTGTATGAAGAATGTGAGATAGGGTCCGGTGAAGCCGTAATTGATCGGTTGGTGGAAATCAGTCATTGTCAAGGCGACTGGTATGAACAACAGTCCTGCGATTGTCATATAAATGAAGATACTTTCTGCATTCGGTGTGTAGTTGTTGGCAACTTTCATTATGAAGGATTGTACACCCCAAGCGATGAAAACAAGAATGGCTATGACCAACCAAGCATAGCCTTTTACTGCCGAAGTGCCGTCATCGCTTTGGTATGCAAAGCAGAACAATGTGATGATAGCCAGTAATATACCTATCCAACTCACTCCTTTGACTCTTTCTTTAAGGAACAAAATGCTCAATAGGATGGTGACGATAGGCGATAAAGACACAATCGGGAAAATGATATAGGCTGGTCCTTGTTTGAGGGCTTCGAAAAGGATAAGTTGTCCTCCTGCCCCTAGAAATCCAACTGCCATTCCAAGCCAAACCGTCTTGCTCCTCAAGTCCAATTTCCAATGTATGTTATGCAATGCTACGATAGCGCAGGGGACCATACTTAAGGCCCATACCACATATACCAATGTGCTAGGAAAATCATATTTCTTGACTGGGATTTCCGAGAATGCTCCCCAAATTCCCCAGGTGACAGTGGTCACCAAGGCGTAGAACAACCAATTCTTCTTCGTTTTCATAATACTTCTATTAAACATTGACAGTATGTAACGTGATTCCAGCACGATCGATCTGTCCGCGACTTTCATCTGAAATTTTGTCGTCGGTGACGATTACATCTATTGCATCCATCTTGGCAATGAAGGCAAAACTTCTCTTATCAAGTTTGCTTGAATCGAAAATCGCTATCACTTGTCTGGCACAGTCTATCATTGTCCTGTTGAGGCTGGCTTCCTCGGCATTTGGCGTAGTCAGTCCTTTTTCCAGGTTTACACTGTCCACGCCCAGGAACAACTTGTCCACATAATAATTTCTCAATGTGGATTCTGCCGACATACCTATTGTGGACAATGATATGGATCTCATATAGCCCCCTAGCACTATTACTGAGAACTTGTCATATTTTGCCAATTCTTCCGCAATATTGATCCCATTTGTAATGATAGTCAAATTGTTGAGGTGGCCCAGATTCTTGGCTACTTCCAATGTCGTAGTGCCAGAATCCAATATTATTGTTTCGCCGTCTTTTATGAATCCGGCTGCATATTTTCCGATTGCCTGTTTCTCTGGTGAATGTGACAATTGTTTGTTGACTATGGAGATGTCGTCATATTCGTTGCCGGAATTGATATTGACGGCACCACCTTTTACGCGTATCAGAAGTTGCTTTCCCTCAAGATATTCCATATCGTTCCGTATGGATACTTCCGATACGTGGAAATAAGAGGCGAGATCGGTTACCATTATCTTCTTCTTCTCGCGCAGCATTTCCAGCATCTTGTTTCGTCTCTCTTTGGAGGATATTCTCTGAGTCATAATGATTAGTTTTGAAATGTTACCTTGCAAAATTAAAGAATGTTTTTAAAAAATAAAATTATTTTTAATTATTGAAAGATGATTTTCATTACGAAAGGTTTTAGCGTGTCAAAATTACTAATAATTTACAAAAAATAAATAATTATTAAAAAATTCTTGTGAAATTTAAATGCGCTCATTACATTTGCGAAACGCTGAAATTAATAAACATATCATATTATGAGTTCAAGATCAAATGGCAAACTTGTAGGATATTACACTAAGAAAGAAATACTACAACAGCCTCAAATGTGGAAAGAAACATATAAAGTCGTTTCGTCCAAGATAGATGAATTTAAAGTTTTCCTAAAAGAGCGTGGACTTGACCAGTCTTCGGAAATTTTATTCTGCGGAGCCGGTTCTTCGGAATTCGTGGCAGATGCAGTCGCTTGCATATTTGTTGCCGATGGCTATAAGAATGCCAGGAGCATAGCAACTACGGATTTGGTGACCGATCCTGGTTTCTTCGTTCACAAAACAGACACGGTCCTTGCATTTTCATTTGCACGCTCAGGTGACAGTCCTGAAAGTGCAGGTGCTTACGAGATGTTGAATTTCTATTGCAGGAAGGCATATCATATCATCATAACTTGCAATGGGAAAGGTAAAATGCTCAATGATGACAATCCTGCCAATGATTTCTGCTTCGTGCTTCCGGAGCCTACAAATGATGTAAGTCTGGTAATGACAAGCAGTTTCTCTTCAATGGGAATGGCTGCCATTATGCTAAGGGATCCAGATAAGATTGCTGCACAGAAGGCAAAGGTTGACGAGGCTGCCGAATTTGCAAATAGTTTCTTCACACCTGAAGTTTGGTCTGGAATTGAAATGATCGCTAGGCGCGAAGTCAGACGTGCAGTCGTTCTCGGTGGCGGTCCTTTGAAAGGAATTGCCCGTGAAGCGCATTTGAAGATGCAAGAGATGACAAATGGAGCCATAATGAGCGCTTATGATTCTTTTATGGGTCTTCGTCACGGTCCTAAATCAGTCATCAAGAGTGATACTTTGGTAGTCTATCTCCTATCCGATGATGAATACAGTCGCAAGTATGAGTATGACCTTATGCGTCAGATCAATACGGAACATAGTCCGGTGGCTCAGATTGCAGTGTCCAAGAAACCTATCAGCGATCCTGATATCAAGTTGGATTTGCAGGTCAATTGTCCTGACTGCTCTCCATTCTCGAAGAATCCTTACACCTATGTGGCTGATGTACTGATCGGACAGATTGTGGGATATTGTCTTTCAATAGAGAGAGGTTTCAATCCTGACAGTCCATCCACAGATGGTGTCATTTCCAGAGTGGTCAATGGCGTAAAGATTTATGAACCGGTTAAGTAGTCAATAGTTATGAATAAGAAGTTTGACATAGTGGCCTTAGGCGAACTGAACATCGATTTGATACTGAATCGAATCGATGGTTTCCCTCAAATCGGCAAGGAGATTCTTGCTGACGATTGTGTGATGACGTTGGGAAGTTCCACTGCGATATTTGCTGCCAATGCCTCTTCTTTAGGGTGCGATGTCGCGTTCCTCGGTATGGTGGGCAATGATGATTTTGGTCAATTTATCTCAAAGTCTTTGTCATCCCGGGGAGTCGACACCTCAATGCTTATCCGTTCCGACAAATATAAGTCAGGCATCACAGTCGTAATGAATTATGACCAGAACCGGGCCAATGTCACTTATCCTGGGGCTATGTCCCATCTGGGATTCGATGAGATATGCAAGGCTGATTTCACACAAACCCGTCACGTGCATATTTCTTCTCTTTTCCTGCAAAACCAATTGCAAAAGGACATAGTCAAAGTATTGAGGTGCATAAAAGATAGCGGTGCCACTGTTTCGCTTGATACTCAATGGGATCCATCTGAGAAATGGGATGTGGATTTTAGGGTGATATTGCCTTTGGTCGATGTCTTTATGCCCAATGAGCAAGAACTTATGGCTTTAACAGGAAAGTCTTCTCTAGGAGAGGCGATTTCTGCCGTGTCCGGCCTTGTCAATGTGATGGTGGTCAAATGTGGCAGCAGCGGATCTGTAATGATTAAATGTGGTGGGAACAGTCGGGTAATACCTGCTCTTTTGAATAATTCTCCTGTGGACTGCATAGGGGCAGGAGACAGTTTCAATGCAGGTTTCATATCGGCTTTTGTACATGGTACCCCTCTTGAGGATTGTCAAGATATGGGCAATCTTACCGGGGCCATCAGCACAACTGCCGCTGGTGGAACAGGAGCCTTTGCTTCTGCGGATTCAATCGAAAAAGCCGCGTCTTCTTTCGGCAAGGATATTAAACTTTTCAAATGATGAGTACCCGTATCAATATGTTGGCAACTGCATTTGCAGTATTGGCTCTGTGTTCTTGCGGAGGGGAAAAATCGCAGCCTTCTGTCACCACAGCTTTTGGCAAAGATACTTTGACAATAGTTTCTGATGGCTCGGATCCTGCCTTTTGGGTTTTCGTCGGTTGCTCTTCGGAAGCAAGAAGGGATTGGATTAAGCCGCTGGATGGTGATACGTTGATTGTCAATCATTTGGGAATGAATGACTCGGATTATGGAGGGGGCGTGCCTTGCGCTGTGGTTTGGAACAAGAGCGAATGCATTGCCCTTGGCTCATTGTCCCAGGTTCCTTTGGATATCAGGATCCCTATATTGAAAAAAGGAAATACAGTCAAAATCTGGATTGAAGCTGATACGACAAGCAAGATGCCGGAGGAATTCATTTATAAAGGAAAAGGAGATTGTTTCGAAGCGTTGCGCTATTATTCACAGGAACTTGCCAAAAGAGGTGTAGTGCCTGCTCAGGCCAATTCTTCTTCGTTGGAGACTCAATGGTGTGCTTGGGGCTACGGTAGGACTTTCACCTCCAAAGAGGTGATAGGTACTTTGCCCAAGGTCAAGGAATTAGGCATAAAATGGGCTACTCTTGACGATGGCTTTCAGATTGCCGAAGGGGACTGGAGACCAAATCCTAAGAAGTTCCCTGGTGGAGATGCCGATATAAAGGCTTTGGTTGATTCAATTCACGCTGCTGGAATGAAGGCAATGCTTTGGTGGGCTCCATTGGCTGCCGATCCAGGCTGCAAATTCCTTGTCGAGCATCCTTCATCAGTAGAAATGGATAAGGCTGGAAAGCCTTACGATATTACTTGGTGGGACAGTTGGTATCTAAGTCCAACTGACACTTCTGTTGTGAATGAGACACGCAACTTGGTGAAGAAATTCATCGGTGAATATGGTTTCGACGGCTTCAAGATGGATGGACAGCATCTTAACTGTGTACATCCTGATTACAACCCAGCCCATCATCCGGACGACCCTTATTATGATTTCAGGCATTTGCCAGAGTTTTATAAGATGATATATGACCAGGCTCGTGCCCTCAAGCCAAATTTTGTGGTCCAACTTTGTCCTTGCGGGGATTGCTTCTCGGTATACAACCTCCCTTATGTGAACCAGACAGTCGCTTCGGATCCAGGAAGCAGTTGGCAGGTCCGTACCAAGGCCTACGTTATCAAGGCTTTGGCTCCAAAGATGGCATATTATGGCGATCACGTTGAACTTACAGATGGGGCTGATGATTTTGCAAGCCAACTAGGAGTAGGAGCTGTCCCGGGAACCAAATTCACTTGGCCTGCCGATAATCCTGATCTCAAAGAGAAGAACTTGCTTACCCCTGAACGTGAGCAATTATGGAAGAAGGCCTTCGGCATATACAATGTTGAGCATCAGTCCGAGGGCGAACTGCTTGGCGGATTGTACGATATAGGCTATGATCGTCCAGAGACTTACGTTATTCGCAAAGATGATGGTTCCCTGTATTATTCATTCTTCGCAAAGACTTTCGACGGAGATGTGCAATTCAGAGGCTTGACCAAAGGCTCAAAATACGAGGCTGTGGATCTCTGGAGCGGAAAAGAACTTGGGAAAGTGGATTCGAAGCACTCAGAAATGCATTTGTCGTTTACACAATATGAATTAATAAAACTAAAAGTAGTTAACTAATAAATTCAATCAATGAAAAAGTATCTGTTAATTTTAATGCTTCTCTTGGCCACTTGTTCATTAAGCGCACAGGTAATGGTCAAAGGTATGGTAACGTCCGGATCGGATGGACAACCTATACCAGGAGCAAGCATCTTGATCAAGGGCACTACGACTGGAGTTGAAGCCGCAATAGACGGTACATATTCCATCAAAGTCCCTGATGCCAAGTCTTCGGTGCTTCTTATTTCTTGCATCGGATATCATTCTAAGGAAATTGCTGTTGGGAACAGGGAAGTGATCAATATTGTGCTTTCAGAAGACACCCAGATGTTGAATGATGTCGTAGTGATGGGATATAGCAACAAAACTAAGGATGAAATCACCAGTGCAGTTACCGTCCTATCCAAGGACAAACTGATGGATGTCACTTCAAACAGTATCGAGGGAATGCTCCAAGGCAAGGCTACCGGTGTCTCTGTTGTCAAGGGCAGTGGCCAACCAGGAGCTGCCGCTTCTGTCAGCATCCGTGGAGTGTCTTCTGTTAATGCCCCTCAGGGACCTCTTTATGTTGTCGATGGAATCATCGGAGGCTCTTACGACCCTAATGACATTGAGACTTTGACCATTCTTAAGGATGCAGGTTCTACAGGTATGTATGGTGCCCAGGCCAATGGCGGTGTCATTGTAATTACCACCAAGAAGGCTCAGTCCGAGAAAATGACTGTAAATTTCAAGGCCAATGTCGGTTTCACCCGTGCCGATTTCGATCGCCAGCACCTGATGAATTCTTCTGAATTGTACAATTATTATCGTGAGTATTTCCGTGATCCGGACACCTATCTTATCGATGATGTCGCTTTCAACAATGCCATTCCTAAGAGCGTGCTCAATACGGATACGAACTGGAGGAATCTTGTATTCCGCACAGGAGTGGTTCAACAGTATTATGTTTCCCTTTCAGGAAAGACCAAGAATCACTCATATTACAACAGTGCCTCCTATTTCGATGAGTCAGGTACAATGAAAACTACCGGTTACAATCAGATAAACATTCGTTCGAACAATACCTACAATGTGACTGATTGGTTGACCATTACGAGCAATCTGGATGTCTTCTCAAATGTAAAGAAGGCTCAGGATTCCAATATGATGTATTATCTCAGCGAAGCTCTTCCTTGGGATAGTCCATACAATGCAGATGGCAGTTTGAAACATTTCTCTACCACCACTGATAAGATCTGGATGCGTGATAAGATTAATCCTCTTCTCGCTTTCGAATCAAATGCACTTGTCAATAAAACAATGACTTATGGTGCGGATTATGACTTCGTTGCCAATTTCAAGATTAACGATTGGCTGTCTTTCACCTCTCAGAACCGTCTTTCTGTCAGCACTGACAAGACACATTATCATAGGACTTCCAATGTGGAAAGTATGGAATCGGGAGATTTGATCCAAGAGTCTCAGACCCTTTCCAGAAGTGCCATTAGCACAGATATGTTCAATGCTAGACATAGTTTCGGCAAACATACTGTCAGCGGCCTTATCGGATACGAGGCTCAGCGTGAAAGATATGAAATCCTTTCCGCTTCTGGAAAAGGACTTCCTTATGGACTGTATGTCCTCAGTGTAACGAGCAAGACCCCTATCGTCGGTGGAACGAATTCCACTTCAGGTATGCAGTCTTTCATCTCTCAGGCCAACTATGATTATGCCAATAAGTATTTCCTTACGGCATCATTCCGTATAGACCAGTCTTCTACCTTCGACAAGGACAACCGCACTGCGATGTTCCCTTCTGTTTCCGGCAGCTGGATTGTTTCCAACGAGCCATTTATGGCTAATGTCAAATGGTTGAGTGATTGGAAATTGCGTGCAAGCTGGGGTATTACAGGTATGAAGGATATCGGAGCATCCAAATATCTGGACAGTTTCGCATATACTACCCAATACAACAACCAGACTGCGGCTGTTGCCACTCAGATGGCCAATCCGAACCTCAAATGGGAGCAGACTACCCAGGTCAATGTAGGTACGAGTTTCGGCCTTTTCGACATAGTCAATGTCGATTTGAATTTCTATCGCAACAAGACCAACGACCTTTTGATTTATCGTGACCTTCCTCCTTCTGGCGGTTTCGACAAACAATGGCAGAATTTCGGTGCCGTAGTAAACAAGGGTGTCGAGCTGGCTCTTGGAGCGCAACTTGTTAAGATGAATGATTTCTCTTGGAATGCCAATTTCTCACTTTCATACAACCATAATGAACTTACAGGGTTTGGTGATACAGAAATATTCACCACACACTATGGACTTCAACAAATTTATAAAGATGGTGAATCATTGTATACTTGGCACGTCAAAGACTACGCAGGCATTGATCCTCAGACCGGACGTAAACAGTATTATGATGCTGATGGCAACAAGACTTATGACTATGCTTCTGCAAGATATGTGAACCAGGGCAGTCCTGTCATTCCTTGGCAAGGTGGCGTAAGCACGGAGTTCGCTTATCGTAATTGGAAACTTTCAGCAACAGGCAGTTTCGTATGGGGCAATACTCTTGCAGGCCGTCAGCGTGCCAGCAGTTTGGCTCTGTTTGTTGAGAATTCTCTCAAACCATCAAGTGACGATGTGATCTGGAAACAGCCGGGAGACAATGCTACAATCGGCATCCCAGCCTATGCTACCGCACAACTACAGGATACAGGTATGCTTGTGGACGGCGACTATTTCAAACTTCGCAATGTGACATTGTCATATACATTCCCTAAATTCTTGAAAACGGCCAGCAGTTTGACACTCGGACTTGCAGCAGACAATCTGTTCACCCTTTGCAATGTTTGGGGAACTGATCCCGAGGTCAGCTTGGGTGTCGATACCGATCAGCTTCCTGGCGAAATTTCTTCAGGTGTTAAGAGGTATCCAAACAGCAGGCAGTTCGTCTTCCAAGTTAATATGACTTTCTAATGCACAGAAAATTATGAAAAATATATTTAATAAAATAACTACACTCCTGATGGTCGGGGCCAGCCTTTTCTTCGTTGCTGGGTGCAATCTGGACATAGATCCTTCGGATTCCCTGACAGGAGATAAGATGAAGACCTCGCCAAACGGACTTACAGATGTAGTAAACGGCTGCTATTCAGTCTTTAAGGACTATCAGACAGGTCAAGGTTCCAATAACTGGTATCTTCGTCAATATTATCAGCTGGCGGATTTCTCCTCTGACGATATAGTATACGGACACGAGACAGAGGATAACCTCAATATGATCTTCCGCTATCCAGAGCGTATCGCTTCTCTTGACAACTTCACCACATTCTGGACCAACAGTTACAAGATCATCTATTCGGCAAATGTCGCCTATGCTCTTGCATCCAGTGCGCCTGAGCAGACTGATCTGGTCAAACACCTTAAAGGTGAGGCACTCTTCCTTAAGGCCTACGCAATGCACGAACTTGTTCGTTTGTATGCAAAACCTTATACTCAGGCCAATCCTGAGACAGATCTAGGCATCATCATTCGCGAATCTGCTACCGATGTCGCCAATAAGAATCGTGCAACTCTCAAAGAGACTTATGATTATATCGTAAAATGCCTTCTTGAAGCTGAGACTACGATGGACGGAATCACATCGGATCGTGATGACAGCAAAGGAAATGCTTCTATCTGGGCGGTACGTGCAGAACTTTCACGTGTCTATCTTTATATGGGCAATTGGGAGAAAGCAAAAGAATATGCTACCAAGGTAATCGACAGTGGCAAATTCACATTGGAAACTCCTGCCGACATTCCTGGCTATGTAACAGATGCCAAGAGTGCTCCCGAGACAATCTGGTGCATCATAATGATTGCTGCCGATGATAAGGAAAGCGGCTCTGTTGCCTCAATGATAATGTCAGAAGGTGATGGTTGCTGGGGTGAGGAAGGTTATTCTCCTTCTCTGCTTGCAGATATGGGAATGGGTACTAATGCGCAGAAAGCAGATAGGCGTTTCCAGTTTGTTCAGGACCCTGTCATCAAGAACGGTTTGACACTTTATCCTTGCTCCAAATATAGCGGACAGGATGGTAAGAAGACGTGCGCATCACCTATTATGATTCGCCTTTCTGAAATGTATTTCAATCGTGCCGAGGCTGAAGCCAATTCCAATGATGCTGATGATGCAATTAATGATATCAATATTATAAGAAAGCAAAGGATCGATCCTACTGCCGTAGCAGGTACAAAGATGGAAGATTACCTTTACAAGACAACGGATGTAAAGGCTGGAACTACAGCTTTGGATCTCGTACTTAAAGAGAAGAGAATAGAATATTGCTTCGAGGCTCAACGTTTCTTCGACTTGATGAGATATGGCAAGGACATTGTCCGTAACTATTGGGGCTTCCATATCCTTACTTTTTCTGTGGGTCAGTCCACAAGTTCTGCTCCTGGTCTTTCAGTAGATCAAGTCGTAACCAAGGCTTCTTATGATCGTCTTGTGCTCCCTATCCCTGAACAGGAATTGAACAACAATCCTGAGTGCAAACAGAATGTTGGCTATTAATAATTAATCGGAAAGATGATGAAAAAGTATTTTATATATATTTTTAGTGTCGTTTGCGGATGCTTGTTGCTTTTCTCAATGACATCCTGCATTCACGAAGGAGACCTTGATCTGGCAGCCGTTACAGATATTGGTTTCACTTATACGAGCGATGGTCTTACGTTGACTTTCACTTCGGCTACCGCTGAGGCTACGAATCTCACTTGGAAGGTCAGTGATGGCGGTACTGGCTCAGGAAATGGATTTGTTCACAAATTCGAAAAACCGGCCATATATTGGGTCCAGATGACTGGGACTTACAACGGAAAAGAGCAGACTTGCGCAACCAAGGTTTTGGTTGCCAAACCAGCAAATGTAAGTATGACCGACAATACCTTTGATGACTGGAAAAATGTCACGGATCCAGATTTCATCTTTACTGGTGAGACGGCTGGAACTACTCCGATCATTTCGGCCAAATTCGACTATGATGCCAATTACATCTATTTCTATGTGGAGTTTTCCAATACTTTGAATCCTGGAGTTGATTCTGAAAAGGCTATCTTCTCATTCAACTGCGACAGTGATGACAATCTTGCTACAGGAATGTCTACTGACGGAGTAGGGGCAAATTACCTTATGGAAGGCTGTCTGACTTGTTCTTCCCCTTGGCATGATTTCTACACCTGTACGGATCAGGCCAATTGGACTCATATCGTTGATGCCAATTTCTTGAGTTCCATTATGGTCCTTGGACATAAGGAAGTGACACCTGAGACTACCAAACTTGAGTGGGCATACAGCCGTAGTTTGTTCAAGATTACAAGTACTTCATTCAAGTATGTTCTCAAGATGTATGATGGAGATTGGAGCGATGCTGATGCCCTTCACGACAGTACTGGCAGCAAAGTCATTTCAGCCTCATTGAATAAAGAGAAATAGTTTCTAGTGTTTATACCTTTGGCTGGTTACAGTGTGTGAATCGCTATGACCAGCCTTTTTCTTAAAAGAAAAATGGATAGAAGGGATTTTCTCAAAAAAAGTGCAGTTTCGGCAGTGGCTCTTTCTTTGACTCAGCTTCATCTGCCGGATGCTGCTGCGTGGGTGCCTCAGCACAATTGGGACGGGTATGATTTCGGTAAGGGGCAATATGTACCTGATCGCTTGAATCAGGGCCCTTTCCCCCAATATTATCCTGAAGACTTGTATGGCGGTGAGGTGGTGATGCAGACAACGCCGGGAAAACAGCTTATCAATTGTTTCGGAATGGGACTGACAAGTTATATTTCTGGCGATCTTGGCTGCCCGCACGTTGTTGGAAAGTCTACTGAGCAAGTAATTGATGAATTATTCCGTTTTCCATTGGCAACGAAGGTCTATATCCGTCCTACCTGGAGGCATATCCAGAAGAGGCGTGGAATTCTGGAGCCTGACGATTATTGGAAAATCACCTTTGAGAAGGCTGCAAAATATGGCAAGAAGGTGGGTTTCAGGATAATGATGAATGCTCCTGATATCGTTGAGGATGCCTTGCCTGATTTTGTGCTCAAGAAGGTGCCGATGCTCAAGTTGAAAGGCGAGTGGAAGAGGGAAAAGCCAGAATTGTCCAAACCTGATCTTCAACCTGATATGACAGATCCATATTTCCTTGAATGTTATGAGGAAATGCAGCAACTTCTTGCTGATAAGTACAATGGGGCTGCCGAAGTGGAATATCAGGATACGAGTTTATATGGGCTTTGGGGAGAAGGTCATACCTGGCCTTATGAGGGTAATCCATACAAGAGCAGGGATGAGATTGAGGCTGCATTGGTGAAGATGTTCGATATCCAACAACGTCTATGGAATAAAGTACCATTGATGACCAATACCCAGCCTGATTTCAGCAATGTGGGCAATTCTGAAATTGTGGACCGTACTATCAAGTCAGGCAATTGGCTTAGGACTGACACTATTTTCATTGAAAATGAGCAGATTGAAGCATTGGCAAATCGTCCTGTCTGGACGGCTGCCGCTTGTGAATGTGCTCTAACTGATGGTCGTGAACAGACTATGCGCAGGGATGATGCCGGGCTGCCTTACAATGAGGCTGTCATTTCTCACGTGAAGGATGTGGGGGCCAATTATTTCTCGCTTTGGAATTGGCATAAGATCAATCCTGATCAACTTTATGCTTATTATCATAAATATCCTGACGGATTGGATAATCTGTCTTCTTGCATTGGTTTCAGGGTACGACCTTCGTGGATTTGGTATACTGAAAGTAAGACCTCTGGAACGGGTTTGATTATTGGCTTGAAGAATGATGGGATTGCCGGTGTGCCAGGGGTGCTTCGTTTGACTCTTTATTCGGACGACAATTTGGTGCAATCTGGCGGGTGTGTGGATTCCGGGTATCCAAAGCCGACGGGGGTTCGTCAATGTTTCATTCCTATTCCTTTTGGTTGCAAGTGGGATTCGGGACATTTGAGACTGAAGGCTGAGCTGCTTTACAAGGGTGTGCTTCATCCTATTCCTTTTGCCTGCGCCCAGAAATTAAATTCGGATGGGTCTTTGACAATTAAACGAGATTTGTAGAATATTATTAAATTAGTAATGTTGAACATTAAAATTATAATCGAGATATGAAAATGAAATTTTTATCATTATTGGTGTTTGTTGCCCTTTCCGTCCCTGTGTTTGCGGGCAATGGAAATTATACCGTTAAGGTCAAGAGGGCTTCGGACGGTACTATGGTTACGGCTGTGCCTCAAAGGCCTGCCGGCCAGAAAGATGTGATTAACCTGATTACGCCAAAGATGGCGACTGTCAGGATGGGTTTCATCGGCCTGGGTATGAGGGGAGCTGATGCGGTTGTCAGGTATACATATATGCCTGGCGTTAAAATCGTTGCCGTGTGCGATTACGAGGCAGACAGGGTGGCATCTACTCAGAAGATGCTTTCTGATAAGAATTTCCCTGCAGCTGCTGGTTATAGTGGTTCGGAGGATGCTTGGAAGCAGCTTTGCGATCGTGATGATATTGACCTGGTCTATATTTGCACGGATTGGGTCCATCACGCTCAGATGGGTATTTATGCAATGGAACACGGTAAGAATGTGGCTATCGAGGTGCCTGCGGCTACTTCTCTTGAGGAGATATGGTCGCTTGTCAATACGTCTGAGAAGACTCGTAAGCATTGTATGATGTTGGAGAATTGTGTTTATGATTTCTTTGAGATGACGACTTTGAATATGGCTCAGAAGGGTTTGTTCGGTGAGGTACTCCATTGTGAGGGTTCTTATCTGCACAATCTGGATGAGTATTGGGGTGAATATTGGCATAATTGGAGGTTGAATTTCAATAAGGGACATCGTGGAGATGTGTATCCTACTCACGGGATTGGCCCTCTTTGTCAGATTTTGAATATCCATCGTGGTGATAGGATCAAGACTTTGGTGGCTATGGATACCAAGGCTGTGAATGGTCCTAAGCACGTGAAGGCTATGACTGGGCAGGAGTGTCCGGATTTCCAGAATGGTGATGAGACTTCGACTCTTATGCGTACTGAGAATGGGAAGACGATTTTGATTGAGCACGATGTAATGACTCCAAGGCCTTATAGCAGGATGTTCCAGGTTGTGGGAACTGATGGTTATGCTAGTAAGTATCCTGTGGAACAGTATTGTTTCAGGCCGGCTCAGCTGGATACAAAGAAGGCTGATTATCAGAATCTCAATATGCACGAGGCTGTGTCTGACGAGGTGATGCAGACTTTGAATAAGGATTATCGTAATCCTATCCTTACTCCTGAACTTGAGGCGCTTGCCAAGAAGGTTGGTGGTCACGGCGGTATGGATTTCATTATGGATTACAGGATGATTTATTGTCTTCGTAATGGGTTGCCTTTGGATATGGATGTGTATGATTTGGCAGAGTGGTGCAGTGTGGGTGAGTTGTCTCGTATTTCGATTGAGAATGGAAATGCGCCTGTCGCCGTTCCTGATTTTACCCGTGGGGCTTGGAATCGGGTCAAAGGTTTCTCTTACGCGTTCTAAATTTGGATTGCTGACCATATTTTCAAAGAGGCTGGCCTTGGAGGCCGGCCTTTGTCATTGTCATTTTGGCTTGTTTTTGTGCTTTTAGAGAAAAAACATTAACTTTGGCATTTGTATGCTAAAACCTATAGTATGGGTAAACTGTACGACCTGCTAAAAAAAGACTTTCGATTTCAAGAAGGCCTGAGATCCTGTATCAACTGTGGTACCTGTACGGCCATTTGTCCTGCCGCAGAATTCTATAAATATGATCCACGTTCCATAGTGGATATTGTCCAAAGCAAAGATGAGGAGGCCATAGAAGCCTTGCTCAAAAGCGATACCATCTGGTATTGTGGCGAATGTATGAGTTGTGTGACCAGATGCCCTCGCAAGAATGCCCCGGGTCTGGTGGTTATGGCGTTGAGGACACTCTCAATCAATCTTGGCTATTATATGGAGTCCGAAAAGGGACGTCAACAATATATCCTCACAAAAGATCTATGCGGCAATGTGCTCAAATACGGCTATTGTGTCTATCCTCGAGGTTTCAAATATGAAGATCACAAAGAGGCGGGTACCACTTGGCAATGGGAAGAAGAACATCTGGACGATGTATATGAGAGATTGGGTGCCAATTTGGATAAACCGGGACCTGGTGCAGTCCGTAAAATAGCCCAGGAAGATCTCGATGACCTGAAAAGAATCTTCGATATCTCAGGGGGGACAGCCAGAATGACTGCTGTCGTGGATGCCGGACTAAAGAAGGCCAAGGAATTGGGCCTTACAGAAGAAGAATATGCCAAGAAGGTCAATACTGAATGCAAATTCGATCATTTAAATCACTAGACTATGATTTACGAAGGCAAACAAAAGATATGGTCGGATTATCAGAAAGAAATCCCGGATGATCATTATTTCTATGTAAGGAGTTGCATCAGGCAGACATTCTTCCCAGCCTCGGAAGCGGCTTTTTTGGATATCACGAGGAATAAATTGGGTAAGGATGTGTTTGAAACAGAGCATCATACCACTTGCGGAGGTATTGCATATCACTGTGACGCCATCCCGCAAGAGACATCTATGACCATCATTGCCAGGCAATTCGCATTGATGCACAAATATGGATATGAGAATTTCGTATGCTCTTGCGTTACTTCATTCGGCCTCTATTGTGAGACCTTGGAATCTTGGCGGGAATTCCCTGAACTTCGCGAGAAGATTGCGCAGAACCTGCTCAAGACCTGCAATATGGAATTCGCAATGCCGAAATATCTCATACATTCCAGCGATCTCATTTACAAATATCGCAACCTCATTGCAGCTCAGGCGAAATACAAACTTATCGATCGTCGCACTGGCCGTCCTTTGAGGGTGGTCGAACATATAGGCTGCCATTACTCGAAAATGTTTCCATCCAAGGGTGTCGGAGGTGCAGAATATCCATATGTCCTCATTGGAATGATAGAGGCTTGGGGCGGAGAGATAATAGATTATCCGGAGAGAAGGCATTGCTGCGGTTTCGGTTTCAGACAATATTTCATTCAGAGCAACAGAGGCTATTCGGCTGCCAATTCATACAAGAAATTTGAGAGTATGGAGCCTTATGAACCGGATTTTATCATTACCAATTGTCCTGGTTGCGCTTATTTTCTCGATCGTTGGCAATATGTAATCGCCGATACCCAGAAGAAAACTTATGGAAAGAATGGCCACGGCATACCAGTGCTCACTTACGAAGAGGTGGCAGGATTGGTGATGGGATATGACCCGTGGGACCTTGGGCTTCAAACCCATATGGTGGGTCCTGAACCATTGCTGGAGAAATTGGGCATTCCATATTATCAGGAGGATAAGTACAAGGGTGCCAATGGCAAGGATATAGGCAAACCAATCTGTCCCGGCTGCATAAAATAATGATATTATGAATCACAATGTTCTCATCATTGGCGGCGGACCCGCCGGACTGGAAGCAGCAGCAATGTTGCAGAGACTTGATTATAACACTATCCTGGTTGAGAAGAGCGATCACCTCGGAGGGCATTTGGCCCAATGGGACAGGCTTTTTCCGAAAAGTCAGCGGGCAGCTGAAGTACTGGACAAACTGATTGAGGGGGCGCAAGGGGTCAAGTGTTTTCTAAAAACCGACATCACCTCTATCAATGTCCTTGACGATTCTTTCAATGTTATATTGTCCAATGGAATTACAGTTCTTGCGGATGCTGTTTTGGCGGCAAGCGGATTCGATCTTTTCAAAGCTGAAAAGAAGGAGGAATACGGTTATGGCATTTATGATCACGTGATTACCAATGCCGATCTGGAAGAATATTATCGTACAGGATCAAGTCCTGTCATCGACAATCCTAAAAAAATAGGTTTTGTGCATTGCGTTGGTTCCAGAGACGAAAAGATAGGTAACATTTCTTGTTCCAAAGTCTGCTGCGCCACAGCAGTGAAGCAGGCATGCGAAATCAAGCAAAGATTTCCAGAAGCTGAAGTCTTCAGCTTCTATATGGATTTGAGGATGTTTGGACGATACTACGAGGATATGTATCTGGAAGCCCAAAAAAGATATGGTATAAGATTCATCAGGGGCCGTGTGTCGGAAGTTTCCGAGAAGGCAGATAAAACTCTGCAAGTCAAGGCGGAGGATACACTTTCCAGCAAGCCGATAAGCGTAAGCGTGGATCTGCTTGTCCTGATGGCCGGCGTCAGACCTGCCGCGTCCAGCAAGAAATTCGGAGATATGCTTCACCTGCCCAAAGAAGAAGATGGCTTCTTTGCCACAAAGGATAGCATATATTCATTGCAGAAGAGTAACCTTACGGGACTTTTCTTCGCCGGTACCTGTACAGGACCTAAAACACTTCCTGATACATTGAGCGATGCCAGAAGTGCCGCAATTGAGATAGACGAGTACATCAAGTCCCGCCAGGCAAGAAAGAAAAAGAGAATTAAGAAGTAATAATGGATTTCGGGTTTACCATAAATAAAAGTTCGAGAATCGACTTGGACACTGTAGACAAGGACAAATTCAGTGAAATTGTCGCTGAAGAGCCTGATGTCCTCAAGTGCATAGCTTGTGGCTCGTGTACGGCAAGTTGTACTGCTGGAAAATTCCGCCATACAAGTGTCCGTAGTGCTATTTTGGCACTTCAAAATGGCAAGTCTGCCCAAGCTCTGAATCTGCTTGAAGGGTGTATGTTGTGTGGAAAATGCCTTCTGGTGTGTCCAAGAGGCATCAACACCAGACATCTGATCATTTCAATCCTTAAAGTCTACGGTAACAAATGATGAATGTTGTCTCATATGCGATGATGGATGCTTTCGTTAACGAGGAATTCATCGACAGAATTCCAAGTGGTTACAGCAACTTCGTGATTCCTTTCGTAGTTGGTTTCGTATTCTTATTAATATACCTTACTGTCGGCTTCATTAGGGTGATTCATCATGTTCCGTGGGTGGACAGGCGCAAATTCTTGATATCACTCGTCACTCCGAAAACCTTACTGAAGAATATCAAAGACATCATTCTCGACTGTTTGATACATATCAAGATATGGAAGCGCAAGCCATTATTGGGTTATATGCATTCCAGTATCGCCTTCGGTTGGTTTATGCTGATTGTCCTCGGACATATCGAAACGGCTCTTTTCGTCCCTAAACATTTTGGCTCCATCAAGGATGGAGCGCTATTCTATCCTATTTTCTATAGATTTTTCGTTTGGGTGAATCCAGAACATACAACTTTAAGGGGAAATGTATTCTTTTTCCTTATGGATTTCTTTCTGCTCTATGTGCTTTCAGGTATAGGGTTGGCAATTTTCAAGAGAATCAAGTCCATTGCATTGGGAATGAAGCATACCACCAAGCCTTGTGCCGCCGATAGGATCGCCCTGTATTCGCTCTGGTCCATCTTCCCGCTTAGGTTATTGGCAGAAAGTTTTACGGCCGACCTTAGCGGTGGAAGTTTCCTTACTCACCCAATGAATATGCTGTTCGAGAATTTCTTTGGAAACAGCTTGAACATAATGCCTACCTGGTGGGCTTATTCCATCGCTTTGGGCTTATTCTTCTTAGCTATGCCTTTCTCTAGGTATATGCACATCGTCACAGAGGTACTATTGATTCTGTTCAGGAATGCAGGACTAAAGGTTCGTAAGCCGAGAAAAGGTTTTGCGGAAGCCGAGATATATGCGTGCTCCAGTTGCGGCTTGTGCCTCGATGCCTGTCCGATGAATATCCAAAAGAAGAACCTTAAATTTTCTTCGGTTTATTTCATCAGGTTCCTTCGCCGTCACAATACTAAGAAGATCAATGAGATAGCTCAGAAATGCCTAATGTGTGGCAAATGTCTTGCACTATGTCCTGTCGGGGTCGATTCGCCGGCTATACGTCAGGCCCAGAGAGCGACATTCACCAACACGCTTCCATATGACTATGATTATCTTGCCAATTCTTCTATGATAATGCAGTCCATTGCCGGACGTTCGGAGGAAGTTGCGGCCAAGTTGAAACCTGCACCAAAGGTGATGTATTTTGCCGGCTGTATGTCCCATTTGGTTCCAGTGGTTATGGAATCAATGAAGAAGGTATTTGCAGCTGCTGGAGAAGAATATGTATTTGCCGATGAAGAAGGGGGAGTATGCTGTGGCCGTCCATTGATGCTTGCCGGCAGGACCGATGCCGCTGCGGAAGTAATCAAGGCAAATAAAAAGATGATTTTGGATTCCGGTTGTAAGGTCTTGGTCCTTACCTGCCCGATATGCTATAAGGTTTTCAATGAAGAATATGGGCTGAAAGGCATTAAAGTCCTGCACCATACTCAATATATTGATGGGCTCATTAATGCCGGAAGGCTGAAGGTGTCTCTTGGAGAGACATCGTTTGTATATCATGATCCTTGCGACCTCGGAAGAGGAAGCAAGATTTATGACGAACCACGCCACATCCTATCTCAAATGGGTCCATTGAAAAATGCTTCCAAAGAAAGAGATGAAAGTATCTGCTGTGGTGGAAGTCTCGGAAGCCTAACATTGGACTATAAGGACAGGAGCGCCATAACAAAAGGCTCAATTGATTCTCTTATGGTCAACCAGCCTGATGAGATAGCAACTGCTTGTCCTCTGTGCTTCAAGACATTCGGCGAGAAATCATCTGTCCCTGTCAAGGACATTGCAGAAATAGTCTGCGAGCATATGGTTCCCACCCATCCTATTTCGTCTTTTGAGGATTGACAAAGATTTCGTCGATGTACACGGGCTGTAGGCAAGAAAATGCAATCTTAACATAACGGGTGTCTTTATTCACGTTATTGAAAAATATGCCATCAATCCAGGCATCGTGATTGTCATTTGGAAAGTATGGCCCGTCTTGAATGGAAGCCAAGTCATAGTTGCGACCATCTTTAGAGGTGAAAAGATATATCTTCACAGGCATACCGATGTTTTTAAGGTGGTAATTCAAGGCCCTGAGAAAAACCTCTTTGACTTTTGTCGTCTTGAGCAAGTCTATCTTGATTTCATTATAACCAGCCCCATACCGAACCCAACGTGTATCTGATGGGTCTTCTTGAGCCAACTCGTCGTCTAACAGAATTCTTTCATCATCTTGGATTTTTGCGTTGGATGCTGAGTTATGCAAATGGCGTAGAAATGCGGATGCGCAAAGGTCCCAGTATTCAGCTCCGTTTTTCCAAGCAAAGTAGTCTGAATAGGTCTTAGCCGACCAGTAAGGTTGTCCCAAATGGTAGGGCGAATCAGGGTCATCGTAAATTCCGAACATACTGAAAGAAATAATGCAGTCTGCTCGTGCTTCTGAGGCTAACTCCAACTGAGACAGAAAACGAGGAAAGGCTGCTGGAATAAGTGCGGAATACCAACTGTTCGTACCTTTTTCCCAAGTGAATGACTCGCAATTGGCCCACATCTGGATCCCGGCCCTGTCGTGGATTGCCCTTATCTTCTTCCAATTTTCCCTAAGAGTCGGGATTGGCAATGGCTCTCTGACACATCCAACTTCGTCTTGGTAAGCGATGATGTCAACTTTTAGCCTGGATATTGCAGCTTCATAGCGAGGATCTTTGAAGTCGGAACAATAGAATCCGAATGGAGAGATCATTGTCTTCTTGCCTGGGGTAAGAGATTGCGCCTTGGCCACAAATTCATTGACAGCATCGACTGCGAAATCAGGAAGCACCGGACCTAAACAAGCCTCTACTGGCAAATACCAGCCATACAAAGCTTTGTCTTTGCCATAAATTCCGGCCAATTCCGTCAATATTTGCATATATCTGGCACGGGTATCAGGCTTTTCCAAGTCATCCAGTTGATCCTTTGCCCACCCGATGCTCATAAATACTTTCATCCCTAATTTCGAGGATTCTTCCATTACTGCGTCAACTGGACTTTGTCTGGACTCATCATAGCCTCTTGACATAATGGATGAAGGATAGAAGGCTTTCCCATCATTGGCAATTTGTTGGAATATGACATATTCTATCCCCATTTTATGCAGTTCGCGGATTTTTGCCTTCCACATCTGGGGATCTGTATTGTCAAATCCCATAGGGCACATATATTTATTTCTTTCATCTTGATATGCAAGGACGAGGAAGGTGCCTTTTACCTCTTGGATTCTGTTTTGTGCTTGAATCCTATTGACCGTAATAATAGTCAGGATCAATAATAGTAATATGCGGTTTCTCATTGTCAATTATTTTTGTTTCTCAAATGTAATAATTTCCTTTCACATTTATTATTATCTTTGCGACAGTAATCAATATGGATTCAATATGGAGAAAAATAGAGTATTGGTTGTTGATGATGAAGAGGTCTTATGTGACGTGCTCAAGTTCAATCTTGAATTGGAAGGCTTCGAGGTGGACACTGCCAATAGTGCCGAGAAAGCATTGGAATTGCCCTTGAAAGATTATGACTTGATGCTCCTGGATGTGATGATGGGCGCTATCAGTGGATTCAAGATGGCTCAGATGCTTAAATCCGATCCCCAGACAGCTGGTATTCCAATCATATTCTGCACCGCGAAAGACACAGAAGACGATACTATGGCTGGATTTACAATAGGTGCGGATGACTATATTTCCAAACCATTCTCTGTCAGGGAAGTGGTGGCCCGGGTTAAGGCTGTAATTCGTAGGACCAAGTTGTCATCAACGGAAGAAATGCCAAAGAAAGAGATTGTCTATCAATCCCTTCTGCTCAATGTCGATAGGAAAATATGCACGATAGATGGCAAGCCCATTCCTTTAACCAAAAAAGAATTTGAAGTGTTGGTATTCCTGGTCGGGCATTTGGGAAGCATTTTCTCAAGAGAGGACATTCTTTACAAGATTTGGACAGACAAGGTTGTGGTTGTCGACAGGACAGTGGATGTCACAGTGGCCAGGCTGCGAAAGAAAATAGGTGTTTATGGCGATCATATTATAACCAGACACGGCTATGGCTATGGATTTGAGGCGTGAATTCCGTCACGAACGGAAATATTTTTTACTACTGATTTTTTGTATCTGGACGGTAGTCCTGTGCTTTGTCCTTTTCCAATATTCGAGGGAACGGAAGGTGAAAGCGGAAGAATTGGATTTCTCATTGCAGATGCTCAATGCCAAGGCCATTGAGGCTTTGTCGGATGGAGTTTCGCTTGAAAAATTTTATAATGACAATGTCTCTGCCTATCACGGCTTGCGCCTGACTTCCGTAAAGACCGATGGAACAGTCTTGTACGATTCCTATGAAGGAGAAAAAGTCAGGACAATGGAAAATCATCTTTCGCGTCCAGAGATTGCTCAAGCTATAAATTCCGGTCACGGATATACTCTTAGACGCCTTTCAGAAAGCACGTCTAAGGTGTATTTCTATTCTGCCCTCAAGGAAGGAAATGTGATCATACGTTCGGCCTTGCCTTATGAAGCACCTCTGAGAAAGTTGCTCGGAGCCGGGCATTCATTTATGTGGTTTATGATTGCCGTATCCTTGCTTATTGGTTTCGTAGGAATATATATTCTATATAGAATGAGACTTACGGAAGCCTCTTTGGAGGATGAACACAATAAGACATTGTTCCAAGAACAGGAAAAGATTCGCATTAAGAAGCAACTTACAAACAATATAAATCACGAACTCAAGACCCCTGTCAGTGCGATTAAAGGGTGTCTTGAGACATTGGTTTCCAATCCTTCCATTTCGTCTGAAACGAGGGATGATTTCATTAAGAAGAGTTACCAACAGACTCTGCGACTTGAAAGTCTGCTCCGTGATGTTTCAACTATTACGAGGATGGACGAGGCTCCTGATATGATTGCAAAGCAATATCTTTCTCTTCACGATCTGATCGTTTCAGTGGTGAATGAAGCAAAGGAGGCAAAGCACGATCTTCCTATTCGTATCAATTGCAATCTTCCAGAGGAGAAACTTATGGTTTATGGCAATGAAGATTTGTTGAGGTCTATTTTTGTCAATCTGATTGATAATTCTTTCGCCTATTCAGGAGGCAGGGATATTTTCATCGATTATCTGGGAGATGAACAGGAATCTTATCTGTTTTCATTTTCCGACAATGGAATCGGCGTTGAAGATGAACATCTTCCGCATCTTTTCGAACGATTCTATAGGGTGGACAAGGGGCGTTCCCGTAAGATGGGTGGCACGGGGCTTGGTCTTTCCATTGTGAAAAATGCGGTTTTGATCCACGATGGACACATTGAGGTTCGCAACAGAGTAGATGGTGGTTTGGAGTTCGTTTTCTCAATTCATAAGTAATTCATATTTATCAATAACGTTTCATTTTTGTAATAATTCTGTATCATTCTGTTAGTTCCTTTGCATCGAATTATAATGAAGGAATTTTATGGAATTATCAGGTTATTTGATCATCGTGGTGATACTCATCATAATGGCTATTTTCGATCTCACCGTGGGTGTGGCCAACGATGCAATCAATTTTCTTAATTCGGCACTGGGCTCGAAGATAACAAGCAGAAAAGTAATTCTCACAGTAGCCTCGGTAGGCATTCTGGTGGGAACTTTCACTTCCACAGGTATGATGGAGGTGGCTAGAAGCGGGGTGTTTTATCCTGGACAATTCACTTTCCAAGAGATAATTATGCTGTTTTTGGGAATGATTGTAGGAGATATCTTGCTCTTGAACATTTTCAATTCACTGGGGTTGCCAACTTCGACTACGGTGTCAATGGTATTCGGCCTTTTGGGCGCCGCTGTTGGAGTTTCATTGCATAGGATAAGTTTGGATTCCGGATTGACATTGGCCAATCTGTCTCAATTCATCAATTCAGGGAAGGCAATGACTATAATCGGCAACATATTGTTATCCGTGGTATTAGCCTTCGTTTTCGGTAGTCTGCTGATGTATTTGTCCAGGCTGATATTCTCATTCTCATACAAACCTGTTTTCTCTAAGATTGGGTTCCTTTGGTGCGGAATTTCATTTGCAGGTATCATCTATTTTGCTCTTTTCAAAGGTTTGAAAGCATCGGGACTTGTGCCTGAGGTGATAATTGGTTTCATAAACGATCATACATTGTTGGCATTGACCATCATTTGGCTTGGAAGTTCTGTATTGCTTCTATTGTTGCAAAAATTGCACGTCAGCATAGCCAAAATCACAATTCTGGCAGGAACTTTTGCGCTAGCCCTTGCATTTGCCGGCAATGATTTGGTCAATTTCATCGGTTCGCCGATTGCGGGATACGACTCCTATAGGATTGCTAAGGAGGCAGGTTCGACTAGTATTATGATGGGGGCCTTGTCCCAACCGTTCAAGGCCAATGTCTTGGTGATGGGCGGGGCTGGTATTGTAATGATATTGACCCTTTTCTTCAATAGGAAGGCAATGAGGGTGTCACAGACTGAACTTTCGCTTTCTTCCAGATATGAAGGTGATGAGCATTTCGGATCTTCATATTTGTCCAGAGGTATCGTAAGGGCTGCAGTCAGGACAAGCAATTGGTTCAACAAGGTTACACCGAACGCAGTGCATTCCGCCATTGACAAACGTTTCGCTCCTCTTCCTGCTTCCGAGAGAACTGATGCCGTATATGATCCTATTAGGGCAATAGTGAATCTTACGGCTGCTTCCATACTTATCTCTCTTGCTACTTCGATGAAACTTCCGCTTTCTACCACTTATGTGGTGTTTATGGTTGCAATGGGATCTTCATTGGCAGATAAGGCTTGGGGAAGGGATAGTGCAGTCTATCGTATTTCGGGTGTTTTCACGGTGATAGCGGGATGGTTCGTTACCGCTTTTGCGGCTTTCGTCATTGCCCTAACCACGTCTTCAATATTGATCTGGGGCGGGGTGGCCGGAATTGTGATTGTGGTCGGGACTTGCATCTTCGTAATGGGTAAGGATTTCGTAGACGGCATTAGGAACAAGAAGCCTATCGATTCGGAACTTCGTAATGCCAAGGAAGAAGTGGACTATTCGGCGGATGATATCTTGTTGTCTTGTACTCAGGAAGTTGTGGGTACTATGGAGCAGATAAATAGGATATACAACAGGACTTTGGTTGCTACTTTCAAGGAGAATAGGAAGATTCTTAAGACAATGCTGGAGGAATCCAAGTCGTTGCTGGATGCCGCTCGGGTTAGGAAGTACAATGTGTTTACGACTCTTAAGAAGTTTGAGAATTACAATATAAATTCCGGTCATTTCTATGTGCAGGTGGTGGATTACCTTTCTGAAGTGACAAAGGCATTGTATCACGTAGTCCGTCCTTGCTTTGATCATATTGACAATAACCACGAGGGCCTTTCGAAGACTCAGATTGCTGATCTGATGAGGGTCAATGATGCGGTGGAGGAGATATTCAAGAAAATAACTGAGATGTTGAAGACTAAGGATTTCTCTCATATTGATGAAGTTATGACAATGAGGGACAATCTGTTTGAGTTGATTGTGGAGGTGACCAAGAATCAGTTGTTACGTAACGATGATGATGAAGAATTCGGTCACGGGCACACCCGTGCAAGTCTTCTGTATCTGGATATCCTTTCTGAAACCAAGACGATGGTCCTTCAGGCCCGCAACCTCATCAAGTCGCAACACTACTTCATAGAACATCGAGATGATCGCGAATCCCTAGACGAGAATTAGTAGCTTATTATTAGGTGGATATCTTACATTTCCAGCCCGACTTGGAAAAACTTGCAAAAGGGCTTCTTGCCAATCTGCAATGTGGCTATTATTAACGTTTTAATAAAGAAGAAGTCGCCTTTAATAAGGTGACTTCTTCTTGGTAAAGTGCCTTATAGGCATTATATGCCATACGGTTAAGAAGCGCTTTTGCAACTATTTGGATTGAAGGTTGTAAATGGGCTTCTAGCGATTAAAAGTGTCATCAGATGGGGATATTGGTGGGATGATTGCGTCTCTGAGGGAAGACCGGAAGGTTTGGGTGGAATAGGCACTATTAGGAATTGACGAGTCAGGATTCCGCTCGCGTATCCTGTGTGCTCCGCCGGCCCTTGGTTTTTCGTATTAGATCACTCGTTCGGGCAAACTCGACTCGTTTCTAATACGAAAAAATCCTTCGGAAATTCTTCCGAAGGATAAGGTCTTGTAGCGGGACCCAGGATTGAACTGGGGACCTTATGATTATGAATCATACGCTCTAACCAGCTGAGCTATCCCGCCATTACCGTAGTAAGGTATTTTTAGTTGAGATAGAAGGATTTGAACCCTCACCGACAGAGCCAGAATCTGTAATGCTACCATTACACCATATCTCAATGTGTTCCAATCGCTCAGCGCAAAATTGGACTGCAAATGTACAATAGTTTTGGAAAAATGCCAAACTTTTCTCGTAAATTCTATTGCCAAAGCTATTTGCAAAGCTCAGACTTCAGCAGAAGTGTCTTTCTTGGATAGAGCCAGCATTCCGATGAATGTGAATAAAGCATTGAATATCAATAGTTCATAACTAAACTTGTACCCATTGAACCAGTTTGCGGAATTGGATTGCAGTATGAAACAGATGATAGGAGCGATGACCGCCACCAAAGGGACCCATTTGTCTTTGACCTGCCTTCTAGTAAGAATTCCGAAAGCGAACATTCCCAAAATCGGTCCATAGGTATAACTAGCCAATTTGTAAACCGCATCAATGGCACTGGTGCTATTCAGCAGATTGAAAACAAAAATCACCAAACCCATTCCCAAAGCCATAAGGATATGAACTTTTTTCCTGCTTTTGCTTACCTGATCCTCACTTTTGCCATTGACCCCAAGGATGTCCACGGTGAACGATGTCGTCAGTGAAGTAAGGGCCGATCCGCCAGCAGAATATGCGCAAGATACCAATCCCACCAGAAACAGGATTCCCACTATCATAGGCAAATATCCACCCGTGGTAATGGTAGAGAAAAGAGCGTCCCCTCTACTTATCGCAATCCCTTTCTCATCTGCAAATATGTACATCAAGGCACCCAGTGTCAAGAATAAGAAAATAACTATGGTCTGGAGTATGGAACTTGTAATGATGTTTTTCTGCGAATCTTTGTAATTCTTGCAACTTAACGACCGCTGCATCATATCTTGGTCCAGGCCTGTAGTAGCAATCAATGTGAAGATTCCAGCGAAGAATTGTTTGAAGAAATATTCAGGATCATTCACATCATCGAAAAACCATATCTTCGAATATTGGCTATGTGAAATCTTACCTATCATATCAGACAGAGAGAGGTCCATATCCTTTGCAATGAAGACAGTGCATAAGACGATTGAAATCAGCATACAGAAAGTCTTCAGCGAGTCCGTCCAAATGATGGATTTCACTCCGCCCCTGAATGTGTATACCAATACTATTCCAATCGAAATCAATATGTTAAGTATGAATGGAAGTCCCAACGGCTCGAAAATCAACAACTGAAGGGTTAAGCAGACTATGAACAATCTGACCGAGGCTCCCAACATCTTGGAAATGAAGAAGAACCAGGCACCTGTCTTATGCGATGATATGCCGAATCTCTTTTCAAGATATTCGTATATGGATACCATATTCATCTTGTAGAAGAGTGGTATCAGCACGAAAGCCACGATTATTTGCCCTACGAAAAAGCCCAAGGCCATCTGCATATAACCGAAGGCGCTCACTCCAACCATACCGGGCACCGAAACATAAGTCACCCCCGACATTGAGGCGCTGATCATAGCAAAGGCCACGACATACCATTGTGACTTGCGGTTTCCATTGAAAAACCCGGCATTGTCAGCCTTTCTTCCCGATATGGACGATATGGTGAAAAGTGCTGCGAAATATGCCAGCACAGTGATGATTACTGCAAGTGGCGTCATACACTATGAATTAATGCAGTCGCCCAGACCTCGCAACCCTCGCCTTTGCCCACGAATCCAAGCCTTTCCGTTGTCGTCGCTTTAACTGAAACACAATCTTCCGATACCCCCAATATTGGGGCCAATGTCTTACGCATCAATGCAATATGTGGTGCGAGTCTGGGCGCTTGAAGTGCGATGGTGATATCCACATTTCCTACTTTATAACCTTTCTTCTCGACCATTTCCATAACTTTTACGAGCAATATCTTGCTGTCTATGCCTTTCCATTCATCTGAGTCGTCAGGAAAATGATGACCGATGTCCCCCATCGCCAAACATCCAAGCAGTGCATCGCATAGTGCGTGGATAGCCACATCCCCATCTGAGTGGGCAATACAGCCAAAGGGGCTGTCAATCTTAATTCCTCCAAGCCATAATGGCAATCCAGGTGCGAGGGCGTGTACATCGTACCCGTTCCCTATTTTGAAATTATAATCCATAATCTAGTCTCATTGAGTAGGCAAATCTAATAATTTATCCTCTTTCTGACAAGGTAATCAGTCCTATATGATTTTTTATTACTTGATAAAAAATGCTAAATTTGTCATTTGACAAAATGCAGAATTATGGGAATATTCAATTTCAGTTTCTTCGGAGACGCGGAGCATCGGGTATTTGATTACAAACCAATATACTACGATAAGCAGAAAGACGAACTCAAACAGAAGTTCGGAGCTGTAGACGGAAGCGAGGAAAAGGCCAAGAAAGAAGGCACTTATGTGCCTGGCAGCCATCTTCAGGGCGCATTCCGCGATGGAAATTATCAGAGGACCAAGCACGGGACCAAGGCACAATCCATCATTGGCATTGTGGGCCTCATCCTGTTGGCCGTAGTCCTCATTTATATTGCCAAGTTTTATTCTCTTCTGTAAATAAATGGAAATAAGGATATTACCTAGCAATATCGCCAATGTCATAGCGGCAGGTGAAGTAGTCACCAGACCGGCATCCGTAGTGAAAGAATTGATGGAGAATTCCGTCGATGCTGGGGCTTCAGTAGTCACCGTCGTCATTACGGATTCAGGGAGGACGCTTATCCAAGTCATTGACAATGGTTGCGGTATGTCCCCGGATGAGGCTGTCCTATGTTTCGAGAGACACGCCACGTCCAAAATTGTCACTGCCGACGATCTGAACAATATCTCCACTTTCGGCTTCAGGGGAGAGGCTTTGGCCTCTATTGCCGCAGTCGCCGAGGTGGCATTGAAGACCAGAAGGGAAGAAGATGAGGTGGGCTGCGAGGTGGAATTCTCTGATTCAAAGCACTATGCAACAAATGAAATAGCAACCCCGAAAGGGTGTAATTTCGCTGTAAGGAATCTTTTTTTCAACGTCCCAGCCCGTCGAAAATTCCTCAAATCCGATACTGTGGAATTCAAACATATTGTCGAAGAATTCACCAGAGTCAGCCTCACTCGCCCTGATATCGGTTTCAACCTGACTCACAATGGCAAGGATATTTTCATCCTAAAGCCGGCCAAATCATTGAAATACAGGGTACTTGATTTGCTAGGTCCGAATGTGGTAGGAGAGGTGGTGGACATTTGCGCAGATACTACGGTAGTGAAAGTCCGAGGCTTCATCGGCACTCCATCAGCCGCCCGCAAAACAGTAGGAAATCAATATTTATTTGCGAATGGAAGATTCTTTCGAAGCCCATATCTGCATAAGGCCATAATGAAGGCTTACGAGGAAATGATACCAGAAGGATACACACCTTCATACTTCGTGTATATGGATGTGGATCCGCATACAATGGATGTCAACATCAGTCCAACTAAGACGGAAGTCAAATTTCAGGATGATAGTGTCATTTTCCAGATACTGTATGCCTGTGTCAAGGAAACCATAGGCAAAAATTCATTCTCAGGAAGCATAGATTTCGATAGGGAAGGAGTTCCCGACATCCCTGTTTTCGGAAAGAGTTTCGAAGAATACCACAAGGACAGTTTTGCCGGACCAGATGAATTCGTATCTCATAATCCGTCCTACAATCCTTTCGATCCTACGCAATCCGCAGGTTCTTCCACCTCTGCTAAGCAGGGCGGATTTGAGCCTTTTAGCCATCAGGACCCATTCCCAAATGCTGAAAAGACCTCTGAAACTGATTTCTCCAAATATGTGACCAAAAGGGATGACTATGGTAAACTATTCGAAGACAAAACGTTACCATTAAACCAAGTACTCGTTTTCCAGAACAAGTATCTTGTCACTTCGGTCAAATCTGGTTTGATGGTGGTCAATATACGTAGGGCTTATGAAAGAACATTATTTGATAAATTTCTAAAAGCAATGTCAAAGAATGAACATCTCACACAGACCACGTTGTTCCCAGTCAGAGTGGATGTCGGGGTTGAAAACAAGGCTATTTTCGATGAACACGCCCAGATGCTCTCTTCACTAGGTTTCGACATTTCTCCTTTTGGGAATGAAAGCATAGTCGTTAATGGCGTCCCTGAGGGCTACAGCGTGGAGCAGGGGAAAGTCGAGACTATGGTGGCAGATCTGCTACTAATATTGTCAGAACCTGCCGACGAATTGTCAGGTCTTATGCAATCTACAATGGCTCAGAAGTTTGCAGAGGTCGGTGCTCGCAATTGCGGACGCATTTCCTCATCGGTGGAAGCTCAAAAGATCATTGACACACTTTTTGCAAGTGACAATGCCGAATTTACAAACAGTGGTCATCGGATCGTGACTATCATACCGTCCGACGACATCGAAAAGAAATTTTAGTTATGGGTTATTACGACAACAACGGCTACGATATGAGAAGCAGGGGATTTATGAGCAATATCCCCCCGGTTACCAAGAATCTTATCATTATTAATGTGTTGATGTTCATCGCCACATTGATCAATCAAGACTTTATGGTGGGCAATTTCGCACTTTTCTATCCTAAATCTCCATTTTTCCGTCCTTGGCAGATCATCACACATATGTTTATGCACGGGGGGTTCTGGCACATATTCTTCAATATGTACTCATTGCTCATATTCGGAATGGTTGTAGAAAGGGCTATCGGTTCCAAGAAGTTCTTGATATTCTATTTCATTACAGGTTTAGGTGCGGTAGCACTTCATCTTGGTGTGGAATATTTACAGGCCCAGGCGTATTTGGCCAGCAACTATGCCAATTACACTGCTTTGCTTGGAACCCCTACTCTTGGAGCTTCAGGAGCCATCTACGGAGTCTTGATCGCTTTCGCAATGCTTTATCCTAATGCCACATTGACTTTGCTGTTCCCACCTATCCCGTTGAAAGCCAAATGGTGGGTACTGATCTTCGCCGCTATTGAATTGGTGACGGGAGTTACTGGCACGGTGGCGGGAGTCGCTCATTTCGCCCATCTCGGAGGTATGCTATTTGGCTTCCTGTTGATAACTTATTGGAAGAAAAAGGGCAAGTTATATAGTTAAAACAATAGATGCGGATAAGGAAGAATAAACTGTTTCCAAGAATTACTCACCGGGCATTGATGCTCATCGCTGCCGGGCTGCTGGTATTAAGCTATTTGTCAGCCGTCATCGATCCCGCTAAAGCCTGGTATATTTCTGTATTCGGTCAATTTTTCCTTCTTTTCGCCTTGTTGAATATTGGCCTATTGATCTGGGCAGCCCTTCGTCGTTCAGGCTCGGTCTGGATACCAATTGTTGCCTTGCTTCCTACAGTATTCTTCTTCGGTCTGTATTATCAATTCAATGGAAAGGTGCAGGAAGATACTTTTCCACGTCCGACCGATGAAATACGTATCGTATCTTACAATGTAGGACTTTTCAATTTGGAACAGGATAAGGATTCAGTGTCTGAGGACAGAAGTGCGTGCGAGGATTCCGTTTTCGCCTTTCTTCGCCGCTGCAAACCTGACATAATATGTCTTCAGGAATTTTTCTTGAAGGATGATTCCCACGTTGCCGATTTTCTCCGTAAAGAGTTTCCCGGCTATTCGTCTGAGTATTTCCTATATGTAAATGACAAAGGCTGTTATGGCAATGTTACATTGAGCCGATATCCGATAATAAATAAGGGTAAATTCGATTTCGAACATAGTGCAAACTTGGCCATTTACTCTGATTATGACATTAATGGCGAGAAATTCAGGTTGTACAATTGCCATTTTGAAAGTTACAATATCTCTATGTCCAGGGTAGCCTTGGCATTGGGACACGACAATGATGTCGTCAAACAGGCTGAAACCAAGGTCCAGAAGTCCGTTACTCGAAGGCCAAAGCAGGTGGATGTGGTATTGGCAGATATTAAGAATTGTCCTCTCAAGGCAATGGTTGCCGGCGATTTCAATGACAATCCGTTGTCCTATACATATTATAAGTTAAGCCGTGGACGCAAGGATACTTTTGTTGAAGCAGGGAAAGGTTGGGGCACTACCTATTCTGTTCTGAAACCTTTATTGAGAATAGATTACATCCTCTTTCCTCCAGAGTACGATGCACTTTCGCACAAGGTGATCAATGTCCCATTCTCCGACCATTATCCTATAATGGCTACTATCAAGATTAAAATCAAATAATAATATATGGATTCCAAGAAGAAACTTGATGTCCTCGCCGAGACATTGAAAGTGCTTAAAGACGGCGGTACTATTCTTTATCCTACAGATACGGTATGGGGCTTGGGCTGTGATGCCACTGACCCGAAGGCTGTCGCCAAAATATATGAGATCAAGCATAGAAGTGATAGCAAGTCACTTGTGCTTCTTGCTGCCGATATGGATATGGTGGCCAGATATATCAAAGTGATTCCTAATATGGCAATCGATTTGGTTGAGGTCAATGATCGTCCGATGACTATAATATATCCTGGTGCTATGTGTTCCAAGGCTCCGGCTCCTGGACAAGAGGCAGTGGCTGAAAGACATCTGTTGGCGTATAATACTGTCGCAGAAGATGGTTCTGTGGGCATCAGAATTCCTATGATGGATTTTTGCAAAGAGTTGATAGGCAAGTTGGGACGTCCGATAGTTTCTACTTCTGCAAATATTTCAGGGGAGCCGACCCCTCAGAATTTCGAAGATGTGCCTGAAGAAATCAGGAATGCTGTAGATTTCGTCGTGGATCCTAAACTTGAGGCTGGCGCAACAGGACTTGCCTCTCAGATCATCAAAGTGGAGATAGACGGCCAAGTGAGAATAATTCGCCCGTAAATCCTTATTTCATAAAATGCAGATAGACAGCCTCGCAAGCCGTCAGGCCTGCCGTCTCCGTTCTTAGACGAGATTCTCCGATGTGGACAGGGATGAATCCGCAATTGATGGCCAATTCGGCTTCTTCCTTGGAAAAGTCCCCTTCGGGGCCTATCATTATGCATATCTCATTGCCATTGAACGAATTGAGTGCTTGTTTGATGGAAGTCCTTTCGTATCCATCGCCTTCGAAGCAATATGCAATCATTTTCAATGCCTTCGACTCCTTATGGGTTAGGATGAATTCTTTCACTGAAACAGCCTCTTCAATCTGGGGTATCGTACTTTTAAGAGATTGTTTGGTCGCCGAGAGAAGTATCTTGTGTGCTCTTGCTGTCTTGAATATCCTTCTTTCAGAATGTTCCCCTATTATTGGGGAGAAGCGGTCCACTCCCACTTCTGTGGCTTTTTCCATCATCCATTCATTTCTATCAGGATTCTTGGTGGGACATACTGCCAGTTCAAGGTAGTAAGGATGTCCACCCCAACCTTCCGTACGATCTATGACTATCGCTTCTGCTGCTGTGGGATCGTCATCGGTGATTCTGCAGCGGTACATAGAACCGATTCCGTCTATTACGGCGATTTCGTCTCCGGTTCGGTGCCGAAGGACTCGGACACAGTGGGAGGACTCTTCTTTGCCAAGACGGCAAATGTTGCCTTCGATATTGTCAGAAAAGAATATTTCCATAGCACAAATATAGTTAAAATCGTTGCATCGAATTATTTTTTGCTTAAATTAGCAACAGAATTTCAGCATTTATTTATAGTACTATGAAGAAACGCTATATTTCTTTGGATGTCCTGAGAGGATTGACAGTCACATTTATGTGTATTGTGAACAATCCTGGTTCTTGGCGGTATATTTTTGCGCCATTGGAACACTCTAAGTGGATTGGTTGCACCCCGACCGATTTGGTTTATCCTTTCTTTATTTTCTGTATGGGAGTCGCAATGGCTTTCTCATTCTCCAAATATGAAGGTCTTACCAAAGCTGCCTTGTGGAAAATACTCAAGAGAGGTGTCGCCATCTTCTTGGTGGGCCTTTTGCTTAATTTGTTCCCATTCTTCCCTACGAGTCTTCATGATGACACTATGACTTTCGGCCAGAATTTCATTTATTGGCTCGGCCATAAGCGGATTTTCGGGGTCTTGCAAAGGATAGGTATGTGTTACATCATTGCCGGAGTAATCGCCCTTTGGCTTAAGAAACCTATTAAGATAATGGGGGCGATTGTGGTTCTTTTCGGCCTGTATACGGGAATATTGGTGGCTGGAGGTAGTTATCCTGGTCCTTTTACCCTAGAAGGTACCGTCTCCCGTAAGATAGATGTCGCCTTACTTGGTGAAAATCACGTTTATCAAGGCTATCATTTCGACAAGGATTATCTGGTTCAGCAGGAATTGATTAATAATCACAATGATATCTCCCACGAGAAGATAGATACGACTGCCAATTTCGACCCGGAAGGGCCACTCGGTGCTCTGACTGGGGGTTGCACGGCGCTGCTCGGTTTCCTTATTGGCTCAATGATTTTGAGGACTCATAAGCGTCAAGAAAAGAATCCTACGGAACCGCTCAATTCTCCGTCGCATCTTGATGCCCGTATCTATACCTGGGCTGCTGTCTCATTGGCACTTGGCTGCGTGATGAGCATCTGGATTCCTATCAGCAAGCCTCTGTGGTCTGCATCTTATGTGCTTTATGCCGGAGGCTGGGCAATGGCGGCATTGGCTTTCTTCGCTTTCATCGTTGATGTCAAGGGAGATCAGAAGATTTTCACTCCTTTCATCGCAATGGGTACAAATCCTTTGGTGGCCTTTGTAACTTCAGGATTATTGGCCAAAACTATTTTGATTATAGGCTGGCGCCCTAGTTCAGTCTTTGGGGCCAATGAATATACTTCTTTATTGTATGCCGTTCTCTTTATGTTGGTGATTTTCTCAATCCAGTGGACACTATATAAGAAGAAAATAATTATCAAATTGTAATTCAATTATGTATGTAGGAGTCATTTCGGACACTCACGGGCTTTTTGCTCCTGAGATCAAGAAGTTTTTGGAGCCGGTCGACCAGATCTGGCACGCTGGCGATTTCGGCGGAGGCGTTGAGACGGCTCACGAAATTGCAGCTTTCAAGCCTTTGATTGGCGTTTATGGCAATTGCGATGGTCAGGATCTTCGATATGAATATCCCGTGAATCAGCTTTTCAATTGTGAGGGTATGAAAGTGCTTATGACCCATATGGGTGGCTATCCGGGCCATTATGACAACAACGCAAGGTTAATGATAGAGAAGCATAGGCCCGATATTTTCGTCTGCGGGCATTCGCACATCCTCAAAGTTATGCACGATACCAAGTATGATCTGATGGCCATCAATCCCGGAGCGTGTGGGATAATGGGCTGGCAAATTATGAGGACTGCCCTTCGTTTCCGTATAGATGATGGAAAGATTCACGATATGGAAGTTTTTGAAATCAAGCGATAAACATCTGATCTTCAAGTGATAGCTGCTAATATCATAGGTTTTTGCAAAATTTTTTATGGTTAAATCAGTATATTAAAATCGTTCTGTTTAGCTGAAAAGTGGCAAATTCCGTTCTTTTTTGCCGATTGCCTTAGCATCAGATGAAAAAAGTCAAAATAAGAGAACAATTATTTTAAAAATTTTATGATATTTGCGCACTCTTTCGAAAATAGGGTGTTTTAAAACGTTTTGTAGCATTTAAGAATGAGCGCTTTATATTTGAGAAAGGACTTAAAATTTTATTAAAATTTCTTTGTAATTAAGAATTTATGTGTACCTTTGTACCATTAAAGTATTGTTTTGTTTAACTAGTTAATTTTTTTTTAAACCATGAAAAAGGTATTTATGTCTTTAGCAGTAGTTAGCCTTATGGTTGCTGCTGTTGCTTGTGGAAACAACACAAAAAAAGCTGAAACAACTGATTCAACTGTTGTTGAGACCGCTGCTGACACCGCTGCTGTAGCTGATACTACCGCTGCTGACACAACTGTCGTAGCTCAGTAATTTTTACTTTACTGAAGTTTCCTAAGCATCATAAATAAGATGCTTTTTTAAAAGAACGTGGAGTTTTGAGGCAATACTCAGGCGCCACATTTTTTTTGTCTTAAATCCAAGCTGCTCAGTCTCTGTACTAAGCGGCTTTTTTTATTTGGTTTTGGACAGCCTTAATGTTATCTTTGACAAGATTAAAATTATCTGCAATGGCTATTGGTGGAGCAAAGAACAAATCGGTCTGGTTTTGCAATTCCTGTGGGTATGAAAGCCCAAAATGGCTGGGAAGATGTCCTTCCTGTGGCGAATGGAACACTATGGTGGAGCAGGCTGTGGCTACTGGCAAGAAAAGAACTGTCGGGTTTTCGATTCCCGGAGCCGAACACAAACCTGTGTATCTGAAAGATGTCACATCGTCTGCCGAAGATAGGATATCACTTAACAATGCAGAGGTCGATAGGCTTTTAGGCGGGGGAATTGTTGCCGGTTCTCTCGTTCTCATTGGAGGAGAACCGGGCATTGGCAAGTCAACATTGTCATTGCAATTGCCACTTGGCTGCCCAACCCTCAAGACTTTGTATGTCACGGGCGAGGAAAGTGTGAAGCAGGTCAAAATGAGGGCTGATAGGCTTGGAGGGGATAGTTCCAACTGCCTCATATATAGTGAGACATTGATGGAGAATGTTATGGAAGAGGCCCAAAAGGTAGTACCGGATCTTATGATAGTGGATTCTGTGCAGACTATGTACACTCAAACCATCGATTCCACGGCTGGCAGTGTTACACAGATCAAAGAAACGGCAGCGATGCTGCTTAGGTTTGCGAAAGAGACTGGCATACCTATATTGTTGATAGGTCATATTACCAAGGAGGGATACATTGCAGGGCCGAAGATTTTGGAACATATTGTCGATGTGGTATTGCAGTTCGAGGGGGACAATATAGGCTCCTATAGGATACTCAGAAGCATCAAGAATCGTTTTGGCTCTACTTCGGAACTTGCAGTGTTCGAGATGACTGGAGGGGGATTGCGTCAAGTGAGCAATCCATCGGAACTCTTGATTCCGATGCACGAAGAAGGACTTAGCGGAACTGCGATCAGTGCGATGTTGGATGGAACAAGGCCTTTCCTTTTCGAAGTGCAGGCTCTGGTCAGTTCTGCTGTTTATGGTACTGCACAACGTTCGACCACGGGTTATGATGTCCGTAGGTTGAATATGTTGCTTGCCGTTCTTGAGAGGAGGGCGGGGTTCAAGCTGAGTGCCAAGGATGTGTTCCTGAATATGGCTGGGGGGTTGAAGGTCAATGACCCTGCCTGTGATATGGCGGTAGTATGTGCTGTCTTGTCTTCAAATTTCGATTTTCCTATTCCTTCTGACAATTGTTTTGCAGGGGAGGTGGGTCTTAGCGGCGAGATTCGTCCTGTGTCTCAGGTGGACAGGCGTGTGTCTGAAGCGGCAAGGCTTGGGTTTAAGAAGATTTTCATTTCCTCATTTTCCTCAGTGGATCAGAAAATAGATGGAATAGAAGTCGTGAAAGTGGCGGACGTGCCTTCTTTGGTACGCAGCCTTTTCAAGGCCGAGTAGATATAACCACATAATTGATGGATAATTATAAGTCTTTTCTTAAAGACATCAGATGTTTCATCCCCAAGAATCGGATTTATAAGGATGAACTGCGCCGTTTGGCGTGGGGGACTGATGCCAGTTTTTATCGGTTGACCCCTCAGGTCGTTGTCCGTTCCGACAATGAAAATGAAGTTTCCCGTCTTTTGTCCGTTGCACATAAGCATCATCTTCCTGTCACATTCAGGGCTGCTGGAACAAGTCTTTCAGGCCAGGCCGTAAGCGATTCGATATTGATTGTGGCTGGAAAACATTGGGAGAAATATCATCTTTCTGACGACCACGAGACCATCACTTTGCAACCGGGAATAATAGGTGGCCAGGTCAATAAGATATTGAATCCTTTCGGGCGTAAGTTTGGCCCGGATCCGGCCTCCATCAATAGTTGTATGGTTGGTGGAATCGTTATCAATAATGCTTCTGGAATGTCTTGTGGGACTCACGCCAACAGCGATAAGGAATTGGTTTCGGCGAGGCTTGTCTTTGCAGATGGGGCTGTGTTGGATACGGGTTCCAAGGAGAGTAAAAATGCATTTGCCGTTTCGCATCCTGCATTCATTAAGGAAATCGAGTCTTTGCGTGACGAGGTAATTTCTGATGAAAAATTCGTTGAGAGGATCAAGTACAAGTATTCGATAAAGAATGTTACAGGCCTGAATATCTACCCTTTTGTCAGATTTTCAGATCCTTTCGATATCATTGCCCATTTGATGGTAGGGTCCGAAGGGACATTGGCCTTCCTGAGCGAGGTCACAATGAAGACTTTGCCATTGTCAAAGTTCCGTGCAAGTGCGATGATCTATTTTTCGGACATCAAGGAGGCTGCTAGGGCTGTGGTTGCTTTGCGGTCGATGCCTGTTAGTGCCGCTGAATTGCTGGACAAGCGTTCATTGGCTTCGATGGAAGATAAGACCGGCCTGGATTTGACTGCGGTTCTTACAGAGACTCAGGCCAATACCCAGGAAGAGTTGCAGTCCAATATATTTGCGATTTGTGAGGCGCTTAAGCCTTTTGATACTTATGTGCCTTATCATTTTACTGATAAGCCAGAGGAATATTCAAAGTTCTGGTCCATCCGTTCCGGTATTTTCCCTGCTGTGGGTGGGATGAGGAAGATGGGAACCACGTGTCTTATTGAAGATGTGGCTTTCCATATCGAGGACTTGCCGGAGGCTACGGCCGATCTTTCCGATTTGCTTGACAGGCACGGTTATGATGATTCTTGCATTTATGGGCACGCATTGGAAGGGAATTTCCATTTCATCATCAATCAATCATTCGAATCAAAGAAGGAAGTTGACAGATATGTTTCTTTGATAAATGATGTGGTAAGTATGGTGGTGGATAAATATGATGGGTCTTTGAAGGCGGAACACGGTACGGGCAGGAATATGGCTCCGTTTGTGAAATACGAGTGGGGGGATAAGGCTTACGATTTGATGCTGCGGGTCAAGAAGTTGTTCGATCCTGATGGACTATTGAATCCTGGGGTGATTTTTAATGATGATCCGGAGTGTTTCGTGAGGTCTGTGAAGGTGATGCCTCTTCTGATCGATTCGGATTCCGAGGAATATCGGAAACTCAATAAGTGTATAGAGTGTGGATTTTGTGAGGTGAATTGTCTTTCTTGTGGTTTTTCTCTTTCTGCGAGGACTAGAATTGTGGCTCAGCGTGAGATGGCAAGGTTGAGGACTATAGTGAATGCTCAGTATTCGAATGGTGGTGAAATTGCGGCCGCCAATGTTTCTGGAAATAAGAAGACTCTTCAGACTTTGACGAAGGAGTATTATTATCAAGGGGATAAGTCTTGTGCGACGGATGGACTGTGTTCTATGTCTTGTCCTATGGGGATCAATGTAGCAGATTTGATCCATGTTGTTCGTGCTTGTGAGCTTCGTACTCATCTTGTTTCTAGGCCTTTGGGGACTTTCGCAGCTAGACATTTTGTCTTTGTGAAGTCTTTAGTGAAGTTTATGCTGCGTCTGGCGCGCGTGGGACAATTACTTTTGGGGTCTAAGACAATGGCCGGGATTTGTCGTTTTCTTCATAATTGGTTTCGTATTCCGCTTTGGACTCCGTCGACACCTGTGGGTTACAAGTTTAGTAGGAAATTTCGCCGTGGAGTTACAGAGCCTCTGAAGGTGGTTTATCTGCCTAGTTGTATGAATCAGAGTATGGGGTTGCCTCTTCATTCTCCTGTCGCAAAGCCTTTGGTTGAGGAGACTTGCGATTTGCTTCGGAAGGCTGGGTATGAGGTTATTTTCCCTGAGAATATGGATTCACTTTGTTGCGGGACGATTTGGGAGACTAAGGGGATGCCTGATTTGGCTAAGAAGAAGTGTGATGAAGCGGAGGCCGCATTGTGGAAGGCTTCGGAGCATGGGAAGTATCCTGTTTTGTGTGATCAAAGTCCTTGTTTGCATCATCTTAGGAAGAATATTGATAGTATGAAGATGTATGAGCCTGTGGAATTCATTTGGGAGTTCTTGAGGGACCGGTTGGATTTCGTGCAGACTGCTCGGCCAGTGCCTATTCATATCACTTGCTCGTCCAGGCTTATGCATATTGACGATGTTTTCATTTCTTTGGCACGGTTGTGTTCTTCGAATGTGATTGTGCCTGAGGGGGTCGGGTGTTGCGGGTTTGCTGGTGACAAGGGTATGACTTTTCCTGAATTGAATGCTTATGCGTTGAGAAAGTTGAGGGGGGAGGTTAAAGATTGTGCCGTGGGGTATTCGAATAGCCGAACCTGTGAGATAGGTCTCGCTACCAATTCTGGGATTCCTTATGTTTCGATTGTCTATCTGGTCAATGAGTGTACTCGGCCGCTGAAGTGATTTTAGTGGCTGAAGGTCAGTGTACTCCAGATAATTTTGCAGTGGCTGAAGAACTGCTGTGCTCTGATTTGATTCAATCGGTCGAAGGCTATTGCGAACGCAGCAAGTCAGACCGCCAGCCACTGCAAGGCCTGCTTTTGGTATCCGACAAAATGGGGTCACTTCAGTTCCATAAACCTCTTGCCGCTTGTCCTGCCCCTTTTTTCGCCCGTACTCATATTCAATCCTTTGTCTATTCCGTATGCTGTCGTATTTCAAGTCCCATTGGACTTAAGGCGTTGTCAGAAATAAAACCTTATTTCTGAGGTGCGAGGGCTGAGGCGTGAACCGGCCAAGCATCTTTGCTAAGTTTCGCTGTGGCTTTGACACGAATATCCTCTACAGATGAAGCGAAATCGAAAGCATATGTGCCTGCTGTCGTTTCCCATTGTCCTGCATTTTCATTGTAAGAAGCCAGAGAATAGGTGTCTAGGTCCATTGTGACGGTTTGACTTTTACCTGGTTGGAGAAGGCGAGTCTTTGCGAAAGCCTTCAGTTCCCTGACCGGCTTGCCGGTAGTATCCTTAATGTAGTTAGCAGAAGCAGGAACACCGGCTCCAGGAGCACTTACGTAAAGTTCAACCACCTCTTTACCAGCAACTTTGCCAGTATTTGTCACAGTGACAGTGGCAGTTACGGTTTTGCCAGAAGCGACTTTGACTGATGGCTTGGAGTAAGAGAATGTAGTATAAGAAAGACCGAAACCGAAAGGATAAGATACAGGCACACCGAAAGTTGTGAAATATCTGTATCCAACCCAAATCCCTTCCTCGTATTTCGTATATGTGATATTCTTTGCAGGTTTGTCCAAGAAGATATGGCTGTTATTGGCCTTTTCATTAAAGAAATCGTAAGGGAAATTTTTCGCAGTCGGATCATCCATATATGACATAGGAAATGTCATTGGAAGTTTTCCAGAAGGGCATACCTTGCCAGAAAGGATATCGGCAACAGAATTGCCACCTTCCTCTCCTGGCTGCCAAGCAACGAGAATAGCATCAGGAAGTGATTTCCAAGAAGCAGTTTCTACAACCCCGCATATATTGAGGACCACTACAACCTTCTTTCCCTGAGCGTGATATGCATCGCAGATATTGCGAAGAAGAGCAAATTCCGCATCAGTGAGATTGAAATCTCCATCTATGTAGCGATCACGAGCCTCACCGGAATTGCGACCTAGGGTCAGAACGGCGATATCATTCGCTGCAGCCTGTTTGTCGATCAATTTGCGTGAAAGTACCAATTCAGGAATAATGGCTTTGCCAACGTGAACGTGGCTAAGTTCCTCATAATCCTGCTCAGCTCTCTTGTAAGGGATATATTTGGAATAATAATCAACAAGATTATTGTCAAGGATTAAACCTGCCGAAGCGAGACCTTCATTAATATTCACTACATAAGGAGTATAGACCTGAGCCGCTCCGGAACCTCCTGTGATGAGTTCATAAGAGCAATTTCCGTACAATGCCACCTTCGCCTTGGCGGTAAGAGGCAGAGCCGCACAATTCTTCAACAATACCATTCCTTCGACAGCCGATTCGCGAGCAACCTCGCCATGAGCCTTAAGGTCTGGATTGTCAGTATATTTGTATCCTGCAAAACGAGGAGTCTTAACCACATATTCAAGAATTCGGCGTACAGCGATATCCAAATCACGTTCCTTCAATTTGCCACTTTTAATTCCATCAATTATATCTTGAGTCTGGATAGGCATTCCTGGCGCAAACAATTCATTACCTGCATACAGCTGCTGAATAGTATTGCGTCTTCCGGTCCAGTCCGTCATAACTATGCCCTTATAGCCCCACTCATCACGAAGGATGGTGGTAAGAAGGTCTCTGCTCTCCTGAGTATATGGACCATTGAGCCTATTGTATGATGACATAATTGTCCAAGGATCGGCTTCCTTCACGCAGATCTCGAATCCTTTCAAGTACAATTCCCTCAAAGCACGTACACTTACTTGAGTGTCATTGTCCAAACGGTTGGTCTCCTGATTGTTGGCAACAAAATGCTTAACAGAGACACCCACCCCTTGGCTTTGAATGCCTTTAACATAGGCAGCACTTATCTTGCCGGATAAGACGGGATCCTCGGAGAAATATTCGAAATTTCTGCCATTCAATGGATTACGAAGAAGATTCATCCCTGGTGCCAGTAATACATCCACGCCACGATCTTTAATCTCGTTTCCTATCACCTCGCACATTTCCTTCACTGCGTCAGGATTCCAAGAAGCCGACATCCCGATTCCTCCTGGAAATTTGGTGCAATAATATGTCTTGCTTTCACCCTCTCTGGTCGGATTGATTCTAAGACCAACAGGTCCGTCAGCCAAAACAGTTTCAGTAATTCCCAGTCTTGGAATAGCCTGGGTTTGGCTTGCAGAGCCAGGGATATGTCCAACATATTTTCCTGACACTGCGGTATTTGCGTTCTTTTCGCTGTTGGCGCAAGACACGATTGTCGCTTTCTCTTCCAGCGTCATAGCCTTGAGAACCTCATCGATGTTGTTCTTATTCAACTTAGGTTGTGCATCTAGCGGCATCGCACATAGCAATGATGCTGACAATAGTAGCAGATAGTTTCTTTTCATTAGTGTTAAATATTATTTAGTATGTTTATTCTTATTGATTTCGGCCTGCCATTTTTCATCTATGAAAACGGTGTCGGCCTTGTCAGTGTAAAGAATACCTTCAAGATGATCGCATTCGTGCTGGAAAATGATGGCACTATACCCTGAAACCGTATCCTTGCGAGTCTGTAAAGTCTTTAAATCTTTGTAGGATAAGATAATAGTGCTATATCTGGATACCATACCCCTCATTCCGGGTACGGAAAGACAACCTTCCGGACCACGCTCTATAGGGCCAATCAGGGTGTCAATTGAAGGATTTGCATAAATTTCGAACGGTTTTCCAGGCTTGTCGTAGCGCATTACAGCCACAACCCGGCGATTGATTCCAACCTGTGGAGCTGAAATACCAACCCCATTCTGATCTGGGGAAGTGACAGTTGCAATGAGTTTCGCTGCTAAAGTACGGAAAGTGGGAGAAAGTATTACAGAGTCCGATAGTTCAGTGCTTTTCATTCTTAGACTTTTCAGTTCTGTAGTGTCATTGACTGTGAATACTTTCATTATCGAGTCCGCATTCGCAATCAAAGCCTTTTCAGCTTCAGTAAACGATCCCTTGTCGGTGCCTTTTTTAGCTTCGGCCTTAGGGATCAACAATAAGCAGATTGCGATTGCAAATGTCAATATCAGCAGGAGGGTAGCATACAATATGCTTTTCTTCTCATCCATTGAGATTGGTTATTTGTTTTCTGCCAGATGTCTTTCCCAAGCCCAAGCTGACTGAAGAGTCTCCTCAATTGTCCTCTGGGCTTTCCATCCCATCTCTTTTTCTGCCAATGTAGGATCGCACCAGATGGCAATCACATCACCAGGACGCCTAGGAGCGAATTTATAGTTCAATTTGAGGTGATTGACCTTCTCGAAAGTCTTGACAAGTTCCAATACGGAAGACGGACGTCCTGTTCCAACATTGAAGATCTCATAATCATTTTTCATCTTCCCGTCCAACATCCTTCCAACTGCAAATACGTGTGCTTTCGCCAAGTCAACTATGTCAATATAGTCACGAAGGCAAGTCCCATCAGGTGTAGGATAATCGTTTCCGAAAATGCTCAAGCATCCACGTTTGCCAATGGCTGTCTGCGTAATGAAAGGTACTAGATTGTTTGGCACGCCACGGGGAAGTTCACCGATAAGTGCTGACGGATGTGCTCCGATTGGGTTGAAATACCTCAATGCAATACCTTTTATGGCTCCTTCTTTCGCTACACCTGGATTAATTGTGCCATAAGAAGCAGTTGCCTTGATAGTATCCCTCAGTATGTCTTCGCAGATCTGCTTGGTGTTCCCGTAAGGGGAAGTGGCAGGTTGGCGAGGTGAAAGTTCTGTAACAGGGGATTTCTCAGGCTCTCCATAAACTGTGGCAGAAGATGAGAATAAGACATTGCAACCACCGTGAGTCTTGGCTGCTTCAAGGACATTGAGGAAAGATCCAAGATTGTTGCTGTAATATTTGATAGGCTCTGCAACAGATTCTCCTACAGCCTTGAAAGCGGCGAAATGAATAACCGCATCAATCCTGAACTCGGAGAAAAGATTGTTCACTACCTGCAAATCGCAGAAATCGATTTTCTCAAAAGGGATGTCGTGTCTGCCTGTGATTTTCTGCACCCCTTCGAAGCAGGTCATATCGCAGTTGGACATATTGTCGGCTACGACAACATCATATCCGGCTTGAATGAGCTCAACGGTAACGTGGCTTCCTATGAAGCCTGCGCCGCCTGAAACCAATACTCTTTTTTTCATTTTTTCATTTTTTTTCTTGAAAAAGCAAATTTAATAAATAAATTCCTCTAATGCCATATTACTTGCTCCCATTTTATTATCTTTGGACTCGAATCAATAATCTATTATGAGAAAACTTCTATTAGGTTTGGGCTTGATGGCCTTGTCGATTGCCGGAGCATCTCAAAATCCTATCTTAAGGAAGGGTGCCGTCCAGCAATATGTAGATAGCGTAGCTTCATTGGAACCGTTGAAGTCAGGGCTGATGGGGATGTTGGCTGTGACAGCCGATGGGGATACTCTTGTGAATTTGAACAGTTTGCGTAAACTCATCCCGGCCTCCAATACTAAATTGATTACAACTGGTGTGGCTTTATATTCATTGGGTCCGGATTTCGATTTTGTTACAGAATTAGGCTGTACCGGCAAGATCCGTCGTGGCGTACTTCACGGGGACATCATTATCAAAGGTGGTGGCGATCCCACTTTGGGAACCACTGATAGTCTTGCACTTAAGCCGGAAGATTTATTTGCCAGTTGGATGGATTTTTTCCCCAGCGCCCTCACCACGTCCAATAAAGTTCCTGGACTCAAACGAACGCAAATACGTAAAATCAAAGGTCGCATAATAGGGGATGGAAGTTATTTCGACGGACCTATTGAGAAGAGTTCTTGGGCATATGATGACCTTGGGACCGATTATGGTACTGGATGCAATGGTCTGATGTTCAATGAGAATGTACAGCAGTTTATGGTTTCTCCTGGTTCCGAAGTCGGCGAATATGTGGCCTTCATTCCAATTTATCCCCATACTCCGTGGATGAATTTCACCGGCACGGCAATAACTTCCAAGGCCGGTTCAGGCGACAATCTTTCACTGTGCAACACTGATATGGCGCCAATCGCTGACTTGCGAGGGGACTATGCAATCGACAATGGGTCTAAAATTGAGATTTTTAGCAATAAATTCGGGGCAAGGACTTGTGCTTATGCTTTTTATGAATATTTGCAGGGCAAGGGTATCAAGGTTACAGGTGAAGCCACCGATGAAGTGCCAGAGGATAGTTCAACTATTTTTTTAGGAAAGACTTATTCGGCGCCGCTTAGGGACATAATCAGAGAGACCAATTACAAAAGTGATAATCTTTTTGCTGAGACTTTGTTAAGGACAGTCGGGAAGAAATATACCGGCTCTGCTTCTTATGATTCATCTTATGTTGCTGAGCGAAAGGTGTTTACCAAGTTGGGCGTGGACTATTCATATGGAGCCCGGATAGTAGATGGCAGCGGTCTCAGCAGGCATAATTATATTTCTCCTGACTTCTTCTGTCGTTTCCTTAGGGCTATGTCAGGCACGGAGGTATTCAGGGATTATCTTCATTCGTTGCCGCAGGCGGGCTCTGGAACATTGAAAAGCAGATTGAATAATCTTCCAGATTCCACCAGATCCCGCATTTTTATGAAAAGCGGATCTATGAACGGAGTCCTATGTTACAGTGGATATATCCTTCCTGCGGGGGAGAATAAGGGCAAAATGATTTATTTTTCTATAATGACAAACAATTGTACAGTACCATCTGGCAAAGTCGGTTCAATATTGGACGGAGTCATTGGCACGTTGGCAATCAACCAGCCATCAAATTAATTTCTATATATGAGAACATTATCCAAAATAGGTTTGGCTGCAGTGGCAGTATTGATGTCGGCATCATTCTCCCCAGCCCAGACACAAGAGTCTGAAAATGGCACAGCAACTGCAAAGAAATACGCTGTTGTCAATTTTTCGGTGAATTTTATGAGAGAACAGCCTGAATATGAGGCTGAACTAGGTGATCAGGCACTGATGGGCACAGTAGTGGAGGTCGTGGACCAGAAAAACTATTGGAAACAGATTGTCTCTCCTGAGCCATACAAGGCTTGGGTAAATGATATGGGTTTGGTTGAAATGAACGAGGATCAGATTGCCAAATATGTTGCTGCCCCCAAGTATATCTGTACTGCCGAATATTCTCACGTGTTTGCAAAGCCCAACAGGAAGTCTGAAAGATTGTCCGATATGGTTATGGGCGACATAGTCCGCATATGGTATCGCAAAGATGGGGAAGACTCGGGTATAAAACAGTCCAAAAAGAATCAAGAGATGTTCCTAGGAGTGATTCTTCCGACAGGACGGAAAGGCTATGTCCCAAAGGAGGATTTGGAAGTCTTTTCAGAGTGGGTTCAGAGCCGGAATGCTACAGTTGGGAATATCATTTCCACTGCAAAGTTGTTCCTCGGGGTCCCTTATATGTGGGGAGGAACATCCATCAAGGCGGTGGATTGCAGCGGATTGGCTCGAAGCGTATGGTTTATGAATGGGCTTCTTCTTCCGAGAAATGCTTCACAGCAGGCCAAGGTGGGGGATGACATAGATTTCCATCCTGATTATTCAATTTCTGAGACCAGTGAGGAATTCAAAGCCGAGATGAAGAAGAGGATAAGTTATCTCAAACCTGGGGATCTTCTTTTCTTCGGCAAACGCGCCACTGCTGATTCCAAGGAGAAAGTTTCCCACGTCGCCATTTATTTAGGAGGAGGGAAATACATACATTCTTCTCAGATAGTGAGGATAAGTTCTTTGATTCCAGGCGACCCCGATTTCTCAAGAACGTTCATCAGGGCCCGCAGGGTACTTGGAATGGAAGATACGGGAAAAGGGATTGTTTCGATTCTGAAAAGTCCTTCATATTTCAAACAATAGAATTTTTTACTACCTTTGCACCTGCTTAGGCAAGAGCCTTTAGAATTATTTTTAATTATATACTATTATGAAACTTAGGGATATCAAGAAAGACATTGAGTACGTTATTGGTGCATTTATCGATGATTGCTCCCTTTTTGTCTCTGTCAATCCTGGCAAGCAGACAGATGACGTAGCTAAAATCATTGAGAAAGCCGTTGACCTTTACAATGTTCTGAGAGACAAAGCTAACCATCCGGAAGGAAAGAAAGTTACTTTCTTCCTCGCTCTCCGCAAAGAGTTGCTTGAGAAGACAGATGCTCTCTATGAGGAACTTAGCGCAGTCGTTAAGAAGACGGTCGAGGCTCCTGCCGAGGAAGCTCCGAAGGCAGCCAAGGCTCCTAAAGCCAAGAAAGCCGCTACTGAGGAGAAGCCGGCAGCTAAAAAGCCTGCCGCTAAGAAACCAGCTGCAAAGAAAGCAGAATAATAAGTTTCTTATTGACATTGAATCTTACTCTCCTGGACCGCAACGGCTTCGGGAGGGTTTTTTGTAATAAAATGAACAGGCGGTTCCACTTATAAGATGTACAAATCCTACGTTGATTATTTCAGGCTCAAGTACGGCGAACGCCTCCAGAAACTGGTTCTGGACGCAGGATTTACTTGCCCGAACAGAGATGGAAGTGTCGGGGTTGGAGGCTGCACGTATTGTGACAATGCCGCATTCCATCCGTCATATAGTTCTTCGGGAAAGCCATTGCATCAGCAGATTGACGAAGGAATCGAATTCCATCGTAGACGTTATCGCAACGTCACCCATTATCTTGCCTATTTTCAGTCGTTCTCAAATACTTATGCTCCATTGGAAAGGCTTCGGACTCTTTATGAGGATGCTCTTAGCCATCCAGCAATAGTAGGGATAGTCATTGGCACCAGGCCTGACTGTATCGATGAGGATAAATTGAGGTATCTCAACGACTTGCAAAATGGAAAGGTGATGAAGGATTGGCACAGGGAAGGATTCGAACATCCATTAGCAATCATAGAATATGGCATCGAATCTTGTTATGATCAGACTCTGAGGCGAATCAACCGTGGTCACGATTTCGAGTGTGCCCGCAAGGCAGTTGAGATGACTGCTGCAAGCGGAATTGAGGATATAGGGGCACATTTCATTTTTGGCTTGCCCGGAGAAACGAGGCAGATGATGCTGGATGAGTGCTCTCTTATAAATTGTTTACCATTGAAATCTGTCAAATTCCATCAACTTCAGTTTATCAAGGGAACCAAGATGGAGAAGGAATATGCCGAGCATCCTAATGATTTCCTAAGGATGAGTTTGGATGAGTATCTTGATTTCATCGTGGATATTTTGGAAAGGCTTCGTCCGGACTTATATATTGAAAGGATTGCGGGGGAGGTCCCTCCTCGTTTTGTAAATGTCGCACAGTGGGGGCTTGTCCGCAATGTGGAGATTTTGAGAATGCTTGATAAGAAACTTTCAGACAGTAACTCATTCCAAGGAAAACTATACATCAAAGAATAATTTTTTGTCTTATATTTGCAAATTAAAACAATCAAAATGCAGAAATTCGTAACTTCAGAAATCGCCGAAGGATTGACCTTCGATGACGTTTTACTAGTACCTGCACGCTCCGAGGTTCTTCCGAGAGGTGTCGATGTCTCTACCAAATTTACGCGTGACATTCCATTGCACACGCCAATCGTTTCATCAGCGATGGACACTGTAACAGAAGCCGAACTTGCCATTGCGATGGCACGCTCCGGCGGAATAGGTGTGATTCACAAGAATATGACTATTGAACAGCAGTGCGAACAGGTGAGGAGGGTGAAGAGAGCAGAAAACGGAATGATTTACGATCCTGTCACTATCCACGCCGATGCCAATGTAGGTGACGCCTTGGCTATGATGGCCAAAAATCACATCGGTGGCATCCCTGTCGTAGATGAACATAACTTCCTTCTGGGTATCGTTACCAACAGGGATTTGAGATTCCAGGATGACAAGAAGTTGCCTATCTCTCAGATTATGACCAAAGAAAATCTGGTCACAGCCCGTAAAGGCACATCCCTAGAGGAGGCCACTGACATTCTGCGTAAAAGTAAAGTCGAGAAATTGCCAGTAGTTGACGGGGAAGGGAAATTGGTCGGACTGATCACTTATAAGGACTTGATGAAAATCAAGGACAATCCCATCGCTTCCAAGGATGCCAAAGGCCGTCTTCTCGTGGCCGCAGCAGTCGGGGTCAAGTCCGATACTTTGGATCGTATAGATATGCTTTCTAGCGCAGGGGCTGATGCTGTCGTAATAGATACTGCTCACGGTCATTCCGTTTCAGTATTGGAAGTTATCAAGAAAGCATGCGGGGCATTTAAGAATATTCAGATAGTCGCTGGAAATGTAGCTACAGGTGAAGGAGCAAAGGCCCTTGCCGATGCAGGAGTGGATGCTGTAAAGGTCGGTATTGGCCCGGGATCCATTTGCACCACACGTATTATTGCAGGTGTGGGTATGCCTCAGTTGACGGCAGTAATGTTGGCAGCCGAAGCCTTGAAAGGCACAGGCATCCCTATAATTGCAGATGGCGGAATCAGATATTCTGGCGACATTGTCAAAGCCCTAGCGGCTGGCGGCAGTACCATTATGGCAGGTTCTTTGTTCGCTGGAACTGAGGAATCTCCTGGAGAGACTATCATTCTCAATGGCAGAAAGTTCAAATCCTATCGTGGAATGGGCTCGCTTGAGGCAATGGAACACGGCTCTAAAGACAGATATTTCCAAGATATGGAAGAAGATGTTAAGAAATTAGTCCCTGAAGGAATTGTAGCTCAGGTTCCATATAAAGGTACGGTATCCGAAGTCGTATATCAGTTGCTCGGAGGACTTCGTGCCGGAATGGGTTATGTAGGTGCCAAGGACATTGACGCACTTCGCAGTGCCAAATTCGTCCGCATCACCAATGCTGGATTCTTGGAGAGCCATCCACACGATGTTACCATCACCAAAGAGGCTCCAAACTATTCAAGATGAAAAAGATAAAGGCTATACTGCTGATCTTGGCGGTCTTTCCTGTGCTTAATTCTTGCAAGGCCGTTTTGGCCCTTGTGCATAAGGACGAACTTGTAGCCAAGGTCGGTTCTCATAGGCTTTACAAGTCTGACTTGGAGGAATACATCCCAAATGGGGTGTCTCCTGAGGACAGCACCAATTTGGCCTTGCAGTATATCAACAACTGGGCTAAGGATCAACTTTTCTCCGATATGGCTCAGAAGCAGTTGTCCAAGAAGCAGAAAGATGTCAGCAAGGAACTTGAAGAATACAAGAATTCCCTCTTGAAGTTCCGTTATGAGCAGCAATTTATCAATGAAAGATTGGATACCTCTGTCACTTCAGAGCAAATATCTGAATACTATGACAAGAACAAGGACAAATTTGACTTGGAGGTGCCAATTGTGAAGGCTCGTTTTGTAAGTATCCTCGGCGATTCTCCAAATCTTGAAATGATCAAGAAAAAGATGTCGTCCCACGATGTCGAAGACGTAGTTGAGGCAGACAGCCTTGCTTATTCTTCGGCTTTGAGGTTTACCAACTTTAATGATAAATGGGTGGATGTGATTTCTCTTGCAAGGGAGTTCGGTACAGACTATTTATCAATGCTTTCCAAGAAAGACGGTTCACTCATCGAAATATCTGATGGACACGGGAATGAGAATATCGCTTTTATCTCTCAGATGATGCAAGAGGGTGATACGGCGCCACTTGAATATTGTTCTGGCCGGATCAAAGATATTATCATCAATTCCAGAAAACACGATTTGATTTCGACTTTGGAACAAGAGTTGTTAGATGATGCCCGTGATAAAGAACGATTTGTAATCTATTAGATGAAAGTAATGAGGAATTTTTTGAGATTGATAGCTGTTTCGGCGCTTGTCGCAATAGCTGTGTCCGCGCAAGCCCAGACATATCCTAAGGGCGTGATTGACAAGACAGTGGCTGTGGTGGGCAATGAGATGATCACCATTTCCAACATTGAACAGGAACTTCAGATGATGAAGGCTCAGGGAATGTCTTCCGACCAGAATGCCAGATGCGAGATGCTTGAGAAAATGATGGAGACAAAGCTTTTCCTGATGCAGGCGAGGCTTGACTCCCTTACTATCAATCAGGATATGGTGACTGGTGAAATGACTCAGCGTATGGATCAGGTCCGTACTCAGTTGGGCGGGGATGCCGAAGTGGAAAAATATTTCGGCAAACCTATGTATAAACTTCGTGCAGAATGGAAGCAACAACTTGAGGACAATAGTCTCACTCAACAGGAGCAGAGCCAGATAGCGTCAAAGATTCCAGAACTTACACCAAAGGACGTTCAGAATTATCTGGACACTGTCAACAAAGCCGATGTCCCTATGATTCCTATCAAATATCAGTTGAGCCAGATATGCATTTATCCTGACAGGGAAGCTGCCAAGATGGCTGTGAAGGAAAAACTTCTGGACCTTCGTGAACGTATCATCAATGGTGAGAAGTTTTCTACATTGGCAAGGATTTATTCGGAAGATCCGGGCAGCTCTATGAAGGGTGGCGAACTCGGAATGGCTTCCAAGTCCATATTTTGGCCGGCATTTTCAGATGCTGCTATGTCTCTGAAACCTGGCCTTATTTCTCAGATTGTGGAGACTCCTGATGGTTTCCATATCATCGAAGTCATTGAGAAAAAGGGAGATATGTTCAACGCAAGGCATATATTGATCAAACCTAAATATACAGAAGAAGATAGGGACAAGGCGTTCAAGACATTGGACAGCCTCAAGACCGAGATCCAGAATCAGGCAGTGACATTCCAATTTGCTGCAAAATTCTATTCGCAAGATCCTTCGACCAAGACCAATGGAGGTCAGATGGCTGATCCATCGACAGGCTCTTCTTATTTTGAAATCGATCAGTTGAAACCTCAAGACTATTCAGCAATAAAGGATTTGAAGGAAGGTGAAATTTCCGCTCCAGTCGAGTCATTGGACAATGAAGGCCGTTCGGGCAACACAGTGTACAAGATTCTGCGTGTAGACAAAATCATCCCTGCACACCCTGCCACATTCCAGGAAGACTACAGTCAACTTCTCGATGAGGTCAAACAAAGAAAACAAATGAAGGCCATTGATGATTTCATCAATAGCAAGATTAAAGTAACTTATATAGTAATCGATCCTATTTTCAAAGATTGCAATTTCTCTCGCGATGGTTGGGCGACCAAAATCGCGAAAGCTGAATAATAATGTCTTTACTAAGGAAACTGACATATATATTTATTGTCATAATCATCTCTATTCCAGCCCAAGCTCAACAGAAGGAGCGTCAGGACAGTTTGGTGCGTCTGATGAATGGCGAGTCCGCTCAACTGATAGAACAGTTCGGGCGGGTTTTCCGTAAGGTCGTCGGCCATCCTGCCACATTCCTTCACAACGACACTTATCTTAATTGCGACACGGCTATGTGGGATGTGGATTCCCATATCATAAACGCCATCGGACACGTTCAGATCATTCAGAACAGGACAGTATTGTCAAGTGACAAATTGGACTATTTCATCGACCAGAACCTTGCCCAATTCAGGGGTGGCGTAGTTCAATTGCAAGACAAGGACAGAAATACATTGAGGACCCGCTATCTGGATTTCAATACTAAAGACAGTGTGGGTATCTTCCAGAATGGAGGAGTGATGAAGGACAAAGACGGTCAGATCATAGAGAGTCTGAATGGTACTTATGATTCCAAGATCAAGACTTTCACGTTTGCCGACAATGTGAATATGTATACGGATTCCATCTTTGTAAAGACCAACAGGCTTGTCTATGAGTCAGCCAAAAGATTGGCTACTTTCAGCAACAATACCAACGCTTGGAAAGAAGACAATATGCTTTCGGCGAATGGTGGCTGGTACGACAGGCGGAAAGAGATATTCCTTTTCACTAACAATGTCCACGTGATGACCACCGATCAGGAAGGTTGGTCTGATTCGCTTTATTATTATCGAGGTCCCGGAAATGTGCATATGCTAGGCCACGTCCAGGTGATGGATACTACTCGCAATGTCGCAGCATTGGCTGGAAGCATTTTCTACGAAGACAAGTTGTCCCAAGTGACTCTTACCAGACATCCTGCCATTGTGATCAAGACACACGACCAGAACAAATTGGATACAGTATATGTCGGAGCGAACAAACTGGTCTATAAGACCACTAAAAAATGTGACATAGACTCGTTGACGGTATCGGTTGCTCAAGGAAGAATTAAGGATTTAAGTGGAGATCCTGTCACTGAGTATAGGAAGAAGGCTGCTGCAGATGCTGCCCAACAGGCTAAAGAAGCGTCAAAAGACGACCCTAACAGGCCTCCAGAGGCAATTGCCGGAAAGCAGGCTCAAGGTAAGGCCAATAATGGGAAGGCCCCGCAAACCAAGGAAGGTAGTGCGCTTAAAGATACTCTTGCTCAAAAGCCTTCTTCGGATGGAAAGACAGATGCAAAGGATTCTGTGTCATCCAAAAACGGCAAGGAGGCTGCCACTGATTCCACCAAGGTCCAGAAAGATACTACCAAGATAGGGTTCTTAACCGCCCTAAAGAATGTCAAGATATATAGGAAAGATATGCAGGTTGTCTGCGATTCTCTGTTGTATTCGGATTTGGATTCATTGGCAAGACTTTTCAAGAAGCCTGTGGTTTGGAATGAAGTGACGCGCCAATATTCAGCCGATAGCATATTCGTGGTGATGAAGAACTCAACGATTGACAGGGCTCATTTACTCTCGGATGCATTCATTATTACTCAGGAAGATTCTACAACATCGGCCTTCGACCAGATTAAAGGTACAGAGATGGTAGCATATTTTGATTCAACCAGCGCTCTTCGTCGGTTTGATGCTCTCGGAGGTGCTTCGGCCCTATTCTATTTGAAGGAACACGATGCTCTTGCCACAGTGAATAAGGTCGAATCCAAGATGCTCTATGCCATCTTCAAGAAGGGAGACATAGATCGGATATATTATTTCGATGCAGCAAAGAATGATGCCTTCCCTGTAGTTCAATTGACAAAGCCGGATAGGGAATTGAAAGGCTTCGATTGGCAGGACAAACTTCGACCGAAGACCAAGGATTCTGTGACGCCTCTTGATTTGCGACAAACTGAGCGCAAGACATACGAATCGCGGCCTCGTGCCACTTACAATGAATGCGATGAATATTTTCCAGGATATATGAAGGGTGTTTACAAGATGATAGCCAAGAGCGATTCATTGAAGAGAGTCCATAATCGCGAGAATGCGATTGCTAGGGAAAAAGAGAAAACAAAGCAAGATTCACTTCATAGGAATGACAGCACTACAGCTGCACAGTTGAAGGTGTTGGACAGTCTGACTGTTTCCGCGACTGCACCTAAGGATTCTTTGTCAATGCAACCGGATTCTGTTTCTGTGATGAAGGATACTCTGAGTGTGTCAAATGTGAAGATGACCCCTCAGATGATCAAGAAGCAACTTCAGGACAAGGCAAAAGCTGAAAAGGCAAAGCAGAAGGCCGCTCGTATCGCCAAGAGGGATGCTAAGATAGCAGAATTGGACAAACGTGATGCGGACAAAGCTAAGGCAAAGAAGGATATGCAATTGGCTAAGAAGCGTGAATTGACAGCCAAGACTTTGCGACAGGCGATGAGAGTGAAGGAAAGGGAGGATCGCAAGTTCGAGAAATATAAGGCAAAATTTGAGAAGCGTAAGGCCAGAGAAGATGCAAGGGCTTTGCGCCGGTCGAAGAAGTCATAGGATTTATTATCTTTATACCAAATACCATAATATACTCAATATGAGATCCTCATTCTTAACACTGATGCTAGCCACTCTGTGCTTGGCCCTACCTGTACAGGCTCAGGATAGTCCTGATAATAAAAAAGATATGTCGCAATACATTTTGACTCCGAAAGCTCCTGCCAATCCGCGTATCAATGGCGCTAAAATCTATGGCTGCCGTCCGGGAGCTGATTTCATCTATCGTATTCCTGCTACGGGAGACCGTCCTATGACTTTTTCTGCTGTAAATCTTCCGAAGGGGCTTTCTTTGGATGCAAAGACCGGAATTATCAAAGGTTCAGTGAGTAAAGAAGGGACCTATGAGGTTCTTTTCAAAGCTGTAAACTCCAAAGGCTCGGCTGAGAGACCGTTCAAGATTGTAGTTGGGGATAAATTGGCTCTTACTCCGCCAATGGGTTGGAATTCTTGGAATTGTTGGGGGAATACTGTCAGTCAGGATAGGGTACTGAGTTCGGCAAGAGCATTGATTGATAAGGGCTTGGTGAATTATGGCTGGTCTTATGTCAATATTGATGATGGCTGGCAAGGAGTAAGAGGTGGAAAATTCAATGGAATACAGCCAAATAAAAAGTTCCCAGATATGAAGGCTTTTGTGGATGAAATACATTCGCAGGGGTTGAAGGTTGGTATCTATTCAGGACCTTGGGTTGGTACCTATGCTGGTCATATCGGCACTCAATGTGATAATGCGGATGGTTCTTATGATTGGATTAAAGAGGGCAAGGTAAATGATAATTTCAGAGTTGAGGAGACGACTCTTAAGCGAAGCAATTATCGTCACGGGAAATATTCTTTCGCTAGTGCTGACGCAAAGCAATGGGCTGCTTGGGGCTTCGATTATTTGAAATATGATTGGTATCCAAATGATGTGAACAATACCAAAGAAATGTATGAAGCATTGAAGGCTACCGGCAGGGACATTATTTTGAGTTTGTCGAATTCTTGTCCTTTTGCTGATATTTCCAGAATTATCAAGTATGCAAATTGTGTGAGGACTACTGGAGATATCCGTGATGAGTGGGGCAATATGTCGAATATTGGCTTTTATCGTCAGGGTGCGTGGGCTCCTTATGTCGGGCCCGGACATTGGATGGATGCGGATATGTTGGTTGTCGGCAAGGTCGGCTGGGGTGACAATACTCACGATTCGAAACTGACTGCTGATGAGCAGTATGCCCATATCACTTTGTGGGCGATGTTGTCCAGTCCTCTGCTGATCGGTTGCGATATTGCTGCTATGGATGATTTCACGTTGAGTCTATTGACGAATTTAGAGGTCATTGATGTGAATCAGGATCCGTTGGGCATACCTGCAACGCGTTTCTTCTGGGACGACAAATATGCAACATATGTTAAGCCTCTGGAGGATGGTTCGATGGCTGTAGCTATGTTCAATTTCGATGAGGCTCCGCAGAAGATTGGTTTTGTGGCTAAGTCTTTCGGGTTGACTGAGACTGTGACTGTACGTGATTTGTGGAGGCAGCAGGATATTCAGCAGCTTGGTACGGGTGATCGTTATGATGTTGATGTGGCTCCTCACGGTGCAGTGTTGTACAAACTCTATCCTGGCAATCCGGAAGGACGAAGGGTAGGTGATTGGCGCGGCGACTCATCTTCTTCTTACCCTAAGAGCATCCAAAGCAAATAATCTGGATCTTCAGACATTTTATTGTTAAGCAAATACAGTCATCGCTAACCCGATGATTGTATTTGCTTTAATTCTTGCTGTAATCTATTCTGCGAAAAGGCTGATAAGATTCACAACGACTTCCGAAGCAAGCCTAAGACTCTTCTCAGGCACAAACTCCATCTTTCCGTGGAAATTCAGACCACCCGCAAAAATATTCGGACAAGGCAAACCCTTGAAAGACAAATTAGCACCATCAGTCCCACCACGAATCGGCTGAATCTTAGCCTTGATCCCAGCCATATCCATAGCCTTCACAGCTCTCTCCACAACAAAGAAATGAGGCTCCACCTGCTCCCTCATATTGTAATACTGATCCTTAATCTCCACACAAGCAGTATATTCACCATATCTATCATTGATAAATTTAACACAATCCATCATCACCTGCTTCTTCTGCTCAAACAACTTGCGATTGTGATCCCTGATAATATAAGAGAACTTCGCATTTTCCACTGTCCCTTCGAAATGAATTATATGGAAGAAACCCTCATAATCCTGAGTGAATTCAGGCTTCTGATTTACAGGCAGTAGTCCATTTAACTCCATCCCAATCAAAATCGCATTCTTCATCTTCCCCTTTGCATACCCCGGATGAACATTCATTCCCTGAATCTTCACTGTAGCCGAAGCCGCATTGAAATTCTCATACTCCAACTCACCAACCTCTCCACCATCGAAAGTATAAGCATAATCAGCCCCGAACTTTTTCACATTAAACTTAACCACACCCCTTCCGATTTCCTCATCTGGAGTGAACCCAATCTTAATATCCCCGTGCTCAATCTCAGGATGAGCCATAAGATACTGCACAGCACTCATAATCTCAGCCACACCGGCCTTATCATCAGCACCCAGAAGCGTGGTCCCATCAGTGGTAATCAAAGTCTGGCCGACATATTTAAGCATTTCAGGAAACTCGCTCGGCTTTAGAGCCAGCCCCGGAACCCCTTTCAAAGGAATCTCCCTACCATCATATTTCTCAATAATCTGAGGCTTGATATTGGCCCCCGAAGCATCAGGAGCCGTATCCACGTGAGCGATGAACCCGATTGCAGGCACCTTCTTGGCAATATTAGACGGAATCGCTCCCATCACATAGCCATACTCATCTCTAGTGGCTTTCACTCCCATCTCATTCAATTCCTTGCATAGCAAGTCCAACAGTTTCAATTGCTTGGCAGTACTTGGCTGTGACTCTGAATTCTCATCAGACTGTGTATCAATAGCGATGTACCTCAAAAATCTATCAATAACTTTTTCCATAATATTTATGCTTTTTTAATTTTCATTGACGAATATATCAAATATGCGATAATGCAGATGTAAGGAATTATAGCAATAGGCTCGGCATAAACCGCATTCCAATCTTTCATAAACCAATCTATATTGGCAAACTTCAAAATTGCGCTGACAACCCCCATCAATGCGCCGCCTGCAATGAATCCTGATGCAATCAATGTACCTTTGTTCATTCTGGCATCATTGACAGTCTTGTCCTTGCTGCGAGTACTGACGAACCAAGAAATGGCACCGCCCACCAGCAATGGAAGGTTCAGGTCGATAGGAATGAACATTCCCAATGCAAATGCCAATGCCGGGACCTTGAAAATGGTAAGGACAATGGCAATGGCAGCACCGATCCCATAAAGCAACCACGGTGCACCGCCGCCATTCATCATTGGCTCAATTACGGCAGCCATTGCATTGGCCTGAGGAGCCACAAGGGCATTGTCCCCGGTAAATCCGTAAGTCTTGTTCAGAATCAGCATTACTCCGCATACAGTCGCAGCGGCAACCAAGGTGCCGAGAAATTTCCAAGTCTCCTGTTTGCGCGGCGTAGTTCCTATCCAATATCCTATCTTCAAATCAGTTATGAACGATCCTGCCATAGAAAGCGCTGTGCAGACCACACCGCCTATTATAAGAGCGGCGGCCATTCCGGCATCGCCTTTAAGCCCGACAGCCACCAAAATCAATGAAGCTATGATCAATGTCATAAGAGTCATTCCGCTGACAGGGTTTGAGCCAACAATGGCAATGGCATTGGCAGCCACGGTCGTGAAGAGAAAAGAGATTAAAGCCACAATCAACAGACCTACAATAGCTTGCCATATATTGCTAACCACTCCGCCGAAAGCAAAGAAAGCGAAAATCACAAGCAACGTGATAATGATTCCGCTAACGATTATCCTCATTGGCAGGTCTTCATCAGTCCTTTCAGGCTTGACCTCGTCAGCAGATTTCTTCTTCGTGAATTCTTTGGATGCCAGACCAACAGCGGATTTGATGACCCCGAATGACTTGATTATTCCAATTATTCCGGCTGTGGCTATTCCTCCGATGCCGATATGTCTTGCATAAGTCTTGAATATCTCGTCAGGAGACATCTGTCCAACAGCTGTTGCAATCCCGGTGCCCATCAAGTCGATGATCTGACCACCCCAAATGAGATTCATAAGAGGAATGATGACCAGCCAAACCAAAAGGCTGCCGCAACAAATAATAAATGAATATTTAAGGCCAACAATATAGCCAAGGCCCAAAACGGCCGCGCCAGTGTTGAGCTTAAGTACCACTTTTACTTTGTCGGCTATCGTCTGTCCGAAATGAACTACCGTGGTGGAAATAGTTTCTGCCCAGAGCCCGAATGTGGATACTATAAAATCATAAAGTCCACCAATGAGACCGCTATACAGCAATGTCTTGGCTTCATTTCCGCCACTCTCTCCGCTTACAAGCACCTGAGTAGTTGCAGTAGCCTCAGGGAATGGATATTTGCCATGCATTTCCTTTACGAAGTATTTTCTAAAAGGAATCAGGAAAAGTATGCCCAAACAGCCCCCAAGCAAAGAAGAAAGGAACATTTGCCAGAAATTCACATTAAGTCCAGGATAGAGCAGATTGCCAGCGGAATCCGTCTTGCCTTGCAATATATAAAGTGCTGGCAGTGTGAATATTGCTCCAGCAACCACAGCACCGGAGCATCCTCCGATGGATTGAATGATGACATTCTGCCCCAATCCGCCTTTCTTCCCCAGTGCGCTGGTAAGGCCAACGGCAATTATGGCAATAGGGATGGCCGCTTCGAATACCTGGCCTATCTTGAGGCCCAGATATGCTGCAGCGGCAGAAAAGATGATAACCATCAATAATCCGATGGCTACGGAATAAGGAGTGACTTCCGGAAATTTCTTCTCAGGGGTGAGGAGAGGCATATACTTCTCTCCTGGTTTCAATTCTCTTCCTGCGTTTTCCGGTAAAGTTAGTTTCTGTTTTTCCATTTGATTGATTTATTTCTCGTTTACAAATATAAATAAATAAAACAGTAATTGGTTAGGGAAAAGTATTTAAAAAAAATCTTGAAAAATATTTGCAGGTAACTAAAAAGTGCTTATCTTTGCAGCCCGTTTCACAAAGAACGAGGCCGAAAGGTTAAGTTTTAACGGGAAAGTTCATTGACAACATTGAGAGAGATAACGAGGTAAAGAATTAGAAAGAAGCAAAGAAACAGATAGTCTGTAATTAAGAGTAAATTCGAGTTTTTTCGAGTTGCGAAGATTAGGGACTGCAATTTCAGAATAGGCAAAAACGAGAATTGAGACAATGTGCCACCGGTCCGAGAGGGCGCGAGTGGCGAGTCGCAATTGATTCATTCAGAGGAAGAGGAGAAGAGCGAACGGAGGATGCCTAGGCTTCCGGAGGCGAAGAAGGACGTGGTAAGCTGCGAAAAGCCGTGGGGAACTGCAAACAGGTAATGATCCACGGATGTCCGAATGGGGCAACCCGGCAGGCTGAAGGCCTGTCACCAGAAATATCTGGGGCGAACGCGGGGAACTGAAACATCTCAGTACCCGCAGGAAGAGAAAGAAAGATCGATGTCCTGAGTAGTGGCGAGCGAAAGGGACGGAGCCTAAACCGCGAGCGTCGAGGCGCTGGCGGGGTCGTAGGAGCGGCAATAAGCGATGCAGCGAGGAACGGGAAGCGCCCGGAAAGGCGCGGCGAAGAGGGTGAGACCCCCGTACCGGAAACGAGCTGAGGAGCGAGCCGCCACCTGAGTAGGGCGGGACACGAGGAATCCTGTCCGAATCCGCGGGGACCATCCCGCAAGGCTAAATACTTCCGGAAGACCGATAGTGGACCAGTACCGTGAGGGAAAGGTGGGAAGCACCCCGAACAGGGGAGTGAAATAGAACCTGAAACCGTTCGTTTACAAGCGGTCGGAGCCCGAGAGGGCGACGGCGTGCCTTTTGCATAATGAGCCTACGAGTTGTATCACGCCGGCGAGGTTAAGCACCTCAGGTGCGAGAGCCGGAGCGAGAGCGAGTCTTAATAGGGCGCTTGAGTCGGCGTGAACAGACGCGAAACCTAGTGATCTACCCTTGTCCAGGCTGAAGTCGCCGTAACAGGCGATGGAGGGCCGAACCAGTTTCCGTTGAAAAGGGCTTGGATGAGATGAGGGTAGGAGTGAAAGGCCAATCAAACTGGGAGATAGCTCGTACTCCCCGAAATGTCTTTAGGGACAGCCTCGGTCATGCCTGTGTGAGGTAGAGCTACCGATAGGAAGAGAGGGCTTCGCCGCCTGTCGATTCCTGACGAACTCCGAATGCGCGCAGGCCAGAGACCGGGAGTGAGTCGGCGGGTGCTAATATCCGTCGGCAAAAGGGTAAGAGCCCAGACCAACAGCTAAGGCCCCCAAGAGCAGTTTAAGTTGAGACAGAACGAAGTGACACCGCATGGACAGCTAGGATGTTAGCTTGGAAGCAGCTATTCATTCAAAGAGTGCGTAACAGCTCACTAGTCGAGCGGTGACGCGTGGATGATGAGCGGGCATCAAGACTGCCGCCGAAGCTATGGGCGCGGAGCGATCCGCGCGGTAGGGGAGCATTGCGGCCAGCGTAGAAGGGTAACCGGGAGGTTACCTGGAGCGGCCGGAAAAGAAGATGTAGGCATAAGTAACGACAACGGGAATAGAAATTCCCGCACCGAAAACCCAAGGTTTCCTGAACAACGTTAAACGGATCAGGGTGAGCCGGGGACTAAGCGGAACCCGAGAGGGGCACGCGATGGACAGACGGTCAATATTCCGTCGCCCGCGACGCGGGGCGACCGGGGACCTGGGAGTGACACTGCCGCCGCCATACGGAATTGGCGGTTGAAGGGCGTAGGGAGACCGAAACCCGACAGTACGGCGAGCCTTCGGGCGAGCCGACAGAGCAGGTAATCAGACCAGCGAGAAAACCCGGGAGCCGCTAAGAGCGCCGCGGCCCGTACCATAAACCGACACAGGTGGGTGAGGAGAGAATCCTAAGGTGCTCGAGTGAATCATGGCTAAGGAACTAGGCAAATTGACCCCGTAACTTCGGGAGAAGGGGACCCCCCGCGAGGGGGGCGCAGAGAAATGGCCCAGGCGACTGTTTACCAAAAACACATGGCTATGCGAAATCGTTAAGATGACGAATATGGCCTGACACC